>Ga0302326_10000009_pt1 | contig 584677 bp, 579 predicted proteins | sample Palsa_T0_3_FD_202264 | JGI IMG/M metagenome (GOLD analysis project Ga0302326, IMG submission 202264) | Peat permafrost microbial communities from Stordalen Mire near Abisko, Sweden - Palsa_T0_3 | ecosystem: Environmental > Terrestrial > Soil > Palsa > Peat permafrost | place: Sweden: Abisko... | reverse complement strand
GGGCCCCGAAGGCCAAGTTCCCGATGGGGGTCCCGCGGAAGCCGACCGAACTGCCCACGCCCGAAGCGTCGGCGTTCATCGAGACGGCGATGGACCAGTACGGCAAGGCGACCTACAACTTCGCCTACCGTTTGACGGGGAACGACGCCGACGCGCGCGACCTGACGCAAGAGGCCTTCATCCGCGTCTACCGAGCTTGGCGCTCGTTCCAACCAGGCACGAGCTTTCTCTCGTGGATCTACCGGATCGTCACGAATCTGTACCGAGATGAACTTCGGAGGAGAAAAGGACGTTTCCAGGAGGAGATCCCGGAGGACAACGCCCCGCAGGAATACGGCGGTAGCCGGCCACTGGCCGTCGACCCGATCGAGGACTATATGGCGGGGCAACTGGGAGAGCCGCTGGCGAGGGCGCTGGCGCAACTCTCCCCGGAACAGCGCCAAGTCGTCATCCTCGCCGATATCGAAGAGTACAGCTACCAAGAGATCGCCGACATCATGGGGTGCTCGATCGGAACGGTTCGATCCAGACTCCATCGCGCGCGAGCTCTTCTCCGTCGGTTGGTGACCCGAGCGCAGCAGGAACGACGATGACCGATCACTACACCCGCGAAACTCTCATCGACTATCAGCACGGCGCGCTCGATCCGCGCGCGGATGCCGCTGTCTTCGCGCACCTCGAACGGTGTGCGGAGTGCTCGGCACTGCACGACGAGGAAGCGGCGCTCGGCGAACGGCTGCGCGTGCTGGCGCGTGCCGATGAGCGCGAGTTCCCTTCGCTCGTGAAGGCCCGGGTGTGGGATGCGGTCCGCCGGGAGCGTCCGTCGTGGATCGCCCGCCTGCCGTTGCGCTGGGGTCCGGCACTGGCCGTCCCAGTCGCGGCGGCGTTCATCCTCGGCATCTACTTCGGGACGCCGGTCATCCGCGGTGGCGTGCCGGGTGTCGCGGCGAGCTTCTATCTCGACGAGCACAGCGCCGAGGCCCAGGACAACCCGCTCGGCCCGGGTGCCGGTCCCGCCATCTACGAGACGACCTCCGACCACGCCGCCTCCTCCTCCGCTGCTTCGTACATCGATACCGCCGACGCCGCGACTCTCGACGACGCCGACGGTGCGAACCGCTAGACTCCTCGTCCTCTTCGGCACGCTCGTCCTGACCGCGCCGGCGCCGGGCCAGGCGGCGACGCGTCCCCCCATCCCAGCGGACGTCGCCGCCGGTACCGACGCGCGCCCGCTGATCGTTGCCGCTGTGGCGGCGCCGCAACACGTCTCCTTCGTCGGGCAGATGTCGTGGATCGGCAGCGGGACGCGTCAGGCGTTCGCCTACGTCGCGAAGATCGAGCACCGTGCGCCGGACGAAACCCGGCGCACGTACCTCGCGCCGCGCGGCGTCTACGGCGAATACGTCGTCAGTCGCGGCGCCATGTCGTACGACGTCGAGCCGAATCTCAAGCGGGTCATCGTCTCCGAGAACCGGGCCGTCGTCGATCCGGTCGCCGTCGTCGACGACATCGCTTTGCTCGACGGCAACTACCGCGCCGTGCGCAGCGCCACCGACGACGTCGCCGACCGGCCGACCGATGTGGTCGACCTGGTGAGCCGCTATACGGGTGAACGCGCGATGCGGCTGTGGATCGACAGCCAGACGCACATCGTGCTGGCCAAGGAGGCCTATCACGGTGACGGCTCGTTGGCTTGGCGCACGCGCTTCGACGAGATCCGCTATACCGACGCGATCCCAGAGGAGTTTTTCGCCACCGCGATTCCGAGCGGGTACGCGACCGTGCACGGCCGTTCGTACGCGCAGCAAGGATCGCTGACCAGTGCCGTCTCCGCGGCCGGTTTCGCGCCGATCACCCCCAAGTATCTGCCCGAAGGGTTCATTCTCTCCGGGGCCGACTACTCACAGACGCCGGACGGCACCAAGAACGTGCATCTGATCTACACCGACGGGATCCGCGAGCTCTCGCTGTTCGAGAATGCCAGCGATCGCGCGGTCGATTTCGGCGACATGCGGCCGCACAAGACCTCGTTCGAAGGTCACGATGCGCAGTACGCGCATCAGGGTCCGGACACGCTGCTCGCCTGGCGCGAGCGCCGACTGACCTTCCTGCTGGTCGGCGACCTCGACCTGACCGAACTGGTTCCGATCGCGAAATCCGTCGTCCCTTGAGCCTGGGCGCGCGCACCGGCGCGCGTGAACGAGGGGTATGGGAACGACGCTCTCCTCCGTCCCCGCGCTCGCCGCGCGGATCGCCGGTGCGCACGACGTCGCGCTGGGCGCCTACATCCTCGGACGCGGCCCGGTGCGCGAGGCGCTGATCGACGCCGCTCGCCGTGGCGCGTACGTCGACGTGGTCTTGCCGCGGGCGCCCTGGCCCGATCCGGACGGCGATTGCCGGCGGACCAACGCCTGCGCGGCGCGCGCGCTGCGCGCCGCCGGCGCGCACGTGCGACTGCTCGGCCCCGATCCCCACACGACCTTTCATCTGAAGGCGGCGGTCTGCGACGGGATCGCCTACCTCGACGATCGCAACTGGACGCGTTCCGGACGCGAACTGGTCGTCGCCGACGACGACCCGCCCGCCGTCGCGCTGGTCCGCGCCGCGCTACGCGGTCGCGGCGGTGCGGTCGACGGTCTGGCGACCCGCAAGGACGACGCGCAGCGACTCGAGCTCGATCTGATCGCGAGCGCGGGTTCGGCGCCGGTCACCGTCGAGACGGAGACGATCGGCGCCGGACCGCTGACGGCGGCGCTGGCGCACCATGCGGCCGCCGGTGCGGCGACGACGTTGATCGTCAGCGGCGAGGCCAGCGCGCACGCCGGTGCGCTCTTGGCGCAACTCCGGCAGGCCGGTGTCACGGTGCGCACCGGCGGCGCGAACGAGAAGCTCGCGCTGGTCGGCGAGCGCGCTTGGATCGGCTCCGCCAACGCGACCTTCGCCGGGAAAGCGTACGGCGAGCAGCTCGATTGGGGCACGGTCACGGCCGACGTCCCGCTCGTCGCCGCCGTGAAGACGGCGCTGGCGCGGGACGTCGGCCGCTCGGCGAGCGTTAGCGCTCGTTGGGCGGTTGCTGCGCTCCGGTCGGCGCTCCGGCCGGCGCTTGGCGGTGGTGGCGCTGCAGCATCCCGTGCAGACGCGTGCGCTGGTCCGGCGTGAGCAGCGCGTCGACGTGCTGGTGCAGCGCTTGCTCGTTGGCGCGCCGCGTCTGCGGGTCGGCGTTCTGGTTTGCCTGCCGCGTCTGGCGGACGGCGTCGCGGATCTGCGTGCGCTGTGCGTCGCTGAGGTTCAGCGCGCGCAGCGCATGCAGGTAGCGGCCGTGGTGATGGCCGTGATGCGAATGCGCCGGGCTAGTGACGCCCTGCGTGGCACCCGGCGGCAGCGCCTGCGGCGTGTTCTGCGCCAAGGCGGCCGTTGGGACGGCGAAGGCCGTCGCCAGTGCGGCGGCCGTCAGGAAGCGGATCGGTGACAAGGTCGGTCTCCCCGCGCCGCACAGCGGCGCGTTATCGAGTGCGTGACGAGGAGGAACCTCGTCTGCATCACGATACTGCCGGATACGTTGCCGCGTTGTGAGAGCGCCGTTAAACTCGTGGGATGACCGCGTTGATCGCCTTTGCCAGGTCGGTCTCAGGGACTTCGCCGTCCCTGATCCACGCGATCTTCTTGTCGGGCCGGATCAGCACGATCGTCGGAAAGCCGCCCTGGAGATACTTCTGGGCCACCACGAGCTGTGGATCGAACGCGATCGGGTACCGCACCGCGAAGCGAGCGCCAAACTGATTCACGTCCGACTCGGACCCGGCCGAGCTGCCGTCCATCGCGTATTGGCTGCCGTCGACGGCGACCATCGCGAGCTTGCCCTGATACTTGACCGCGAGGTCGTTGAGGACTCTGGTCTCGTTCTGGCAGTGCGGACACCACGTCGCGAAGACCTCGAGCAGCACCGGTGCCGAGACCGTGGCCAGATCGAACGGACCGGCGTTGGTCTGCACGGCGAACTCGGGCGCAACGTCGCCGGCCTTGAGGTTCGACTGGGTCGGCGCCTGCGAGGCCGCGTTGGGGACGACGTTGCGCGACGCCAGGCCGACGGCCACGACGACTGCGAGGATGACGACGCCGAGCGTCACGTAGAGGATGGTGTTGCGGTTCATGGTCCTTTGCCGATTCGGTGGTCGAGGGCGAGCCTTCCCGGCGCGCGCAGCGCGACGACGAGTGCGAGCACGACGAAGGCCGCATCCCGCGCCACTTCGCTCCACGTGGTGACCGTCGCGTCGCTGGGCCCGAAGCAGCCGCAGTTGACCGTCATGCCGCGTACGACCGCCGAAGCGATCGCGCCGTCGAAGAGCGCCAAGAGCAAGACGGCGATCCAGGCCGCGGCTCGCGTGAACAGGCCGAGGATCAGATATGCGCCCAGCAGCACCTCGAGGTACGGCAGCACCAGCGCCAGCGGCGCGATCACGACCTGGGGCAGGATCCGAAAGCCGGCGATCTCGGCCGCGAAGAGCGACGGGTGCCCGATCTTCGAGCTTCCCGCCACGATGAAGATCGCGCCCAGCACGATCCGCAGGACGAGGACGACGTAGTTCACGACGAGTGACCGGCCAGCGCGGCGTCCTCGACCTCGCGGACCAGCGCGCGCTGGCGTGCCGGAATCGACTGTGGGTCGGTCCGCTCGACCTCGACGGCCTCCTCGAAGCCCAGGATCGTCTCGGCGACGCAGCCGGCCAGCGTCTGCGGATCGTAGCCGCCCTCGAGGACGAACAGGGCGCGCCCTTCGCAATAAGTGTCGGCGATCTCGCGCACGAGGCGCCCCATCTGCCGGGCGAACGACGGATCGACGCCCAAGTCGCCCACCGGATCGCCGGTGACGACGTCGTAGCCCGCACTGACCACAATCAGGCGCGGCTGGACCCGCTCGGCCAGCGCGCGCAACGCGCGCGTGTGAATCGCGATGAAACCTTCGGTCGGGATACCGCGCGCGTCGATCGGGACGTTGACCATCGCCGTACCGGCGGTGACCCGGTTGTCGCGCGGATCGCCGGTGCCGGGGTACGCCGGATCGGCGTGCGTCCCGAAGAACGAGACGCCGCCGCCGGTCGCCGCTTGCGTGCCGTTGCCGTGGTGGTAATCGAAGTCGAGCACCAGCGCACGACCGCCGGTCTCCTGGGCGAAGGTGCGCGCCGCGATCGCCACGTTGTTGAAGACGCAAAACCCCATGCCGCGCGCCGGTTCGGCGTGATGACCGGGCGGGCGGACCAACGCGAACGCGCCACGCCGCCCGTCGATGGCGCCCTCCAGCGCGACCAGCGTCGCACCGACGGCGCGCGCCGCGCCTTCGTAGGAGCCGGCGTCGACGTCGGTGTCACCGGTGATCAACTGGGTGAGCTCGCCCTGTTCGAGTGCGCCGCACGTGCGGCGCACCAGCTCGATGTAGGCCGCAGGATGGACCCGGGCGATCTCGTCGGGCCGCGCGACGCGCGCATCGACGCGCTCGCCGAACATCCCGCGCCGCTCGAGCTCGCGGGCGACGACCCGCACCCGGTCCGGACGTTCCGGGTGCCTCACACCCGCCAAGTGCGTGGTCAGACCATCATCGTACGCGACGAGCATGGCACTAGTGGCTGGCGGCGGTGGACTTCTTCACCGCGGCTTTCTGCTGCCGGTCGATGGCGTCGATCAGAGACTTCACCTGGCCGGCCGCCTGCGACTTGGGTGGGATGAAGGCGAGGAGCCGCACGTAGGCCGCGCGCGCCTTGTCGGGCTGCTTGGAACCCTGGTAGCACTGGCCGAGCCCGTAGAGGATCTGCGGATTCTGGCGCGAGAGCTGCGGCGCGCCCTGGTCCAACGCGTCGAACACCTGGACGCACTCGCTGTAGTTGCGCGTCTGCAGGTCGGCCGAGCCCAGGCCCATCAGCGCGTCGGGCGAGTGCTGCAGGTTGTAGGATGCCTTGTACTCGTCGCGCGCCTTGTCGAACTGCTTGTTGGCGGCGTAGGCCGCACCCAGCAAGAGGTGCGCGCGCGGATCGTTCTGCGCGACTTCGGTCAATCGCTTGAACTGGTCGACCGCTTTGGGGAACTGCTGCTCGGAGGCATACAGCTCACCGAGCCGCGCGAGCGCGTCGGCCTGGTCGTTGTTCGGTCCGACGCCGGCCAGGAACTCGCGCTCGGCGCCGGCTTTGTCGCCGCGGCTGGCCAAGTATTCGCCGTAGGCGGTATGGGCGCTCAGGACGGTCGGATACAGCGTCAGCGCCCGGCGGAACTGCTGGTCGGCGTTGCCGTCCATCTTTTCGTTGGCGTAGACGGCGCCTTCCTGATCGATGACGACGACCTTGTCGACCGGATCGATGGCCAGGGTGAGCAGTGTCTCGAAGGTCGCGATCGCACCGGTAACGTCGTGTTCGCTGGCCTGCAGGCGCGCCTTCCCGGCCAGCGCCTCGACGCTCTTGGGGTCGACCGCGATCGCCTTATCGTAGATCGAGGAGGCCAAGGCGATCGCGCCCTGCGCCTGGTACGTCTGCGCCTCGAGCAGCAGCGGCCGGACATCTTTGGGATTGATCGCGGCGGCCGCCTCGAACTGCTGTCGCGCCGCGTCGTACTTCTGCTCGGTCGCCAGGACGGAACCGTACGCGAGGTTCGCGTTCTCGTCGTTCTTGTTGAACGTGACGGCACGCTTGGCGACGCGCTCCGCGTCGTCCGGGCGGTTGAGCGTCAGGTACATGTTGGTCAGCGTGCCGAGGATGCCGGGGTTGGTCGGCTCGAGGTTGGCAGCCTGTTCGAGATCCGCCAGCGCTTCGCGCTGATGGCCGAGTTGCTGCTGCGCCAGACCGTCGAAATAGTATGTCTGCGCGGTCTTCGTCCCAGCCGCAATCAGCTTCTGCGTCAGTACGATCGCCAGATCGGGCCGGTTGATCTGCATGTAGTCCGCGGCGAGTTCGATCGCCGACTGCTTGTCGTTGGGGTCGGCCTTGACCAGGCTCTCCAGCCGCGGGATCGCATGATCGAGCGGCTCGGGCGTCGGGCTGGGCTCCGGCGAGGGCGAGGCCGACGGCGAGGGCGACGCCTTCGCGGTCACCAGGGGCGGATGGACCGCAACCGCCGCGAAAAACGCGGCGGCCGAGAGTGCCAAGATGGGGACGAGACGGAGATGCATCAAGCGTGAGCGGCTTTCGCGTCGCGGACGAGGTTCGCCAATTCCGGAACGATGGCGAACGCATCCCCTACGACAAGGAGATCGGCGAACTCGGCGATCGGGGCGCCTGCGTCCTTGTTGATCGCGACGATCGTCTCGGACGTCCGCATCCCGACTTTGTGTTGGATCGCGCCGGAGATCCCAACGGCAAGATAGAGTTGTGGGCTGATGGTCTTCCCGGTTTGCCCGACTTGGTGACCGTGGGAGACCCACCCGGCGTCGACCGCCGCGCGAGAGGCGCCCACCGCGCCGCCGAACGCGTCGGCGAGGTCCTTGAGGATCGTGGTGAACGGTCCCGGACCACCCATCCCACGACCACCGCTGACGACAACCGACGCCTCTTCGACGCCCAGCTCCGCTGCGGCTTCCTCGACCTCATCCTCCACGGTAAGGGTGGAGGCCTTCCCACTCGACGGGAGGGAAACGAGGGTAGCAGCCCCGGGAGTTTCCTTGGCGGCAAAAACATTCGGCCGGATCGCGGCGACCCCGTGATCGGCGCCGGTCAGTTGGCAGGTCGTGATGACCAAGCCGCCGAGCTTCGGCGAGACGCAGCCGAGCGTGCCGCCGGTCAGGGTGAAATCGGTCACGTCGGCCGTGATCCCGCAGTCCATCCGCGCCGCGAAGCGCGAGCCGACGTCGCGGCCGATCATCGTGTTGCCGACCAGCACCAGCGAGGGTCCAGCGGCCTTGGCAACGGTCTCGAGCGCGTCGACCGCGGCGTCGAGGAAGCGGTCGTCTTCCGAGACGTTGATCTGGTCGAGCGGATACTTCTTGAGGATCTCCGCGGCGGCGGCGGCACCGGGGCCGACCACGACCGCGTGCGCCTTCCCGCCGAGCTGATCGGCAAGCGTCCGCGCATGCGTCGCCGCCTCCAACGCAACGCGACGCGGCGCGCCCTTCTTGTGCTCGATGAACGCAATCACGTTCTTCATTACAAGAACTTCCGCTCTTTGAGGAAGTCGACGATGACCTTCGCGCCTTCGGCGCCGTCGGCGACTTGGACGACCTTGCCTTTGCCGCGCGCCGGCGGCGTGGCGAGATCGACGAGCTTGGCCTTCGCCCCGTCGGTGCCGACCGCGACGGTCAGCCCGAGGTCGGCGACGGCAAGCTGCACGATCTCCTTTTTCTTGGCGCCCATGATGCCTTTGAGCGACGGGTAGCGCGGCTCGTTGGCCGACTTCGTCACGCTCACCAGCGCGGGCAGCGGTGCCGAGATCGTCATGTAGCCGGTCTCCGTCTCGCGCTGCACGCGCACGCGGCCGTCCGCGACCTCGAGCGTGCGCGCGTTGGTCAATCCCGGCCAGCCTAACTTCTCGGCCAGCATCCCGGGCAGATCGCCGGTGATCGCGTCGGTCGACTGCGTCCCGGTGATGACCAGGTCGGCCTGCTGCTTCGCGATCGCCGCGGACAAGGCGACGGCCGTGCCCCACAGATCGCTGCCGGCCAGCGCCTCGTCGGAGAGCATGACGGCGTCGTCAGCGCCCATCGCGAGCGCCTTGCGCACGATCTCTTTGCCGGATGCGGGGGTCATGGAGACGACGGTCACCGTGGAACCGTCGGCAAGCTTCTCTTTGAGTTGCAGCGCAGCTTCGATCGCGTACTCGTCGAACGGGTTGAGAACCGTTTCGACACCCGTACGGACGAGGCGCTTCGTCGCCGGATCGATCCGCTTGTCGGCGTTCGTATCGGGGACGAGCTTGACGGTAACGAGGATTTTCAGCGCGCAAACCTCCGGACGCACGAAACCCGGCTCTCGGCGCCGGGTCGGGAACAGGCGGCCTTTTCGGGGGGCTACCCCACAGGGCCTCTAACCAGTTAGTTTTATCCTATTGAGGCCCGCCGGTCAAGATCCGGCCAGCCGGCTTGTCGATTTATTTTCTGTATGCTTGACGTTGTATGTCCTGCATATTACACTATAAGGCATGATCCGGAGTTTCCGGGATCGTGACACGGAACGGCTCTACCATCAAGAGCGCGTGCGCCGCTTCCAGGCCTTCGAACGTGTCGCCCTCCGGAAACTCGTCTTGCTCAACGCAGCTACGTCCCTCCACGATCTCAAGGGGCCCGGCCTGGGGCTCGAAGCCCTCAAGCGCGATCTCGCTGGGCAACATGCAATCAGAATCAACGACGTCTGGCGCATCTGCTTTGTCTGGAGAGAGCGCGATGCGTACGACGTCGGTATCGTCGACTACCATTAGCCCGAAAGGCTCACGCACTATGCCCACCAAGTTGGCTCCCGTCACGCCGGGTGAAGTTCTCTCCGAAGATTTCATGGTGCCGCGCGGTCTCAGTGCGAACCGTCTCGCCCTCGATCTGCACGTCCCAGCTAATCGTGTCACCGATATCATCCGCGGCAAGCGCGCAATCACCGCCGACACTGCACTTCGCCTCGCCCGTTACTTCGATACGTCGCCCGAGCTCTGGATGCACCTCCAAATCGATTATGATCTCCGCACCGCTAGCGACGCGCTCGGGCCGCAGATCAAGCGTGAAGTCACCACGGCCGCGCGCGCATAGTGGCCGGAAGGACGGTCGCGCTTAGTCGTAGGACTCGCGAACCGTCTCGAGGCGGGTCTGGCCGGCGGTGATGACGTTCCCGTCGCCGTCGAGCACGTCGACGTCGAACCCCGGGAAGACGTTGCAGAAGCGGCCCTCGCGCCATTCAGCGACCGTCCATGAGTCGCGCGCGGCGCGTTCGTACGGCCAGGTCGGCATCCCCGTGCGATCGGCGCGAACGTCAGGCCCGTTGAGATACCGGATCCGCACCGCAAAGTGCTCGATCCGCCCGATCTTGAGCTCGACCGACCCAACCTTTGCCACGACCGTGCTCCTCCATCCGGTGAACGTATGGGATGACCGGGGCTCGAACCCGGACGCCCTTGCGGGCTGCAGATTTTCGTACCACTTCGGCTTTCGCCGCCGGCTTCGATCGGAGCCGTTCGTGGTCTGGACTGTGCCTTGACCCTGGGGATGCGAGCATCCCGGTAGGCCGCGCCCGTCCAGTCTCTACACCTTCCGCCTCGCCGACGAGCGGCGGGGCGGCTTGGCTCGGCGTTGTCGTGCGCGTGCGACGAGTTCACCGAGGTTGAGCGCATCCCGGTCGGCGTTTCCGTCCGACCGGCTCACGGGGGTAAGTCTGCTGTGTCTGCCTATTCCACCATCATCCCGCGGGCGGATTCGCCGAGCCGGGGTCGCGGCACCCCTTTGGGGCCTAACCGTGCCGGACGCGGTGCCTCAGCGGGTCGGGGATTTGCGTTTGGCGGGCGGCGCGCGATAGGCTCGGCCCGAGATGTCCGAGAGCGTGCCGGCGGATCCGATGTAATACGCTTGATAGAGCGACGCATTGAACTGCGCCAGCGCGGCGTTGATCGCCTGGAACTCGTTGAGGCCCACGACGCGCGAACTGGTCGAGCTGGTCGCGTTCGTTGCGGAGGTGCTGTTGTCGCCTTGGGTCGACGTGTCGCTTTGCGTCGACGTATCGCTCTGGGTCGACGTGTCGCTCTGCGTCGAGGTGTCGCCTTGCGTCGAGGTGTCGCCCTGCGTCGATCCGCTGCCGTTCGAGCCGTTTGATCCATTCGAGCCGTTCGAACCGTTGCTCGAGCTGCCGCCGTTGCCGTTCGTCGTCGTGTAGATGACGGAATTGAAGAAGGCATGATCGGTGACGATGCTGTTGGTTATCTGGATCGCGGTGTTCGACGACGTGGAGACGATCGTCACGTAGTCGCTGATGTTCTCCCCGGGAGCCGCCGCAACGCCACCGTTGAGACCCACGAGGGTCAGCTGCCGCTGGATTTGCCGGACCTGCAGCACCGGCATCCTCCCGTAGTCGGTCGCTACCGCGGAGGGTCGCGAGTTCGGCACGTAGCGTACGCGCGCGAAACGAGCCGGATACTTCTTGACGATGGCGATGATCGCCGCGCCGACGCGCCGGTCGTGGGTTACGAAGACGAACGTGCGCTGGTCGGCGAGGCGAGCCCGAACCGCCTGTGCGCCGGAGGCGGTCAGGAGGCCTGCGCCAGAGAGGGCGGCGAGCCACGCCACCGCTGAGACGACGCGCTTCATCCCGCGGGTGCTCGCAGAAGGTGCCGGAAGCCACCGAAGCGGCGCAGCCGATTGACGGCGAGCCGCACCTCGGGCTGGCCGAAGGCGGCGATGTCGAGCACGATCATGATCGCCGAGAAGAGTTTGAGGTTGAGGATCAAGGCGATCGAGAGGTGCATCGCGACGATCGCGATCAGCGCGACGCGGCGAGTCGGGCGAAACCACACCAGGATCGGGAAGGCGCCCTCGGTTGCGAGGGTGGCCCAGCCCGCAACGGTGGCGATCATCGGGTATGCGTGCAGCCAGAGCATCGGTACGATGCCGGTGAATTGCGGTTGAGCGACGGCGCGCCAGATCGACTCGCCGTCCCACCAGTCGGCCCCGCGGCCCTTCGCCACCGCCGCCGAGGCGTAGACGAGGCACACGTTCAGCTGGAGCAGACGGAGGATCAATGCGTCGGAGACGCGGCGTGGGCGTTCGGCCGGGACCGGCGCCGCGAGCGAACCGAACGACCCGTTCGGCCCGATGAGGCAATAGAAGAGCGCGATGTTGAGGAAGCAATCGAGCCCGTAGACGCTCTTGAAGGAAACGGCGAAAAACATCAGGTGCAGGAACCAGGCGCAGAAGGCCGGCAGCCGCAGGTCGACGCGCACGAGCATTGCGACCACCGCGACCAAGTAGCAGCCGAAGACAACATAGAGCGCCTGATCGGCGGAGGCGCCGACGCGCCCCAAGAGTCCGGCGACGATGCTGAGGCGCGGGAAGATCGAGATCGTCGCGTGGTCGCTCACCGCCCACGGAAGCACCCCGCCGTCACCATAGATCGTCGTGATGAACGGCAGCTCGACGAGCGATTTGACGAGGATGACGGCAGCCGTTCCGAGCCGCAAGGCCGTAAACGTCGCCGTTGCGTCACGATCGTCGCTGAGGAAGCCGAGGACCGCGCTGCGCGCCCGCACGAAGGCGCTCACGTGCCGCTCACTTCGCGGACGTACTTCCCGGTGTAGATCACCTCCGGCATCGGTTCCGCGCCCGGCTCGGTGAGCTTCGGAATCTTGTAGTAACCGAGGCGGACCGTCACCTCGGTCGCGTCGCTGTGGCGGAAAGCGTTAGCCGCGAAGGAGTAGCCGAGCAGATCGAACAGGCCCTGCTGCTGCATGCCGAGCGAGAAGGCGATGACCCGGAGGTCGCCTTCGGTTGTAGCCCGCGCGTACGTCGTCACCCGTCGCTGACCACTCGGTCCGGCCTCGATCACCTGGGAATACGCTTGACCCGCCACGTGCGGCGCGAAGAAGCTGAAGGTGTTGTCGGCACCGGTCAGCGCCTCGTAATAGCGCAGGGCCGTGCCCACGAGCGTCGCAGATGCGGCCGGGTCGTGCGTGGTCTGCGTCGCTACCAGCAACGACACGTGGACGGCGACGAACGCGGCAACGAAGGCAATGCGCAGACGCCGGAGGAGGTTGCTCGCGAGAACGCTCTCCGGCACGAGGACCGTTAGTGGGTCAGCGTTCGAGCAGCGCTTGGGCTTACGTTCAGCGGGCGCGCCGCGTTGTAGAGCCGCGTACCCGGTCCGCCGATCAGCTGGCCCCTCAGGTTGAAGAGTTGGCCGTTCGCGCTCAAGAGATACGCCTGATACACCGAGGCGTTGTACTGGCTGAGAACCTGCGCGACATCCGTGAGCTCGCTCGTCCAGTTCAAGCGGCTGCTGCTGCTGTTCGTGGTGGTCGTATTGGTCGAATTGGTCGAATTGTCGCCATTGGTGCCGTTGGACGAGTTGTCGCCGTTGGTGTTGACGGTCCCATTCGTACTGTTCTGACTGTTGGTCGAGTCTTGGCTGTTCGTGACGTTGGTACTGTTGGTGCTGCTGGTGCTGCCGGTGCTGTTGGTGCTGCCGGTGCTGATGTTGTCGTTGGTGCTGCCGGTCGAGTTGGTAGCGTTGGTGCCGGATGTGCCGTTCTGGCTATTGGTGCCGTTCTCGCTGTTGGTGCCATTCTGGCTGTTCGTGCCATTCTGGCTGTTCGTGCCGTTCTGACTGTTCGTCCCGTTCTGACTGTTCGTGCTGTTCGTTATGACGGTGTTGAACACGGAGTTGTTGCTAAAGACCGAGTTCGTGATCTGGACGCTGTTCTGGGAGAACACGGTAATGTAGTCGCCGATGTTCTCACCTTCGCCGATCGCCCCGCCGGTGATCCCGGGCTGCACGACCCCGCCGACCACGAGTTGGCGGCTGATCTGGCGCGCGACGAGCAACGGCATGGCTCCGATGTACTGCGTCGTGACCTTGGCCTTGGCTCTGGTGGGGACCGGTGTGTACCGGAGCAGCGTGTACTGCGTGGAGTACTTGCGCGTGATCGCGAGGATCTTGTTGCCGAGTTGGACGTTCTTGGTCGCGAAGACCAGAGCCGTCTTGTTCTTCAGCACCGCGCGATTGAAGGGGGCGCCGATCGCCGTTATCGTGAGCGCCGACCCGAGCGCCAGGCACCATGCGAGCGCAAAAAATCCTCGACCAAAACGACGCATATCGAACTCCGAATCAACCCGAAAGTAAGGAGACCCGAGGCGCAGCCTGGGAAAACCCTCGAACCGTCCCGACCATAGCTCAGTCTCCCCAAGGATGTCAAGGGGTTGGTCGGTTTGTGACTCAAGTCAATATTATGAGGAAACTATGAAAGCAATCGCGGCGGCGGGAACGGGACGGCGCGGTAGGCCGGTGACGACAGGTAGCCGGCGAGGAGATCGGCCTCGCTGACCGTGACGTGGTCGACGTCCAGCATCCGACAAGCCTCGTCGACGACGATCAGGCCGGCGGGGAGGATGTCGGCGCGCTGCGGCCGGATGTGCGGCATCGCGCGGCGCGCCTCGAGATCGCGCGCGAGCAGCGCGTCGATCAGCTCGGCACAGTCGCCGCGCTTCATCGTCGCGCCGTCGGGCAGACCTCCGGCGATCATCGCCGCGGCGGTGAAGACCGTCCCGCCGACCGCGATCAGCTCGACGAAACCGCGCGCCTCGGCGAGCGGCGCCAACACGCCGAGCGCATACGAGCGGGCCTCGATCTCGAGCGAACGCCGCTCGATCGACGCCAGCGCGCGCGCACCGAGCAACGCGGAGAACTTCTCCGACAACCGTACGGCGCCGATCTCGAGCGAGATGGTGAGGGCGACCGCGCCGTGCGCGCGCGCGTTGGCCGGCGTGTCGACGCCGAGTTCGGTGCTGCCGCCGCCGACGTCGAGCACGGCCAGCGACTCGGCACCGTCGCGCAGCGCCGTCGCGCCGAGGAACGAATAGCTCGCCTCCTCCTCGCCGCTGAGCACGCGCGGTGCGACGCCGAGCCGGACGGCGACCTCGGCGCCGAACGCGTCGGCGTCCTCGGCCCGCCGCAGGCCACTCGTTGCGATCGCGTCGACGGCGGTCACGCCGAGCGCGCGCGCCGCCCCGACGTACTCGTCGACCGCCGCCAGGGTGCGCTCGCGGGCGGCGGGGTCGATCGTCCCGCTCGGCCCGATCCCCGCGCCTAGGCGCGTTCCGCGCGAATCAGCCGCCAGCCGCTGCTCGCCGTCGAGGACGAGCAGACGGGTAGAATTGGTACCGATCGAGACCAGCGCGCGAACCACGGTGCGCCCCCTTCGGCCACCGGATGCCGCTCCCCGCCGTCACCACTCGACCTTGGGCGGTGCCGGGACGCCGTGGGCCTCCTGCCACGAGACGACGCGGTTCCGCAGGATCCCGACGCTCTGGATCTCCGCCTCGACGACGTCCCCAGGGCGCAGGTAGAGCGAGGCGGCGTCGGGGCTGAACCCGGCGACGCCCGAGACCGTCCCGGTCGAGAGGATGTCGCCCGCGCTGTAGCCGAGCGGCGAGTAGTGCGCGATGATCTCCTCGATCGAGTACGACATATGACTCGTATTGGAAACCTGTCGCGGCTGGCCGTTCACGCGCAGTTCGACGGCCAGATTGTGCGGATCGGGCACCTCGTCGGGGGTGACGATCCAGGGCCCGATCGGGACGAAGGTGTCGATCGCCTTGCAGAAGGTGAACACGCCGGAGCGCATCTCGCGCTTCTGGATGTCGCGCGCCGTCACGTCGTTGAAGACGAGGTAGCCACCGATGTAGTCGTGCGCCTCCTCCTTCGAGAAGAACTTCCCCGCCTTGCGGATCACGACTGCGAGCTCGAGCTCGTAGTCGAGCTCGTTGGTCAGGTGTTCCGGGTAGACGATCGCATCGTCGGGACCGATGATGGCGTCGACGTTCTGGAAGAAGACGATCCACGGCGCGACCGGGTGCGACCAGCCGACGCGCTTGGATTCGTCGTGGTGCTCCTGATAGTTGCCGGCGGTGTGGAAGAACTTCTTGGGCACGATCGGCGCGCGCAACCGCGCGTCGTCGAGATGGAAGGTCCGTCCCGTCGGCTTGGCCGACTCGCCGCGTTCGAAGTACTCGCGCATCGAGGGGACGTCGAGTTCCACGATCGTGCCGTCGGCCAGGCGCCCGACGCGTCCCTCGTTGAAGGTCACCAGTTTCATCTCGGCTCTCCCGCGCTCACGCGCCGATCATACTGTACCCGCCGTCGCACATGATGAAGTTCCCCGTCATGTGCGCGGCGTCGTCCGTCGCCAAGAACAACGCCGCCGCGGCGAGCTCCTCGGGCCCCGGCACGCGGCCCATCGGTGTCTGCGAGATCACCCGCTCCTTGCGCCCGCTCTTCCAGTCGGGCCGATTCAGAATCGCCTCGGTCTCCATGAAGCCCGGACCGAACGCGTTCACCCGCACCGTCGGGGCGAAGGCCGAAGCGTAGGACTTGGTCAGGCCGAGGATCCCGTACTTGCCGGCCGCGTACTGCGGCGCCCGCGGGCTCCCGCGCACGACGACGGTCGAGGCGATGTTGACGATCGCGCCGTGGCCGCGCTCGAGCATGCGCGTCCCCATCTCATGGATCATCAGCATCGTCCCTTTGATGTCGACCGCGAGCACGCGGTCGACGACCGCTTCGTCGATCTCGCGCCACGAGGTCTGCTCGGTCGCGATGTCGCCGACGTTGTTCATCAGGACGTCGATCCCGCCGGTCTCTCGCCACGCGCCGTCGACCATCGCGCGGATCGCGTCCCACGAGGTGATATCCGCCCGGTACACCAGCGCTTCGCGCCCGAGCGCGCGGACCGCCGCGGCCGTCTCCTGCGCGCCGCGCTCGGAGCGGTTGTAATGCACGACGACGTTCGCGGCTTCGGCGGCCGCGCGCTGGGCCAGCGTTCGGCCGAAGCCCGTCCCGGCGCCGGTGACGAGCACCCACTTCCCCTCGAACCGCGGGAAGACGCGCGAGATCACACCACCGTTCACTCCTCAGCGGGCCCCGGCGGAGGGCGCGGACAAATGATGGTCCTCGTGTGGACCGACGACGAAGGACCGGCGCCGGGAACGGTGCTCTGCGCAGTGGCCGACCTGACCGACGGCGAGGCGCACGTCGTCGCCTATGGCGGCGGACTGCTGCCGAAAGAGATCCTCGTCGTGCGCGACGGCGACGACGTGCGGGCGTACCTCAATCGCTGCGCGCACCAGGCGCTCCCACTCAACATCGGCCGTCGGGTGCGGACGGCGAACCGGCTGCTCCTGTGCGACCATCACCACGCGGCCTTCCGCTTCGGCGACGGCGTGTGTGTCGAAGGTGTCTGTCCGGGCACGTCGCTCACTCCGGTCCCCATCGCGGTGCGCGACGGGCGAGTGCTGGCCGCCGGTGCGGCGGGAAATGGCTGACCGACCTTCACCATCTCACGGCGGCTTCGCGCGGCGGTTCGTCGCCCCTCCGTCGGACAGCGAGCGCCGCAACCGGTAGGCCAGGCCGAACCCCACGTCGGCGAGCAGCGCGAACGCGCCGTCGGCGTCGATCGTCGCGCGCTCGACCGGCGTGTGATAGAGGAGGACGACCTCGCGGGCGGCCCCGCGCTGGAGGCGCCGCAAGAGCGCCTGTAGGACCGGCGCCCGAAACGGGTTGTAGAGATAGACGACCAGATCGCCGCGCGGAAAGGCGTAGCGGGCGGCATCGGCGCGCACGATCCGCACGTCGCGCGCGACGCGGCGCGGGTCGTCGGCGGCGACCAGGTTGTCGCGCGCGACGGCGACGAGCGCCGGCGAGAGCTCGACCCCGACGACGGCGTGGAACGGACGGCGCGCGGCGAGCAGGACGACGCGCCCCATCCCCGCGCCGATGTCGACGAAGGTCGTCGTCTCGGGGCGCAGCGGCGAGGCATCGAGCAGCGCCTCCGCTTCGGCGACCGGCGTCGGCTCGTAATGCGTGGCGAACTCGAGCGGCGGCCCGATCGCCTCGGGATCGAGGTCGCCCAGGAACACGAGCGCCTCGGTCGTGACGTGCAGCTCGGCGTCGAACCGCTGACCCGAGCGGCGTCCGCTCGTCGTTCTTCTCTTTAGTAGCGCTTGGCGGCGGTCGCCTCGCGCGTCTTCTCGATCGTCTTGAGCGAACGGTCGTGCGCCTTGTGGGCGACGCCGACGTAGAGCGTGTCGATGATCGTGAGCTGCGCGATGCGGCTCGAGCTCGCGTCGCTGCGGAAGGCCGTCTGCTTCGCCGCCGTCACCAGCCGGATGTCGGCGACCTTGGTGATCGGCGAGCTCGAACGGTGCGTGATGCAGATCGTGGTCGCGCCGTTGGCCTTCGCGCGGCCCAGCGCATCGGTCACGTCGCGGCTGGCGCCCGTGTGCGAGATGCCCAGCGCGACGTCCCCCGGCCCCAACAGCGCCGAGGACATCGCCATCAGGTCGCCGTCGGAGAGCGCGACCGCGCGGATCCCGAGCTTGAGGAACTTGTGGTAGGCGTCCTGGGCCAGCGGTCCGCTGCCGCCGACGCCGTAGAGATCGACCCGCGTCGCGACGGCCAGGGCATCGACCGCCTTGCTCAGCTCGGCGTCGTCGAGCACTTCGATCGTGTCGCGCAGCGCCTGGGCGTTAGCCTGGAAGACCTTCGACTTGACGGTGGAGAGGTCGTCGCCCGGCTCGATCGCCGCGTAGATCTCGGTCGTCGGCTCGACCAGATCGCGCGCCAGGACGATCTTGAACTCTTGGTAGCCCTTGTAGCCGATCTTCTGGCAGAGCCGCACGACCGTCGACTCGCTGGTGCTCGTCCGTTCGGCCAACTCGGTCACCGTCAGGTAGATCAGTTCGTCCGGGTGGCGCAGGATGAAATCCGCAACGCGTTGCTCGGCCGCGCGCAGCCCGGAATAGGCGCCCTGCAGACGGACGAACGAACCGGGAACCTTGACGGGATCGACGCGCACTTCTTTGATCGCCATCTACCCCGATTCGACGCCTGCTGCCTACCTGCCTGGGGTAGCATCCGAGCGGAAATGCTTGGCGCGTTGCCGTTTCCGCTGCAGGTGACGCTCCGCCGGCGGGGGTCGGTCGGCCGGCGCCCACTCCTCGGTCGACTTCAGGTAGGCGGTGATCTGCGCTTCGAACGAGGGATCGGTGAGCGACGGGGCCGGGGTCGTGGGCGCGACCTCGTCGACCCGGGTCTGCGCCAGGACGACCATCCGGCCGATCAGATCGAACGGCACCGTCGTCGTCTTGTGCTCCAGCGCACGCGTGTAGGCGGCACGGTGCTTGTTGACGTCGCCGATCGGCGCGGCGATCAGCCGGCCGTCCTCGAGCCGAACGGTCGCACCGAGGTTGTGGACGTTGATGACGTTGCCCCGCACGCGCTCGCTCATCGGGTGTGCGAGCCTTTGAGGTAGATGATCGCTTCGTGGTCGCCGACCAGATGGAGGCGATCGTGAATCTCCGGCAGCGCGCCGGTGGGGTCGCCGAGGCGGCGGATCTCGCGGTCCTGCTGGATGCGCTTGTCCTGCAGGCGCGCGACTTCGCGCCGCGCGTCGCGCAGCTCGTGCGCCAGCGCGACGGTCCGGCCGATCAGGCGCGCATACTGCACTGCGATCAGCGATCCGACGACGAAGACGACGCAGACGACGCCGATCCGGCTGGCCAGACGGAGCAGCGCCGCCGGCCTTCTCACGGCGCCCCGATGCGCCGGAACTTGGCGTAGCGCCGGTCGAGCAACGTCGGCGTCGGCACGGTCACGAGCGTCCCCAGCGCGCGGTCGACGGCGTCGAGGACGCGCGCGATCGTGCCGGAACCGTCGCGGTGCGCGCCGCCGACCGGTTCGGGGACCAACTCTTCGACGATCCCGAAGCCGAGCAGATCCTCCGATGTCAGGTGCAGCCGCGCGGCGGCCTCCTCGGCCCGCCCCGCATCGCCCCATAGGATCGCCGCCGCCCCTTCGGGCGAGGCGACGGAGTAGACCGCGTGCTCGAGCATCAGGACCCGGTCGGCCAGCCCTAGCGCCAGAGCGCCGCCGGAGCCGCCCTCGCCGATCACCGTCGCCACGATCGGAACCGGCGCTTGGGCCAGCGTGGCCAGCGACTGCGCGATCGCTTCGGCTTGCGCGCGCTCTTCGGAACCGATGCCGGGGTCCGCGCCGCTGGTGTCGACGAAGGTCACCACCGGCAGGCGCAGGTGCACCGCCAGCTCGACCAGCCGGATCACCTTGCGATACCCCTCGGGCGCCGACATCCCGAAGTTGCGGAACACTTTCTCCTTGGTGTCGCGCCCCTTGTCCTGAGCGATCGCAACGACGCGCCGGCCGCGCAGTTTCGCGAAGCCGCCGACGATCGCGTGGTCGTCACGGAAGTGCCGATCGCCGTGCAGCTCGTCGAAGCGATCGAGCGCCGCCAAGTAATCGGTGCCGATCGGGCGCTTGGGGTGGCGCGCCATGTTGACCCGCTGCCAGGGCGTCATCGTACCGAAGATCTCGCGCTGGATCTCGCCGTACTTCGCTTCGAGCGCGCCGATCTCGGCCGTCAGGTCGACGGGCTGATGGGCGGCCTGCGCCTTGAGCTCGGCGATGCGTTGCTCGAGTTCGAGCAGCCCCTTCTCCCGCTCGACGATGACGTTCACGCGCGCGTCTCCGTCGGCTGTGGCGCGGCGCTGCGCCCGTTGGCCGACACGCTCTTTGCGCCGACACCGTAGTCGAGCAGTCGCACCAACCGCTCTTTGAGCTCACGCCGCTCGACGACCAGGTCGATCGCGCCCTTCTCGAGCAGGAACTCGGCGGTCTGAAAGTTGTCGGGCAGCTTCTGGCGGATCGTCTGCTCGATCACGCGCCGGCCGGCGAAGCCGATCGCCGCATGCGCCTCGGCGACGATCACGTCGGCTTGGAAGGCGAACGACGCCGAAACACCGCCGGTCGTCGGATCCGTCAGCACGCTGATGTAGTAGCCGCCGTCGTCGTGAAAGCGCCGCACGGCCAGCGTCGTCTTCGCCATCTGCATCAGCGCGAGCATCCCCTCTTCCATCCGTGCGCCGCCGCTGGCGGTGACGATGATGCAGGGGAGGTTGCGCTCGCGCGCCTGCTCGAAGAGCATCGTGATCCGCTCGCCGACGACCGTCCCCATCGTCCCGCCGCGGAAGTTGAAGTCCATCACGCCCAGCGCGACCGCGAAGCCACCCATCGAGGTGAACCCGCAGACGACTCCCTCGGTGAGCTTCGACTTGTCACGGTCGCGCTGCAGCTTCTGCGGATACGGGACCTTGTCGGTCCAGCCGAGCGGGTCCGAGGGTACGAGGTCGCCGCCGATCTCGGTGAAGTCGCTGTCGACCAGCATCGAGATGCGGTCGAAGGCGTGCATCCGAAAGAGGTGCCCGCAACGCGTGCAGACCCAGACGTTGGCGGCCAGATCGGGCCGGTAGAGCATCTCGCCGCAGCCCGGGCACTTGGTCCACTGCGCCGCCTCTTCGGGCGCGACGGGCTGCGCGCGGCGCAGCCGCAGCCACTCCGGGACGGCCATCTAGCGGCGCTCCCGCGGGCCGAACAGGCGCGCGCGGTAGATGCGGCCCAACTGGCGCAGGTAGTTGAGGATCTCGCCCTGGTTGAGCTTCGACTCGCCGGCGACGCGGTCGGTGAACACGTACGGCACCTCGAGGGCGCGGCCGTAGTGCGCCTTGGCGATGACCTCCAAACCGATCTTGAAGCCGATCGGATCGAGGTCGACGCCCTCGAGCGCGTCGCGCTTGACCAGGAAATAGCCAGACGTGATGTCCTTGATCGGCGTCAGCGGTTGCGCTAGCGCGATCGCGACCTTCGAGGTGACGATGCGGCGCTTGGGCCAATTGCTGATCCCGCCACCGGGGACGTAGCGCGAACCGATCGCCAACCCGTAGCCTTCCCCCGCCAGCGCGCTAACCATACGCGGCAGGATCGCGGCGTCGTGCGAGAAGTCACCGTCCATCGCGCCGAGCGCAACGGAGTCGGGGCGGGCGAAGCGCCAGCCGTCGATCACGCCTGAAGACAAGCCGAGCTTGCCGGGCCGGTGCAGGCACCGCACGGGAGCACCCTCGCGCTCGAGCCGATCGACGATCGCGCCGGTGCCGTCGGGCGAGTTGTCGTCGACGACGATGATCTCGCCGTCGAGCCCGTTGGCCCGGAAAAGCTCGGCCAGCGTCGTGATCAGCCGTTCGATGCCGGCCGCTTCATTGTAGGTCGGGACGACGATCGAGAACTTCATCGGCGCTTGGACCGCGGTCGTCGTCATAACGCTCACGCGATTTTCCGCAGCGTCGGGAAGCGCGTCGCATCGAACGGGGGAAAGTCGGCATACCGCTCGGGCTCGGTTCGGATCAGCGAGACACCCAGGTCGTCGACGCTCTCGATCTCGGTCGCCGGGATGCCGACATCCTCGCCGCTGGCGTCCCAGTGGACGACGACCATCTCCGCCGAGCGGGCGTTGCCTTCCGCATAGACGGCGCGCACGTCACCGACGCGTGTCTCGCCGGCAAAGACGGGCGTTCCCGTTGCGAGGGATTCGAGGGTGTAGGCCATGGTCGAACGTGAAGGGTACGCCTCGCGGCCCGGTCGTTCCCGTAACGGCATGCTCGCTCTCATGCTCGGCGCTCGACCTCTTCGAGCGCGGCGAGGGCACGCAGGAGTGCGGCCTTGGCGTCGGTGTGACCGCGGAAGTGCCGATCGAGCGATTCGTTCAGCACCGAGTTCATACTCTTGCGCTCGTTCTCAGACCGTCGCTTCAGCTCGTCGTACACTCCGTCGTCCAGCCGCGCCGGAAAGGGACGCATGGTTCGAGGGATGATATCATAATAATATCACCACCACAACCCTGCAGGCGACCCCTGGGCCGCGAAGGTGCGGCGCGTGGGCGGAGAACGAGCGCGTGATGACGACCGAGATCCGGCGCGTCGCCCTCGAGACGGGCGCGACCACGACCGTCGAACGGTGGGGGGACGCCGGCCCCGCGATCCTGTGCGTCCACGGGATCGCCTCCTCGCGGCTCGATTTCGCTCGGCTGGGTGAGGCGCTGGCGGCGACGCACCGCGTCTTCGCCTACGATCAGCGCGGCCACGGCGACAGTGCCGAGGTGACGGGTTCCCTCGCGCTGACCGCGCTCGCGGCCGATCTGCGGGCCGTCGCCGACAGCATCGGGACGGTCGCCGCCGTCGTCGGTCACTCATGGGGTGGCGCCGTCGCGCTGGTCGGCGGACCGAAGGTCGCCCGCGCGCTGGTGCTGGTCGACCCGATGCTGCGCGTCCCGCCGGGGACGTTCGTGCACGACTACGTCGACGATCTCGCCCCGACCCTCGCGGTGCCGCCGGGCGCTGAACGCGACGGCGCCGTGTGGGAGCGCTATGCGCAGGCCGATCCGATCGACCGCGCCGGGAAGGTGCACGCGATGCGCGGGCTCTCGCTCGAAACGCTGCGCCGGCTGGGCACCGACAACGACGTCGACGCCGGTGGCTGGGATCTGCGCCCGCGGCTAGCCGCGCTCAAGCTCCCGACGACGATCCTGGTCGCCGGCGAGGAGTCGGTCGTCGCGCCACTCGATCTGGCTGAACGCTCACCGGCGGTGACGGTCGAGCTGATCGAAGATCACGACCACACGCTGCATCGCAGCGCCTTCTCGCGCTTCGTCGCGGCGGTGCGCGCGGCGAGCTGAAACGCATGCCCTCGCCGACGAGGCTTGGGCAGCTTGCATGGCCTTGATCGCTTTGCTATACTGACCGATAGTTAGCTAGCCGTCTCTTGGCAAGCTGGCCGGTCTTGGTATGCCAAGGCCTTTTTCTTCCGAGCATCTGGCGAGGGTCCATCATTGCTCGTGCTGATCCAATCGGCGGCGGACGCGGAGCAGCTCCTGCACCCGCGCCTATCGCGGTTCGCACTGCGCGCGGCTATCCGCGTGCCAGGCATCGCCAGCGAACGCGCCGCCCGCTGGGAACGCGGCCTCAACGCCTCGTTGCAGGCCTGCGGCTGCGTCGCAGGCGCCGTCGGAATGCTGATCGCGCTCGTCGCCGCGATCGTCTGGCGGGTCGGCTATGCCGGTCCGGTCGACTGGCGCGCGTTCGGCTGGCGCGCGTTCGTGGCGCTGCTGATCGGCACCGCCGTCGGCAAAGCGGTCGGACTCCTCTGGGCGCGCGTGCGCCTCGTGCGCATCGTCGCGGCGATTCGAAGGGACGCAGCATGATAACGTGCTTTCAAACGACCTGGCGCCTCACCGAGCAAATCGTCCTGTGGACGGTCGCGCTCATCACCTCGATGGTGCAAACCTGCATCAACGTCGCGTCACAAGCCTTACAGTCCGTCCAGCAATGGCAGAACTCGTGCATCACCTCGAGCAGCCAGTCGTGCAGCTCGTGGGGCCCTTTCAGCTTCATCTGTAATTGGGTGACCTCGATCGTCTGCACGCTCGTGTCGGTCATCGTGCAGATCGTCGTCGTCATCATCACGGTGGTGTGCGTCTTGGTCGCCGTCGTCGCTTCGGTGCTGGTGGCGATCCTGGTGGCGATCGTGCTGATCCTGTTGTGGCTGGTCTGCATCTTCGTGCCGTGCCCCTCGCAGATGGAGAGCCCGGTGCCGCCGGATGGCGGTTGGATGGTCACGCTTGGCGGCAAAACGACGCCCCACGTCTCGCAAGGGAACGCGATCACGGTCCTCCCGGACGGTCAACTCGCTTGCGAGAGCATGATCGACGTGATCTCCAACGCGACGACGCGGATCCACCTGCTCGAGCTGGACTTCGACCCCACCTTCATCGCCACGTTCACCGGCCAGGAGGACGCGCTCAACGCCTGCGCGCCCGGGACGAAGTTGCTGCCCGCGCTGTTGGCGGCGAACGCCCGCGGCGTCGCCGTGCGCATCCTGCTCAACAAGAACATGTTCGCCGACGACACTTCGACGGTGACGACGGCGCTGCACGCCGCGCAGCCCAACACGATCGAGCTCGCCGGGCTCCACATGTTCCCCGAGATGATGCACGCGAAAGCGCTGATCGTCGACACCGCCACGGCCTTCACACTCGGTCTACCGCTGGACCAGGGCTATTGGGACACGCAGCTGCACCCGGTCTTCGACCCGTGTAATCCGAGCCGCCGTGGCTCCGGCGCCGGCGGCAACGTCTCCGTCCTCGGCAACGTCGGCAACGGCGTCGGCAACAAACCGGCCCACACCGTATCGCTGCAGATGAACGGTCCGGCCGCCGCCGACGTCGACGCGACTTTCATCGCGCTGTGGAACTCCGTCAGCACCGATCAGGTCCCGGCCCCGACGCCGGTCGCAGGGACGGCAAATCAAACGATTCAGATCGTGCGCACCGCGCCGAAGCTGAGCGCAGCCGGCCTGTCGAACGGCGAGACTGGGGTGCTCGAGGCGTACCTGCGCGCGATCAACAATGCGCAGCGGTTCATCTACATCGAGGAGCAGTACTTCAACTCGCCGGTGATCGGCAAGGCATTGGTCAGCGCGCTCACGAGCCGGCCCCAACTGCAGCTGATCCTGCTGCTCAACGAGAACCCCGACATGCCGACCTACAAGTTCTGGCAGAACTCGCTGCTCGGGACGCTGACCAGCGTTCCGGGGGCGCAGGTCGGCGTCTTCAGCCTGTGGCGCACCGGCGCAGCGCCGGGCGGCACCGAGATCATGCAGTGCTACCTGGAAGCCAAGGCATCGGTCGTCGACGATGCGTGGGGCACGGTCGGATCGGCGAACCTCGACGGCGCCTCGACTGGGCACATGTTCGAGTTCCTGCCGGCGCCGGCGTTCTGCTTGAGTTCGGCGAACGGTTGGCGCAACGTCGAGCTGAACGCCGTCCTCTACGACGGCATCGCTGGCGCACCGGCAACCGGCAACGTCGCGGCACTTCGCCAAACGCTGTGGCAAGAACACCTCGGCGCCGGCGTCGACCTGACGAGTCCGCCGGCGAGCGGCGGTTGGCTGAGCCTGTGGAAATCGGTCGCGGCTGCCAACGTCGCCTCGCTCAACGCAACACAAACGATGGGCGGCGGGCCGTCGATGATCCTGCCCTATGCGACGGCGCTCGAAGCGTCGAGCCAGCTCTCCGAGATCGGCGTCAACACCAGCAAATTCGTCGTCGCGCCCGCGGTCCCGAGCTAGACGATTCGCTCGAAGAAAGGAAGTTCATGAAACTCCTACTCGCCGCGGCGCTGCTCGCCGCCGCCACCGCACTGCCCTTCGCCGCGCGCGCCGCGACGACCGAGCAGGCCGTGAAGATCACCACCCTCGCGCCGAACACGCTGCTCATCGACGCATCGGCCGGTCACCATGTCTTGACGATTCCGAGCCAAGTCCGAACGTTCCCGACCTCGTCTGCCTTCTTCCAGTACCTCATCACGAACTTTCACGGCAAGGCGCTGACCGACGCCAAGGGCAACGTGATCGGCGTCGCCGGGGCGAGCGTCATTCGCGACCGCTCCTACAGCGTCAATCCGACCACCCACAAGCTCGTCGAGCAAGACGATCCGATCCTGGCGCAGATCGGCGGTACAACCCAGAAGATTCGCATCGGCACGAAGACCTACGATCTCAGCCGGCCGCAGCCGGCGCCGTTGCGCACGCCGGCCCGGCGCCGGGGCGAGCCGATGCTGCTCGCGTCGTCACCGCCGAGCGAGGTCGACGTCTGCAGCAGCGGCGCCTGTTCGAAGAACACGTCGTGGATCACGAACCTCGTCATCTACTACGCGGTCGGGAGCACGACGCAGCAGACCAAGGGCGGCTTCGAGCAGACCTCGTCGTTCTGCTGGAAAGACGGTTTCATTCCGTGGGTGTGCACCACCTCGTCGGGCTCGAACTCGCTCAGCATCAGCAACGAGTACTTCAACTTTGCGGCACCGATCCCGGAAGGGCCGCCCAGCGCACAGGCCCGCAACGTCACCTCGCTGACCTTGCAGATCTGGGCGTTCGGTACCGTGCTCGGCGTCGTCGGGGATGCCACCGGTGTCTGCGGTAACCACAACGGCACGGGTGTCGGGACCAGTGTGATCACTTCGTCCGGCAAGATCGGCACCTGTTTTTAGTGACGCCGCCGCGGTGAGCGCGGCGAGCTAAACGCCGAGGCGGCGCGTCCGGAGACGCGCCGCCAGGCGGGCCGGCTCAGCGACCGTGATTACCGCGGTCGTTCGTGTTGAAGCGCGCGTCGCCGTGGCTGCGCACGTCGGGGCGTCCGTATTGCCCCGCGCCGTATTGCGGGTAGACCGCGCGCCCGCCGCGCCAGCCGGGATTGCCGTAGTACACGGGGCAGTTGTTGTAATACGCGCACGGCGGGCCGGCTTGCACGTTCGCGCCGTCGGTCAGCAAGAGGATGCCGCCGACGACGGCGGCAGCGGTGAGAATCGTCGAAGTCGTGTCGGCCGAAGCCGGCCGCGGCAGCATCGCGCCGACGCCGACCGTCGCCACGGCGCCCGCGGTCACGACGATTTTCGAGAGATTGCTCCGGACGGAGCGAATGATGCCAGTGGACATGATCGTTGGTTTCCTCGTGTCACCGTCGACGAGATCGTCTTCGGTGTTCGAGGATCACGCTAGCACCCGCGGTTGGGAACGCGCCCAGGCGCAAGGGCGGACGGCAGATTCTCATGCACCTCCAACCGGGGGCTTTAGAGCGTGACGACCAGCTTCCCGGTAACCCCGCGGCTCCACAGCCGTTCCGCGGCCTCGCCGATCTTCGCGAACGGCAACGTGTCGTCGATCCGCACCTCGAGTTTGCCGGCATCGAGCAGCGCTGCCAGGCGCGCCAAGCCCGCGCCCGCCGGATGGCACTCCAGCTCGTGGAATAGGATGAAGCCGTACACTTGGCGACCGCCGCCGGCGTAGAACGAGGCGACCTCGATCATCGACGTCCGCTCGGCCGACGTACCGTAGGTCACCAGCAGACCGTCGACGGCCAACTGCCGCAGGGCGCTCGCGAACACGTCGCCGCCGACCGATTCGAGGATCAGATCGAAGGGGCCGGTGTCGTGCGCGGCGTCGGCGGTCTCGGCGACGACGACGCAGTCGGCGAACGGGACGACGGCGGCGCGCTTCTCCGGCCGGTGCACGAGCGCCGTCGTCGCGGCACCGGCGAGCCGCGCCAGTTGGACGGCGAAGATGCCGACGCCGCCCGACGCACCGGTGACCAGCACCCGCCGCCCGAGCAGCGAGCCGCGCCGCTCGAGCGCGTACAGGGCCGTCAACCCCGCGACCGGCAGCGTCGCGGCGCGCTCGAACGAAACCGACGCCGGCACGACGGCGAGATTGCGCGTCGGCGCGGCGATGCGTTCGGCCCACGCGCCGCTGCCCAACATCCCGACGACGCGCATCCCGGCCTTCGGCCCGCTCCCGTCGGCGGCGGCGCGCGCGATGGTACCGGCGAAGTCCCAGCCCGGACGCCACCCGTCGTCCGCCGCGCGCGAGCGACGGATCTCGCCCAGATTCAGGCTGATGGCGGCCACCTGCACGACGGCTTCGCTCGGCAGCGGTTGCGGCTCGGGGACTGCGGCAAGCGCGAGACCACCCGGCGCGGAACGGTCGACGACAACAGCGTTCACGCCGCTACGAACCGCCACACCGGTCCCGAAGGATGCTGGCCGGCACGGGACCGAACGTGCGCGGCCATGCACCGACTCGGGCTCGCCGCCCTGGCCCTCGCCCTCGCGCTGCCGGCCGCCGCGCACGGCGAGGAGCCGCCCCACTATACCTTCGCTCCGCCGCCGCCCGGGACGATCGTGCAGAGCCAGCTCCTCTATCTGGCCGGCGAAGCGATGCATTCGCAGTGGCGCGCGGTGCTGAGCAAAGTCTCCGCCTCTTGGTACCTCTCGATCTACGCGATCGACGAATCCACCTATCGCTTGAAGTACCGCTCGCCGAAGAGTGCGGTCCCCTTCAATGCCCCGGTCGACGCCGCGTCCCTCACCAGCGGCGAGCTCATGGGGCCCGCCGTCCAGCAACTGGTCGTGACGAGTCACACGCCGGGCACTGGATGTGGCAGCGCGCGCGTCGACGTGCTGTTCTTCGACGCGGCGATGCAAATCGTGATGCCGACGCTCTCGTTGCGCAACCGATGTCGGCTCTCCGCTCGCGTGATCCACGACGCCACCGGTACCGCGCTCGCCGTGAGCGGGCCGTACTACGCGCCGGGCAGCGACGCGTGTTGCCCGGCCGCCGCCAACGCGACCGCGATCCTGCGCTTCAACAACGGCACCTGGTCGGAGTCGCCGCATGCGTATTTTCCGATCGTGACGGGCCGCTGAGCGGCTATAACTCGCCGACGGCGTAGAGCGCCGCCGCCAGCACGACCAGTCCCGCGGTTTCGGTGCGCAGGATGCGCCGCCCCAGCGAGATCGTGCGCGCGCCCGCGGCTTCGGCGCGCGCGACCTCGTCGGCCGCGAAACCGCCTTCGGGACCGATGACGACCAGCACGTCGCGCGCATCGGTGAGCTCGCCCTCGAACGCCGTCCGCAGCGGCACCGGGTCGGCCAGCTCCCACGGGAGATAGACGCGCGCGTAGGCCGGGAACGTCGCCAGCAGCGCCTCCCAATCGTGCACGTCGGCGACCTCGGGGACGCGCACCCGGCCGGACTGCTGTGCCGCGCTGCGCGCGATGCGGCGCCAGCGTTCGACCTTCGCCCGGCTCGTCTCGTCTCCGATCACCCGGGCGCTGCGCACCGGGACGATCGCGTGCACGCCTAGCTCGGTCGCCTTCTCGACGACCAGGTCCATCTTCTGGCCTTTGGGGACGGCCTGCGCGAGCGTCACGCGCAGCGCCGGCTCGACGCCGTCGCGCGCCAGCGGCGCGTCGAGCGTCGCGCGCACCGTGCGACCGTCGACAGCGAGCGTCGCCGCGTACGCCGCCCCACCCGAGTCGACGACCTGAACGCGGTCGCCGCTGCGCTTGCGCAGTACGACGGTGAGCTTGTGCTCGTCGTCCGGCGCGAACGTCACGCGGTCGCCGACGGCATGGACGCCTGCGACGAAAAACCGGTCCCGCATCGCGGCAGGCGCTTCGCCGCCGGCGCCGGAAGGCCCGCGCGATGGACGACGCCTTCTGGCTGCGCTACCTGCGGGCGCACGCCGACCCGCGCACCCGGGCGCTCCACTGCGCCGGCACGTTAGCTGCTACCGGCGTCATGGCGCTCGCGCTCGCCCGCCGCGATCCCTGGCTCGCCGGCGCGGCGCTGCTCTGCGGTTACGGCCCGGCCTGGTTCGCACACGCCTTCATCGAACGCAATCGCCCGGAGACGTTCAGCGCGCCACTCCGTTCGCTCGCCGGCGACTACCGCATGTGCTGGGGCGTCCTCACCGGCACCCTCACCCCCGAACTCCACCGCGCCACCACAACCACCGCCGAAGTCGGCTGACGGCCGCAACTGCCCTTGTCGTCGTTATCCTACCGTGGTAGGATAACGTTAGAATGGCGACGACCAAGATTTCGGTGACGGTCGACACCGCGACGCTCCGCGAGATCCGTCGCTTAGCCGGCGCAGGCGTTAATCTCTCAGCCCTCGTCGGCGAGGCGCTTCAGAACGAAGTGCGCCGGCGCGGACTTCTCGAGCTTCTCGACGAGATGGATCGAGAGAGCCCGATCAGCGCCGAGGGGCATGCCGCGGGAGAACGCTTGTGGAAGAGAATCTTGTCCTCGACTCCGGAGCGCTCTCAGCGCTCGCCCAAAAAGACGAAGCCCTCCGCGTCACGTTCCGCGAGGCGTTGAAGCGGGGCGCGACGATCGTCGTCCCGACCGCCGTCATCGCCGAATCGCTGACGGGCGAGGGGAGCCGCGACGCCCGAGTGAACCGATTCCTCGGCAGCACCGCGCTCGCCGAGCTGGACGAGACACTTGCCCGCAGAGCGGCGCACCTTCGCCATACTTTACGTGCACGGAGAGCCGGTACGATCGACGCCATCGTCGTCGCAACCGCGGACGAGTTCCCGGGCACCGTCCTTCTCACCACGGATCCCAATGATTTGCGACCGCTCGCCGCGGTCCGAGGAACTACGCGCGTCGTTGCACTGTAAGGATAGCGTGCCCGGTTGAACCAGAGCAACCGCGGCGAGCTCCTTCGAGACAGAGCATCGTAGCTCACACACTTTTCGGTTCAGTTGTGTTATGATTCGGTACGGCGGGTGACCAACATTGGCTTCTGGCCAGTGGCATTTCGCCTACCCACCTCGTTCAGGAAGGCGAAAGTGCTCACGTGAATCAGCTCATGATCGCGCCGGTGTCCGTATCATCCGAGCCGCAAAAGTACCATCGCATCGACCACATTGCTTTCGCCGTCCATGATCTCGACGCAGCGATCGAGCTCTTCTCCGCCGGGTTGGGATTCACGCTCACGGCACGGCGCCGGATTCAAGGCTCGCGTACCGGCATGATCTCGGCCGAGATGGAGTATAACGGCTTGAAGTTCGTGCTCTGTCAAGGCACGGAGCCCGAGTCGCAAGTGTCTCAGTTGATCGCTCACAACGGGCCGGGCGTGGCACACATCGCGTTCGAGGTCGACGATGTTCATTCGACTGCGGCGGAGCTTCGTGCACGCGGCTTCGAGTTCGATACAACGGTGATCGAAGGCCCCGGTCTTCAGCAAGTGTTCTCGTCGCGTTGCAGCAATTCCGGGGCTTGCTTCGAGTTCATTCACCGCACGACCGAAGAAGGTTTCCTCGAAGGGAACGTGCAGGAACTCTTCGACCAGCTCGAGCGAGCGGGTAAATACTGACATCCTCCCACTGCGGGGTCAGCAGGGCGTGATGAGGTATTTCTCGCCGGTGGCGCGTTTGGCGTAGGTGGCGATCGCGGTGGGTGAAAGGGCTTCGGCGAGGGTGATCTCGGCGGCGTAGCGGCTGGCGAACGTCGTCTTCAACTCGGCGGCGACGCGGTCGCGCAGACGCTGCACGTCCCGCGCGCCGAGCTTCTGCAGGTAGGCGAAGACGAGCCAGCCGCCGATGCCCCAGGCCATGCCGTAGCCGCGGGTCAGCAGCGTTGGGCTCACGTCGAGGCCGCCGTAGATGTAGAGCTGCTTGTGGACGCTCGAACCGTAGCGGCTGTAGGTCGTCGCGTTGCGGCTTGCGACCCGCTCCATCGCCGAGAGAATCGCGTCGGCCAGCGTGCCGCCGCCGATCGCATCGAAGGCCAAAGTCGCACCCGTCTTCGCCACTGCCTCGGTGAGGTCGTCGACGAAGGTGGGGCTGGTGCTGTCGACCACCTGCTCCGCACCGATGCCGCGCAGGAGCTCGGCCTGCGCCGCACCGCGAACGATGTTGACCAGCGAGATCCCGTCGGCCAGGCACAGCCGGACGAGCATCTGACCGAGGTTCGAGGCGGCGGCGGTGTGCACCAGCGCCGTGTGCCCCTCACGCCGCATCGTCTCGACCATGCCGAGCGCGGTCAGCGGGTTGACGAACGCTGACGCGCCGTCTTTCGCCGTCGTCCCGGCCGGCAACGCGATGCAGTCAGCCAGCTTGGCGACGCGATGCTGCGCGTACATCCCGGGCGTGCGCGTCGCAATGGTCTTCCCGAGCAGCGCCGCCGCGTCGGCACCCGCCTTCACCACGACGCCGGCGCCTTCGTTGCCGACCGGCAGCGCCTGGTCGAGCCGCCCCGCTACGCCCGCCAGGCGTGCCTGCGGAACGGATGCCGTGAGCGTGGGCCGCGCGGCGGTACCACCGGCGCGCATCGTCGAGAGATCCGCCGGCCCCAGGAGCAGACCGAGATCGGACGGATTGATCGGCGAGGCCTCGACGCGAACGACGACTTCGTCCGCCGCCGGTTCGGGGACCGGGACCTCTTCCAGCCACAGCGCGAGCTCGCCGCTCGAGCTGATCTTCGATCGCAGTTCCAGACTCGACATGGCTGGCTTGTTACTCCGCGCGGAATGCGTCCTTGACGCGGTCGAAGAACGACTTCTCTTCGATCTGATCGCCGCCGGCGCGCGCGTACTCTTCGAGCAGCTCGCGTTCGCGTTTGCCGAGCTTGGTCGGCACGACGACGTGGACGGTGACGAGCTGGTCGCCTTTGGCGCCGCCGCGCACGCTGGGCATCCCTCGGCCGCGCAGACGATAGACCGAGCCGGTCTGCGTTCCGGGCGTGAGCTGCAACGGTAACTCGCCGTCGAGCGAGGGGACGTACATTTCGCCGCCGAGGGCGGCCTGTGGGAACGCGACCGGCACATCGATCAGCACGTCGAGCCCGTCGCGCCGGAAGAGGTGATGGCGGGCGATGCTCAGGTAGACGTAGAGGTCGCCGTCGGGACCGCCGCGCATCCCCGCCTCGCCGCTGCCGGTGATGCGGATGCGCGAACCGTCGTCGACGCCCGGCGGGATGCGGACCTGCAAGGTCTTCTCCTGCTCGACGCGGCCGCGGCCGCGGCAATTCGAACACGGCGTCTGCACGATCTGCCCGTCACCGCCGCACTTGGTGCAGGTCGTCTGCGTGACGAACTGTCCGAGCGGCGTCTGGCGCACTTGGCGCTGGATCCCGCCGCCGCCGCAGCGGTCGCACGGGACGACCAGCGTGCCGGGCTCAGCGCCGCTGCCGCGGCAGGTCGCGCACGTGGCGAGATGCCGAAAGGTGATCTCGCGGGTCGTCCCGGTGTACGCTTCCTCGAGGGTGATCTCGACGTCGTACCGCAGATCGCTGCCGCGTGCGGGACCGTTGCGCCGCTGCTGCTGACCGCCGCGCGCCGCGCCGAAGAACATGTCGAAGATGTCGCCGAAGCCTTCGGCGCCAAACCCGAAGCCGCCACCGCCCTCACCGTTGACGCCGGCGTGGCCGAAACGGTCGTAGTTGGCCCGCTTCTGGGCGTCGGAGAGGACCTCGTACGCCTCGTTGATCTCTTTGAAGTGGGTCTCCGCGGCGACCTTGTCCTTGGCGACGTCCGGATGATATTTGCGCGCCAACTGGCGATAGGCGCGCTTGATCGAAGGTTCGTCGGCGTCACGCGCGACGCCGAGGACGTCGTAGTAGTCAGCCGGCACGTTAGCGGCTCTCGGTCGCGTTCAGATGATCGCCGAGTGAGCGCGCCGTCCCCGATGCGAGCGCGAACAGGCGGCCGTACGGCATGCGGCGCGGACCCAGGATGGCGAGCAGGCCGACGCCGCGGTCGCCGAAGCGGTAGGGCACGGTGACGACGCTGCACTCGGCCAGCTCGTCGGTGCCGATCTCGGCCCCGATCCGGGCATGCGGCAGCGCCTCGCGCGCCTCGGCGGTCAACTCGTCGGCCACCAGATCGTAGAGCGTGCGCTGCTCCTCGACGATGCGCAGGATCGCCCGCAGCTTGCGCAAGTCGTGGAACTCCGGTTGATCGAGCAGGTTCTGCGCCCCAGCCGCGGCGAGCTCGGGCTCACCGGTGCTCCGCGCTTCGGAGAACGAGGTCCGCACGGCGTCGGCGATCTCGGCGGCGACGCCGATCTCTTCGCAGATCTGGGCGAGTTCGGCCGACCCGATGTCCTCCATGATGCGACCACCGAGACGCGAATTGAGCGCGTTCGAGAGCCGGGTGAGCTCGTCGGCAACGGTGTCGGCGTGCCACTCGAAGACGCGCTGCGCCGCGACGCCACCCGAGGTGACGACGACGACGAGGCTCGTGCGCGCCGAGAGCCACAGCAGTTGTACGTGCTTGAAGGCGTGGGTGTCGCGCGAGGGCGCGATCGCCAGCGCGAGGTTGCCCGAGAGCCCCGAGAGGAGCCGGGTCGTCTGCTCGATGACGTCGGTCAGCTCGCGTGAGGCTTCACGAAACTGGTCGCGGATCCGGCGCGTGTCGTCCTTGGTGAGCGCCTCGGGCTGCATCAGCCGGTCGACGTAGGTCCGGTAGCCGGCATCCGAGGGGATCCGGCCGGCCGAGGTATGCGGCTGGACGAGGTAGCCCGCGGCCTCCAGCTCCGCCATCTCGTTGCGGATCGTCGCCGAGGAGACTCCGAGGTTGTACTTCTGGGCAAGCGTCACCGACCCGACGGGCTCGGCCGTGTTGATGTACTCGTACACGACGGTCGCCAGGATGAAAGACTTTCGCTTGTCGAGGTCGGGCTTGAGGTCGGGCTTTTCGTTCACGCCAGGGCCAGTGCTAGCAGTCGGCACAGACGAGTGCCAAACGTTCTTCGGAGCGTACCACCCCATGAGTCAGGGGTCAAGGCGCCATCACGAACGGGCCCGCTGCGCCGGCGGCGTCGGCGGCATCGGCGGCGGCGGCCCGGCGACAGCCTGGTCGCTCAGCGCGACGCGCCGCGCTGCCACGGCGGCGATCTCAGAGAGGACGATCCCGTAGGCCACGATCGAGCCGACCAACCCCTCCCAGAGCGGCTGCACGCTCACCACGCCGGTCGCCGGAACGAGCACCTCGTTGACCAGCAGCCACACAGCCACCCCGTAGACGATCCCCCACACCAAGGACGTCGGCAGCCGTTGCATCGAGGGCGTGCGGGCCGCTAGCCCGGCGTAGACCAGCCCGAGCAGCACGGAGAGCGCGAGGTAGAGCGCCGCGCCGAGCAGCGTCAGCAGCGGCGAGGGCGAGGCATCGCGTAAGGCCGGCACCAGTCGCGTCGTCTGCGCGAAGAACTCGCCGTAGGTGGTCTCGTGCAGCCACGCCACGCCGACCAGCGTGAAGAACGCCATGCTCGTCAGCCCGGCCACGAAACCGCCGATCAGCCCGTCGATCCATCGCACCATCATTCGAAAGATCGGCAGCCTCGGGGGCGTTCCCTACCTTTGGCGCGCGGGGAGCGGCCGGGGGGCGCCTGCGCGAACGCCACGAAGGGCCCACCGCCGCGCCGCCGGCTTCTTCACGACGAAGGGACACGCACCGTGCAGACCTCCGACCAGATCGAGTCGCTCTTCACCGAGGCTCGCCGCTTTCCGCCGCCGCCGGCGTTCGCCGCCCAGGCCAACGCCCAGCCCGGGATCTACGAGCAGGCCGAGCGCGACTATCTGGCCTGGTGGAAGTCGTGGGCCGACCGGCTCGAGTGGATCGTGCCGCCGACGCAGACGCTCGAGTGGAACGAACCCTTCGCGCGCTGGTTCGCCGACGGCAAGCTCAACGCGTCGGTCAACGCGCTCGACCGGCACGTGCGAGCCGGGAAGGCCGCCCAAGTCGCCTACTACTACGAGGGCGAGCCGGGCGATCGCTGGACGGTCACCTACGGCGAACTCCTCGATCAGGTCTGCCGGTGCGCCAACGGCTTGCGCGCGCTGGGCGTGAAAAAGGGCGACCGCGTCGCGATCTACATGCCGATGATCGTCGAGTTGCCGGTGGCCATGCTCGCCTGCGCGCGGATCGGCGCCGCGCACTCGGTCATCTTCGGCGGCTTCTCACCCGACGCGATCGTCGACCGCGTCAACGACTCGACGTGCGTCGCGCTGATCACGGCCGACCAGGGCTGGCGGCGCGGCAACAAGGTCGCGCTCAAGCAGAACGTCGACGAAGCGATCGTCAAAGGGATGCCGTCGCTGCGACACGTCATCGTGGCCAAGCGCGTCGGCGATCCGGTCGAGATGATCGACGGGCGCGACGTGTGGTGGGACGATCTCGTGCGCGACCAGCCCTCGACCTGCGAGCCCGAGGTGATGGACGCCGAGGATCTGCTCTACCTCCTCTACACCTCAGGGACGACCGCCAAGCCGAAGGGGATCAAGCACACGACGGCAGGCTACCTGACCGGCGTGACGGCGACCCACAACCTCGTCTTCGACCTCAAGGCGGAGACCGACGTCTACTGGTGCGCGGCCGACATCGGCTGGGTCACCGGCCACTCCTACATCGTGTACGGTCCGCTGTGCAACGGCGCGACCAGCGTGATCTACGAAGGCACGCCCGACTACCCCGACAAGGATCGGCTGTGGGAGATCGTCGAGCGCTACGGGGTCACGATCCTCTACACCGCGCCGACCGCGATCCGCACCTTCATGAAGTGGGGGACGCAGTATCCCGCCCAGCACGACATGAGCTCGCTGCGCCTGCTGGGGAGCGTCGGTGAACCGATCAATCCCGAGGCCTGGATCTGGTACCACCAGCACATCGGCGGCGGCCGCTGCCCGGTCGTCGACACCTGGTGGCAGACGGAGACCGGCGCGATCATGATCACCCCCTTGCCGGGGATCACGACGCTCAAGCCGGGCTCGGCGACCAAGCCGTTCCCCGGCGTGCAAGCCGACATCGTCGACGAGAAGGGCCAGTCGGTCCCGCTCGGCGGCGGTGGTTACATCGTGCTGCGCCGGCCGTGGCCCTCGATGCTGCGCGGCATCTACGGCGACGACGATCGGTACGTCCAAACCTACTGGTCGAAGTTCCCGCACCTCTACCTCGCCGGCGACGGCTGCAAGCGCGACGAGGACGGCGACTATTGGTTCATGGGCCGCATCGACGACGTGATGAACGTCAGCGGCCACCGGATCTCGACGACCGAGGTCGAGTCGGCGCTGGTCGACCATCCGGCGGTCGCCGAGGCGGCGGTGACGGGGAAGAACGACGACATCACCGGGCAAGCCATCTGTGCCTTCGTCACCCTCAAGAGCCACGCCACCGGCTCGACCGAGCTGGCCGACGCGCTGCGCGACCACGTCGCCGAGAAGCTCGGCAAGTTCTGCCGCCCCAAGTACCTCACGTTCACGCAAGAGCTGCCGAAGACGCGCTCCGGCAAGATCATGCGCCGGCTCCTGCGCGACATCGCCGAGGGCCGCATCCTGGGCGACACGACCACGCTAGCCGACTCGACGGTCGTCGCCGAGCTGCAAGCGCGCGCGAAGGAGTCGGCGGCGAGCGAGGACTAGACGCTGACGTAGTAGCGCTGTGGGTCGCCGAATTTTTTCGGCGGCTGCCCGTAGCGCTCGCGCAGCGCGAGCACCGTCCGCACCCCGGCGACGTCGATGCGGCCGCCGCGGAAAAACCCGCGCTTCGGGTCGACCAACACGTCATAGCACTCGGCGGCGAGCGTGTCGTCGAGCTTCGTGTGCGCCATGAGGATCGCGATCGCCTCGACCCGGTTGGTGGGATCGAACACCCAATTGAGCGCGGCGAGGTAGCCGCGCACGTAGCGGGCCGCGAGCGGCCCGTTCGCGTTCAGCCAGGCCCGGCTGGCGATCGTGACGAGCCCTTGGTATGGCCCGATAACGTCGTCGGCGACGCCGAGGCTCGTATAGCCCTTGGCGCGCGCTTGCAGATCGAACGGGATGGTGAGCAGCGTCGCCGGTGTCTCGCCGGCGATCAGCTTCTCGTACCGGATCGCCGTCCCGCCGATCGGTGTGAAGGTGTAGTCGCCCTCGTGCAGCCCGTTTGCCTCGAGCATCCGGCGCAACACGAAGGCGAAGCCGGTCGTCAGCGCGTCGACGGCGAGCGCCTTGCCGCGCAGGTCGGCATAGCTCTTGATCTCCGGTTGCGCGTACAGCCGCAAGAAGCCGTTGTCGATTCCGAGGAAAGCGGCGAAGTCGGCCGGATTGGGCAGCGGCGCTTGGCCCTGCCCTTCGTCGTAGGCGATCGCGTTGTCGATCGCGGTCAGCGCGATGTCGAAGTCACCCGCGCTCAAGTGCTGGAACTGGTAGACCGAGCCGGGCGTCGCGGTCAGCAAGAGCGTCACGTTCTCGCGGGCGAAGAACCCCTTCTCGATGCCGACCCAGCACGGCAGGATGTCGGCCGACGGGAAGTAGATCCCGCGCAGCGTCGCGGGCGTCTGCGCCACGGGCGTCTGCGCCGCGACACGCGTGCCCCACCCGGCGGCGAGCGTCGCCGCGAGCCCCGAGCGCATGAAAACCGAGCGTAACAGTCGCATGCGAATCTCCTCTTCTTCTTAGTCGCCTAGACCGACGCCGGCGCGGGTCGGGACGACCGCACCGCTCTCGACGTCGCGCACCGCAATCCCCGGATAGCCGACCTTTTGGTCGTCGCTCGCCGCCCAGGCTTCGACGATCAGATTCCGCATCTCGGTCGCACCGGCCGCCAGCCGGTCGAGCACGAGATTGGTGGCCGCCGGGCTGTGCCCGTCGATGCCGCCGGCGGCTTCGAGCTTGTAGACGGCGGGGACGAAGCTCTCGGTCGTCGTCAGGTAGGCGCCGACCTGGGCCAGGATCGGCGCATCCGAGGTCGCGACCGCGGGGACGCGCGCCAGTACGAGCGGCTCGGTGGCGACCGCGCGAACCAGAGCGGTCTCCCACCGCGCGTGGACCGTGTGCGAGTCGCTGAAACCCGCCGGGTTCGGGTAGTGGGCTGAGTTCCAGCCGTTGAAGTGGACCGTCACGTGCAACGGCTGCGAGGCGTCGGCGACGAAGTGGCCCCACACGCCGATGTCGTGCAACGTGACCGCTTCGCGCACCGAACGGTCGTAGGCGAAGAACGTGCGCTCGGCCTCGGTCGATGCTTTCGTCGCGGCGACCGTATCGACGCGCCAATAGGCGAGGTCGCGCACGATCTGCTCCCAACCGTCGGCGATCGAATACGGCAGGTAGCCCTGCGCGTACTGGTCGCTCGGCTCCCGCGCCGCGTGCAGCGCCGCGTCGTAGGCGCGCCGGTCCTTTGGCAGCGCGCTCAGCGGGATGCCGTCGATCGTATCGTCGTCGAGCGCGTCGACGTAGTGACCGGGGCTCGCGTCGTCGTCGAGCGGCGCGCCGCCGCCCTTCATGCGGTCGGGCTCGGGGCCGAGCAGCTCGACCTCGTCGTGCGCGGCCGGGCTGCGCAGGAACGCCGGGACGCTCGGCGGCAGCGCGGCGATCGCCGCGCCGTTGATGATCTGGTGCCCCTGCGCCCCCCACGCCCCGGCCGGTAATGGCGAGGCGACCAGCATCGCGGCGCACAGGAACGCAGGGCTCGGACGAAAGCGCATCGCCGCCGTTTCGCGGCGAGCAGGCGGGTCCCCGCCTAAGACCGGTCGAGCGTTTCGACCGTGATCTCCGTTGGGCGGCGCACGTTCTGGTACGCGCCGCACGGGCAGCGGTACCAGTCCTCGACGATCGCCGTACGCGGCCGGTCCGACGGATAGAGGTAGCGGACGACGCGTCGGCCCTCGACTGCTCGACCACAGTGCCAGCAGCGCGCGTCGTGTTGTGGCGGATCCTCGGATCGCAGGTGGACGCGCTGCGGGTTCTTGGTCATGACCTAAGTAACGACATCACCACCGCTCAGCGGTAGCGCGCAGGATCACACCTGCCCGAACAGACCGTCCAGTTGCGCCAGATCGTCGATGCGCGTCGCCGGCGGAAGCGCGTCGACGATCGTCGCGCCGTACCGCATCGACGCGGCTCGACCATCGAGGAGCGCGACGACGCCTCGGTCGGTCGTCGAGCGGATGAGTCGACCGAAGCCCTGTTTGAGTCGCACGATCGCGCTCGGGATCATGTAGTGCTCGAACCCGGAGCGCCCTTGCGCCTCGAGCGCGGCGATCCGGGCCGCGACCAAAGGCTCGGCTGGAGAGGGGAACGGCAACCGGTCGATCACCACGCACGAGAGCGCGTCGCCGACGACGTCGATGCCCTCCCAGAAGGTCCCGGTCGCGAAGAGCACGGCGCCGGGCGTCGCCCGGAACCAGTCGAGCAGCGCGCTGCGCGGCAGCTCGCCCTGCAGCTTGGTGGGGAACGCCAGCCGCTCGCGCAGCAGCGCGTGGACCTCCCGCAGCCGGGCGTACGAAGTGAACAGCACGAACGCGCGGCCGCCGGTGCGATCGAGGATCTCCTCGATCAGCGGCGCGGCGCGGCGGGCGAAGTCGGGCGCCTTCGGATTCAGCTGCGGCGGGGCGACGTACAGCCGCGCTTGGCGCGCGTAGTCGAACGGCGAGGGCGCGACCAGCTCTTGCGCATGCTCGATGCCCAGCGAGCTGCGCAGGAAGTCGAACGACCCGCCGGTCGAGATCGTCGCGCTGGTCAGCACGACGCTGCGCGTGCGCGCGAACAGCGTCTGGCGCAGGAACTCGGCGACCGAGAAGGGCGCGGCGTTGAGCTCGTAGCGCCCCTCGCCCTCGCCGCGCTCGACCCAGGCGACCGCGTCGATCTCGTCGGCGGCGACGGCGCCGCTGGCCGCCTGCAGCGCGGCGCCCTCGATCCGGTCGCAGGTCGCGACGTGGGCCGAGACGGCGCGCAGCGCGAGGTCGCGCCGCCGCTCGGCCTCGGCCTCGTTGTCGATCGGCCGCCGCAGCGCGTCCTGCCAATGCGCGTGCAGCCAGTTCTCCAGCCGGTAGAACGCCTCGCGCAAGACCGGCAGGACGTCCCCGACGCCATCGTTTGCGGCGACCGGATAGCGGTCGCCCGGGACCCGCGCGAGGGTCTGCTGCAAGCGGCGCATCCCCTCGTCCAGCTCGGCGTCGTAGGCGGCGGGGACCAGGTAGGTGCGGTGCAGCTTGCGCAGCATCCGGTGCACGGAGGCCGGCGAGAGGGTCGCGGTCAGCGCCGCGGTTGCGTAGCGCTCGGCCTGATGCGCCTCGTCGAGGATCGCGAAGTCGTACGCCGGCAGCAGCGCGCCGCCGCTGGCCAAGTCGAGGAAGAACAGTGCATGGTTGACGACGACGACGTCGGCATAGCGCGCGGCGTCGCGCTGGCGGAAGAAAAAGCAGTCGGCGAAGTGTTCGCAGTACTCGCCCACGCAGTCGTCGGCGTCGGCGTCGAGCGTCTCCCAGTCGTCGGCGCGCGGGGTGAAGTCGAGCTCGGCGCGATCGCCGCCGGTGGTCCGTTCGGCCCAGGCCCAAAGCCGCTCGAGCGCGAGCGAAGGCGCGATCAGCCGGGTGCCGCTCTCGCGCAGAAACTTCGCTCGGCACAAGTAGTGGTTGCGGCCTTTGAGCAAGACCACCCGCGCCTCGATGCCGAGCGCGCTCGTCACCAGCGGGATGTCCTTGCGGACGAGTTGCTCCTGGAGCGCGATCGTCCCGGTCGAGATGACGACGCGCGCACCGGCGCGCAGCGCCGGCACGAGGTAGGCCAGTGACTTGCCGATCCCGGTCCCGGCCTCGACGATCGTGTGCACGTTCTCGAGGAAGCCGCGCTCGACCAGCCGCGCCATCCGCAGTTGACCCTCACGCGGCTCGAAGCCGGGCAAGGTCCGCGCGATCGGCCCGTCGAGCGCGAACGCCGCGTCGACAAGTTTCAACGCGGCGGCTCGGCCGGCGGTTGTTCGATCGTCTGGACGCGACCTCGGTCGGCCGTGGGCTGGAAGGCGTAGGCGTAGGCGCGCTGCCGCTCGCGCGGGGAGACCATGTACAGCAGCAGACCCGCGACGAAGCCGGTGATCAACCCGCCGACGTGCGCCGCCCACGAGATCCCGGGGAAGGCGAACGTGAAGACCAAGTTGATCACGATGATCGGCAGGACTTGCGTGATCAGCGAGCGGCCGCGCGGGCCCATCCGCACACCGACGGAGACCAGCGCGCCGAACAAGCCGAAGATCGCACCACTCGCGCCGATCGTCACCTCGTCGGGCGTCAGGAAGACGACGGCGAGTCCCGAGCCGACCAGCGCGAGCGCGTAGATGAGCGCGAACCGCCGCTTCCCGTACAGCATCTCGACGAAACGACCGACCTGATAGAGCGCGAACATGTTGAGCGCGATGTGCGCGATCCCACCGTGCAGGAAGCCGCCCGTCACGATCCGCCACCACTCGCCGTTTTGCAACACGGCCACGCCGTAGAGACCACCGCGATCGTAGAGGGCCAGCGATTGTTGCTGGTTCGTTCCCGAGAACGTCCCCGTCGCGTATTCCCAAAGGAACACGAGGACGTTGACCGCGATCAGGAGGTTGGTGAGGCTCACGCGCTGAGCGCCGAGCCGGCCCCCACCACCACCGCGATCGAGCGCGCCAGCTCGACCGAGATCGCCGTGCGCGCGACCGCGCTCTGCACCGTGATCGGGCCGCCCAGCGGCCCGCGCTCGACGACGTCGACCAGCGCGCCGGGGCGCAGCCCGACCTGATCGAGGTAGCGCAGCGTCTCGGGGACGTCCTCGACGACCTCGACGATCCGCACCGTCGTGTTGGCCTGCACGTCGGCCAGCCGCTGGCCGACGCGCTGCGGGGCGCTCAAGTCGGCCGGGGGGATCGGCAGCCCGTGCGGACAGACTTTGGGGTCGCCGAGCACGGCGACCAGCCGTCCCTCGACGCGGTCCGAGATCGCGTGCTCGAGGCGGCACGCCTCGTCGTGCACCTCGTCCCAGGGCATCCCGAGCACGTCGTGCAGAAAGACCTCGGCCAGCCGGTTGCGCCGGATCACGCGCACCGCGACGGCCAGGCCCTTCTGGGTCAGGCTGGCGTGCCCGCGCGCCTCGTAGGTCAGGTATCCGTCGGCGGCCAGCTTCTTGAGCATCCCCGAGACCGAAGCCGGCGCGACCCCCAGGTCGAGGGCCAGCCCGGACGTGGTGACTCCAGGGCCCTCGCGCTCGAGCCGGTAGACGGCCTCGAGATACTCCTCGGTCGACTCGTCGAAGTGGGTGTGGCCCGGCATCGTCGCTAGAAACTTCGCCCCGTGGTCGCCGGGTTCCGCGAGCCGTCGAAGGCGGCATGGAGGCGCGCCTTGGTCGCCGCGGGGGCGAACGACGCGTCGACGGCGTTGCGAGCGAACCTGAGCAGCGCGTCCTCGCCGAACGCGCCGGCCACGAACCGGTACTCTTCCAGCAGCGTCGTCCCGAACAGCGCCGGGTCGTCGGCATCGATCGTCACCACGCAGCCGGCCGCGTCCAGCGCCCCCAGCGGGTGCTCGGCACCGGCCGGGACGGCTCCGGTCAGCCGGTTGGAGGTCGGGCAGATTTCGAGCGGGATGCGGCGCTCGGCCAGCAGGGCGACGACGCTAGGGTCCTCGATCGCCCGCACGCCGTGACCGATGCGCTCGGCGCCCAGCACCTCGACCGCGGCCCGCACGCTGGCCGGGCCGGCCGCCTCGCCGGCGTGGACGACCCCGTGCAGGCCACCCTCGCGGGCGATCGCGTAGGCGCGCTCGTAGGGTTCCGGTGGCCAGTTGGCCTCGTCGCCGCCCAGGCCGATCCCGACGACGCCGAGGTCACGCAGCCCGACCGCTCGCCGGGCCGACTCTTCGGCCCGCTCGACCCCGAAGTTGCGGGTCAGGTCGGCGATCAGCGCGACCTCGATCCCCAGCGGCGCGCCGGTCTCGTCGAGCGCCTGGCGGATCGCCGCGACGCACGCTCGGACGTCGAGGTCGTGATGGAAGTACGTCCACACCGACGGCGAGATGAAGACTTCGGCGTAGCGCACGCCCTGGGCCGCCGCGTCGGCGACGTAGTCGCGCGCGATGCGCGCGAAGTCGTCGGGCGCTCGCAGCGTCTCGGCAACCTTGGCGAACAGCAGCAAGAACTCGCGAAACGTCGTAAAGGCGTAGGTGCGCGCGGGATCCGCCCGCTCGCCCAGGTCGAGGCCGTACGTGGCGGCGAGCGCACGAAACGTCTGCGGCCGCACCGTCCCCTCGAGGTGGCAGTGCAATTGGACTTTGGGCAGCGCGACGAGATCGAGACCGGCCACCTTGACGCCCTTCGACGCCTGGGGTATGATGACCGTCGCCCGCGCGGGGTGGAGCAGTCCGGTAGCTCGTCGGGCTCATAACCCGAAGGTCGCGAGTTCAAATCTCGCCCCCGCAACCAAGCCGGAAAATCCCTCGTAAGTGACGAATTTACGAGGGATTTTTCTATTCGGAGCCCGCTTCCAGCACCACGTCTAGTTGGGAGGCCCCCAGCTGTCCCGTTTTCGCTCCGAACGATCCCTAACAATATCGCGACCAGGCCAACGTGGCACTAGTGATGCCGCTTATCAATCCATCATTGAAAGCGCCTTGCTGCAGACGGCTCTAGCGCGAAATTGTCACTTTCGGACGAAGATGTACGCGTTGCTCGTCTCGGATCGCGGGAAGTTCATAACCGGCGTAATGTAACGTGTCGATGGTGGTATAACGGGGAACCTGCCGAATGTACAGAAAGCTCGCATCATCCGCGCGTACAAGCCGCGACTCGATGCGTTACGAAGAGGTATGGACGTGAAAGTACAACTTGGCGCGGTCTGGCATTTCAGCCTTGCCGTCAGAGACCCGGAGAAGAGCGCGCAGTTTTGGACCAAGAACTTCGATCTGCATGAAATGTTCCGGTCCGATGAGGCCATCGCGCTGACGAACGACGCAATTATCATCGGGTTCTTCAAAGGCACACCACATCCGGACACGATTGACCACATGTCGTTTTACCTCGACAGTATGCGCACGCTACACGAAGCGCTCGAGATGCTGAAGAAAAACGGCGTAGAACTGGAAGATCCCGGCAACGAGATCGGCCCTACATCGCCGGGCTCGCCGCATATGGGCCTCTGGTTTCACGATCCGGACGGGTATCGCTGGGAGCTCTCGGTTCAGAACGGTGCCCGCGAGCGCTAACCGCGCAGCGCTAACGTGGCGCGATTACGCGCGATAATGTGAGCGCAGTGGTCGGCATCATTGGGCTCATACTCGCAGTCGTTTCGTTCTTTCGCTAGGCCCGGAGTCGGTCGATTTCTCCTAGCGACGCTCTATCGATCCGTCCGCTGCGCAGCGATCAGTGGGAGGCGTTTCGCTCGCTGCGGCTGCTCGCGCTGCGGACGGAGCCGGGGATGTTCTTCAGTTCGTTCGAGCACGACGCGGCACTCGAAGAGGTGGACTGGCGCGATTGGATCGCGACGCCGACCCAATGTGTCTTCGGCTTGTTCGACGGCGAGACGTTGGTCGGTATCACGGCCGCCTACACGCATCGCGACGATCCCGACGGGCATACCGCGCTGCTCGGGACGTCGTACGTGCGGCCGGCCTACCGCGGGCGCGGCCTCGCACGTCTGCTCTACGAAACCCGGCTCGCGTGGATCCGCGCTCGCGGGACGTTCCATCGCGTCGTCGTCTCGCATCGCCGCTCCAACGAGCCGTCGCGACGCGCCATCGAGCGATGCGGGTTCGAGCTGACCGGCAACCAATCCCGAACGTGGCCCGACGGAGCCGTCGAAGACGAACTCCTCTACCAGCTCGATCTCACGGAGCACGGAGCGCCTCGTTGAGCCTAGCGGAAGCGTGCGATCGCGTCGTAGAGGCCTTGCGGATCGTTGGTGCCGAGAGTCACCGTGCCGCCGTTGCGCTTGCGAATCATCACCGCGCGGTAGCCCCAGACGTTCCACAACCAGCCGTGCCAAATCGTCCAGTGGATGCCGAGGCCTTCCCAAAAGTTCGTCTTCGTGATCTGCACGTCGGCGATATCGGCGAGCGGAATCGCTCCGCGCGGGAACCCGAGGGCGAACGCCCATGAGACGCCGTTCGGGTCGACCCGCGTTGAAAGCGACGAAAACGTGGTCGCAACCAGCACCAGGACGAGCGGCAACGCCAAGCCGCCAAGCATCGCGGTGAGCACGGCCGAAACCGCGAAGATCACGATCATCCAATACGAGAGCTGGCGGTGCTCGTAGCTCGGCATCGCTTGGTCCTACCTCGAGAAACGGCGCCGGTTACGGCCCGTCGGCAGGTTTTTCGACCGCCGATAGCCACTTACTCCTGACCAGCCACAGCGTGCCAGTGAACGGGAGTACGGCATGGAGAACAGCGTCGTCGACCGCATCGCGGATGTCGACCCCAGCGGCCCGATCGATGAATCGATCGACCGCTTCGAGTCCGACGGGGCCGTGCTCGAAGGCCTGGCGCGCTCGATCCCGCCGGAGCGGATCGCCGAGCACGCCCCGTTCGACCGGATGTGCGCCTTGGAGCAGATCTGCCAGCTGCGCGATCTCGAGCGGGCCGGCTGGCAGCGGCGCTTCACCGCGACGCTGGCCGAGGACAACCCGACGATCTTCAACTTCGACGGCGCGGCGGTGGCCGCGCAGTCGAACTACCACGCCGAGGATTTCGCCGCCGCGCTCGCGACTTGGCTGCAGCTACGCGGAGAGCTGGTGACCATGTTGCGGGGCTGCGAGGGGCCGGCGTTCGAGCGGACCGCCACCTATGCGGAAACCGGCCGCACGCACACGCTGCGCGAGTTACTCGCCTTCGCGCTGGGTCACGATGAGGATCATCTGATCCGGTTGAGCCGCCTCGCCGCGCACTTCACCTAGCGCCGCTCGGCGTAGGCCTGCAGCCAGCCGAGGACGTGGCCCCAGCCGTGGTCGTGGTCGTCGCGATCCTTCGCATCGACGAAGCCGGAGTGGATGACGCGCAGGTGCGTCATGCCGTCGCGCTCCTCGAGCTCGTAGCGGACGACCGTCTCGGCGGCGTCGGCGCGCTCGGACCAATCGTAGTTCCAAGTGTATTCGAGCAGACGCGGCGGGTCGATCGCGCGGTAGACGCCCGCGACGGCGAACGTCTCACCGTCGGAGCCGACACCGGTGGTGCGCCAGGCGCCGCCGACGCGCAGGTCGCGCTCCATCGCAGTGCAGCGATACCCCTCGTCGCTGCCCCACCACTGCACGAGTTCCTCGGGCTCGGTGAGCGCGGAGAACACGCGCGCGGCCGGCGCGTGGATCGCGATCTCGCGAACGATCGTCGTCTCGGTCAGGCTCTGGGTCATCGTTCCTTCTCCTCAGCGTAGGCTTTGAGTCGCTCGAGACTGCGATCCCAGAAGGTCTTGTAGTCCTCGAGCCAGGTGTCGATCTGCCGCAGCGGCGCGGCATTCAGCTCGCACAGACGCGCGGCACCGGTCGGCCGATCGGCGACCAGCCCGGCCTCGCGCAACAGGCGCAGCTGCTTGGAGATCGCTGGTCGGCTGACGCGAAAGTTGCTCGCGATCTCGCCGACCGAACGCCGCCGCTCGCGCAGCAGTGCAAGGATCTCGCGCCGAGTCGGATCGGCCAGCGCGCGGAAGATCGCATCGGGCGACGAGCCTCGCGAGCGCGCTGCGCGCGCCGCACTCGATCGCCGTTTTCTCGTGGAAACCATTTGGTTACCTCATCGTAACCGAATGGTTACCGGAAGTCAACCGCTCCGGGCTCGGCCGGGCTGCGCTCGTCGGCGAAGATCGCGTGGATGACCAAGGCCGTGACGGCGTCCAGGGTCGCCGCCTGCTCTCCCATGCGCAGCTCCGTGAAGCGCCAGAAGAGCGCGTTGAGCACGCGGGCGAGGACGGCGGGCTCGAGCTCGCGACGCGCGTTCGGCGCCGCGCGGATCAGCTCGAGCCAGGTAGCCAGACGACCCGTCGTCCAGGCGTCGATCGAGGCGTGTAGCAGCGCCAGCTCGTCGTCGCGCAGGACCGCTTCGCGCCAGGCGCGGTACGCACCCAGATACGCCATGTCGAGCCGCAGCGCGTCGCGCACGAGCGCCACGACGGTGCCCTGCAGGTCAGCCTCCAAGGCGGGCGCGAGCCCGTCGAGCTCACCGAGCAAGCGGTCCATCAGGACCAACAGCGCCTGCCGTTTCGAGCGAAAGTGGAGGTAGAACCCGCCGACGGCGACGCCGGCCCGGCGACCAATCTCGTCGATCGTCGACGCCTCGTACCCCCGCTCCGCGAACGTGGCGAGCGTTGCGTCGAGAAGCGCCTCGCGCTTGCGCCGGCTGCGTTCTTGGCGCGGCGGTGGCAACAGCGACTCACCCGCGAGCAGATGCGGGCGCTGCACTGGGGACGGGAGGGCGTGCTTAGGCCGCGGGCGTCGTGGCAACGAACTCCTCGATCGCCCGGGCGAGCGTAAGGGGTTGATCTTCCGGCACGAAGGTTCGCGAATTGGCGATCTCGACCAGCGATCCGTGTCGAAAGACCTGGGCCAACCGCCGCCCGTCACGCGGTGGAAAGAAGAGATCGTTCGCACCCCAAGCGACGAGTGCGCGTCCGTCGAAGGCCCGCAGGGCGGCCACGGCGGCGAGCGTCGCGCGCGCAGAGACGGACGCCAGTACGGTCGCGAGATCGCGGCGCACGCCCGCGCTAGCGCGCAGCGGCGCAAACCAGCCCTCCAACACCGCGGGCTCCGGCGTCGACCGTGCGACGGATCGCGCGAAGGCGCGCTGCACGAGCGGCAGGCGCAACAATTGCGCGACCAGCCAGACAAACCCGGGAACCTGCGCTGCAGCGTAGAGCGGTCGCAGCACCGGCGGGGGGAAGTTCTCGAACGCGTCGCAGTTCGTCAGCACGACGCGCGCGATACGCTCCGGGTGGTGCGCCACGACGAGCTGGCAGAGCGCCCCGCCCGTGTCGTTTCCGATGAGCGTCACGTCTCGTAGGTCGAGTGTCGCCAGGACTTCCGCAATGAGGCGCGCCAGCCCGCGCGGCGTCAGATCGGCATCGGCCGCCATTGGCACCCGGTGCGCGCCGAGCGGCAGCGTCGGCACGACGCAGCGAAAACGCGCTTCCAGCTGCGCGACGACCTTGCGCCAGACCAGGCCGTCGACGAAGACGCCGTGCACGAACACCAGGACCGGCCCGCTGCCGCGGTCCGCGTAGGCGAGGACGCCGGCCGTCAGATCGAGCGACGACTCCCGGGTGGCCATCTCGATACCCCCTGTTTATGAACCTACATTCATATTCATGTTTAGCCGAAACCACCCTGGGCTGTCAAGCGCCGGAACGGCGTCTACCCGGGAGCACCGGGAACGGCGTCGCGCGGCGCCGGATCACCAGCTACGAATCTCACTGCTTCGAGGTGTTCGTCATGGCTCAGGGATACGTCGGCGAAGTTCGCCTGTACAGCGGCACGCGGGTGCCGAAGGGTTGGCTCCCGTGCGACGGGCGACTGATGCCGATCGCGCAGTACCAGGTGCTCTACTCCGTGATCGGTCCGCTCTTCGGCGGCGACGGTTTCCGCACGTTCGCGCTGCCCGACTTGCGCGGACGCAGTCCGGTCGGGTCGGGCCAAGGACCGGACCTCCCACCGATCGAGCTCGCCCAGCAGGTCGGGAACACGCCGGTCGCACCAGCCTCCGGCGGCACAGGTGTCCCGACGCCGGCCGGGCTCGGTCTGACGTTCATCATCGCGTACGCCGGCGATTATCCCGTGCCCGAATGATCGCTGACGAGTCGAGCGTCGGGCTCGAACCGACCCCGGACCAGCGCGCGCTGCGGGACGCCGTGCGCGCGCTGTGCGCCTCGTTCGGCGACGCCTACTGGCGCGCGCTCGACGCCGAGCGCGGCTATCCGGACGCGTTCATCCGCGCGCTCACCGAGGCCGGCTACTTGGCGGCCCTCATCCCCGAGGAGTACGGCGGCGCGGGGCTGGGGCTCGCCGAGGCCTGCATCATCCTCGAGGAGGTCAATCGCTCCGGCGGCAACGCCGCCGCCGCGCACGCGCAACTGTACATCATGGGAACCGTGCTGCGCCACGGCAGCGCGGAACAGAAGCGGCGCTTCCTCCCGCCGATCGCGCGCGGCGAGCTGCGCCTGCAAGCCTTCGGCGTGACGGAACCCAACGCCGGCAGCGACACGACGAAGATCGCGACGACCGCCGTCCGCCGCGGCGATACCTACGTCGTCAACGGGCAGAAAGTCTGGACCTCGCGCGTCCAGCACAGCGACCTGATGCTGCTGCTCGCGCGCACGTCGCCGCCCGACGAAGCCGCCGGCAAGACGTTCGGCCTCTCGACGCTGCTGGTCGATCTGCGCAGCGCGCCGCCCGGTACGATCGACGTGCGCCCGATCCGCACCATGATGAATCACGAGACGAACGAGGTCTTCTTCCACGACCTCGAAGTGCCGGCCGAGAATCTGATCGGCGAGGAGGGGAACGGGTTCCGCTACATCCTCGACGGGATGAACGCGGAGCGCATCTTGATCGCGGCCGAGTGCGTCGGCGACGGTGGTTTCTTCATCGAGCGCGCGGTGAAGTACGTCGGCGAGCGGATCGTCTTCGGCCGGCCGATCGGCCAGAACCAGGGCGTGCAGTTCCCCCTCGCCCGCGCGTACGCGGCGCTGGTGGCCGCCGATCTGGTGCGCCGTCAGGCGGCGGCGCTGTTCGACGCCGGGCGTCCCTGCGGCCCCGAGGCGAACACCGCCAAGCTGCTGGCCTCCGAGGCGTCATGGCAGGCTGCCAACGCCGCGCTCGACGCCCACGGCGGCTACGGTTTCGCCGAGGAGTACGACATCGAGCGCAAGTTCCGCGAGACGCGCCTCTACATCACGGCGCCGGTCGCCAACAACCTGATTCTGTCGTACCTCGGTCAGCACGTCCTGGGGATGCCGCGCTCGTTCTGATCGGTCAGACGCGCGTACGGTTCGGCGAGCCAGCGCGCGGCGTACTCGCGCAGCTCGGCATCGGCTTCGTCCTGCTTGTCGGCGGCATCCGCGGTAAACGCGCGGGTCGGTTGCTTGGCGTCGCGGGTGACCGCGGCGCGCAGGCGCTCGTCGTCCGCCGAGGACAGCGCGATGCCGAAGTGCGGCGCGATTGTCTGCCAGACCGCCCCCGGGAGCGCGCGATAGTCGATCGTCCGCTCGGCGGCGCCGTGCGCCGCCATCGCGGTCGCGATGCGCGCCAGCACGCGCGCATGGTACTCGTCGCGCGGCAACCGCATCGCCTCGACCGGCGTGCACTCGAGCAGGGACGGCGCGTTCAGGGCGGCCATCATCCAACTGATCTGGCGCTGGTGCGAGACCAGCACCTCGACCGGATCGCGGACGAGGAACACCCACGGAACGCCGGGGAACGCGCGCTCGATCAGATCGATGTGGAGCGCGTGCCAGGCGTCGAACTTCACCACCAAGTGCCGTTCCGCGCGGCTTCGGGGTTGCCCGAGCGCGTCGATCATCGCCCGCAGCCAGACGATCCGCTCGTCGTCGGTGATCCGCGAATCGCGCTCGTGCGCGCGTAGCACGGCATCGATCGGCGGTGCCTCCGAGATGACGAGCACGTGTGGCAGCGCTGCGAACGCCTGCGCGACCAGCGTCGAACCACAGCGCGAGAGGTGGAAGACGAACCCGCTGGGCGCGAGCCCGGGCCGCTGCGCGCCGCGCGCCGCGAGGTCGCCCAGCGGCGTCTGCGGCCGAAAGGCGAGGTTGAACGGATGCTGCAGCGCGCGCCGAATCGTCCCTTCGAAGAACGGGTCGGTGAAGCGCAGCCCGTCGAGCCGGCACCAGTCGACCGTCGGCGTCCCGGCGTCCCACCACACCCGCATCGGGACGAATCCGTCGAGCAGTTCGGGGTTCACGCGGTGGAAGTCACCAGCGAGGCCAGCAGCCCATCGGCCAACGCCAGCTCGACCTCGGCCGCCTCGAACGCGCAGCCGTGCTCGGCGCCCAACCGCACGGCTACGTCGACGAACGCGCGCCGTTCAGGCTGCGCCCAGAGCGCATCGCGCAGTGCGACGTCCGCGAAAACCAGCGCGCGGAAGCGGACGAAATCGACCGTCGGCATCTCGCCGGACCCCGTTGGACTTTAGCCGCGGCGATCCCCTCGGGACGCCTCGGCCGGCCTCAGGAACCGCAGTAGGCGGTCAGGGTCGAAATGGCTTCGGGTGAGATGGCGGCACCTTGCGGATGGGTGTAGGTCAGCTTGGTCACGCCCGGTGCGTCATCGACGACGATCTGGTGGACGACGACCGTACCGAAGGTCATCTCGACCTCGTGCGCGCGGCGCGCGTCGCAGGTCCGATCCTTGTCGACCGCCGCGTGGATGCCGTTCTCGGTGATGTTCTTGTGAATCATCGCCACGACGTCGTCGTAGCCCAGCTCGCCGTCTTCGAGGTAGACCAGCGTCTCGCCGTCGCCTTTGCGCCAGATCTCCTGGGCGCGCGGCGTCTGGGGCGTCGCACTCGCCGCGACGACGTGGTCCCACCCGTTCGGACCGGTAAAGGGCTTGGTGATCGCGGCGGCACTCAATGGGATGAGCGCGGCGATCGCGGCCAGCGACGCCGCGCGAAGCGGTGCGCGTGTCATCATGGCCCTACCCTAACCTACCGGCAGGGTGGCGCGCACCGGGCGAACGGCGCACGCTGCGCCGCCCCGATACGACAACGGGTGAATGCAGATGAAATTCGGTGCCATGCGCTGCGGCGCTAGACGAAAAGGACCTCCGCGCCGGCCGCCTGCGCGAACAGCGCGCGCAGCCACGCGTCGACGACGCAGTCGATGACCAGGTGGATGCGCGCCGCGGGGCCGGGGTTGATGACCTGGTGCCGACGCGTGACGTCGACGTACCAGCATTCGCCCGGCTGCATGGCGAGGACGCAATCGTCGAGCAGAAACTCGACGCCCGGGCCGGTGACCAGCGGCACGTGGACGCGCAGCTCGCCGAACTCGACGCCGATGTTGTAGTCGCGGTGCTCGAGAATGCGCGCGCCGGCGCCGAGCCGCAACAGGCGCGCGGACGTCAGCGGGCAGCCGAAGGCGGCCAGCGCGGCCCGCAGCGCCGGCGACTGCGCGAGCGCCGGCGTGTCGGCGAAGCCCGCGGCGCCGGCGGCGGGATCGGAGTAGAGCGAGAGGTGGCCGCCCGTCGCGCGCAGCGCGATCCCACTCCAGTCGCCCTCGTAGTAGGCGGTGTTGAAGTGGCGCTCCCAACGGCTCTCGGGGAACGCCTGCGCCTCGGCTGCCAGGGCACCGGCATCGAAGCGCAGCGGCAACCGCAACCGGTCGGGGAGCATCAGTGCGACGCCGCGGCCGACGCGCCGATCAGGCCCAGCTCGGTGCCGACCCGCTCGAACGCGGCGAGCGCGCGATCGAGGAGCTCGCGCGTGTGCGCGCTGGAGATCTGGACGCGCACCCGCGCCGTCCCTTCCGGCACGACTGGGAAGCCGAAGCCGGTCACGAACACGCCGGCCTGCAACAGCCGATCGCTCATCGCGATCGCGAAGGCCGTCCGACCGACCAAGATCGGCACGATTGCGCTGGGCCCCTCGAGCGGCCGGAAACCCAGGCGCTGCAGTCCGGCCCGAAAGTAGCGCGTGTTCTCGCGCTGCCGGGCGAGCAGCTCCGGCTCGCGCTCGAGCAGTGCGATCGCGGCCTGCGCGCTCGCCGCGACGGTCGCGGGCAGGGCGTTGGAGAAGAGTTGGGTGCGCGAACGTTGCACGAGCGTCTCGATCAGGGCGCGCGAGCCGGCGACGAAGCCGCCGGCGGCGCCACCCAGCGCCTTGCCCAGCGTGCCGGTGACGATGTCGATCTCGCCCGTCAGGCCGAAGTGTTCGAGCGTGCCGCGCCCGGTCGGGCCCATCACGCCGGTCCCGTGCGAGTCGTCGACGATCGTGACGGCGCCGTACCGCTTGGCCAGCGCGACGATCTCGGGCAGGTTGGCGATCGAACCTTCCATCGAGAAGACGCCGTCGGTGACGATGAACGCCGTCCCCTCGGCCTGTTGCAACTGCCGCTCGAGATCGGCCATGTCGCCGTGCTTGTAGCGCAGCCGTTTCGCCGCCGCCAGCCGGCAGCCGTCGATGATCGAGGCGTGGTTGAGCTCGTCGCTCACCAGCGTGTCGCCGGCGCCGGCGATCGTCGGCAGCAGTCCTTCGTTCGCCGTCCAGCACGAAACGTACGTGAGCGCTGCCTCGAACCCCAAGAAGCGCGCGATCGTCTCCTCGAGTTGCCGGTGGATGTCGAACGTCCCGCAGATGAAGCGCACCGAGGCGGTCCCGGCGCCGTACTTCTGCAGCCCGGCGATCCCCGCCGCGACCACCTCGGGATCGTCGGCCAGGCCCAGGTAGTCGTTCGACGAGAGCACGATCACGTCGCCGGCCTCTTCCATGCGCACCGCTGGGCCCATCGGGCCGGTCAGATGCCGGAGCGCTTTGTACGTTCCCGCCGAGCGCAGCGCGGCCAGATCGGTGGCGAGGCGGGCTTCGAAGGCGGCGTTCATCAAGTCTCCTACCGGACCGTCAACTCGCGGCGCGTGCCCGCCGATGAGATGGGGGTGAGACCCCTCTTCGGAACGCTGCACTGCACGCTCCTGGACCGACGTTCGAGCGTCCCGCTCGGCGGCGCCCGGATCACCTGCGTTTGGCGTAACGAGCGCGTCTCGTCCCACACGACCGACGAGGACGGCAGCTTCGTCACCGAGCTTCCCGAGGGCGTCTACGATCTGGTCATCTCGGCGCGGGGCTACCTCTCGCTCTCGGTGCGCGGCGTCGGCGTCCTGGCCGGCTACCGGCAGGACCTGCTGCGCGGGCTGATCCCCGGCGCGGGCCAGCGGCTGGAGGGCGAGCCCTCCACGGCCATCGCAGGCTACGTCCGCGACCGAGTCGGCCAGACGGTCGGCAACGTCGCGATTCACGTCAACGCGAACGACGGGAGCACGGCCTACACGACTCGGACCGACAAGATCGGCGCGTTCGTCCTCAACGGCGTGCGCCCCGGGATGTACGACCTGGTCGCGCGCACCGGCGAACGAACGCTGGCGCTGGCGCACGTCCCGATCGCGCACGTGAAGGAACTGGTCCGCGTCGACCTGACCCTGCTCCAGTTGTAGTGGATTCGGCGCCGGTCAGGGTGCTTCGAGCGCCTCGATAAGCGGGCCGAGATACGCGCGCAGGCGCTCGCCGCGCCCGACGCTGGTGCGAAAGATCGGCCGTCGGACCTGCGTCTTGCTGGCGGTGCGGATCGGCCGTCGTACGTCGTGGAAGCGCAGGCTCGCCGGATCCCAGTCGAGCCCACAGAAGGCGACGAGCCGCCGCGCGCTGCCTTCGAGATCGGCGACGACGTCCTCGTAGTCGATCTCGAGGAAGCGTTCCGGCGGCAGCACGGCACGCCAATGTGCCATCAGCGCGGCGTAGGCGCGGTAGAAGCGACCCAGGTCGACCAGGTCGTAGCTGAAGTCTTGCCGCCCCTCGAAGAGCGTGGTGTAGCACGAGAGGCAGGTGTCGAGCGCGTTGCGCCGGGAGTGGATGATCCGCGCGTTAGGCAGCATCGCGTGAATCACGCCGGCGCGCAGGAAGTTGGCCGGTAGTTTGTCGACGATCCGCTGCGCGTCGGGTGCGAGCCGCGTGAGGGCGGCGACGTAGGCGCGCCCGGCGACGGCCAGATCGCGCGGTTCGGGTCCGGCCAACAGCTCGCCGATGACGGCTGGGAGGTAGGACAGCTCACCGGCCGGATAGACCGCCGGATGCGCGCCCAGAATCTGTTCGACCAGCGTCGTCCCCGAGCGCGGCATGCCGACGACGAAGACCGGGATCTGCGAGGGCTCGCCGTGCCCCGCCGCGCGGTCGATGAACGCACGGTCGGCGCTCTGCGCGATTGCGCGCATGATGCGCTCGTCGTCGGCGACGTCGTAGCGCAACAGCGCCCGCTTCATGCGGTTGCCGGCGCCCAGGTGCGCGAACGCGCGTCCCAGATCGCCGTAGCCCAACGCCGTGCGACCGGCGGCGAAGTGCATCGCCAGCCGGTCGTCGTAGGCGCGCAGGCGCGGTGAGGTGGACAGCGCGCGTTCCATCGCCGCCACGTCGGCCTCCGACGCCACGACCTCCGGCAGGTCGACGCGGGCGTACCAGGCGGGCGCGGAATCCGGCTCGAGCACGAGCGCGCGGTCCAACGCCTCGGCCGCTTCGGCCGTGCGGCCCAGCTCGACCAAGACGCCGGCCCGCTTCGCCAACGCGCTGGCCGTGCGCGGCGCCAGCGACTCGGCTCGTGCCAGCGCCACCAGCGCTTCGTCGTGCCGACCCAAAACCTGCAGGCAGACGCCGAGCATCTCGTAGGGGACCGACTCGTTGGGCGCACAGCGCACGCCGTGTTCAGCCGCTTGCAGCGCCTCCTCCGGCCGCTCGACCTTGAGCAGCGCGCGCGCCTGCGCGATCCGCGCGGCGACGTCGTCCGGATGACGCGCGACCACCTCGGCCAGCAGCGTGGCGGCCCGCTCCTGACCGTACAGCGCCCCTTCGATCATGGCGAGCAGCGCCGACGAGCCCGGCCGGCCACCGTCGATCTCGACGGCCCGGCGCGCGTGCTCGAGCGCTTCGCCGTTGCGGCCCAGCGTGTGGAGGACCAGCGCGGCGCCGACCTGGGCCGGGCCGTACGCCGGATCGATCGCGACCGCCGCGCGGTACGCCGTGGCGGCTTCCTCGAAGCCGCCGGTCGCGGTGAGCAGTTGGCCGAGTTGCGCTTGCAGCGGCGCCGAGGTGGGCCCGGCCGCGGCGGCACGGCGAGCCGACTCGAGCGCCACGCCCAGGTTCCCACTGCGGCGGTACAAGACCGCCCGCCGCGCGTGCTGCATCGCCTCGGCCTGCGGCGAACGGCAGGCCTGGTCGACGCACGCCAGCGCCGCCTCGACCTCGCCCAGCTCGTAGAGCGCGGCCCCGACCAAGTCGAGCGCGCGGAACTGCTCGGGCCAACCCTCCAGGATCGCGGCGGCCGCGCGCGCCGCAGCCTCGCGATCGCGGGCCGCGCAGCGGTCGTGGAACGTCGCGAGCGTTTCGGCCAACGTCACCGCGACAGTCGTACCGCGGTCGACCCAGAACGACCTTGGCCGCGCCCTCGTCAGCCGAAGCGGCCGGTGATGTAGTCTTCGGTCCGCTTCTCGCGTGGGTGGGTGAAGATCTGGTTCGTGTCGCCGACCTCGACGATCTCACCGAGGTGGAAGAATGCGGTGTCGTCGGAGATACGCGCCGCCTGCTGCATCGAGTGGGTGACGATGACGACCGTGTACTGTGCCTTGAGCTCGCCGATGAGGTCTTCGATCTTCGAGGTAGCGATCGGATCGAGCGCCGAGGCCGGCTCGTCCATCAGCAAGACCTCGGGGTTCAGCGCGATCGCGCGCGCGATGCACAGCCGCTGCTGCTGGCCGCCGGAGAGGTCGAGAGCCGAGCGCTGGAGGCGGTCCTTGACCTCGTCCCACAGCGCGGCCGCGCGCAGGGCGCGTTCCGCCGTCTCGGCCAGCACCGCGTGCGAGCGCTCACCGTGGATGCGTGGCCCGTAGACGACGTTTTCGAAGATCGTCTTGGGGAACGGATTCGGGCGCTGGAAGACCATCCCGATGCGGTGCCGGATGACGACCGGGTCGGCGTCGGGGCCGTAGATGTTCTCGCCGTCGAGCAGGATCTCGCCGGTCACCCGCGCCCCCGGCGTCAGATCGTGCATCCGGTCCAGCGCGCGCAGGAAGGTCGACTTGCCGCAACCCGAGGGACCGATCAGCGCCGTGACGCGCTGCGCCTTCATCGCGAGCGAGGCGTGCTTGATCGCCTGGAACGTGCCGTAGTAGACGTCGACGTTCGTGGCGGTCAGTTTGTTGGTGGTCGACGACGCGGCGGTTTCGGGGACGTCGATCATTCGGCTCTCCCGGTGAAACGCTTGGTCAGTTGACGGCCGAGCACCCGCGCGGTGAGATTGAAGGCCAGCACCATGATCAGGAGCACCAGCGCCGAGCCGTTCCCGATTCGGGCGACGTCGGGGACGATCGACTCCGAGTGCGTGTACCAGAGGTGGACCGCGAGCGTCTCGGCGGGCCGCATCGGGTTCAGACTGTACGGATTGTTGTACGGCACGCTCAGTCCGGCGGTGAAGATCAGCGCCGCCGTCTCGCCGAAGATGCGGCCGGCGACCAGCACGACCCCGGTCGTCAGCCGCCCGATCGCACTCGGCAGCACGACCCGCGTGATCGTCTGCCATTTCGTCCCGCCCAGCGCCATCGACGCCTCGCGAATCGTATCCGGGACGCTGGCCAAGGCCTCTTGCGTCACCCGCATCAGCGACGGGAGGTTGAGCAGGGTCAGCGTGAGCGCGCCGCCCAGCGCGGTGAAGTGCCACTTGAAGAGATAGACGAAGATCAACAGGCCGAACAGACCCATCACGACCGAAGGGATCGTCGCCAGCGACTCGGCGCAGAACTGCACGACGTTGCGGAACCGGCCGGCGTGCTCGTACTCCTGCAGATAGACGCCGGCCGCGACCGCGATCGGCACGGTCAGCAGCAGCGTGAGGATCAGGATGTAGAACGAGTTGTAGATCTCCGGGCCGATCCCGCCGCCGGCCGTGGTGGCCCGGGGAACGCCGAAGATGAAGTCGGGCGTCAGCGCGCTCCAGCCCAGGTAGACCATGTACGCGATGAAGGCGATCAGCAGCACGATGATGCTCGACGCCATCGCCCAGAGCACGACCGTCGCGATCCCATCGGCGATGCGCCGTTCGCGCACATTGCCGGTCGCCGCCAGGCCGCTAGGGATCGGGCGCGCCGTCACGACCGCCATTACGTGCGTCTCCTCAGAGCCAGGCGCACGAACACGATCAGCAGCATCGCGATCAACAGCAGCAAGAAGGCCATCGAGAAGAGCGCATGCTCGAGCAGTGTCCCCTCGGTCGCACCGGGCATGTCGGTCACGATCTCGGTCGTCAGCGCGGCAGTCGGCGCGAAGATGCCCAGCGGGAGCTGCGTCGCGTTGCCGATCACCATCTGGATCGCCAGCGTCTCGCCGATCGCGCGCGCGATCCCGAGGATCAGCGCCACCGCCAAGCCGCTCGACGCGCTGGGCAGCAGGACCCGCACGATCGTCTGGAACCGGGTCGCGCCGAGCGCGAGCGAGCCTTCCTTGAGCGCCCCGGGCAGCGAGCGGAATGCGTCCTCGCTCAAGGTGATGACGGTCGGCAGGATCATGATCGCCAGCACGATGCCGGCCGCGGCCAGACCGAAACCACTGGGCGAGTTGGTGTGCGTGCGGATCAACGGGACCAGCAGCGTCAGGCCGAGCCAACCGTAGACGACCGACGGGATGCCGACCATGACCTCGATCGCGGGCTTGAGGATCTGCGTCATCCGGTTCGGCGCGATCTCGGAGAGAAAGACGCCGACGGCGATCCCGAACGGTCCGCCGATGGCGATCGCGAACACCGTGACCGCGATCGTCCCTACGATGAACACCCCGGCCCCGACCTTGCCGAGGTCCGGGTCGAACGTCGTCGTGAACAGGAACTTCCAAAGCGGGAACCGGTCGACGTAGAACGTCTTGGTCCCCTCGTACGAGAGGTAAAACAACAGCGCGGCCATCGCCAGAATGACGAAACCGGCGGCGACGCGCAGGCCGATCATGGCGATGCGCTCGGTACGGTGCGAGCGGCGGGCTTGGACGGCGATCACGCGGGAACGATGCTCCGAGGGACAGACCGGAAGGGCGACTGCGCCAGCCGCCCTTCCGAAGCCTTCAGGGTCGCGACCCGATCAGCGGTCGGTCTCTTTGACGTGCATCGAGCCGATGAGGATGAACCCGTCCTTCTTGACGAGATCCTCGGACTTCGAGACGTAGTCGATGAACTTGGCGACCTCGCCCGACGGCTCGCCATAGGTAAACATGTGCTCGTACGACCAGTCGGGGTACTTGCCGTCCCGAATGTTGTCGTCGGTCGGCGCGACGCCGTCGATCGAGAGCTCGGTCAGCCCGGAGCCGCGGGTTCCGCTGAACGCCGCGTAGGAGATCGCGCCCGGCGTCTGCTTGACGAAGCTGACGACGGTACCGGTCGCGTCCTCGACCTGCCCGCTCTCGCTGATCGGGATCCCACCCATGACGGTCTTGGTGAAGACGGCGCGCGTGCCGGAGTTGCGCGGGCGGTTGATCACTACGATCGTGAGATCGGGCCCGCCGAACTGCTTCCAGTTCGTCGCCTTGCCCGAGAAGATGTCTTGGAGCTGCGCCTTGCTGAGGTTCTTCACCCCGACGCCGGGGTTCGTCACGACGGCGAAGCCGATGACCGCGACGCGGTTGTCGTGCAGCTCGGGGTGCGCCGGCGCCTGGATGTCCGAATCGCCGATATCGATCGCCTTGGCGGCGACCTGGTTGATCCCGGTCCCCGAGCCGCCGCCTGAGACGCTGATCTGGACGTCGGGGTGCGTCTTCTGATATGCAGCGGCGGCGTCCAACACCAGCGGCAAGAGCGCCGTCGAGCCGGCGGCCGTGATGGTGGTGGCGGCCAAGGCCGGCCCGGCGAGGGCGGTGACGGAGCAACTGACGAGCAGGGCTGCGAGCGCAGCGTTCCGCTTCACGGTAATCGACCTCCAGTAGGCATACAAAGATGGGCCGTCGCGACAAGGGAGCGGCCTGAGAGCATCGTCCCAAGCCGACCGTAAGACCGGTTTAACGTTTCATTAAGGAGCCTTAATGTTCGGCACCGTCGGCCGCCGGGATGCGCACGGTGAAGGTCGCGCCGCGGCCCAAGACCGACTCGGCGGTCAGCGTACCGCCGTGCGCCTCGACCAGGTTGCGCGCGATCGAAAGGCCCAGACCCGTACCGCCGCGCTCGCGCGAGCGCGAGCGGTCGACGACGTAGAAGCGCTCGAAGATGCGCGGCAGGTCGGCGTACGGGATTCCGCCACCCGTGTCGCGCACGGTCAGGATCGCGTCGGCGCCGGCGCGTCCGACCTCGACCGCCACCTTGCCCTGCGCGGGAGTGTGCCGCAGCGCGTTGTCGACCAGGTTCATCACGACTTGGATCAGCCGCCCGCGGTCGGCCTCGACCCGCACCACGCCGGGCGCGTCCAGGTCGAGCTCGACTTCGAGCGCGTCGGCGCGCTGCGCGAACGTGTTGAGCGCACCGCTCGCGATCTCGCCCAGGTCGAGGCTCTCGCGCCGCAGGGGGACGGTTCCGGACTCCGAGCGCGCCAGCTCCAGCAGGTCTTCGACCAGCCGCACCATCCGTTCGACCTCGTCGGCGACCTGCGGGAGGAAAAGCTCGCGCGCCTGCGCGTCGTCGTCGGCCAGCAGCACCGTCTCGAGCATCAGCTTCATCGCCGACAGCGGCGTGCGCAGCTCGTGGGAGACGTCGCTGATGAACTCGTGCCGTACCCGCTCGGCCTCGATCAACGCGGTGCGATCCGCCGCCAGCACGAGCGCGCCGCCTTCGTGGGGCTGGATGGTGACCGCGATGAAACGCTCGCGGACGCCCGCCCCGAAGGAGACGTCGCGCACCGTCGTCTCGCCGAGCAGTGCGGCGTGCAGCATCCGCTCGAGCACGACCGACGGGACCACCTCGATCAGCGCGCGCCCGAGTGCCCGCTGCGGCTCGAGGCCGAACAGCTCGCCGGCGGCGGCGTTGAAGACGCGCACGCGGCCGCGCTCGTCGGTGGCGAACGCCGGGAACGGCAGCGCGCGGACCAAGCGCAACGCCGCTTCGTCCTCGCCCGGCTCGGCCGCCGCCGGCTCGTGCAGCGCACGCCCGGCGCGGCTCGCCGACGCGCGCAGCGCGACGGCGGTGACGGCGCAGCCGACGAGCGCTCCCAGCAAGCCGACCGCGACCGCGAGCTCGTTCACTCCTTGAACATGTACCCGCGACTGCGAACGGTGATGATGTTGCGCGGGTTGTTGGGATCGACCTCGATCTTCTCGCGCAACCACCGGACGTGGACGCTGATCGTCTGGTGCTCGCCCTCGAAGTCGTAGCCCCAGACCTTCTCGAGCAGCATCTGCCGGGTCACGATGCGGCCGCGGTTCTCCATCAGCACGTGGAGCAGCCGGAACTCCTTGGGCGCCAGCGCCACTTCGCGGTCGCGCACGACCAACCGCTGGCGGGCCGGATCGATCATGATCGAGCCGGCCGTGATCGACTCGTCGCGCTCGTCGGCGTCGACCTCGACCCGGCGCAGCCGGGCTTTGATGCGCGCCATGATCTCGCCCAGCGAGAACGGTTTGGTGACGTAGTCGTCGGCGCCCAGCTCGAGCGCGAGAACCTTGTCGAACTCCTGGTCCTTCGCGGTCAGCATGATGATCGGAACGGACGAGGTCTTCCGAATCTCCTTGCAGGCTTCGATCCCGTCGAGCAGCGGCAGCATGATGTCGAGCACGACCAGATCGGGATGCTCCGAGTGCGCCAGCGCGACCGCCGTGCGACCATCACCCGCCGTGGTGACCGCATAGCCGTTCTTCTCGAGGTTGTAGCGCAGGGAATGGACGATCGCGGCCTCGTCGTCGACCAGCAGGATCTTCTTGCGCGCCACGGCCACGACGGTCACGGGCGGGGCCCGTCGACCGCCGCGAGGGCGACGCGGACACCGAAGACTCGCTCGAACAGATCGGCCTTCTCCACTGCTGCCGCCAGTTCGCTCGCCACATCGCCCTCGGCCTGCGCGGTGACCACCACCCGGTCATTTTGTTGCACCGCTGCGACGTCGGTCACGGTCCCCAGATGCCGGCTGTCGAGGCCGTCCGCGATCCGCAGGAGCGCCGCCAGCACTTCGACCCGGTGTCGCTCCGCCGGCGGGAGCGCCGTGAACTCCAGGTGGGTGGGCTTGGGCATCGCCCGGCGGTAGTAGCGCGCGATCTGCGCGACCAACACCCGCTCGTCGTCGCGCCAGCCTTCGAGCGGCGTGCTGCGGATCAGGTACGCCGCGTGCTTGTGGTGTCCGCTCTCGGCGACGAAGCGGCCGATCCCGTGCAGGATCGCCGCCGCCCAGAGCAAGTCGCGGTCGCCCGGGATCAGGCCGTGCAGCGGCGCCAACCGTTCGAAGAGCTCGAGGGCGAGCCGCGCGACCAACCGCTGGTGGCCGCCGAGGTGCTCGTAGCGCTGCGCCATCCGTTCGACGGCGTCGAGCCGTCTGACGCGCGCGTCGCCGAGCCGCTCGGCCAGCGCCCGATCGCGCTGGGCCAGGTCGACCACGACGCCGTCGCGCAGCGCCCGCTCGCAGACGATGATCTCGTCGCGGCCGAGTTGGTCGAGGACGCCGATCAGCACCGCGTTACCGGCGACGATGATGTCGGCCCGGCGGGGATTCATCCCCGGCATCCGGCGGCGCTCGGCCTCGCTCATCGGCAGCATCACCCGCTGCAGCTCCTCCAGGCGCGAGCGGCGCAATGCATAGCCGTGGACCCGCTTGATCGCCAGACCCCGGGCGGCCGCGTCGAGCGCGGCGAGTCCCATGATCGTCCCCGAGGTCCCCAGCGCAATGTCGAGCCGATAGCGCCGCACGCCCTCGGCGACCGGCGCGAGCACCTTGGCGATGTGTGCGTCGAGCCGCTGCGCCGCCTGGAACGGATCGGAGCGCCCGCGCAGGAACGCGTCGTACAGGCGCAGGCTGCCCAGCTTGACCGAATCGACCAGATACGACCGCTCGCCGTCGGCGACGACCAGCTCGGTCGAGCCGCCGCCGATGTCGACGATACACGCGACCCGGTCGTAGAGCGGGAAGCCGCTGGCGACGCCCAAGTGGATCAGCCGCGCCTCCTCGTCGCCGCCGAGGATCTCGAGCACGAGGCCGGTGCGCGCCTCGACCAGCGCTACGAATTCTCCACCGTTCTCAGCCTCGCGCACCGCCGAGGTGGCGACGGCGCGGATGCGCTCGGCCCCGCGCACGTGCGCGGCCTCGACGAACCGCGCGATCGCCTCGACGCCGCGCTCCATCGCACGGCGCGAGAGCAGGCCGCGCACGAGCGCGTCGTCGCTGCCCAGACGGACCATCTCGCGCGCCTTGTAGACGATGCGCGAGGTGTCGAACGCCGCGTCGATCTCGACCACGATCAAGTGGATCGAGTTGGTGCCGACGTCGATCGCGCCGAAGAGCATGGAGCGGCGTGCGGTGCGCGGGCGCGCGGATCAGACGGCGGCGGGCGGCACGGACTTGGCGACCTGCACGCCGGCGGCGCGCTCGTAGAGCAGCGCGACGCTCGAATAGTCGTCGCGGCCGTGACCTTCGCCCGAGATCGCGGTGTAGAGCTGGTAGGCCAGGCCGCTGGCCGGCATCGTGACGCCCAGCGCGCGCGCCGAGTCGAGCGCCGCGGCGAGATCCTTGCGCAAGAGGTCGAGCATGAAGCCCGGCTTGTGCGAGCCGGCCAACCAGCTCTGCGGCAGCCAGTTCTGCAAGAGGTAGTTCGCGCCGGTCGCGGTCAGGATCACCTCGCGCACCGCCTGCACGTCGGCGCCGGCTTTGGCCGCGAAGACCAGCGCCTCGGCGTTGGCGATCATCACGTTCGAGATGATGATTTGGTTGACGAGCTTGACGACCTCGCCCATCCCGACCGGCCCGACGTGATTCGGCGTCCCCATCGCGCGCAGGACGGGTTCGGCGGCGCCGAAATCCTCGTCCGAGGCGCCGACCATGATGGTCAGCGTCCCGCTGGCGGCCCGCGCCGGGCCGCCGGAGACCGGCGCGTCGACGAAGCGCAGCCCGGCTGCCCGCAGGCGTGCGTCGAACGCGCGCGTCGCGACCGGCGAGATGGTCGACATGTCGATGGCGAGCGTCCCGGGTCGTGCGCCGCGCACCACGCCGCGCTCGCCGAAGAGCGCTTCTTCGACCTGCGGCGCGTCGGGGACGCAGGTCACCACGACCTCGCTCGCCGCGGCGACGCCCGCCGGGTCGCCGCCGTCCTGCGCCCCCAGCGCGCGCAGCCGCTCGAGCGGCTCGCGATTGCGGTGGGCGCAGGTGGTCACCGTGTACCCCGCGCGCAGGAGCGCCGCCGCCATCGGCTCGCCCATCGCACCGACACCGATCACGCCGACGTGCTTCATCGGCGCCGCCCTTCCGTCAAGGTCGTGCGCGCTCCCCCGCGAACCTCCGCGGCGATGGCCGTCAACGCCGACCTTCACCCATCCGCCGCCGCACCGGTGCGCCACGACTGGACCGACGCCGAGTTGCTGGCGCTCGCCGAGCTGCCGCTGCTCGACTTGGTCTATCGCGCCGCGACCGTGCACCGCGCGCACCACGATCCGGCCGATGTGCAGCGTGCGACGCTGCTGAGCGTGAAGACCGGCGGCTGCCCCGAAGACTGCGCCTACTGCCCGCAGTCCGCGCGCTACGCGACCGGGGTACGCGCGGAGGCGCTGCTCGACGTCGAGACCGTCCTCGCCGCGGCGCGCGCGGCGCGCGACGACGGCGCGAGCCGCTTCTGCATGGGCGCCGCCTGGCGCTCCGTCAAGGACGGCCCGCAATTCGACGCCGTGCTCGCGATGGTGCGCGGCGTGCGCGCGCTCGGGCTCGAAGCCTGCGTCACGCTCGGCATGCTCGAGCCGCACCAGGCGCGGGCGCTGGCCGACGCCGGGCTGACCGCCTACAACCACAACCTCGACAGCGGCCCCGACTTCTATCCGAAGATCATCGGGACGCGCGTCTACGCCGACCGGCTGCGCACGCTCGACGCGGTCGAAGCGGCCGGGATCGGGGTCTGCTGCGGCGGGATCGTCGGGATGGGCGAGACGCTGCGCGACCGGGTCGCGATGGTGGGGCTGCTCGCGCGGCGCGAGCCCCACCCCGAGAGCGTCCCGATCAACGCGCTGGTCGCCGTGCCGGGGACGCCGCTGGGCGAACGGCCGCCGGTCGACGGGTTCGAGGTCGTGCGCACGATCGCGCTGGCCCGCATCGCGATGCCGCGGGCGCGGGTCCGCCTCTCGGCCGGGCGCAAAGAGCTCGGCGCCGGCATCCAGGCCTTGGCCTTCCTGGCCGGTGCCAACTCGGTCTTCGCCGGCGAGAAGCTGCTGACGACGCCCAACGCCGCCCCCGACGACGACGAAGCGCTGTTCGCCGCCCTCTTCTGAGGGCGTGGGCGGATCGAGCGAAGCCCGAACGCGAAGGGTTCGGCGCGGCCGAACCCACCTGGTGGCGTTCGTCCAGCTCTCGCGACCGCTGTTCTTGTACGGCGGGATCGCCGGCGTCGGCCTCGGCGCGGCGGTCGCAGCTTGGAGCGGGCACCGCATCACGCTGACGACCTATCTCTGGGTGCAGGGACTGGTCAGCGCGTTCCACCTGATGGTCCACTACGCGAACGACTACTTCGATCGTGACGCCGACCGCGGCGCGCGCCGCACCGCGTGGTCGGGCGGCAGCGGCGTCGTCGTCGTGGGCGGAGCGCTCGCGCCGGGCGTCGCGCTCGGCGCGGCGTTGTTCTGCGCCGGGTTGGGGACGCTGGCCGCGGTGCGCTTCGCGCTGGTCGGGAACCCGACGGTCGCGCTGCTCGGCGCGGCGATCCTGGTCGCCGGCTGGGCCTACTCGGGCCCGCCTTGGCGGCTGGCCGCGCGCGGGCTCGGCGAGCTCGACGCAGCGCTGGTCGTCGCTGGGCTCGTCCCGGCGGCGGCCGACGCCGCCTTCGCCGGACGGCTCGACCCGGTGCTGGGCCTGGTCCTGGCCGGGCCCTTCGTGGCGATGGTCGCGATGATGCTGTGCGTCGAGCTCCCCGACTGTGGGGTCGACGCGGCGGCCGGGAAGCGGACCTGGGTCGTCCGGCTGGGGCCGGCGACGACCTTCGCCCGGCTCCCGCTGGTCCTGGCGGCGGCGGTCCTGGCGATGGCGTTCGCGCTGCTGCGCACGGGCGGACCGCCGGCGGTCGAGGCGCTGGGCCTCCCCGCCCTGGCCTGCGCCACGGCCCTGACCTGGATCGCGGTCCACGGCGACTGGCGGCCGGCCCGGGTCGCCGCCGGCGGCGTCGCCTTCTACGCGACGACGACGACCGGGCTCGCGCTGGCCTTCGGGCTGGTCGCAGCCGGCCGCTGAACGACCGGCGTCGTTGCGCCGGGGCGGTCCGGGGGGCACAATGGACCGGAGCCGGCGCGGGCGAAACGCGACCCGACTCCAGCCGACCTCCAAGGGGAACCGCGCCATGCTTGCTTCGATCCGGCGACCGACGTTCGACGACCTCAACCTCTCGACCGGGAAGCGCGCCCGCCTCTACTCGATGATGTACGAGCACGGGCCCGCCAACGGGACGCTGATGATGCTGCCGATCGATCAGGGTCTCGAGCATGGGCCGATCGATTTCTTCGACAACCCGGACGCGCTCGACACCGATTGGGTCTTGCGGCTGGCAGTCGAGGGCAAGTTCTCCGGGATCGCCTACCACATCGGCTTGGCCGAGAAGTATCACAAGGCGTATGCCGGCCGCGTCCCGCTGGTCCTGAAGATCAACGGCAAGACCAACGTCCCGCCCGACGACGAGTCGTTCTCCTCATGTACCGCCACCGTCGAAGACGCGGTGCGGCTGGGTGCGAGCGCCGTCGGCTACACGCTCTACGTCGGCTCGCCGGCGCAAGACGTCGACATCGCGCAGGCCAACGAGGTGCGGCGCGACTGCGAGCGGTACGGGCTGCCGCTGATCGTGTGGTCGTATCCGCGCGGCTCGGCGATCAAGGCCAAGGGCGGTCAGGACTCGCTCTATGCCGTCGACTACGCGGCGCGGGTCGCGTGCGAGATCGGGGCCGACATCGTCAAGCTCAACGTGCCGAAGTCCGAAGTACCGGCGCCGACGGCGCCCAAGCCGTACGACACGCTGGTGATGGACGAGCTCGACGGCTTGCGCAAGGTCGTGAAGTCGGCCGGTCGGACGCTGGTGCTGGTCTCGGGCGGCTCGAAGCTCGGCGACGAGGCGACGATCCAAAAGGCGCGCTTGGCGATGGAAGCCGGCTGCGTCGGCTTGATCTTCGGGCGCAACATGTGGCAACGGCACTGGGACGACGCGATCGCGATGGCCGGCCGCATGCACGACCTGATGAAAGACTTCGGCGATTGACGATGGTCACCCTGACGGTCCAGGAGCGCGTCGAGGCGGCCCTGGATCGGATCCGGCCGGCGATCCGCCGCGACGGCGGCGATGTCTGGCTGATCAAGATCGAGGCCGACGTCGCGTACGTCCAGCTGATCGGCGCGTGCGGCGGCTGTCCCGCTTCGAACTCCACCCTCAAGGGCGGCGTCGAAGCGGTGGTCCGCGAGGCCGTCCCCGAGATCCACGCGGTCGAGCACGTTTAGGCGCCGGCGCGGGCGTCGGCGAAGGCGTCGCGCAGGCCGGCCATGACCAGCGGGACGAGCGCGCGGGCGATCGCGCTCGAGCGCGCGTCGTCGCCGGCGATCGACGACGCCGCGAGGCGCGCGATCTCGGGGAAGCGGTCGCGCTCGCAGCGCTGTTTCTCGAGCCCCGCCTCCGCCTCGTTCGCCCGGCGCACGCTGCCGTCGAGGTCGAGCAGGATGCGCACGTGCTCGAACCGGCCGAGCAGCGAGACGCGCAACGCGACGGTGACGCCGAGCGCGAACGACGCCGCACCGTCGCGCTGCAGGATACGGCGCTCCGCGATCCCCAGGCCGGCGCGCGGCGCAGGTACCTCGATGACGGCCGGCAGCTCGTAGGGCGCGAGCACGAGCCCCTCGACCGGGGCCACGCGGGTGCGGCCCAACCCGTAGACGGTCACCCGCGCGTCGTACAACGCGAGCCGCAGACGCACTTCCGCCGCACCGGCGCCGGGCGGACAGAGGTGCGGCGCCGGTTCGGCCAGCGCCTGCGGTGACGCGAACGCTCCGACCCTAACCGCGCCGCCGGCGGTGACCGCCACCGCGTGCAACTCCTCGCTCGCGCCGACGTCGACGACGACGACGCCCTCGGTCGGCGCCGGCTCGAGAACCAGCGCCAGCAACGCGCTCTCGCCCGCGCGGAACCGCGTGCGCTCGCGATGCATGTAGCCCGCAGCGGTCACCTCGCGCAGCGTCAGGCGGCACCCACGCGCTCGAGAATCGTCACCCGGTTGCGACCGGACGCTTTGGCCGAACGCAAGGCGGCGCGCGCCGCCTCGAGCAGCGCCAGCGGTTCGTGCTCGGGGTCCGGGACGATCGTCGCCACGCCGACGCTGATCGTCACGCGCGCGATGCCGGTCACCGCGTCGTTGGCGATCTCGAGCGCCTCGACGTCGCGCCGCAGCCGCTCGCCGACCGCGACGGCCGTTGAGGCGGGGAAACCGACCAGCAGGACCGCGAACTCGTCATCGCTCATGCGAGCGATGAAGTCTTGCGGACGCCGCAGCGACATCGCGAGCGCACGCGAGGCGCTGCGCACACAGCGATCGACGACCTTCGGGCCGTACGATGCCTCGAACTCGCCGATGAGGTCGAGCTCGATCGCCAAGACCGCCAGCCGCTGCGAGATGCGCTTGGCAACTTCCCACTCACCGCGAAGGCGCTGTTCGAACGCGTCGCCCGTCGGCAAGCTGGTCTGCGGATCGATCAGCACGATGCTCTCGACGATGTGCCGCCGCTCTTCGGCCTGCGCGTCCTCGTTCACCGGGCGCGCGCGTTCCCACAACGCGGCCGAGAGGAAGAGCGCTGCCCAGCCGACGCCGAGCGGGCCCGCGCCGGCGACCAGCGCGGGCGGTAGCCCGACGACGCGCCCCCCGATCGCCAGCAGCACGCCGACGGCGGCGCCGGCGCAGGCCAGCGAGAACCAGCGCGCGTCGGCACCGTGCGCCCGCAGCGAGGCGAGGCCGACGCCCAGCGCGGCGAAGAGATAGAGCACGACGAGCAGGGGCACCAGCGATGGGAGCGCGGGGATCATGCGCAGCGCGGCCGGGTCAACGAGCTCGGCGAGGCTGGCGAGGAGCAGTACAGCATACGCGGCGACGAAGGCCAGCCACGCCGCCGGCGCTGCGCGCGAGACCCCGAGAAACGCGTCGGCATAGCTGACGAACGCGCCCAGACCGATCAGGAACGCGACGACCGCGCCGGCCGTCTGCACCGGATGCGCTGCGCCGGACATCGGTTCGAACACACTGGCGACCGCGAACGCGAGAAGCGCCAGCGCCAAGCGCGCTTGCGCTCGGTCGTTCGACCGAAACGTAGCGATGGCGTTCAGCATGCCGAGCCCGAACAAGAATCCGGTAAGCAAGACGATTGTCGATCCGTTCGGAGCGATCGGTAATCGACCCTCGCTCGCGACCGCTCGCTCGCTTCAACGTGATGCGAAGCAACGCGAAGAAGAGGAGAGGCGGTCGCCGGTACCGGATTGCGCCGAGTGGACGCACGGAGTGGAAAAGCACCGGAGCCGGACGCCGGCGCTGTGCGCGTCGCACTCGAGCCACGTCCCGCCGCCGGCGACGCGCACTCCGCGCTCGTTCGCGTGCGTCTGGTGAACGGTACCGCGGCGACGGTGACGGGGACGATCGTCATGCTCGCCGCCGACGGCGTGCTCGGTGAGGAGTTCCCGCTGCGTTTGGTGGTCGCACCGCGCGACAGCGGCACCGTCGACGTCGCACCGTCGCTCGCCAACGGAATCCCGGCGACGCGCCTGGTCGTGCGGGTACGCGGCGGCGCCGTCTTCGACGTCGATCTGGCCGTCCCCGAGCCGCTGCGCTCGGCTCAACTCTTGTTGCCGCCGCAGGCCGGCCGTGGCGCGCAGCCGGACGTCCCCGAAGCGCCCTGGCTGCTGCCGGTCGTCTCGCCGCCGAGCGTTCTGCCCGCCGGCGCACCGCACCGCGCGGAGACGCCGCGGCGGGCGACGGCTCGAGGCCGGCACCTCTTCCGGTACGTGACCTTCATGATCGGCGTCGGCTGCGCCGCCGCGGGTGCCACGCTCGCCGCCGGGTTGGTACTGCTGCGGCCGACCGTCGCCGAGCTCTCCGTCCCGACGCCGGTCGCGCGCGACTCGCACGTCGACATCGCCTACAGCATCGCCGGCTTCGGGAGGGCGCGCTACCGGGTGACCGACGCCGACGGCACGCCGATCGATGCCGATGGTCTCACCGCGCGCAGCGGGACGTTTCGCGTGCAGATTCCGGCCGCCCTCACCGGACGCCCGCTCACCGTCGACGTCGACGTCGCCGGGCCGTTCGGCGCCGCGCACCGGAGCGCGGCGCTGGCGATCATCGCGACACCCGCGCCGGTGGCGATCGTTCGTGCGCCGTCGCCGCGCATCGCGATGCTCGGCGTCGATCGCGCCACGGTCTCGCCCGGCGACGACGTCACGGTCACCTACGACGTCTCCCCGCCCCGCGGCCAGGTCCTGCTCGCCGACGCCCTGGGCGACATCTTGGCCGCCGCACCCGTCACGCCGGCCGGCGTAGCGAAGCTGCACGTCCCCGCGAAGGAGCAGCTCGGCGACGTCGCGGTCGTGGTGCGGACCGACGGCGCCACCCCGGCCGAGTCACGCATTCCACTGCACATCCTCGCCAGCCCGCTGCCGAGCGAGGCTGTGACGGCGCAACTCCTGGTCGACGCGTCGGCGCTGACGATCCAGAACCAGCGGGTGCAGAGCGCATCGCCGATCGTCGTCCACATCGGCGCGCCGTACGACGGCCTGCACCTCTCGCTGGTCGACGCGAAGTTCGACGCCGTCGCCAAGGTCGACGTCTCTCCCGGTCGCACGGATGCCGCGATCATCGCGCCGGCCGTCTCGGCGCCGACACAATACACGCTCGAAGCGACGATCGAGCACGGCGCCGAGAGTTCGACCAGCATCTATCCGGTCGTCGTCGTCCCCGGCCGCACGTAGACGGTGATGCCGGCGCCGCGATAGCAGCGCCGCCAGCGCGGCGAACGCCGGACGGCCTTCGCTAGCGCCCCGTTCGACGCCGCGACGATCGTCGTCGTCCCGTCGGCCAGCAGCACGCGCTCCCAGCCCGGCGCGGCGTTGTGGACCAGCGCCCAGGTGTGGAAGACGGCCGGCGGGTACGCGTCGGTGCGCCCATCGAGGTACACCCGCACGCGCGGCACGTCGGCGAAGAGCGAGCACCAGGCGAAGTCCTCGCAGTAGACGCGTTGCTCGCCGGGTAGCGCGCGCACGGCGGCGGCGGCCGGCCGCCCCGGATACGGCACGACCGGCTGCCGGAGTTGCAGGAACGCCAGGCCCAGCGCGCCCACGCCACCGATCGCGGCGATGCCGTAGTCGGAGGGCGACCAACGCGCGCTCGTGCGGCTCGTGCGCCGAACCCCGGCCAGCACCAGCGCCGCGTAGGGCAGGATGATCGTCGCCGCCAGGGCCAGGTTGCGGCCGTGCTGGGCCATCGCGACGATCGCGAACGCGGCGACACAGCGCTGCGACCACGTGAGCCGGCGGACGACGACGTCCGCCACGACGATCGCCGCGGGGAGGACGCCGGCGCACAGGAACATCACGTCGCGCAGCGAGGGCCGCGCCCATTCGACGATGTAGGCGGTGTCCGGGCCCAACGACCATCCCAGCGCCATCAGCGGGAGGCGGATGCCGAACGGCGTGCAGAGCGTCGCCGCCGCGACGGCTAGAACGAACGCGATCCGCTCGCCCAGCGGTGGCGCGCTCTCGCGCGCATCGAACAGCGAGCCGGTGAAGGCGGCCAGCGCGACGATCGGCGCGAGCAAGACGCTGGCGTGCACGTTGGCCCAGAGGACGACGACGGGGAGCGCCCAGAAACGCAGCCGGTCGCGCCGCTCGGCCAACAGCAGGAACAGCGCGAGGAACGGCCACGCCGCGACCTGCGCGCGCACGCCGAACGACTCCACCAGCGCGAGGCCGCCGACGATCGCAGCCAGAGCGGCGAATTGCCCGGCACCGAGCGCCTGCGCGCGAACGCCGATCAGCGCCACCGTCGCGACCGCGCAGAGCGCGATCAGCACGGCGAACGGCAGCAGCAGACCGTGATCGCTGCACCACGCCAGTCCGACGCTGAAGGCCCACTCCTGAGCGACCCACGGCGCGCCGGCGGCGGTGTACGTCCCCAGCAGCGTCGAGGGGATCGCGTGCGTGCGCAGCACGTCGTGGCCCAGCGCGAGCTGCCACCACGCGTCGCCTTCGGCCCACGTCGCGCCGACCGCGCGCCCGACGAAAACGCCGGCCCAGATCGCCGTCGCGGCCCAGAAGAGCGCCCTCACGCGGACTCGCGCCTCACGTCAGCGCGAGGTGCGTTCCCTCGCGGATCCCCAGGCCGGCCGACACGCCGGCGGCGAGTTCGAGCACGGTCGTCGCGCGCGCCGCCCAAGCCAACCGCCACGGCGGCAGCGACGCCGCGACGCGTACGACGCGCCCGCCAGCGTCGAGAAAGACGACGTCGATCGCGAAGCGCATCCCGACGGTATGAATCGCACCGCAGCCTCCGATCACGAACCCCTCGTCGGGCGCGAGCGAGGCGCGCCCGAGCAAGCCGATCGCGCGCTCCGCCGCGCCCACGGCGCGTCGCAACCGCAACGGCAGGACCACGCCCTCGTCGCTGCGGGCGGCGACCTCCGCCCTCGCAGAGCTCGTCACAGCCCGATCGCTGCGCTGTGCAGGCTGGTCGAGCTCCAGGTACCGAGCAGCTTGACCGCTGCGACCGCGACGATACCGATCAGCGCCACCAGCAGGGCGTACTCCACCAGCGTCGCACCCTCGTCGTTGGACCACAGGCCGCGCAGTGTTTTCACCGCCCGCCGCCCAGGACGAGTCCCACCACGATCGAGCCGGCGAGATACGGTGCGAAGGCGACCGGCTGCCGGAACCCGCGCCGCCAGAGCGCGACCAGCACGGCGGTCAGACAGGCCGCGAAGAACGCGAGGACGGCGACCTGCAGCCCGAGGACCGCACCGCCCAGCGCCGCGAGCTTCACGTCGCCCCAGCCCATCCCGCGGCCGCGCGAGAACAGCGCAGCGACCGCGAAGGGGATCGCCGGCAGCAGCGCCGCGAGCAACAGCGCCGGGTGCCCTTGCGCGAGCGCGAGCAGCACCAGCAGCCCCAGCGGAAGCAGGGTGAAGAAATCGGGGACGATCCCGCGCGCGACGTCGCAATAGATCGCGCCCACGACCGCGTAGACCGTTACGCCGGCGACGAAGAGCTGCGCCGCCGAGTCGTGGCCGGTCACGGCCGCCACGACGCCGACGAGTCCGGCCAGGACGATCAGCACGAGATCGGCGGGACGGCCCGCGCCGGGGCCGTCGGGGAGCGGCTCGATCTTGGCGACGATCGCCGCGCCGACCAGCGTCGCGAGGGCGCCCAGCGCGGCGAACGCGCCGCCTTCGGCGAGGATTCGCAAGATGGCGAGGGTGACGGACATCATCGGGACTGGATCAATCCGGCGACCGCTCCGAAGATCACGACCATCAGCGCCGGCAGCATGAACAGCCCGAGCGGGAAGATGAGCTTGACGGGGAGTGCCGTCGCGATCTCCTCGGCGCGCATCATGCGCGAGTCCCGCGCATCCTCGGCCAACTCGTCGAGGACGTGGCCGATGTTGCCCCCGATCCGGTCGACCTGGTTGATCGCGGTCACCAGCATCGTCAGATCGGGCTGTTCCACCCGCATCGCCATCGCGGCCAGCGCCTCGGCACGTGGGCGCCCCAAGCGGATGTCGGAGAGCGCCGAGCGCATCTCCTCGGCCAGGACGCCCGGGACCGCGTCGGCACCGATCTTCAGCGCAGCGCCGAGCGCCGTCCCCGCTTCGACGGTCGTCGAGATCATGTCGAGCATGTCGGGTAGCGCACGTTGGATTTGCTTCTTCCGCTTCGCGATCGCGCGGTCGAGGAGCACGTTCGGCGCCATGTACCCGCACACGATCATCACCCCGCCGATGGCGAGGTCCTGCATGTCCAGAGAGTGCGAGAAGACCATCAGGCCGGCGGCCGGGAGCGCGAGCACGATGGCGGCGCCCAGACGCCAGGCGACAAAGGACGACGGGGTCACCTTGTACCAGCCGCCCTGGCCGAGCCGGCGCACCAGCTTGCCGCGGTTGTCAGCGCTGAGCAGCCGGCTCGCAAGCGTCGGGCTCGACGTCCCCGCGGTTCCGTGTTCGAGATCGTTGAGGCGCTGTTCGAGTGCACTGGGTGCACGCAGCAAGACGCTGGCGAACAGGAAGAGCGAGACCGAGGCCAACACGACGATCGTCAGCGTGTAGAGCACGGTCAGACGTCGATCTTGAGCATCGATGCGATGATGAAGGCGCCGATCCCCTCGAGGACCGCCATCGCGATCAGCGACATGTGGCCGGGAAAGGTCGAGAAGATCGCCTTGCGCATGTCCGGCTGCGTTACCACCAGGATCACCGCGACCCCGACCGGCAGCATTCCGATGACCCAGCCGCTGGCGCGGCCCTCGGCGCTGATCGCTCGGATCTTGCGCTGCAAGCGACGGCGCGCCTTGATCGTCGCCGCGAGGTGCTCGATGACCTTGACCAGGTTGCCACCGGTCTGCGACTGGATCCGGATGGTGCGGCTGAACATCGTCATCTCGGCGCTGGGCATGCGTGCCGCCAACTGGTCGAGCGCGTCGTAGATGCTGATCCCGACGTTCGACTGGCCGACGACGCGCAAGAACTCCGAGCGGGTCGGTTCGGGCGATTCGTCGACGACGGTCACCAACGCCTGATTGATCCCTAGGCCCACGCTGAGCCCACCCGACATCAAGCGCAACGTCACCTCGAGCTGATCGCTGAATTTGGCCAGCCGTCGTGCCGTGCAGAACTTGACGTACCGGTCGACGGCCAGCGCGGCGAGCGCGAAGCTGATCGGAAACGCGAGCAGACCCTGTAACGGCGGCGGCTTCGCGATCACGATGTAGCCGAGCCACAACGCGACGCTCCCGATCCCGAGCCCGGCCAGCACCTTCTCGCCGTCGACGGCCTTCCCGGCGCGCAGGAACCCGGTCCGGTACGACTCCGCAAACGGGCGGAGCGCCGGGAAGGCTACCATCCGGCGGCGACGGCCAACGGCCCGAGGCCGCTGAGCTCGCGCATGTCGTACTCGACGCCTAATTCTTCAAAGCGGGCCAGACAGTTCGGGCGGACGCCGGTGAAGACGAACTCGCCCTTCACCTTCCCGTCTTTGTCGACGCCTTGTTCGTCGTACCGGATGATGTCTTGCATGGTGACGACGTCGCCCTCCATTCCGATGACCTCGGCGATGGCCATCACCTTGCGCGAGCCGTCGCGCAACCGCGCGGTTTGGATGATGATGTCGACCGCGCTGCGTATCTGCTCGCGGATCGCCCGGATGGGAAGGTCGAAACCGGCCATCATCACCAGCGTCTCGATGCGCGAAATCGCGTCGCGCTGCGAGTTCGCGTGGACGGTCGTCAGCGATCCATCGTGACCGGTGTTCATCGCCTGCAGCATGTCGAGCGCCTCGCCCCCGCGGCACTCGCCGACGACGATCCGGTCGGGTCGCATGCGCAGCGCGTTGCGAACGAGGTCGTGGATAGTGACCTGTCCGGCACCCTGAATGTTGGGCGGCCGTGCCTCGAGCCGCACGACGTGGCTCTGGACCAGCCGTAGTTCGGCCGCGTCCTCGATCGTGATGATCCGCTCGCGCGTCGGAATGAAGCACGAGACCACGTTGAGGAAGGTCGTCTTCCCCGAACCGGTGCCGCCGCTGATGACGATGTTCATGCGCGCTTCGACCGCGGCGCGGATGAAGTTCATCATCGGCTGCGTCGCGGCGCCCAGACGCACCAGGTCGGCGACTTGAAGCCGATAGCGGCCGAAGCGCCGGATCGTCATCGTCGCGCCGTCGAGCGCCAACGGCTCGATGATCGCGTTGACGCGGGATCCATCGGGGAGGCGCGCGTCGACCATCGGTGAGGACTCATCGACACGCCGGCCGAGCGGCGTAATGATCCGCTCGATGATCGTGCGCAATTGCGCGCCGTCGGCGAATCTCTTCGAGGTGCGTTCGATCAGGCCACGGCGTTCGACGAAGATCTGTTCGGGGCCGTTGACCATGATCTCGGTGACTTCGTTGTCGGCGAGCAGGTCCTCGAGCGGGCCCAATCCGACGGCTTCGTTGACGATCTCCTCGCGCAGCCAAGCGACGTCTTCGGCGGAACCGAGATCCTTGCGCTCGCGGAGCAGCCCCTCGACCAGTTCGGTGACCTCGCGCTTCAGCTCGGCGAGCCGCGCCACGTCGCTGCGCGCGCCGGCGATATTCGGGAGGGACTGCAAGCGCTCGGAGAGCGCCGCGTTGAGGTCGTTCTTGATGGCGTCGCGTTGCGCACGCCATTCGGTCAGCGCGCCGCTCGGAACCCGCGGCTCGGCGCTGGGCGTAGCGCTGGGCGCAGCGTCGACCGCAGCGTCGGGGGCAGCGTTGGGCGCGCCGTTGGACGCCGCGCCGGAGGCGGCTGCGCGACCCGGGTCTTCGGGACCGCGTCGCGGGCCACGCCGGTCGCCCAGCGGAACGCGACTCGACGGCCGCAGCGCCAGCAGACTCTCCGTCCCTTCGATCGCGGCAAGGGCGTCGGTGAAGGCCACGATCGTACGTTCGTAGCGGCGATCGCTGCGGTTGGGGATCTCCGCGTACAACGGGGTCCCCAGCAGACGCTCCAGCTCGCCGCGCGAGATCTCGGGACGCAGATCGCGATGGTTGAGGACCAACCCGATGATCGAGGGCGCGACGCCGAAGCGCGCGATCTCGACCTGCATCGCACGTGCCCCGGTGACGCCGAGCATCGTCGGCTCGACGATCAGGAACAATCGCGCGGCGCGGGAGATCAACGGCCGGATCGACGCCGCGAACGGTTGCGGCGCATCGACCAGCACGTAGCTCGACGTTTGCACGACCGACGCGGCCAACTCCTCGACGTCGCTTTGGCGCAGGGTGAAGCTCGCGTCGATCGTGGGCGCAAGCTCGATGACCGTCAGGTCCTTCTGAACCGCGGTCGAGTTGATCGGCATCGCGCCGTCGGCGCTGTCGAGGGCACGCACCGCACCGAGCAGCACCGCCACGCTCCGCCGGCCGCTGAAATCGCCGTCGACGACGGTCACCGTGCCGCCGCGCTGGCGCAGCAGCTCGGCCACCGAAAGCATCAGGCTGGTCGCACCGCAACCGCCCTTGCTGCCGACGAACGCAAAGACCGGAGTGCTCATGGGCCCGACACGATCTTGTCGCCGTCGATGATCTGGACGCCGCTGCCGCCGCCGGCCGCTCGCGGCACCATCGAAGGCCCCGCTTGCGGTGCTGCTGCCGTGGGGGGTGCCGCCGAGGCGGCGGGGATCGAGAAGTCGACGCTCTCGACGGGTTCGGAGCGCAAGGGCTCACCCGCCGGCCGCAGCGCGAGCCGCAACTGCGAATTGACGTCGGCCAGCGCGAGGAGATCGGCCTGCGACGGGGTGACCTCGAGGGTCGCCGTCGCGGCGACGGCGGCGTCGGGGGCGGGCGTCGCGCCCAGCTCGTCTGTCGCGCTTCCCAGCGCGAGCACTTCGATATCGCGCAGGATCGTCCGGGCGACCGGACCGGCCGGCCCGCGAGCGGGGACGATCGCGATGACGTCGACTCGGTCGCCGGGGCGGATCAGGCCGTTGACGGACTTGACTCGGTCGACCGGGATCGTCAGCGCGCGCGTCCCGCGCCGCAACGTCGCATCGAGCCCCGCCTGGGTTGGGCGCCCGATGCGGCTCGCGCTGATCGTCGCGCCCTTGGGGATGCCGATGAGCGCGATCGCTCCGACCGCCAGGTTCTGCTGTTGCGCGCCGAGTGCGTCGGGCTCGACGTCGGTCACCGGGCGATCGGCGGCCATCAGCATCTCGGCGGTGATCGTCGCACGCGGCGCGATGTCAGCTGCCGCGACCAAGACCGAGCGATTCTGCACGACGCCCTGCACCGGCTTGTGGCTGACGTTGGCGAGATACGCGTACAGCAACGCCGCCCCGATCGCCGCGATCAACGATGCGACCAGCAACCTGACGGTCCGGGGCTGCATCCGGGCCTTGGGACCGATCACGACGGAATCCTCATCGCCGGGAAGACGAAGGTCGAAAGCGCGGAGCACGTGGCGCCGGCGGCGATCGCGACGGCATACGGCAGACGGCCGCTCCCCGTGCCGATCGCCGCACGGCCACCGCCGAGCAGCGCGGCCTTCAGGCGAACGGATGCCTCGCCGGCGCGACCGCGGACGAGGATCCAGACGACGGCGAGGGCACCGCCGCTGATCAAGGTATACAGCACGAACCCCAGCGCGAGCGGATAGCCCAGCGCGAGTGCCGCCGCGGCGAGCAACTTCACGTCACCACCGCCGAGCAGACCGCTGCTGAACGCGAACGCACCGAGCACGAACACGGCCACGGCGACACCGAGCGAGGCTGCGAAGTGTGCCAGCCCGCCGAAGAGCGCGAGCGGAATCGCCGCGAGGGCGAGCCCGCCGGTAATGCCGTCCGGGACGCGGCGAGTACGAAGGTCCGTCGTGACGGCGATCGCGCACGCCGCTCCCACCGCCGCATACGCCAGTACGAGGCTGGTCACCTCGGCACGACCTCAGCGTGCAGGTGCATTGCTTCGCTTGGCACTTCGCCCCGGCTCCTCACGGCAGCATTGGCGCGTGCGGGACCGGGACGCGGCATCTCACAGCGCAGTCGCGGCGCTATTCAGAACGGTCGAGGCACTGGTGCCGAGCAGCTTGATCGCGGCGAGCGCGACGACGGCGATCAGCGCCACGAGAAGCGCGTACTCGACGAGCGAGGCGCCTTCGTCGTTCTTCCAGAGGGCAAGTAGGGTTTTCACGGGACGGGGTCCTTTCGGAGAGGAGGTTTCGTCACCGGTCTTCCGGGGGTACCAGATCGGCCGGGAAAAGCGCACCGAGATTCGGTCGCGTGAGGATGAGCCGCGTCCTCGCCGGGGCGAGGCCGGGGACCAGAGATGAGACGACGACGTCGAGCGTCGAGCTCGTGAACTCGAGAGCGTTGTCGTCGATCCTGGCGGTGAAGTGTCCCGCCGCGTCGGCGCGAACCTGAACCTCACCGACGAAGACCGTCGGCAGATCGGTCGAGAGCAAGCCGTAAGCGGTAACCATGACCGGCAGGTACGGCGACGCCTGGCCGGACACGTCCGTCGCAGCCGCGCCCGGATGACGGGAAGCGGTGACGGAGATCTGCACCACTGACGGTTGCGCCGCGGCAGCAGACGCGACTGATATTGTCAGCGTCGTCGAGGCCAACGCGAGGAAAAGGGCTCGGTGTGCTCCTAGCTTCTCCATAGAAGGCTGATCCTACACTAAGCGGCCGCTATCACCATACGGGCGAGCGGTCCTGTCTGCGTAAAGAAATGCGGGACGTTGACGCATTAACGCTGCACCACGTCGAAGGCGATCTGCTATGCTACGCAGGTGAAGCTCCTCTTCAGCCTGTTTCGAGGACACCACGTCGCGTGCTCGTTCGCGCTGATGTCGATCGCTTTGACGAGCGCGTCGTCGGTTTCCGCTCAGGCGGTGACGTACCTCACCATCGAGACGGGGCACTCGATGACGGTGAGCGTTCCTGGTTTGACGCGCATCGCGGTCGGAGACGAACGGATCGCCGGCGTCGTCGCAATCGGGCGGTCGCAAGTCGTGATCAACGGAAAAGCTCCGGGGCGCACGACCGTGTTCATCTGGTCGGATGAAGGCCGGGCGTCCTATGAGGTCGCCGTCCAAGGTCAGGGTCTCGACGACATGGTCCCGATCATCCGCGTCGCGTTGGCCGAACCCGACGTGCAGGTGCGTAACATCGGGCGCGCGATCATCGTCAGCGGTACCGTCCCCGACAACGAACACGCGGCTCGCGTCACCGCGATCTTGGCGCAGTTCAGCGGCGCGAAGACGAGCGGCTTCGACGCCGGCACGGGTGCGGCGGAAGAGTACAAGATCATCAACACCGTCAGCGTACAGCACCCGTTCGGAGCCCTTCAGCGGGTGATCGGTGCGCTGCCCGACGCGAGCAACGTCCAGCTCAACGGCGATGCAAAGGGGAACGTCATCGTCAGCGGCGAGGTCACGACCCGGCAGGCCGCGGAACGCGTCCTGGCGCTCGTCCGCGGCGCGGCTGGGTTCTATCTCGGCGTCGACGGCAAGGTGATCGACCGACTCGCCGTCGCGACCACGAGCCAGATCAGCATCCGTGTCTACGTCCTCGAGATCGACGACACGGGCCTCAAGGACCTCGGGATCAGCCTCCAGAGCGCCACGATCAGCAGCACCGGCCAGCCGGTATTCGGTAGCCCGATCTTTCCGATCTTCGAGAACCCCAGCGGCTCCTCGACGATCGCGGGCCGCGCCCTGACGCTCGGCGCCTTCATTCGCACCACCTTCCTCGCGCCGACGCTCAACGCCGTCATCCAGACCAGCCACGCGAAGATCCTCTCGCAGCCGGACCTGTTGACCTCGCAAGGTGTCGCCGCCGAATTCCTGGTCGGCGGCCAGATCCCGTACGTCTTCTCGACCGGGCTGGGCCAGACCAGCGTCGTCTTCAAGGACTACGGCGTCAAGCTCGACGTCACGCCGGTGATCCTCGGTAGCGGCGCGGTCGACTGCAAGATCACGCCCGAGGTTTCGCAGCTCGACTACGCGGACGGCGTGACGATCAGCGGCTACGTGCTCCCGGCGCTCAAGACGAGCCGGCTGCAGACCGAGGTCGTCACCCAGCCGGGTGAGAGCATCGTGATGGGCGGTCTGCTCCAGCGCATCGAGACGCGCACGATCAACAAGATTCCGATCCTGGGCGATCTTCCGATCCTCGGCCCGCTCTTCCGCTCGACGCAGTATCAACACTCGCAAACCGACGTCGTCTTCGTCATGACGCCCGAAGTCATCGTCCAATGAGCGCGCTCCTGCGCCTGTTGCGAGACGAGACCGGCGGGCCGCTCGTCGAGTACGCGATGGTCCTCGCACTGCTCTCGATGGTTGCGATCGTCGCCTTGGGCGCGATCGCAAGCTCGGCCAGCGGTGCGCTCACGAAGACCCAGACACAGCTCACCAGCGCCGCCGTCAACTTTCCGACCATGACGACGTTCTAATGCGACCCGACGGCCGGCGTGGTCCGCGTGGTTCGGCCCTGCCCGAGACTGCGATCACGATCTCCGTCGTCCTCCTGCTGATGCTGGGAGCGATCCGGGTCGCGCTGCTGGGCTACCTGCAGCTCTCAGCCGACGGTGCCGCGTACCTCGCCAGCCATGAGTATACACTGCAGAACATCCAGACGCAGATCATGGGCTCGTCGAGTCTCAATCCGGCGGCCGCCGCGGCGACTGCTTTTCCGGCGATCGCCGCGAGCGACATCACGGCGGCGAACATGTCGCCGCCGCCGAGCGCGACCTATCCGCCGATCAACGGCCTGACGCAGAACCTGACCCAATCCAGCCGCGAAGGCGGCGTCACCGGCGTGCGGCCGGTGGAGTACGGCGTGACCGTCAACCCGCCGCCGGCCGGCAGCCTCAACCCTTTCGGCGCGGGCGGAACGATCGCGGTGCAGGGCGTCGCCGTCGAGCCGCTGATGCAGACGACCAACACGATCTGGAACCTCAGCGACAGCGCGATCGACACGCCGACCGTCGCCGGCTACTTCAGCGATCCCGGCAACACGCCGCCGTTCATGGTCGGCTTCCACGAACTCTTCCACTGCGACTGGGACAACCAGAACAACGCCCTCTACACCAGCGGGTCCAACTTGGGGGGTTGCCAGACATCCAGCGGCGGCTACCACGGCAGCGGAGGCAATAACGTCGAGTTCTTCAGTCTGGGGATGGCCGACTACCTCGACTCAAAGAACTGGAACAATGCGACCGGCGCGAACGAGACCAGCGTCCCCAACGGCGTCTTCTGCGACCTGACCCTGCACCAGCAGGTCTACGTCCATCTCTTGACCTCGACGTTTCCCGCCACGTATCCGTCAGGCATCAAAAGCAACAGCACGACCTACGACATCGACAACCTGACGACCAGCTCGCCGCTCTACCTCTTGTACGGAAACAGCAACGGTCAAAACACAGGCGACCATTGGGACTTCGAGAACCCGGCCGGGTATCCGTCGCCGGGTCAGGTCGGCGAGTACCCGTTCTATCCGGGCGTCGCCAGCAGCAACGACGGCGTGTCGCAAGGCTGCGTCGACTGATGCTTGGCCAACCCGCCCACGCCGAGCGCGGCCAGACCCTCCCGATGTGGGTCGTCGGCATCCTCACGACGTTCACGCTCCTGTGGTTCACGCTCGACTACGCGAACGCGATCCGCTGGCAGGTCCGCGCGCAGAACGCCGCCGACGCCGCCGCCAGCTCGCTGATCTCGCTCCAGACCTCGCGCTACGACGAGATGTTGATGGTGCTGTATTCGGCCGACATCGACGAGTGGCGGCTGCGCAACCTGATCGAAGCGATGGATCTGGCGGTCTTGAGCGAGGGTGGGTGCGCGAACTCCGGCACCTGCTCGTCGGACTACTCGCAGTTGCGGACCGCTTACATCAAGGTTCTCAACCGGTACACCTCGGAGATCGAATTGCTCCAAGGCGTCCTCGGCAGCACGACCCTGAGTGCCGAGACAGCCGCCGCCAACGCGATCGTAACCGCCCAAAACGGCGGGACGTTGTGCGGCCAGCACAACGGCTGGGACTGCGGATTTCAATATACGCTCCAAGTTGCGCCGACGCCCCGAACGCAGGTCTTCACCGTCGAACAGGACGGCGCCAGCGTCGACGTCGGGACGCCCGGGGTCGGGACGCTCGCGACGATCAGCCAAGACCTCGCGCCGGCGCACCTCGAGGTGGTCGCCTGCGCCAACGTCCACCCTCTGATCCCGGCGTTCTTCAAGCTGGCGCCGGCGATCTTTCAGGCGGTCGGGCGCGCCGACTCGACCTCGGCCGCGGTGACGCAGGAATGGCTGCAGCCCGGGCAGTTGTCGTTCCCATCGAACGATCCGAAGTACGCCGGTCTCACCATGCAACCGACCGAGCAATACGTCACGACGCAGTCGATCAAGTACTCGAACAGCTACGACTGGTACGGCGTCACCTACGGCGGCTCCGGCTGGACGGCGCAGACGGGGACGGATCCAGGCTACACGCAGTCGGTGACACAGCCGGAGTTCGCCGTCACGACGAGCTGGTTCGCTCCGATGCCGTATCCACCCAGCGGAGACATCACGTTGACGGCGGGGCAGTGCAAGTGAGGCACCACGCCGAGCGCGGGCAGGCCCTGATCGAGAGCGCGATCGCGATCCCGCTCTTCGTCTTCGCGTTGCTCGCGATGCTGACGATGATTCGCGCGGCGGTCCAGAGCGAGCGTATCCCGCTCGCGCTGCGCGTGAACGGGCTCGTCGCGCAGCAGATCAATCCGTACCTGGACTACAGCCTCTACGAAGTCTACGAGACTGCTGGCGTCACCTCGGGCAGCTCGATCGAGTCGATCAGCTCGACCTGCTACCCGCCGGACCCGACCATCTTGACCGACAGTGCCGTGGGCTTTCCCGGGAATGCGAGCGCACCGTTTTGGTCGCCGGCCGGGACACCGACCAGCTCGTGCATCGCCTACGGACCGACCGGGTACGCCGCGGGAACGCTCGGCCTCGCCAACGACGTCCTGCTGCAACACAATCAGGTCTCGCTCACCAGCGCCGCGCCGGTCTCGGGTAACTTGACCAAGCTACTGGGCGCGTCGGTCGCGCTGACCGGGACGGCCAACTTCTTCCGCAGCCCCAGCATGCCGACGATCCTCTACTGCTACCCGACCATCAACACGCTGGTCTATCACGCGTTGATCTTTGGCTCGGATACGACCGAGTCGACGACCGCGCCGGGTGCCTTGGCGGCGACGCCGACCGGGACGACGTACAGCGCCTCAAGCGCCTGTCTGAGCAACTGATCGCGGAGCGCTCGCGACGCCGGTCGGGATCGGGCGCGACGTGCGCCGTGCCGAGAAGGCGAACGCGATGCAGGCGCCCAGCGCGAGCCAAGTCGGTAGGCGCGCGAAGGCCGTCCCGATCTGCAAGATGCCGGAGCGATCGCCGATCGTCTGCGCCCAAGGGACTTCGGCCAGCGGATTTCCCACGATCACCGGCGGCGGCGCGGACGGGAGTGCCGACTTGGCCGTCAGCACGAGGAGGCTCATGAGGACGCTTGCCAGCAACGAGATGCCGGCACTCAGGTAGAGGGCGGGCCGGCGCGGCAAGATTCCGCACAGGTAGGCGTACGAGACGAACCCGGCCGAGATCGCGCCGACCGGTGAGACGATGAGGCGCAGCCACGGGATGGCGACGCCGAGCACCGCGACGAGCACGGCGCGGCGCCGCGGATCGGCGGCGAGCACGAAGGCGAGCCCCGGCAGCGCACAGGCGAGCTGTTGGAAATGCAGGTGCGGGGCGGCGCAGGTCCCGATCGCAGCCGCCGTCCACGGGAGCCCTTCGATGCGACCTGTGCGCGCGACGACGGAGCGCGCGCCGAGGACCGCTCCGGGCAGCGCCAAGACGAAGACCGCGCCGCCGATTGCCAGCGCCACCGACGGGGGGACGTGCAGCAGCCACAAGACGCTGGGCAACGCATATTGCGTGAAATCGACGACGTTGGCGACCGCGTGCGCCGGTAGGACGGCGCGCACGTATTCGAGGCTGAGCCCTGCGCCGGCGATGGCGCTCGCGAGCACCACCAGCGCCGCAAACGCCACCACGACCGGACGAGCGCGAGGCACCAGGACCGTCAGGGCGAGCAGCGGGGCGAGCCCGACGTGGGGCTCGACCATCGCGATGCAGCAGCACGCGGCCGCCCGACGCGGCGCGCCGCGTGCGAGCAGCTCGCCCGCGCCGACGATGCTCAACAACTCGACGCCGGTGAACTGGCCGTAGACCACCCCGACCGACAGCGTCGCCATCACCAACAAGGCGGCGATCGACAGCGGCGGCAAGGGCAGGCGACGGCGCAGAATCTCCGCCGAGACGGCGATCGCCAGCAGGTTCAGCGCGCTCCAGACCCAAGCGACGACGGCGAACGGCGCGATGCGCGCGGCCAGCGAGAACAGGATCAGGACGTACGGCGGCAGCGGCGCGGGCAAGGTCATCGGTAGGGTGAGGTGCCCGAACGTGTGGGCCGAGCTCTCGCACTCCGTCAGCGGGTGCACGAGGTACGGATCCGCACCGTGGGCGAGCACCCAGCCGCCGCAATAGAACGCCGTGATATCGACGAAACGATTGCCCGCGGCGATCGCCTGTTCGTTCCAGCCGAGGGCGATGATCGCCAGCATCGCGCCCGCGACGACGCCGACGAAGCGCCATGAAAAGCGGTCCGCGGGGAAGCGGAGCAGCGTGGGGGACACGTGACGAACGCTAACCCAGCGCGCGCAGGCGGGGGGTCTCGGTCACGCCGACGATCTGGCGACCGAGCTTCGCGAGTTCGTTATAGTGCCGGCGCCGCTCTTCGACCCAGGGCGTGGTCGGCTCGCTCGCCAGGAGCGGCCGCACGAACAGGCGCAGGGCCGCCTCCCAGCAGGCGCGCGCGACGTCAGCGTCGCCCAATGCTTCGGCGTTGCGCGCCTCGCGCACGCAATTGAGGAACTTCCAGGCGGTGTTGACGACGTTCGCGCCGCGCAGTTCGACGAAAGCTCCCTCGGTGCGAAAATACGCATCGGCGCGGCCGTCGCCGGCGCACTCGTCGAGCGCACGGCGAATCGTGCAGCACGCCGTGCGCAAGCTCTGGCTGGCCGGACGGCGCTCGGCTTGCGGCCAGAACACCGCGAGCAGCTCGTCGCGCGTGGCCTTGCCGTCGGGGAGGAGCGCGAGATACTGGACGATCTGGCGATCGCGCCGGCGCGCGAACCGAACCTCGCGGTTGCCCCACACCATGCGGAACCGTCCGAACATCTCGATCCGCATCGGCGCGCTCGCATCGCCTTCTGCAGCCCGTAGCGGCGGCTGAGCGGCGCCCGCCAGTTCGGCGACGATCCGGTTGAGCCGCGGCTGCCCGTCGATCAGCTCGACGAAGAGCCCGTGGTCGCGCAGGCACCGCAGCGCGGCCAGACTCGGGGCGTCGCGCCCGGCGAGGACCTGGCGCAAGGCGTCACCGCCTTCGCGCGGTGCCCGCTCGATGGCACACTCGACGATCGTCGTGACGACGCGCGCCTCTTCGCGCCGCCAGCGCGCATAGCCGCCGGCGAGCGACGAGCGCGTGAGCGCCGACGCGCGCACGCTCCCCGCCACCGCCACCGCCCAGCCCAACGTCTTGCGAAGGAGATGGTGACGGTCGTTCCGCGTCGAGGGAACGCCGTAGGTTTCGGTCAGCAGTTCGACCTCGCGTTCGTCGAACTGCAACAGGCCGGTCGGAGTCACCGCGACCAGACCGTACGCTTCGCCCTCACGCACGTCGAGCGCGGCGCGCGACCGTCCCAAGTAGGTGAAGGTCACGCCCTCCGGAAGGCCGAGGTGCAGGCGCGCGAGCAGTTCCCGCGCCTCGGGCGAGACCTCGTCGACGCCGTCGAGCACGACGTCGATCGAGGCTGCGTCGCCGACGCTCGAGAGCTTCTCCTGCAGCTCGGCCAGCGAGCACTGCGGCGAGAGCGTGATCCAGGTGGGCGGGGTGGTCCGGTGGTGCGCCCAGAGGACGGACGCCGTCGTCTTCCCTGACCCCGGCGAGCCCACGACATAGCGAATCGGCGTGCCGGCGTGGAAATCGAGCCACGATTCGAACGCCGTTCTGCGCAGCACGTTCGCGGCGACGCGCGGGAAGGGCGTCGAAGGTTGCACCATGAGGAGCCCTAGGGCAAGACAGCAGCGGAAATTGCAACCGACCGTAGCGCCGCACGGTCGCGCTTGTCTGGTCAAAAGTGCGCACTTTACGGACGCCTTACCGTCGCGGCCGCGACGCGCGCCCACATCGGCTACCGACCGGTCGGCGCGCGCAGAACCAGGGCGGCGTTGATGCCGCCGAAACCGGCCGAGTTCGAGAGCACGGTCCGCACCGGGCGTTCGAGTCGCGCTTCGGTCACGCGCAGCGCGCAGTCTGGGTCGACCTCGTCGACGTTCACGCTGCGCGGGACGATGCCGCGCTCGATCGTGCGGCACGCCAGCGCCGTCTCCCAGGCGCCGCTCGCGCCGAGCGCGTGGCCGTGCTGACCCTTCGTCGCCGTGACCGTCACCTCGGCGGCGCGTGCGCCGAGCGCCGTGCGCAGCGCCAGCGCCTCGCACTGGTCGCCGAGCGGCGTCGCACTGCCGTGCGCGTTGACGAGATCGAGGTCCTCGGGCGCGAGTCCGGCCTCGTCGAGTGCTGCGCGCATAGCCCGCGCGTTCGCCGAGCCGTCGGGGCGCGGTGCGGACATGTGGTACGCGTCGTTGGTCAACCCGTAGCCGGCGACCTCGGCGTAGACGCGCGCCCCGCGCGCGTGCGCATCGTCGGCGCGCTCCAGCACGAGCACTCCCGCCCCCTCGGCCATCACAAAGCCGTCGCGCGCGCGGTCGAAGGGCCGGCTCGCCCGCACGGGATCGTCGTTGCGCGTCGACATCGCGCGGATGATGGTGAAGGCACCGTAGACCAGCGGCGAGAGCGGCGCCTCGACCCCACCGGCCAACGCCGCCCGCACGTCGCCGCGGGCGATCGCGCGGAAGGCCTCCCCGATCGCGACAGCGCCGGCCGCGCAGGAGTTACCGTTGGCGATCACCGGCCCGCGCAGGTCGAACTCGAGCGCGACGTTGCAAGGCGCCGAGCCGCTGAACACCGAGAGCGCCAGCAGCGGCTTGATCGCGTCCAGCCCCCGCGCCCGGAAAATGTCGTGCTGCTCGTCGGCGTACGCCAGGCCCCCGAGCGCCGAACCGAGATACACCGCGACGTCGCGCGCCGACCCCCGCGGGCGCAGCGCCGCATCGTCGAGCGCGAGCCGCGCCGCAGCGATCGCTAACTGCGCGTAGCGATCCGTCCAGCGCAAGCGCTTGGCGGCGACGAACTCCTGCGGCTCGAAATCGTCGATCTGGGCGGCGATTCGCGAACGGTACCCGTCGGCGGGGAAGCGCGTGATCGGCGCGACCGCGACCCGCTCGGCCAGCAGTGCCTCCCAGAACGCGTCGATCCCGATACCCAGCGGCGTCACCACCCCGAGGCCCGTCACCGCGACGCGATGGGCCGCCGTCACGGAGCAGCCTCGACCAGACGTTTGATCGTCGCGAGCGTCTTCGACGCGACCCCGTCGACGAAGTAGTCGCACACGACATGCTCGCCGATCCATGCGGCGGCGATCGGAAAGCGGAATGCCAAGCGGTGCTCGATCGTCACCCGCGTGATCTCCGCGCGGCGCTCGAAGAGCCACTCGACGTCCATCCCGCGTGTCCAGCCGCGCAGGTGGTGGAAGGCGATGTGCGGCGTGAGCGGATCGTTCGTCTGTCGCGCCACCCAACCGATCGGGATGCAGTCGCGCCAGGCGCCCATCGCGACGACGCGCGTCGGGCCCGCCTCCTCGAGGACGCGTACGTAGCGGTAGTGGGGCAGGATCGCCGGCCAGCGCTCCGTCGCGGCGGCCAGCGCGAAGATCGCGGCCGGCGGAGCGGCGATCTCGATCGAGGTGCGGGTGACCGTCATGCGAGCAACCGCGCCAGCAGACCGGGCTGCAGCGCACGCCGCGGCGAGGTCGTGCCGGCGAGCGCGTCGAGCAGCGTCGCGCCCAACTCCGGCGAGCGCGCCAACCGCAGCGAGGCCCGGCGCGCCAGTGGCGGCACATCGACCAGCAGCGCGACGAGGCGGCACAGACGCCGCCGCCAGCGACGGTCGCCCCGCCGCTCGCACGCGTACGCGGCGAAGGCCTGCGCCTCGGCGGCCGGCGCGCGCAGCGCCGCCAGCGCGGTCTCGGCGGCGCGCTCGGCGTCCTGCAGCGCCAGCGCGACACCTTGGCCGGTGAACGGGTCGAGGAATCCCGCCGCGTCGCCGACCAATAAGGCGCCGGGCGCCGCCGCGGCGCGCACGTCGTGCGCGAGCGGACCGACCGAGACCCGTGCGCCCAGGCGCGTCGTTCCGGCGAACGAGCGCGCCCCGCGCGCCAGCGCCGCCGCCGCCGCGCCGACACCGGCGTCCAGATCGGCGGACCAGCGCGCCAATCGCGCCCGCGGCACGACGACCATCACATTGGCCGCCGACGCATCGAGCGGATTGAGGGCGAAGTACGCACCCTCGCCGACGTACATCTCGACGCACCCCTCGAGCGGACCGAAGCCGGTATAGTGCCCGCCGACCGCGTAGCGCGCGCCGCGCCGCAGCGGGCGCGCCAGGCCGAGCCGCCGCGCAACGACCGACCCGGCACCGTCCGCACCGACCACGATGCGCGCGCGCCGTTCGCGCACGCTGCCGTCCTCATCGCGCACCCGCAAGCCGACGCAGCGCCCGCCCTCGGTCACGATCTCTTCGACCCGGGCACGCTCGACCGCCGCGCCGGCCGCCGCTGCGGCGTCGAGCAGCAGCGCGTCGAGCAGGTCGCGCGCGCACGACAGCGCCGGGCGGGGGAAGAGCAGCGCGACCGGCTCGGCCGCCGGCACGACGAGCCGGACGCCGCGCAGTGGCGAGCCGACCGCGCGCACCGCGTCGAGCCGGCCGAGGCGCTCGAGTGCCGCGACCGCGCCGGCGTTGAGGTACTCGCCGCAGACTTTGCGACGCGGAAAGCGCGCGCGCTCCAGCACGCGCACCCGCACCCCGGCGCGCGCCAGTAGCAGCGCCGTCGCGCTGCCGGCCGGACCACCGCCGACGACCAGCACGTCGTCAGGCCCCGTCACGACGCGTCCGCCAGGGTCATGCGAAAGAACGGCTCGCGCCGCACGACCGGGGACGTCCAGCCCGCCGCGCGGGCCAGCTCCACCGCCTCGTCCGGCGTGTACGCGCGGCGCACCGAGAGCGGCGCGTCGTGGCGGGTCAGGCGGTTGCGCGAGGTGCGCGACCAGAGCCAGGTCGCCGCGAACGCGACCGGCGAGCGCCGCAGATCGCAGACCAGCGGCGTGAGGCGCGCGACCCGGCGCAGCTCGCGCAGCAACGCACGCGCGGGCTCGCGGTCGAAGTGGTGCAGCGCCAGCGTGCAGAGGACGACGTCGAAGGAGCCGCTCGCGAACGGCAGATCGGTTCCCTCGGCGCACACGAAGGTGAGCGCGCGGTGCTCGCCGCAGCGCCGGCGGGCCAGCGCGAGCATCTGCTCGCTGCGGTCCAGGCAGGTGACGCGCAGCTCGACGCCCCGCCGCACGGCATCCTCGGCAAGCGCGAGCGGGATGTCGGCCAGCCCGCTGCCGACGTCGAGCACGCTGTGCGCGGCCAGACCGCGCAGGGCTCTCACGACGGGCGCCGTCCCACCCAGGTGGGCATTCGCGAAGGCGATGTCGCGCAAGTTTGATTCCAGCTCGTCGACGTCGTCGACGAACTCGTCCATCAGCTCACGAGCGATCGCGCGTCGCACGCGCGCCCGTCTCGCTACTTCTTATACCACTCCGCGTTGATCTCGATGAAGTTCTTCCACTTCTCGGGAACGTCGGAGTCGGCGTAGATGGCTTCGACCGGGCATGCCGAGACGCAGGCGCCGCAGTCGATGCAGACCTCAGGGTCGATAAAGAGCTGCGTGTCGTCATCGTTGCCGTGAATGCAATCGACCGGACACACGTCCACGCATGACTTGTCCTTGGTGCCGATGCAGGGTTCGGTGATGATATACGCCATCGCGCATGGGGGGTTGACCGGCGAGGGGGACGGCTCCTACCGACAAAAGCCGCAGCCGTCCGTCGGGGCCGGGGACCGCCGCCCCCGGGGACGGCACCGCGGTCAGTACGTCGCCCGGCGGCCTGAGAAGGCGCGCAGGATGAACAGGAGGATCACCGCCCCGACGAAGGCGACGATGACGCTCCACACGGTGATCCCGCTGACGCCCGAGTGGCCGAAAAAATTGAAGACCCAACCGCCGATGATGGCGCCGACGATCCCGACGACGAGGTCGCCGAGGATCCCCCCGGGGCCCTCGCCGGGCACGACCCATTTCGCGAGAAACCCTGCGATGAGTCCGACGACGAGCCAGCTGATGATGCTCATCGGTGATGGTTCCCCTTCCTCTTGGCGCACGGTGGTTTCTGGCCGCCTGGCCCAGAGGTTCCCCGTGCGACTCGCCCCGAAACGGCACGTGGTGCTCGTCCGTTTCGTTGGGCTAGTATGAGACGTATCGTACGGACGACTCTCGCCTTACTGGCGTTGGCAGTGCCGCTGCCCGCCGCTGCGGCTTCCACCCCGCCGACGCTCACGGTGACCGGCGTCGGCACGCTCGAACGAACGCCGGACCGGGCCGTCGTCACCTTTGACATCGTCACCAACGACGACCGCGCGGCCGTTGCGACCTCAGCCAACAACACCGTGTACGCCACGCTCGGCGCGAAGCTCGCAGCGCTCGGCGTCACGGCGGCTGAGCTGCGCACGCTCTCCTACTCCGTCGCGTTCGTGCCGCGGCCGGCGCAGCCCAACCCCGAGTTCGCGCAGCGCTACGGCTACGTCGCGACCCGGCGGTTCGGCGTGACGACCGACGCGCTCGGCAGCGTCGGCGCGCTGATCGACGCCGGCGTCGCCGCCGGGGCGACCAGCGTCGAGGGCGTCACCTTCGAGCTGCGCGACGAGCGCGCAGCCCAACGGGACGCGCTGGTCGCGGCGGTCGCCGACGCTGACGCGCAGGCCGCAGCGGTGGTGGGCGCCGCCCACGTGCACCTGGCCAGGATCGCCTCCATCGAGATCGGCGGGTCGCCGCAGGTGATCCGACCGCTCACCTTCCAGGCGTCAATGCTGCGGTCAGCGTCGGCCGCAGCGCCCGTCCCGACCGAGATCCAACCGAGCTCCCTGTCGGTTCGCGCGACCGTCTCGATCGTCTACGACCTGGCCCCCTGAGGGGCGAAACCGGCCCCCCACCGATGGGGTACGGTACCTGAGATGACCGTTCAATGCGAGGTCTGCCGGCTGAGGCCGGCTAGCGTGCGCGACGTCGCCTTGCGTGGCGGTCGTTGGGTCGAGGCCGAGCTGTGCGCGGATTGTGTGCGCCGCCGGCGCCAGACGCCGCTGGCGATCCTGGGCGCCGCGGCAGCCGCCGCCGCGCTGGTCGGCGGCGCCGCCTTCGCGATCGATGCGGCCAACCGCAAGGGCGGTGGGCCCAAGACCGACCCGGGCCCGACCGGCCAGCCGCTGGCGAACCTGGGCCGGGTCTTCGGCGGTCCCTCGACGCTGGCGCAGTTCTCGCGCGATCTGACCGAGGCCGCCCGGCGCAACGAGCTCGACCCGGTGATCGGCCGCGACGAGGAGGTCGAGCGGGTCGTCTCGATCCTGTCCCGGCGCAGCAAGAACAATCCGGTCCTGATCGGCGAGCCTGGGGTGGGGAAAACGGCGATCGTGGAAGGCTTGGCCCAGCGCATCGCGCGCGGCGACGTCCCGCAGGTGCTGCGCGAGAAGCGCGTCCTGGCGCTCTCGCTCGGACCGTTGGTCGCTGGGACGAAGTATCGCGGTGAGTTCGAGTCGCGGGTCAAGAAGCTCGTCGACGAGGTCAAGCGGGCCGGCCGCGAAGTGATCTTGTTCATCGACGAGCTGCACACGCTGGTCGGTGCCGGGGCGGCGGAGGGTTCGCTCGATCTCAGCTCGATGATCAAGCCGGAGCTCGCGCGCGGTGAGTTGCAATGCATCGGCGCGACGACCTTCGACGAATACCGCAAGTACGTCGAATCCGATGCGGCGCTCGAGCGGCGCTTCCAACCGGTCCAGATCGACGAGCCGACGATCGAGCAGACCGTTGCGATCCTGCGCGGGCTGCGCCCGAAGTACGCCGCGCATCACGGCGTCGCGATCGACGACGACGCGCTCGAAGCAGCCGCCGCGCTCGCCGCGCGCTACATCGCGGACCGCTACCTCCCCGACAAGGCGATCGACGTCATCGACGAGGCCGCCGCCGGCGCCGCGATGCACGGCGAGGCGCGGGTCGACGTCGAGCGCGTCGCGGCCGTCGTCTCGCGCTGGACCGGCATCCCGCAGGGGACGATCACCGACGCGCAGCGCGCCGGCCTGCTCGCGCTCGAGAGCGCGCTCGAGGCGCGCGTCGTCGGTCAGGATGAAGCCGTGCGCGCCGTCGCCGAGGCGATCCGGCGCGCGCGCGCGGGCCTCAAAGATCCGCGCAAGCCGGTCGGCGGTTTCCTGTTCATCGGCCCCAGCGGGGTCGGCAAGACCGAGCTCGCGCGCGCGTTGGCGCAGGCGCTGTTCGGTACCGACGACGCGCTGGTACGGCTCGACCTCTCCGAGTACACCGAAGGCCACACGATCTCGCGACTGCTCGGCGCGCCGCCCGGCTACCAGGGCCACGAGGAGCCGGGCCAGCTCACGGAGCCGATCCGGCGGCGCCCCTACTCGGTCGTCCTGTTCGACGAGATCGAGAAGGCGCACCCCGACGTCGCGGCGATCCTTTTGCAGATCCTCGACGACGGGCGCGTCACCGACGCCAAGGGCCGCACGATCGATTTCCGCCACGCGATCCTGGTGCTGACTTCGAACCTCGATCGCGCGGAGGTCGAATCGACGCTGCGCCCCGAACTGCTCGACCGCATCGATGAAACGATCGTCTTCGCCGCATTGGGCCGCGAGCAGATCGAACGCATCGTCGAGTTGCAGATCGCCTTGTTGGCCGAGCGCGTCGGCGCCCACGCGATGCGGCTCGATCTCTCCGAACCCGCCCGCCGGTTCCTGGCCGACGAGAGCATCGCGCAAGGGAGCGGGGCGCGCTTCGTCGCGCGCACGATCGCGCGCCACGTCACGACCCCGCTCTCCGAGGCGATCCTGCGCGGCCGCCTGGCCAGCGGCCAGGTTGCGCGCGTCGACTACGACGGTCGCGGCGTGACGGTGGAGGCCGCGTGAGACGCTTGCTCCTCGCTGTGCTGCTGGGCGCGGCGACGACGACCGTCGCGACGGCCCAGGTGCCGACCGGTGTCCGCGTCCCGACGCCGCCCGTCGGCACCAGTTCCACGGCCACGCTGCTCTTCAACGCGATGATGTCGGTCGCGCGTGCCGCTGCGACGAACCCGCAAGCCGCCACGGCCGCCGCGCTGAACTACTCCGTTGCGCTGCAGCGCTACGGCGCCGGCGATCTCAACGGAGCGCAGGCCTCGGCGATCCGCGCGATGGTCGAAGCCAACACGCCGCAGACGACGACGATCCCGACGATCGCGCCGCTGGTCCCCGGCGAACACCCGCGGATCGACACCTACCCGGCCGACAGCCTGGCCGAGATCGATGCCGACGCCTCCGTCGCCCGCGCGCGCGGCGTCGTCGCGGCTTGCGCCGCGCAACGGCTCCCCGGCGCCCGGCGCGCCGCCACCCTGCTCGCCGACGCGCAGACCGAAGACGCCGCCGGTCGCTGGCTCAACGCGAAGGTCGACGCGGCGAGCGCGATCGACCTGTGCGCTACTTCAGCGCGCCCTTGATCGCCGCTTCGATCTCGGCCGGACTCATCTCGCCCATCCGCGCGTAGGTCACCACGCCGCTCCGGTCGATGAAGACATGGACCGGCATCGCGATCGCGCCGTACAGTTTGCCCACCGCGCCGGAATCGTCGATCCCGACCAGCGCATACGGATCGTGATACTTCTTCTCGAAGGCCGCGCCGCCGTTCGGGTCCAGCTCGTCGATGCCGACTACCTGCAATCCGCTTTTCGCGTACTTCGCACGCAGCACACCGATCGACGGCGCTTCCTCGTTGCACGGCCCACACCACGAGGCGAAAAAGTTGACGTAGACCGGCTTGCCTCTCAGCGCGGCGAGCGAGAACGGCTTCCCGGCCAGCGAGGGCAGGCTGAAGGCCGGAGCCGGCTGCCCCGACGGCGGGACGGCGAGCGCGAGCGCGGGGACGAGCGCGGCGGCCGCGACGAGGGCGGTCGCGACGAGACGACGGAGCTGCACCTCCGTACAAACGCCGAGCAGGGGCGCAGCGTTGCGCCGCTCGAATTACCCAGCGATGCTTCCGGGTGCCCGCCTCGTCGGAGCGTTGCTCCTCGCCGCCACGGCCGGTGCTAGCTCCATCGTGCCGGAGGTTCCCGCATGATCGTTCCGAGTAGCGTTTCGGATAGGGTTTGGGATCGAGCGCTGCAACTGGTCATCGCAGTCATGGGAACGATCGCAGCCTTAGTAGCTGTGGCATTGTGGCTAGGCGAGACCCCGCACTTCCCGGCGATAGAGATCAACCCCAAACAAGTAGAAATCGGCCTCTACGTGCTACAGACGGCGATCATTGGCGTGCTCTTGGTTTTCATGCCGCATCTTCCGAAGATGAAGAGAAATGATGAGACCAAGAACGCCATCAGTGCATCGCACCAATTCTTACTTTTCTTTAACCTGGTCTGGCTTGCGTGGTTCTTCTTCTATTTCTTTGGCATGATTGTTCGCGGGGCCCGGGTGGAGTTACCGATCAGCACGCCGGGTGGGATGGCTCTCCATCTCAGCGGAGATGTCCTCAACCTCACCTCGTCGGCCTTTATTTTCTTTTGCTACGTGGTCATGGCCGAGCCCACGGTCGGAAAAGACAACCCTGATGATGGATGGTTCCACGACCGCGGGTGGTTCCAGACCGTGTCGGCAGTGTTCTTTGTCATCGTAGTTCTGATCATGATGGAAGCCGTTACAACGACCACGAGCCAAGGGTCTGGTACGTTTTTTGATGCGCTGTACGGCTTGCTTTCAGGGGTGACCATTGCGTTGTTCGCCGGTCGGCTCCAAAGTATGTTAATCGGTCTGCCATTCTGGCCTGTCACGGCGATCTATGCCTACGCGGTTTTGCAGTTCGCGTACCCGATCATATCGACGGCTACCCCACCAGCGAGCGATGAGGTGGTCCTCCAGGCAACACTCCCAACGATCCTCGTCGTAACGCTGGCACTGCTTTTCAAGATCGTCTTGTTTCGAGAGGTGCGCCGCATCGTGGTAAACCGGACCCTCACGTACTACATGCTCGAAGTTCGCGAAATGTACGCTAAGATATCCCAAGAGCGCGAGGCCGTGATTCGTGAGAAACTAGTCCCGGAGGCCGAGCCCTGAACTCGCGGCGCCGCTAGACGACCGTCGGGAACTTGACCGTGGCGGCGTCCTCGCGCATCTGGGCGACCAGCTCGTCGGCGGAGTCGAAACGGCGCTGCGCGCGGAGAAAGCGGAAGTTGCGCAGCGCGAGCTCCTCACCGTAGAGCGCGCCGTTGAAGTCGAGCAGCCAGGCCTCGACTGTGCGCGCCGTCCCGTCGAAGGTCGGGTTCGTCCCGATGGAAACCAGCCCCAGGTAGTCGCGCCCGTCGTGGCGGGCGGTGATGTGGTAGACGCCGTCCGGTGGGAGCAGCTTGTGCGGTGGAACCGCGACGTTGGCGGTCGGAAAGCCGAGATCGTGCCCCCGGCCGGCGCCGAACACGACCAGCCCGCGCACGCTGTACGGCTCGCCCAGTAGCCGGTCGACGGTCTCGAAGTCGGCGGCCTGGATCGCCGCGCGGACGCGGGTCGAAGAGATCCGCTCGCCGTCGAGCAGGGCGTTGGGCACGCCCGTCGCGACGCGACCCTGCGCGCCGAGATGCTCGCGCGCGAAGGCCACGTCGCCGGCACGCTTGTGGCCGAAGCGGAAGTTCACGCCGACGATCATCGCGCGCGCGCCGATGCGGCGGACGAGCACGTCGTCCAGGAACTCGGCCGGCGTGAGCGAGGCGATCGAGGCGTCGAAGTCCAGTACGTACGCTTCGTCGAATCCGGCCCGCGCGAAGGCGTTGAGCCGCTCCTCGAGCGTCGCGATCAGCGGCGGTTCCTGACCCGGGCGCAAGAACGCGGAGGGATGCTCGCGGAAGGTCAGCACCGCGCTGCGCTCGCCGGCCCGCCGCTCACGCAGCGCCTCGCGCACGATCGCACGGTGACCGAGGTGGAAGCCGTCGAAAAAGCCGACGGCGACGACGCGCGCGCGCTCCGGCGCACGGTCGGGCAGCCAGTGGTGGATCTTCACACGAACACCTTGCGCGGCGCGAGCAGCGCACCGATCGTCTCGCCGACGCCGACCAGCGTACGCGCACCGTCGCGCACGAAGACGTGCGTTTCGGCCGGCGCCTCGGCGAGCGGGACGACCCGGCCGGCCCGAAACTCGGCCGCCTGCCGCCCGTCGAGCACGACCGTCGGCAACGGGATGACGCGCTCAGGTGGGACGAGGGCACCCAACGGGTCGAGCTGCACTTCAGCCAACAGCCGGCTCTCCGAGAGGACGAACGGCCCCGACGCCTCGCGCAGCAACGCCCCCATGTGCCCGACGGTCCCGCACGCCGCCGCGAGATCCTCGCACAACGTGCGCACGTAGGTTCCCTCGCTGCAGGCGACGCGCAGCCGCACGACGTCGCCGTCGCGGCCCAGCAGACGCAGCGCATAGAGCGTCACGTTGCGCGGCGGGCGTTCGACGGTCGTCCCGGCGCGCGCCAGGTGGTAGAGCCGCTGCCCGTCGCGCTTGAGCGCCGAGTACATCGGCGGAATCTGGGCGATCGTACCGACGAAGTGCGGGATCGCCGCGGCCAACCTCGCGTCCAAATCCGTCGGCACGTCGCGTTCGACCAACGTCTCGCCCGACGCATCCCCGGTCGTCGTCGCCCGACCCAGCACCAGCGTGCAGACGTAGGCCTTGCGGCGGTCGCGGATCAGCGGCAGTAGCCGCGTCGCCTTGCCGAGCGCGATCGGCAGCACGCCGGCCGCCTGCGGATCGAGCGTCCCTAGGTGCCCGATCGCAAGCCGCACGCCGGAGTCGTCGTAGATGCGTCGTAAGCGCGCGCCGAACTGCGTCGACGTCGGCCCCGCCGGTTTGAAGAGGTTGACGAACCCGAGCACGTCCTTGAAGTCAGGGCTGCGGAGCGCAGCGCACTACAAGCCCTGGGCCTCGAGTGCGGCGCGCACGCCGTCGATCGCGGCCGCCAGATCGCCCTCATAGGTCAGCCCCGAGGCCATGAAGTGGCCGCCACCGCCCAGCGAGGCCGCCGCCGCCTGGACGTTGATCCGGCCGCTGGAACGCAAGCTGACGCGGACCGCACCGTCGTAGTCCTTGAACAACGCCGCCGCCTCGACGCCTTCGATCGCGCGCAGATGCTGCACGATCTCCTCGGTGTCCTCGCCGTCAGCCTGCGCCGCCGCCAACATCGCCGCATCGACGTAGGTCCAGCAATACCGGCCGTCCCGCTCGAGGACCATCCGCTCGAGCGCCATTCCCAACAGCTTGGTCGCCGCGAAGCGCTTGTTGGCAAAGATCTGATCGGTGATCAACGGCTTATCCGCACCCAGCTCGATCATCTCGGCCGACATACGCAGCACGTCCGCCGTCGTGTTGGTGTGCATGAACGCACCGGTATCGGTCATGATCGTGGTCAAAATGCACGTCGCAATATCCGGCGTGATCGTCACCCGCAAAGCGTGCAGCAGCCGCAACACGCAAGTCCCCGTCGACGCCTCGGTCGGCAGAACGTAGTTGAGCGCGCCGAAGTGCGAGTTGCCCAGATGATGGTCGATGTCGAGCATGTTCTCCCGCGGGATCGCCGGGAGAAACTCCCCCGCCCGCGAAAAATCACTCATGTCGCAGAACACCCACAGCGTGTCGGCCGGTAAATCCGCCGGCACCGCCCGCGTCACGTGCTCCGCATCCGGCAGAAAGCGCAGATTACGCGGCACCGGATCCTGTTGAAAGTACCCGACCCGCTTCCCGAGCGCTTTCAGCGCCAGCCCGAGCGCGAGCCCCGCCCCCAACGTGTCACCGTCCGGCTTGACGTGCGAGACGAAGACAAACGACGAGCGCCGGCGCAGCTCCGCAACAACCTGCTCGGTCGTGTTCGACGCCGCGACGCCGACCGAACTACTCATCGACCACCTTGGCCCGCGCGAGCGTCTGATGCAACGCGATCGCCCGCTCCGTCGTACGGTCCTCGATAAACGTCAACTCCGGCGTATACCGCAAATCGACCGCACTCCCCAACTCCCCCCGCAAAAACCGCGTCCCCGAATGCAACGCATCCATCGTCTGCCGCGCCACATGCCGATCCCCAATGATCGACACGAACACCTTGCAAAATCGCATATCCTGCGTGATCTCACACCGCACGACCGTCACAAACCCCAGCCGCGGATCCTTGAGATCCTCCGCAATAATCTTCGCCAACGCCCGCTGAATCTCATGATCGATCTTCGCCTGCCGCTGCTGCTTCATATCGCGATTGCCTCAGGCATGGCGATGAGCACACGCCAGACGCGATTCGACGCATGCAGCGAAGGCACGATGAAATTTGCTAGCGAGATCGCGATACCCCGATCGTGCCAGGCGTGCGCGGGGGCGACGTGCCGACGGCGGGGCCTCGCGACGGCGAGCGAAACCCGGAGGGCGAGAGCGAGCCGCGCGGGAGTAGCGTTTTCCAAAGGATGGGAAAACGCGAACGTCCCCGCCGGCGGCATGTCGCCCCCGCGCACGCCAGCCACCATCGTCATCAAGCCGGCTGCAACTCCGGCGCAACCAACTCCGAGGTCCAAGCCTCGATGACATCGCCGGCCTTCAGGTCGCCATACTTTGCCACCTGGATGCCGCACTCGAAGTTCTCGGCCACTTCACGAACGTCGTCCTTGAAGCGCCGAAGCGACTCGATCTCGCCGTCGAACACCACGGTGGAATCGCGCAGAACGCGAACCTTGGCGTTGCGGGTGATCTTCCCGGATTGCACGTAGCAGCCGGCGATCGTCCCGACCTTCGAGACCTTGAAGATCTCGCGAACCTCGGCCCGGCCGAGCACGATCTCGCGGAACTTCGGCGCCAGCATGCCGACCATCGCTTTTTTGAGGTCGTTCTCGACGTCGTAGATGACCTGGTAGAAGCGCAGGTCGACCTGCTCCGACTCGGCCAGCCGTTTGACCGCCTCGTCGGGCCGGATGTTGAACCCGATCAGCACGGCGTTCGAAGCCGAGGCGAGGTTGACGTCGTTCTCGGTGATCCCGCCGACGCCGGCCAGGATGACGCGCACGTCGACTTCGACGTTGGAGAGCGATTCGACCCGCGAGCGCAGCGCCTCGACCGAGCCTTGGCCGTCGGCCTTGAGCACGAGGTTGAGGATCTTGCGACCACCGTCGGCCGGCATCTGCATGAACGTCTCGAGCGAGACGCGCGCGCCGCCGGTCGTGGCCGCCATCCGAACGTCGCGGCGTTTGGTCGAGCGTTTGGCGGCTGCTTCGCGAGCCGACTTCTCATCGGAGACGACCATCATCGTGTCGCCGGCCGAGGGGACCTCGCCCAGACCCATGATCTCGACCGGGATCGACGGGCCGGCCTTCTTCGTCTGCTTGCCCTTGTCGTCGATCAGCGCGCGGATCTTCCCGTAGGTCGGTCCGACCACGACGACGTCGCCGACGCGCAGCGTGCCGTTCTGGACCAGCACCGTCGCGACGGCGCCGCGACCGCGGTCGAGCCCCGACTCGATGACGACGCCGGCGGCGCGCCGGTGCGGGTTCGCTTTGAGTTCCTTGAGATCGGCCTCGAGCAGCACGGTCTCGAGCAGCTTGTCGATGTTGTCACCGGTGCGCGCCGAGACCGGGACCATCTCGATCTTGCCGCCCCACTCGACCGGCTGCAGCCCCTCGTCGGTGAGCTGCTGCTTCACGCGGTCGGGCTGCGCGTCTTCTTTGTCCATCTTGTTGATGGCGACGACGATCGGGACGCCGGCGGCCTTGATGTGCGAGATCGCTTCGCGCGTCTGCGGCATCACGCCGTCGTCGGCCGCGACGACCAGGATCGCCACGTCGGTGACCTTCGCGCCGCGCGCGCGCATCGCGGTGAATGCCTCGTGACCGGGCGTGTCGATGAAGGTGATGTGGCGGCCGTTCTGCTCGACCGTGTAGGCACCGATCTTCTGGGTGATCCCGCCGGCCTCGCCGGCGGCGACGGTCGCGCTGCGGATCTTGTCGAGCAGCGAGGTCTTGCCGTGGTCGACGTGGCCGAGGACGGTGACGACCGGCGGCCGCGGCTGCAGCATCTCCGGCTTGTCCTCTTCCTGCTCGGCGACGACTTCTTCGCCGGCTTCCTTCACGATCGCGTTGAACCCGAACTTGCGCGCGACGGCGATCGCCTGATCCGAGCTGATGTTCTGGTTGATCGTCGCCATCGTGCCCATGCGGATCAGCTCGCGGATGACGTCCGCGGCGGGGACGATCATCGAGGTCGCCAGCTCTTGCACGGTGAGCACGTCGGGGATCTCGATCGACTCGAGCTTCGCCGTCGACGAGCCGTCACGCTCGGCACCGCGACCGCCCTTGCGCTGGCGCTTCTCGAGCAGCATCTCCTGTTCGCGCTGCTTCTTCGCCTCGATGTCCTCGCGGCTGCCGCGGCGCGCGCCGGGGCGGCCACCGGGGGCACCGGAGGATGGGCTGGGGCCCTGGGGAGTCATCGGCGTGCCGGGCCGCGGCGGGCCGCCACCGAACGGGCGCGGGCCGCCGGGCGCTTGCGCCCCGGGGATCGGGCGGAACGGGCCGTTACCGACCGGGCGCCGGGCGGGGCCGGCCGGGCCGGCGGCACCGGAGACGCCCGAGACACCCGAGACGCCGGGCGCACCCGGCGGGGCGGGGCGCGGCTGTTGGTACTGACCCGGGATACCCTGGCCCGGGCGCGGCGCGACGCCGGGCCGGCCGGGGATCTGGCCGTTGCCGGCGGCGGGCGGGTTGAGCGGGCGCTGCGGCGGTCGCGGCGGCCGAATCGAGGATTGCCCCGACGGCACGGGGCGGAGCTGCGGGACCGACTCGTTCGGCGCCAGCGGGCGGCGGGGTGGGAGCGGTCCAGCCGGGCCGGGCGGGGGCGTGCTCGGGCGGGGCGGAGCGGCGGCGGCTTCCGGCGGCTCCGGCGCTTGCGCGGCCGGGAGCGGCGAGGCGACCGGGGGCTCCGCCGCCGGCGGCGGGGTCGCCGTCGGGCTGGCGCGGCGCGGTGCGGCGACGCTGGGGACGGGGCGGAGTTGCGGGACGGGCGCGGCCGGCGGGGCAACCTCGGGCGCGGCCTCGGAGACGGCGGCGACGGGCGGTTCGGCCGCCGCGGCGGCCTTCGCCGCAGCGGTGCGCGGGGGGGCTTTTTTGGGGGCCGCGGCGACCCGCGGCGCCTTGGCCGGGGCGTCGGCGGCAGCGGCGGAAACGGTGGCGGCGGGGGGCTCGGCGGCGACCGCGGGGGTCGTTTGAGGAGCGGCCGGTGCGGCGGCGGCCGGCTTTGCCTTCGGGGCGGCACTCGCTCCCTTGAGCTGTGCGCGCAACAGGTCGGCGACCTTCGGTTCGACGACGCTGAGCTGGTTCTTCGCCTCCAGACCCAGGCGCCCGAAGAGCGCGAGGAGGTCTTTCGACGTCATGCCGAGCTCCTTGGCGAGCTCGAAAATTCTGACCTTACCGGTTGCCATGCAATCCTTCTAGATAGGGCGCCACGCAGGCGCCGCCGCCCTTCACCGCATTTGGAAGTCTCCGTGTTCCGGAGTCACCATTGTAGCAGAGCTTCGACACTGAACCCTGGAAAACGTTTGTTCTTTGCGACCTGTTCCGCGCACGCGCGGGAGCAGAGATAGGCTCCGCGTCCCACCGCCCGCCGGTCGCGGTCGGCGACCCATCGGTCGTCGGCCCGGACGAACCGCCGCAGGCTCGGCTGCGGGAACGCCGTGCGGCAGCCGACGCAGGTCCGTTGGGGGACGCTCATTCGTTCGTGAACATCTCCCGTTTGAACTCTTCGAGCCGGCGCAGCAGCTCGTCCTGATCGATGGAGGCCTCGTCCTCCGCCTCGCCGGCCTCGGCGGATTCCGCCACCACCAGCTCCTCCTCGGCCTCGGGACCCGCCACCGCCGCGGCCGCCCGCGCCTCGCGCTCGGCTTGGTAGCGCTCGCGGGCTTCGGCCGCCTCGGAGTCGCTGGTGATGTCGAGCCGCCAGCCGCTCAGCCGCGCGGCCAGCCGAACGTTTTGGCCCTCGCGGCCGATCGCGAGCGAGAGTTGGTGGTCGGGGACGACGACCAGCGCGATCCCCTCGTCCTCGTAGAGCTCGACGCTGAGCACCTTGGCCGGCGCCAGGGCGTTGGCGATGAACGTCGGCAGATCGGGCGCCCAGCGGATGACGTCGATCTTCTCGCCGCGCAGCTCGTCCGAGACGTTCGCCACCCGCGAGGACTTCGGTCCCAAGCACGCGCCGACCGGATCGATCTCGGGCCGGCGCGAGGTCACCGCGACCTTCGTGCGGGCCCCGGGCTCGCGCGCGATCGCCATGATCTCGACGATGTCGTCCTGGATCTCGGGGACCTGGAACTCGATCAAACGCTGCACGAGCCCTTCGGCCGCGCGCGAGAGGACGACCAACGGCCCCTTGTTGGTCTTGCGCACGTCGAGCACGTAGGCCCGGATGCGGTCGTTGATGCGGTAGTTCTCGCGCGGAACCTGCTCGGAGAAGGGCAGCAACGCCTCGGTCTTGCGATCGTCGAGCAGCACGTACATGTTGCGCTGCTCGTAGCGCTGGACGGTGCCCAGCACGATGTCGTGCAGCTTCGCCGAGTAGGTGTTGTAAACGGTGTCCCGCTCGGCCTCGCGAATCCGCTGCACGATGACCTGCTTGGCGGTCTGGGCGGCGATGCGGCCGAAGTCGCGCGGCGTGACGATCTCGTCGTAGAAGTCGCCCGGCTCGTAGCGCGCGCCGGCTTCGCCTTTGGCAAGCTCGAGCTTGGGGTCCGTCACCTCGCCGTCGGGGACGACGACGCGGCGGTGATAGACCTGATAGTCGCCCGTTTGGCGGTCGATCGCGACGATCGCGTTGGCCTCGCCGCCGAAGTTCCGCTTGTAGGCGGAGATCAGGGCAGCCTCGAGCGCCTCGAGCAAGGACTCGAAGCTGATGTTGCGCTCGTTTTCGATCTCGCGGAGCGCCGCGATCATCTCTGCATTCATCGGTTCTTCTCTCGTTGTTTCGCGCGCTGGAGATCCGCACGGACGTCGTACTCCAGGTGCGCCGACTTGATCGCGACGAGCGGGATCGGAAGCTCCCGGTCGGCGCGCGTCAGGATCACATTCGTCCCGCGTACGCCGTCCAGGCGTCCGCGGTGTGTTTTGGCACGCTCGATCGCCAGCGTCGTGACGATCTTCACGTCGCGCCCGACGAAGCGCTCGTAGTCCGCCGGCTTGGTCAGCGGCCGGTTGAGCCCGGCCGACTCGACTTCCAGCGTGTAGGGATCGGCGAACTCCTCGAGCGCGGCGTTGATCCGCGCCGCGATCCGTTCGCAGGTTGCGACGTCGACCCCGCCCTCGCGGTCGACCGTGACGTGCAGCGCCGTCGCCCGCCCGTGGCGGCGCGCGGCGGAGCCGACGATTTCGACCTGGCGGAACGCAGCCTCGTGCGGCAACGCATGCACGACCCGTTCGAAGGTCTGCATCAAGGCCTCAGGCTCCGGCGCTCGGTCCATCACCGCTCCCATGTTCGAATCCAAAAATTTCCCTGTAACAGCAGGGAAGCGCGGGCCCATGCCCACGCTTCCAGCGTTCAACTTCCGTCCGCCATCATACGCTGGCGGCGCGATTCCCGCAAGGCTACGGGTGCAACGGGACCGGGGTCGTCAGGGAACCCAGCGGGACGTGCACGAGTTTGGGATCGTCGCAGCGGACGTCGACCTGGTCGATCTCCGGCGGCCGCTCCACGTCGCGATCGGGGTAGCTGTTCGGGTGGTTGGGGTCGAGGCGCGGCGGCGGGGTGGGGAGCGGTTGGTCGGTGATCCGGTAGCCCTCGCAGACCAACTGCCCGAGGAAGTTGCGGTGCGGGTGTCCGTAGACGTAGGTCAGCGAGGCGGCGCGGAAGGCCGTACGCACGTCGCGCAGCAGGGCGAAGGTCGCGCGTAGGATATCGGCCGGGATCGGGATGCGCGGGATGGCGTCGCCCGGGCCGACCCCCGTGCCGCCGTAGCCGCGCATGGTATCGACTGGGCCGTTGGGGAGCGAGGCGCGCAGCCGGGCGTTGAGGCGCGCCAGGGCGTCGTCGGCGGCCGGCGCCGGCGTGGCGGGCGTCGCAGCCCCGCCGGTGCTCGCCGGCGGACGGCTCGCCGCCGGGGCAAGCGCCGGCGCTCGGGTCGCCCGCGGCCCCGGCGAAGCGGCGCCCGGACCCGGACTCGGCCCCGCCTGTGGCCCGGCGGGACGGGGGCTGCCCGTCGCGACGGCTGCCGGCGCACGCGGCGGCCCGCTGGCCTGCGGCTTCGGCGTCCCCGGCGCGGGGGTGGTTGCAACCGGCACCCGGGCGACGGCCACCGGGGCCGGGCTCGGCTGCGTCGTTGCAGCCGGACTGGCCGGCGCCGGCCGGGCCGTCGCCGCCGGCGCGGCGGTCGGTGGGATCGGTTGCGGGCGGGTCGTCGCGGCGACGGTCGGCGGCGCGGTGGCGGGCGCCGCTGTGGGGGCGAGGGTCGGCACGCGGGTCGGCGCGACGCTGGGCGGCCGGGTCGGTGCGACGGTCGGCGGCAGCGTCGGCGGGGCCGTCGGTATCCGCGTCGGCGGTGCGGTCGGCGCCTGGGTCTCGAGCGCGACCGCGGCCGCCGTCGGCGCGCTGGTCGGCACCCGCGGGGGTTCCGGGGTGGGAGTGGTAGGCGGGACCGTCGGCGGATTGGTCGGCTGCGGCGGCGCCGAGGGACGCTGCATCGCCAGCTCGTGGTGGCGGATCGGCGGTGGAGTGGGCCGTACCGGCAAACGCCGCGGTCGCACGACGGCGACCGGGCGCACCGGTTGCGGCCGCAGCGGAACCGGAACCGCCCGCGGGAGCGCCGTCGCCGCAACGGCGGCCGGCGCGGCCGATACGACCGTCGGCGGACTCGGCAGCTGTACCGCCGCCTGCTCTTCGACGAGCACGTCGGCCGGGACGCTGCCCTCGGAGACCGTCGATCCCCCGTACTGCCAGACCGCCATCAGGATGGCCAGGAACAACACGACGGCGTGGATGACGATCGAGAGGCCGAGCGCCAGCACGTCGCGACGCCGCGACGGACGTTCGATATGGGCGTCGGCCCCTAAGCGAGCTTCCGACACGGCGGCTGCTACGTTCCCGAGCCCGTCGCGGACACCATTCCGGCGGCGCAAACCCGTGCCGCCGCGCACGCAAGCGGCGGTGTTTTCTGCCGGCGCGCAGGACCGCCGCCGGGGTCGCGGAAGACCGCGCGCCGATGCAGCCGCCTCCGAAACGCACGAAGATCGTCGCGACGCTCGGTCCGGCGTCGCGCGAGCCGGCGATGCTGCGCTCGCTATTCCTAGCCGGCGTCAACGTCGCCCGGCTCAATTTTTCGCACGGCACGTACGACGAGCACGCCACGACGATCGCCGACGTCCGGCGGGTCGCCAAGGAACTCGGCCTGCACATCGCGATCCTCCAGGATCTGCCCGGGCCGAAGGTTCGAACCGGGACCTTCACCGACGGCGTGAGCATGGTCAAGCTGGCGCAAGGCGCACCGTTTCTGCTCTCGACCGAGCCGGTCGCCGGTGGCGCGGAGCAGATCTCAGTCAGTTACGCGGGCCTCGCGCGCGACGTCGAGGTCGGCAAGCGCATCTACCTCGCCGACGGTTCGATCGCGCTGCGCGTGCAGGCGATCGACGGACCGCACGTGCACACGATCGTCGAGACCGGCGGCGAGCTGCGCGAGAGGCAGGGGATCAACTATCCCGACGGCACGCTCGAGCTCGAAGCGGTCACCGATCGCGATCTCAAGCACCTCGACTTCGGGATCGCGCAGGGCGTCGACTGGGTCGCCGTCTCGTTCGTGCGGACGGCGCAAGACGTGTGGCGCGTCAAGAACCACATCGGTGAGGCAGGCCTGACGATCCCCGTCATGGCCAAGATCGAGAAGCACGAGGCGCTCGAGCATATCGACGACATCCTCACCGTCGCCGACGGCATCATGGTCGCGCGCGGAGACTTGGGCATCGAGGTCCCGCTCGAAGAGGTTCCGATGATCCAGAAGGACCTCATCGCGCGCTCCAATCGCGCCTCGAAACCGGTCGTCACCGCGACGCAGATGCTCGAGTCGATGATCTCCTCCGCGCGCCCGACGCGGGCCGAAGTTACCGACGTCGCCAACGCCATCCTCGACGGCACCGACGCCGTCATGCTCTCGGGTGAGAGCGCGCGCGGTGAGTACCCGCTCGAAGCGGTTCGAACGATGGCGACGATCGCGCTCCAGGTCGAGCTGCGCTATCCGTTCCGCGAGCTGCGCGAGCGGCGTGCCGCCGCCGGTGGGAAAATCGAGACCGACGACGACATCGGGATGTCGATCGCCGAGGCCGCGGTCCGCTCCGCCGACGCGCTTGGCCTGCGCCTGGTCGTCACCGGGACGACGACCGGCAACACCGCTCGCCACATCTCTTCGTTCCGCCCGCAAGCGAAGATCGTCGCGCTGACGCCGCTCGAGGACGTCGCGCGCAAGATGGCGGTCGTCTGGGGCGTCGACTCGGCCGTCGTCCAGACCTATCGCTTCATCGAGACGCTGATCGAGATCGCCGAAGTGCGCGTCGTCGCCGAGGGCTGGGCGGCCCCCGGCGAGACGATCGCGATCACCAGCGGCATGCCGGTCGGCGCGGGCGGAACGAACGTCCTCAAGATCCACCGCCTCCCGGCCAACTGAGGGAGACTCGGCGAAGCGGAGCCTCCCTACGGGGCGGTGTCGACGGCGCGCACGTCGAGCGTGCCGACGGTGACGGTGCTCTCGCGCGGCGTCCCCGGCCCGCCGCTCGCGGTGACCACCAGATCGAACGGCACGAAGGTCACCTGCAGCTTCGCCGGATCGAAGCCCGGCCGCCGCGCGATGCGGCTGATGTCGAACAGCTCGCCCGGGCCGTTGGGCATCGGCATCCCTTCCGACCCCAGACCGAAGAACGTCAGCGTCCCGACGTGATACGGTCCCTCGCGGTCGGGTGGCGTCCCGGGCGGCAGGTCGACGTAGACGTCGTACGCGACGGACGGCGGCGTGGTGAAGGTGATCTCGCCGACCTCCAAGATGAGCTTGCGCGGCGAGTTGGCGGCGAACGTCACTGCGTTGTTCGCGGCGCCGAGCCGCTGGCGGGTCGCCAGCGTGACCGTGCGCGAGACGGGGACGCTCGCCGAGAGATGCACGCCGCTGCTCGAGCCCAGGCGCACGGCCTGCGGACTGGCGAAGCGTTGCAGGATGTTCACCGGATGCTCCACGGCCCGCGGTGCGGGCAGCGGCGTGCAGGTCGGCTTCTGGTCGTCATAGCGTACGTTGAGGCTCGCGTTGTCGACGTAGTACCGGCGCGGATTGTTCTGGACCTGCCCGTCGGCGTCGTGGAAGAACCAGGGTTTGGCGTCGAACCAACTGACTTGATACGGCCCCCAATTCACCTGGCCGACGCAGTCCCACAACGTGAAGAGGTGATCGATCTCGGTGTGATGGGGCCAGAAGATCGGATCGAACGCGGCGGTCGGCACCGAACCCATCCAGCCGGTCGCCCCACCAACGCCACCGTGCACCGTGTCGTGAGGGACGCGCTCGATCGCGCCCTTGTTCCCCGGCTCGCTGCCGATCGCGATCAAGCCGCCGAAGACGTCCGCACCGCTGGTCGTCCCGAAGAACACCTTCTTGGTGAGGGCGTCGAGCGAGACGGCCCCGGGGCTCAACTGCCCCGTTCCAGCGTTCATCGCGGCCACGCGTTGGGTGATGAAGAGCGGATTCGCCGAGCTCGCCGGAACCCGGTAGATCTCGGGCAGGTTCCGCCGCGCCGCGACGGGGTAGTTCCAGTACGGAAGGCTCAGCACGGGATTCCCGGACGCCTTGCGCAGGATCCCCTCGAAGTAGTGCAGATACGCGCGGTGCCAGAGCAAGAAGTCCGCCGAACCGTAGCGCGGGTTGTGCGGGCATTGGTTCCAGAACTTCGCCTGGTCGACTTTGTTGACGTCCGGATCGACCTTCGCCGCGTCGGCGATCCAGTCGGCGCGAACCGCGTGGATGGCCCCTTGGAAGAACCAACTATCCGGATGCGACGGCTTGCGCGCCTTCATCGCGTCGACACCTTTGCGCAGGTCGGCGACGCGGTTGGGATCCCGGACGAACTCTTCAAGCGACATCCGCGGCATCACGGGGACCGCTGCGCTCGCGGGCAGGGTCGAGGCGACGGCGGGGAAGCCGCCGCCCAGCAGGGCGACGGCAGAGAGACCCGTGCGCACGAAGCGCCGGCGATCGATCGACATACACACCCTCCAGAATGACTGTTTGGCTCGCTTTGCCGTTAGACCAGGGCAAGCCTGCACCGGCCCGCGCGGGCGGTCAGCCGCCGACCAGCGCCTTGGGGCGCGGCACGATCCGCCAGACGGCGTCGGCGAAGGCGTGGACGTCCTCGGCGGTCGTGTCCCACGAGGTCATCCAGCGCACGATCCCGCGCTCGGCGTCCCAGACGTAGAAGCGGCGCTCGGCCTGTAACGGCGCGATCGCAGCCTGGGGGAGGAACGGGAACAGGCCGTTGGCCTCAACCGGATACGCGAAGGTCACCACGTCGTCGAGGTCGCGCAGCCGGTCGGCGAGCAGCCGCGCCATCGCGTTCGCGTGCGTGGCGTTGCGCAGCCACAGCCTGTCGTGCAAGAGCGCACCGAACTGCGCGCCGATGAAACGCATCTTCGACGAGAGCTGCAACCCCTGCTTGCGGGTGAAGGGCAGGTTCGCCAGCGCCGGATGCGGCCGCGGAAAGACGATCGCCTCGCCGAAGACGAGGCCGTTCTTCGTCCCGCCGAACGTGCACGCGTCGACCCCGGTCTCGACCAGCATCGCAGCCAAGTCGCAGCCGAGCGCGGCGACCGCGTTGGCGATGCGCGCGCCGTCGACGTGAAAGAACAAGCCGCGCGCGCGGCAGACTTCGCCCAGCGCCCGTAGTTCGTCGAGCGTGTACACCGTGCCGACCTCGGTCGTCTGCGAGATCGAGATCGCCGCCGGCTGGACGTGGTGCTGATCGCCGATGCCGTGCAGTTGCCGGAGCACGTCGTCGGGGGTGAGCTTGCCGTTCTCGACCGGGACGTCGAGCAGTTTCCCGCCGACGAAGCGTTCGTAGGCGCCGCACTCGTCGACCGCGATGTGCGCGCCGGCCGGGCAGATCACCGCCTGCCACGGCTGCAGCGCGGCGGCCAGCGTCACCACATTCGCGCCGCTCCCGTTGAAGGCGAAGAAGACGCGGGCCTGATCGCCGAGCAGCGCGCGGAAAGCCGCCTCGGCGCCCGCGGTGTACGGATCGTCGCCGTACGCGACGACGTGCCCGTCGTTGACGGCCGCCAGCGCGGCGAGGATCTGGGGGTGGGCGCCCGCGTTGTTGTCGCTGGCGAAGTGCCGGTCGGCCATGGACGTGAGACTACGCCCGGCGCGTGCGCGAGGCCTCGTCAGCGCCGGCGCGCGGCGAGCAGCTCGGCGGCGTGCTCGAGCGCGACGCCGCGCTCGGCACCCGAGAGCATGCGCGCGATCTCGGAACGGCGCGCCGCCTCGTCGAGCATGGCGGCCTCGATCGTCGTCGTCGTGCCGACGACCCGCTTGCGCAGCACGGCGTGCCGCGCACCGAACGAGGCAATCTGCGCCAAGTGGGTGACGCAGACGACCTGTCCGGTCTGGGCCAGCCGCGCGAGCCGCTCGCCCACCGCCGAGGCGGTGGCGCCGCCGATCCCGGCGTCGATCTCGTCGAAGACCAGCGCCGTGCGTTCGCGCCGCTCGGCCAGCACGACGATCAGCGCCAACAGGACGCGCGAGAGCTCGCCGCCCGACGCGACCCGGGCCAGCGGACGCTCGGGTTCGCCGGGATTCGCCGCGAAGCGCAGTTCGGCACGCTCGGCGCCGGCCGGCCCGATCGACGGCAGCGGGTCGAGCGCGATGCGCAGCCGTGCGGCGGGCATCGCCAGCGCGGCCAGCTCCGCGTCGACGGCTCCTCCGATCGCCTCGGCCGCGGCGCGCCGCAGCACGCTCAGCTCGGCCGCACGGTCGGCCAGTTCGCGCGCGAGCGCCACCACGTCGCGCTCGGCAGCGGTGACGCGTGCGTCGCGCTCGTCGACGTCGGCGATCTCGAGCGCGAAGGCCTCGCGCTCCGCACGCACCGCGGCCAGCGTCCCGCCGTACTTCTTCTTCAGCCGGTCGAGCGCATCGAGCCGCGCGCCGACCGTCTCCAGCTCGGCTGGATCGAGCTCGACGGCGTCGCGCTCGCGCGCCAGCCGTGCGGCCAACTCGTTGGCCTCCGCCTGCAACGCCGCCGCCGCGTCGGCGAGCTCGGCGAAACGCGGGCTCAACCGTCCCAGCCCGGCCAGCGCGGTGCCGGTCGCGCCGAGTGCATCGGTCGCGCCCCCGTCGTCCTCGAGCGCGCCGCTCGCGATCCCCAGCGCCGCCAGGATCCGCTCGGCGTTCGCCAACAGATCGCGCTGCTCGCGCAAGCGTTCGTCCTCGTCGTCCTCGAACCGGGCGGCGTCGATCTCGGCCAGCGCGAAGCGCGCGAACTCGGCGCGCGCCAGCGCGCGGCCGTCCGCGTCGCGCAGCGCGGCGAGCCGTACCTCCGCCGCGCGCAGCTCCGCATGCAGCCGCGCGATCTGCGCGCGCAGTGCGAGCGCGTCGTCGCCGGCACCGCGATCGAGCAGGTCGAGCGCGTAGGCCGGCGCCAGCAGCCGCTGGGCCTCGTGTTGCGAGACGACGTCGACCAGCGCACCGGCCAGCTCGCGCAGTTGGCTGGCGGAGGCGGGGACGCCGTTGATGCGGCCCTGCGAGCGGCCGGCCGCGAGCACCTCGCGCTGCACGATCAGATCGTCGTCGTCGGCCAGCATGAAGCCGCCCGCGGCGAGCCGTTCCCGCAGCGCCGGGTCGGGTGCGATCTCGAGCGTCGCCCGCGCGCGCTCGGCGCCGGCGCGCACGACGTCGCTCTCGGCACGCTCGCCGAGCGCCAGGCGCAGGCCGTCGAGGAGCATCGTCTTCCCCGAACCGGTCTCGCCGGTGACGACCGTCAGCCCGCCGTCGAGCTCCAGCTCGGCGCGCGCGATCAGCCCGACGTCCTCGAGCGTCAGGCGCAGCAGCGTGCTCACGGCGCGCTCAGCGCGACTTGATCGGGACGCCCCATTGCAGCTTCCGTTCCAGCCGCTCGAAGAACGCGTCGGAGCGCACGCGCGCGAAGCGCACCGGGATCGCCGCCCGCCGGATCAAGACCCGGTCGCCGGCGTGCAGATCGCCCGCGACCAGGCCGTCGGTCTCGAGGTTCGCGCTGCTCAGCTCGCCGTCGCAGGTGATCTCGATCGTCGCCGCGCTGGGCACCAGCAACGGCCGCGCGAAGAGCGTGTGCGGCAGCAGCGCCGCGACGCCGAGCGCGTCGACCGCCGGATGGATGATCGGGCCGCCGACGCTGAGCCAGTACGCGGTCGAGCCGGTCGGCGTCGCGACCATGACGCCGTCGGAGGGGAGCTGCGCGATCAGCTCGCCGTCGAGGACGAGCCCGTAGGGCGCCAGCCGCGCTTGGGCCGTGCGCCGTACGACGACCTCGTTGAGCGCGAAGTGCATCTCGTGCTGACCGGCGACCTGGGCGTGCAGCGCGACCCGCTCGTCGAAGGCGACGTCGCCGTCGAGGACGCGCGCCAGCGCGGCGAAGCCCTCCTCGTTGGCCTCGACCTCGGTCAGGAACCCCAGCCGGCCGGTGTTGACGCCCAAGATCGGGATCCCACGCTCGTGGACGAGCCGCGCCCCGCGCAGCAGCGTCCCGTCGCCGCCGACCGTGATCAGCAGGTCGACGTGGTCGAGATCGCAGTCGGAGCCGACGAAGTCGAGCCCGTCGCCCTCGCCCCCGCAGAGCGCGATCGCGATCCCATGCTCGCGCGCGATCTCGACCACCCGCCGCGCGAACTCGCGCGCCTGCGGCCGCTCCGCATTGACGTACAACGCAACGGATTTCACGCGTGCGCCTCCGAGACGAGGGCGTCGAGGCGGGTGTCGTCGATCTCGGGGCCCTCGCGGCGCAGGTCGTAGAAGAACTCGACGTTGCCGGACGGGCCGCGCAGCGGCGAGAGCATCGCGGCGACGACCCGCAGACCGATCGTGCGCAGCGCGTCGCGCACCTCGCGCAGCACCGCCGCGTGCACGGCCGGGTCGCGCACGACGCCACCGCGGCTCAGCCGCGCGCGACCGGCCTCGAACTGCGGCTTCACCAGCGCGACGATCCGGCCGCCCGGACGCATGTAGGCCACTGCGCGCGCGGCGATCGTGCGCAGCGAGATGAACGACGCGTCGATCACGATCAGATCGAAGCCGCCGGGGAACGCGTCGTCGCGCAGCGTGCGAAAATTCGTCCGCTCGACGACCGTCACGCGCGGGTCCCCGCGCAGCGACCAGGCGAACTGCCCGTAGCCGACGTCGACCGCGGTGACGTGCCGCGCGCCGTGCTGCAGCAGCGCGTCGGTGAACCCCCCGGTCGAGGCACCGACGTCGAGCGCGTCCAGTCCGGTCGGATCGACGGCGAACGCGGCCAGCGCGCCGGCCAGCTTCTCACCGCCGCGGCTGACGAACGGCGGGAGCGCCTCGACCGCCACCTGCGCGCCCGCCCGGACGCTGGCGCCGGGCTTCGTCACCGGCGTCTCGTCGACGCGCACGCGGCCGGCCAAGATCAGACCGCGGGCCTGGGCGCGGGTCAAGCCGGTGGTCGCGGCGACGACGGCGTCGAGCCGGCGCGCCTCCGCAGGACGCTCACGCGCCACGATCACGCGGCGTCCCGCACACGGCAAGGCTGGGGCATGCCGCCGAGCGTTTCGGCCTTCCCGGAAGGACCGCCTCGTGCGCCGGGCCAAGCCGCTCCGAATGACGCTCTCCCGCGCGCGGTTCCTCGCCGGTGGTGCCGCGGCCGGCACGTTCGCCTCGATCGGCATCCTGCGCTGGCCCGGCGAGGCGGCGCAGTTCAACTACAAGCTGGGCAACGACCAGACGCCGACGCATCCGATGAACCCCCCGACGGCCGATGCGATCAAGCGCATCCAGGCGGCGTCGAACGGGCAGATCGAGATCACCCTGTACCCGAACAGCATGCTGGGCGGCGACACGCCGATGCTCTCGCAGCTGCGCAGCGGGGCGCTCGAGCTGATGCAGATCGGCAACAACATCCTCGGCGCGGTGATTCCGGCCTCCTCGCTGCTGAGCATCCCGTTCGCCTTCCACTCGGCCGAGCAATTTCTGGGCGCCGCCGACGGCGCGCTGGGTGACCACATCGGCGCGGCCGGTGCGGCGATCTCGCTGCGCAAGTTCACCCACTCGTTCTACGGCGGCTTCTTCGAAATCCAGAACCGGGTGCGGCCGATCGACCGGCCGGCCGATCTCGCCGGTCTGAAGATTCGCGTCCCGGCCGGCCCGATCGACGTCGGGACGTTCAGCGCCCTGGGCGCCGCCCCGACCGTCATCACGCTCTCGGAAGTCTACACCTCGCTGCAAGCGCACCTGGTTGACGGGATCGAGGTTCCGCTGCCGACCGTGCGCAACTTCAAGTTCTACGAGCAAGTGAAATACTGCTCGATGACCAACCACAGCGGCCTGGCGTACATGCTCTTCGCCAACGGCGATGCCTGGCAGCGTCTCCCGAAGAACCTCCAAGAGCTGCTCGACCACGAGTTCGGCCTCGCCGCGCAGGCCGGCTCGAAGGCGATGCAGGCGCAAGAAGTCAGCATCGCGAGCGAGCTGACGACCGCCGATGGGATGATCTTCAACCGCCCCGCTCCCGAGCCGTTCGCGCAGATGATCCGCAGCGCCGGCCTCTACCGCAAGTGGCACGACGATCTGAACGACCCCAAGGGCTGGGACGAGCTCGAGAAGATTACCGGAAAGCTCCTGTAACGCGCGATCTCACCACGCGTCTCTCGCTGATGATCGCCCTCAACGCGATCGAGACGCGCTTGGCCGTGGAACCGGATTCGGTCGAGCTGCGCTTCGAGCGCGCGCGCTGCATCCAAGCGCTGGGGCGTGCGGACGACGCGCTGCGCGCGTACGGCGAGGTGCTGGCGCGCGACCCGAGCCACCTGCGCGCGATGAACGCGCTGGGTCTGCTGTTGCTGGACGCGGATCAGCCGGCGGAGGCCGGGATCGTGTTCGGCGAAGCCGTCGCACGCCACCCGGACGACGCCGAGTCGCGCGTGAACCTGGCCTACGTGCTCGGGCAACTCGGCGACCGCGCGTCGGCGCGCGAGCACTACGAGGTCGCCGTGCGGCTCGACCCGACCTCGGCGCTGGCGCAGCACGGGCTGGCCGCCGTGCTGGAGGCGCTCGGCGAAGAGGCCGCGGCGCGGCACCATCGCGAGCTGGGCTTCGCCCAGCGCCCGATCACCGAACTGCGTTACCGCGGCCACGGCACGCCGCCGCGCGTGCTGCTGCTCGGGACGGCCGCCGACGGAAACCTGGTGACCCGGCGGCTCCTCGACGACCGCGTCTTCCTCACCTACGCGCTGGTCGTCGAGCACTACGATCGGCTCACCCCACTCCCGCCGCACGATCTCGTCGTCAACGCGATCGGTGAGGCCGACGTCTGCGCGCCACAACTTGCGGCGGCGCAGGCAATCCTCGGCGCGACGAGCGCGCCGGTCGTCAACCACCCGAGCGTGGTTCTCGCCACCGGCCGCGAAGCGGTAGCGCGGCGGCTTCGCGACCTCCCGGACGTCGTCAGGCCGACGATCGTGCGCATCCCGCGCGCGGTTCTCGCCGGTCCCTCCGCCGGCTCGACGCTCGCAAACCAGGGCCTGCGCACACCTTTCCTCTTGCGGTCGCCCGGCTACCACGGCGGCGACCACTTCGAGCGCGTCGACGACCCCGCCGCCCTCCCCACGGCGCTGGCGCAGTTGCCGGGCGATGAGCTCCTCGCCATCTCGTTTCTCGACGCGCGCGGTGCCGACGGTAACGTCCGCAAGTACCGCGTGATGATCGTCGACGGCCGGCTCTACCCGCTGCACCTGGCGATCGGCGAGCGCTGGAAGCTGCACTATTTCAGCGCCGACATGGCGCGCTCGCCCGCGCATCGCGCCGAAGAAGCCGCGTTCCTCGCCGACCTCCCGGCGACGCTCGGCCCGCGCGTCGTGGCCGCGCTCGAGCGCATCAGCGCCGAGCTCGGCCTGGACTACGCCGGCATCGACTTCGGCCTCGACCGCGACGGCCGCGTGCTGGTGTTCGAGGCGAACGCGACGATGGTCGTCCCGCCGGCGGATCCCGACCCCGCCTTCGCCTATCGCCGGCCGGCCGCCGAGCAGATCATCGCCGCCGTGCGCACGATGCTGCTCGCCCGCGCCGACCGTTAGTGCTTACGGCCGTGGTTGCTGACGTTGAAGTCGGAGGCGGTGTAGGTGACGGCGAACGTCGCGCCCGAAACGGTGGTGTTCAGCTGGAGGTTGTCGCCGATCTGGACCGTGCACGCACCGGTCGACGGCGATCCGATCGCCGTCGCGGTGAACGCGGTGCCGGCGGGAGTCGCGAACGGCGCAGTGGAGAAGTCCGCGTACGTCGACAGCGCGCCCGCCGTGCAGCCCGACGTCCCGATGGCGACCAACTGCTGGTTATAGGGTGCGTTGGTCCAGCCCAACTCCTGGTACGCGAGGCTGCCGACACTGCCGGTGCCGGAGCTGTTGTAGAGGTTGATCTGCTGCGTCGCGTCGTCGGCGATGCCGGTCGCGCTAGCGCTGATATACGTCGGGGCGTTCAGGTTCGTTTGGAACTGCGGGTGAATCGTCGACACGCCGGCCGCCGCGACGCTGAACACCACCGGCTGCTCGGCGATCCCAGCGTAGCAGAAGGTCCCCTGGAACGCTGCATCGGAGGTGAGCGTAATGCTGGTGGCGCTGCCGGGGGACGGGGAACAGCCTGCGGCGCCGGGGGTGACCCACGTACCCAAAACGCCGGTGTCCGGATCCTGGAAGGTGATCGGGTTCGCGTAGGTCCCGATGAGGATCTCGGCGTCGGCGTCGTACGCGGACACCTCGATGCCGGAGCTGCCGGCACCGCCGATCTGCGCAGAAAAGGTGCTGCTCGCCGTCCAGGTGCTCGGGACGTTCCTTACGCTGATCGTGGCCGGGATACCGTCGAGGGTGATCGTCTCGCTGTTCGCGCCTTGCGAGAGGGTGTACGTCCCGGTCGAGGTGTCGAGCTCGTTGCCGGAGCCGCTCGTCCCGTCGTAGGTGGTCAGCGTGAACGTGTCGTTGCCCAACGGCGAGGGCGGCCCGTTGATGGTGCAGCCGCTGCCACAAGTCGCGCTGCTGATGTTCGAGACCGCCGGATTTCCGGTGATCGGACCAGGGCTGGTGCCGTTGACGTCCTTCAGCGTGATCGAGATCGACTGCACCGCCGTGGAGATGAACGCCGGCGTCTTGCCGCGCAGCTTCGAGCCGCCGCGCATGGGGATCGTGATGCTGAACGTCGGCGTCGCATACTTCGACTGCGTCCCCGGTGACGAACTCGGGGACGGCGTCGGTGTTGAACCCACCTGCCCGCCCGGCACGGCGGCGCCGCCGCCGCCTCCGCCGCAAGCCGTCACCCCGAGGACGGCGGCCAGCGCCAGATACGTGCGCATGGAGAGCGTGCTCCTTGGGAGAGTCATCCCGTTACTTGCGCTTGTGCGCATTGACGCTGAACGATGAGGACGTGTACGAGCTGTCGAGCTCCACCAGCGGCACGCCATCGCCCAGACCGTTGCTATCGGTCGAGTTGCTGAGCAGCGCGTCGCTGATCGTCAGCGGACACGCGCCGGGGGTCGGCGAGCCGATCGCGTTCACCGTGAACACGGTGCCGCTGCTGCCGTTCGGGGTTCCGCCGGGGCCGGTGGCGTAGTCCGAGAAGCTCGAGCCGCTGCTGCAGGCCAGGTTCGCGAACCCGTCCAGGGCCTGTTCGTAGGGATAATTGGTCCAGCCCACCTCCGTATAGGTGACGCTGCCGGTACTCCCGGAGCCGGTCGTGGCGAAGAGGGCGATGTCGCCCCGCCCGTTTCCATCGCTGTCGAATGCCACACCCGTGGGTGTCGCCGAGCCGGCCAACTCGACCGGCACGGCGAGCACAGGCTGGAAGATGGCTGTGCCGCTGGTCGCGCCGCTGGCACTTGCCGATAGAGTCGGCGGGTTTTCGGCGATGCCGCCGTAGCAGAAGTTCGCGCTCGACGTGTCGCCGGTCAGCATCGCCGACGTCGCGCTAGCGACCGGCTGATTCCCAACCGGATAGGTCCCGGGGCACGCCGAGGTCTGGAAGGACGAGCCGTCGGCGTTCGTATCGGAGTCGGACACCGTCACCGGGTTGGCATAGGTACCGGTGATCGTGTTGCCGTCCGCGTCGAAGACCGAGACCTCGATGCCGGCATTCGCCGGTCCGCCGATGGTGGACGAGAGGATGCCGCCGGCGCTGGGCGCCGGGACGTTCCCGATGCTGAACGACGCCGGAATCCCTTCGAGGACGATCGACTCGGAGTTGGTGATCCCGACCGTGAGCGTGTACGTTCCGGTCGCGGTGTCGAGCGCGTTGCTGCTGCCGTCGTACGTCGTGATCGCGAAGGTGTCGCTTCCCGGCGGTGACGGCGGCCCCAAGACGGTGCAGCCGCTCCCGCAGGTCGTGCTGTTCTCCGGCGTCGTCGCGGGATTGTTCGCGAGCGCCCCGACCGGGCTGCCGTTGACGTCCTTCAGCAAGATCGAGATCGACTGCATCGATGACGAAATGAACTTCGGCGAACGCCTCTTCGACGCGCTTCCGCTGACGGGGATGGTCAGGTGGAACGTCGGCTGCACCAATCCCGTCGGCACGCTGGTCGGCACCGCGCTCGGAACCGATCCGGCGGGGACGCTCGTCGAACCGCCTCCCCCTCCGCCACAGGCGGCAAGAACGAGCAGGCTGGCGAGCGCGATGGGGGTGCGCAAGGAGATCACTTCCGTTGGTGGGCGTCGACGGTGAAGCCGGAGCTCGTGTATGAGGTGCTGAACGTCGGCGGCGTGTACGCGTTCGTCCCGGTGACGCCGTCGTAGACCGGCACGGTGCACTTGCCGGGCGTATACGGGCTCGCCGACGTGACGGTGAAGACCGTCGTGTTGGACGAAAACGACGGCGTGACGGTCGCGAACGTGCTCAACGGTCCCCCGGGGTTGCATGTCGAGGCCGCGCTGTCGACCAAGAGCGTCTGGTTGTAGGGGGTGTTTGTCCAGCCGCTCTCGGTCCAGGCGATGGTGCCGTCCTGGCCTGCCGCCTCGAGCTGCAAGTCGGTGCTGGACCAGAGCCCGGACGGAGTCGAATTGGTCGTCCCCGAGGTCGGCACGTTGAGGGACGGCGAGAACGATCTGGTCCCGCTCGTCGCGCCGCTCGCGGTGGCGGTCAGCGTCACCGGACTCTCGGCCAAACCACCGTAGCAGAACGTCGCCGTCGAGGAGCTGGACGTGAAGGTCGCGGTGGTCGCGCTGATCGCGGTGTTCCCGGTCGGGTACGTCCCCGGACAGCTCGCCGCCACCAGGCGCGTGCCGTCGCCGTTGGTGTCGGGATCGGTCAGCGTGACGGCGTTGGCGTAGGTGCCGGTGATCGTGTTGCCGAGCGCGTCCTGCGCGGTGATGGAGACCGTGAGACCAGCGCCGCCGCCCTGGGCGATGCCGGCGCTCCAGCTCGTCGGCAGCGCCGTGAACGACAGCGCGGCCGGGATGCCCTCGAGGGTCATCGATTCCGCGTTGCTCGATCCTTCGGTGATCGTGAAGCTTTGCGAGGCCACGTCCAGCTGGGTCCCGCCGGCATTCGCCAGCGTGTAGAGCGTGATCGTATACGCGTCGGTGCCGGGTGGCGAGGGTGGCCCGCTGATCGTGCAGCCGGAGTTGCAGTTGGGCTCACTCCCGCCGCCGTTGACGTTCGTGACGTTCGGGTTCGGGCTGAGGCTCCCGACCGCGATCCCCGCCGAGTCGCTGGTCAGCGCGACCGAAACCGAGAGCGCCCCGGCGGAGACGAAGTTCGGTCGTGAAGAGGTGCTGCTGCTGCTGCTGCCGGCGCCGGACGGGATCGTGATCGTGAAGGTCGGCGTCACGTACTTCGAGGACGGGCCCGACCCAGGTGGGGTCGCCGTCGGGCTCGGCGCAGGGCCGGGAACGTTCGTTCCACCACCGCCGCCGCCACCGCCGCACGCGGTCAACGCCACGACCGTGACGAGAGTGAGAAGTCTGCGCATGTGAGTCACTCCTCGGACGGACAGAAGTCGAACCGCGCTCGCATCTGAAGGATGAGCGTGCAGCATACCGTGCCGGGGGGACCCGGCCGCCTGTACCTTCTGATGTGACGCCGAGCACGCCTCCCGGGGGACCGGTGCAAGCCCCTCGCTGCAAAGCAGGAGGTCTCTCCTGCGAGGGTCCTCGAGAGGGGCTAGGTCGCGACCTCTCGCAGGTGCCCGCGGTCGACCTCGTAGACGAAGCCGCGGACCCGGTCGCGGTGTGGGAGGAACGGATGCTCGCGGACCCGAGTGATGGCCCGCCGCACCGCCTCGTCGACGTCGGCGAAGGCGCCGAACTCGTAGGGCGGGGTGCGCCCCGTCTCGGCCACGATCGCAGCCCGCAACCCCGCTTCGTCCGCACCGTGCAGCCCGCACTCGGTGTGGTGCATGACGACGACCTCACGCGTCTGCAACAGGCGCTGCGAGAGCACCAGCGAGCGCAGCACGTCGTCGGTGACCAGGCCGCCCGCGTTGCGCAAGATGTGCGCCTCGCCCGAGTCGAGCCCGAAGATCCGAAAGGTGTCGATCCGCGAGTCCATGCAGGTCACGATCGCGACGTGCCGCGCCGGGACGACCGCCCGCGGCCCCTCGAAATCGGCTTCATGCGCGACGGCGTTGGCGACGAGGCCGTCGATGACGGAGTCAGATTCTTCGCCGGTGAGCACGACTAGAAGGGCGTGTCCTCGGCATCGAGGTCGTCGTCGGGACCGTTCGCAGGGACGGGGACGGCGTCGGGGGCGGCGACCTGACGCAGGCGCTCCTCCGCGACCGCGAGCATCTTCTCGCACTGCGCGATCAGCGTGCGGCCCTCGTCGAAGAGCGTGACGGCGCGCTCCAACTCGACGCCCTCGCGTTCGAGCTCGCCGACGATCTCCTGCAGCCGGGCCAGCGACGCCTCAAAAGAGGCCGATTTGTTGTCCGCCATCCGTTCCTTCCGCTTCGACGCGCGCCGCGAGCTCTCCGCGAGCGACCTGCACGCGCAGGCGCGTCCCGGGCGGCGCGTCCGCGGGGTCGAGCACCACGCGCCCGTCGGCGCGCGCCACGATCGCGTAGCCGCGCCGCAGCAGGGCCGTCGGATCGGCTCCGCCGAGCCGCGCCGTGACGACCGCCAACCGCCGTCCGGCGCGCTCGACGACCCGCCCGAACGCCCCGTCGAGCCGCCGCTCCAGCGCGTCGCGCTGCGCGCGCCGCACGCTGAGGAAGGCCGGCACCAGTCGCGCCCGCAGGTTCGCCAACCGCTCGCGGCGCGCCGCCAGCAACGCGTCCGGCGAACGCCGCAGAAAGGCGCGCTCGGCCGCGACCAGCCGCGCGCGGCGCCGGGCCACCCCGCGGTCGAAGGCGCGCCGCACGCCGGCGGCGGCGGCATCGAGGCGCTGGCGGCGTGCAGCCAGCAGCAGCCCCGGGTCGGCCAGCGGCGTGCGGTGCTCGATGCGTTCGAGCGTCCTGCGCGCCTGCACCACCCGCGCGCGCAGGGCGGCGGCGAGGTGCTCGCGGTCGCGGCGCAGCTCGCGCAGCAGGTCGTCGCGGCGCGGCAGCACGGTCTGCGCCGCCGTCGACGGTGTCGGCGCCTGATGATCGGCCGCGAAGTCGGCCAGCGAGCTGTTCGACTCGTGACCGATCGCGGTGACGACCGGAATCGGCGAGGCCACGATCGCGCGCACGACGCGCTCGTCGTTGAACACCAGCAGATCCTCGAACGAACCGCCGCCGCGCGCGAGCACGATCAAGTCCGGTGCGCGCGCGGCGGCGGCGCGCAGCGCCGCGACGATCTGCGGTGCGACGTCGCCCTGGACCGGCGCCTCGACCAGCTCGACCTGTACCTGGGGTGCGCGGGTACGCGCTTGGGTGAGGAAATCGCGCGTCCCGTCACCGCTCGCCGAGCCGACCAGCACGACGCGGAACGGATAGCGCGGCAGCGGGCGCTTGCGTTCGTCGCGGAACAGTCCTTCGCCATCGAGTTTGCGCCGCAGCTCCTCGACCCGCGCGGCGAGTACGCCGACCCCTTCCTGCTCGAGGTGGCGCACGACGAGCTGATACGTGCTGCGCTTCTCGAAGGTCGAGACCCGCCCGTAGACGACGATCGCCTCGCCGTTGCGCACCGGCGGGAAGGTCGCCGCATCGCTCGGGAAGGCGAAGCACGCCAGCACCGCCTCGCGGTCCTTGACGTCGAAGTTCCAGCTCCCGCTGGCCTGCACGCGCAGGTTCGTCACTTCGCCCTTTACGCCGAGCAGCGCGAGGTTCGCGTCGTTCTCGAGCTTGCGCTTGAGGTAGTTCGCCAGCCGCGCTACGCCGACGACGCGGACGGTCGACCAATCGCGCGAGGAGATCATGGCGGAGGCGTCGCGTCGGCCGGGCCGATCGGCACCGAGTGCGTCCCGTCACCGACGCTGTCGGTCGCCGGAGTCGCCGGCACGGCGACCGGTGCCAGCGGCACCGCCGGCGCCGCACGCAGCTGCTCGCCCGGCCCGGCAGAGGGCTTCGTGGCCGGCGTGAGCGGGAGCGTACACAGATCGTGTGGCTCGGTCCCAGTCAAGAAGACCTCGACTTTGCCGGTGCCGCACAGACGCACCTTGCTCACCTCGCCACCCGGAAACACGAAGTCGTGCTTGGGCGTCTTGGCCAGCGCGCGCTTCATGAAGCGCGCCCAGATGCGGGCCGGGATGTTGCCGCCGTACGACTCGCGCATGCGCGAGTAATCGTCGTTGCCGATCCAGACCGCCGCGACCAGATCGGGCGTGAAGCCGACGAACCAGGCGTCGCGGAAGCTCGAGGTCGTGCCGGTCTTGCCCGCCGCCGGGCGACCGATGTCCGCGTTCGGGTAGCCGGTCCCCGAGGTGATGACCGACTCGAGCATCGAGGTCATCACGTAGGCGACGCCGGCGCTGACGACCTCGGTCTGCTCGGGATAGGTGTTGTCGAGCACCGGTGTCCCCAGCGCGTCGCGCACGATGCGAATCGGCGAGGGCGTGATGTGAATCCCGCCGTCGGCGAGCGTCGCGTAGCCGGTGGCCTGGTCGAGCGGCGAGACGCCGGAGGATCCCAGCGCGAGCGAGAGGTTCGGCTCGAGCGTCGCGGTCACACCCATCCGCTTGGCGTACTCGATCACTCGGTCGATCCCCAGGTCCTGCGCGAGCCTGACTGCGGCGACGTTGCGCGAGAGCGCCAGCGCCTCACGCAGCGTGATCGGGCCGAGGTACTTGTTGTCGTCGTCTTGCGGCGTCCAGCGCGTCCCGTTGCCCATCGGGAAGCTGATCGGCGAGTCGTCGACGACCGTCGTCGGCGGATGGCCGGCGTCGATCTCGGCGGTGTAGACGTAGACCTTGAACGAGGAACCGGGCTGACGGCGCGCCTGCCAGGCGCGATTGAACTGGTTCTTGATCGAGAACGGCGTCGCGCCGCCGACCATCGCTAGGATCTCGCCGGTCGACGGCTTGAGCGCGACCAACGCGCCTTGGTGCGCGTTGATCCCCTCCGCGCCGGCCTGGGCGATCCCCCAGCTGACGGCCTCTTCGGCGGCCTGTTGCATCGCCGGGTCGAGCGTCGTGTAGACTTGCAGCCCGCTCTCGAAGGTCGCCTGCGTGCCGAACTGGCCTTCGAGCAGATGCGTCACGTAGGTCGTGAAGTAAGGGTAGCGGTACGATTGGAGCCCCTGCGGACGCTCGCCGATCAGGTTCAGCGGAGCCGCGTACGCTTCGTCGGCCTGCACTTGGGTGATGAAGCCCGCGTCGACCATACGCTGCAAGACGTGGTGTTGGCGCTCCTTGGCGCGCGCCATGTCGACATACGGCGAGTAGTCCGACGGCGCGGCCGGCAACCCGGCCAGGATCGCCGCCTGCGCGAGCGAGAGCCGGCCGACGTCGGTCCCGAAATAGGTATGCGCCGCCGCCTCGACGCCGTAGGCGCCCGAGCCGAAGTAGATCAAATTGAGGTAGCGCTCGAGGATCTCGTCCTTCGTGTAGTAGCGCTCGATCTCGATCGCCAGCAGCGCTTCCTGAATCTTGCGCGAGAACGAGACCTCGTTCGAGAGGAACAGGCCGCGCGCGAGCTGTTGTGTGATCGTCGAGGCGCCTTGGAGCCGTTGGTGGCGCCAGTCGGCGAACGCGGCGCGCAGAATGCCGCCGAAGTCGACGCCGTGGTGCTGATAGAAGTGCGCGTCCTCGGTCGCGATGAAGGCGTCGCGCACGCGGATCGGGACGTGGTCGATCGGCACCCAGATCCGGTTCTCGCGGTACAGGTTGGCCAAGAGCACCCCATCGCGCGCGTAGACGCGCGTCGAGCGGGACGGCTGGTAGTCGGCCATCCGGCTGATGTCGGGCAGGTTGCGCGAGTACGACGCGACGATCCCGGCCACGATGCCGACGCCCAGCAAGGCCGCGAACAGCACGATGATCCCCAGCGACCGCAGGGCGGTCCCCCAGTTGGGGCCGCCGCCCTTGCGGCGGCGCGCCGGCACGCGGGGCCGAGCCACGGCGCGGCTCACGCGCTGGACATCCGGGCGAGCAGTCGTCCCAACACGCCGTTGACGTAGCGGCCGGAGTCCTCGGTCGAGAACTTCTTGGCCAGCTCGACCGCCTCGTTGAGGACGATGGCCGGCTCGGTCTCCTTGCGGTGCGCCAGCTCGAAGACCGCCGTGCGCAGCAGGATGCGGTCGATCGTCGGCAGCCGGTCGAGCGTCCAGCCTTCGAGTAACGGCGCGACGAGCGCGTCGGACTCCGCCGCGTGCTCGAGCGTGCCGAGCACGAGATCGCGCACGAAGTCGCGCGTCTCGGTGGCGTCGATGCGGGCGAGCGTCTCGGTCAGCATCTCGTCCGGCGCGCGCTTGCCGACCTGGGTGCCGTACAGCGCCTGCAAGGCGAGCTCGCGGGCGTGCCGGCGTGAGGTGGAGGCCATGATCAGACCGGCTGCGCCCTCCGCGCCAAGAACGCCGGCAACCAGCCGACGCCGACGCCGCCGGCGCGGAACTCCGGGTCCCCCAGCAGTTCGCGGGCGAAGTCGACCGTCGTCTTCACGCCCTCGATACGCGTCTCGCCCAGCGCGCGTTCCATCCGCAGGATCGCCGACTCGCGCGTGCGTCCGACGGCGACGATCTTGGCCAGCATCGAATCGTAGAACGGCGGGACCACCGCGCCGCCGTAGACGTGGGTGTCGACCCGGATCCCCGGACCGCCCGGGAAGACGACCGTGGTCAAGAGGCCGGCCGCCGGGGCGAAGTTGTGGTCGGCGTCTTCGGCGTTGACGCGCACCTCGATCGCGTGGCCGTGCGGGTGCATGTCTTCCTGCGCGAAGCCGAGCGGCTCGCCGGCCGCGATGCGGACCTGCTCCTTGACCAGGTCGACGCCGTAGACCAGTTCGGTCACCGGGTGCTCGACTTGGATGCGGGTGTTCATCTCCATGAAATAAAGCTGCTCGCCGTGGACCAAGAACTCGAGCGTCCCGGCGTTGGTGTAGCCGACCGCGCGCGTCGCGGTCAGCGCGATGTCGTGGAGCCGGTCGCGCAAGGCCGGGTCGAGCGCCGGCGCCGGCGCCTCTTCGATCAGCTTTTGGTGCGAGGGTTTCTGCACCGAGCAGTCGCGCTCGCCGAGGTGGACGACGCCGCCGTGCTCGTCGGCCAGCACCTGTACCTCGATGTGACGCGGGTTGACGATCAGCTTCTCGACGTACATCCGACCGTCTTTGAACGACGCCTCGGCCTCGGCGCGGGCGGTCGCGAAGGCCGTCGCTAGTTCCTCGGGGGCGTAGACCTCACGCATCCCCTTGCCGCCGCCGCCGGCTGTCGCCTTGAGCAGGACCGGGTAGCCGATCTCCTCGGCGATCGCGCGCGCCTCCTCGGCCGACGCGACGATGTCGCTGCCCGGCGTCGTCGGGATGCCGGCCTCGCGCATCAGCCGCCGCGCCGTCGCCTTGTCGCCCATCGCGGCGATGACCGACGGCGAGGGGCCGATGAAGGTCAACCGGTGGTCGGCGGCGATCTCGGCGAAGCGCGCGTTCTCAGCCAAGAAGCCGTAACCGGGGTGAATCGCATCGCAGCCGCTGATCAGCGCCGCGCTGATGATATTAGGGATGTTCAGGTACGAGCGCACGACCGGCCCGGGGCCGACGCAGAACGCCTCGTCGGCGTAGCGCACGTGCAACGAGTTGCGATCGGCCTCGGAGAAGATCGCGACGGTCGCGACACCCAGCTCGTGACAGGCCCGGTTGATCCGCAACGCGATCTCGCCACGATTCGCGATCAAGACTTTCTTGAACACTAGCGCTCTACGGTGAAGAGAGGTTGGCCGTATTCGACGGGTTGACCGTCGGTGACTAGGACGGCGGAGATCCGGCCGGCGCCGCGGGAGCGCACGGCGTTGCGGATGCCGAGCGCCTCGACGTAGGCCAGGTCCCGGTCGCCGTCGAGTTCCTGGCCCTCGTGCAGCGCGGGCCGCAGCAGACGGACTACCCCAACCACGTCGCTGGCGATGACGTCGGCGTGGCGCTCCGGGGTCCGCTCCGCGATCCGGTCGCTGCCTTCGGCGGCCGGCGACTCCGGCCGCGGGGCGGCGGGGGCGATACGGGAGGCGCGGCGCAGCTCGATCTCGGTCTCGCCGTCGCGGATGCGCAGCCGGGCGAAGCCGCTCTCGGCCAGGGCACCCGCCAGCGCGCGAGCGCGCTTGGCGATCACGTCTTCGGTCATCCGGCTGCGGGTTCGACGCCCCACCGGCGCCGCCCCCGGGGCGATCAGCGCTCGGCGTGGAACTATCCGCTTACAAGGAGGTATGGCTATCTCGAGTACCGTCGTAGCCGATCCCTCGTTCGCGCTCGTCTATCCCCAGGGTTTGGCGCTCGGCCCGGCGGCCGCGGCGCTCGACGCCGCCGGCATCATGCATATGGCGGCCGCGTTTCCGTATGCCCCGGCTGACGGCGGCGCGCCGATCGTCTACCTGATCGACGAGGGACGCCTGCTGAACTTGGGCCCCCGGGCGATCGTCGAGCGGGCGCTGGCGGCACTGGCGCAGTCCCAGCGGGCGGCGATCGTGGTCCTCGCCGAGCAGCGGACCCGCGCCGCCTGGCTGGCCGAGAACCCGCACGTCGCCGGTTGGATCGTCGCTCCGCTGCAGGCTCCGGCCCTGATCGCGACCGTGCGCGCCACGGCGGCCGGGCTGGCGGCCCGCCAAGAGGTCCAGGCGCTCCAGGGCGAGACCGACCATCTGCTGCAGATCGGCTTGGCGCTCTCCGCCGAGCGCGACATCGTCAAGCTGCAAGGGGCGATCGTGCGCAGCGCCCGCGAGTTGACCCACGCCGACTCGGGCTCGCTCTACATGCTCGAGGACGGCGACGAGGGCGAGCGGGTCCTGCGCTTCGCGGTCGCGCAGACCGGACCGCACGATCGCGGGACGTATTTGGGCGCCGTCCTGCCACTCTCGCGCACCTCGATCTCCGGCTACGTCGCGCTCAGCGGTGAGACGGTCCGCATCGCCGACGCGTACACCATCCCCGACGACGCCGAATACCGCTTCAACCGCAGCTTCGACCACGCCAACGGCTACCGCACGAAGTCCGTGCTGGCCGTCCCGATGCGCGATCACCAGAACGCCATCGTCGGCGTCATCATGCTGCTCAATCGCAAGCCCGAGTTTGGTATCGTCCTCGCCTCGCCGGCCGAGACCGAGGCGGTCGTCGAGCCGTTCACCGATCGCGACGAGCGCGTGCTGCGCTCGCTGGCCTCGCAGGCCGGCGTCGCGCTCGAGAACAAAGCGCTGGTCGACGCGATCCAAGACCTCTTCGAGCAGTTCGTGCGCGCCTCGGTCAAGGCGATCGAGGTGCGCGACAAGTCGACGATGGGTCATTCGGAGCGCGTCGCCGAGCTGACCGTCCTGCAAGCCGAGACGATCAACTCGATCGCGACCGGCACGCTGGCCGATCTCCACTTCGACGTCGACCAGCTGCGCGAGATGCGCTACGCCGCGCTGCTGCACGACTTCGGGAAGGTCGCCGTCCCCGAGTACATCTTCGGCAAGGCCAAGAAGCTGCCCGACGGCCGGCTCGATACGATCCGCTTGCGCTTCCTGCTGGCCATCGAGCAGAGTACCGACGAGCGCCGGCGGGCGCAGTTGCGCGAGCTGCTCGCCGCGGTCGAGGGCGCCAACGAGCCGCGCGTCGTCGCCGCCGAGATCGGCGACGTCCTCGACGCACTCGCTCGCATGACGTACCGCGAGCTGGAACGCGAGCGGCCGCTGCTCGACGAGGCGGAGCTGGCCTTTCTGCGCATCCCGCGCGGCTCGCTCTCGGGCGACGAACGCCGCGCGATGGAACAGCACGTCACGCAGTCGTTCTACTTCTTGCGCGAGATCCCGTGGGCCCGCACACCCTGGCGCAACGTCGCCGAGCTGGCGTACGGCCACCACGAGCACCTCGACGGCACCGGCTATCCGCGCGGGCTGCGCGGCAACGAGATCGCACCGCAGGTTCGGCTGCTCACGATCAGCGACGTCTTCGACGCGCTGACCGCCAACGACCGGCCCTACAAGCCGGCGATCACCGTCGAGCGCGCGCTCGACATCCTGGTCAAGGAATTCGCCGAGCGCGGCAAGATCGACCGCGAGCTGCTCGATATCTTCATCGCGCGCCGCGTCTACGAACCGGTCGTCGCCGCGCGCAGCTAAGACGGTACGGAACGGTGCAGACGGAGTACTGCGTCGTGGGCGCGGGGTTCGCCGGCCTCTCTGCGGCGCGGCGACTCCAGGATCGCGGACACGCGACCGTGGTGCTCGAAGCTCGCGATCGCGTGGGCGGACGGGTCTGGAACCGGCCGGCCGCCGACGGAACCGTCGTTTCTGTGGGCGGGACGTGGCTGGGCAAACGCCAGGATCGAATGTTCGCGCTGTGCCGCGAATTCGGGCTTGAGCCCTATCCGCAATACGAGCTAGGCGACACGATCATGCACCTGGACGGTGTGAACCGGCGGTACCGCGGCACGCCAAAAATCGATCTCTTTGCGCTGCTCAGCCTAGGGCTCGCATTCTGGCGGCTCGACCGCATGGTGAAACGCCTACCAATCGATGAGCCTTGGAAGGCGAGCGGCGCGAGAGCGCTGGATTCGCAGACGCTCGGTGCGTGGTTTGGTTCGCCGTGGAACGTGCCTTCCGCGTTGGCGCGAAAGCTGATCGACACGACGATGACGACGCTGTTTTGCGTCGATCCAGACGAAGTTTCGCTGCTTGGCTCGCTCGTGCTCGCCCGCGGCGGCGGAAGCTTTGACTATTTCGTCGACGCGACGAACACCGAGACGCACTTGGTCGACGGCGGAGCACCGGAGCTGGCTATCCGGCTAGCCGCGAAGCTTGGCGATGCGCTGCACCTTTCGTCTCCCGTGCGGCGGATCAGCCGGACCGGTGCGGGAGTGGAAATCGTCTCGGACCGGCTTACGGTCGAGGCGCGGCGGGTCATCGTTGCGGTTCCCCCGCTGTTGGCCAGCCGGATCGAGTACGAGCCGATGCTTCCCCCCCCGCATTCGCAGCTGCTGCGCCGCATGCTGAGCGGAGCGGCCCTGCGCGGCGTCACGATCTACGATGAGCCGTTTTGGCGCAACGACGGGCTGTCCGGGATGAGCGTCGCTCCGGACTTGCCCGTCCCGGTAGCGCTCGATCAATCGCCTCGTTCAGGAAAGCCGGGCATACTCAGCAGTTATATGTTCGGGCCCCAAGCGATCGAGGCGGCGACGCTCGATCCGGCGGAACGCCGCGACATCTGGCTGCGCGCGCTCGCTGCGCGATACGGCTCCAAAGCCTTATCGCCGAGGGCGCATCTGGAAACGGACTGGACCGCGCAAGAATGGTCGCTCGGCGGCATGATCGCCCACTTCGCTCCCGGCGCGCTCACCAATTACGGACCGGCGTTGCGCGAACCGGCGGGCCGCATTCACTGGGCCGCCAGCGAATACGCGACGGAGATGCACGGACTCATGGAAGGCGCCGTGCGCTCCGGCGAGAGTGCAGCGGACCAGGTCCTCGACTCTGCACCGTAGGTGCGCATCACTCACCGGGGGATCCGGGTTACGGCCGATAAATGAGCCCGACCGAAGCGACCGGGGTGACGACGCGGGTGCGCAAAGCGCCGCTCAGCGCGGCGAGGTTGGCCGCAAAGGCGGGATTCGTGTTGAGCGGACCGGTCGCGCTGGCGCTGGCGGTCCCGTCGCGGACCAAGATGCCGCCGTCGACGGTCAGCGCGAAGCCGCGGATCAGCCCGGTCCCCGTCCCGACGCCGGCATACAGACCGGGATGGTCGAAGGCCACCCGCGAGCGTAAAATCCCGATCCCGCTGACCGGGTAGACGCCGTTGCCGACTTGCGCCGTACCGCTGCTGCCCAGCCGAGCGACGTTGTCGATCTCGTCGCTCCCGAAGAGCAGGCCGCCGCTGATCCGCCAGCGTCCACCGTAGGGACGAAAATCGCCGAGCACCGCGACGTTGCGAAAGCGTGAGGTCGTCGTGTACGGCGTGTGGCTGTAGCTGGTCTGCTGGGACTGGCTGAGCGTATTCGTCTCCAAGCGCAGACTGAAGTCGTACAGGAACGGCTTCTCGAGCGTGAGCCCGTCGCCGATCGAGCTGACGTGCACGCCGATCGAGACCGATGAGAAAGCGTCGGCACGGGCGGCGGCAGGGAGTGCGGCGAGGGCGCAGGCGAGCACGGCTGCGGCCGGACGTCTCATCGCGGCTCGACTTCGACAACGCCCGCGCGCTCCCCGGGCGGCAGCGCGTCGCGCAGTGAAGCGAAGCGAGCGTCGATCTCGGCCAGCGGGACGAGCGCGAAGGCGCGCTCGCGCAGGTGCGCGTGCGGGATCACCAGGTCCGGGCCGGCCAGCTCGAGGTCGCCGTAGGTGAGGATGTCCAGGTCGAGCACCCGCGGCCCCCAGCGGACGGTCGCGACGCGACCTTCCTCGGTCTCGATCCGCTTGAGCGCCGCGAGCAGCACGTGCGGCGCAAGCTCCGTCTCGACCAGTGCCGCCGCGTTGACGAACGGCGCCTGCTCCGCCAGGCCCCACGGTGCCGTGCGGTACAGCGACGAGCGCGCCAGCACCGTCCCGATCTCATCGAGCCGCGCGAACGCGCGCCGCACGTGCGCCGCCGCGTCGCCGACGTTGGAGCCGATCCCAATGGCGGCGCGCGCCACGCGTCAGCGCTCGCGCGCCAACGTGACGACCGGGGTCGCGCCGCCGAGCAGGTTCGGCTTGGCCAGCGCGATGCGGGCGCGAACGACGCGTGGATCGCGCATGACGGCGTCGAGGATCACCTCGCCGAGGCGCTCGAGCAGCGCGAACCGTTCGGGCGCGACGACGTCGACGACCAGCGCGTGGAGGTCGGCGTAGCTGACGGTATCGGCCAGCAGGTCGCTCGCGCGGGCGGCGGAGAGATCCAGCTCGATTGCGAGATCGACGTCGATCGGCTGCGCGACGTCCTGCTCGCCGGGGTTCGCGCCGTGGTGTCCCCAGGTGCGGATGCCGCGAATCTCGATGGTGTCGAGGCGCGCCGCGCGCCTCACGGCAGCTTTTCGGTCCAGCCGTCGGGACGCCAGCCGCGCACGACGGCGTCGGCGACGCGCACCACGTCGCGCTGTTCGGCGACGTCGTGGACGCGCACGACGTCGATCCCCGCCGCGACGGCGAGCGCGACGGTCGCGGCGGTGCCGAACTCGCGCGCGTCGACCTCACGGCCGGTCAGCTTGCCGATGGTCGACTTGCGCGAGGTCCCGATCAGCGTCGGGAAGCCGAGCGCGACCAGCCGCGGCAGCGCGCGCAGCACGGCCAGATTGTGTTCGGGCAACTTCCCGAAGCCGATCCCCGGGTCGAGGATCACGTGCTCGGGCGGGATCCCGGCCCGCACGCAACGCGTCGCGGCTGCCTCGAGAAAGGCGAGCAGCTCGTCGACGACGTCGCGCTCGTAGACCGCGACGGCCTTGTTGTGCATGACGACCAGCGGCGTGCCCAGCTCCGCTGCGGCGGCGACGAGCGGCGGCGGCGCTCCCCAGATCGAGTTGAGCAGGTCGCCGCCGGCCGCGACCGCCGAGCGGAACACGCCCGGTTTGAACGTGTCGACCGAGACGATCGCCTGCGGCACGGCGGCGCGGATCGCCGCCAGCGCCGGCAGCAGCCGGCCGAGTTCGGTCGCCTCGTCGATCGGGCGGCTCCCCGGCCGCGTCGACTCGGCGCCGACGTCGATGATGTCGGCCCCCTCCGCCAGCGCTGCCACCGCGTGCGCGGCCGCGGCGGCGGGATCGAGGTCACCGTCACCCGAGAACGAGTCGGGCGAGACGTTGACGATCCCCATGACATACGTGCGTACACCCCACGGCAGCACACGGCCGCGCGCGCGCAGTGCGCCGCGCACGGCGGCGCCCGCCCGGCTAGACATTCGAGATGACGTTGGCGACCCACCAACCGCGCAGCGTCGCCACGACGAACGTCGAGCCGGTCACCACGATGATGTCGTCCGCCTCGGCGTTGCGCCGCGCGATCGAGAACGCTTCGACCGGATCGGCGATCGCGCGGCCCCAGGCCCCCAGCTCGCCAGCAATCGAGGCGAGTCGCTGCGGCCGCGACGCCTGCCGCCCGGGCACCGAGAAGCTGGTGAAGATGAACGACGATCCGCCCAACGCGACGAACGGACGGATCACCTCGAGCGCGTCCTTCGACTCGCCGACCGCCATGACGAAGGTGAAGTGCCGGTCGGGGAACGTCTGCTGCAGCGCGTGCGCGAGACCGGCCGCCTTGTCGCCGTTGTGCGCGATGTCGAAGACGACACCCGGGTGCGAGGGGAAGAACTCCATCCGGCCGGGGATGATCGTGCGCGCGAGCCCGGCTTCGATCGCCTCGCGTCCGGGCCGCAGCGACGGCGCGAGCTGCTCGAGCGCGCGGATCGCGGTCGCGGCGTTGCGCTGCTGGAAGCCGCCCAGCACCGGCAGCGCGATCTCGTAGCGATCCTCCGGCGTCACCACCGAGAACGACTGACCGTACCGCTCGCCGCGCTGCGGCTCGACGCGCACCGTGTCGGCGACCGAGATGAACGGCGCGCCGGCCGCGGCGCAGGCGCGCTCGATCTGCTCGCGTGCCGGGCCCGGCCGCACGTCGCTGACCAGCGGGACGCCGGGCTTGGCGATCCCGGCCTTGTCGCGCGCGATCTCCTCGAGTGTCGAACCGAGGATGTCGACGTGGTCGAACCCGACGTTGGTGATGATCGCGACCTGCGGCAGCAGCACGTTGGTCCCGTCGAGCCGGCCGCCGACGCCGGCTTCGATCACCGCGATGTCGACGGCTTCGCTGGCGAACCACAGGAACGCGAGCGCCAGCAACGTCTCGTAATAGGTCGGGTTGCCGTACTCGTACGCGATCCGGTCGACCGCGGTGCGCAGCTCGCCGATGAGGTCGCCGAAGGTCTCCTCGGCGATCGCGACGCCGTCGATCCGGGCGCGCTCGGTCACGCTCTCGAGGTGCGGCTTGGTGTGGAGGCCGGTGCGTTTCCCGGCCGCCTGCAACGCCGCCGCGAGCATCGTCGCGGTCGAACCCTTCCCGCTCGTGCCGGCGACGTGGATCGTCGGGTAGCGGTCCTGCGGGTCGCCCAGCGCGGCCAAGAAGGCGCGGAACCGCTCGAGCCGGTTCGGCATCCGCCCCGAGGCAGTCTCGTTGATCAGTCCGAGCAGATAGGACTGCGCCGCTTGGAAGGTCACTTCGTATCCAACCCGGTCGGATGGCGGTCGGCTTCGTCGCCGGCAAGCAAGTCGAGCGCGTGCGGCAGCGCAGGCAAGATCGCGGCCAGCGTCTCGCGGACCGCCTTCGGGCTGCCCGGCAAGTTGACGATCAACGACCGGTTGCGCACGCCGGCGATCGCGCGCGAGAGCATCGCCCCCGGGGTGATCCGCAGCGAGGCCGAGCGCATCACCTCACCGATCCCCGGCACCTCGTAGTCGAGCACGGCCGCGGTCGCTTGCGGCGTGCGGTCGCGTGGTGCGACGCCGGTCCCGCCGGAGGTGAGCACGAGCCGCGTCGGCCCGTCACACAGCTCGATCAGCGCCGCTTGCAGCGCCGCCGCGTCGTCGGCCAGGATCCGTTCGTCGTCGACGCACAGCGGCGTGCCGGCGAGCGCCTCGCGCACGGCCGGCAGGCACGCATCGGGGCGCGCGCCGCTGGCGGCGCGGTCGGAGAGGACGATGACGGCTACCGGGCGATCGGCTGCGGCGCTCACGTCGCCTGCCACGTCCCCGATTTTCCACCCGTCTTCTCGAGCAGCCGTACGCTCTCGACGACGATCCCCTTGTCGAGCGCCTTGCACATATCGTAGATCGTCAGCGCGGCGATGGTCGCGGCGACCAGCGCCTCCATCTCGACGCCGGTCGGGCCGAAGGCGCTGGCGCGGGTCTCGATGCGCAGCGTCGTCGCGTCGTCCCAGCCGAATGCGACCTCGACGGCACCGACCGCGAGCGGGTGGGCGAGCGGGATCAGCTCGTCGGTGCGCTTCGCCGCCATGATCCCAGCGAGTTGCGCGGCCGCGAACGCATCGCCCTTCGCCAGCGTCGCCGCGCGCAGCGCCTCCGCCGCCGCCGGCACCATCCGCACGCGCGCGACGGCCCGGGCCGTGCGCGCCGTCGCCGGCTTGGCCCCGACGTCGACCATCGTCAACGACCCATCCGCCGCCACGTGCGAAAGGCGTGGTTTCACAAAAAATCCAAACTGGTTGCGTCGACGGTGAGGTCGTTCTCGGCCAGCCAAGTGGGGTCGTAGAGGCGCGAGCGATAGCGGTCGCCGCCGTCGGAGAGGATCGTCGCGATGCGGCTGCCGGCGGGCAGCGTGCGGGCGTAGCGCGCCGCCCCGGCGACGTTGAGCGCGGCGGAACCACCCACGAATAGCCCCTCTTCGTGCAACAGCCAGTGCGCCATCGCGACCATCGTGCGATCGTCGACGCGCACGGCGTCGTCGACCATCGCACCGGCGAAGTTCGCCACGATGCGCTTGATCCCGATCCCCTCGACGACCGAATCGCCTTCGACCGCCAGCGTCCCGGTCTTCACGTAGGCGAACAGCGCCGAGCCGTACGGATCGCACAGGACGATCCGGATCCGCTCGTCGGCGGCCTTGAGCGCGCGGCTGACGCCGGCGATCGTCCCGCCGGTCCCGGCGGAGGCGACGAACGCATCGAGTCGTCCGCCGCTCTGCACCAGCAGCTCGGGTCCGGTCGTACGCTCGTGCGCTTCCCGGTTGGCCGTGTTCTCGAATTGGTTGGCCCAGACCGCGCCGGGCGTCCGCGCGGCGATCCGTCGGGCGACGTGGTAGTAGTTGTTCTCGTCGGCGAACGGGACCGCGGCGACGACGTGCAGCTCCGCGCCGAACGTCCGCAACAGCGCGTATTTCTCAGGGGCTTGGTCGTCCGGCATGACGATGATCGTCCGGTAGCCGCGCGCGTTGCCCACCAGCGCCAACCCGATCCCGGTGTTGCCGGCCGTCCCTTCCACCACCACGCCGCCCGGCTGCAAGGCGCCGCGCGATTCGAAGTCGCTGATGATCCCCAGGGCGGCGCGGTCCTTGACCGATCCGCCGGGGTTGAGAAACTCCGCCTTGCCCAGGACGGTGCGACCGAGCGCCGCCGAAAGCTTCGGGAGCGCGATGAGCGGCGTGCCGCCGATCGCTCCCACCAGGCCTTCGCGTACGCCGGGATCGCTCGCAGGTGAGGGTTTCAGCACGGTGCGGTGAACGTGGTCCGACAAAGATGACGGTTCCTGTTCCCCTGACGGCCGGTCTGCGATGAACTCCGCCCCCGACGGCGTCGTGGGACTCTATAGCGCCGTCGGCGACGCGTTGGCGGGGCGGTCGCTCGGCTTCGGGCGCCGCCGCGCCGCGCTGGCGGCGCGCTTCGCGCTGCAGCGGGGCGTCGGCGAGGACCTGCTCGGTGCCGTGTGGGTCGCCGGGGCGCTGGCCGACATCGGCTTGCTCGGGGTCGTCCCGCCGCCCGGCGCCGACCAGCACGTGCGACTGCTCTTCGAGGCCGACGCGCCGTTGCACGGCGCGCGCATCGTGGCCGGGATGGCGGGCCTCCCGGCGCGGGCCGCCGACACGCTGCGCTGGCACGCCGAGCACGACGACGGGACCGGCATCCCCGACCGGTTGCGTTGGGACGGCATCCCGACCGAGGCGGCAGCGCTCGGGATCGCCCACGCGTTCCTCGCGGCGATGGAGGATCCCGACGGCCCACGCGCGGCCCCCGAAGCGCTGTTCACGGTCATCGGCGAGAGCGGGCGCCTCTACCGGGTCGAACTCGTGCGCGCGTTTCGGGAATTCGTCGCCTCGGTGCCCACCTGGGACCAGCCGTTCGATCCCGACGTCCGTCCGACCGATGAAGCGGCGCTGCTGGCCGACCTGGTCGTCCGGCTCGACGCCCGCGACCACCGCACGATCGGGCGCACCGCCCGGCTCGTCCACGTCGCTGAGATGCTCGCCGAGCGGCTGCCCGTCGACGGTGCGCACGCCGCTCACCTGGCGCGGCTGCTGGCGCTGGGCCGGGCCACGCCCGAGACCGACCCCGACGACTTCGACCCGCTCTCGCGGTTCGCGCGCGAGCGGCGCAGCGCCGAGGCGAACCGGGCCGCGGCGATCGCGGCGTCGGTCCCCGGCTTCGCCGCCGACGCGCCGCATCTGGCGGCTTCGGGCGCGTGGCACGAGGACGGCGGCGTCGAGCCGCTGGCCGGCATCTTGGGCTTGGCGCTCGCGGTCGAGTCGCTCCCGGCGATCGACGCGCCCCGCCGCGTCTCCGCCGCGGCAGGTTCGCAGTTCCACCCTGAGGTCGCCCGCGCGTACCTCGCGGTCATCGGAGTGCCGACGTGATCGATCTTCCGGCCCGCACTCGGCGCATCTCGGGGAGCCGGCTGCTCGACCTGTGCCAGGCGCGCGAGATCCGCAGCGTCATCGATCCGTTCATGGGCCTGCCGATGCACCTCAACGCGCTCAAGCGACACGGGATCGCCGTCCACGGCGCCGACCTGCTCGAGTGGTTCGTCCGCGCCGGCGAAGGGTTGGTCGTCAACGACTTCACGATCCTGCGCGACGCCGAGGTCGCCGAGGTGGTCGAGATGTTGCCCGGCCGCATCTACCCGACCGATCTGTTCCGCGCCTGGGACGGCGTCTTCTTCAGCGAGGATCAGTGCCGGTATCTCGGTGTGTGGCACGCCAACGTGCACGGCTTGCGCAGCGACGGGCAGACGGGCTTGGCCGTCGTCGGACTGTGGCACGTCCTGTGCCACTGGCTGCTCAAGTCGAAATATCCCGACGACCTGGTCGACGTTCCGCCCAGCGAGTTGGCTTGGCACTACATTCGCGAGACCGAGCGCTGGGTCGTCGGCAACGGCAAGCGCAACACGGTGCGGCGCGGCGACTTCCACACGACTTTGGGGGCGGTGCGCACCGACGCGGTGTACTTCGCGCCGCCGGGCCGCAGCGGCGCGAAGCGCATCGACGCGCGGGTCTGGATGTGGGAAGCGTGGTGGCAAGGCGATCCGTACCTGAACGTCGAGCGGCTCTATCGCGACACGGTCTTCGGCGGGCGCGTCAACGACGACGCGAGCTACGACCGCGCGATCGGCGAGGTGATGACCGCCGCCGAGGCGGCGCCGTACGTGATCCTGCAATCGAACGCGCGCGAGGCCGCCCGCTTCGAGCGCCTCGTCTCCGCCTTTCGTCCGAAGGTCGAGGTCGTCGCCCCCGACGACGACGAGATCTACATCATCGGTACGAAATAGGTAGCTTCGGCGAAGCCGAAGCTACCTATTTGACGAGGCGCTCTGGAAGCGAAACCAGACCAGACAGAGCAGCGCCAGCGCGGCGGCGACGATGCCGTGCTTGGTGTGGACGCCGGCCGGATAGAAGTGGCCGGTCCAGTACAGGACGGCGACGATCAGGAACACGACGGCGAGGATGACGGCGACCTGCTTCATGCGATGCCTTTCGTGACGAGGAGGGCGAAAGCGAGCGCCCCGGCGACGATGCAGTACCACGCGAACGGGCTCAGATCGTTGTGCCGGAACCAGCGGGTGAGGAAGGCGACGGATGCATAGGCGGTGACGCCGGCCAGCGCGGCGCCGGCCAGCGCTTCGACGAGCACCAGGTGCGCGTCGGGCGCGAACAGTTTGGGGATCTCCAGCGCGGCGGCGGCGAAGATCACCGGGGTCGCGAGTAGGAACGAGTAGCGGGCTGCATCCTCGTGCCGCAGGTCGCGCAGCAGCCCGGCGACGATCGCCGCACCGGAGCGCGAGATCCCCGGCAAGAGCGCCAACGACTGGGCCAGCCCGACCAGCACACCGTCCCGCAGACCGAGGCGATCGAGGGCGCGGTACGGATGTCCGGCGTTGACGTGCTGGCGGCGCCGCAGTCGCTCGCCCAGCAGCATGAGACCACCGTTGGCGACCAGGAACAGCGCGACCGGCAGCGGCGCGGCGAAGAGCCGCTTGACACTCGACTCGAACAGCACGCCGAGGACGGCGACCGGGACCGTGCCGGCGACCAGCAGCCAGGCGACACGCTCGTTCGGCTCCTCGCCGATGCGCCCGCGGACCAGCGACGCGAGCAGCCCACGGGCAAGCGCGAGCCAGTCGCGCCGGTAGAAGGCCACCAGCGCCAGCGCGGTCCCCAGATGCAGCGCGACGACGAACGCCAAAAACGCGTCCGAACCCTCGTCGACGTTCCAGCGGAACAGCGCCGGGACGAGCACCGTGTGGCCGAGACTGCTGATCGGGAAGAGCTCGCTGACGCCCTGCAGCACCGCGAGGAGCATCGCCTGCACGAACGTCACGACCGCGTCGGTTCGCACGCAGGGGAAGCTTTCCCGCTGGCGGTGAAGCCGCGCGGCAGTGAGTGAAGGACGCGTCCACCGCCGTCTCAACGACGCCCCGCTCCTCGTTTCGTACACGATCGGCGACGAGTTTGCCGCTGCGTACACCGAAACGTACGATGTCGGCTTAGGCGGCCTGGCGATGCTCTCCGAGCCGGAGCTGCGCTCCGGTCAGGAGCTCCAGCTCAGCCTCGAGCTGCGCGGTGATCCGCGGCCGGCGCTGCGCTTGATCGGCTCGGTTCGCTGGTGCCGCTTCGATCCGGCGCTGGGCAAGCACCGCATCGGCGTCGAGTTCACCGAGCGAACCGACGCCCAGGACCAACAGCTGCTCGGGTACATCGACATGATGTACAAACTCCGCGACCTCGGCGTGCTCTAGTGGATTCGGCGCTCTTAACGAGCGCCGAACCCATCGCGTTCGCAGCCTACGGCTGCGAGCCGCCCGTTATTGAGAATCGAACTCGACGCTGAAGAGGTAGTGGTCGGCGACCGGGACGCAGTCCTTGACCTCGGTCTTGAAGGTCGACTGCCGGGCGGCGGAGAGCGCTGCGGCGTTGAGCAGGGTGCTCGGCGAGCTGTAGATCTTCAGGCCGGTGATATGGCTGTTCTCATCGAGCGCCACCTCGACCTGAACGATCCCACTGATGCCTTGCTGCTGCGCCATCGCCGGCGTGTCGGGCGTCGCGGCCTTCACCGTCTCGGCGGCGGCGTTGGGGACTTTGCAGGACGCCGGCGTCGGGGTCGGCACGGGCGTCGCCGGCGCCGGCGTGGCCGGCGGGGCCACGACCGGCGGACCGGTGCCTTGACCCTGCGGGATACCTTGCGTGTTGCCGTGCGTGTACTGGTTCGCCACCTCGCTCGGACCGCTGTTGTGCGAGCTGAGCTTGAGCGTGTTGATCTTGATTTTCGGTTGCGTCGGCGCGGGCGTCTGCGGCGGCGGGGTGGTCTTGGGCGGTGGCGTCGGCGGTGGCGTCGGCGCGGGGGTCGGCGTCGGCTTGGGGGTCGGCGGCGGCGTCGGCACGTGCACGACCGTCACGTGCTGCGGTGCCTCTTCGGTCGTCTGCGAGCGCTGGAACTTGACGAACGGGCCGAGGATGAGGTGCAGCGCGATCGAGATGATGAAGCCGTACGCAAGGAAGTTCCTCGCCCGCACGACCGTTGGGTTCGGCGGCTGCTTCGGCTGCTTCGGCGGCGTCGGAGTCGTCGCCATCTAGCTCCCCGATTGACCTTCGGGCGTTCCCTGGATGTGGTTGGCCAACCCGAACGTGTCGAGGTGCGCGTGCTGCGCCGCGTCCATCACGCGCAGGATCGTCCCGAAGCTCGCCTTCGGGTCCGCCTTGATGATGACGGTCTTCAGGCCACTCCCGGTCGACTTGACCAGTTCCGCGAACTGCTCTTGCGCCTGCATCTGGTCGACGACGCTCGAACCGATCTGCACCTGGTTCTTGGCGTTGACCAGCACGACGATCTGCGACGGGTGGACCTTGTCCTTGTTGTAGGCGTCGGGGAGTTTGGGCTCTTTGATGACCGAGGCGAGGATGATGAAGATGATCAGCAGGACCAACAACACGTCCGTGAAGGGCGTGATGTTGATCGTCGACATCACTTCTTCTTCGCCTTGCGGGGTGGAGACGGCCACGGGTGCGGTTCCTTACTTACGAGGTGACGAAGCCGACGTCGCTCAGACCGGCCATCTTCGCCGCGTCGAGGATTCGGATGATGGTGCCGTAGGGTGCTTTCACGTCGGCGGTCAGCGCGACGTGCTTGTTGCCCTTGGTGTGTTCGGCCGCTCGCATGTCGGGGTAGATGCGCGTATCGTCGGTCCGCTTGCCGTCGACGTAGATGACGCCCTTCTCGTTGACCAGAACCTCGATGTCGGTCGTCTTCTTCTGCCGCTGCTGGGGCGTGTTGTTGTCGCTGTTGGGCAGCTGCTTCTCGAAGCCGGGCGGCGCGACGAGCGCCGCGAGGATCATGAAGATGATGAGCAGGACCAGAAGCACGTCGGTGAACGGCGTGATGTTGATCTCGGCCATCACCTGATCGTCCTGCTGGGACGAAACCATGCTCATGTCGTAGCGCTCATCGGTCGGGAGGGTAGACTACTTCGCGCTGCCGGGCTGGTAGAGGTCGGTCGGAATCGCCGCACCCGTGTTGTGGAAGTGCAGCATCTCCGCCAGCTGGTTCGAGGCGACGATCATCTCCTGGTTGTACACCTTGATCCTCGTCTTGAAGTAGTTGAAGAAGACGACGGCGACGACCGCAACGAACAGCCCGGCCGCAGTCGTGATCAGGGCTTCCGAGACGCCCGCCGCAACGACGGCCGGGGTCGAGTTGCCCTTGAGCGCGATGTCCTGGAATGCCCGGATGATGCCGAGTACCGTTCCGAACAGACCGACGAACGGCGCGATGACCGCGATCGTCCCGATCACGCCGAGATTGCGCTCGAGCGTGTTGAGGTTCTCCATCAGGGCGATCGAGAGGGCGTCGGTGATGTCGGCGCGGTTCTTCTCGCCGCGCAGCAGGCCGAACTCGAGGATCTTCGGCAGCATCCCCTTCTGCTGCTGGCAGATTTTGATCGCGCCGCTCAAGTCGTCGGCCGCGATGCGCTGACCGATCTGCTTGAGCAAGCCCTTCGAATCAGAGTGCTGGCTCGCGAAGAAGAGCAGGCGCTCGATCACGATTGCCACCGCGATGACCGACATCACCAGCAGCACCCACATCGCGAAACCACCCGCGACGATGAAACCGAAAAAGTCTGAATAGTTCACGAGATGCGCTAACGCCTCCGAGACGTCGAGGGGTGAGAGTCGGCCGGTTGAGCCGGTTCAGCCGCTGCCGGAGCAAAATGAAAAACGGCGGGGTCGTCGCTCCCGGTGCGGGAGGCTACACTTGGCGGTCTCACTGTTCATTCCTACTGCTTTGGTCCCAGCTTTTTCAAAGCTGCCTCGACCTTGGCCGCGAGCGCGGCGTCGGCGCCCACGTTTGCCTTGGCCCTCTGGAGATACGCCACCGCCCCAGGCTGGTCGCCGGCGTTCGCGGCGAGGACGCCCGCCACGTAGTTTGCCCCGGCGTCGTCGGGGGTGAGCGCAAGCGCCTTGCGGACCTCGGCTAAGGCCTTCTTGAAGTCGTCCGGCGTCTTGGCTGCGTTACCCAGGATGTTCGCCGCCCCGATGTACAGTTGGGGCGCCTGCGCCGGCACCAGTTGCGCCGCCTGCTCATAGTCGCTCACCGCGTCCGCGGCTTTGCCGGCGTGGGCGGCAGCGTTGCCGGCGGTCACGTAGTAATTGCTCAGAATCGTGACCAGCTGCACGTTGCCGGGGTCGCGCGCGCGCACTTGCAGTGCCAACGCGACCCCCTTGTCGGCCTGGTCGGCGGCCAAGTACGCCTGCACGAGCGCGACGTCGATCGTGTTGACGGTCTCGGGCGGCGTCGTCCCGCCGGTCTCGAGCGACTTCGCCTTCTCGAGATCGGCGATCGCCTGCGCGCCGTTCTGCTGGTACGTCTCGGCCGCGCCACGATAGAAGTACGGCACGGGATTCATCGGCTGAAGCGCGATCCCGTGGGTGGCATAGCCGATCGCCTGATCGTACTTCTTCGCTCTGATCGCGTCGCCGGCCGCCCCCTCGTACGATCGGTACGCGACGGCGACGAACGTCGGCTGCAGCGTGTTGACTTGCTCGAACGCGTCCGCCGCATCGTCGAAATCGTTGAGATAATAGTCGGACGCACCGAGCAGCGTCTGCGCGGTGTTGTCGCCGGGATGGGCCGTGAGGTACGCCTGCAACTGCGTCTTGGCTTCGGCGTACTTTCCCGCGCCCAGCAGCGCGTTGATCGACTCCATCTCGCCGTTCGCGGCGCCCCGGTTGAGCGCGTCCTCGCCCGCGGAATCGACCCCGACCGTCTGGCCGTTGAAGGTCAGCCAGAAGGTGTAGAAGTCGTCGCCCGGCTTCCCGTCGCGCGTCCCCGGCTTGTAGCTGGCGGCCTTGGCGATCTCGACCGCGGCCGCGTCGTCGGCGTGGTTCGTCGACTTGACGACCGTGACCGAGCCGACCGCGCCGCTCTTGCGCACGAAGACCTTGACCTCGACCCGGCCGGAGCCGGCGATCGGGCTGGTCGGCTTCCCTTGCTTGACGATCTTCGGCGGCACGTAGAAGACCTGCGTCTGCGCGAGCGCGTGCACCGGGAGGGCTGCCAACGCGGGCGCGACGAGCGCCGTCGCGACCAGCGAGCGAGCTATTCGGATCAAGCCTGCCTCATGAGCGGGGGAGGGTGACCGCAGGCGATTGGCCCGCGCCGGGTCGGCCACCTTTTTCCCCTCACGCCCGCTCCGCATCACCCGGACTGACCAGATCGGGGCGCAGGACGACGGCCCCCTCGAGGTAGACGTGCTCGATCTCGTCCTGGCGCCGCTCGGTGTTGACGTGGACCATGACCCGGATGCAGCGCTGCAACCGGCCGGGGACGCCGATCTCGGTGAAGTTGAGCAGGGGGACCAGCGTCCACCCCATCCGGCGCGCCGCGGCGGCCGGAAATTCGGAGACCAGATCCGGCGTGACCGTGAAGAGCGCCGAGCCGACGGCCTCGGGGACGAAGCCGTTGCGCTCGACGATCGCGCGCAAGAGGCGTTCGGTCGCGTCCAAGATCAAGGCCGGCTCGTCGCGCAGGACGGTGATCGCCCCGCGAATCCCGCGGAGCATCACGGTTCAGGTCTCGCTGCGCGGCTCGGCATCGGCTGCCGCAACGATGCGACGAATCGACGCGAGCTCCCGCTCGGTGGCCGGCCGGACACCGCCGACGGCCAGCTCGCCCAGGGAGATCGGGCCGAAGCGCAGGCGGACCAGGGCCAACACCGGGTGGTCGAGCGCCTCGAACATGCGGCGGACCTGGCGGTTGTGGCCCTCGTGCAGGGTCAGGTCGACCAGCGAGACGTCGCGGCGGACCGCGACGACCCGGAGCTGGCCGGGCGCCGTGCGCCCCTCCTCGAGCCGCACCCCGCGCAGGACCTGCTCGACCGTGTCGGGCCCCAGCCGCCCCCGCAGCGTCGCCCGGTAGGTCTTCTCGACGCCGAAGCGCGGATGGGTGAGGACGTGCGCGGCCTGGCCGTCGTCGGTCATCAACAGGACGCCGCTGGTGTCGTAATCGAGCCGCCCGACCGGGACGACGCGCGCCGTCACACCGGCGCCGCGCACGAGATCGCCGATCGTGCGCCGCCCTTCCGGATCGCGCAGCGTGGTGACGACGCCGATCGGCTTGTGGATGACCTGGTAGGTGCGCGGGGCGTCGGCGCGCACCGGTTTCCCGTCGACCTCGACCCGCGCGCCCTCATCGACCTGCGTGCCGAGCTCGCGCACGACCTTCCCCGCGACCCGCACCCGCCCGGCGACGATCATCTCTTCCGCGCGGCGGCGCGACGCGACGCCGGCCGCCGCGAGGAACTTTTGGAGCCTCAGACCTTCTTCAGATCGAACGCGGTGATGAACTCGTCGTTCGTCTGGGTCCGAGCGAGTGCCGCGTAGATCCGCTCCGAGGCCTCGACCGTCGGGACGCCGGCCAACGCGCGCCGCAGGTCGGTGATCTTGTGCAGCGCGATCTCGCTGAGCAGTTGCTCCTCGTACCCGTTGCCGCTGCGCAACAGATCGATCGGCGGATAGGCGCGCGCCTCGGCCAGCTCGCGCGCGAGCACGAGTTCGGCGTTCGAGGCCGGCGCGAACTCCTCGAGCACGAACGGATCGAGTCCGGACGTCCCGGCGCTGACGGTCGCGAGCACGGTCAGCGAACCGCCGCCCTCAACGGCGCGCGCGGCGCCGAAGAGGCGCTTGGGCCGCTGCAAGACGGCGGGGTCGAGGCCGCCGACTTTGTGGTGCGCGCCGGCCGCGTACGCGCGCACCAGGCGCGTGAACGAGGAGACGAGCACGACGGCGTCGCCGCCCAGCTCGGCCAGCCGCTTCGCCCGCTCGAAGACGAGCTCGGCCGTCGTGACGTGGTTGTCGGGATGATCTTCGAACGTCGTCGCGACGACCTCGACCTCGTCGAGCGTCCGCTGCAGGTGGGTGACCGCTTCGGGCCGCTCGTCGACCAGCAGCAGGATGGTGTGCGCGGCGGGCGCGTTGGTCGCCAGCGCACGGGCGATCCGCGCGAGCAGCGCGGTGTCGTTGGTGCGCGGCGGCGCGATCAGCAGTGCACGCTGACCCTTGCCCAGCGGTGCGAACAGATCGATGGCTCGCGTCGCGAGATCGCCGCGGGTCTCGAGGGTGAAGCGCTGCGTCGGCGGCTCGGCACCGAGCTGCTCGAACACGGGCCGGTTCTGGATCGCCTCGGGCGGCCGGCCGTTGACCGTCTCGACCTTGACGATGCCGTAGTACTTCTCGTTCTCTTTCGGGCGGCGCACCTGTCCGGCAACGAGGTCGCCGCGGCGCAGCTCGAAACGACGGATCTGCGACTGCGAGATGTAGATGTCGTCGGTGCCGACCAGATAGCCCTCGCGGCGCAGGAAGCCGTAGCCCTCCGGCAGGACGTCCAGCACTCCGTTCGCCTTCTCGAGGCCGCTGCGCTGGGCTTGGATCTCGAGGATCTCCGCGACCAGCTCGTCCTTCTTGCTCTTGGTCGGGGTGTCGATCTCGAAGGTCTTGGCCAGCTCGTTGAGCTCGGCTTTGCTCATCTCGGCGAGCTGCGCGGCGGAGAGCAGCGGGGGCCCGACCGGTTGCGGAAACTCGGGCTGGGTGAAGACGTCGGTCGACTGGGGCGTCGCGCCGCCCTCGGCGTAGCGCTGGCGATTGCGCCGCGAGCGGCGGCGACGGCCTCCGCCTTCGGGGCGGCCGTTGGTCTGGGGTTTGTTGTCGAACTGCAGCGAAGTGCTCCCTCGGGGAGACGGGCGATCCGCGTGACGGGATCCGACCGGCGAGGCTGCCGGGGCCGCACGTCGACGCGGGGCGCTGGAGAGGAACGAGAAGTCGGCGCGATGCGGGACCGCGCGACGCTCGGAGTCTACCACATCGAAGCTCACGGCGACAAGGCGCGCGGACCGCTGACGCTCGGATTGCCGCGAGCGTAGAAACGCAGCGGGGCCTCGGTCGCGCGCGTCAGTCCGATCCGCACGCTGGTTCCGACCTCGACCACCGCACCGTCATCGGCGAGTTGCAGCGCCGGGTCGCTGGCGAGATCGGCGCCGTCGAACTCCGGCCCGATCGCCATCGCCCGGCACAGGTTGCCGGGGCCGCGCGCGAGGTCGCGTTCGCGCAGGGCCGGCCGTCCGCGCAACGCGCGCATCCTCGCGAGGCCGGCGACCGGCTCGCAGGCGCGGATCAGCGCCGCCGCCCCGATCCCCGTCCCCTCGGCCGTCACGTTGAGGCACCAGTTCGCGCCGTAGATGAAATACACGTAGGCGTGAAGGGGCTCGCCGAACATCGCGCCGTTGCGCCGGGTCCGACCGCGGAAGGCATGCGAGGCGGGATCGGTCGGCATATACGCTTCGGTCTCGACGATGCGACCGACCAACGGCTCGCCGTCGTAGATGCGGACGAGCAGCCGCCCGATCAGCGCGCGGGAGAGCGCGATCGTCTCGTGCGGAAGGTCGGCGCGCCCCAGCCGGCGGCCGAAGGCGAAGTCAGGCGGCGGCGCGCAGGGCGACGTCGGCGCGGGCGCGCGCTTCGAGATCGTGCGTTTCAACGGCCTCGGCGCGTTCGACGCGGGCCAGCGCGAAGCCGTGCAGGACGCAGCGGGCCCGGACGTAGGCCATCGTCAGCGCCGGCGGGACGGCGGTGCGCGCGCAGACGTCGTCGACGGTCTGACGGTCGGCCAGGCGGAGCCGGACTCGGGTGAACCCGTTCGCCCGCAGGTGCGTCGCGACCGCGGTCAGCGCCGCGTAGCCCAGCTCGCGACCCTCGTGCGCCGCCAGCGGGATCGCCCCGAAGGGTACCGCGACGACCGAGCGGCTCGTCCCGGTCGCGATCGCCGCGTAGGCGACCCCGCGGCCGGACGGATCGGCGGCGTAGCCGACGGCGACGTCGGCGGAGCGGTGGCGGGTGGTGTGTGACATGGCTCGTGCGTTCATCCTATATCGAACATCTGTTCGAGTCAAGCTGCTCGCGCGGCGAGGACCTCCCGGTAGACCTCGAGGATTCGCGCCGCGTGCATCTCGACGGTAAACCGTGAGAATGCCAAATGTACGGCACTCTGATCCCGCCCCGTAGCGACCGCGGCGCGCAGCGCCGCGGCCAACGCCTCGGCTTGCGCCGGGGCCAGCCGGCCGTGGCCGGCCAGCACTTCGCGGGCAACCTCGCTCTCGGCGGCGACGATCGGCAGGCCGGCGGCCAGCGCCTCGGCCAGGACCAGCCCTTGGGTGTCGGTGACCGACGGGAAGACGAAGGCGTCGGCCGAGGCGTACAGGTCGGGCAGCTCGTCGGGCGGCAGCGCCCCCAAAAACCGGACCCGCCCGGCCAGGCCGAGCTGCTCGGCGCGCGCCGCCAGCATCGCCCGCTGCGGCCCGTCGCCGACCAATGCCAGCCGCAACTCGGGGGCACGCGCCAGCGCATCGAGCGCCAGCTCGAGGTTCTTCTCGACGCCCAGTCGTGCCACGGCCAACACCAGCGGTTCCGCGCCGTGCGCGCCCAGTCGAGCGCGCACCGCAGCGTCCCGCCGGCCGGCGGCGAAGCGCGCGACGTCGATCGCACTCGGCACGACGACGAGCCGCGCGACGACGCCCTGCGCGCGCAGCGCGCGCTCGATCGCGCGCGTCGGCACGACGACCACGTCGGCGGCGTTGGCGTAGCGGCGCGTCAACGCGACCAACGCGCGCTGCGTCGCGGCGGCATCGAACGGTGCGTAGTGCGCGTACGCATCGAGCCGCGTGTGATAGGTGAAGACGAGCGGCACGCCGCGCCGCCGCGCGAGCGCGGCGCCCATCCAACCGGTCACGAAAGCGGAGTGCGCGTGCACGAGCGAGATGTCGCGCAAGCGTGCGCGCTCGTCGGCACCCAAGTACGGCACGCACAGCCGATAGGCGGTCGCGGTCGGCAGCGGCAGCGAGGGGATGCGTACGACGTCGTCGGGATCGCCGTACAGGTGTGGAAAATTCGGCGCGACCGTCACCGCCTCGACGCCGTGCGCGCGCAAGCCGTCACGCAGCGCGTCGACGCTGGCGACGACGCCGTTGTGGATCGGCCGATAGCACTCGGTGAAGAGCGCGACGCGCATAGTCCTCCGTCTTCGCCACGCTCGCCGCGGCTCATCGTGCGCCGCCGGCCCGCTTCGACGAGGCCCGCGCGCGTAAAGGAAGGTTAACCCTTTTTCCTACGACACCGGTATTTGACGTGACCCGAAGTTCATGCTACCTTGTCGGCGTTCGCTGCGGGCCCTTCGGGCCTCCGCGGCTTTCGACCGAGCGGATCCGCGTGAGAGGATCTTTGCAAAGAGCTCGGCCGTCGTGTCTGAGCAGGAAGCCCTGATCCGTCGGGCTACCCGCTCGCCGACCACCACTACGACGTCGAGTGCGAATTCCATCGATACGGATCGCTTGATCCGCGTCTTTGCGCTTCGTACCCCCCGCACGAGAAAGGAGTCGGACGATCCGCAAAGATCTTCCCTCACCATTGACAGCGACGGGCATGCTCTCGCTAGGGCTGCTCCTTCCCTTTGGTGCCGCCATGGCGCCCGATCGCGTCGCGCGAACGGTCGCCGCCTTCGTCAACCCGACTCCCGCCAAACGCGTCACCCTGGTCCAGGACGGCACCGTGCAAACCTTCCAGACGCATGCCGCCACCGCCGAAGCCATGCTGGCGGAGCACGGCGTCTTCCCGGCCGATACCGACGCCCTGAACGTCTCGCCGGCGAGTGCGCTGAGCGACGGCGAACGGATCGTCTACCGCGCCGCCGTCCCGGTCAGCCTGACCGTCGACGGCACCACCCGGCTGCTGCGCAGCCCCGCCGCCTCCGTCGGCGAGCTGCTGGCCCATGCCGGGGTCAGTTGGGACCGCCACGACGACGTCTCGCCGCCGGCGGCGACCCCACTGGGGAACGACCTGCCGATCGTCGTCCGGCACGTCAGCCGCTGGACCGAGATCGTGCACCGTCCGCTGGCGCCGACGGTCGTGAAGCGCTGGTCGATGGCGGTGCAGGCCGGGAGCTCGCAAGTCGTCGACCCCGGCGCCGCCGGCTTGCTCGAGGTCACCTACCACGTGCAACGGACCCCGGACCGCCGCGGTACCCACCGCACCGAGGTCCTCTCGCGCGTCCTGCGCGCCCCCCGCGACCGGGTGGTCGCCGAGGGGATCGCCGAGTTTACCGCGCTCTCCGAGCTGGCCCGGCGCGAGCTGGTCGGGACGCTGGGCATCGCGACCTCGGCCTTGTCGATGATCGCGACCGCCTACACCGCCGACTGTCGCGGCTGCAGTGGGACGACCGCCTCGGGCCGCGCGGCCGGCCATGGCATCGTCGCCGTCGACCCCGCCGTCATCCCGCTCGGGACGCACCTGTTCATCCCCGGCTACGGCCGCGCGGTGGCCGGCGACACGGGTGGCGCGATTCGCGGGCGGCGCATCGACCTGGGCTTCGACTCGCATCGGCAAGCGACGCAGTTCGGCCGGCGCCCGCTCATCGTGTACGTCTACAAATAGACGGCGAGCACTCGCCGCGCGCCCTGCTCGGGGCGCGCGGCCTCCGGCCGAAGAAGCGACTGGGGCAGCATTTCCTCACCGACGGCGGGACCGCCGCGCGCATCGCGCGGCTGGCCGTCGATGCACCCGGCGAGCGCGTGCTGGAGATCGGCGCCGGCACCGGCGCCCTGACCGTCGCGCTGGCGCGGCTGGGCGCCGAGCTGACCGCCGTCGAGATCGACCAGGAGCTGGTCGAGTTGCTGCGCGCGCGGACCGATCTGGCCGGGGTCGACCTCCGCCAGGCCGACGCGCTGAGCTTCGACTACGCGGGGTGGGCCGGTACGCGCGCATGGCGGGTCGCCGGAAATCTCCCCTATAACGTCGGCACGCCGCTGCTGATCCAGCTCGCGGCGCTGGCGCACCCGCCCGAGCTGATCGTCGCGATGATCCAAGCGGACGTGGCCGACCGTCTGCTCGCGCAGCCCGGGACGGCGCAGTACGGCAGCCTGACCGTCGCGATCGCGCTGACGATGGAGACCCGGCGCGCCCTGACCGTCCCGCCGAGCGCGTTCTATCCGCGGCCGGGCGTCGTCTCGACCGTCGTCGTGCTGCGCCGGTTACCCGAGCCACGCGTCGCGTTGGCCGATCGCGCGCGCTTCGAACAGGTCGTGCGCGGCGCATTCGCGTACCGCCGCAAGACCTTGGCGAACTCGCTCGCGCTCGCGCTGGATCTTCCGCGCGAACGCATCGCGAGCGCGATCGCCTCCCTCGCACTCGCTCCCGACGTCCGTGGTGAAACGCTCGACCTTCGCACCTTCGCCGCTCTCGCCGACCGCCTGGCCGGCTGACGGTTTCATCTGGTGGCGCTCGCTGCTGAGCGTCATCCTGCTGGCGCTCGGCTTGCTGGTGGCCGGCGGCCTGCAGCTCGTCTGGCTGTTGGTGAGCGGTGCGCGGCCCGACTTGCATCACCTGCGCCTCGACTGGACCCTCGTCGCGCTGCAGGTGCTGACCTACGTGCCGATCGTGCCGATCCTCCTCATCGCGCTGCCGTGGACCGCGCACACCTCGCTGCGCGCGCTCGGCCTGCGCGCGCTGAGCCCAGGCGGGGTGCTGGCCGGCCTGGGCGGCGGCCTGACGATGTTCGTCCTCGTGCTCACGCTGGGCGAGCTGCAGAGTACGGTCCTCCACGTGCGGCCCGAGCAGAGCGTCGTCGGCGCGCTGGCCGGTGCCCGCGATCCGCTGCTGATCGGCGTCTTCGCGCTGGTCGCGTGCGTCCTCGCCCCGTTCGTCGAGGAGCTTGCGTTTCGCGGCTTGGTGCTCAACGCGCTGCGCCGCTATCTCCCCTTCGCCGTCGCCGCGCCGCTCAGCGGCTTGGCCTTCGCGGGCGCGCACGCGACGCCCAGCGCCCTGATCCCGCTCTGGGGCGGCGGGATCGTCTTGGCCTACGTGTACGCGCGCACCGGCGCGCTGACCGCGTCGATGCTCTCGCACGCGACCTTCAACTCGATCAACGTGCTGCTGATCGTCGTCTTCCATCAGACGTCGTAGCGGCGATCGCGACCCCGCCGCAGAGCGTCGTTCCGGCGGGCCACCGGCCCCAACCGAGTGAGGCGAAGAACGCCGGCGCGTCCGTGTTGAAGCCGGGGCAGTAGCCCGTCTCGTCCGGATGGTAGAGATCGAGCGAGACGTTCGGGTTGGCGGCGGCGACGGCCCAGACGCCCTCCTCCGGGCGCGGCAGGTGGGCGTAACTCGCCTGCCCTCGCAGCGCGACGGCCCGCGCATACGCCGCGCGATCGACGATGAACGGCCAGCGCCCCAGCTTGAGGACGGTGTCGTTGATCGTCAGCGCGCACAGGACGGCGAAGCAGAGCACGACGGGCGCGGCGCGCGGGACGCGCGCGATGGCGACCGCGGCGGCGAGCGCGGTCGCCACGACGACCGAGGCCGTCCAGTGCGTCCCCAGGCGCGTGATCTGATAGGCCCACGGCGCGTTGAAGACCAGCTCCGCCGCCAGCGGTGCACCGAGCAGCAGCCGCCACCCCAGGCGCAGCGGGAGAAAAGCGAACGGCGCCAAGATCGTCGCGAAGAACGTCAGCTTCTGCAGCGGATCGTGGATGGAGGGGGCGTAGTCCGGCATCGACGAGCTCGTGCCGTGCAACCATTCGGCGAGGACGAAGGCCGCGCCGTTGACGACCGCCAGCACCACGATCCACAGGCCGATCCGGCGATCCCACCACAGCGCGCACGCGGCGCCGAACCAGAGCAGGAAGAGCGCCTGGTCCTCCTTCAGCCCCAGCAGCAGCTGCGCGCAGAGCAGGCTGAAGGGCAGCGAGCGCAGGCGCACGGCCAGCGCGCCGGCGGCGGCGAGCAGCGGGACGAAGACGTTCTCGAGGAAGTTGCCGTAGGCCAGTCCCTGCGCCGAGGGTGAGATCAAATAGGCGAGGCCGACCGCGCTCGCCGCGCGGACGGTCGCCCCGCAGGCGCGCGCGAGGGCCGCGATCGGCAGCGCGGCGGCCGCCACCGCAATGACCTGCGCGATCAGCAAGGTCTGCGTGTACGGAAAGACCGCGACCAGCGGGACGAGCGCGAGCAGCGTCCACGAGTCGTGCACCTGCAGGTGATAGCGGTACTCGGCGTGGTCGAACGAGCCGCGGCCGTGCGCTTCGTTGACCAGGAACTGCAAGAACGTCCCGGTGTCGGCGCCGTAACGCAGCGCCCACAGCTTGTTCAGGTCGAGCGCAACGTAGACCAGCGCGAAGACGAACGCGCCGACGACGACCGAACGCGGTGGTCTCATGCGCCGTGCGTCGTTACCGTCTGGTCGACGATCGCCCGCAGCCGGGCGACGAAGCGCTCCGGCCCGAACGTCTCGGCGTGCGCGCGCAGGCGCGCCGCATCGTAGCGGGCCGGGTCGAACGTGCGCAGCGCGGCCGCCAACGCCGGCGGCTCGGGCGCCCGGAAGAACGCGCCGGTCTCACCTTCGCGGATCGTCTCGAGTGCGCCGCCGCCGGCGTACGCGATCGTCGGGCGGCCGGCGGCGGCCGCCTCCAGTGGGACCAGGCCGAAGTCTTCTTCGCCCGGCAGCAGCGCCGCGGTCGCCGCGCCGACGATCGCATTGCGTGCGGCGTCGTCGACCTCGCCGCGAAAGGTCGTCGCCGTGCCGCGCGCGAGCGCGCGCAGCCGCCGCTCGTCGGGTCCGCTTCCGACGACCTGCAACGGGACGCCGGCCAACGCGCAGGCGGCGATCGCCAGATCGACGCGCTTGTACGACAAGAGGCGCGAGACGACCACGTAGTAGCCGCCGCGACCGGCGCCGAGCGTGAAACGATCGACGTCGACCGGGCAGGGCAGCACGTCGGCCTCGCGTCCGTACCAACGCCGTATCCGGTCGGCGACGTTGTGTGAGTTCGCGACCAGCCGCGTCGGTCGCTGCGCCGCGCGCACGTCCCAGGCGGCCAGCCGTCGGATCAGCGGTGCGGCGAGCGCACCCACGCCGAAGCCGCCGACGTAGCGCCGTTCGTCGAAGACGAAACGCGAGACCGTGTTGACGTAGCAGACGTGGACCGCGCCGGGTCGCACCAGCACGCCCTTGGCCCAGGCGGTCGTCGAGGAGACGATGACATCGTACGCCGAGAGGTCGAATCCTTCGAAGACGCGCGGATAGAGCGGCGCATAGAGCCGGAACGCGCGCCGGTGCAGCGGCAGCCGTTGCACGAACGAAGTGTGCACGCGCGCGCGCGGGACCAGATCGCCGACTGCGTCTTCCTCGTAGAGTGCCGTGTAGACCGGCGCCTCGGGCCAGGCCGAGGCAAAGTGGGCGAAGACGCGCTCCGCGCCGCCGCGTTGGTTGAGATAGTCGTGGACGAGCGCCGTGCTCATCGGGCGACCGATCGGGCGCGCGGGCGACGCGCGCGCGGCGTCAGCCGCCGCCACCACGCGGGAGGACGAGCGCGATGTCGAATCGCTGGAACCACTTCTTGGCGACACGTTCGACGTCGGCCGCGGTCACGCCGTCGATCGCCGCCTCGACCTGCTCGGACGCGTCGGCGTCCAGCCCGTGCGCGACCGCGTTGCCGATCGACCAGGCACGCTCGTCGAGCGAGAGCGACTCGAGCGCCCACTCGCCGTGGGCGCGCCGCTTGTAGCGGTCGAGCACGCCGGCGGCCAACGGTTTTTCGGCCGCGGCTTTGACCAGCGCGTCGAGCGCGGTCAAGCCGACCGACGGATCGATCTGCCCGCCGTTGACCCACAGCGCGAGCTGCGCCGGCGCGACGTCGTAGCCGTAGATGCTCCCGATCGCGCGGAAGACCGCCGGCCGGGCCGTCGCCTCGTCGCCGCTGAAGAGGTCGGAGAGGATCGAGCGCATCACCAGCGCCGCCGGGAAATCCGGATCGCCCAGCGCCGGCGCGCTGAAGCCGACCACGACGTAGGGCGTGTAGACGTCGTCGCGATGCGTCACCAGGCGTTTGGGTTCCAGCGTCAGCGGTCGCGTCTCGACGCTCGCCTCCGGTGCGCTGCCGGCCGCCAGCGCGGCCGCGAGCGCCCGGCTCGCGGCCTCGGTCGTCGCCGCGGTGCGGCCGACGGCGATCACGAATGCGTCGCCGCGCAGATACCAACGGGCGAAGAAGGCGTGCGCCGCGTCCGAGTCGAGCTGCAGCAACGAGGCGGGTGTCCCGAGGATCGGCGCTCCCGCGCCGGCGAGATAGTACGATGCGCGCAGCATCTCCAGGCCGACCAACCGCGGATCGCTCTCCTCGTCGGCGATGCGATTGCCCAGCTCGTGGCGAGCCACGGCGAGCGTCGCCGGCGTGAAATCCGGGGCGCGCAGCGCGCGTGCGACGAGGTCGGCCAGCGGGCCGATGTTCTCCGGTTGCGCTTCGAGGTAGAAGCGGACGTACTGCGCCGCCACCGCGAAGGTGAGCGCGCCGCCGCGCGCGTTGATCGCGTCGACCAGCGGAACGCCGTCGACCGGCGTTTGCAGGACGCTTTGCGCGACCAGCGCCGCCAAGCCGTTTTGGCGATCGCCCTCGCGGTCCAGGCCGGCTCGCACGAACACTTCGAGCCCGGTCAGCGCGACCGCCGCGTCGGGCTGCACGAAGCCCCGAGCGCCGCCCAGGTCGACGACCGACGTCGCCGGCGCGGCCGGCGCCGGCAACGGGGCGAGTATGGCGAGCGCCGCGCCGAGCGCGGCCGCGACACGCATCACGAGCGCTGCTGCTCCTTGAGCTGCGCCTTGATCAAGGTGACGATCACCGGCGTGCGCCCGAGGTACCGCGCCGCCGTTCGCGCGACGGACTGCGGCGTCAGTCCGGCAGCCAGGCTGAAGTAGCGGCCGCGGATCCCGCCTTCGGCCGGCGCGTACGCGGCGTCGCCCTCGACGGCGTACCAGCCGTAGGTGTCGGCGATCTCGGCCGGAGTCTCCAAATCGCCCAGCAGCCGGTAGACGAACCCAGCCCGCGCGGCGCGGAAGACCGCCGCCGGCAGCGGCGTCGCCGCCTGGGCGATCGCGCGCTCGACGATCGGCCGGGCCGCCTCGGCGTCGTCACCGGAGAGCGTCACCAAGAAGACGCCGGGGCTGTGATAGGTGACGAACTTCCCGCTCACGCTGACCTTCCGGTCGCCCAGCGCCTTGCTGACCACGCCGGTCCGCGGCGCGAAGAGCGCATCGGCCAAGAAGTCGAGCGCGGTCGCCGAGGTCTCGTCGGCGATCGGCGGGCCGGCCCAGCCCAGGCCGATCCCGGCCGTGTTGGCGGTGACCTGCGCCGGCGCGGGGCTGCGCGGCATCTGCGCGGGCGCCAGCTCGGCCTCGCCGGGCGCCTCGCCGACCCGGCTGGCGACCGCGGCGACGGCATCGGCGTCGACCGCACCGGTCAGGACGAGGATCGCGTTGGCCGGCCGGAAGGCGCGTTCGGCAAACGCCCGCACTCGCTCGAGGTCGACGCCGGCGAAGGCGCCTTCGCGCGGGATCGTCCCGTCGTGAAACGGACCGGCCGCGAACAGCGCCGTCCCCAACGCATCCTCGATCGCATCGTCCGGCTCGAACGACCGCACCAACGCGTCTTGGCCCGCCTCGCGCAGGCCGATCGCCAAACCGTCCTCGGTCACGACCGGGGCGAAATAGTCGGCGGTCATCGCGCGCACGACCGCGACCGCCCGCTCGGGCGGGACCAGGGCCGTGATCGAGACGCTGTTGGGGTAGACCGCGACGCTGAGCATCCCGCCGAAACCGTCGACCAGCCGGCCGAGCGAGGTCCCGGTGACCGGGACCGAGGCGGCGACGGTCTGTGCGGCCAGCCCGGAGAGTCCGGGGACGGCCGGCTCGCTGAAACCGCCCGCCGGGACGCGGTACCAGAGGGCGACCGCGGCGGCGCGCTGGGTGGGATCGGGCCGCAGCTCGTAGGCGACGCCGCTGGGCAGCTTCCCGGTCGGCGCTAGGGCGGGCGTGGGGGCCGGTGTCGCCTGGGCCCCGGCGGTGCTCGGAAGGCTAGAGATGAGAAGGGCCGCGACGAGCGCGGCCCTCGGGGCGGACGCGGCGAGCGTCACGCCGGCTCCGGGGAGATCGAGGGCGGGAGCCGGCGCGGCCGCTCGGCTCGCGGTTCCGCCTCGGCCGGGGTCGAGGCCGCCAACGGGAGCTGCTCGTCGACCGGCAGCGGCTCGGCCGGCTTCGGCCACGGCTTGCCGCCCAGGATCGCCAGGACTTCCTCGGTCTCGACGGTCTCGTGCTCGAGCAGCGAGGCCGCCATCCGGTCGACCTTGTCCCAATTCGCCTCGAGGATCTGGCGCGCGTCGGTGTAGCAGCGATCGATGATCCGCCGCACCTCGGCGTCGATCTTCCCGGCGATCGTCTCCGAGTAGTTGCGGTCCTCGCCGAAGTCGCGGCCCAGGAACACTTGGTGGTTCCCGCGGCCGTACTGGATCGGGCCCAGCTCGTCCGACATCCCGTACTGCGTGACCATCCGGCGTGCAAGCTCGGTGGCTTTTTCGAAGTCGTTCGATGCGCCCGTCGTCACGTCGCCGAACTGGATCTCCTCGGAGATGCGCCCGGCCAACAGGCGCTTGATCATCGCAAGCAGCTCGTTCTTGGTCTGCGAGTGACGGTCTTCGTCCGGCAGCGACCAGGTGATCCCCAGCGCCATCCCGCGCGGGATGATGGTGACCTTGTGAACCGGATCGGAGTTGGGCGTCAGCCCGCCGACGATGGCGTGGCCCGACTCGTGGTAGGCGGTGTTCTCCTTCTCCCGCTGCGACATCACGACCGACTTGCGCTCGGGTCCGACCATCACGCGGTCGATCGCCTCGTCGCAGTCGTTCATCTCGATCACCGACTTGTTGCGGCGCGCCGCCAGCAGCGCGGCTTCGTTGAGGAGATTCTCGAGGTCGGCGCCGGAGAAACCCGGGGTGCGCCGCGCCAGCGTCTCGAGCGAGACTTCCTTGGAGAGCGGCTTGTTCTTCGAGTGCACGCCCAGGATCGCCTGACGGCCGCGCACGTCGGCGCGGTCGACGACGATCTGGCGGTCGAAGCGGCCGGGGCGCAGCAGCGCCGGGTCGAGCACGTCGGGGCGGTTCGTCGCGGCGATTAGGATGACGCCGGTATTCTGATCGAAGCCGTCCATCTCGACCAGCAGCTGGTTGAGGGTCTGCTCGCGCTCGTCGTGTCCGCCGCCCAGGCCCGCCCCGCGCTGGCGGCCGACCGCGTCGATCTCGTCGATGAAGACGATGCACGGCGCCGACTTCTTGGCTTGTTCGAACAGGTCGCGCACGCGCGAGGCACCGACGCCGACGAACATCTCGACGAAGTCGGAACCGGAGATCGAGAAGAACGGGACGCCCGCCTCGCCGGCGATCGCGCGGGCGAGCAACGTCTTGCCGGAACCCGGCGGCCCGAGCAACAGGACGCCCTTGGGGATGCGTGCGCCCAGCGCCTGGAACTTCTTGGGATACTTGAGGAACTCGACGACCTCGCCCAGCTCTTCCTTCGCTTCGTCGACGCCGGCCACGTCGGCGAAGGTGACCTTCGGCCGGTTCTCGCTGAGCAGCTTGGCCCGCGAGCGGCCGAACGAGAGCGCCTGGCTCCCGCCGCTCTGCGCCTGGCGCACGATGAACACCAGCAGCAGCCCCATGATGATGAACGGGACGAAGTTGACGATGTAGCCCAGCAGCGGGGTCGCCTGCGCGTTGACGACGGTGATGTCGACCTTGGCCGCCCGCAGCGCCGGGACCAGGTTGGGGTCTTCCGGCGACGTGGTGGTGAACTTTTCGCCGCCGGCCAGATCGCCGCTGATGTCGTGCCCGGCGATCGTCACCTTCTTCACTTGACGGTTCTGGACGTCGGAGTAGAACTGTGAATACGAGAGCTGCTGGCTCGGCGACGTGTTCAACACCAGGCGATCCACGATCCAGATCACGACGATGAAGATCACGAGGACGAGGAGGATGCTCTTGAGGTGCTTGGCCATGCTGTGCGAGACCCTTTTACCGCCCGTACCTGAGAACGTTACTCGGTACGACACGGCGGGGAGCGGATTGGTGGCCCCGCTTCACGACGGGAGGACGTCCGGCCGGAGCTTCGCGAGGTAGGGGAGCGTCCGGTAACGTTCCTGGTAGTCTAATCCGTACCCTACGACGAACTCGTCGGGGCAGGTTAAGCCAATGTATTCGACAGGGACGTCGACCGCTCGGCGGTACGGCTTGTCGAGGAGGACGGCGGCGCGCAGCGAGGCGGGTTGCCGGTTCCCCAGCATCGCCCGCAGGTAGTGCAGGGTGTGACCGTTGTCGATGATGTCCTCGACGATCAGGACGTGTCGACGCTCGATCGCGTGGGTCGTGTCCTGGATCAGCCGGACCTCGCCGCTCGAGCGGTGCGCGTTCCCGTACGACGAGACGGCGATGAAATCGAGTTGGACGTCGGCCGGCCCGTCCGGCACGTCGGCCAGCGCCCGCGCCAGGTCGGCGGTGACGAACACCGCCCCCTTGAGCACGCCGACGAGGACCAGCGAGCCGCCGGCGTAGTCGCGCGCGACGGCGGTCGCCATGCGGCCGACCGCGGCGGCGATCTCGTCGGCGGTGATCAGGATCCGGTCGATCCCCACGGGCAGGGTTTGCTGCATCGCCGACGCCCTTCGCTGCCCGCGCAAGCGGCCCCCGGCGACTCAGCCGGGCGGGAGTCCGTCGCGCTCCGCAGCCGCGTCGATCGCGGCGAACGTCACGTCGAGCAGCGCGGAGCGCGCGCGCAGCCGTGCGCGGACGGCCCGCCGCCGGGCACCGCGCTCGGTTTGGTCGAGCTCGTCGCGCACGATCTCCGCGCAGCGCGCCACCGCGCGGTCGAGCTGCGGAAAGTCTTCGCGCATGCCGGCCAGCCGCTCGCGCAGCGCGTTGCGCCGATAGCGGGCGTCGGCGTTGCTCGGGTCGATCGCGTACGGCAGCGCGCTGCGCCGCAACTCGGTCGCCAGCTCGGCGTGCGTCGCCCGCAGCAATGGGCGCACCAGCGCGACGTCCGGTGCCAGCGCGCGGCTAGGCGCGATCCCCGCCAGTCCATCCAGTCCGGTCCCGCGGAAGAGCGCGAGCAGCACCGTCTCCGTCTGGTCCTCGGCGGTGTGCGCCGTCGCGATCGACCGCGCGCCGCACGCGCGCGCCAGGTCGAGCAGCGCCGCGTAGCGCGCGGCGCGCAGCGTCGCCTCGTCGTCGCGCGCCGGTGCCGGCCGCGCCAGCGCGACCGTTCGGCCGAGGCGCGCCCCGACGGCCAAAACGACACACTCGTCCTGGCCGGCGCTCGGGCGCACGCCGTGGTTCACGTGGCCGAGCACGATCTCGACCTCGTCCTCCCGACCCAGGCGGTCGAGCAGCGCAGCCAGGGCCACCGAGTCGGGGCCGCCGGAACACGCGACGAGCACGCGTTCGCCCGGCCGCCATGCGGCGACCCGACGAACGAGGGGATCGAGGGCGCGTTCGGGCCGTGCGCCGCGCACGCGTCCTGGTTACCTACTGCTTGCGGTTCTTCCCGGTCAGCGTGAACGCGGCCGACGTGTTGCTGTACCAGAACGTCGAGCCGGCCAGCTCGTCGCCGATCACCAAGACCTCGCAGATCCCGGTCGTCGACGTCGACGTCGCGGTGACGCTGGCCGGACTTCCGCTCGCGGTCAACGCCGCGGCCGCAACCGGCGTCGTCGCGCAGTCCGTCTGGGGCGAGAGCGAACCGATTGGGAGCTGCACGACCAGGAAGTTCGACACGCCGGTCTCGCTGATTTCGAAGTTCGCTGTCGCCGAGGACGCGGCGAAAAACAGCGCCTGCTGCTCCCAGTCGACGTCGCTCGACGCGCAGCCCGTGGTAGCGTCGCAGAGTGTCGTGCCGGTGACGTTGACCGGCGCGGGCGTCGTCGGGCTCGGCGGCGCGTTGCCGTTGGGCAAGGAGAGGACCGCGAAGTCGTACTCCTGATTCGCCGCGAAGAAGAACGGTGCGTTGCTGGGAGTCGTGAACGTCAGCGTGTCGCCCGAGACAGGGACCGGGCCGAGATAGGCGTCGTTCCACGTCGCGGTGACCGGGTCGTAGAACGCGATGTAGTAGGTGGCGGTCGGGTCGACGACGGTGGCCGGGAGAGTCACCGCGAACGCCGGAGGCTGGTCCGCGAAGATGTACTGGTTGGCGAAGGTCACCTCGAGGTACGCGAGCACCTGGAAAGGCCCGCCGCTCTGTGTGTGCCGCACCGCGGCCGCAGCCTTGCGCATGAAGGCCAAGGGCGCACCCTCGGTCGGCGCCGCAGCCGTCGTGACGGCTTTCACGGTGCCCGCCGCGGCCGAGACCGGCGTGCCCAGGTTCATGGTACCACCGAAGCCGCCGGCGGTGGGGAACGTTACCGTGCTGCCTCCGGAGTACGTGGTGGTCGACTGTTGACTGAACGACGCCAGCGTGACACCGACTGAGCTGCCGTCGATCGTCGTCGGTCCGTTGAACTTCGAGGAGACGCTGAAGTTCGGATCCGACGACGCCTGGCCGTTGTAATTGAGGTAGATGACGTCGTTCGCGCCGGACGTCACCGTCACCGAACCGGCGCCGACGGCAGGCATGGTCGAGGCGGAGCCCAGCGTCAGGCCGGTCGTGCCGCTGGTATCGTTGTCGGTGACGAGGAGCGAGCCCCCGTAGTACAGCGCGCTGCCCGTGATCGGGTTGTCGTCGGCGTCCTCGGCGACGATCGAGAGCTGCTGGCTTGCCGCGGTCTCGAGCTGGAAGGCCGGCGTCCCGGTGACCGCGACCTTGGCGACGATGCCGCTGAGCCCGACACTCACCGGCGGGTTCGTCCCGGCCACGTTGGTCAGCGTCTGCGTCGCGGTCGCCAGATGGTTACCCGTCGCCCCCGCCGCGTCGTAGAGGTCGAACGTGTACGAGACCGAGCCCGTCGGGACCGGGATCGGCACCGTGCACGTCTCGACGCCGGCGTTGATCGCGCACGGCGGGTTCGTCCCCGTCGTCGTCAGGTTGGTGGTCTGCGGATTCGGTATCGAACTCGGGATCGAGGTGTTCCCGCCGATCGAGTTGATCGTCACCTTCACCGAGACGCTGCTCGGCGAGACGTAGGCCGGGCCGCGCGACGAGGAGGCACCGCTCGACCCCTTGTTCGGGATGACGAAGCGGATCGAACCGGTCGACGACGAGCCGCCGCCGGAGGGTGAACCCCCGTTCGCGCCGGAGCCGGTAGGCGGCGTAGCGCCACCTCCGCCGCCGCACCCTGCCAGGGCCAGTAACGAGGCCACGACGATTGCGCGCTTGGTCATGAGTTCGGTCGCCTCCTGAGAACGGGGACGGATGAACGCTCGCATCAGGGCGTCCGACGGCGAATGCCGCTGACGTTGAAGCTCGTACTGCTCACCGAGAAGCAGCGCCCACGGGGGAGACCGGAGAGGACGAGCCTCCGCCACCGCACCCCGACAACGTAAGCGCGAGGGCTATAGGGGCGGAGCGAGTGTGCTTCACTGGGGGTGTCTCCCGACGACGATCAGCCACCCGGTATGCACAAGCAAACCAGGAAGCACGGCTATGCGCAGGTTCGGATCGGCAACGGGGCGGCCTCGCAGGCTCGCGGCGTCTTTACACAATTCTTACACGGACGCTCAGCGCCGGCCGGTGAGGCCGACGGAGCCCGAGTTGACGACCGCCGAGACCCCGATGCTGCTAGCGTGCGTGTCGCTGACCGTCGCGCTGCAGCTGCCGGCGTTCGCCGGGGTGACGACGATCGTGAAGCTGGTCCCCGAGCCGACCGCCGTGCCGAAGGTCGCAATCGCGGTACCGCCGGAGCCGCAGGTCCCGGCGCCGACGGTCAAGCTCGCCGTCGAGACCGAGTCGGTCACCGTGATCGTCTGGGCGTAGGTGGCGCCGGTCCCCGCGAAAGTCAGCGCGCTGCCCGGCATCACCGTCAGCGTCCCCGAGGTCGAGCCCCCCGGCGTCGGCGTCGGCGTCGGCCCCACCGGGAGATTTTGCGGTGGGTTCGTCACCGGGCCACAACCAACGAGCAAAGCGACGGCGACCCAGAGACAAACAGCCCGACGCGGGCTGACGACTCGTAGCATCTTCACTTCCTGGTCCTGGGCTCCAAGCGGAGACCGCGTACGCAGCGTACCACGCTGCGACCGAGCGCCCCTCTTCGTCTTACTTTACGACGAACGACCGACGGCGCGCGCAATCTCACGCTGGACGTCGCGGGCTTGCTCCTCGCGGCGACGATCCCAGATCTTCTTTCCGCGCGCCAACGCGAGTTCGATCTTCACTCGGCCGCGCTTGAAGTAGAGCCGCCAGGGGACCAGCGTGAGCCCTTTCTCCGCGGCGCGCCCGGTGAATCGTTTGATCTGCTCGCGATGCAGCAACAGCTTGCGCGGACGATTCGGCTCGTGGTTGAAGTACGAGCCCTCTTTGTAGGCCGGGATGGTGAAGTTGAGCAGCCACAACTCGCCCTCGCGCAGGCGCGCGTAGGCTTCGTTGATCGAGACGTTGCCCTGACGGATCGACTTGATCTCGGTCCCCGTCAACGCGATCCCCGCCTCGACCGAGTCGAGCTTCTCGTACTCGTAACGCGCACGCCGATTGTCGAGCGTCGTCTCCCGCGCCGGCGCCGCCGCCTTCGTCACTGCCTTCGCCGCGACGCGCTCCTGCTTTTTCTTCACGGCTGCGGTGCTTCGGGTGCGGCGTCGGGGATGCCGTAGCGGGCTTTGCCGAGGGGGCCGCGGGAGACGAAGCTGCCTTCGCCGGAGGCCAGGCGCGTGCCGTCGGCGAGCTCGACGTGCGCTTCGAGGGCGACGACGGTGCGGCGTTGCCAGCGCATCTGGCCGCGCACCACCAGCGGCACGCCCAGCGGCACGGGTTCGCGGAAGCGCAGCTGCATCGCGGCGGTGACGCCGCGCAGGCCGAGCCGGCCGCAGGCGTGCGCCATGGCCTCGTCGAGCAGCATCATCACGATGCCGCCGTGGGCGACGCCGCGCCAGCCCTGAAAACGCGGTGGCAGGACGACATCGGCCCGCACCGCGTCCTCACCGTCGGGGACGAAGCGCAGGTGCAATCCCTCGGCGTTGAACGGACCGCAGGCGAAGCAACGTCCGTCGTCGATCGGGAGCGGTTCGTTCACGTCGCCCTCTTCGGCGCCGGCGAGCCCGAAGGCTCCGGCGCGGGCGAGCCGTAGTCGCCGCGCCCGATCTTCGCCAGCAGCGTCGTCGCGTAGGCGGCGTCGGCGCCGGCCGCGACCGACGCCCGCAGCACGCGCCGCGCGTCGGCGAGCCGGCGTTGGTGGAGGTAGATGCGCGCCAACAGCGTGTAGCCGTGCTGGCCCGACTCGCCGACGTGGCCGACGTCGGCTTCGAGTCCGCGCGTCGCGTAGTCGATCGCGCCGTCGTCCTGGCCCAGCGCGTACAGCGCCGAGGCCAGGTGGAAGTAGACGTCGGCGTAATCGGGGACCAGGTTCGGCACGTCGACCAGCTCGGTCAAGGCACGCTGCGGGTCGCGCAGGTCGTTCTGCTCGATGCGGGCCAGGTACTCGCGGGCCAGGACGTCGTTCGAGTCGACGGCGAGCGCGGCGAGGAACTCGTTCTTCGCGCGGTTCGTGCTGCGCTCGCCCTCGCGCATGATGCCCAGGCCCGTGTGCGCGGCCGCCGAGCCGGGTGCGAGCTGCAAGGCGGCCTCGAACTCCTCGCGCGCATCGGCGGCGCGGTCGCGTCCGGTTTGCGTGGCGAACAGGTAGGCGAAACCGAGCCGCAGGTGCACCAGCGGATCGCGCGGGTGCTGCACGAGCGCGTCTTCGTCGAGGTCGATCAGGGCGTCGAGGTCGCCCGGGTATTGCGCTGCGGTCGCATCGAGAAACGTCAGCGCCAGCGTGTTGTCGGGGATGACCCCCAGCGCGGCGGTGAAATCGCGCCGCGCTCCGGCGAAGTCGCGCGTGTAGAAAGCGCGCAACCCCGCCCCGAGCGGCGCGGTGAAGGCTGGGTTGGCGTAGTCGTTGCGCGCTGCGGCGCTCGCCGCCACCGGGACGGCGCACGCCGCGGCCAACGCCGCGGCGGCGAACCTCATCGCACCTAGCGTCCGACGACGAGCCGGCGCGCGAGTGCCTCGGGGAGCCGTACCGACGCGATCTTCTCCTGCACCCGCGCGATCGGGTACTCGACCCGCACGATCGTCGCCGTGCGCGCGCCGGGATCGTAGAAGGCGAACGAGGCGCGCGGGTTGAGGTCGCGCGGCTGGCCGATGCTGCCGACGTTGATCAGATAGCGCACGCCCTCTTGCAGCGCCACCTCGCCACCCTGTTGGAGGTGCGTGTGCTTGATCTCGCCGTCGGGCTGCAGCGCATAGACCTCGGCGATGTGCGTGTGCCCGACGAAGATCAGCGGCGCGTCGGTCGCTTTGAAGGCGCGCGCGGCGGCCGGCTTGTCGAGCACGTACTCGAAGTAGTTGGCCGGCGCGCCGTGGACGAGCAAGAACTCGGGCATGCGAAACTCGTAGCCCAACGAGTCGAGCCAGGCGCGGTTCTCCTCGGTCAAGACGCCTTGCGTCCACTTCATCGCCTCGCGCGCCGCCGGGTTGAAGTAGGCCACGCCGAAATCGTCGATCGCCGCGACGTCGTGGTTGCCCAACACGGTCGCGGTCGCTCGCGCGCGGATCCGCTCGACGCACTCGTTGGGGTTGGGGCCGTAGCCCACGATGTCGCCCAAGCACAAGACCGCGTCGTCCTCGCGGATCTGCGCGAACGCCGCCTCGAGCGCGTCGATGTTCGAATGGACGTCCGAGAGGACGGCATACCTCACGGAGCCGCCTTCTCCCGCACGCGGTCCAGCGCCTCGGCAAACCGCCCGGCGAACGCCGCGCGCTCGGGTGCCGTGCCCACCGTCACGCGGACGAACCCATCGATCGGCGGCGCCCAGGGCTTGCGGACGAACACCCCCAGCTCCAGCAGCGCCTCGACCGCCGCCTCGGCCTGGGCGCGCGTGCCGACCTCCAGGCAGACGAAATTCGTCCGCGAGGGAAGCGAGCGCACTCCGAGCTCGGCGGCCAGCGCATAGTACTCGAGCCGGCCGCGCTCGACCTCGGCGACGACGCCGCGCAGGAACGCCCCGTCCTCCAGCGATGCCAAAGCGCCGATCTGCGCGGTGCGGTTGACCCCGAAGTGCAGCCGCAGTTTTTGGAAGGTCGCGATCGTCTCGGCCGAGGCGAGCGCGTAACCGATGCGCGCGCCGGCCAGCCCGTAGGCCTTCGAGAACGTGCGGGTGCGGATCGTGCGCGGATCGATCGCGTCGGGCGGCAGCTCGTCGCGGCCGATGAAGTCCGCGTACGCCTCGTCGAGGAACAAGAGCACGTCGTCGGGGAGCGCCTCGCGCAGCGCGGCCAGCGTCGCGCGGTCGACGAACGAGCCCGACGGATTGTCGGGGTTGGCGATGTAGACCAGCTTCGCGCCCGACGCGCGCACCGCGTCGACGATCGCGCCGGGTTGTAGGCCACCCACCGCGTCGGGCTCGGCGAAAGCGGCGCGCGCACCGTAGGCGTTGAGGTGGTAGAACAAGGTCGGATAGGTGCCGCGCGTCGCGACGCAGGCGTCGCCGGGGGCGCAGAACGCGCGCACGATCAGCCCCATCAGGTCGTCGATGCCGCTGGCGACGACGATCTCCTCAGGCGCGCAACGGTGGCGCAGCGCCAGCGCGGCGCGCAACTCGAGCGACTCGGGATCGCCGTACCACGAGGTCGACGCGACCGCTTCGCGCATCGCCGCGATCGCGCGCGGCGATGGTCCGAACGCGCTCTCGTTCGCGCCCAGGCGCAACAGCTCGGTCCGGCCCACTCGGCGCGCCAGCTCTTCGGGTGCGACGAATGGGGTCATCGGCGGGATCGCCGCGATGTGCTGGGCCGGCTGCGGCAGTGCTGGGCGCGAGGTCACGTCCCTCCGACCCGGAGCCGGTCGACGACGTTGCGGACGCCGTCGGTATTGCGCGCAGCAGTGACGACGCGCGCTTTTGTCGCCGCGTCGCGCACCGTCCCGCTCAGCGTCGCGACGCCATGGTCGGCCAGCACCTCGACGCGCTGGAAACCGGCCTCGGCCAAGATCGCGCCCTCGACCCGCGCGGCCAGCGCGAAGTCGGCGACCTGCTGGCGGGGATGCGGCCCGGCCGGGTTCACCCGCAGGTCGTCGACGACCCGCGTGACGCCGCGCACGCCGCGGGCGTCGCCGAGCGCACGCGTCCGATCCCCTGCGGTTCGCACGCTGCCGCTCAAGGTGACGACGCCGCTGTCGACGCCGACGCGCAAGCTCGTCGTCGAGTCGGGATCGTCGGCGGTCAACTTGGCCTTGACCGCGGCGTAGAGCAGCCCGTCCTCCAGCACGCGCGTCGCCGCGCGGGTGCCGAACGGTTCGGGCGGTGGCTGGTTCGCGGAATTGGTGCAGCCCGCCAACACGAAGGCGAGGGCGGCGCCGACGGCGAGGCGGCGCATCAGGCCGCCCCCAAGAAGCGCACGACGCGCACCGGCGCGCCGGCCTCGATGCGTGCCGGCCGCGGTCCGACGACGACGTAGCCGTCGGCGCGCGCCAGCAGACTGGTGTGCGCCGAGCGCAGCGCGAGCGGGCGCGCCCGGCCATCCTCGACGACCGCCGGGACGTACCACGTCCAGCCCTCGCGCCCGACGAACGGCTCGGCGGCGAGCGCGCCGATGCTACCGCGCTCGGGGGCGTGCTCGCCGGTCAGCGCGTGAAAGATCGGCGCGGCGACCGCATCGAGGATCGTCAGCGCGCTGGTCGGATTTCCCGGCAGCCCGATCACCGGCCGCGCTCCGATCGCGGCCAGCACGGCCGGCTTGCCGGGTTTGACCCGCAGACCGTGGACGACGACACCGGGTGCGCCCAGGCCGTCGATCGCCGTCGGGACGTGGTCGCGCAGGCCGACCGACGAGCCGCCGGTGAGGACGACCGCATCGGCGGCGGCGAGTCCGTCGGCGATCCGGGCCGCGATCGTCGCGACCTCGTCGGTCGCGCGGGGGAGGTGGACGACGTCGCAGCCGAGGGCGGCCAGCCCTCCGGCGATCGCCCAGCGGTTGGAGTCTCGGACCTGGCCGGTCCCCGGTCGTTCGGTTGCATCGACGAGTTCGTCCCCGGTCGAGACGACCGCCACGCGTGGGCGCCGGAAGACCGGGACCACCGTCCGGCCGAGCGTCGCCAGCACCGAGAGTTCGGCTGCGCCGATCCGCCGGCCGGCCCGCAACACGAGCGTCCCCGGCTGCATGTCGTCGCCGCGCGGGGTGATGAAGGCGCCCGGCTCGGCGGGTTCGGCCGGCACCAGCGCGCCCTCCCGTTCTTCCGCATCCTCGGCCGGGACGACCGCGTCGGCCCCCGGCGGGACGACCCCGCCGGTCGGGATGCGCATCGCTTCGCCGGGATGCAGCGGGCCGGGCGGCGCGTGGCCCATGCGGATCGCGCCGACGATCCGGCGCGGCGCCAGCCCGTCGGCGGCCCGCACGGCAAAGCCATCCATGGTCGAGCGAGCGTCGGCCGGCACCGGTGACTCCGCGACCTGGTCCTCGGCCAGAATCCGCCCGACGGCGGCTTCCAGCGGGACGTGCTCGCGTCCGACCGGCACCAACCGCACGGCCTCGAGATAGGCCGCGACGCCCGCGCCGGGCTCCATCAGGCGGTCGGTCTCGAAGCCCTCGCCGGTCCGCAGCGCTCGCATCGCCGTTTCCTTCGACACGGAGGGTCTCCGGCCCATAGCGAAAGCGCGGGCCGTGCTAAACCTCGATCTGCTGCGCCGCGAGCCCGACCATGTCCGCGTCGCGGCGCGCCGGCGCGGGCTCGGCGCCGAGTTCGTCGACCGGGTGCTGGACCTCGACCGCGAGCGGCGCGCCGCGCTGACCGCCGCCGAGGCGCTCAAGGCCGAGAAGAACGCGCTGACCGCCGGCATCGCCAAAGCCGCCGACAAGCAATCGGCGGCGGCCGAGCTGCGCCCACGGCTGGCCGAGCTCGACGCGCGCATCGCCACCGCCAGTGCGGGGCTGCCGAGCTTCGAGGAGCACATCAGCGCGGCGTTGGCCGAGGTCCCGAACCTGCTCGACGGCTCGGTCCCCGACGGCTCCGACGAAGCCGCTAACGTCTTGGTCCGGCAGTGGGGAACGCTGCCGTCGTTCGACTTCGCGCCCAAGCCGCACTGGGAGCTGCTCGAGGCGGCCGGACTGCTCGACGTCGAGCGCGCTGCGAAACTCTCCGGCTCGCGCTTCGCGATCCTGCGCGGCGCCGGCGCGCGGCTCTCGCGCGCGCTGGTGCAGTTCTTCCTCGACCGCTCGGCGCGCAACGGCTACACCGAGATCAACCCGCCGCTGCTGGTCTCGCGCGAGACGATGTGGTCGACCGGCCAGCTCTCGAAGTTCGCCGACCAGATGTACGCGGTCGACGGTGACGAGGCGTCCGAGCTGTACCTCATCCCGACGGCCGAGGTGCCGTTGACCGCGATGCACCGCGACGAGATCCTCGAGGGCGCCGCGCTCCCGGTCCGCTACGCGGCCTACACCCCGTGCTTTCGCAAGGAGGCCGGCGCGGCCGGCCGCGACACGCGCGGCCTGGTGCGCCAGCACCAGTTCGAAAAGGTCGAGCTGGTCTGGCTGACCGCCCCCGAGCGCTCGTTCGACGCGCTCGAAACGCTGACCGCGAACGCGGCCGGCTTGCTCGAAGAGCTGGGACTCGCGCACCGGGTCGTGCTGCTGTGCGCCGGCGACGTCAGCTTCAACAGCGCGAAAACGTACGACATCGAGGTCTGGCTGCCGGCGGCCGATACGTACCGCGAGATCTCGTCGTGCTCGAACTGCACCGACTTCCAGGCCCGGCGCACCAACATCCGCTTCCGGCGCGAAGCGGGCGCCAAACCCGAGTTGGTCCACACGCTCAACGGCTCGGGGCTCGCGGTCGGTCGCACGCTGTTGGCGATCGTCGAGAGCTACCAACGGGCCGACGGCGGGGTCGCGATCCCGCCCGCATTGCAACCCTTCGCCGGGTTCGCCGCAATCGAACCCGATGGCAGCACGCGCTGACGCGATCGTGGCCGAGGCCGTCGCCCTCTTGCGCGACGGCGGGGTCGTCGCGTTACCGACGGAGACCGTCTACGGACTGGCGGCCTCGCTCGAGTGGCCGGCCGCGATCGCGCGCGTCTACGCCATCAAAGGCCGGCCGACCGATCATCCGCTGATCGTGCACGGACATGCGCTCGAAGCGCTCGAGGGGTACGTCGCGCAGATCACGCCGGCGATGCGCACCCTCGCGGCGCGCTTCTGGCCCGGCCCGCTGACGGTCGTCGTTGCGCGCGGGCCGCGCACGCCACTGGCGGTGACCGGCGGCCAGGAGACGGTCGCCGTGCGCGTCCCCGCGCACCCGCTGGCGCAGGCGATCCTGCGCGGCGTCGGCAACGCGCTGGCCGCGCCGTCGGCCAACCGCTTCGGCCGCGTCTCGCCGACGACCGCCGCGCACGTGCGCGCCGATCTCGGCGACGCGGTCGATCTGATCGTCGACGGCGGTCCGGCCGAGGTCGGGATCGAGTCGACCATCGTCGACCTGACCAGCGCGGTGCCGGCGGTGCTGCGCGCCGGCGCGATCGCGCCGAGCGCGCTCGGTGCGGCGCTCGGCGTCCCGGTCGTCACGCGGCTCGGCGGCGCGGTGCGGGCGCCGGGGACGTTTGCTTCGCATTACGCGCCGCGCGCGCAGCTCGTGCTCGTCTCGGCCGCGCAGCTCGACGCCGAGGCGCGCGCGCACGCCGCGCGTGGCGAACGGGTCGCGTTGCTGACGCTCCCCGCCGACGCGGCAGCCGCCGGACGCGCGCTCTACGCGACGTTGCGCGCGCTCGACGGCGACGGCTACGACACGATCGTGGCGACGCTCCCGCCCGACGACGAGGCGCACGCGGCGGTCCGCGACCGGCTGGTGCGCGCCGCCGCGCCCCGCGAGGGAGCCTGACGTGCGCGTCTCGCCGGCTCGCCTGTTCGCCGTGCTCGTGCTGCTGGGCGTGCTCTGTTCGTTCGGCGAGTTGCTGCGCTCGCCGTTCCTGCATGCCGACGGGCAGTTTGTCGACCTGCGGGCGCTCTGGTGCGCCGGCCGTGCCGTCGATCAACACGCTGATCCGTATCGCGTCGAGCCCGAGCGCACGTGCCAACAGGCGATCGGGATCGAGACGCTGCGCGATTCGCCGAACCTGGTGATGGGATTCGTCTTGCCGGGCTACGACGCGGCCGGCGCGGCGCTGCTGGCGCTCCTCCCGCTGCGCCTCGCGATCGCGGTCTTCATCGCCCTCGCCCTCGCCGCGCTGCTGGCCGCCGTCGCGTTGTTGGTGCGCGTGCTCGGCGTGCCGGTGCCGCTCGCCGTCGCCTCGCTCGCGTTCTCGGCGGGCTATCCGTCGCTGACGCTCGGCCAGCTCGGCGCGTTCGAGATGCTCGCGATCGTCGCGGCCGCCGCCGCGCTGCACGCCGGCCGCGACCGTTTGGCGGGCGTGCTCGCCGCTGCCGCGTTGCTCGAGCCGCACCTGGGCGCCTTCATCGGGCTCGCCGTGCTCGCGTATGCGCCGCGCGCGCGCGTCGCGTACCTGCTCGGCGCCGCGGCGCTGCTCGTGCTCGCAATCGCGACGACCGGACCGGCCGCGCAGCTGCACTATGTGCTGCAGGAGCTGCCGCAGCAGGCGCTGGCCGAAGTACGCCAGGATCAACAGTACAGTGCAACCTTCGTGGCGACGGCGCTCGGCGTGCCGATCTCGGCGGCGCTCGCGCTCGGTTCGATCTCGACGGTGGTGATGCTCGGCGTCGCGCTGGTGCTGGCGCGGCGACTCGGCGCCCGCGATCGCGCGGCCGTCGTGCTGCTGCCGGCCGCCTGCGCCGTCTGCGGCGGCATCTACCTGCACTACGCGCAGGTCGCCGTCGCGATCCCCGCCGCGCTGCTGCTGGTCGGCTTGGCGCGCACGCCACGCGAACGCGTACTCGCCGGCGTGGGACTGGTGCTGCTGGCGATCCCGTGGTACGACGTGGCGCTGGTCAAGCAACTGCTGGCGCCCGCGCTGACGACGCTCGCGGTGCTGGTCTGGTCGCTGACCGGCGGCTCCGTCCGCATGGTCGCGGCGGCCGTTGCGGCGTGTTGGTTGATCTTGATCCCGGTCGAGAACCGGCCGCCGACACCGCCGCCGCCACCGGTCGTCGGGCGGCTGCCGGGCGACGCCTCGGCCACCTCGGCCTGGCTCGAAGTGGCGCGCTCGATCGGCCGGCCGGACCTTTGGCACGTCGCCGTCAAGGTGCCGACATGGCTCGGCCTGATCGCGCTCTTGATCGCGGCGGGTGCGATCGGCTGGGAACGGCCGCGCGCACGATGATCCTTCGCGCAGGTTCGCTGCTGCTCGCAGGCGCGTTGCTGCTCCCCGGCCGGCCGGCCGTGGCGGCGCCGGCCGCGCTCTCAGCCCTCGACGTGATCGCGCTCGAGATCGGCTACACGACCGTGCTGGCCCGCTACTACGAACCGGTCGATCCGGTCGTGCTGGCGGGCGGCGCGCGCACCGGCATCGTCGCCTACCTGCACGGCCGCGGCATCGCCGCGCCGGCGATCCCGCTCGTCCCCGCCCGCGCCGACAAGTTCGTCGCCGAGAACGCGATCGATCGCGACGTCGCGCTCGCGGTGCTGCGCTACGGGACGCGCATCGTCACCGCCGACCTGGTGCGCAGCACGATCGCCGGCGAGCTGGCGGCGCTGCGCGATCCGTACAGCGTCGTCTTCCCACCACACGCGTATCAGCAGTTCGTCGGCTTCCTCGACGGGCGGGCCGCCGGCGGGATCGGCGCCGAGCTCGACGTCGATCCGCAGACGCGCGCGGTGCGCGTCGTCGACGTCTTTCCGGACAGTCCGGCGGCGGCGGCAGGGTTCGTCCCCGGCGACGTGCTGGCGAGCATCGACGGCGCGCCGCCGCCGGTTGGAACGCCGGATGCCGTTGCCGCCGCGTTGCGCGGACCGGTCGGCAGCGCGGTGCGGATCGGGATCGTGCGCGACGGCGCCGCGCAGCCACCGGTCACCCTCGTGCGCCGCGCGATCGTTCCCCCCGACGTGACCGACCGGAGACTGACCGGCGACGTCGGCTATGTGCACCTGCGCGCGTTCGGCGCGCAAGCACCGCAGCAGCTCGACGTCGCGCTGAGCGCGTTGCACGGCGTGCGCGGCTACGTGCTCGACCTGCGCGGCGACGGCGGCGGCTATCGCGACGCCGCGATCGCCGTCGCCGCGCACTTCGTGCAAGGCGTCGTCGTGACGACGCAAGAGCGCGGGGCTGCGCCGCAGATCTTTCGCGCGGCCCAGACGCTGCCGCTGGGCGCCCCGCTGGTCGTGCTGGTCGACGGCGACACCGCCTCGGCGGCGGAGATCGTCGCGGCCGCGATCCAAGATGCGCACGCCGGGACGCTGGTCGGGACACGCACCTTCGGAAAGGGGCTGGTCCAGGAGACCTTCCCGCTCCCCGACGGCGGCGCGATCAAGTTGACGACGGCGCGCTATCGGACGCCGGCCGGACGCGACATCGAGGGCGTCGGTGTCACGCCGGACGTCGTGGTGAGCGAACCGAGCGCGGCACGGCCCGGCGAGCCGGGATTCGATCCGCAGCTCGACCGGGCGCTGGCGCTGCTCGCCGCGCCGTAACGACGCGTCGACTAGTGGTGGGTGTGACCGCCGCCGCCGGAGTGGCCGCCGTAGAAGCCGTGTCCAGCGGGAGCGCGCCCGACGCCGTGCGGCACGTAGCCGCCGCGCGAGGCCGGCGCGACGTAGCGGCGTCCCTGCCAACTGCCGCCCTGCTGGATGCCCGTCGGGCCGCGGTAACCGCCCCGGTCGTATCCAAACCCGCCGCGGTAGCCGCCGCGCCACCAGCCGGTGTTGCCGAAGAAGAATCCGAGCGAGATCGACGGGCCGTAGTAGAACCATGGATGCCCGAGATAATACGGGACGCCCGAGTAGAACTGGTAGGGCGTGTCGATCTCGTTCGCCTCGAAATACGGGCCGGACGCGTAGCCGTCGATCGCGACGATCATCCCCGGGGCGAGCGTCAAGCCGATCGGGTTGATGATCGTTCCCTGGTGTAACTGCACGTTGTCGAGGAAGCCGCGGTCGTCGTGGACCTGCAAGCTGTACTGACCGTCGAAGGAGGCGATCCGGCCGTGGATCTGCTCGTCCTGCGCCGCGTAGGGCGGTTGGACCGGCTGCGCGTACGAGGGCGGCGCCTGAGCCGCCGCGGCGAGTGGGGCCGTGAGAACGGCGAGGCCAGCGACCGCGCCGAGAAATGAAGTCCGCATACCTTTCCTCCTACCGTATCAACCTGGGAGTACGGTCACGTCGTTCCCAGCCACGCGACGAGCGCCGCGGTAACCGCCGCCGGGCGCTCCAACGTCGAGAGGTGCCCGCAGGCCGGGACCGTCACCCGCTGGGCACCCGAGATCCCGTCGGCGATCTCGGTGGAGAGTTCGGGGGGCGTCGCCAGATCGGCATCGCCGACCAGAACCAGGGTCGGACAGGCGATGGCGCGCAGGGTTGGCCGCGAGTCCGGGCGGCGCGCGATTGCGACCTCCTGACGCGCGAAGGCCGCCGTCCCGATCTCCGCCGCCATCTGATCGACCAGCGCGTGCAGGGCCGCGTCGTCCTTGCGCGCCGGGGCGACGAACAGCGGGAAGAGCTCGTCGACGACCGCGGACAAGCCGCGCTCCTCGGCGAGCGCGACCAGCGCTTCGCGGCGCAGGATCTGCGTCGGCGTGTCGGCCCGCGCCGAGGTGTCGAGCAACGCCAGCTTCGCCACCCGTTCGGGCGCGCGGCGCACGATCTCGAAGGCGATATAGCCGCCCATCGAGAGCCCGGCCAGCGCGAAACGCGGCGGTGCGCCGGCCAGGATCCGCTGCGCGAAGTCCTCCATGCTGTCGTCGCGCGTGGTATCGGCGACGGTCGTTTGGCCGATCGCGGCCAGCGCGGGGAGCTGCTCGGCGAACAGGCGCGCCGAGCACAGCAGCCCCGGGACCAAGACGAGCGGGAGTCCCGGCGACGTCATGTGCCCTTCGATGCGCACACGAGGCGCTGGATGCGCTCGACCGTCACCAACCCGTCCTCGAGCACCTCGTCGATGGTGGCGAGAAAGGTGCGCACGCGCTGCAGGTCGCCCTCGGCGACCTCGATCAACATCGGCAGGTCGCCCGGCGCGTCGGGCGTCCAATCGACCGAGATGCGCCGGTGGCTGCCGAAGCCTTCGACGCCACGAAACACCGTCGCCCCGCGGAAGCCGTGCGCGAGCAGCCGCTCGACCAGCGCGTGCACCGTCGACTTGCCGGCGTGCCGGCTGCTCTCGGAGACGTAGATGCGCAGCAGGACCGCGTTGTGCTCGATCATCGGCGGTCAGCTTCGACGGCCGGGAGTTGGCCACCGGCACGGCCAATGTCGTCCGTCCACGCACCTGCGGGAGCTCGCGCGCCGATGATGGTTGACCCGTCGTTCGTCCAAGGCCAACTGCTGCGCGTCTTCATCGGCGAGGACGCGCACTACCATGGCCGGCCGCTCCACGTCGCGATCGTCGAGCTGCTCAAGCGGGAAGGCGTTGCGGGCGCGAGCGTCTTTCGCGGCGTCGAAGGCTTCGGGGCGCACCACGAGATCCACCTGAACCGCCTGTTCTCGCTGGGCGGCAAGATGCCGATGGTGATCGAGGTGGTCGACTCCGAGGAACGGATCGCCGCGCTGCTGCCGCGACTGGAGGCGATGATCGACGAAGGCGCCGTGACCCTCGAGCGGGTCGAGTACCGCCGCTTTCTGGGCAAGCGCTGATCGACGCGGCGCCGGCGCCGCTACCAACGCCGAATCGCCGGAAACGCGATCAGCGCGACGATCGTGAACACGAGGATGTACGACAGATAGAGCGCGATGACGCCGGACTGCGTCGCGCGCACGATGTCGGCGACGCGCAGGAAGCCGGCGCCGATCGCAGCCCAGAACGCGCCGCCGAAGTACCCGCGCGCGTCGCTGGCATAGGCGACGACGCGCAGCCCCTCGGGCTGCTCCTCGACCACGATCTCACGGCGCATGCGCACGGCGGCGTCGAGGATCACGTCGGTCGCGTTGGCGTAGCCGCTCCCGCTGTACTGCGTCCAGGGACGGTACGCTTCGCCCGACGTCCAAACCGGGACGCGTGCGCCGACCGGCCGGCGCACCAGCGCGACGAGCAGCGCGAACGCGAGCGCGAAGCCGGTCGCCAACAGTCCCAGTCCCAGCGGCCAGACGGACGAGAAGCCCGCGTAGGCGGGCTGGATCAGCGGCGGGTGAGCCAGGATCGCCGCCGTCGCAGCGACGCCGGCCGCCTCGTCGATCGCCGGCCGCAGCAATGCGAGGTAAGCCGGCGCGGCGAGCCCGACGCCGAGCGTGCCGAGCGCGGCGAGCACCAGCCCCGCCGCCCGCAGCGGATCGCGCGCGGCGCGCGCGGTCTCGGCCGCCGGCGAACGCGCGGCGCCGAGGAAACCGATGCCGGCGAACTTCACGAACGCGACGACGGCGATGCCGGCCGCGATGCCGACCATCGCGCCGCCCAGCGCGAAGGCGATCGTCGCGGTCGTGTTCCCGGTGCGGAACGCCTGCAAGAGCGACTCGAGCGTCATCCACTCCCCGGCGAAACCACCCGTCGGCGGCAGCGCGGCCAACGAGCCGGCGGCCGCGATCACCGCCACGGTCGTCAGCGGCAGCCGGCGCCACACGCCGCCGAGCGCCTCGAAGGCCGTCGTGCCGACCTGTGAGGTCAACTCGGCGCAGCTCAGGAAGAGCGTGCACTTCGCGAAGGCATGCGCGGTCGCGTGCACCAGCGCGGCGGCGAGCCCGATGCCGACCAGGAACGGCAGGTCGAGCGCGCGCGCCGCGATCGCGACGCCCAGGCCGATCAACACGATCCCCGCGTTCTCGACGCTCGAGTACGCGGCCAGCGTGCGCGCGTCGCGCTGCGCCGCCGCCCAGGCGATCCCGAAGAAGGCGGCCAGCGCGCCGCAGGCCAGCACCAGGATCCCCCACCACAGCGGGATCGGGCCGGCGACGCCGAGGCCGATCCGCGCGATCCCGTAGAAGCCGACGTTGAGCGCGCCGCCCGCCATCATCGCCGCGACGACCGACGGCGCCGCGGTGTAGCCGCGCGCGAGCCAGATCGGGAACGGCAGCATGCCGACCTTCGCGCCGAACGCGCAGACGAACAACACGAACGCTAGGCCGCGCACGACCGGCGCGACGCCGGCGCTCGCCGCGAGCAGGTCGGGGAGCCCGAACGCACCGTGCCCGATCAACAGGAAGGCCGCCAACAGTCCTGCCGCCGCGCTGTGCGTCAGCACCAGCGTGAGGTAGGCCGCCGACGGACCGCGCGGATCGGTTCCGGCGTACGCGATCGCCTGGTAGAACGCCAGCGCCAACAACTCCCAAGCGAACACGAACAGCAACGCGTCGTCGGCCGCGCAGATCGCCAGCGCGGCGAACAGCACGCCGGCGGTCGCGCACGCCGCGGCGCGACCGTCGCCGCGCTCGTCGCCGGTGCGGCGACCCAAGCCGTACGCGCCGACGACGACGCCGATCGCGCCGACGATCCCGATGAAGACGGCCGCTAGCGGATCGACGCGCAACGCGACGTGCTGGGCGGCGAACACCGACCAACTCGCCGTACCGTGCACCAGAACCCGCACCGCGGTGACGACCGCCGCGGCGCCGCCGACCGCCGTCCCGAGGAAACCCGCGGTGCGTCCAGCCGGACCACGCACGAGCGCGGCCACCACGAAGCCGAGCGTCGTCGCTGCGAAGGCGGCGAGCAGCGCGCTCATTCCGGCACCTCGCGCGCGTGCGCGGCGATCCGGCCGAGCGCGACCCACAAGCCGTGCAAGATGCTCAGCGGCGCCGGCGGCGCACCGGGGATCTTCACGTCGACGGGGACGACCCGGTCGACCGGACCGACGACGTCGGCTGCTGCGTAGATGCTGCCGGACGCCGCGGCGCTGCCGACCGCGACGACCAGCTTCGGCTCGGGCATCGCTTCGTACGTCCGGCGCAGTGGCTCCGCCATCGCGTGCGTGACGACGCCCGTCACGACGAGCAGGTCGGCGTGGCGCGGCGTCGCGGTCAGGAAGATGCCCAACCGGTTCAGATCGTAAAACGGGTTGAACAGCGCCTGCACTTCCTGATCGCACGAGGCATCGCTGCCGGCATCGACGTGCCGCACGAAGACCGAGCGCCCGAGCGCGGCCGCCCGTTGCGCCAAGCGCGCCTGGGTCGTCGCCAGGTCGGTCGGGATCAAGGCCAGTTCGTACTCGTTGCTGATCGCGTAGGCGTCGGGCGCGACGCGCGCACACTCGCCGCATTGGAAGCAGCGCGCTCGCCGAACGACCGGGACCTCCCCGGTCAGGTCGATCGCCCGCGCCAGGCACGCCTGGGCGCCACGCAGGTACGCGGCGGCCGACGCGTGCGGGCGCACGACCGCGATCCCACGCCAGCGCGCCGGCATCTCCTCGCGGCCGCGCGGATAGCGGGTCGTCAGGATGCCCCGTGCGAGTCCGCGCAGGAACCAGTTCATCGATCGGTCTCCGCGACGATCAGGCCGAACGAGTGCTCGATGAACGAGAAGTCGGTGAAGATGTTGCCGGGCAGCGCCGGGACGAACAGCGGCCAATTCTGGAACGACGCGCTGCGGATCGCGACCCGTCGCAGACCGCCGTCGAGCCGGACCGCGTAGAGCAGCTCGCCCTGCGGCGACTCGATCCGCGCGATCGCTTCGCCGGCACCCTCCGCCGGCAGCGCCGCCAGCCACGGGCCCTCCGGCGCGGCGTCGAGCGCGTTGCGCACGCGGCGAAACGAGCGCCGGATCTCCTCGCCGCGCACCTGCGCGCGTGCGAGCGCGTCGCCGGCCGGGGCGAGCACCTCGTCGTCCTCGGGCGAAGCGAAGTCCCAGCCGTCGTTCGATCGCGCGTCGCAAGCGAGCCCGCTGCCGCGCGCGACTGGGCCGACGCCGCCGAACGCGGCGACGGTCGGCGCGTCCAGCCGCCCCGTGCCGACCAGCCGATCGATCAGCGAGGGCGTCGCGAAGAGCGCCTCGACGACGGTGCGCGCCGCCTGCTCGACGGTTTCGAGCGAGGTCCGGCAGACCGCGTGCAGCCCGGCAAAGGCGTCCTCGCGCATCCCGCCGGCGCAGATCACGCCGCGTCCGAAGCGGTTGCCGACGGCGCTCGCCAAGAGCCGGTGGACGCGCTCCTTGGCGGCGTAGGTCTGCGCGGCGCCGACCGCCAGCGACCCGTCGTCGGCCAGCTTCGCCAGCGCGTCGAGGTGCTGGTGGATGCGCTCCAGCTCGACCAGGATCACCCGCGCGGCGCGCGCGCGCGGCGGCACCTCGACCTCGAGCGCCGACTCGACCGCGCGCGAGAACGCCGTCGCGTGACTCGCCGCCGTCACGCCGGAAACGTGCTCGGCGACGAACGGCGCCAGCGGCAGCGGCGTCTGGACGAAGCGTGCTTCGAGGCCGCGCGTCTTGAAGCCGAACGACGGCGCGACCGCTAAGAAGTCCTCGCCGGCCGTCTCGATGATCCAGCGCGCCGACTCGCCGATCCCCGAGCGGACCGGCCCGTACAGCACGGTCGAAGCTTCCGGCGAAGCGACCTCGCGATACGCCTCCGCCGGCGCCGGACGCAACGGCGACGCCGCTCCCACCGGCGCGTCGAGCGCGATCTGCCAGCGCTCGGCAAGCTCGCGCTCGTGCCAGACGGCGGCCGGCACGCCGAGCGGCTCGAGTGCACCGTCGACGTAGCCGTCGATGGAGCGCAGCGCACGGCCCTCGTCGACGACGTAGCGCACGAACGTCCCGCGCTCGTCGCGATCGGCATAGCACCAGACGAACCGCGCGCCGACCGCGACCGCCGTGCGGGTCAGCGCTGCCGCCTCGTTCGCGCTCGCCTCGATGCGCCGCGCGCTCATGCCGGCCCCTCGAAGAGCGCTTGCGCGTGCGCGAGCAACGCGGCTAGCGGCTGCGGGACGATCAGCCCTAAGCCGAGCACGACCCCGAAGCCCAACAGCATCGCGATGATCGGGATGACGGCCCGTTCGCCGCGCACGACGCCCACCGGTGGGGTGCCGGTCGTCGTCACGGTCACCCAGCGCACGAGTCCGGCGAACGCGATCGCGAGCAGAATCGCAACCACACCCGCGCCCCACGGACTGCCGCCGCCGAAACCACCGGCCAAGATCATCAGCTCGCTGCGAAAGATCCCGAACGGCGGCAGCCCCGCCAGCGCGAGGCCGGCCAGCGCGAACAGTACGCCGGAGACGGGCAGCGCGCGGATACCGCCGCGGATCTCGGCGATCTCGCGCGTCGCGTAGCGTTCGCTCAGGCGCCCCGCCGCGAAGAAGGCGAGGGACTTGGAGGCCGCGTGGTTGACGGTGTGCAGCAGCGCGCCGGCCACTGCCAGCGGCGCGCCGAAGGCCAAGCCCGCCGCGACGACGCCCATGTGCTCGATGCTCGAATAGGCCAGCATCCGTTTGATGTCGCGCTGCTGCAACAAGAAGAAGGCGGCCAGCGCGAGCGAGAGCAGCCCGACGATGCCGAACAGCCGGTGCGTCATCGTGCTCCCGACGACGGCGTTGGTGATCCCGGCGAAGCGCAGGATCACGTAGAGCGCGTCGGAGAGCAGCACGCCCGAGAGCATCGCGCTGGTCGGCGTCGGGCCGGAGCCGTGCGCGTCGGGGAGCCAGGTGTGCATCGGCGCGAGCCCCATCTTCGTCCCGAAGCCGATCAGCGCGAGCACGAAGGCCAGCCGCACCGCGTCCGCATTCAGCCCCTTTGCCGCGTGCACGTAGGCCGACCACTCCGGCGCGTAGTGGGCGCCGAGCACGGCCGTCCCCGCGTCGTACAGCACGACCACTCCGACCAGCCCGATCGCCAGCCCGCACGACGCGATCAAAATATACTTCCAGGCCGCCTCGAGCGCGCCGTCGGTCCCTTGCAGCCGCACCAGCAACGCCGCCAAGATCGTCGTGATCTCCAACGCCACCCACAGCCCCGCCATGTCGGAGAGGAGCGGGACGGCCGCCTCGGCGCAGGCGAAGGCGTTGGTCAGCGCGAGGAAGTGGCGCCGGTAGCCCTCGCCGGCCGCGTCGTCGTCGCTCTCCGCCCGCACGTACCAGGCCGCGTATAGGCCGACTGTCCCGTAGACGATCGCGACCGGGAGCAGGAACAGCGCCGAGAGCGCATCGAGCGCCGGGCGCGCGGCGCCGAACGCGTCGAGGAGGATGAGCGCTGCGGTCACCAGGCCGCCGGCGGCAGTCAGCGGGCGTCCGATGCGCGAGGGGAGCAGCAGCGTCGCCAAGGCCAGCGCGGCGGGGACGGCGACGATCAACCACGACACCAGGCTCATCCGCGCAGCTCCGTGAGCAGGTGGATCGAGGCCGAGTTGCGCCGCGCGACGATCACTCGCACCAGCACCGCGAAGACGACGACCGCGGCGACCACGTCGATCAACAGCAGCACGCCGACGACGAACGGCAGTCCCGGCGCCAGCGTGACCGTCCCGAAGAACAGCCCGTTCTCGAGCGTCAAGAAGGCCACCACTTGGGCCAACGCGTTGGGCCGCAGAATCGCGAGCAGGAAGCCGATGAAGACGATCGCGAGCGTTGCCGCAAGGTCGGCGCGCGGCAGCAACGCGCCGGCCGGCAGCGGCAGCCGCGCCGCGGTTAGCAGCGCGAGCCCGGTCAACGCGGCGGCGATCAAGATCGAGAGCGTCACGTTGACGCGGACCGGCAGTTCGATGCGCGTGGCGACGCTGCGCGCGATTCGGCGCATGTATGCCGGCAGCAGCACGACCTTGAAGACGAGCGTCAACGCCGCCAGCGCGACGAGATCCCAACCGTGCTGCTCCACACCCACGATGCCGCAGATCGCAGCGACCAGCAGCGACTGCAGCGCATAGAGCGAGATCAGCTCGCCCAGGATCACCGACCGGAACATCGCCAGTTGCGTGAGGATGAGTCCGACTACGATCGTGCCGGCCAGCGCTTCGGCCGGTTGGAGCGGATGCGGCGTCATCCCAGGCGCGCCGTCCAGGCGATGACGGCCAGCACGGCCACCAGCAACCCGGTCGCGATGAACTCGGGGATCTTGTACAGCCGCAGCTTGGCGAACGAGGTGTCGATGACGACCACGAAGCCGCCGACCAACAACATCTTCGCGAACACCACGACCAGCGCGAGCGCGACGGCCGCGACGTCTCCGGTAGAGGCGAGTCCGGGCGGCAGGAACAGGACGTTGCAGAAGATCGTGTAGAGCAGGAACTGTTTCATCGACGCGCCCCACTTGAAGAGCGCCAGCTCCGGTCCGGCGTGCTCGAACAGCCGCGCGTCGTCGATCATCCCGAATTCGATCGTGGCGGACGAGCTCTCGATCGGGATCCGCCCCGTGTCGACCAGCAGCATCAGGAAGAACGCCGCCATCGCGAACAGATGCGCCGGCCGCACGACGTCGGCCAGCGAGTGGCTGAGGACGGCGTTCATGGCGTACGGGAGATCGGTGCCGGTGATGAAGGCGACCGAGAAGAACACGAAGATCAGCGTCGGCTCGACCAGAATCCCGACCATCGTCGCGCGGCTGGCGCCGATCGAGGTGTATTGCGAACCACCGTCGAGCGCCGCCAGCGCGGTCACGAACCCGGCCAGCGCGAACATGAACGCGCCGCCCAGGATGTCGCCGTAGGTCGCGCCCGGCAGCGGGTAGGTGGTCAAGACCGGAATCAGCGTCGCGATGGTCGCGTAGCAGCCGCACGCGACGTACGGCGCGACCCGGAAGAGCGGCGAGGCGACGTCCGGCGTGACGCGCTGCTTGCGCAGCAGCTTGAGGATGTCGCGATACGGCTGCCAGATCGACGGCCCGCGCTTCCCTTGGACGATCGCTTCCGCGCGGGCGATGATGCCGGTGAGCAACGGCGAGACGAACAACGTCGCGCCGACTTGGCAGGCCTGAACGGCGAGGGGGGACAGAGTCACCGTCGCCTGCCCCTGGCGTTACCATCGCGTTGCAATGAAGCTTCCTCCGACGCGTCGAGTATCCGTAGACGGGTCGCAGGAGTCATCGGCCCACGCGGGCGGTTCGCGGCACCCCGTGCCGACAGGCGGACTCCACCGCCCCTGGGAACTGGCCCCGGGGTTCGGTCGCCCCGCCTGGTCAACCTTTAGTCAGGCCAGGGGTATTGGTTCGTGGGTTCGCCGATACCAGAAGAGGGGACCCTTTTGCGAGAGTACCGGCAGTGACGAGTCCGTCAGACGACAACACCAACCCCACCATCCGGATCATGTTCGAGGCGAGTCCGATCGGGATGTGCAGCGCTTTGGTCGACGGGACGATTCTGCGCGCGAATCAGGCCTACCGGGCCTTGGCAGGCGAAGGCGGGACGCTCTTCGAGGCGCTCGTTCCCGACCTCCACGCCGCCCTGAAGGCCGGGCTGGTGGCCGTGGTCGATGGCGTGCAGCCGTCGTTCAACCTCGTCGGCCGGTTGGCCGCCGATCCGGAGCGCTGGGGTGAGATCTCGATGGTGCGGATGCGCGGCGCCTCGGGCGATCTGATGGTGCATGTGCTCGACGTCACGTCACGCCAGCGAAACGAGTCGTCGTTGCGCGAGCGCGCCGAAACCGATCCGCTGACCGGCCTCTACAACCGGGCCGCGTTCGACTCCATCGTCGGCGATCGGGTGCGCTCGGCACGACCGGGCGTCGTCTTCGTGCTCGACCTGGACGGGTTCAAGGCCGTCAACGACACCTACGGCCACCCCAAAGGCGACGAGCTGCTGGTCGGCGTCGCCGCGCGCTTTCAGGCGTCATTCCGCGCGACCGACGTCCTCGCCCGGCTCGGCGGGGACGAGTTCGCGCTCTGGCTCGACGGCCCGGTGCCGAACCCGGAGAAGATCGCCGCCGCGCTCATCGAGCGCATCGCGGAAGTCGCCGCCACGCTCGTCCCGAAGACGCGCGTCACGGCCAGCATCGGCATCTACCGCGCCGTCGAAGGCGCCAACGTGGAGCAGATGCTCGGTTGCGCCGACGAGGCGATGTACGACGCCAAGCGAGCCGGGAAGGCCCGCGCCGTGCAGTACCGCGCTCCGCGCTAAAACCTCAGCGGCCTAGCCGCGAGCGTAACCTCACTTTTACTGTGCTCTGATAGCGTGATCGAAGCGCCGCACCTGCGGCCCCACTTCTCCAAAGAGGTACGATCATGCACAAGTCCCTGGCTATGGCCGCAATCGGCCTGGCGGCCACGTTCATGCCGCTGGCCGCCGGCGCCACCTCGGCCGACGATCTCGTTTGCACGGCTCGCGATGTTTCGGCTAGCGTCGTGCAGGCGATCGAACCCGCAATTCCTGCGCTCGCAGCGATCGAGCATGCCACGGGGACGGCCAAGGGTTCTGGTCTCGCTCGCCCCCGACGGTACGGTGACCGATACCACGATCCTCGAGTCGTCGGGCTACCCGGTCCTCGACAACGCCGCGCTCGCGACGACGCGGGCGACCAAGTTCCGGCCCGAGATCCGCGACTGCATCGCGGTCGCGGGCTCCTACGTCTACGCAGTCAACTTCCCTGAATGAGCTGCGCGAGCACGATGCGGCGCGGGTCGGCAAGACCCGCGCCGGCGCGAGCCGTCTTCAGGCCAGGTTGACGATCCGCGGTTCGTAATCGTAGGGGTAGAGGACGGAGTTGTAGCCGTCCCACTTGTCGCTGCGGACGTCGCTCTTGAGGCGGCGCGAGATTTTCCCGCCCAGCTCCGCCATCCGGTCGTCGAGCGGAGGCTCCCAGTCTTCGGCAATCTCGCCGATGACCGCGTATTCCGGGGCCCCCAGCGCACCGAGCAGCGCACCGAGGCCGAGGCCGGCCGCGGTCCGCCACGGCGCGTGGGTCTCCGCCGGCACGATCGCGATCTCGCCGAGGTCGTCGTGAGTGACCACGACGGCGCCGTGCACGGTGATGTCGCCGGTGTCGTCGAGGTGCCACAGCGCATGAAGTCCGTCGGTTGCGTGCACGCGGTCGGGGAAGACGATTGCGACGTACTTGTCGGCCATTACCGCAGCGCGCCGCTCCCGCCGTTGGCGCGCACGTGCGCGACCGCCTCGCTGATGCGGTGGGCCAGCTTCTGCGCTTCGTCGAGCATCGGCCGTGCCCGGCCGGTCTGGGCGTTCTTGGCGACGGCCTCGGCGTGCGCCGCAGCCGCGGTCAGTTTGGCCCTGACGGTCGCGTCGGCGCCCTGGGCATGGCGCTGGAGCGCCCGGGCGAGTTCGTGCGCCCGGGCGCCGGATTGCTCCAGCGCTGGTAGCATCCGCGTCTCGTCCAGCATGGCGCCACATTCGATCGATTGGTGCAGGGTCGCGGCGTCCGCTCGGGCTCCCTCGAGGAAGCTCCTCGCCCTTTTCGTCGGCTGCATGCGCAGACCGTAACAGCCCGGCACCGGCCGGTCCAGCCGAGAAAAACTCGTAGCAACTTTCAGTAGGCTTTTTACCCGGCGCGCCCGCCGGTACCATGGTGACCCTACCCTTCACCAACGGGAGTCAACTCATGGTTCAATCAGCGGTCGCCTCCATCTCGCGTGTGTGGCCGACGTTTCTCTGGCGCGGGATCTTCGCGCTGATCCTCGCCGTCGTCGCCTTTGCGTATCCGGGGCAAACGGCAACCGTCCTGACGTACGCGTTCGGCGCCTACATCCTGCTCAGCGGCCTGGCGATGCTCGTGGGCGGTTTCGGCTTCTCCTCGGCGCACGGAGCGTGGCTCGCGCTGGTGCTGTTCGGCCTGCTCTCGGTCATCGTCGGCATCTACATCCTCGCACAGCCCGTCTTGGGTGCGCTCACGCTCGCGTACACGATCGCGCTCTGGGCGATCGCGGCCGGCGTGCTGGAGATCTTCGGCGCGGTGCAGGCACGGGACGTGGTTCCCAATACGTGGGTCTGGGGCGTGGCCGGCGTCGTGTCGATCGCCGCCGGTGTGTTCGTCGCCTACGCGCCCGGTCTGGGCCTCATCGCCCTCTCCTACACCGTCGGCATCTATGCGGCGATCGCCGGAGTCGCATCGATCGTCTTCGCGACCCGGCTCCGGGGACTCTCCGGCGAGGTCGCGCAGGTAACGTCGGCAGCGCGCTAGTTCGGGCTCGGTGTCGCGACGAGCACGCGCAGGCTGCGAAAGACCTCCGGCCGCGCCAGAATCTGCAACATGGCGCGGTCGACGTCTGCCAGTTGCAGCGCGTTCGCGATCCGGTCGAGCGTGCGCGAGGAGCAGTGCTGCTTGGCCGACCCGCTCTCGAGCTGGCTGTACCAGCAGAGGCTGAGGCCGGCTAACTCCGCGACGTCGGCGCCGCTCAAGCCTGAGCGCCGCCGGCGGCGCGCGGGCAGCCCGACGTGCTCCGGCGCGATCGCCGAGCGCCAACGGCGCAACGCCGAACGAAGTGCATCGCGCCGGGCCGCGTCGATATCGGTGGCCGGTGTCCCGAGCATCGAGAGAAGCTCCGAACGGACCCGCTGCTGATCGGTGAGCATCTTTCCTCCTCCCAGAACGCCGGCCGGCGTGGGCCGGCGGCGTGTTCTGACGATAGGAGATCGCGGCCGGCCCGTCATCGTGTGCCCGGCACGAAAAATGCTCGCCCTAGTTGTGCGGGGGCACCAACCGCAGCTCGGAATCGTCGGCGGTCGTGGCGCGCTCCACCTCGGATTCCGACGGCAACAGAACGGCGCGTCCAAACCAGTGGCATGCCAGCAGCGCCAACTGGACGTCCAGCCGGCCCTCACGCAAGGGGCGGCCGCGCATCTCCTCGGCCTTGCGAATCCGGTACTGCGCGGTGTTGCGGTGCAGGATCATCTGATGTGCCGTCGCCGTGAAGCTGCCGCCGTTCTCGAGGTAGACGCGGGCAGTCTCCCGCAGGACCGAGCAGCGTTCGTCGTCGGTCGCGAGCGCGCCGAGCGTTTCGACGACCCAGGCACGGGCGGCGTCGAGGTCCCCGCTCATCATCGAGATCGGCGCAACGTCCGCAAACGCCGTCAGCCGGGAGGGAGCGGGACGGGCAGCCAGCGCGACGGCATGCGCCAGGAGCGCCTGTCGGTGCGTCCGGCGGAAGCCGGCCAGACCCGCGAGCGGCTCGCCCAGCGCGACCGCGGCCCGCGGCTCCGTCGCCTCGGCGGCCGCCAGGAGCGATGCGCGATCGAGATCGGTGCGGTCCGCAAGAGGAAGCCAGATCCAGGCGCTCGACCCATCGCGTGGGATGTAGACGGGGCGCTCGGCGCACTGCGCAGCGGCGGCGAGCGCCGAGGCGACCCGGCTCAGCGCCGACTGGCCCTCGAGATCGAACGGTCCATCCTCACACCAGACCACCGTACCGACGTGATGTTGGCCGAGGCGGTAACCACCCAGCAGCGTCTGCGCATCCTCGAGGTCGACGTCGCGCTCGCGCAGCACGGTTCTCACGGCCTGCGCCAAAGCACCGCTGCGCTGCGAAAGCCACTCCTCCCGCGCCTGCTCGTACACGTCGACCAACTGCTCGACGACGCTGTCGACGTAGCCGGAGACGCGTTCGACCATCAGCAGCGCTGCCGTCCCCTCGACATGGTCGCCCTCACGCCGGCGCAGCAGCTCGGCGATGAAGTCGCGCTGAAAGCGCGTCTGCCCGACGCGATAGGCACGCAGCAGCGGTGACATCGGAACGTCGCGTTGGGCCAGCAGCCGGGCATACTCGACCGCCGCGTCCGGCGCGACGCTGCCGTTTCCGTTGTGCCGCAGCTCATGGAGCACGGTTTGAACGTTCTCGAGGACGCTGGCAGTGAGCACCGCCGTGACGCGCTCGTCGTCGCGCAGCGCCGGAATGACCTCTTGGATGACGCCGCGCACGTCGTTCGCAATCTCGGTCACGCGCTCGGCCATGCGAGCCGCCACGGCGGCGACTTCCTGCGTAACTTCGGGATCGCTCAGGTCCACCCAACTCATAGCTGGTCTCCCGTCTCGGTTCGGGCCGCGGCTCAACACTCCGCGCGGGAACGAGCGGCTACCTGCTGGGCAATCAATTCCGTCATACCACTGAAGGGCAGCCTCTAGTATCCGGCTCGGAGCGGCGTCGCGCGCACGACCTGGGCGCCCAGACGTTCGCCGATCCACTCGAGTCCGCGCCAGAACCCGATGCCGTCGAGAATGGGGTTGAGCAGCGGGGTCGTCGTGCAGTAGCGCGTACCGTAGGGGCGCTTGTGGTGAACCGCGTGGTGTGCAGCGGATTGGAGCAGCCCGATCCGCTGCAGCCACGCGACCAACCCCGGCGGATTCGAGGTATGCGCCCAGGCATGGATCTGGTTCGCCTGCGAGGCGATCGCAATGGTGAACCAGACTTCCCAGGCATGCGCGCCGGCTGCCGCCGCCACCACTGCGACGACGGCGCAGATGGCCAGCGTAACCGCGTTAGTCTCCCAGTACGTGCCCTGGCGGATACCGCCGGGACGCCGGTGATGCTCGATGTTCGGTTCCACGACCCAGCGGTCGGCCAGCGCGTTACGGCCCGGCGCGAGCCAGGTGTCCTCGGCCCAATGGATCAGGCCGGCGAGAAAGTCCGCGACCAGCAGGCACAAGAAGGCCTCGATCGCGACGGTCAGGAGCATGATGAGGAGATGCATGGTAACCCGACCGTACGCCAGGCACCATCTCCGCCGAATCCGTGAAACTACTGAACGTCGCCGACCGACTGAACACGAGGAGAGGGTGGGATTCGAACCCACGAGCCCCGCGAAGGGCCTGCGGTTTTCAAGACCGCCGCGTTCAACCGCTCCGCCACCTCTCCAACGACAGGCCTTGTTCCGCAAGGGATTCCGAACCTCTTGCCTGTGACTAGAGAGCTGCGAGGTCGGATTCTCGCTATTCTTCCACCATTGCGCCGTCCAGCCGCGCTTTCAATTGGTACGAGAATGCGTCCGATGCAAGGCGGCCGAAAGACTTTCAACACTGCCTAGCAAAACCAGGCCTTGTTCGTGAGATGGTGCCTACCGGAGTGGAGGGCAAGTGCGGTTTTTTCGGAAAATCAAATCCGGCATCGATGTGATACCGCTCCTCAACGAGATTCACGTTAACGAGGACGCTTGGCTACATGATACCAGCCGACAAGATGATATAAGGGTGCAGCGTAACACACAAACAATCTTCCTTCGCTCCGCGATTAGACGGAAAGATATTGAAACGCGGGAGAACCAAGCTGTCAGGTCAACAAAGATTTCTCAGGCGTTTCCGCGGGCTATCGCATTCATGGAGGAATTTGCCACCGAGATGGGATCGTCGCTCGAACGAGCGACGATCGTTCGCCTGAAGCAGCACTCAATTGTCGATCGACACGTCGATGCAGGTTCATACTATTTGTTGCGCGATCGATTCCACTTTGTTCTGTCAAGCCCCCAAGGGAGCTTTCTATCGAGTGGTGACGAGGAGGCTCTGATGTGGCCTGGTGAGTTGTGGTGGTTTGATAATAAGCAGCATCACTGGGCAAAGAATGATAGCTCTGAGTGGCGGATTCATTACATCTTCGATCTGCTTTCGGAGAACCTTCGGAATTTAGCCATGAATCCGCTTCCGATCTTCGACAGTGTTCTTCCGTACGGCGCTGGGACGTCGGAGAACGATGTAGCCGCAGAAGCTCAGGGGTACTCGGCCAAACGCAGTCATTTGCTGGACGCGATCACCAACAACGCGATACTTCGCGATTCAGAACACGTGTTGGTCTCAGCTTCGGGGAGGAAGAACACGTGGCTCATCGACATGCGTCGTATCTTGACGAACCCAAATCACCTTGATGCCACAGCAGATCTTTTTTGGGAGATGCTGGGTTCGAGCCTTCCTTTTCAAATCGGCGGCATGGAGACGGGAGCGATACCTCTCATCGCTGCAATTCAAATCAAGTCGGTCGCTCGCGGAACCCCGGTCAATGCGTTCATCGTTCGAAAAGAACGCAAAACGTTCGGAGCCGGCAACCGTATTGAAGGCTCTCTTACCGACGAGCCGATAATCCTCGTTGACGACATTATGAACTCCGCTCAGAGCATGGAGAAAGCACGGGCCGTGCTCGAGGCGCCCGGCCGAGACATTGCACAAGTGTTCGTCCTTATCAATTATCAATCTGAGCGTGGCCTCGCATGGCTCAAAGATCATCGACTCAGCGCAACGGCGCCGTTCACTCTAAAGGACTTTGGGCTTAGCCTTGCTCGAACAGAATGTCATACACCGGAACCGATCTTTCGGAACGTTTGGACCTTCGCATCAGAACGCGCGTCCTTTTTTCATCGCGTGCCGAAGTCGTTTCCGGCAACCGACGGAGAGCGCGTGTTTTTCGGTAGCGACAACGGCACGTTCTGGGCTCTTGACGCAACTGACGGGTCGGTTCAATGGACGTTCAAAGTTCGAACGTCTGGACGGAAGAACATATGGTCCGCACCTGCGATACATGATGGGTTCGTCTACTTTGGCAGCTACGACGGAAATGTCTACTGTCTAGAGGCGGCGACAGGCAAGGAGGTGTGGCGCTTCACTGAGGCCGATTGGGTCGGGTCTTCTCCTGCTCTTGCGCCTGACCTCGGGTTGCTCTTTATCGGTCTCGAGTTCGCCGTGCCCGCCAAACAAGGTTCCGTTGTCGCGCTCGACATGACATCGGGATGCAAGGTCTGGGAGCACCCAACGAAGGGGCATACGCATGGATCACCCACCTACTGGCAAGCCCGTCAACTCGTCGCATGCGGAAGCAACGATGATGAACTGCTTTTATTTGATGCGGCATCCGGTAACGTGCATTGGCGCTTCCAGACACGAGGTGAAGGACGGAAGGGATCGATCCGGCATGCACCAGCGTTTGACATTCGTCGGGAGCATATAATTGCGGGCTCTGCTGACGGATATATTTACGTGGTGGACGTCGCAACCGGGACAGAAGTATGGTCGGTCCGAACGGACAATGATGTCTATACTATACCTCTGGTCGTCGGTGATCTCGCATTCGTTGGATCGACGGACAAGCAACTTTACGTGCTAGATCTGGACCGTCGCCGCGTCAAGACAACAATCTCAACGGGCTCTAAGATTTACGGACCACCGCGCTTACTCTGCGATGCCGTCTACTTCGGGGCGTGCAACGGCCTCCTTTATAAGCTGGACAAGAGTTCAGCGCAGGTGCTGGGAACATTTCAATTGCCGGACTCGGTGACGAACGCTCTTGCACACAGCGAGAAGACAAATCTCATGTACGCTCTCACGTACGTCAACGAAATGTACGCCCTCGCTCCGTTGTAACTACCGTGCCGAGGAGCACGCTACTGCCGATCGCACGAAATCGTGGTCAGCCACCGTCTCCTCCGTCTCCGTCTCCATCTCCGCCGCCGTCGCCGTCTCCGTCCCCACTGTGCCCACCATCTCCACTGTGCCCACCATCTCCACTGTGCGTACCAGCTCCACCGGCGCCGCCTGACGGAGCTGCTTTGGGGGCCGTTGTGTTGAGGGGCGCCGTCGGCGGTTTGGCGGCATTGACGCCCGGTGGCACCGGGCCGTAGCACTGCCCAGGCGCCACCTTCAGCGGTGCGGGGGGCGAGATCGCTGTTGGCCGGTCGACCACCATAATATTATTCTTATCGATGCTGACGCTCATCGCGTTCTCGTAAAAACCGTCGGGTATATCGACGACTTGCACGGGCGCCGGAAGCGGCGTTTGCAGTGGCCGCGAGGGTCGAGTGATAATCGGCATGCTCACGGTGACCGGGCCTTGGACGGTGGCCAGCGCCAAGGCTTCGGCCTTGATCTCCGCATCCAAGTTTGCCAATGCATCGTCGGCCGTCGCCAGAGCATCCAACCATCTCTTCACCATGACGCCGACTGCCGCCGCAGCCACGGAGGCCGATTTAGGATCTTTCGAGGCGCCGGCGACTGCCAACGCAGCTAGGGCGAGATCAAGGTCGATCGCCGCCTGAATTAAGGCTTTGTTCGCCGCGTCAAACTGAGCCTGCGCCTCCGCAACTGTCATGACGACGTCACGCCACCAGTGGCTGTCCCATCGGAATTGACGGTCAACGCGGACGTCGTGAATGTCGCCCCCGTGCCGTCCTGAACCTCGTAGGTGACCTCCGAAACGGTAAGCACGGGCACGCTGGCCTGAATGGCGAATTGGCTTGTGGCCGGAACATCCCCGAGCACCGTGGTGAGCGCGTTTCCCAGCCACGCTTGCAGGTTCGTGATCGATGCGACGACGGCATCGATCGCCTGCGGGAGCGGCAGGGTGTACTCGCTGTTTAGGACACTCAACAGAAAGTTGCGCGTCGCGGCAAAGATGCTGATCTGAAACTGGGTCGTGTTGACACCCTGATTAAGGCTAACGATTCTCAAAAGACCTGTGCCGACCTTGTCCGAGGACTGGCCGGGATACAAGGCCGCCAAGGGCAACGCATATGGGTTATTGGAATTATCATTCCCGCCGGCGAAATTTGTGACGCCCGTGATTTCGTTCAGCAGGAAATTCGCTTTCGTGGCGGTGGCGGCCTCATCTGCACTCCAGGTTGAGGGATATGCTGGAACCTGCGTCACGTTCAGCGAGACGAAATCAGCATATGTCCCAACGAGTCCGACGACGTTGTCATCGTCCGGCTCGCCGAGCATCGTCGTGCCCGATCGACCTAAATAGCAGATCTCCACGCCATTTGGTTTAAGGATTGCCGCTAGCGGCGCTAACGCGCTGGCTGACCAGCCGTTGCCTGCCCAGCCCCAGGTGAAGAGCTCATCCGCATCTTGCGGCGACAGCGGAGCCGGTATATTGAGGCCCTGTGAAGCGATCAAGCCTGAGTAAGTGCCGACTTGCACGAAGATAACGGTCTGGGCAGCCGACAGCGCCTCGATGGAACTCTTCAGCGAGATCGAATTCTGGTTGTAGAGCCAATTGAGATAGCCGAAGTGCCAGGGGGGCTTTGTCTGCCCCAGAGCTAACGCCGCGAACTGCTTGACGCTGAGTAATTTGGCCATGTTCTTGCCTTATTGCAGCGTAACGAGAATCGGTATCAAACCTTTGCCTGCGCTATGGTGCGCGAGCGCTTTCCCGATCACGGCTCCGAAGGCCCGCGACGGATCGGAAGCCTTCATCGCGGTGCCCGCCGTGGGTGAAGTCGTGAGAAGATCCCCTATCTCGATCGGACCATAGTCTGCATCGACTTTACAGAATACTTTTCCGACCAGCGCCACGGCGGCCCGCGGCCGATCCGAGATGCGGCGATCCAATATCACCCCGGGCCGATACGCTCCGGCGCCTGAAATCACACCGGCGACCTGCTTATCGTACGCCTTTGTACTTGCGCTCAAAGCACCGCCTTCATTGAAAATCACCACGCAGCCGGGATCGAGGTCGGCCGTGTGCATGACATCAAACTCCTCCGCACAATCTGCTCCGGAGAGGATGACATCAGCAGCGGTGATATTGCCAGTGAGCGTGATGTCTGAGGCAGAAATTTGGGACACTTTGAAAGTTCCCGTGACGGTGACACCGGCCGCGTTGATAGCTCCCGTGACGGTGACACCACCATTGAAGTAACCGGCCTGTCCCGTCTTGCTCGCGCCATACACGCCGTAGGAAGCGTCCGATTCCCCAAATACGCCCGCGCCTGACGCGACCGTGATGCCGCTCCCTGCTCCATTGACACCGTGAACGCCGTTCTTGCCCTGGCCAAGTACTCCGTCGCTGAGGACTGGCGCTTTCACAACGTCGCCGCCGGCCGGCACCGGAGCCGCCAGGCTTTGACCTGAAACGCCGACGTGCCCGTATGAGGTGCCGGTTACAGCAGTGGTGACGTAGCTCGATCCCACGAGCGGACTCTCCGGTAACGCGGCATCCGATTTGCCTGTAACTGGGTTGACCTTCTCAGCCATTCTCATCTCCCATTATGACGGGCATCCATCGTGGAACGGCCCGTTGAAGGATTCGCTATACGCATTCTGGATCGGCTTGTCCGGTGCGATAAAATGAAGCCGAACCTTCCGTTCGGCGGGCCCAACACGTCATACGCCAGGTGTCGGTTGATGATTCGTCCCCGCTGAGCAATACGCTCACGATGCGGCTATGATGCGGCTACGAGCAGGATACCATCCAACCCACAGCAACACAAGCGTCCGGGTAGCAGATCCCCGTTTTGCTAACACGAGGGTATCGGGATGAGCTTTGGTGTGTTCAAGACCGTCGCGTTCAACCGCTCCGCATTCGTTGACGCCGGGTTACGCCTCCTCATTGTCGAAGGAGCCGGTCCGTAAGTCCCCGCTGGGCCTGTAGGTGCTGATGACGACGCCAGACGATGCTGCCTTCGTGCCGACGAGCGCGAGTTCGCGTGGCGGGGCTCCATCCGAAAAGAAACGCTTGCCGGTACCCAACAGGATCGGATAGACGAGCAGCAAGACCTCATCAGCAAGCCCGTGTTCGAGCAGCAACGGTGTCAGCGTCGAGCTGCCCCAGACGATCAGATCCGGCCCGTCCTGCGCTTTGATGCGACGAACGCCGTCGACGATGTCCGGGCCAAGGTCCTCGACCGGCCCCCACCCGAGACTGTCGGGCCTGTGTGTCGCGACGTATTTCGTCGCCGCGTTGATACTGTTCGCCATCGGGCCGTTCGCGGCTTTCGGCCAATAGTCGCTCCAGATATCGTAGGTTCGACGGCCCAGCAGCAGATCGAAAGCGTCGCCGTGCCCCGCGACGATGGCCTCTCCCACCGCTGCGTCGGAATGCGGGACCGCCCATCCGCCATAAGGGTAGTCGCCATCTTCGTTCGGGCCGCCGGGGGCCTGGATCACGCCGTCCAGCGAGATATGTTCCATGATCCTGATCTTCCTCACGGCGTCTCCTATAGCCAAGCAAAGTGGCTCGCCCACGGCGTAGCTAACGACCGTTCGCTTGGCTTGAGGAGGCCCCTCTCGGTAGGATAAAGAGACGATGCGGCCGCTGGGAAGCCGTAAAACGCGAATTTTTCACGAGGACGTAGGCTGGCAGCCTTCTTCGCGGAAGTGTTACAAGGATGACTCAGGGCACGACCAAAGCCGCAGCAGAGGCCGCGGACGACGAGATTCTCGGCACCCCGATCTTTGGACCGGAGCTGGCGCAAAAGGGCTATGCGTTGAACAAGATGTGCTTTTCGTTCAACGAGGCCACCAACCGCGCAGCATTCCTCAAAGACGAGGCGGGCTATTGCGCGCGCTACGGCCTGACCGCGGAGCAGACCGAGGCCTTGCTCAAACGTGACCTCTTGAAGCTGCTCGAGCTGGGCGGCAACTCCTACTACCTGACGAAGTTCACCGGCATCTTCGGGCTCAACATGCAGGACATCGGCGCGCTGCAAACCGGCGTGACGGTCGAGGAGTTCAAGGCGAAGCTGCTGCGCGCGGCGGCGGGGGGCTGACGTGGCACGCATCATCGGCGGACTCGGATCGACCCACGTCCCGGCCATCGGCGGCGCGATCGCCAAAGGCTTGCAGAAAGACCCGTACTGGTCGCCGTTCTTCGACGGCTTTGCGGCGGCACACCGCTGGATCGACGAGGTCAAGCCGGATGCAGCGGTGGTGATCTACAACGACCACGGCCTCAACTTCTTCCTCGACAAGATGCCGACGTTCGCCGTCGGTGCGGCGCCGGAGTACCGCAGCGCCGATGAGGGCTGGGGCATCCCCGTGCTCGGTCCCTTCACCGGCGACCCGAAGCTCTCGTGGCACATCATCGAGACGCTCATGGCGAACGAGTTCGATCCGGTCACCTGTCAGGAGATGCTGGTCGATCACGCGTTCGCTTTGCCGATGACGCTGTTCTTCCGCGGTGCGTCGCAGACGCTCCCCACCGTTCCCGTGGTCCTGAATACCGTGCAGCACCCGATCCCGACGTTAGCGCGCTGTTACAAGCTCGGCCAAGCGATCGGCCGCGCGATCGAAAGCTATCCCGAGGACATCAAGGTCGTCGTCATCGGCACCGGCGGCCTGTCGCACCAACTGGAAGGCTCGCGCGCCGGCTTCATCAACAAGGACTTCGATCAGTTCTGCATGGATACGATGACCGGCGACCTCAGCCAGATCACGAAGATCACGACGCGCGAGTTGGTCAAGCTGGCGGGGAGCCAAGGCATCGAGCTTATGAACTGGGTGACGATGCGCGGAGCGCTGACCGGCGAGGTCCGCGAGCTGCACCGCAACTATCACATCCCGATCTCGAACACCGCCTCCGCCATCATGGTGTTTGAGAACCGTCCGGTGCAGGCGGCTCGTGAAAGGGCGTTCGCGATCCGGTAACGGTCCGATTACGCGTCGGCGAGCAGCAGCTTCTCGGCGCGATCCAGGATGCGCATCGCCGGCAGCACCTGCGCGAAGCTCGCGTTCGGCTCGCGGTGCTCGCGGATGGCGGCGATGAATTCACGGTCCTGCAATTCGATGCCGTTCATCGAGACATCGACCTTCGAGACGTCGATCTGGTTCTCGCGCCCGTCGAACAGATCGTCGTAGCGGGCAAGATACGTGCCGTTGTCGCAGATGTAGCGAAAGAACGAACCGAACGGGCCGTCATTGTTGAACGAGAGCGAGAGCGTGCAGATCGCGCCCGACGCCGTCTTCATCTGAATCGACATGTCCATGGCGATGCCCAACACCGGATGAATGGGGCCCTGCAGTGCGTGCACCTGGACGATCGGCTCGCCCACCTGGTAGCCGAACAGATCCACCGTGTGGCAGGCATGGTGCCAGAGCAAGTTATCGGTCCAGCTGCGTGGTTGACCCAGAGCGTTGGTATTCGTGCGCCGGAAAAAGTAGGTCTGCACGTCCATCTGCAGGATCTCAAGCTCGCCGGCCACGATCTTCTTGTGCACCCATTGATGGCTCGGGTTGAAGCGTCGCGTGTGACCGGCCATCCCGACCAACCCGGTTTCACGCGCGAGCGCAACCAGCATCTCCGCGTCGGCCAGATTGTCCGACATCGGAATCTCCACTTGCACGTGCTTGCCGGCTCGCAAGCACTGTGCCGCTTGGGCGGCATGCAATTGGGTCGGCGTCGCCAGAATGGCAGCCTCGATCCCCGCTTGGACCAGCCCCTGTGCGAGATCGGTGCTCCAGTACGGGACACCGAATTTCGCGGCCACCTCGGCGGTGGCGTCGGTCCGACCGACGAGGCTGGCAACCTCCACGCCCTCGATCTTGGCCAACGCCTCGAGATGCTTGATGCCGAACGCGCCGGCACCGGCAACGCAGATTTTCATGTGCTCCGAATCTTAGGACGTGGGGTGCAGGATGAGCTTTTGGATGCGCCAGTTGAGGAGTTCGGCGACGTACAGGACGTTCTCGGCGGGGCACGCCAGCTCGTGGATCCAGCCGAACTCTTTGAGCTGCTTGCCGGAGCGGCCCAGCACGCCGACGACCTCGCCGTCGAGCGTGAGCTTGTAGATGCGGCCCGGATACGCATCCGAGCTGTAGAGATACTGGTGCGGCGGCGGTGAGATGGCGATCGCCCACGGCGCGCCGGGACCCTGCGTGCTCTGCAGCGCCGCGCCGCTCGGCCGGTCCCCGATCGCCGGACGCGCGTCGGGATCGTAGGCGACGTCGATGTGGATCTGCCGAATGAACTGACCGTGCGCGTCGAAGACCTGGATCCGGCGGTTGCCGCGGTCGGCGACGTAGACGCGGTTTTGCGCGTCGACCGCGATGCTATGCGGGGTGTTGAACTGCCCGGGGTCCGCGCCCGGCGTCCCCCACGACATGAGCCAATTCCCGTCCTTGTCGACCTTGGCGACGCGCGAGTTGATGTACCCGTCGCTGATATAGGTGTTGTCGTCGGCATCCCAGGCGACGTCGGTCACCTGCCGGAAGCGCCCGTCCTCGGGCGGAAGCGGCGGGTGCGGGTGCTTGAGCGGGCCCGTCGCCTCGTCCGACGCTTCTTGCTTGCGCCCGAAGACCATCGCGACGCGGCCGTCGGGGTCGAACTTGACGACGATGTCCGAGCCCTTGTCGGTGACCCAGATGTTGTCGTAGCGGTCGACTTTCACCGTGTGCGCGAACGACCACGCGTACAAGTTGTGGCCGATCTCGCGCACGAACTGGCCGTTCGGACCGAACTCGAGCAGTTGCGCGGCCGCGGCGCCGTAGGCCGGGCCGATCGTGTTCCCGCGGGTGAAGACGAAGACGTGCCCTTTGGAGTTCACCGCCACGCCGCTGACTTCGCCCAGGTACAAGTCGGCGGGAAGCTTCAAGAAGCCCGGCACCGACTCGTAGGGGATGCTCGGCGCCGTCACGCTCGGCCGCGCGGGCGCTGCGCTCGCCGGCACCTGCGCGACCTGCGCCGCCGCGGCGAAAGGCGAACAGTCGGGACAGCCGATCGCGTGAACGCCCTGCGCCCGCGCGATCGCAGTCGTCCCCGCCATCGCCCCACCCACAAGAAAAGCTCGCCGCGTTCCAAGCATCGCCGTCCCTCCGCGGCCCCTCTTTCCCGCGCCGGTTGCAGAACCTCTTGCCTGCGCGGCTTTAGAAGAACGAAGCGGGAAGCGGTGGGAACGCGATCAGGCGAGTCTTGTTGAAGGCCGGGCGCGGGTGCGCGAGCACGAAGGCGGCGACGTCGTAGGCTTGCTGGCGGGTGAGCGTGTTGGGCGGTGAGCCGTACGGCATGTTGTAGCGGACGAACTCGGCCATCGTGCGCAAGCGATGCATCCCGGCGCCGCCGTTGAACGACGTCGGTCCCCACAGCGGCGGGAACGCGCCGGCCTGACCGCCGCCGTCGGCACCGTGGCACGCCGCGCAGCGCTGCGCGTAGACGGCACTCCCGGCGTGCGCATCCGGCGCGTGATCCGGCTTGAACGCGACGTAGCCTTGGCCGCTCACCGGCGTCCCGACCGGCTGCCCTTGGGAAAGCCAGGCGATGTACGCGGTCAGCGCCTCCATCTCGCGGCTCGGATACGCCGGCGGCGTGCCGTTCATGCTGTAGAGGAAGCACTCGGCGAGCCGGTCCTGCAGCGAGATGAACCGCTTCGCGCGCGTATTCCACTGCGGAAACTCGGCGAAGATCCCGACGAACGAGCCACCGTGCGGCTTCGTCCCCGCCGCCAGGTGACAGGCTTCGCACGACATCGCGGCGGTCACGTTGTGCGGCACGTCGTGGCGCGTGTTCTCGATGATGTCCCGCCCGTAGCGGACGAGCGCGCCGTAGGGACCGGTGGGGAGTGGCGCCGGGCTGGCCGCGGTCGCGCCGTCGCGGGCCGCCAGGGCCGTCACGGCGAGGCACAGCGTCGCGATCGCCACGGCGGATCGGATGAGCTGCTGCATGACGCCTCGGTTGCCCACCTTCCGCGCCGGCACCTTGCCTGACACCGTAAGGGAGAGTGCGGCGAGCGCCGAAGCGGGCTCGCATGTTCGCTCGCGTGCTCCTCGCCGTGGTGTTGCTCGTCGGGCTGAGCGCCTGCGCGCGCGCAGGTGCGCCGGCGTTGGCACCGGACACGCTGCGGACGGCCGCCGGCGCGGATCCGCCGGGGCTCGATCCGCTGGTCTTCGACAACGGCCAGCTGTCGTATTTCGCGCCGCTGTTTCACGGGTATCTGCTGCGCACCGACGGCACCGGACGGCTGATCCCCGACCTCGCGCTGACGGTCCCGACGCTGGCCAACGGTGGGATCGCGCGCGACGGACGGACGGTCACCTATCATCTGCGGCGCGGCGTGCGCTGGCAGGACGGCGCGCTGTTCGACGCGCGCGACGTCGTCTTCTCGTTTGCCGCGGCGATGAACCCGCGCAACAACGTCCCCGACCGGACCGGCTTCGATCACGTCGCGGCGGTGCGCGCGCTCGATCCGTACACCGTGCAGGTGCGGCTGACGCGCCCGTTCTCACCGATGGTCGCGTCGTGTTTCACCATGGCCGCGAACGACCCGTATCCGATCCTGCCCGCGCACCTGCTGGCCGGCAAAGCGAGCCTCAACCGCGATCCGTACAACGAGACGCCGGTCGGCCTGGGCCCATATCGGGTCGTGCAGTGGGAGCGCGGGACGCGGATCGTGCTCGCCGCCGACCCGCACTACTTTCGCGGCGCGCCGCCGATCGCACGAATCGAGATCGCGATCGTCCCCGACCCCAACACCGTTGCGACGCTGTGGCAGACCGGCAGCCTCGATCTGGTCATCGGCCGCGTCCAGTCCGGCCGGACCTTCCTCGACGCCCTGCGCGCGCGGCGCGACGCGCAGATCGTTTTGCAGCCGCACAACGAGTTCGACTACTTGCAGTTCAACACGACGCGGCCGCCGCTCGACGACGTCCTCGTCCGCCGGGCGGTCGTTCAGGCGATCGATCGCGCGCGCATCATGCGCGAACTCGACGGGCCGCTCTGGTTGCCCGGCAACGGCGATCGCCTTCCCGGCGCGTTCGCCTACGACCCGACGTTGCGGCAACCGCCCTACGATCCGACCGCGGCCGCTCACACGCTCGACGCCGCCGGCTGGCGGACCGGTGCCGACGGGACGCGGCGCAAGGCCGGCCGGCCGCTCGTCCTCGACTTCGTCGCCACCACCGAATCGCCGACGACGACCCGGATCGCGATCCTCGCCGCGCAAGACCTCGCGCACGTCGGGATCCGCGCGACGATCAAGGCCTACAGCTACACTCAGATCTGGGGAGCGCGCGCGCAGGGTGGCATCTTTCGCAACGAACGCTTCGACGTCGCGTACTCGGGCTGGCAGCCCAACGGCGTCGACGACCACTCCTATCTTTTCCGCTGCGACACCCGGCCTCCCAACGGCGACAACTTCTTCGGCGTCTGCGACCCGATCGTCGAGCGCGCCGCGCGCGAGGAGCTCGACGCGGCGGCGCCGGCGCTGCAAGCGGCCGGCGACCGCGCGATCACGCGCGAGCTGGTCGCGCGCACCGACCTGCTCTTCCTCGGCTTCAACCGCGAGGCCGTGGCCTACCGGGACGGGCTGCAGGGGATCGTCCCCTCGGTCACCGGCCAGCACCTCTGGAACGCCTGGACCTGGCGGCTGCGGTAGGCCCGCGCCGACGGCTGCGGAAGGGGTCGCCGTGCCCTCCGCGACGCTGACCTACGGTTCGTACCTGCGCATCTCCGAGCTGCTCGCGCTGCAGCAGCGGCTGAGCGATCCGCCGCATCACGACGAGTTGCTGTTCATCGTGATCCATCAGGTCTACGAGCTGTGGTTCAAGCAGTTGCTGCACGAGCTGGACGCGGCGGTCGGCTTCCTCGAGGGTGACGATCTGCTGCGCGTCGCCAAGGCCTTCCGGCGCATCCATGCGATCCAGCGCGTCCTCGAGCAGCAGGTCGAGATCCTCGAGACGATGACGCCGCAGGAGTTCAACGCCTTTCGGACCGGCCTCAACCCGGCCAGCGGCTTTCAGTCGGCGCAGTTCCGGCAGATCGAGTTCCGCTGCGGCCTGCACGGCAACGCCGATGCGCTGCGCCACCTCGAGCTGACGCCGCCCGAGCGCGCCGAGCTCGACCGCCGCCTGCACGAGCCGACGCTCCCCGACGTGCTGCACGCGTTGCTCGCCCGGCGTGGGTTCGCGGTCGACCCGCACGACGCGCTGCTGGCGAGCCTGCGGACGATCTACGAGGACGAGGAACAGCACTACGCGCTCTACCTGCTGCTGGAAGATCTGATCGAGTTCGACGAGCGGTTCTTGCTCTGGCGCGGCCGGCACGTGCGGATGGTCGAGCGTATGATCGGGATGAAGCCCGGCACCGGCGGCACGCTCGGCGCGGCGTACTTGCAGACGACGCTTGCGCAGCGCTTCTTCCCCGAGCTGTGGGAGGTGCGCACGCTGCTCGGTACGCCGACGTGATCGCCACGACGTCGGCTCGCGCGCGCGAGCGCTTCGCCGGCCTCGAGGCCAACACGTGGCTCGTCTCGCACTCGATGGGTGCGCCGCCGCTGGCCGCCCGCGACGCGCTGCTGCGCTACCACGCGCAGTGGGCCGACGGCGGCCCCGAAGGCGCCTGGCCGACGTGGCTCGACGAAGCGCGCACGGTCGCCGACGGGATCGGCGCGATCGTCGGCGCGCCGGCCGGGTCGGTCGCCCTCGCGCCGAACGTGAGCGTCCTGCAGTCGGCGCTGGCCTCCGCGCTCGACCTGCGCACGGCGGAGCGCACCGAGATCGTGTACGAGGCGCTGCAGTTCCCCTCGCTGGGCTACGTCTGGACGGCCTGGGAGCGCGCCGGCGCGTGCACCGTGCGCGTGCCGACCGACGACGGCCGCACGATCCCGACCGAGCGGATCTGCGCCGCCATCACCGAGCGCACCGCGGTCGTCCTGCTCTCGCATGCGTACTACCAGAGCGGTGTCGTCATCGACGTCCCGACGATCGTCGCGCGAGCACGCGAGGTCGGCGCGCTGGTCGTGCTCGACGCCTACCAAACGACCGGCGTCTATCCGTACGACGTCGTCGCACTCGATCTCGACGTCGTCGTCGGCGGCTCGCACAAGTGGCTCTGCGGCGGACCCGGCTGCGGCTGGATCTACGTCCGTCCGGCGCTCGCCGAGCGTTTTCGCCCGCTCGTCACGGGCTGGTTCGCGCACAAGGAGCCGTTCGCGTTCGCGCCGCCGCCGATCGACTACGCGACCGATCAGCTGCGCTGGGCGACCGGCACGCCGACCATCCCCGGCTATCTGGTCGCCAAGGCCGGCCACGACCTCATCCGCGAGATCGGCGTCCCGGCGATCCGCGAGCACAACATCCGCCTGACCACGCGGCTGACGCAGGCGGCGCTCGAGCGCGGCTGGCGCGTCAGCACGCCGCACGAGGCGGCCAAACGGACCGGCTGGGTCGGCATCGACGTCCCCGAGGCCGAGCGCATCCTGCACGAGCTGATCGCGCGCCGCATCTACGTCGACCACCGCCCCGGCTGCGGCCTGCGCGTCGGCGCACACTTCTACACGACCGACGAAGAGATCGACCGCTTCCTCTCCGCGCTGGACGAGCTGACGCGCTAACCGGCAGGGCCGGGGCGAGCGAACTCGCCCCGGCTTACTGCTACGGCACGACGACGCTGAACGTCACCAGCTGCTCTTGCGCGATGGCGGCATCGCTACCCGTCGGAGAGATCAGCGCTAGGTACTCGATCGGCGCCGAGTAGGTGCCCGCAGCGACCCCCGTTGGTACTTGGATGAAGATCGTGATGCACTGGGTCGTGGTCGTGTTTTTCGTCGTGGGTGCCCAGACGGTCTGGCCCGGCAAGCCGCCGTTGTAGAGCGCCGTCTTGGCGATGGAGAGCCCAGGGACCGACCACGACAGATCGCTGACCGTCGGGGACTTATAGTTGGGAAAGACGTTGGTCGTATTGGCGGCATAGTCATCGAGACGGAGATATGGGTCCGTCACGTTCGTATCGCTCGTCTTGATGGTCAACGCGCACGTAAACGTGTTCGCGCCGTAGCTCACCGCCAACGTCGGGGTGTTCACAGTGATCCATAGGTACGGACCACCCGCCGGCGTAGGCGTCGCTGTGGGAGTCGGCGTTGGCGTTGGCGTGGGTGTCGGTGTGGGAGTCGGAGTCGGCGTCGGCGTCGGCGTCGGCGTCGGTCCAGGCGTGGGCGTCGCCGTCGCCGTGGGTGTCGGCGTCGGCGTCGGAGAAGGCGACACCGCCGTCGCTGTCGTCACGATCCAATCGATGTAAGGCGGAGTACCCGTGCCGAGGGTCGTGCTTCCGACGTAGTAGTAGGGATTCGTAGAAGGGCTGCTCGAGAAACAATCAGGCGTGCCACCCGCCCAGCTGGTGGGGTTGATGGCGGTCAAGGTGGGGATGAAGCCGCCGTCGGCCGGGTCGTAGTAGTTGAAGTCCTCGCCAACTTGCAGAGGCAGTTGCGGACAAGGGCCGGGCACGAAGGTGTCGATGTTGAGGGTGCTTTGGCCATTCGTCGGCGTCGTCGCGTTCGCCGACGAGATGTAGAAGGTGTCGTACTCGCTCGTCACATAGTTGAAGAGTAGTACCTCCCACGTCCCTCCGGCGTTTTCTACCTCGTAGGGACCGACCTTCGCCGCGTACACCTGGTACTCAGGGCCTGCGCCGGTTTGAATCGAGCCGCTATTCTCATAGGTCGCCGCAAACGTCGAGTCGATCGTCGCGATGTTGTATTCGGTCAGCGTGCACGTGTCGTAGACGTCAAGCTGTGCCGTGGTGTTGGCGTCGCCCGCGTTGCGGAAATAGACCGTCTGCACTTCGATGCAGCTATCCGACCCGACGACAGTGTCAGGCGAGATGAGCGTATTCGTCCCAGTCGACGGCTCGGGGAGGACGAGCGAAGTGCTGGCGGTGCCAATGAAGAAGACCGCAGTCGCCCATGCCCCTTCGGGATCGGGACCCGACATCGCGACACCGAACGTCTGCTGCTCGCCGGTGGTCGTAACGAGTGCCGTCTTCGAACGGCCCAGTCCACGTCTGCCGACAGTGGGAACGACGACCGCTGACGGCTTGTGCGAGCTGATGTTCCCATGTGGTCCCCATACCGGGATCGGGTGACCGAAGAGATCGAGCGGCGTCTGCTTGCGCACGACGTCCGCCATGGTCGGTGCTTGAACCGAAGGTCCGCCTTTCCCACCCGAACATGCAGAAATGCCGACGCAGAGTAATGCACCGGCAGCGAAGCAATAAGAAAACATGCTTCGCGAAAAGCGTACCATAGAGACCACCCTTTGAAACCGAGATGCCAGCGGATCCATGAACGCTCGACGTCCATGTCGTGACCACTAGCCCTCTTGGCTCGCCGTCGCTGCGCGCCTCCCTAGAGAACGTGCGCAGCGTTACACCACCTCCAACAACGCTCCCAGGTCGTCATCGATGGCTAACGCGCCGCGCGAGAAGCGCGGCGGCGCACACCGTAGGCCGCTACGGCGAACGCGTGACGACGAAGTCGAGCGTGAGGGTCTGCGACGCGGCGGTCAATCGCAAACCGGCGGCGCCCGCCCCGACACCGACCACGTAGGTGATCGAGGCGGGGTAGGTGCCGACCGGAATCGTCGCCGGCACCAGGACTGTGAGCGTCATGCAGTGCGTCTGCGTTTGGTTCGCCGGCGTGGACGGCCAGATCGTTTGGCCCGGCAGCCCGTCGTTGTAGAGCGGCGTGAGCGTGGATGACCGATCCGGGACGCTCCACGAGACAGCGCTCGTCGCCGGGTACTTGTAGATCGGAAACTGGTTGCTCGGCGAGACCGCGTAGGCAAGCAGATCGGAATATGGCAGCGCCGTGTTGGGATCGCTAGTCGTGATCTTGAGGGCGCACGGGAACGAGTTCGTTCCGGTCCGTACGGTCAGTGCCGCGGCGCCCGCCGCGATCGCGAGGTAGGAGGGGGCGGTCGTTGTTTGCGCGGGGAGTCTCGGCGCGGAGAGCGGCGCCGGCGGTACCGCGGCACCCGAGCAGGCCACCAGCGCGCATGAGAGCACCGCCGCGACGCTCGAAAAGAGACCCGTCTGAACGGACATCCCGACCTTCCCTTCCGGCAAGGTCAAGCGGGTTCGCGGCCGCTCGCTTGCCTCCTCCCGCCCCCTACACGGCCTGCAGCAGCGCGGCCAGCTCCTCGTGGAGCGCGCCGTTCGAGGCCAGGATCGAGCCGTCGTCGAGATCGAGCGGGCCACCGGCCAGCGCGCCGACCCGGCCGCCGGCCTCTTCGATCAGCAGCCAGCCGGCGGCGATGTCCCACGGCGCGAGGTCGAATTCCCAGAACGCGTCGTAGATCCCGGCGGCGACGAAGGCCAGGTCGAGCGCGGCGCTGCCGTCCCGGCGCACGGCTTGAGCGCGGTCGGAAAGCGCGGCGAAATGGCGCCCGTTGCGCGCGTAGCGCGCCGGGTTGAAGCCGGTGCAGACCAGCGCGTCGCCGATGCGAGCGATCGGCGATACGTGGATCGGTGCGCCGTTGCGGGTCGCGCCGCCACCGCGCCGCGCCGCGTAGAGCTCGTCGAGCAGCGGGGCGTAGACGGCGCCGGCTTCGATGCGGCCCGCGCGCTCGTAGGCGATCGAGACGCAAAAGAGCGGATAGCGGTGCGCGTAGTTCGTCGTCCCGTCGAGCGGGTCGACGATGAAGCGCTCGGTCCCACTGCCGACACGCGTCCCGCCCTCCTCGCCCAGGATAGCCGCGCTGGGGAAGGCCGCGTGCACGCGCTCGACGATCAAGGCCTCGCTCGCGCGGTCGGCGTCGGTGACCAGGTCGTGCTCGTGCTTCTCCTCGATCTGACGCGGATCGTGCAGCCGCTCGCGCAACAGCGCGCCGGCGTCGCGCGCGAGGTCAGAGATGAAGGCGAGCGGGTCCAAGCGAGTCCTCCTGGGAATGGGCGCGGGATGATGAGGAGTGCAGGTTCCGGTCGACGGGACCGCGTCCTGGGGGCGATCGAGATCCCCGCGCTCGGTATCTGGCTGGGCGCCCTGGTCGGCTTCGCCTTCATCTCGGCGCCGCTCGCGTTCCGCCTGGTGGCGCCGCTCGACCTGGACCGCTTCGCCGCGCTGACCGTGACGACGATCGAGCAGCTCACCACCTGGGGCTACGTGTTGGGCGGGATCGCCATCCTCGCCGCGCTCGCTCGGGCAGTCAGCGCCGGCGACCGCACGTGGGACGCGATCCGGATCGCGCTCGTCGCGCTCGCGCTCGGCCTGGCGTCGTACGAGCAGCAGGCGGTCGTCCCCGCGATGCAAACGATGCCCGACGTGCACTCGGCCGCCTACGCCGAGCTACACCTGCGCTCGAGCGTCGTCTACGGCGCCGTCGTGCTGCTGGACCTGATCGCGCTCATCCTCGCGGCGGCCCGCCGCGAAGCCTGAGCGGCTACAGGTTGACGTTCAGGTTGAATTGGATCGACGCGGTGTACGTTCCGGGCGCCAACGTCGTCGGAACGGTTAGGCTCAGGTCGAAGCAACCCGTGTACGAGACACCCGCGGCCTTCGACCACACCGTCTGGCCGGGCGTACCCTCGTTGTAGAACGCGGTGTAGCCGGTGACGGCGGGATAGATGGCCCACGACAGATAGTCTGTCGTCGGATAGTTCTCGATCGGAAACGTCGCCGTGCCGCCGCTGGTCGAGGTCCCGTAGCCGAAGTCGTTGAGCGTGTAGGCCGTCGTATAGTATGTGAAGACCTCGAAGACGCACGAATAGGCATTCGGCCCGTAGGCGGCAGCCAGCGGCTGCGAGCTCTCGTAAGTGACTTTCAGGTAAGCCCCGTTCGGGTCCGCTAGCGCCTTGAACTGGACCGGCACCGGCGTCGGTTGCGCTTGCACCTGCGCGATCATGATGCCGGGTGCGACGTCCCAGGTCGCGCCGGCCGATGCAACCTGAAACGGTCCGGGGAACGGATTGTCAAAGACAGTGGCCGGCATCGGCTGAGCCACGACTGGCGCGTGCGCGATGGCGACCGTCGTGGCCTCAGATCCGTGATGGGGTAGAAAACCGACCGATGGTGCCGGGCTGGGCGTCACCAAGAACTGGAGCTGAACGACCTTGAACGTCTTCGTGCTTTGCAGCGCCTCGGCTTGCGAGAACGCGGCGAGCGTCGCCAGGACGATCAGCAGCAGGAGCGTGAACCGATGTGTGTGTTTCAATTCCCAATCACCGTATAGACGATGTAAACGTTGAACTGGCTGATCGGGATGGCATCGCTCAGCCGCAGCTGATAGTCGTAGCCTTGGGTCAGCGTCCCGTCGGTCGCGCTATTCCACACCATCGACCCGGCCGACGGCGTGCCTGAATAGGTGATCCCGCCCGAGCCGTTCGTCCCGAGCGGGGTCCCGGTGGTCTTGTTGAACGAGCTCGCCGAACTGAACGGGGTGTTGCCGCTGCTCGAGACAAGCCAGAACAGCGTCTGGAAAATCGGGTAGGTCGAGGGCGAGGGAACCGGGTTGCTGCCGTTGAGGTCGGTCGCGCCCTCAGCATAGACGACGAAGCCCGCCAGGTCGTTCGTGTTGACGTTGACCTGGGCCGCATACTTGTAGAGGTAGTTGTAGCCGGCGACCGCGTTTCCGAAGTCAACTTGACCGCCGTCGAGTACCGCCGTCGAACCGGTCGCGGGCGTCGTGCTGCTGCCGTAGCCGCTGGTCGACGTGACGCCGAAGCCGCTCGAGTAGTTCGGTACCACCTGCGCCTGAACGAACGGGATGATCTTGTAGGTCAGGTGCGCGGAGCCCGAGGTGGCCTGCGCGCACACCACGATCGGGGTTGCGGTGAGGGCGAGGGCGGCGGCCACGGCGGCCAATCGACGAATCATCGTACGATCCCCGTCAGTTGGCGATCAGCGTGTAGGTGAGGGTGATCGTGTTCGTCTGCACGGCCGACAGTACCGACGCCCCGACCGTGAGCTGGTAGCTCATGATGTTGTCGACCGGCGTGTGCAGCGCTGCCCCGGTGAAGGTCGAGAGCTGCAACGTTCCGGTGGTCGGGACGACGACGCCGGGGGAGGTGTCCGCCGCCGCGTTCGGCGTGAACGTTCCGCTCCCCGGGTGCGAGGAGCCGGTCTTGTCGATCCAGGTCGCGAGCGCCGGCCCCCCAGCGGTCGAGATCTGCGGATTCACGTCCGCGGAGACGTAGAGGATCCAGCCGTTGGTGGAGTCGGAGTAGACCGAGGCCGCCAGCGAGTCCGCCGCGTCGAAAGTCCCGGTGATGTTGTTGAGGTTGATGATCGGCGTGGTGCCGGCGGTGAACGTGCAGTTCGGGCAGCTGACCGTCGGCGCATCGCCCGGACCCGAGAGTGCCGGCGTATACGTGAAGGTCGGCGAGACGCCGGTCGGCACTTGGATCGTCAAGGTCGCGTTGTCGATGACGCGCACGGTGTTGGAGAGCGAGTAGGCTGCCAATGTGTTCGGGCTCGTCGCCGGGTTGGCCGGCGTTGCGTTGTCGGCGACCGAGGCCGGCCAGTCGAAGGTCGAGCCGATGTCGTACGGCGAGAGCGCGTAGAAGAACACGCTGAGCGTCTGACCGACCGCGATGTTGCAACCGTGCAGGGTGATGATCCCCGGCGTACCCGGCGAGCCGCGGACCGGCTCGGTCAGGGTCTTGTAGCCGTTGGCGCTGCACTGCGCCCCCGCGGCGCCGGCGCCGTAGGTGTAGATCGACGAGGCGATGACCGACCAGTCCTGCGTGTCGAAGATCTGTCCCGAGGTGTTCGAGGACGGGATCTGGATGCTCACGTCGGTGATCGGCGTCGAGCCGTTGTTGAAGAGCTGGAAGACGAAGGCGTTGCCGTCGGTGAAGTTCGACCACGCACCGATGACCGGTTGGCTGTTCGAAGGAACCGCGGTGATCGGTGCGACCGGCGGATAGACCGGGGTGGCAGTGTACCCACCCGCGTAGGTGAAACTGGTCTGGGCAGTCGTGTTGGCGACGTCCAGCGTCGGCTGGTAGGCGGCCGCGGCGGCGGAGACGGTGCCGCCGTTCGCGCCGACGACGGTCCATGGCACGAGGTTCGACGAGACACCCGGCGCGGTCGCGTAGGTGAACAACACGTCGAGCGTGTCGCCCGGCGGCAGCGCGTTCGCGTCTTGCGCCGCCGTGCAGGGGGTGGAGACCTGGGTCGAGGCGACCGGCGCCGTACTGACGGCGCACAGATCGACCAAATACTGGCCGGCCGTCCCGGTCGCGTTGGCATGCCAGGTCACGGCGGTCTGGTTCGGCGAGGTGACCGAGACCGAGCTCGGATAGACGCCACCGGCGCTGGGCAGCGTGATCAGGAGCTGGCTGATGTAGTCCGGGTTCGGATCCAGGCCCGTCGACGTGTTGGTGAGGGCGAAGGTGAACGACGCGCCGGCCAGGGAGGCGACGACGGCCGGCGTGATCGTCGCGCTCATGTCCGCGGTGTTGAGCGAGAAGACGCCCAGCTCGTTGGAGGCGATCGAGGTCGTCCCGGCGATCGCGTTGGTCAGCGTGTTCGTCTCACCGATCGTGTCGGCTGCAGTCGTGTTGTAGGTGGCGGGGATCGTCTGGAACGGGAAGGACGAGAGCGGCAAGTACATCGTAAGCACGAAGACGCAGGTCTTCCCGACCGCAATGCTGTCGGCCCCGGTGGCGATGATCTCGAACACGTTCGAGCCAAGCGCCGCGTTTGCCGTCGCCCCGTTTCCGCCATCCTGCGTATCGATTCTCCAACCGCCGGTTTGCGAGGTGCCATTGTTGGTCACCGACGTGATTGCGGGCGTCAACGTGCTTGGGTAATACGTCGCCGGCATGGTGAACTCGACGTTCGTCATCGCCGCGGCGCCGCCCGTGTTGTTGACGGTGACCGTCACCGTGTACGTCCCGTTCGTCGCCGTCGTGGCGCCGTTGGTTCCCGAGACGTACATCACCTGGTTGTAGCGGGGCGGGCTGGCGATCACCTTGGCCGCCGTGTTCGCATAGCTGTTGACCGCCCACGAATACGTGGGCGAGGTGTTCCCCACGATGTTGTATCCGAAGACCTCGAGGCCGTTGGTCGCGTCGTTGGTCATCGCGTTGCTGACGATGCTCTCGGCGATTCCGTGCAGCGGCGTGATCGTCGTGCGCAGGATGCAGGCCGTGGTGCAGTCACCGGTCGGGACGGCGATCGTCAGCGGGATCGGGAGCGTAGCGTTCGCCGGCAGCGACTCGCCGGCGATGGCCGGGACCGCCTTGATTCCGGGAGCGCCGGTGATCGCGTCGACGTAGGTCGAGAGATCCCAGGTCTGACCCGTCGAGTCGACCGACGTCGTGACGCCGGCTTGGAGGCCGAGCGTGACGTCGCCCGTGCTGTCCCGCTCGATCGTGACCTGTTTGAGACCGTCGCCGTTCCAACTGCCGAACAGCGTGCCGCCCGTGTTGGTGATGGTGGTTGTCACGTTGGTCGACGCGTCGAGGGCGTTCGCGTTGACATACGATCCGGCCGGATTGGTCCACTGCAGTGAAGCGGCGTAAGAGACAACCTGGAACGACTTCGAGCCGACCACCGCACCGGTCGTCGTGTCGTACAGCTGCGCGGTGTAGACGTTGGGGGCGAACGGGATCGAGGTGGCCCCGAACGCCGTCAGGTTCGTCGCGTTGATCGGGAAGGCGACGTTGTTCTCGGTGAACGTCGTCGCCGCCGCCGTGAAGGTCAGGGGCGCGTTGAAGAACTGCGCGGCGCCACCGAACGTCGTCCCGCCGGCGTCGCTCGTCGTCGAGCTCAAGACCACGCCGTTCGCGTTGCTGAGCGTCAAATTGTAGATGTGACCGCTGACCGTCCCGGTACCCGAGATGTTCAGCCCGGTCACCGACTGGTCGGTCACCGTGTTGCCGACGTTGCCCGCGATGTTGAGCAGCCCGTCGGTCGCGAAGATGTTGTTGAGGTTCGTCCCGGTCCCGCCAGTCGAGCTGTAGGGGACCAGGGTGTTCCAAGTCATCGTCGACGGGTTGACCGAGACTTGCTGCGTCGAGATCAAGTCGTTGGTCGTGGCGTCGTAGAGCTCGACCGAATACGTTCCGGCCGCGTTCGTCCCGGTGGCGGGCGTCGTCCACTGTCCGTTGAACGAGCCCGATGTCGGCAGCACGCCGGCGGCGCCGGCCTCGAAGCAGACCGAGTTGTTGACGTTCTGCGATCCCGACGGAATCGTGTAGACGCAGGGCAACGGGTCCAAGGACGTGTTGATGAAGCCGAAATCGTAGAAATGGGCCGGGTTGAGTCCCGACGCTTTGACGTAGGCAGTCGCACCTGAGGTGAAGTCGTTGGCAACCGTCGTGAAGCCCGCGTTCGAGAACGTCGAGAAGTTGAGCGTCCCGATGACGACGGTGTACGCGACGGCCTCGTAGTCGCTCGTCGCGGTGTTCTGGGCTGCGATCGCCCAGACGCCGGAATAGGCTGCTGCGGTCCCGTTGGGGTCGGCAGTGCCGTCCGCCACGATACCGGTGCCGCCCAGCGGAGTCGACAGGGTGGCCTGCGCCCAGTACGGATACAGCGTGCCGGCGTTGGTGTGCTCGCAGCGGCCGGTCGCGTCGGTGGTGAAGGTCGCGGTCACCACATCGCCGTTCCAGTACTCGACCGGCTCGATGATGTACTGGTAGCCGTCAGGCGACCAGACGACGTACCGATACGTCGTGTTCGGCTTCATGTTCTCGCACAGCCAGAACACCGTCGCGCCGTAGGCGACGGTCTGGTCGTCGAGGTACGGTGTCGCCGATGTGCCGGTGAGCACGATCGTTGCGCCGTTAGCCGCCGCCGTGTGCCGAATGCCGGTCTTCGATCTCAGCATCTGGCTGAGCTTGGGCATCGGCAGAGGAGGGCCGTTATAGCGGACCAGCGTGGTGGGACGCATCCTCGCCGCGAGCGACAGATGAGCCAGGAATGCGAACGGATCGTAGGCGCCGCTTGCGGTCAAGCCGGCCTCGCCTTTGCGGCGCAGGTCGCCCAGCGGCAGCGGAGGCGCCGTCGGAGCGGCCGCGGCGCCCGGAGCGGGCGTCGCCAGAGAACGCATCTCTCCGCCACCGCGCAGCGTGGACTGCGTGGACTGGGCGAAGGCTACGATACCACCGACCCCGAGGACGGCGGCGATGATGGCGATGAGCGCCAACATCCGCGACAAAGCTGTCATGTGTCTCCGGAATCCGTTCCGTTTGTTGTCTGCGTGCGCGTCAGCGCACGGTGACGTTCGTCTGACCGGCTACCAGGTTCGGTCCGCCGTAGTCCACCAGAGCGACCACGGAATACGAACCGGGCGGGAGCTTTTTTCCAAGAGCATCGATCACTCGCTTTCCTCCGCGCTCAACCAACAGGCTTTGCGGGAAGGCTACCCGGTCTACGATCGTGCTCCCCTGTTTGACCTCGACTCGCCCGCTCAGATAGACGTGCGCGTTCCCGGTGTTGTGGAAGTCGACGAGGTAGTGCTGGCCGTCATTGTCGGACTGCATGTGAACGTCGTCGATCTCTCCGCCGATGCGGGTCGATTCCGGGATCACTACGTAGATCTTCGAGGCGATGCGCTCCGCGATCGAGAGCCCCCCGCCATGGCGGGTGGGCCGCGTCGTGAAGAATACGAGGTTGCTGTACTCGCCGTTCGCTCCTTGAGGCACATCCACCGAGAACCGCACTTGCGTGAACGCTCCGGGATCCAGATCGAACTCGCGCGGATTGATGGTGATGTCTTTGGAGAGTGAGTACGGCGACTTCCCTGGGGGGGCGAAGGCGTATTGCCCGGACGGCCCGACCGTGTAGTCCGCGAGTGAGGCCACGATATGTATCTGTGAGCCGCTCGTGTTTCGGACCGTGATCGGGAATGTCTCCTGCTTGCCGGGTTCCGTCTGGAGCTCGTACTTCGCAGGAGAGACGTCGACCGAGAGGTCGGCCGCTGACGGAGCCGTGACCGCGAGTCCGAGGACCACGGCCGCGCCGAGAACGGAGAGTAATCGCAAGGTGTGGCGCATCACTCTACGTTCTCGGTTGCCTCATCCGAAGGCTTCAGTCTCTCGTCCCCCCGACCGGACTAGTTCGGGATCACCGCGACGGTGAGGACATTGGTGTCCGCGCCCGACGCAGCAGTCGAGGCCACGTTCAGTTGGACGTCCTCGCCGATGTAGTTCCAGCCCGACAGAAGCGAGGCACCGTTATACACGGTATCGCCACCGGCGGTATAGACCGTCGACGTCGGGGTGGCGGTCACGTCCCACGTGCCGGTACCCGGGTTCGAGGCCGCACCGAAGCCGGTGCCGACCACTGCTGCGCCGAGGCCGGTCAAGGCCGTACCCGCAACGCTGTTGATGGTGGGGCAAGCCGCGACGTAGGGGCCCGGGTTGCCGCTCGCGCCGGAGACGGAAGGCGCCGCTGCCGGCGTCGCGTTCAGCGGGAACAGGCAAACCTGCGTGCCGGCAACCAGGGTGTCGATGTACTCGATCACCTTGTAGCCGGACGCGTCGTTCGAGTTGATGCCGACCTCGACTGCGTTTTTGTAGTAGCAGCCGGTGTATCCGGCCGACGGTGGGGTCACACCACCGAAGGTCAGCGTGGCCAATGTCTCGGCGACGCCGGCGGTGCAATTGCCCGCGACGGAGGGGAGAATCGTCGATGCGCCGGCGGCTTGGCCGTACGGTGCAGTCGTCGCGTAGTTCGTTGCGATAGACACAAGGGCCGTCGCATTAACGGTGTACTTGAGCTGGGCCGAACCGTAGACCGTCGTGCTCGCCATGCTAGGAGCCGCCGTGACGGTCGCGATCCCCAGCATGACCAGAGCAGCTAGTGCTCTTTTCACGTTCGAATCCTTTCGAGGTGGAGGGACGCTGTTGAAGGAGCGGTCTCGCCCCTACCATCGAGGTTTCGACCGACAGGTGCTCGGTCGTTAGCCGTTCTGAGCCTGAAATCGTGATTTAACGAAGGCTTATCGGGTAATTTTGCCCTCGCTTGGTCACTATCGAGGCCGAGTAGGGAAGACCGCGTTCCCACAGCCGCACGTCGAAGACGAACAGCCGGCCACTCGGTTTGGGTAGCAACACTTTGTAGCCGTCCTCGAACAGGACCGTGTCGCCCTCGGAGAGCGGCGCGTAGCTCTTGAGCGAGACCTTGACCGTGTGCCCCGGCAGCGGTTTGATCGGGAAGACGCGGACGCTCGAGAGCGGGATCGCCGGGTCGACCTTCACCAAGATGCTGCTTTCGCTGATGTCCTGGCGGTGGGCCGTGACCGTCAGCGCGTAATCGCCCTTGGGCAGCGACGGGGCGATCGCGCCACCCGACCAGACGCCGCTGGCATGGTCGAAGTGCAGCGGGAACGTCCCGAAGGTGTCGCTCTCGACGGTCAGCGCGGTGAGGTTCTTGGCGCTCGAACGGGCCGTCAGGCGCAGCAGGCCACCCGGCGGAACCACCGCCGGGTCGGTCGTGACCTGAATCGGCTGCCGCTTGCCTTGGTCGAAGGTGAAGACGACGTTCTTGGCACTCGCGCCGATCCGGAAGACGATCCCCGAGACAGCAGCGCCGCCGGCCAGGTCGACCGGGCCGTCGGGGCCGGCCAAGACCGCCATCCCGTCAGGGACCGTGTCGGGGTCGATGCTCAGGGTGTAGGTCCCTGGCGGCAGGTTGTCGAGCAGGAACGATCCGTCGTCGTCGGTGATCGAGGCATGCTCGCCGGGCTCGGCGACGACGTAGACGTTGTGCATCCCCGTCTGCGGGCCGAAGCCGCCCGCGCTCGCCGCATAGACGAAGCCGCTGATCGACCCCAGGGTCGAGGCGACGAAGTCCAAGGGGGTCTGCGAGCCCGCCACCACGCTGACCGTCCTCTTCGTGTCGCCGACGAAGGCGACCGTCCCGGGGACCGTCGCCGTCACGATCTCGACCGTGTGCGAGCCCGGGTTGAGCCGGCCGACCTGGTAGTGCCCGTCGGGGGTCGTGGTGGTCGCCTGGATCCCGTCGACCGCGATGCCGACCTTCGGGATCGGCACCCGCAGGCCGTTGGGGCCCGCCGCGTAGACGTCGCCGGCCACCGCCGCGAAGTTCCCCACGTTGAACTGCAGGGTCGTGACCGTGCCCCCCAGGGCGTTGACGGTCTGGAACTCCCGGTCGAGGACCAGGCCCGGTGCCAGTGAGGCTGGGTCGACCCGGACCACATGCGTGCCCTGCGAGACGAAGCGGAACTCGAAGTTCCCGGCCGAGTCGGTCCGCTCGGTGATCCCGTTGTCCAAGACCATCAGCGCGTTGTTGAGGCCGCGCTGGGCCGTCGAGTTGAGCGCGAACGGGCTCTGGGAGGCCACGGTCGTGACGATCCCCCGGATGACCGCCGGCAAGTGCGGATTGGCCCGCCCGCCCGTCTGGGGTTGGCCGAACCCGAACGGCCCAACCAGCGAGACGCTGAAGCCCGTCCCACTCCCGCCGCCGGGGCCGGTCTGGTGGAAGAAGTCCGTGCTGGCCTGGACCGCGACCACCGGCGAGAGCCGGCGGACGACGGTCACCTGCGTCTCCATCAGCCGGGAGCGAACCGCGTTGTTGACCGAGGATTCGAGGCCTTGCGAGAACTCGATGTCTGTTTTTTTGCCGAACCCGCGATGGTATTCGAACGTCTGGTCGACGCTCGTCCCCGTGCTCACCCCGCCGCCGGTCGCCGCGCTCTTGGTGGCCTGGTAGGCGACCGAGCCCCCGAACATCGGCCGACTGACGCCGAACGACTCTTGGCTGGTCGCGGCGAACCCCGTGTTCGAGCTGGCCGATGACTTCTGGAGCGAGGCGAACAGCGAGAGGGTCTTGATCTGCTCCGTCGCCGTCACCCCAGCGCTGCGGTTGAGGCTGATCGACCCCGGCAGGCGCGTCGACTCGAAGCTGGCCACGTACTCGAGGCCGAAGTGCCCCCAGCTCTTCCCGCCGTTGAGCGTCACGTCGTCGGTGTGCTCGGTCTGGGACTCGGTCTTGTCATCGAGGTGGGTGAAGTCGAGGCTGACGTTGCCGAAGTTGCCCTGCCGGCGAAGCGCCAGATCGGCCGACAAGCCGCCGTCGATCTCGCCGGTCAGCGAGTTGAAGCCGGCGGGGTCGTAGCGCAGGCCGAACGTCTCGAAGGCGTTCTTCCCTTGCAGATCGGCCTGGAAGCCGGTCGCGAATCGCGTCCCGTTCGGCGAGTCGAAAACCCCATCGGTAGAACCTACCGCCAGCTCGGTCTGCGTCGAGAGCTTTGCTCCGTAGCGCTGGAACGAAAAGTCGGCGATCGACTCCCGGCCGCCCTGCTCCCCGACGCCGTAGTAGCCCGAGGCGCCGAAGTACCCCCCCAGGGCCGTCCAGTCGCGCCGCAGCCCGTAGATCCGAAAGGTCGACGCGTTTTGGCTCTGGGCGTACGCGCTCATATACGAGAGGTCGCCGTTGCGCAGGGGGAACGTCAGCGAGATGCCCCGGGCGAAGCCCCCGATCCCCAGCTGGGTATCCGCCGGTCCCGCGAGCTGGCCGTAGCTCACGGTGTAGACCGGGGTGCGGTAGGCGACGATGAACGAGCCGGAGCTCAGGGCGCCAGAGCCGATGCCGAACGAGTCGCTGACCTCGATCGAGCTCTCCTCGGTCCGGCGCTCGACCGTAATGGTGAGCGCGGTCGAGTAGTTGTCGTAGCCAAGCTCCAGGCCGTCGCGGGTGCTCCGGTTGAAGCCGAGCTGGTAGGTTCCGGTGCCCGAGAAGACGATCGGGCCCTCGCCCAGGAACGAGTGCCGGCGCGCCGCCGGCGCCGGTGAGGCCGAGGGGGAAGGCGAGGGACTCGGCGACGCTTCGACGTCGGCGATGACCTGCGCCAGCGGCAGGTGCAGGTCGACAGCCAGTAGGGGCGCCGCGAGCAGCACCCCTTCCGACGCAAAGCAGACGGCCGAGGCAACCAAGCATGCGACACCCGCACCGACGACCAGCCGGCGCAGACGGAGATGCACAACCGTACCATCGGCCGCCGTTCCTCGGGTCCCCAGCCGATCTGTGGATGGACGGGTAAAGTCGGGGTCTCGCAGGAGCCGATAGGGTGGGAAGGGGTACTCGTACCCCAGCCCACGGACGGGCAGCTTCCACGGAGGGAAGACAGACCATCACCATGGACGTTGGGGCTCTCGCGAATTTCGCGTTGAACGCTGGAGCCCAAACGCAGCAGGATCTGATGACGCAAACTCAGCGTCTCTCATCCGGGCTGCGTATCAATTCGGCGGCTGACGATCCGAGTGGACTCGCGATCGCGACTTCCCTTGCAACGAAGGTGGCTGGTCTCGATCAAGGCGTCCAACAGATTCAGGACGCCAACAACGCGCTCACCATCGCCGACGGCGCGATGGCGACAGTGTCCGACATCCTCCAACGCATGCGCACTCTGGTGGTCGAGGCGAACAGCGACTTGGAGAGCCAGTCGGACCTCAACGACATTCAGGTGGAGCTGAACCAGCTCACGCTCGAGATCAACACGATCTCGCAAGGCACGACCTACAACGGTCTGAATTTGCTCGATGGAAGCGGCTCGAGCGATATCCCATTGCCGGCGCGCATCATCTATCCCGAAAATCCAACCGTCGCAGCCGGCGGTACGATGTACCCACCGGCGGCGTCGATCACGTACGCCAACACGCCGCAGCTGGCGCAGAGTATTACGGTCAATTCGTACGATGCAGTCACGAACTCGCTCACAATCACGGTCGACATCGAGAGCACCGATCCGAGCTTCGGGCCGGCCCAGAGCTTCACCGGTACGGTCGTTGCGGGCACGAACGACATCGATGGGTTTCCGCCCCCGTTCACTCAGCTCGACCAAAATAACAACGCGGTGCTCGCGTTCTCCATCGCGAACCTGTCGGCGGCCGATGTTGGCGTGACCGCCGTTCTGGTCACGCTGCCGCAACAGACCAAGGCACCCGGCGGAGATCTCTACGTCAACAGCGGCGACGCCGAAGGATCGGTCCTCGCCATCGACTTGCCGGCGGTCAGCGCGGTCAACCTCGGCGTCAACGAGGTTCAAGTCGGCGACACGCTGATCAACACCGCCGACGAGTACCGCGTCGACTACGCGATCCAAACGCTGGCGTCGATCCGGGCCCAAGTCGGCGCGCAGAACGTCTCGCTCCAAGAGGCGGCGGCCAACGCCAATACCGAGGCCGTGAACCAACAGGCTTCCGAGAGCGCGATCCGCGATCTCGACGTCGCTTCGGGCGTCACCGAATACACCAAAGACCAGATCCAGGTCGCGATTCAGAGCAAGATGGTCAGCGGCGTCGAGTCGCTGGCGCAGCAGTTCGCGACGCTCGTCTCCGACGCCATCGTCGCCTAAACGGGCAGTTTTACCGAAAGTTTACCTTTGTCGGCATGAGTGACGAGGCTCACGCGCTGATACCGCTGGACGGGTTAGAAGGGGACGGCTGTGATGGATCGTCGGAATTTTGCTATGGAACGTCGGTATTTTGCTATGGTGCTCGGGCTCGCGATGCTCGCCGGCTGCTCGTCAGCCGGCCCATCCACCGTGCCGGCCGGCCTCACGAACCAAGCCGGCCCCACGAGTGCCGCGGGGTACCCAGCGAGCTCCTCGGCGGCGCGGCACATCCTGGGCTCCGCCAGCTCGAGCAGCCTGCGCAGTCCGAAGAATATCGGCGGCTATCCGTACGACGACGGCGGCTGGAGCCAGCTCGTCCTGCCGATCCTGCAGTCCTGCGGGGAGGGCGCCTACTCGAACAATTGCGCCAACTGGGAGTTCCCGGCCAGCATCAACCGGATCGGCGGGATCGGCCCCGGGGCCCCGCCTGTCTTCGACTTCTGCAACCAGGCGGCCGCCTACCCGCAAGCGTCGCTGGGCAACTCGGCGACCCCGATCTCCCCGCTCGGCCCGGCGATCTTCGCGCTGACCTACATCGGCACGCAGCCGCTGCCGATCGTCACCTTCCTGACCCGGCCGGACGTCGCCAGCCTGACCGGCACGTTCACCTCGAACTCCGCCACCGCTCCCAACATGACGCTCACGCCGCTGCTGACCAGCACGGCCGGTCGAGGCTGGTTGCTGTTCTTCACCTGGAGCTGGCCGGCCGACCTGATCCTGATCCCGTATCAGGTCAATGAGATCCAGCTCGCGGCGTCCTCGTCACCGGTCGGGCTGCCCAACGGCGGCAGCGCGCCGTTGGGCGCGTTCGACTGCCTGCAGCAAAGGATCCAGGCCTACGCGCTGGGGACCGGCTTCGCGTTCGCTCCGCTGCCCGCACACGGCGGCTGGGGTTGGGGCCCAGGACCCGCCGACCTGACGGCCAGCTCGGCCACCAGCGAGCTGCAAGCGACCGTCTACGCGATCGGCGGCCCGCCATTGGGCTTCATCTTGCTCGCCGACGACCGCCAGGCCACGGCCTTGACGACGGTCGGGCCGCCGACTCCGGCGCCGACCGCCAGCCCCGCGCCGACCGCGACCCCGGCGCCGACCCCGAGCCCGAGCCCAACACCGGGCCGCTAGGGCCCGGCGCGGACCAGGCGCCGTTCAGCCGTTGCCGCCCGGGCCGCCTTCGCGCTCGGGTGGCGGCGGCACGGGCGCGACCAGCTCGTCGGACTGGGGATCGTAGTGCGAGCCATCGTTGGCGTTGAGCACCTTGAAGACGATGAAGTCGTGGGCGCCGGCGCGGCCGTTGGCACTCAACCCGCCGCCGTCGTAGACGACCAGATGGCGCTTCCCGTCGTCGCCCAAGGCGAGCGCGTAGCGCAGGTGCGTCCGTTGCGGCGGCGGGACGACGGCGACGAACCGGTCCAGCTCTCCGCGCTGGGTATCGTCCAGCGGGATCGCGCCGGGCGCGCCGGCGGGCGGTATCGGCGCGTTCGGGGCACCCGCCGCCGCCGTGGGGAGCTGCGCGGTGGACGCGGCCGTCGTGGCGGCCGGCTTGGGGGCAGCACAGGCGCACAGCAGTGCCGCCAAGGATGCCGCCGCAAGGGTGGTGTTGATCGACCGGGTCATCTTTCTGATGTTTCGGCCGAGGTCGACCCTAGCTTGACGCCGGGGGTACGATGGAGCGGGATTCCTCGTTAGGCGAGGCGTCCGCACGCAGATACGCCGCTGCCCGGAAAGGTCGAGAGACCCCGACGTGGTTGACCAGGCTCCGCCGAATCAAGGCGGCGCTCAACGCGGCTGAACGTGGAGACGTTCGATGGTGTGCGGTGCTGAAGCTCGACGTTGAGGAGGCGTAGGCCGAGCACGCTCGAGGCCCACGCGTCGTCGACCGACCGACGGGGAGCAGACCCCGCCGGTTTTTTCGTACAGGGGGTGAGGACGTGTCGGACACGACGCAAGCGCTGTTCCACGAAGGCTTCGTCTCCGAGCTGATCGGACGCCCCGTGGTCGTCGAACGGGCGGGAAACCGGGTGGCGGTCGGGCACGTCGCCGACTTTGTCGTCGAACGGCCGGACGACACGTTCCCGCGCGTCGACGCCGTCTCGGTCAAGACGCGGTCCGGCTTGCGGCTTGCCCCGATGGAGTCGGTCAGCGCGATCGAGAGCGACCGGACGGTCGTCCTGCGCGAGGCCCCGACGCTTCCACTGCTCCCCGACGATCAGGCCCTGTACCTGGTCGAGGACCTGTTCGACAAGCAGATCGTCGACGTCGACGGGCGCAAGGTCGTGCGGATCAACGACCTCGAGCTGGCCCGCACGGCCGACGCGATCCGCGTCGTCGCCGCCGACATCGGCGTCTCCGGTTTGCTGCGGCGGCTGGGCGGCCGGCGAATCGCGAGCCTGCTCGAGCGCATCCCGCGCTCGCTAATCGCCTGGGACAACGTCGCCCCGCTGCACGACCTCAATCCCAACCAAGTCCGCCTCTCGGTGAGCCAGAACCGCTTGGCCCGGCTGCAGCCGGCCGACTTGGCCGAGATCATCGGCGAGCTCTCCGCGCAGGATGCCGCCCGCGTCGTCGGCTCGCTCGACGACGAGCACGCGGCCGACGCGCTCGAACACCTCGACCCGGAGACCCAGCGCGCGCTGATCGACGACCTCGGCACCGAGCGCGCCGCCGACATCATCGAAGAGATGGACTCCGACGACGCCGCCGACTTGCTCGGCGAACTCCCGGAGGAGAAACAGGCCGCGCTGCTGGCCGAGATGGAGCCGGAGACCGCCGAGGAGCTGCGCGAGCTTGCGGCGTTCGCCGAGGATACCGCCGGCGGCCTGATGACGACCGACTACGTCTGGATCTATCCGCACCGCACCGTCGACGCGACGATCGCCAAGATCCGCGAGATCGGGCCCGAGACCGAGTTCGTCTACTATCTGTACGTCACCGACCAGGCGCGCACGCTGCTGGGCGTGCTGAGCCTGCGCACGCTGTTGCTCTCGCCGCCCGACGAAGCGATCCACACGGTGATGGACGCCGAGCTGGTCAGCGTCTCGACCAACACCTCGGCCGAAGACGTCGCCAGCACGATCGCCCGCTACGACCTGCTGGCCGTCCCGGTCGTCGCCCCGGACGGCACGCTCCTAGGCATCGTCACCGTCGACGACGCGATCGACGCGATCATCCCGGAGCGCCTCAAGCGCAAGCTCCCGCGCTTCACGCGACACCACCACGCCGGCCGCAAGGAGGCGCGGGTGTGATCGACGAGGTCGAAGGAGGCCGCCCGCCGGCGGCCCGGCGACCGGTGCCGCGTCCGAAGCCCTGGCGCACGCTGGCGATGTTCTTCTCGATCATCGGTCCGGGGATCATCACCGCCAACGCGGACAACGACGTCGGCGGTATCCAGACCTACTCGATCGCCGGCGCGCAGTTCGGCTACACGATGCTGTGGCTGCTGATTCCGGTCACGGTTGCGCTGGTCGTGACGCAGGAGATGTGCGCCCGCATGGGCGCCGTCACGGGCAAGGGACTGGCCGACCTGATCCGCGAGAACTTCGGCGTCAAGGTCACCACCATCGTCTTGTTCTTGTTCGTCTTCGGGGACCTGGGCAACACGGCGGCCGAGTTCGCCGGCATCGCCTATGCCTCGCCGGTGTTCCAGCAGTACGTGCCGTTCCTGACCAAGTGGGTGCTCGTCCCACTGGTCGCGATCTTCGTCTTCACCATGGTCACGCGCGGCAACTACCGCATCGTCGAGAAGATCTTCTTCGCCTTCTGCGTGGTCTACCTCGCCTACGTGGTCAGCGGGTTCCTGGTCCACCCGCCCTGGGGTGAGATCCTGCAACAGACGATCTTCCCGCACTTCGCGCCGACGCAAGCTTACGTCTTGACGGCGATCGGCGTGATCGGGACGACGATCTCGCCCTGGATGCAGTTCTACATCCAGTCGGCGGTCGTCGAGAAGGGCGTGCGGATCAAGGAGTATCCGTACTCACGGATCGACGTCGTGACGGGGGCGATCATCACCGACGTGATCGCCTACTTCATCATCGTCGCGACCGCGGCGACGATCTTCGTCCACAACGCGCATCTGGGAGCGCACCAGCAGCCGCTCTCGGTCAACACCGCCGGCGACGTCGCGACGGCGCTCCAACCGCTGGCCGGGAAGTACGCCTCGCTGCTGTTCGCGCTCGGATTGCTCAATGCCGCGATCTTCACCGCCTCGATCCTCCCGCTCTCCACCGCGTACTACGTCTGCGAGGCGTTCGGCTTCGAGTCCGGGGTCCAGAACTCGTTCCGCCAGGCACCGGTCTTCTACGGGCTCTATGCCGGGCTGATCGTGATCGGCGGCGGCGTCGTCCTGCTCGCACCCGACGTGTTGCAGAGCGCGATCATCTTCTACTCGCAGGTGCTCAACGGGGCGCTGCTCCCGATCGTCTTGGTGCTGATGCTGCTGCTGATCAACCGCCCGCGGCTGATGGGCGCCTACGTCAACAACCTGGCCTTCAACGTCATCGCCTGGGCGACCGTCGTGATCGTCGGCGCGCTGACGGTCGTCTCAACCATCCAGACGATACTCGCGCCGTCGAATCCCGGCAGCTAGCCGCCGGTATAGCCGTGCTTGACCGCCTCCATCCCGAAGAAGTACGCGCACAGGATGAGCAGAGATGAGACGCCGGCGATCGCCAGCGCCAGGGTGTGACGAGTCGGACGCCGCCCCACCGCGTTGGCCGCCATGTAGCCCGCCCAGCCGAGCACGGCCAGCCCGTAGTGGATCGAGGGCGCCCGCAAGCCTTGGGTGACCAGGGCGATCCCGATCAGGATCTGCAGCGTCACGACGTAGAGCGCGATGCGCCGGTCGGAGCGGCGCCACACGCCGAGCACCGCAACCAGCGCCACGACGAAGGCGACCCAGAGATGTACGGTCAGCAGATTCACGGCGCTGGCGTCTTCGCGGCCGGCTCGCGAGCTGCCCTGCGCTCGACGCGAGTCTTCCTCTCGACCCAAATCCAAAGGAGCGCACGGCTCTTGCTCTAAGAGCCCACGTCTCGTGGACGACAAGGCCATCGCCCCGCGCCCGGTCCGGCGGGACCGCTCCGAACCGCTCTTGGTTTACGCCGAGTCGCTGGCGCGCGTCGCCGCGGGCGGTGGCGGCGCGCAGGCGCTCGCGGCGCACCTCGCGACGGCGGTCGACGCGGCCGTCCTGGTCGAGGACGCCCAATGGCGCCACCTCGCGGTCGCCGGAACCACGAACCGTTCGATCCCGACCTCGGTCCGGGACCTGGTCGCGAAGGACACCGAAACCGGCGAGCCGGTCGCGCTGGCCGCGCCGGCCGACGTGCGGGCCCGGGCCTATCCGATTCGTGCCGGCGAGGCGCGGCTGGGCTGGCTGAGCGTCTTCCCGGCCGGAACGCGCGACATCGCCGACGCCGCCGGGCTGATCCGGCTGACCGCGGCGCAGATCGCCGTCGAGCTGGCGCGTGAGTCGGCCGGCGGGCGCGGACGGCGGCGCGGCTTCTGGGACCGCCTGTTGGCCCGCGCCTACGAGGACCCGCTCGAGGCGCGCGAAGACGCCCAGGCGCGCGGCATCGGCCTCGCGGTGGGCTACGTGGCCGTCGCGGTCGAAGGCGAGGGCCTCGACGAAACGGTCGCGGCCCAGAAGAATGCCGAGCTGCGCCGGGTCTGCCTCGACGTGCTCGGGACGCGGACCGGCGAGGTCGTCGTGATCGAGCGCGGTCCGGGCTTCTTCTTCCTGGTCCCGGCGCCGCTCGAGATCGACGCCTCGAACGCGCGCACGGCCGCCACGCTGATCCCGCGCGGGATCGTCCGGGCCGGGCTGGACGTCAAGGTCGTCGGCGGCGTCGGCCGGCACGCCGAGATGGTGCAGGTCGCCCGCAGCGTCGACGAGGCCCGCGAGGCGATGACGATCGCGCGGCGGATGTTCGGCGGCGGGCGGGTCATGCCATACGACGACCTGGGCGTCTACCCGCTGCTGCACCGCAACGGCGCCACCCGCGAGGATTGGCGCGCGTTCGCGACCCGCATCCTCGAGCCGCTGCGAAACTATGACGACAAGCACCAGACCGAGCTGGTCAAGACCCTCAAGCTCTTCTTCGACGTCGGGCAAAACATCAAGGAGGCCGCCGCGCGTCTGAACGTGCACCGCCACACCGTCTTCTACCGTCTGCGCCAGATCGGCGAGATCGGCCGGCTCGACCTCGACTCCCCGCACGACCAGCTCACGGTGCGCGCCGCGCTCGCCGTCGACGCGCTGGACGGCTGATGCTCACGACCGTGAAAGACGCATCGGCCGCCCGACGCTCCGTCATCGCGAACGCCAAGGAACGCGGGGTGCGCTGGGTGCGGCTCGCCTTCGTCGACATCCTGGGCATCCAGAAGAGCGTCTCGATCCCGGTCTCGGAGCTCGAACATGCCTTCGAAGGGAAGGTGACCTTCGACGGCGGCTCGATCGACGGCTTCGTACGCGGCGAAGAGATCGACATGGTGCTGCGCCCGGACGCCTCGACGTTCACCATCCTGCCGTGGACCGAGGACGGCCAAGCCGAAGCGCGCCTGTTGTGCGACATCCAGATGCCCGACGGGACGCCGTTCGAGGGCTGCCCGCGCACGACGCTCAAACGCGTGCTCGAAGACGCCGGCGACGTCGTTCAGAAGCTGCAGACGGCGCTCGAGGTCGAGTTCTACCTCTTCCTGCTCGAGCCGGACGGAACGCCCTCGACGCGCACCACCGACGTCGGCTCGTACTTCGACTTCTCGGCCAGCGATCGTGGTCAGGAAGCACGGCTCGCGATGAGCGTCGCACTCGAAGCGATGGGGATCCCGATCTCGAGCGCGCACCACGAGCACGGCGCCGGTCAGCACGAGCTCGACCTCGCCGCCGGCGGCGTCCTCTCGATCGCCGATCGCCTGGTCACCGTGCGCAACGTCGCGCGGCGCATCGCGCAGCGCCACGGGCTGCACGCGACCTTCATGCCCAAGCCGCTGGAGAACTCGGCCGGCAGCGGCCTGCACGTGTACTTCGCGATGGGCGACGTCGACGACGTGGTGCGCCTGCACGCGGTCGCCGGCCTGCTCGAGCATGCGCCCGGCTTCACGGCGATCTGCAATCCGACCGTCAACTCCTACAAGCGGCTCGTCGCCGCTTGGGACGCCCCGATCTACACCGTCTGGTCGCAGCGCAGCGCGAACGCCCTGGTCCGCGTCCCGCCCGCCTTCGGCGACGAGCCGCCGCTGATCGAGGCGCGCAGCCCCGACGCGGCTTGCAATCCGTATCTGGCGCTGGCCGTCCTGGTCGAGTCGCTCGCCGACGGCATCCGCACGCGCAGCTTGCCCGGCGATCCGTTCACCGGCTCGACTTACGAGCTCTCGGAGCGCTTCCGCACCGAGCACGGCATCGCGGTCCTGCCGCGCTCGCTGCGCCAGGCGATCGCGGCGCTCGACGCCGACCTGGTGGTGCGCGGCGCGCTCGGCGACCACATCTACCACGCCTTCCGCGACGCCAAGCTCGCCGAGTACGAACGCTATCGCCGCGCCGTCCACCCCTGGGAGCGCGAGGAGTACCTGCGCACCTTCTGACGTTGCGTCGCACCACACTCACCTGCCGCCAGCCCGAAGGGATCGCCGGGCAACCTCAGTTGTTCGAACCAAATCTGGCGATCTGTGGTCCGTACATGACCCAGCGAGAGCATCGTGTTGAGTCCGCGCCGTGTCGCCTCTAGCGCGGCAACCACCTCGACAACAGCCGGGTTGTAATGCGGCGGGTGCCACGCGGTCGGAAACAAGAACGGCGGCTTGAGCCGGATTATGTCGGCATTCTCCTGCCAATCCGCGGGGCCACCCGTCTTCTCCAGGCTTCGAGGGACCTCTCCGATGAGGTCGGTACTCACGATCATGCTGCATTGGCAGAGACGACTGAACGTGAGGTCGCGCCCCGTAAAGGATCCAAGGACCCGCGCGACATCCCGCACGCGACGAGCGCGGCACGTTCCAGTATGCAGTCCGACGACGGAGACGACGGCCGGGCGAACGTGTACCGGCGCAGCGGGGAGTGCCGCCGCGCTCCCGAGGATGAAAAGTCCGATCGCGAGTGTCGCGATTTTCAAAGGCTGCATTCGATCATCAACCCGAAGCCCTCACTGGCACAGAGGAGCATCCCGGACGTCGGGTCCGCGTACCTGCCGGGCCAGGGTGGTAGACGTGGCATACCGAAATCGTGGGGCCGTCCCGTAGGAGCCTGTCTGCATGAAGTACCGTACGCTGCCCAACACCGACGTCACCGTGAGCGAGGTCGGCTTCGGGTTATGGACCACCTCGACGGGATGGTGGGGAGAGACCTCCGACGCCGACGCCGTGACACTGCTGCGCGAGGCCTACGAGCTGGGGATCACGACCTTCGACGCGGCCGACACCTACGGCAACGGGCGCAGTGAAGAACAGCTCGCCGCCGCCTTCGCCGCGCAGCGCGAGCAGGTCGTCTATGCGACCAAGTTCGGCTACGACTGGTACGACTACGCGGGGGAGCGCAAAGGGCAGAACGAGATCCCGCAGGACTTCTCGCCGGCCTTCGTGCGCAAGGCGCTCGAAGGCTCGTTGCGCCGGTTGCAGACCGACTACATCGACGTCTGGCAGATGCACAACGCGCGGCTCGAGCAGGTGCGCGACGGCGAACTACAAGCGTTGCTCGAGCAGTTTCGGGCCGAGGGGAAGATCCGCACCTGGGGGATCGCGCTCGGGCCGGCGATCGGCTGGCTCTGGGAAGGGATCGAGGCGGCCCGCCGCAACGTGCCGCTGATCCAGATGATCTGGAACCTGCTCGAGCCGTTCCCCGGCGACCAGATGGTCCGCGCCGCCGACGAGGCGCACGCCGACACGACCTACTTCGTGCGCGTCCCGCATTCCTCAGGGATGCTCGAGGGACGCTACACAACCGAGACCGTCTTTCCGCCGACCGACCACCGCAGCCACCGGCCTCGCTCGTGGCTGCTCAACGGCGTGCAGAAGGTCGAGACGCTGCGCTTTCTCGAGGAACCGGGCCGCACGCTCGGACAAGCCGCGCTGCAGTGGCTGCTGGCCGAGCCGCGCGTCGTGACCGTGCTACCCAACATCTACGACCGCGAGCAACTGCGCGAGTTCGCCGCTGCGCCCCAGACGCCGCCGCTCTCCGCGTCGGAGCTGGCTCGCGTCGCCGAGCTTGCCGCGACGAACTTCGGTATCGGCCCCGAAGCGAGCCGCTACAAGGGGACGATGTCGCCACCGCCCGACGCCACGGTGCCTGCACCCGCATGACCCGCGAGACCGTGCAAACCGCCGCGGCGCCGGCCGCGATCGGGCCGTACGCGCAGGCGATCGTGGTCGGTCCGTACGTGTTCTGCTCGGGACAGATCGCGCTCGATCCGGCCAGCGGGACGTTGGTCGACGGCGACGCGGCCGCGCAGGCCACGCAGGCGCTGGCGAATCTCCGCGCGGTGCTCGGCGCCGCCGGCCTCAGCCTGGCCGACGTCGTGAAGACGACGCTGTTCCTGATCTCGATGGACGACTTCGCCGCGGTGAACGCCGCCTACGCCGCCGCCTTCGGCGCGGGACCGTATCCCGCGCGCACGACCGTCGCCGTCGCCGCGCTCCCGCGCGGCGCCCGCTTCGAAGTCGACGCGATCGCGCTACGGCCAAGCCACTAGGGTTTGCCCCAGCCGAGGAGACGGTCGATGACGCTGGTGACCGTGACGTAGAAGCCGCGGTGCTGCGGCGTGAGCGCGAGCGACGGATCGGCGGTCGCGCTGAAATTGTAGCCGATGCCCAGCCGCGTCTGGTTCCCCAGCCGCAGCCCGCCTTCGATCGCGAACGCCGTCGCGTCCGCGCCGTCGATCCCCAGCACCCTCGAGCGCCGCAGCTCGACGCCGAGGTCGTAGTGGTCGCCGATCGTCTGGTCGAGCCGCAGCCCGGCCAGCGAACTGTGCGCCGCGTAGAGCGAGTCGCCGTCGACCTTGTATGCGAAGCGCGCGATTACTTCGGTGCGCCGGCGCAGCCGGACGACCTGCTCGAGCGAGAGGACCGCGCCCTCGTCGGTCGCGTCGTACGAACCCGATCCGGTCTGCCGCTCGTACTGCAAGAGCGTAACCCCGGCGTCGCTCTGCGAGGGGCGCCAGGCCAGCCCGACCTTGTCGTCCCCTTCGTCGGTGCCGGCGGCGCGCGCGTCGTTGAGCGAGGCGAAGAGCGAGAGGTCTGGCGTCAGCGCACCGGCCGCGCCGAGCGTGTCCGAGAAGCCGGCGCCGTTACCGGTGCGCAGCTGCGAGGAGGCGCTGATGCGAAACCGGTTGCTGGGATTGGCGTACGAGAGCGCGAGGCCGTAGACGTCGAACCCGCCGCCCGAGGTGTTGTAGTCGTTCGCCGTCCCGTCCTGGATGAACGCGTTCCCCTTGAGCGGGCCGACGTTGAGCTTCTCCTGGACGCCGAACGCGGAGTAGATGTCGCTGCCGCTCGCCGTATGCTCTATGCCCCACGACGAGTCGACGGTGGTGGCCGGACCGAGTCGGTTCTCGATGCCCAGCTCGAACGAGCGGGTGCCGCCGGTACCGGCGGTGAGGGCCTGCGTGGCGTCGGCGAAGCTCTGCACCGGGGCGGCGCTCCAGCGCTCGCGCGCGTAGATGCGGCCAGCCTTGCCCAGGTCGTACGAGAGCTGCGCGTCGGTCTGCGAAGGATCGACCGTGTTCGTGCCGCCGAGCGTCTCCAGCCGGTCGACGCTCAGGCTGGCGGCGTTGGTGACGCGCCAGTCGGCGCCGACCTTGACCTGGGTCGATTCCTGGGCCGGCACCGGCAAGACGTCGTAGGCGCTGGGCGAACCGCTCGGCGCGGGCGTCGGTACGGCCAGCGACGGACCGACCGCCGAGCTGGTCGAGACCGTGCGGTCGACCTCGGCGTTGAGCGTGAGGCGCTTGCCCAGCGCGCGCCGCACGCGCAACTGCGCCTCGCTCTGGCTCGTCGACGCGCCGCCGTCGATCCCGACGTTGCTCTGGCGGTTGACGTTGAGCGAGACCTCGCCCTGACCGGCCGCGAACTTGTGGTCGTAGGTGAGGCTCTCGTTGAGCAGCCCGGGTGTCGAGAGGCCGCCGAACGGATCGCTGTAGCCGAGGCCGGTCTGGTCGAACAGGAGCGAGAGCCGATCGTTCCCGACCGCACGCGTCAGCTGCGCGTGGATCGCGCCGCCGCCGCCGCCGGTCGGCGACTCGTCGGCCGAGGCCGAGAGCAGCGAGCCGCTGCTGCTGGCATGCGTGATCGACCACGCCCCACCGGGGATCGCCCCGCTGAGCGATTCGGAGGCCAAGGTGATGTTGCCGGCGCCGCTGGTGTCGTTGACGTACCCGACGGAGAGCTTGAGCGAGTGAGCGGGCCCGAAGGCGATCTCGCCGTGACCGCCGAGCGTCTTGGCCGCGCTGCCTGGATCGTCGTATTCGTAGGTCACCACGACCTCTTGCGGATTGAACGCCGAGTCGAACGGGAGCGGGACGTTGATGAAACGCATCTGCCCGGTCGCGTATTCGATCGTGTAGTCGACGCCGTTGGTGAGCGCGGTCTGGGTGAGGATCGCGCCGGTTCGCTGGTCGATCGTCGCCAGCAGGACGATGTCGGAACCGACCACGATGTTGGGGTTCAGCATGACGCCGCTGTCGAGCCCGCTCGGCGCGAAGACGCGCCGGTCGTAGCCGACGTCGTTGCGCGCGACGAAGAAGGTGGCGCGCGCCTCGCCGCCGGTCACTTCGAGCTTGGCACCGTCGACCAGTTGGTCGAACGCGCCCAGGGCGCTCGAACTGGTGTCGGTCGTGGCGCGGAACTCACCCCACATGGCGCTGGCGCGGCCACTGTCGATGCGCGCGTAGAGGTGATCGTTCGAGAGCGCGTCGTCGCGCAGGACGCTGGTATCGCCGGTGATCGCGAACGGCCGATCGCCCGGATCGGTCGCCGCGGCGCCGGCGTAATTGGCGGTGCGCTGCAGCGTGTTGGCGGTGTCGTAGGCGAAGGTCGCCACCGCGTTGCCGACCGAGCCCGTCCCGAACAGCGCGATCCGTCCGCGCCGCGAGTTCGTGCCGTCGGCCACGTCGTCGGGCTCGTCGGGGATCCCCGGGACCGCGCCGGCACCGGCGGTGATCAACCCGTTCACGAAAGGCTTGCGCGGGTTGGGCGCGAGGAAGACGCGCGCCTCGCAGGTCGCGTCGCCGCCGACGGCCTGGATCACGATCTCGCCCGGCGTCAGCCCCGGGATCAGCCGCAGCGTCGCGCCGCCGTCGACGCCGAGCGCGACCCCGACCGTCTGCCGCGTCGGCTGCGCGCCGTTGGGGCCCGGTGAAGGCGAGCTGAGCGGGACAGGGGTCCCCATCGGCGCCGGCGTCGCGGTCGACGTGCGCTCGAGCCGCGCATCGCCGGAGACGAGCGTGAGCTGCACGACCTCGCCGGATGCGGCGTGGTGGCCCCAGGCGTCGCGGCCCTCGACGCGCAGTTGGTCGATGCTGCTCCCGTCGGCGCGTAACGGGCCGCTGGCGACCAGTGTCAGCGCGATCGGACGACCGGGGCCGTAGATGCGGTGAAGGCTGGTCGCTCCGCGCAGCCCGCCGGCGCCCAGGGGCGTGAGGGCGATCTCGTTCGGCCCGGGCTGCAGCGTCACGCCGTAGTAGGTGAACGTCGTCACGCCGGTCTTCACGTCGACGGTGCGCTTGCCGATGCGCGCGAACGGCACGACCTCGCCGCCGACCTTCAGCTCGACGCCCGCGCCGAGCACCGTCTGCACGGCGATCGCCGCCGCGCTGCCCGTGGCGACACCGTCGTCGGTGGGATCGACCAGCGCGGCGCTCAGCGCGCCGGTCGCGGTGAACGTCAGGTGGGTCAGGTCGCCGCCGCGCGGCCCCTTGGGTGGTGCGCTGGCATCGGGATCGGGGCTGGCATCGGCATCGGGGCTGACGTCGGGATCAGGACTAGCATCGGAAGTCGGACTCGGTGCCGGGCTGGCGGAGAGCGCGGTCGTCGCTTCGGCGAAGGCCGCGGGGACGTGCGCCGCCGGATCGACGTAGAGCGTCGACACGACGAACCCCGCAACCAAGAACGCTACCCCGCTCCGCCGAACGCGACGACGCAAGCTCACGGGAACGCGCGCCCCGTCAAGAGTCTCATGCAGCCGGCGCGAGCGCGAACTCGACGTCTTGCATCAAGCCGGCATCGTAGATGCCGTGCAGCAGCCGTTGCAGGCTGCGCGTGCTGTCGTAGCGCCGATCGTCATACGGACGGACCGACGGCGGCAGCGTCGTCGTGTCGACGCGCAGGACGTGCTGCCCCGGGCGGACGGACGGGAACGTGAAGCGGCCGGAGGGATCGGTCGTGACCGACTCGCCGTCTTCGAGGTAGATGCGCACGCCGCCGACGCCGCGGTCGCCGGGGCGGAAGCGACCGATCTGCGCGGCGTCGACGAAGACGCGGCCGGTGATGACGCTGCGGGTGCCCAGCGCCCCCGAGACGACGCGCGTGTCGGCGGTAGCGGTCTCTTGGACCTGCACGCCGCTGGGCGCAAGCGCGTCGACGTCGACCAGGTTGACCAGCGTCGACCCTTCGGCGGCGTACGGCATGACGACGCAGGCATAGGTGATCGTGTGCTGCGCGGTCAGGCTCGGCAGGGTCCAGGTCAAGATGCGTCCGTTGCGGACCGGCTCGGCCAGCACGCCGTCGAGGCGCGCCGTCCCGGGCGCGTAGACGACGCCGGCCGGCAGCGTGTCGACGACCCGGGTCGTTCCGAATTGTGCGCCGGCGCTCCCGAACTGCACGGTGTAGACCAGACGATCGCCGCCCGCGGCGACGTCGCGGTCGACGGTCTTCGCGACCGTCAACGGATGGGGCGTGAACATGGGCAGATTTCCGAGGAGTCCGAAGATGTCGGAGAGTGAGACGGTGGTGTTGACCAGCGTGAACGCGCCGGGTGCGGCGAGCTGCTGGTCGTCGAGATCGCGCAGGGTCGCGTCGTAGAGCATCCCGGTGGCATCGGGGTGGATGGTGACCGCGATCCGGCGCGCGCTGAAATTGGGCGCAGTGATGTCGAGCTCGTACTGCGCCGGCTGAGCCACCGTGCCGAGCTGCGCGGTCGTGAAGACGAAACTGTACGTGCCCCCCGGGCCGGTCGTAAACGGGTTCGCGTTGGCGTTGTTGGGCGCGAGGCCGCCGACCGGGACGCCGAGCAAACCTTCCTGTGGTCCGCGCAGACCGGCGGTCGCGACGCCGCCGGGGTTGGCCGGCAGCGCGATGAGCGCGTGGGTCAGCGCATCGCGCAGCGTGATCGTCGCGCCGCCGATCGGCGCGCTCCCGCCGGCGTAGCCGTCGTAGACGATGTTGGCCAAGCCGACCAGGACGCTGGCCGGCGAGGTCTGCACGGGCGCGAGCCCGTCGGCGGTGAGCGAGGCGATGTTGACGAAGCTCGAGCCGGCCGTCTCGGCGTTCATCACGGTCGCCTGGAACGTGACGGTGTCGGTCGCACCGGGGGCGAGTGTCCCGACCTTCACCGTCAGCACTTGACCGACGAGCGTCGCCGCCGCCGCGTCGTTCGCGCCGTTCAGCGTGACGGTCTGCGGCAGGGCCGTGATGCCGACCGGGACGTCGTCGGCCAGCGCGACGTTCGTCGCGCCGGAGCCACCGTAGTTTTCGAAGGCGATCGTGTAGGTGATGGTGGCTCCCGGGTTGGCGGTGGTGGTGCGCGTCAGGTTGACGAGCTTGGTGACCATCGTCCCGGGGCCGGACGTCCCGGCCAGCGACGCGATCGCTTGCGTGACGGCCCACTCCTGGCCGCTGTCGGAGACCAGGCCGTTACCGGCCGAGGTGTTGGTCGAGCGGGCGCTCAGATCGATCGGAAAGGTGGTTCCGACCGCTACGCCTTTGGTCGCGAGGACGACCTGGACGAAGATGGACGCGCCCGCTTGCAGCGTCGGCGAGACCGTGCTGCCGAGCGTCACGGGCAGGTTCCCCTGCGCCGTGACGAAGGCGATCGACGAGATCGTCCCGCCGCCGACCGTCACCGCGGTGATCGTGTAGGCGTCGGCGACGTTCCCGCCGTTGGTGATGATGAACGTCCGCGTGATCGCCGTGCCGACCGGGTAGCCCTCGGTGGCGGCATTCACCGCCTTCTCCTTCGGGCCAACCACGATCGCGGAGACCGACGCGATGGCAACCTGCACGGTGTTGGACTGCGCTCCGTACGACTGCCCCTTGGGGTCCGCGTACTGCGCAATCGCTGTGTTGGTGATGATCACGCCCGCCGGCGACGCGGCCTCGCCGCCACGCGCCGCCAAAGCGACGAACGAGGCGACGAGGACGATCGTACGCGCGATGCGCACGAACGCGTCGACCGACATGGCGTGGACTTATTTCACCTGGACCTTGAACGCGACGGAGCCGCTCGTGCCGGCCGGTAGCGTGCTCACCGTATCGGTGAAGGCGCTCGACCCGGCCGCACCCGGACCCGGGTTATAACCGGCCAGCGCGCCGCCGTTGGTGTCAGCCGGCGCTGCGTACAGGCCGTTGGTGTAGGTCGCCCAGTTGTTCGTGTAGGCGACCTGGGTGCCGCCGGACGCGGTGCCGTTCTCGGTGACGACGACGTTGCTCGCGTTCAGCGTTTGGTTGTTCACGCCGCTGCCTTGGCCCGGCGCGACGTTGGCGTAGGTGACCGTGAACTGGACGCAGTCACCCGGGTTGACGTTGGGCGCGCCGACGGTGAACGACGACGCCGTCGCACACGGTTGGCCCGAGGCGTCGCCGAGCGTCTTGCTCAGCTTGACGAACCCACCCACGAACATCTCGTCGGTCGTGACGTTGGTGATCGTGTTGTTGTTGGTCGAGGTCGCCGTGATCGCGTCACCGTAACCGGTGTAAGCAGTGAACGTCGTCACGCTGGCCGGCGGGGTGAACACGACCTTGTAGGTCTGAGTCGAACCCGAGGTGACGCAGACCGAGGTGATGACCGTACCGGCGGTGACTGCCGCGCAGCTCCCGCTGGCCGTCTGGCCGGTGCTCTGGAAGGTGACGGTCCAGCCGGTGGGCAGGGCGGTGAGCCCGGTCCCGGTCGCGGCCGCCAGGGTCAGGATGTCGTCCTTGTTGCCGTTGTTCTGCAACGAGTTGGTGTAGCTCAACGCCGCTGCGCTGGCCGGCACCGTGACGTTCGCGCCGTTGACCGCGCTGAGCAGCGTCGCACCGTTGGTGTAGCTGAGCGCGGTGAAGTCGGTCGCGGTCGTGCCGTCGGGGCCGGTCGCCCCAGGGTACGCCGTGGTCGTCCCGATGTTGTACGTTCCGTTGAGGAGGGCTGCGTTCGTCGGCGAAGCCGCCGACTGCGCTTGGCTCGAGCCGGCCAGGGTGCCGGTCGTGTTCGCTACCGCCGGCGCCGTGTTGGCCGTCGTCGCGCTGCTCCCATTGGAGACGCTCTGGTAGGTGATCCCTGGGCCCTCGATGTAGCCGCTCTGGTCGGCGAAGATCGAGTTGGCGACGTTGGTGATCGCGGTCGCGTTGGCCGCGCCGGTCGCCGTTGAGCCGTTGATCGTGAAGGTCAGCGTCAGCGCGGCGTTGGCCGAGGGGACGTTACCTTGACTGGTCGTGTTGTTGTTGGGGGCGAAGGTCACCAGGCTGACGCCGGTCAGCGACGTCGCCGGGAGGAACACGCCGACGTAGACGGCGCCGGTCGAGGTCGTCGTCCAGGTCGTGCCGTCGACCGAGTAGATGACCGTCCCGGTCGCACCGCTGATCGAGGGAGTCCCGTTCAGCGTGAGTTGCGTGGCGTTGTAGGACGGGATCTTGTCGGTGAAGACGACACCGCAGGCAGTGCTGTTGGTGCAGCTGCTGTCGTAGCTGGCGGCGTTACCGCCCGGCAGCGCGTTCTTGAAGACGGGCGCGAGGTTACGCGAGCCGCCGTCGGCGAAGCGCACCGTGTAGGTGACCGTCGGGGCGATGACCGTGCCGCCGACCGCGGCGATCTTCTGCACGTCGACGCGGGCGTCGGACTGAACAGGGTCGCTGTACTGCCCGATGACCGTCGAGGAGGTCTGCAGGGTCGTGCCGCTGCCGGCCGGATAGACGATGTCCGGGGTGAGCAGGGTCGTGATCGTCCCGCTCGCGCCAGCGTTGGCCGTGTACTGCACGCCGATCGTGATCGTTGCGGCAACCGCGGTCAGGAACGGCCCGCCGGCGTTACCGGTCGAGAGGTAGGTGTTGACGGCCGCGATCGTCGTGAACGTCTGCGGCGAGCCGCTGGCGTTGACCACGTACTGGACGAAGGCCGCCTGGCCGGCGGTCACGCCGTCGTTGGTGCCCTGCGTCCCGGTCACTTGGAAGTAACCCGCGTTGTTACCGGTGTTCGTCAGCGTGTAGGTGTCGGTCATCGGGCCGCCGGGGCTGACCGTGTTCGCGCCAGGCGAGGTCTGCGGCGGGGCGATCGTCAGCGACGGAGCGTTCTGTACGGTCGTCGTGACGGTGTTCGACTGTGAGTTGTAGGTGTTGGTGCCGTCGGAGTAGGTCGCGGTCGCCGTGTTGGAGATCGTCGTGCCGGCCGTCGTGCCGGTGGCGAACGCCGCGACGCGCGGGGCGGTCAGGGCGAGGCCCAGGCCGACCAGCGCGGTCAAAATCGAAAGGGTCCGTCTCACTTAATGCGGACCTCATAAGCGTAGGCGACGGTCGCCTGTGGGCTGAGCGCGCCATCGGCGACGAATCGGATCGCCGTGTAGAGCGACGGATCGGCCTTCTTGACGACCGGCTTGCCGTCGGCGTCCTTCACGGTCACCGTCGGGCTCGCCGACCACGTCTTGCCGCCGTCGAGCGAGAACTCCGCGTGCGCCTTGGGCGTCCCCGCCGACCCGTCGACATAGATGGTCCCGGGCTGAATCTTCTCGACGGTTACCAGTCGCATCGCCGCGGAGTCACCCCCGTTGCGCTCGACGACGTCCCACCGGATCAGATCGCCAGGCTTGAGTTCGGTCCCCTCGACGGGGGTCAGTATCGTGTGGCCGTCGGCGGCCGTGGTCACGATGGACCCGGTTAATTTGAGCGTGACGCTCGGCTTGGCAAGCGCGATCCCGGGCAGGGAGAGCGCGAGGGCCAGTACCAGCGACGACGCCGCGAAGCTACGCATTGTCAACTCCTCGTAACGTGCGGAAGCGCCGCTGTTGTAAGTATCTCGCAGCGGCCGTCGAGGATAGTAACAGGACCGTAGCCTCGCGAGAAGCCGCATATGGTCGAACACGCAGAAAGAAAACGGCGCGTTGACGCGCCGCTTACGAATCAACCGTCCGCGCGCTACAAAACGCGCGGAGGTAAAGTTACGGTCTGCTGATTACTGTGGTGGAAGCAAGCCGAGTTCGTCTTGCGCGGCACGCGCGACGCGCTGCTCGGAGGAGTGCACCGCGGCGCGGTATTGCTCGCGAGCGAGCCCGAGCTTCCCTTGTTCGTCGTACGTCACGGCGAGCAAGTAGTGCAGCCGACCATTGTCGGAGGCGATGCTCAGCCCTTTGAGATACGCCGCCTCCGCCAACGTGAACAGGCGCTGCCCGGCGTAGTCGTAGCCGAGGTTGATGTACGCTTCCGGACGCATCGGATCGGCGGCGAGCGCGCGATTGTAGTAAGCGATCGCTGCCTTCCAGTCGCCGTGGGCGTCGAGCACGTAACCGGTGTCGACCAACGCCTCGAAGCCGGTGGGGCGCAGCTCGAGTGCCTGCGCAAGGTAACTCGACCCGCGCGTCAGGTCGTTCTTCTCCAGGTACGCTTCGCCCATGTTGACCACGGCTGGATAGTAGGTCGGTTGGTGAGCGAGGCAGACACGCAGCTCATCCATCGAAGCGTCGATCTGCTCCAGGTCGACCAATGCGTTGGCCAGGTCGACCCGCGAACCGCACGACTCCGGTTGCAGCCCCGAGGCGCGCTTGAAGGCGATCAACGCGCGATCGGGCTGGTGGAGATCCTCCCGCACGTGGCCGAGCAGCGCCCAGGCGTCGGGATCGAGCGGGCGGCGAGAGACGTCGTCCTCGAGCCCGGCGACCCAGGTTTGCAGGTCGCCGGCCTGCTCGTGCGCCCGAACCAGCCCCGCGTACCCGGCCTCGCTGGGCAGGCTCTTCTGGAATTCGGCGATCGCATCCGGGATGCGGTCCTCAGCGGCGTAGAGGGCCCCCAGCCGGTTGTGGGTCGGCTTGTCGCCCGGGTCGACGTCGACGACGGCACGCCACGCTTGCTCTGCCCGCCGGAAGTCGGGGATCCGGAAGAAGACGTCGCCGAGAAGCCGGCCGGCGGCGACGTTGCGCGGGTGCTGCGCGACGTACGGGGTGAGGATCTCCAGCGCGCCTTGCAGGTCGCCGCTGACGAGCTTGGCCCGGGCGGCGTCGACGTAGGTCGCGCCCTCGGCGGCGGGGACCGCGGGCGCCGTCTGGGGCCGAGCCGGCGCGGCGGTGACGGCGACGAAGACGACCAGGGCGACGAGGGCTCGCAGCAGGCGCATGACCGGCCCCTCCTTCGGTGCGGAGACGGACGTAGTTCCGAGTATACCCCGCGCGGGACCCTCCCGGCGAGGGGCCCCGCTCACGCCCCGATGCGACCTTTCTCGCGGAGTGCCGGCGCCGGCGCGCGCCGAAGTCCTCGCGCCTATGGCCACCACGCAGACGAACGGCTCGGTCGGGCGCACGCGCGTCGAGACCGACTCGATGGGCGCGATCGACGTCCCCAGCGACAAGTATTACGGCGCCCAGTCCGCCCGCTCGCTGATCCACTTCGACATCGGCGACGACCAGACTCCGCGCGACGTGATGCCGCGCGAGGTCATCCGTGCGATGGGGATCCTCAAGAAGGCCGCCGCGCTGGTGAATGCGGATCTGGGCAAGCTGGACGCCGAGAAGACGGACCTGATCGTGCGCGCCGCCGACGAGGTGATCGAGGGGAAGCTGAACGACCACTTCCCGCTGCGCGTCTGGCAGACCGGCTCCGGGACGCAGACCAACATGAACGTCAACGAGGTCATCTCGAACCGCGCGATCGAGTTGGCCGGCGGGGTGATGGGCTCGAAGAAGCCGATCCATCCCAACGATCACGTCAACATGTCGCAGTCCTCGAACGACACCTTCCCGACCGCGATGCACATGGCCGCGGCCCAGGCGATCATCGACATGCTCCCCGCCGTGCAGCAACTGCGCGACGCGCTCGACGTGAAGGCCAAGCAGTGGTCGGGGATCGTCAAGGTCGGCCGCACCCACTTGCAGGATGCGACGCCCCTGACGCTGGGTCAGGAGTTCTCCGGCTACGTCGCGCAGCTCGACCGCGCGATCGTCGACATCGAGTTCGCGCTGGACAAGCTCTACGATCTGGCGATCGGCGGGACCGCGGTCGGCACCGGCCTCAACGCCCATCCCGAGTTCGCCGTGCGCGCCGCCGCCAAGATCGCCGAGCTGACGGGGCTCCCGTTCCGCTCGCACCCCAACAAGTTCGCCGCGCTGGCGTCGCACGACGAGTTCGTGTTCGCCTCGGGTGCGCTCAAACAGCTCGGCGCCGCGTTGATGAAGATCGCCAACGACATTCGCTGGTTGGCCTCGGGGCCGCGCGCCGGGATCGGCGAGCTGATCCTGCCGGAGAACGAGCCGGGCAGCTCGATCATGCCGGGCAAGGTCAACCCGACGCAGTCCGAGGCGATGACGATGGTCGTCGTCCAGGTCTACGGCAACGACACGGCGATCTCGTTCGCCGCCTCGCAGGGCAATTTCGAGCTGAACGTCTTCAACCCGGTCATGATCTACAACTTCTTGCACTCGTGCCGCCTGTTGCGCGACGGGTGCACGATGTTCCGCATCCATGCGGTCGAGGGGTTGCAAGCCAATGAGCCGGTCATCGCCGGCTACCTCGCGCAGTCGCTGATGACCGTCACCGCGCTGGCGCCGCACATCGGCTACGACAAGGCGGCCGAGATCGCCAAGAAGGCCCACCACGATGGGACGACCCTCAAGGCCGCGGCGCTTGGCCTGGGCTACGTGAGCGACGCCGACTTCGAGAAGTTCGTCGTGCCCGCCAACATGACACATCCATGAAAGCAAACGGGCCCCACGGCTGAACTGGAGAAGGCGTTGCGATGAACTCGCAGCGCCTGCTCCTTCTCTTGCCCTTGGTCGCTGGACTGGCGACCGCTCCCGCGGCCGCGCAGAGTGCGCCGCCGGCGCCGCCCAGCGCGCCGTCGGCCGTCACGTCACCCGGTCCGGCGGCGACGATCGACCCCGCCCAGACGGCCCGTGCACGGGCCGAGTTCGATGCGTGGCGCAAGGGCACGATCGACCGCTCGCACTACGACGCCACGCTGAACGCCAAGATCAGCGACGGCAACGTCACCGAGATGGCGAGCGCCCTGCGCACGCTGGGGACGATCGTCGGGTTCAGTCAGCTCCAGCGCGGCGCGAGCGAAAGCGGCTCGAGCTACTTCATCTACAAGGTGGTCGGCGGCACGCCGCCGCCGTTCGCGATGTATATCGCGTTCGACCCGAGCGGCAAGATCGCCGGCATCGCCTTCCGGCCGATAGTGCCGGCGCCGGTGCAGCCGCCCACGCCCGCGCCGCCGACGCCGGGGGCGTGAGCGCCGCCCGCCCTCAAATCGTCTTGGGGGTGTAGCCTTCGCGCATCCCCGGCGTCTGACCGGCCAGCGTCGCTTGCGCGGCCCGGGCCCAAGGCGAGTCGCAGGTTCCGTCCGACTCGCTGGCCGGCACGGTCGCGACGACGTCGTACATGAACTGCGTCCGCTCGAACTGGCGCCGCGTGACGGTCGCGCCGCCGTAGACGTCCTGCGCGCATTCGTGGTCGCAGCCGTGGTAGACCGACGGCGTGTTCTTCGCCGCGTCGAAGCGATAGTCGGCGAAGGCCGCGGCGAGCTTCTGGGCGTCGGTCGTCCCGGCGGCCTCGATCCGCTCGAACAGCGACGCCGCGGCCATGTAGCCGAGGTAGTGCCGCCCGCCGATCGGGCCGGAGATCCCACGGCGCAGCCGCGCCGCGAGCCTCTGGGCGCCCGGTGAGACGCTCGGCGCCCACAGCACCGGGAACGTCGCGCCGACGACCGCGTCGAGCGGGAAGGCGTTGTAGTAGATGTCCTCGAGCGAGATACCGGCCAGGCGCATCTTCGTGTTGAGGCCGAACTGCACCCATTGCTTGGCGGTGTTCGCGGCGTCGATCCCGCTGTTGCAGAGCATGAGCAGGTCGGCGCCGCTGTTCGACACCTTGGTGAGGACCGAGGAGAAGTCCGCGGTGCCGAGTGGAACGATGTCGTGCCCGACTTCTTGGCCGCCAGCGCGCTGGAGCGCCGCGGAGCTCTGCGCGTAGGCGTCCTTGCCCAGCGCGTAGTCGGCCTGGATGAAGTACCACTTCTTCCCCAGCGCGAGCGCGCGGCGCAGCACGGGGATCAGCGCCATCCGCACGCTCGGCCCGAAGCGGTAGGTCAACTTCGTCGCCTTGGCGCCGGTGATCGACGAATCTTGCGGTCCGATCAAGAGGTTGAAGATCCCGTTGCGCAACGCGACCTCACCGAGTGCGAGCCCGTTGGCCGACGAGGTCCCACCGCAGAGCACGTCGACCTTCTCCTGGCCGATCAAGCGCTGCGCCTCGGTCGTCGCGATCGCCGGCTTCGAGCCGTCGTCGCCGAAGGCGAACTGGTACTTCACCCGGCCGCGCCGGTTCGCATCTTCCAGCGCGAGCAGTCCGCCGGCGCGGTGCACCGCGCCCAGATCGGAGAAGATGCCGCTGAACGAATCCAGGAAGCCGACCGTCACGGTCGCCGCCGGCCCGGCCGCCAGCGTGAAGCGCGGTGCTCCCAGTGCGGCGGTCGTCGCGCCGGCGGCGGCGAGAAACTTCTTGCGTTGCATCGGTAACCTCGGTTCGTTGGATGACGTGCGCGAAGTGGGTGAGTGGGGTTACGACGAGGGCGCCACGGCGGCGCCGCGACCGTACAGCCAGTCGGCGTCGCCGTAGTCGGTCGGCGAGCGGTGCAGCAGGTGCGCGTCGCGCGCCGGCTGCCGCTCCGGTGGCACGTGCCAGAACGCGCCCCACACCCGGGCCGTCGTCTGGACGCGCGCGGTGTGCGCGACGCGCGCCGCCTCGTAGGCGGCGAGCCCGGCCGCGAGGGTCGCGTGATCGGCCAACGCGTCGGCCAGCGCGAGAGCGTCTTCGAGCGCCTGACAGGCGCCCTGGGCGAGGTACTGGAGCATCGGGTGCGCGGCGTCGCCGAGCAGCGTCACGCGGCCGCGGCTCCAGCGCTCGATCGGCAGCCGGTCGTACATCGGCCAGCGACGGTTACGGCGGATCTTGGTCAGCGCGGCGCGCACCGGTGGGGCGGTGGCGGCGAAGTGCCGCTCCAGCTCCTCGCCCGTGCCCCAGTCGTCGCTGCCGGGCCGGTACCGCTCGCTGCGAAAGACGGCAACCTGATTGTAGAGCTCGCCGCGGCGCAGCGGGTACTGCACCAGGTGCTTGTCGGGGCCGGTCCAGACGACGACGTTGTCGAGACCCGCGTGCGTCGACATCTCGCCGATCGGGATCGCGCCGCGATAGGCGACGTACTCCGAGCAGATCGGCGCGCCGTCCTCGACGACGCTGGTGCGCACCGTCGACCACAGCCCGTCGGCACCGATCAGCAGCTCGGCCCGCACCGTCGTCCCGTCGGCACAGCGCACCGCGACCGCGTCGTCGTCCTGCTCGATGCCAAGGATATCCTTGCCGGTCTCGAGCGTGATGCGCGTGTCGGCCTGCGCGGCGGCGAGCAGCACGGCCAGCAGATCGCCGCGGTGCATCACGATGTAGCGGTAGCCGTACCGCTCGCGAAACGGTGCCCCCAGGTCCAGCTCGCACAGGCGCCCGCCGGTATGCGCGTCCATCCAGACCAACCGCTGCGGGAAGACGGCGTGCTCGCTCAGCGCGTCGAGCAGCCCGAGCCGGTCGAGCGCGCGCGAGGCGTTCGGCGCGAGCTGCAGGCCCGCGCCGATCTCACCGAACTCGGCCGACTTCTCGAAGACCTGCACCGCGCGGCCGCGCTGGGCAAGGGCGAGCGCGACCGCGAGCCCGCCGATCCCACCGCCCGCGACCAGCACCGGGATCGTCATACGAGGCGCCGCACGTAGTGCCGGTGGCCGGGCGCGTACCCGCGCCGCTCGTAGAAGCGTTGCGCGCCAAGGTTGCCGTCGACCACGTTGAGCGTCACGAAACGTGCGCCGCGCTTCTGGGCCCAGGCCTCGACCGCCTCCATCAGCGCCGCTCCGATCTGGCGGCCGCTGCGCGCGACCGCGATCTCCGAGACGTGCACGTACGGCTCGGAGGTGAAGAAGTCGCGCTCCGTCACCGCGTAGGCGAAGCCGGCGCGCTCGCCCGGTGCATCCTCGGCGATCAGGAACAGCTCGCCGGCGCGCGGCGCGCGCAAGGCCGCGCCCAGCACGCGGGCCGTTCCGGCGATCACCTCGTCGGGCGTGTGACCGTCCGCCGCGCCGTGCTCGACGAAGCGCGGGACGAGTCCGACCACGAACGGCTCGTCGTCGGGCCGCGCGGGCCGAACCGTCACTTCACGTGGGGCAAGACGTTCGAGGGCGTCAGCGGCAGGACGCCCAGGACGAACGTCGCGATCGCGCAGACGGCGACGGCGATCCACGGCAGCGCGTTCGGCGCGCGCTCGTCGGGCACGTGGGCCAAGTCGGTGCGCACGTACATCGCGCGCACGATCTTGAGGTACACGTAGGCCGAGATCGCGGTCCCGACGATCAGGATCCCCGCCAACCAGGCGTAGCCGGCGCCGACCGTCGCGGCCAGGATCAAGAATTTCCCGGTGAACCCGATCGTCGGCGGCAGCCCGGCCAAACCGATCAGGAAGAACGTCATCGCGGCGGCGAGCAACGGACGCCGCGCGCCCAAGCCGGCGAACCGCTCCAAGCCGACCACCGCGTCGCCCTCGCGCGAGAGGAGCGCGACGACCGCGAAGGCGCCCAGGTTCATGAATGTGTAGCCGGCCAGGTACAGCAGCGCGTACCGCAGCCCGGCCGTCGTCGTCCCGGCGAACGCGGCGACGATGTAGCCGACCTGCGCGATCCCCGAGTACGCCAACAGGCGCTTCATGTCGGTCTGCGCCAGCGCGGCGAGGTTGCCGATCAGCATCGAGAGCGCGGCCAGAACCCAGAGCGGGATCAGCAGCGTCTGCGCGTCTGCCTGCGGCAACGCGGCGTAGGCGAAGCGGGCCACGACCGCCAGCGCCCCGGCTTTGGTCACGACCGACATGAAAGCGGTCACCGGCAGCGGTGCGCCCTCGTAGACGTCGGGCGTCCACTCGTGGAACGGCACCAGGCTGAGCTTGAAGGCGAACCCGACCAGGAACAGACCGGCGCCCAGCGCGAGCAGCGACGACGGCGGCGCGGCGGCGATCGCCGCGAACGCGACCGACCCGGTCGCACCGAACAGCAACGCCGAGCCGTAGAGCAGGAAGCCCGAGGCCATCGAGGAGAGGATCAGGTACTTGAGTGCCGCCTCGCGCGCCGTCGAGCGGGCGGAGATCGCGCACAGGCAGTACAGCGCAAGCGAGAGCAGCTCGAGACCCAGGAACACCGTCAGCAGGTTCGCCGCGCCGGCCATCAGCATCGCCCCGCTCGCACTCCACAGCAGCAGCGCGGTCGTCCCGGCGACCTGGTCGGTGCGCCCGACGCCCAGCGACAGCAGCAGCGTGCCGAGCGTCGCGACGACGACGATCTCGCTGAAGACGATCGAGAAGCCGCCTTGCACGAACGCGCCACCGAAGGCGACCACATCGTGCGGGTATTGCATCGCGAGCAGCGCCCCCGCGGCGAGCAGGCCGAGGATCGCCAAGCCGACGGCGACCGCGCGCCGGCCCGTCCCGCTGCCGCGCAGGAACAAGTCGACCACCAGGATCAGCAGCGGCGTGCAGGCGACGATGAAGGTCGGCAGCAGCGCCGAGTAGTCACCGGCGCTGGGCAGGTTAATGACCACGCGCGTCCTCCCCGACGAACGAGGTGATCGCGGCCGGCGGCGTGGCGGGCGCGGCGTACGCGCCCAGGCCCGTCACCGCGCTCGGATTCACGCCGAGCCAGACCAGCGCGGCGACCAACGGTACCAGCGCGAGCGCTTCGAGCCCGTCCAGATCGGGTCGCACCGGCAGGTCCGGCACTTCGGGCCCGTTCATGATTCCCTGGAAGATTCGCAACATGTACGCCGAGGCGAGCACGATCGGGAGCAGGGCGACGATCGCCGGCCAGACCAGACCGCCGCGGTACAGGCCGGTCAGGATCAAGATCTCGCCGGCGAATCCGGCCAGCCCGGGCAGGCCGAGCGCCGCCAATCCCGCCAGCGTCAGCGCGCCCGCCAACCGCGGGTTACGCGCGCCGAGGCCGCCCAGCCGGCTCAGCTCGCGTGTCTCCTCGCGCTGCTCGACCGCACCGAGCGTGATGAACAGCGCGGCGCTGAACAAGCCGTGCGCGAGGATGTAGACCACCGCCCCGACATAGGCCAACACCGAGCCGCTGAACACCGCCAGCAGGATCAGCCCCAAGTGCGAGAGCGAACTGTAGGCGACGACCCGCTTCGCATCGTTCGTCGCGAGCGCGGCCAGCGCGCCGTAGAGTAGCGAGGCGATGCCCAAACCGATCGCCAGCGGCCGCGCCTGCGCCATCTGTGGCGCGAGCAACGGCACCCCGACGATCAGGAAGCCGTAGAGACCGGCCTTCGACTGCACGGCGGAGACGACCGCGACCATCGGCGGCGGCAGCGCGGCGTAGGTCTCGGGCATCCAGGTGTGCAGTGGGAAGACCGGCGTCTTGATCAGGAACGCGAGCGCGAAGCCGGCGAAGATCCAACTCCCCCAGACCGGGCCGAGCACCGCGTGCGCTCCGCCCGCACCGAGCACGTCGGTGCTCGACGCCAGGACGCCGTACGCGGCGGTCGCGAGCAGCAGCGCGAGCCCGCCGACGAGATTGTAGACCAGATACTTCCAGGCCGTCTGGGTGTGCGAGCGCCCCGCGATCAGGATCAGGAAGACCGGCAGCAGCATCAGGTCCCAGAACAGCGCGAACAGCAGCAGGTCGCGGGACAAAAAGACGCCGTTCATCGCGCCTTGCAGCACGAGCAGTTGCGCGGCCAAGCCGCGGGCCTGCGGGCTCTTCGGGATCGCCAGCGCGGCGCTGAACGTGACCAGCGCGAGCAACGCCACGAGCCAGACCGAGACCGGGCCGAAGCCGAGGTGGAACGACGCGCTGAACGGGCGCGCCAGCCAGCGCTGCGCGACGTCGGGCGTGCCGGCGCCGGCGAGCGTCGCGACGAACGACAGCGCACCGACCCCGGCCGCGATCGCGCGCGCCGCGGTCGCCGCGCCGCGCGGCAGCGCGTAGATTGCCAGGCCGGCCAGGATCGGGACCAGCACCAGCGCGACCAGGATCATCGGGCGCCTCCCGCCAGCGCGTAGTACGCGATGAAGCAGGCGGCACCCAGCGCGATCGTCAGCGCGTAGACGCGCACCAGGCCGGTCTCGAAGCTGCGGAACAAATGGCCGAGCCACTGCGAGGAGATCGCGACCTCGCGCACCCCCGCGTCGATGACGTGCGGATCGACCGTGCGCACGAACCAGCGGCCGATCGCCACCGCCGGCCGCACCAGCAACATCTCGTAGGCGGCGTCGAAGTAATAGGCGTTCCACAACAGTGCCGGCGTGTGGATCGCTTCGGCGCGGAGCCGCGGAACGATCGCGCGCAGCGCGTCGGGACGCCAATAGCGCAGCGCGGCGACCGCGAAGCCGAGGATCACGCAGACCAGCACGAGCAGCGTCGAGAGCGACTCGGAGATCGACGCGTGCAGCGGCGCCCGCGACGCCGCGCCGAAGAAGCCGGCGAAGAACTGCACCCAGGGGCTGCTCTCGCCGCCCAGGCCGAGCCAGCCGATCAGGATCGAGAACGGGATCAGCACGGCGACCGGCCCCGACATCAGCCAGGCCGGCGCGTGCGTGTGCGGCGGCTCGTGATCCTCGGCGTGCGCGGCCAGCGCCGTCCCCGCCAGCTCGGGGTGGCGGATCCCGAGGTCCGACGGGTCGACCTCACCGCGGTAGCTGCCCAAGAACGTCACGAACAGCAGCCGGAACATGTAGTACGCCGTCAGCCCGGCGGTCAGCACGCCGACCGCATAGAGCCACGGGTGCCCGCGCTCCAGCGTCGCGTACAGGATCAGGTCCTTCGAGAAGAAGCCGCTGAAGCCGGGGACGCCGCAGATCGCCAGCACGCCGATCAGCATCGCCCAGAAGGCGAACGGGAGCCGCGTGCGCAGGCCGCCCATGCGGCGCACGTCCTGTTCGTCGTGCAGCGCGTGGATGATGATCCCCGACGTCAGGAAGAGCTGGGCTTTGAAGAAGGCGTGGGTGAGGAAGTGCAGGACGCCGCCCTCGAAGGCGCCGACGCCGACGGCCATGATCATGTAGCCGATCTGCGACATCGTCGAGTAGGCCAGGATCCGTTTGATGTCCCACTGGACGCAGCCCAGCGTCGCGCCCAGCAGTGCGGTCAGCGCGCCGATGACGCCGACCAGCACCCGGGCGTCGGCCGAGGCGTTCCACAGCGGCGCGAAGCGCGCGATCAAGTACACCCCCGCGGTGACCATCGTCGCGGCGTGGATCAGCGCCGAGACCGGCGTCGGGCCTTCCATCGCATCGGGGAGCCAGGTGTGCAGCGGGACCTGCGCCGACTTCGCCGCGCAGCCGATGAACAAGCCCAGGCAGACCAGGAACAGCTCCTCGCGGGTGAACGCGGTCGGAAAGCGGGTGAAGATGTCGGCGTAGCCGATCGAGCCGATCCGCGTGACGATCAGGAAGATCGCGAACATGATCCCGGCGTCGCCGACGACGTTCATGATGAACGCCTTGCGGGCGGCGGCGACCGCCGTCGGGCGCTCGAACCAGAAGCCGATCAGGAAGTACGAGGCCAGCCCGACCAGCCCCCAGCCGACCAGCAGCCCGACCACGTTGTCGCTCAGCACCAGCGTGAGCATCGCGTACACGAAGAAGTTCATGTAGGCGAAGAAGCGCGCGACGGCGCGGTCGCCGTGCATGTACCCGATCGAGTAGACGTGGATCAGGAAACCGACGCCGGTGACGATCAGCGTCCAGACCAACGAGAGCCGGTCGAGTTGCAACCCGAACTCCCAGCCCGGCAGCCAGCGCACCAGCGAAACGTGCACACCGGCACCGGTCGTCGCGTCGCCCCAGCTCGCGCAGGTCGCCAGGAACGAAAGGCCGACCAGCGCCGAACAGAGCGGGCCGGCCCAGGCACGCAGTTGCGGGCCGAAGGCCCAGGCCACGACGGCCCCCAGCAGCGGCAGCAGCCAAATCACGGTCAGCAGCATGATCGGCGGCTAGCCCTTCAGGACGGCGACTTCGTCGACGTCGACGTTGACGGAGCGGCGGAACGTCACCGCCACGATCGCGAGGCCGATGGCGGCCTCGGCGGCGGCGACGGTGATGACCAGGAAAGCGAAGACGTGACCGACGTTGTCGACCCAGGCGCGGGCATAGGTCACCAGCGCCAAGTTCGCCGCGTTGAAGAGCAGCTCGATCGACATCAGCATGATCAGCGGGTTGCGCCGCACGATCACGCCGACGACGCCGATGCTGAACAGCACGGCGGAGAGGACGACGTAGTACTCTGGGCGCACGATCATCGCGTGAGGGGCTCCTTGACGATCGATTCGCGTGCGCCGGAGCGGCGCCGCCGGCGGCGGACGACGCCGGCCGGCCCCGCGTCGCCGGCGATCAGCACGACGCCGATCACGGCGACCATCAGGATGAAGGCGGTGACTTCGAAGGGCAGCAGGTTGTCGCTGAAGAGCGCGTTCCCGAAGTTCGCTACGCTGCCGAAGACGAGCGCCGTGCCGGTCACCCCTGGCGAGGGTTGCGCTGCGACCGGATTCCGCACGATCGTCGCCACCACGCCGGCCAAGATCAGCGCGCCGAAGACGAGCGCCGGGACGAGCACCCCTTTGGCGCGGTTGGGGCCGATGTCGAACGGCCGCACGCCGCTGGAGAGCAGCGCGATGACGAAGACGAACAGGATCAGGATCGCGCCGCTGTAGACGACGATCTGCATGACGGCCAAGAATTCGGCCTGCAAGGTCAGGTACATGATCGCCAGCGCGATGAAGTTCGTCAGCAACCCGACCACCGAGTGGACCGGCCGGACGGCGGTGATGGTGAACAGCGCGCTCGCCACCATGACCAGCGCGAGGATCGCGAAGGCGATCATCCGGCCAACCCGCGGCGCTCGGTCTTGAGCAGATGACCCCGGTTGGTCGCCTCGTAACCCTCGGCGATGTCGACCGTGTCCTTGACGCGGTAGACGGCGCCCAGATCGGCCGGGATCCCGTTGGGCCGCTCGTCGGGCGCCGTCCCGACGCCGGCTTCGGGCGGAACCAGCAGCCGGTCCTTCGCGTAGACGAACGCACCGCGCCGGTAGTCGGCCATCTCGAAGCGCGGGGTCAGCACGATCGCGTCGGTCGGGCACGCCTCCTCGCACAGCCCGCAGAAGATGCAGCGCAGCTCGTCGATCTCGTAACGCGCAGCGAAGCGCTCTCCCGGCGAGCGGCGGTCCTGCGGCGCGTTCTCGGCGCCGATGACGGTGATCGCATTGGCCGGGCAGGCGATCGCGCACAGCTCGCAGCCGATGCAACGCTCCTTGCCGTCGGCGTAGCGCCGCAGCTCGTGCAGACCGTGGAAGCGCGGCGCGTGCTGCTTCTTCACCGACGGGTACTCGATCGTCGGCCGTTTCTTGAACAGGTAGCTGAAGGTCGTCGAGAAGCCGCGGACGAGCGCGCCGACGTTGAACAGGTTTTTACGCACGGGTCGGCCACACCGCGACGATCACCGCCGTCACGACCAGGTTGAGCGTCGCGACCGGTAACAGCACCTTCCACCCGAAAGCCATCAGCCGGTCGTAGCGGAAGCGCGGCAGCGTCGAACGTAACCAGATATAGAAGAACAAGAACAGCCCCGCCTTGATCAGAAACCAGAGCAAACCCAAGAGGCCCGTCGAGGGGACGCCGAACGGCCCGTTCCAGCCGCCGAAGAAGAGCAGCGTCGCCAGGCACGAGACCGTAATCATGTTCAGGTACTCGGCGATGAAGAACAATCCGAAGCGCAGCCCCGAGTACTCGGTGTGGAAGCCGCCGACCAGCTCCGTCTCGGCCTCCACCAGGTCGAACGGCGCCCGGTTCGTTTCGGCGACCGCGGTGACGAGATAGATCAGGAAGCCGACGACCTGCGGGACGACGAACCACAGGCGGTACTGCGCGTCGACGATCGCGCCCAAGGCCGTCGAACCGGCCAGCAGCAGCACGCCGATCACCGACATCGACATGGCCAGCTCGTAGGAGATCATCTGCGCCGTCGAGCGGACCGCGCCGAGCAGCGGGAACTTCGAACCCGAGGCCCAGCCGGCCAGCGAGATCCCGTAGACGCCGATCGAGGTCAGCGCGAAGACGAACAGGATCCCGGCATTGACGTTGCCGACCGACCATAACGTCCCGTCCGGCGACGCCGAGAACGGGATGATCGCGAACGTCCCCATCGCGCAGATCAGCGAGATGAACGGCGCGATGCGATAGATCAGCGGGTCGGCCGTGTCCGGCGTGAGGTCTTCCTTGAAGATCATCTTGACCGCATCGGCGGCCGGCTGCAGCAGTCCCCACGGCCCGACCCGGTTGGGTCCGGGCCGCATTTGCATCCAGCCCATGATCTTGCGCTCGAACAGCATCGAGTACGCAAAGGTGGTGATCACCACCGCCAACACGATGACCGCCTTGATCAACACGATCAACCAAATCGGCCCCAAGGTGAAGTTCACGCGGTCACCGTGGTTTTGAGGACGCGGACCGAGGGGCGCGGGCCGAGGGCGCCGAGCGGGGCTTCGGGGAGGCCTTCGAGCAGTGCGACCGCGTCGCGTGGAACGCGCTCGTCGAGCACGATGGTCAGGCCAGGCAGCGCTGCGCCGCTGGCGGCACTGATCGTCACACGGTCGCCCGTGGTGACGCCCCAGGCGCGCGCGGTCGCGGGGTGCAACCGCGCCCGCGCCGGCGGGCGCAGGCCGGCGACGCGGGCGTCGTGCGCCAGCGTCCCACCGCCGGCGAAACTGGCGGCCTCGGCGATCACCCGCAACCGGCCCGGCTCGACCGCTCGCACGGTCGTCTCGGCGCTCGCATCGGGCGGGGGCGCCGGAGTCGTGCGGATCCGCTCGCGCACCGTCGTCTCGAGGACGTCGGGGAACGGCAACGCGATCCCCAAGCGCGTGGCCAGCTCGACGATGATGTCGCCGTCGGCCGGCACGCCCTCGGGTGCGCGCACGGCGCCGCTCACCGCCAACACGTCGCCGGCGAGATCGGTCGTCGTCCCGGACTTCTCGAACGCGCTGCAGACGGGCAGCACCAGGTGGGCCAGGCGCGCGGTCTGCGTCGAGAACAGATCGGTCACGACGACGAACGGCGTCGCGCGCAGCGCCGCCTCGGCCAGCGCACGATCGGGGAAGCGCAGCATCGGGTCGGCCCCCAAGAACGCCAGCAACCCCAGCTTACCGTCGCGCGCGGCTTCCAGCATCCCGCGCGTGTTCAACCCCTCGGGACCCGGTCGCATCCCGAGCGCGTCGGCGCCGCGGCCGTTCGGCGTCTCGGGCAGGACATAGCGCGTGACGCTCTGGGCTGGCAGCTCGTGCAGCGGCGCGATCAGCGTCTGCCCACCGTCGCGCATCACGCCGTCCCAGATTACCGCGACCCGGCCCGGTCGCTCGCCCAGCGCCGCCCGCAACTCATCCGCACTCTGCACGCGCGTCTCGGGGACGAAACTGCCGGCCGGGAAGTCGCCGACCGAGATCAGCCGCGCCCCATGCCGCGAGACTGCCTTGCGGATACGCAGGTCGAGAACCGGCGCGAGCTGCGAAGGCGGCCGGCCGACCGTGACGATCGTGTCGGCGCGCTCGAGGTCGACGTGGTTGGCGAAGCCGTCGTGATGGACGACCGTCTGCGCGCCGACGCGCGCGTCGAGGTTCGCGATCCCCAGCCCTCGGAACAGGTACACCGCCAGCAGGATCTCTTCGTTGAGCAGCCGGCCACCGCCGATGACGCCGGCGTTGCGGCCGGCCTTCTTCAGCTCGGCGGCGAGCAGGTCGAGCGCGTCGGGCCAGTCGATCTGCGTCGAGCTGCCGTCGGTGCGGCGCAAGAGCGGCGTCGTCAGCCGCCGCTCGTCGTCGACGAAGCCGACGTTGTAGCGGCCGCGGTCGCACAGCCACGAATCGGAGATCGCCTCGTCCTCGGGGACGCTCATCGTGCGCAGCAGCGCGTTGCCGCGCTCGTCGACGTGCATCTGGCAGCCGACGCTGCACTGCGTGCAGGTCGTCGTCGTGCGGTGGTTGTCCCACGGCCGCGAGCGGAAGCGATAGGTCTTCGAGGTCAGCGCACCGACCGGGCACAGCTCGGTCACGTTGCCGGTGAAGTCCGAGACGTACGGCTTCCCCGTCGCGGTGGCGATGATCACGTGCGCGCCGCGGTCGTCGGTGCGCAGCGAGCTCTCCTGGGTGATGATCTGGTCGAATCGCACGCAGCGCAGACAGACGACGCAGCGCTCCTCGTCGAGCACGATCGTCGGGCCGAGATCGACCGCCTTGGGCTTGGGCATCTTCGGTTCGACCATCCGCGAGGCGCCCTGGCCGTAGGCCATCGCGTAGTCTTGCAGGTCGCACTCGCCGCCCTTGTCGCAGATCGGGCAGTCCAGCGGGTGGTTCAAGAGGAAGAACTCGAGGATCGCGCGCCGCCCGTCGTCGACCTTGGCGTTGGTCGTGTGGACGACCATCCCGTCGGTGACCGGCGTGTTGCAGGCGATCTGCAGCTTCGGCAGCCCCTCGATCTCGACCAGGCAGATGCGGCACAGGCCGGCCGGCCCGAGCTTGGGGTGGTAGCAGTAGACCGGGATGTCGCGCTGGATCGTCTTGGCGGCTTCGACCAGCAACGTTCCCTTGGGGACGCGCACGTCGATGCCGTCGATGGTGACCGTGACGAGATCGGTTTGCTCGGCCGTGGCGGACATCAAACGGCGACTTTCTCGGCTGCGCCGGGGCGGAGATAGGCGCGGAACTGCTCCTCGAAGCGGATGATGACCGAGGCCAGGAACGGTTCGATCGAGTCGCCCAGCGCGCACAGGTTCAAGCCGGTGAGCTGGTGCGCGGCGCTCTTGATCACCTCGATATCGGAGTCGACCCCGCCGCCCGCGATCAGCCGCTCGAGCGTCCGCTGGATCCAGTGGCCGCCCTCGCGGCACGGCGTGCACTGCCCGCACGATTCGTGCGCGTAGAAGCGGATCAGCGCGTGCGCGGCTTTCACGAAGTCGGTCGTGTCGTCGAAGACGACCATCGCCCCCGAGCCGAGCATCGAACCGGCCTTGGTGATCGTGTCGAAATCGTACGACAGATCGAGGTGCTCCTCGAACAGGCAGGCCGACGAACCGCCGCCGGGCTGCACGCCCAAAAAGCGGCGGCCCGGGCGCAGGCCGCCCGCGCAGTCCCAGATCAGCTCCCGCATCGTCGTCCCCAGCTCGACTTCGTAGTTGCCGGGCCGCACGACGTGACCCGAGATCGAGACGACCTTGTAGCCCGGCGAGCGCTCGGGGCCCACCTTGGCGAACCACTCGGCGCCGTTGCGCATGATATGAGGTAGGTAGGCCAGCGTCTCGACGTTGTTGACGACCGTCGGCTCGCCGTAGAGCCCCTTGATCGCCGGGAACGGCGGCTTGAGCCGCGGCTCGCCGCGCCGGCCCTCCAGCGAGTTGAGCAACCCGGTCTCCTCGCCGCAGATGTACGCGCCGGCGCCGCGGTGGATCGTCAGCTCGAGGCGCTTGCCGGAGCCGCAGACGTTCTCGCCGAGGAAGCCGGCGGCGCGCGCCTGCGCGACCGCCGCGCGCATGATCTCGTAGCCGCGCTTGAACTCGCCGCGAATATAGATGTACGAGTGCTCGCAGCCGATCGCATAGGCGCCGATCAGGATCCCCTCGATGATCTGGTGCGGCGTCTCTTCGAGCAGCATGTGGTCCTTGAACGTGCCGGGCTCGGCCTCGTCGCAGTTGCACACCATGTAGCGCGGGTGGCCGTTGTTCGGCAGGAACGACCACTTGCGGCCGGTCGGGAAACCCGCGCCGCCGCGCCCGCGCAGGTTCGAGCCGGTGCACAGGTCGGCGACGGCCTTCGGTTCCAGCTCCAAGACGGCGCGGCGCAGCTGCTCGTAGCCGCCCTGCTGCCGGTAGACCGCGATCTCGCGCAGGTTCAGCTCGCCGATCCCGCGCGTCAGGACGGGCGTCACGATCTCGGCCACGCTAATGCCCTCCGTCCTCGGCCAACTCGGGACGCAGCGCCGTCTCGTGGACGAGCCGCTCGTTGGAGCGCAGCTCGTACTGCGGCTTGCCGACGATCAGGTCGAATATCGTGACGCCGCTGGAATCACCGATCCCACCGGCGTTGTTGGGATCGCTCACGCCGCGCGCGCCGGCCGACTTGCGGCCGGTGTCCTGGGCGAGCTTCCAACTGCGTCCGGGCGCGAGCGTTTGCGCCAGCGGCGCGATCGCGTGCGTCCCGGCGCGCAAGGCGGCCAGCAACGCGTCGACCTTCTCCGGGGTGAGGTCGTAGACGAACTCGAGGTTGACCTGCGCGCACGGCGCGCGGTCGCAGGCCGCCAGACACTCGACCTCTTCGTACGAGAAGACGCCGTCCTCGGTCGTTTCGAGGTGGCCGACGCCGAGGCGCGCGCGCACGTGCTCCATGAGCGCCTCGGCGCCGTTGAGCAGGCACGACAGGTTGCGGCAGACCTGCACCATGTACTTCCCGACCGGCCGCCGGTAGAACAGCGTATAGAAGGAAAGCGTCGACTCGACCGTGGCCAGTGTCTCGTCCAGCGTGTGGGCGATGACCGCGACGGCGTTGGGGGAGACGAACCCCTCGTGCTCTTGGAAGAGGTGCGCGAGGGGCAGCAGCGCCGAGCGCCGTTCCTCGTACTGCGCGACGATCGTGTCGATCTCGGGCCGCAGGCGCGCGTGAAGCTCGTCGAAGGGATGCCCCGCGCGCTGCAGGTACGGGCTCCAGTCGGCGACCGCGTCGGGACCCGGATGGACGCCGGCGGCGGCGTCGGCCTGGGTCTGCACGCTCACCGGTCCACCTCGCCGAAGACGGGGTCGAGCGAGCCGATCATGACGACCATGTCGGCGATCAGCTCGCCCAGCGCGATCTTCTTGAGCACCTGCAGGTTGTACATCGACGGCGGCCGCGTGCGCACGCGCCAAGGGCGGTTGTCACCGTTGGAGACGATGTAGTAGCCCAGCTCGCCGCGCGGTCCCTCGACCGCCTGGTAGACGTCGCCGGCCGGGACGCGGAACGACTCCGAGACCAGCTTGAAGTGGTGGATCAGCGCTTCCATCGAGAGCGCGATCGTCTCTTTGGGCGGCGGGACGAACTTCGTGTCGGCGATCTGCCAGTTCCCGGGCTCGTTGAGTTCCTTGCGCACCTGGCGGATGATCCGCATCGACTCGTCCATCTCGTCCAGGCGCACCAGGAAGCGCGCGTAGGCGTCGCCCTCGGTGCGGGTCGGGACGTCGAACTCGTAGCGGTCGTAGCCGCTGTACGGGAAGGCCTTGCGCACGTCGTAGGCGATCCCGGTCGCGCGCAGGATCGCGCCGGTCATCCCCCAGGCGACCGCCTCTTCGGCTTCGAGGATGCCGACGTCGATCATGCGGTCCTGGAGGATCGGGTTCTTCTGCAGCAAGCCGCGCAGGTCGCGCATGCGCGGCTCGTACATCGCGATGACGCCGTCGAGCTTGTCGAGGAAACCGGCCGGCAGGTCTTGCGCCAGCCCGCCGACGCGCAGGTAGTTGGGGTGCATCCGCGCGCCGCCCGAGGCCTCGAACAGGTCGAGGATCCGCTCGCGCAGGTCGAAGGCGTAGAAGAACCCGGTCAGCGCGCCCAGGTCGATCCCACCGGTGCCCAGCCAGACGCAGTGCGAGGCGATGCGCGAGAGTTCGGCCAGCAGCACGCGGATCTGCTGCGCCCGCGGTGGGATCTGCTCGTCGATCCCCAACAGCTTCTCGACCGCCAAGTAGTAGCACAGCGCGTTGGTCAGCGGCGAGAGGTAGTCCATCCGCTCGATGACGGTCGATGCCTGCGACCAGAACAGGTTCTCGGCGCTCTTCTCGATCCCGGTGTGCAGATAGCCGATCTCGGGCGAGGCCTTGGTGACGGTCTCGCCCTCGATCTCGGTGACGATCTGCAGGACGCCGTGGGTCGAGGGATGCTGGGGCCCCATCGAGAGCACCATGCGATTGTCGGTGCGCTCGATGACGTCGACGGAGTAGCTCGCTTCCGGCGCGATGCTGCTCACTGCGGCGCATCCTTCGGGCGGCGCGCCTCGAGGATCTGTTTCTGCAAGGCCTGCGCCGCGCGGCCGGAGGCCGGCGTGCCGGCGCCGACGTTGGACTTGAGCGCGAACGAGGGCCGCGGCGTCCGCTCGCGGGCCGGCCCGCGCAGCGGGTAATCCTTGCGCAGCGGGTGGCCTTCCCACTCGTCGGGCATCTGGATGCGGCGCATGTCGGGGTGACCGGCGAACCGAATCCCGAACAGGTCGAAGATCTCGCGCTCGGCCCAGTCGGCCGCCGGCCAGAGCGCGACGGCGGTCGGGACCTCGAGTTCCGTTGCGCCGACGCCGCACAGGACGCGCACGCGCTGCGGCGCGCCCACGTCGCCGCTGGTGGCGGGCTGCGTCGGCAGCGCGAGCAGATGGTAGACGACGTCGTAGCGCGGCTCGCGGTCGAGATAGTCGACGCCGCCGATGTCGAGCAGCAGCGCGAAGCCGTCGGCCTTGAGGCCGCGCAGCGTCGCGATCAGCTCGGCCGGCACGATCCGGATGATGCGCGCGTCGGCGATGTCGGGGCGTACGGCGGTCGGGTCGAGGGCGGTGGCCCCGGCCGGCGGCGCCTGCGAACTCGGCATCGCGCTACGCCCGGGCCAGGATTCCGCCGCGGCCGCCTTGCTTGATCTGCTGCTGGATCAAGTTGACGGCGTAGAGCAGGCCGTCGGGCGTCGGCGGGCAGCCCGGGACGTAGACGTCGACCGGGATGATCGTGTCGACGCCCTGGACGATCGCGTAGTTGTCGAAGACGCCGCCGCTCGAGGCGCAGGCGCCCATCGAGATGACCCACTTGGGGTCGGCCATCTGATCGTAGAGCCGCTTGACGATCGGCCCCATCTTCTTGGCGACGCGCCCCGAGACGATCATCAGGTCGGCCTGGCGCGGCGAGGCCCGGAAGACCTCCGAGCCGAGCCGGGCGATGTCGTACTCCGGAGCGGTCGCGGTCATCATCTCGATCGCGCAGCAGGCCAGGCCCATCGTCAGCGGCCAGACGCTCGAGGACTGCGCCCAGCGGGCGACCGAGTCGACGGTCGTGAGCAAGAAATCTCCGCCGCTGCCTAGCGCCACTGAAACCCACCTCTCTTCCAGACGTAGGCGTACCCGATCGCGAGGACGACCACGAAGCTCACCATCTCCACCAGGCCGAACACCCGCAGGACGTGCATCTGCACCGCCCACGGATAGAACGAGGCCGCCTCCACGTCGAAGACGACGAACAGCATCGCGATCACGTAGAATCGGACCGGGAATCGGCCCGAGACGTCGGACGTCGGCTCCACGCCGCACTCGTACGCCTCGGACTTCACCGGGTTGGGCTTCCGGCGGGCGACCAGGCCGGGCAGGAGACAGAACGCCAGGGCGGCGAGGAACGCCAAGGCGAGATAGATAGCGACCGGACCATAGGGAGACACAACCTGAGAATATACACGAACGTCACGCGCGTCGCCTCCGTCCTCGGTCTCGGAGCCGCGATCGTGCTGCTCGGCGCAAAGGGCTGCGAGAACCCCAACGGTCAGGGCGTGACCGACCGGGGGAACGTGGTCGGGCGCGTCGTCGAAGCGAGCGACCCCACCCGCCCGGTGCCGGCCGCGACGATCACGATCGGACTGCAGACCCTGCGCATCTCACCGGCCGACAAAGGCGGGTTCCGCCTGCTCGACGTGCCGACCGGGACGCAGACGATGGTGATCAGCTCACCGGGCTACCAGTCGTATTCGGCGCAGGTCGTCGTCCGCAAGGACCAGACCAGCGACGTCGGTCCGATCGGGCTGGCCTCGGTGACCGGCGTCCCCAACTGAACGCGTTCAACGTCCTGACCGGCCTCGTCGGCGCCGCGCTCGTCGTGATCGCGCTCGCCGACCTGTTCCAGTCGGTGATCGTCCCGCGCGCGATCAGTGGGCGCTACCGTCCCAGCGCGTACCTCTCGCGCTATAGCTGGCGCGTGTGGCGCGCGGTCGCGCTGCGCTTCTCCGATGCCGAACGCCGCGAGGACACGCTCGCACTGTTCGCACCAGCCTTCCTGATCGCACTGCTCGCGTTCTGGGTCGCGCTCGAGATCATCGGCTACGGCCTCTTGTTCTGGGCGCTGCGCGGCGAGATCCGTCCGCACCCCGGCCCGTTCGCCGCGATCTACTTCGCCGGCTCGTCGTTGCTGACGATCGGCTACGGCGACTACGTGCCGGTCGCCGTCTTTCCGCGGCTGTGCGCGCTGGTCGCCGGCGCGTCGGGGCTGGGGACGTTCGCCATCGTGACGACCTATCTGTTCCAGACGTTTGCCGCGTTCCAACGCCGCGAATCGTTCATCGTCTCGCTCTCCGAGCGCACCGGCGCGCCGCCGAGCGGTCTCGAGTTCGTCCTGCGCCACGTGAAGCTCGGCCTGGTGAACGATTTGTCGCCGATCCTGCGCGAGGCCCAGCACTGGATCGCCGAAGTGCTCGAGACGCACCTGGCCTATCCGATCCTGACCTACTTCCGCTCCAGCCACGATGACGAGTCGTGGATCGGCACGCTGGGTGCGATCCTCGACGCATCGACCTTGCTGATCACCACGGTCGAGCTCGACCATCGCGGGCAAGCCGTGCTGACCGCCCGGCTCGGCGCCCACCTCGTCCACGACTTCACCGGTTTCTTCAACCTCGATACGACGGAGGCAGTCGGAGTCGAACGCGACGAGTTCGTCATCGCCTACGCCGATCTCCAGGCCGCCGGCGCGCCGCTACGCCCGCTCGACGAGGCGTGGACCGCGTTCGCCGAACGGCGCGCCAGCTACGCGCCCGCCCTCGACACGCTAGCGCGCTGGTGGCGCATCCCGCCCGCCCGCTGGATCGGCGACCGCTCCCGCCCGCGCCTGCACGTCAACGTCGGCTTGCAGCGCTGAGCTCGGCCGGGACCAGCAAGACGTTGGCGATGCGCGCGTCGCGGACCGGATTGTGTCGTTCGTCGAGCCACTGGGCGACGTAGTCGTGCTCGCTGGCGAAGGCCGCATACGCCGCGTCATCCCAGCCGAACTGCCGGGCCCAGAAGGCGTTGTACTCGGCCAGGATCACCGGCCGCAACCGCGCGATCGTCGCGGCACCCCCGCGCAGCACCTCGAGTTCGGCCCCCTCGACGTCGAGTTTGATCAACGCGCACGAACCCAGATCGAGCCGCGCGGCGAAGCTGTCGAGCGTGGTGACGTCTGCTTCCGTATCGGCGCCGAACGCCGGCGCGACGGCCGCCCCGATCATCGCCGCGTTGCCGGTGCTCGCGCCGTACTCGTTCTCGCGGTGGAACGCGGTACGTCCGTGGCGCGACCCCAGCGCCAGCTCGTGGATCTGCACGACCTGGGCGAGCGCGTTGGCCGCGACGTTGTACGCGAGCCGTTCGGCGTTGGCGGGGATCGGTTCGAAGGCGTGCACGCAGCCGCCGCCCAGGCGTAGCAGCGCACGTGCCAACCGAACCGCGTAGAGCCCGATGTTCGCCCCGACGTCGAGGACCACGTCACCGCGCCGCAGCCGCGCGGCCAGGCGCGCCAGCGTCGCTTCATCGTAGCGCCCGCTCCAGAAGACCTGCCGCTCGAAAGTCGTGCGCAGATCGAGCCGCCAGCGGCTGCCGTCGGCGGCGGTCACGTCGACGATCGCTTCGGCCGGATCGAGCGGAATCCCGAACACGCCGTCCAGGAGCTGCGCGAGCCGCGACCGGCCGCGCACGTTCGGCAGCCGGCGCGACACGATCCCCGTTCCTCGCCGGAGGCGCGCGCGCAGCGACTCGCGGCTCAAAGCATCCCTCGCTTACCGGCGGCGTGCTTCCATGATGCGGGGATGAGCGGCCAGAAAACGGGTGGCGAAGTCGATCGGGGTGGCGAAGCCGATCGCGCGCTCCTCTTCGAAGCGTGACTCGGCGATCCCGATCACGACGCCGTCGGACGCATCGAAGACCGGCCCCCCGCTCTCACCCGGGATGATCGGCACGTCGAGCTCGAGCGTCCCCTTGCGCACGCTCGCGACCCGGCCGGTGTAGAGTGAGACCGTGCGGCCGAGGTGCTCGTCCTCGAACGCGTCGGGGATCGGATAGCCCAGCACGCCGATCGGCGTCCCGGGCTCGACGCGGGCACTCGACCCGAGCGTGGCGACCGGGCGGTTCGGGATCGGCGTGTCGACGATCGCCAGGTCCGCATCCTCGCCGGTCGTCGCGACGACGTGCGCGCGCGCGTGCGCCCCGTCGCCGATCGTCGCGACGAGATTGCGCGCGTCGGCGATGACGTGCGCATCGGTCAGGATGCGCGAACCCCAGGCGCCGCTCTCGACGACGACACCGCTGCCGTAGGCGTCATCCCATTCCCCCCGGCGCTTGGGGTCGTCGGCGGGGATCTGCATCGTGAACAGCACGATCGACGGGTGAAGCTTCTCGTAGAGGCGGACGAAGCGGTCCTTCGGTGGTGCCTGGACCGCCGGCCGCGGTGCCGGCGTCGCCGCCGGCGACGCGCTCGGCGCGCGCGCGCAACCGGTGGCAACCGCGGCGATCAAGACGGCGCCGAGCGCGCTAGACGCCGGGCGAACGGACCTCATGCCAACCGGTTGGCGATCGCGGCGCGCAACGCCTCGATCCCCTCGCCGCTGGACGCGCTGACCTCGAGGCCGCCGGGCGGGAGCGCCGCGCGCGCGGCGGCGTCCAGCCGGTCGACCTTGTTGAACACGTCGAGCACCGGCTTCTCGTCCAGGTGCAGCTCGCACAAGATCGTCTCGACCGAGGCCTTCTGGCGCGGCCAGTCGGGGTTCGACGCGTCGTGGACGTGCAACAGCAGGTCGGCGGCCTCGAGCTCTTCGAGCGTCGCGCGGAAGGCGTTGACCAATTCTTGCGGGAGCGCTGTGATGAAGCCGACCGTATCGGTCAGGCGCACGTTCACGCCCGGTGCGACGTAGGCGCGGCGGCGCGTCGGATCGAGCGTCGCGAAGGGCTGGTCGGCGACGAAGGCGCGGTCGCCGACGCCGCTGCCGGAGAGCCGGTTGAGCAGTGAGGACTTGCCGACGTTGGTGTAGCCGACCAGCGCGACGAACGGATCGGGGCCGCGCCCGCTGCGGCGCGTCTCGCGTTGGCGCCGCACGTCCTCGAGCTGGTGCTGCAGCAGCGTCACCCGCTGCGCGATCTTGCGCCGGTCGGTCTCGAGCTTCGTCTCGCCGGGGCCGCGCGTCCCCACGCCGCCGCCCAGCCGGGAAAGCTCGGCGCCGGCGCCGATCAGGTTCGACTGCCGATAGCGTAGCTGCGCCAGCTCGACCTGCAGCTGTCCCTCGCGCGAGCGCGCGTGCTGCGCGAAGATGTCGAGGATCAGCATCGTGCGGTCGACGATCGGCAGCGGCACGATCTTCTCGAGGTTCGTCCGCTGGCGCGGTCGCAGGTCGTTGAAGACGAACAGCACGTCGGCGCGCAGCTCCTCGGCCCGCTCGGCGATCTCCCGCGCCTTCCCGCTGCCGACCAGCGTCGCCGGATCGACGTGCGGCAGCTTCTGCACGACTTCGCCGACGACGCGCGCCCCCGCCGCCTCGGCCAGCGCCTCGAACTCGACCAGTTCCGGTGCGAGCGGCCGGCCGGGATCTTGCAGATCGACGGCGACGACCAGCGCGCGCTGCTGCGTGGGCCCCGTCGGAAAGAGGCGGCGATGGTCGCGCACGCTCACGTCGGGATCCGTCCGATGGTTGCGATCAGCCACGCCAAACCTTCGTTGTAGCGCGGACCGGGCCGTTCGAGCAGCGCCGTGTCCGGTAGCGTGTAGACGCGGTGCGCGCGCACGGCGCGCAGCGCACTCCACGGCGGTCGGTTCAGCACCGCGTCCAGGCCGACGGCGCCGTCGACGATCAATGCGTCCGGCTGGTCCGCGACCAGGGCCTCCGCGCTGTACCGCGCATACGGCGCGGCGAGCTCGCCGGCCGCGTCGCGGCCGCCGGCCAGCGCGATCAGGGTGGTGATGTACGAGCCGCGACCGACGGTGTAGATCGGCGCCGTCCCGAGCACGACGAAGACGCGCGGCGCGCGCGCCCGCCGCCGCACGCCACCGATGAGTTGCGCGGTCCGCGCCCGCAACCGGGCGACGAGCGCGCGGGCGCGCGCACTCTCACCGGTCAGCCGGCCGATCGTCTCGAGGCCGGTGAAGATGCCGGCGTACGAATCGTCGGCGAGCAGCACGACCCGCACCTGCGCGCGGCGCAGGTCGGTGGTCGCCGACCGCTGCGCGGCGATCCCGAGTACCAGATCCGGGTGCAGCGCGAGAATCCGTTCGGTCGCGACCGCGGAGTACGAACCGACGATCGGGAGCCGGCGTGCCCCCGGCGGGTAGTCGCTGTACTCCGAGACGCCGACGACGCGATCGCCGGCACCGAGCGCGAACAGATCTTCGGTCGTGACGGGAGTGAGCGAGACGACCCGCTGCGCGCCGGCGACGGCGCCGGCCGGTGAGGATGCCACCGTGCCGGCCGCTAGCGCGACCAGCCCGGCCAGCACGAACGAGCGGAGAATCACCCTCTCCGATACGCCGGGAGCGCGGCCGGACCTCGTTGCGCGCGCCGCGCGCGTTCAGGGCTGATCGACCGGCCGCCCGATCGCGCGCAGGTCGATGGCGTAGCCGGCGACGACCAACTCGACGCGGTCGGCGCGGACGGCGATGCGCTGCGTCAGCCGGCCGAGCGCATCGCTGAAGAGCCGGCCCAGCCGCGTCGTCGGCACGAGCCCCCAGCCGGTCTCCTCGGCGATCACGATCGCCTCGGCGTGCATCTGCGCCAGCGTGTCGGCGAGTTCGGCGCCGAGCGCGTCGAGGGCGGCGAGCGTCGCGGCGGGATCGCGTTGCGCGCGCGCCTCCCAGGCGAGCAGGTGCGCGCCGAGCCACGTCCCCAGCGCATCGACCAGCACGCACGCGTCGGCCGGTGCATCGCGCAGCACCGCCGGCAACGACGGCCCTCCCGGCGCGACCGTCTCGACGACCGTCCACTCCGCCGGCCGGTCGCGGCGATGGCGCGCGACTCGCTCGACCATCTCGTGGTCGGTCGGATCGACCGCTGCCGTCGCGGCGACGATGACGCGCTTGCGCGTCGCGCGCGCCAGCGCGATCGCCCGCGCGCTCTTCCCCGAGCGGACCCCGCCGAGCACGAGCGTCGTCATCGCCAGCGCGTTCGGCACCGCCGAGAGGTCTCCGTTCCCGGCCTGCGAAGCAGAGCGTGTTCGCGCGCGCGGGAAGCCGGTGGGAATCCGGCACGGTCGCGCCACTGTCAGCGGGGAGCCGGCGCGTGCCACGGTCGCAAGACTGGAAGGCACGAGCACGACGGCGACGATCCGCGAAGTCAGGATACCGACGCGCGGACCACTGCACTCCACCTCGCGATAAGGTCGGTGTCTTGCTCCACTCCGCTCGCGTCGGCATCCTCGCCGCGCTCCTCGGCGCTTCGTGCGCCTTCTCCACCGCGCCCGCCCGCGGCGCGTCCCCCAACCCCGCACCGTCGGCCTCGCCGACGCCGCCGGCCGAGATCGGCCGCGTCGTCACCAGCGACCGGCGCCCCGAGTCGCTCGCGACGACCACCCGGCCGACGTTCGTCGTCGACCGCGCCACGATCGAGGCCTTCGGCAACCGCACCCTGGCGGACGCGCTGGGCAACGTCCCGGGCGTCGATCTCTACTCGTACGGCGCCTTCGGCGCGCAGTCGAACTACGGTATCCGCGGCACGACCTCGGAACAGACGCTGATCCTGCAGGACGGGATCCCGATCATCGCCGGGACGAGCGGCACCGTCGACCCTGGTTCGCTCGCGACGCTCGGCCTGAACCGGATCGAAGTCGTCGAGAGCGGCTCGTCGACGCTCTACGGTACGAGCGCGACCGGCGGCGTCATCAACCTGATCAGCGACCTGCAACCGCAGGCGTACCTGCGCGTCGCCGACGGCAGCCTGGGCGACCGCGACGTCGCCGCCGCGGCGGGCGCGAGCGGGCTCGTCGTCTCGTTCGAGCGCCACCTCGCCGACAACATGTACGGCTATCCGGCGTTCGCCTATGCCGGCGGCAACGCGACGCCGGCCGGGACGCGCACGAACGACTGGGCCGAGCAGAGCGCGGTCCGGCTCTCGTATCTCGCGCCGCTCGGCGGGGGCTGGACCGCGCGGGTGACGGCCGACGACGACGACGTGCGCATCGGCGTCCCCGGGTCGCTGTCGTACCTGACGCCCGACACGACGCAGGGGACGTTGCGCGAGGACGGCCAGCTCGACCTCGCGCACGCCGCCGGCCCGAGCACGCTCAGCCTCTCGCTCGCCGGCAGCCTGCAGCTGCTCGACTACGACTATGGCCTCGGCCAAGGCGCCGACGTGACCAGCGACGCGCGCACGCAGGCGTCGCTGCGCTACACGACGAGTGGGACGCGGACCGACCTCGTCGCGGGGATCGACCTCGCGCGCGAGACCGCGTTGCTGACCTTCGCCGGACCACCCAACGAGGCGCCGACGCCGCCGACCGCCGCCGCCGCCACCCAAGCCGCGGCGTACGCGCAGGTCGGCTACGACGCGAGCGCGGCACTGCGGCTCGTCGCCGGGCTGCGCGGCGAGCACGACGCACCCTACGGCAGCGTCGCCGCGCCGTCGTTCGGCGCCCGGCTGACGCTCGGCGCGGCGCGGCTGAGCGCGAACGTCGCCGAGGCCTACCGCGTCCCGACGTTCGACGAACTCTACTATCCGAACTACGGAAACCCGGCGCTCGTCCCCGAGAAGCTGACCGACTACGACGCGACGCTCGCTTTCCCGGCGGCGGCGAACCTGAGCCTTGGGATCTTCGGTCGCGACGGCGCGAACCTGATCGTCCCCAACCCGACGACGTTCATCCCGTTCAACGCGTCGCGCGTCTCGGTCAACGGCGCGCAGCTCAGCGCGACGACCCGCGCTTGGCATCACCTCGCGTTCACCGCCGGCCTGACCGACGTGTACCGCGCGCTCGACACGACGACCGGGTTGCGGCTGCCCAACGCGCCGCCGATCGTCGCGACCGCCGGCGTCGAACGCGGCTTCGACGGCGGCCCGCTCGGCTTCGGCGCGCGGGTGCGCGTCGTCGGCCAGACCGCCGACGTCCCGAACTACAGCGCGCCGAACGCGCCGCCGTTCGCCGACCCCTACGACGCCTACACGACCGCCGACGCGTACGTCCGCTACCGGCTGGCGCACGGGGCGATCGCCACGCTGCGCGTGCGCGACCTGACCAACGCGCTCTACGCGCCGATCTTCGGCTACCCGTCCCCCGGCCGCACGTGGGAATTCGAGCTCGCCACGCGTTGAGAGAGGGCAGGGCGATGCCGCGGGTTTTCCAGACCGATCACCGCGCGTTCACGGCGCTGCGTTACCATCACCACGGCGTCTCGTTCGCGACGATCGTGCTCGAGGGGGGATACACCGAGGTGCGCGACGGCGTCCCGAACAACTGCGCGGCCGGCGAGATCGTCCTGCACCGTGCTAGTGAAGAGCACGCCGACTACTTCACCAGCGCGGCGCGGTGCCTGAACGTCGAGCTGGAGCCGGCCGCCGTCCACGGCGCGTTCGAGAGCGGACTGCCGACCGGCGCGGTCCGGTCGGCAGTCGACGCCGTCGTTCGCGCGTTTTCGACGGACGCGGGCGGTGCGGCACTCGAGGCTGCCGTGCTGCGGCTCCAATCGGCGCTGGCCTCGCGCCCGCCCGCCCGTCACTCGGTCCCGGATTGGCTCCGGGCGGCGATCGATCGGTTCGAGTGGTCCGGCGACCCGCCGCTACGCGAGGCGGCCAGGATCGTGGGCGTGCATCAGACGCACTTCAGCCGCGAATTCCACCGCCACGTCGGCTTGACGCCGAACGGCTTTCGCCGCCGGGCCCGGGTCCGCCGCGCCTCCGAGCTGTTGCTCGAGACCGCTCTCCCGCTGGCGAGCGTCGCGCAGGCCTGCGGGTTCAACGACCAGAGCCATCTGACGCGCACCTTCGGTGCGGCGCTCGGGCTGCCGCCCGCGGCCTACCGCCGGGTCTTCGCGCGCTAAAGATCTTCAAGATCGCCCGGCGCGACGAGGCTAGACTCGAGCTGGGATGATGGTCTCCGCGTCCATGCCGCCGGCTTGCCGCGCGCCGTACGTCTTCGCCCAGGTCCGCGCCACGGTGGGCGGCGGGTACTGGAACGCCGTCGCGCAGACGACGGCTTACGGCCGCGCGACGATGGAGGGGTTGCGCGGGACCGCGCGGCTGGATGACGACCTCAGCCGCGGCCGCTATGCGCAGCGCTTCTCGCTCTCGGTGGTCGGCTCGAGCGCCGAGGTCGACGACGGAACTACCGTCTGGGCGCAAGACCACTCCGGCGGCGTGCACGCCTACGATGCACCCTTTCCGCGCCGGCGTGCGGTCACCAGCGCGTACCTCACCCGCCGCGGCTACCTCGACCCGCGCACGACCGCCCGGCTCACCTGCCTGGGCACGCGGGTCGAGGGGAACCGCAGCGTGACGGTGATCCGCGTGCAGCCGCGCGGCGGCATCCCGGCGGATCTGGCGATCGACGTACAGACGCACCTCCTGGCGAGCGTGACCGAGCGACTCCCGATCACGACGTCGGTCACCACCTATGCGGACTACCGCGCCGTCGACGACGTCGTCCTGCCCTTCTCGATAATGTCCGGCACGAAGGCGGAACCGGCCGATGGGTACGCCGTCGCGGTGACGCGCTACCGCATTCGGTCGCGCGCACGCGACGCCGATTTTGCCAAACCCACGCCCGCGAACGGCGCGCGGATGGTCGGCCGCGCCACCTCGACGACGGTGCCGATGCTGCTCGAAGGGCGCCAGTTGCTGGTCTGGGCCTCGATCGACGGCCGCGCGCCGATGCCGTTCATCCTGGACACCGGAGGTCACGCGATCCTCACCACGCTGGCGGCGAAGACGTTGGGGCTGCGTGCATACGGCGCCGGTGAGAGCGGTGGGGCGGGTTCGGGGACGATCGCACTCCAATTCGCTCGCGTGCGATCCGTGCGCATCGGCGGCGCGGAGCTGCTCGACCAACCGTTCCTGGTGATTCCGTATCCGTATTCGTTCTACGAGCGTGGCCGCAAAACACCGCTGGCCGGCATCCTCGGCTTGGAGTTCTTCGAACGCTACGCGATCCGGCTGGACTACGGCGCGCGGACCGTGACGTTCACCCCGCTGGCCACGTTTCGCTCGCGCAGCCGCGGCACGCGCGTCCCGTTCACCTTTCAGGACGACATGCCGCTGGTCGACGCGGCGCCCGACGGTCACGTCGGCCTGTTCGGCGCCGACACCGGCAACGCCGGGTCGTTGATCCTCTTCGGCCCCTTCCTCCAGCGCACGGGATTGCTGGCGCGGTATCCCGCCGGCAGCCTGCTCATCGGGCACGGCACCGGCGGCACGAACACGGCTCGGCGCGAGACGCTCCGTTCGTTCAGGCTCGGCGGTCACCGGCTGGTCGACGTCGCGGCGGCCTTCACCCAGATGACGAGCGGCTCGTTCTCGTCCTGGACGGAGGCCGGCAATCTCGGTTTCAGCATCCTCTCGCGCTTCGTCCCGACCTTCGATTACGCACACCAAACGCTCTCCCTCGACCACGCCTCCAGCGTGCCGCCGACGTTGGCGAACCTGGCCGGACTGGGCACCGCGAAGAATGGACCTGACGCCTTCGACGTCGTCCTGGTGCGGCCGAATACGCCGAGCGCACGGGCGGGCATCGTTGCGGGCGACCACATCACCGCGATCGACGGCACGGCGGCGACGGCGTTCTCGCAGGCCGATTTCATAACGCGGCTGGGCCGGCCGGGCCGGCTGACGTTGGTCGTACTCCACGGCGCCGAAACGCGCACCGTGCCGCTCGTTCTGCGCTAGCGCTCGAGCGCGCTCGGCCCGTCGGCCCTCGCAGAGGGGGCGCGGGGCAGCCGGAGAAGCGCCCGCAGCCTGGATTCACCCGTCGCGGAGGATACCGTGGGCAAGACGAGACTTGGACGAGCGCTGGGTGCCGGTACGGTGCTCGGCATCGCGGTCGTCCTCGGGGTCCTGGCGGCCCGCGCCGGCGCAGCGGCCGCCGACAAAGAGCTAGCGCGCGTCCGCGGCACCGTCGAGTACCAAGTCGCGGCAGCGCCGCTGCGCGAGATCATCGGCGAGGTCGTGGTACCCGACGACGCGCTCGCCATCACCCTGGCCGATTCACGGGCGCTCTTGCGACTGGCCGACTCCTCCGAAGTGGACATCGGGGCGAAGGTCCGGCTGCGCGTCGGCGCCTTCAACGCGGCCGCCAGCGGGAACCCCACCGTGCTCACCCTCGAGCTGGGCGCGATCCACTTCGTCGTGCGCCATCCGGCGGGCGGCCGGGCGAATTACGTCTTCGTCACGCCGACGGCGCAGATCGCGGTCCGCGGGACCGAAGGCTACCTCGTCGCCGGGCCGCGCGGAACCGACTTCTATTGCGCCGACTGTGCCGAGGGTGACGTCACCGCGCGCGTCGGCGACCGCAGCTACTCGCTGACGACCGGGCAACAAGTCATCGTCGTCGGCAGCGATCCCGCCAGCGCGAACACGACCGTCATCAAGCAGCCGTGCATCAATCCGGCCGCGATCGCCATCAGCGACGGCAAGCTGGGCCGAACCGTCCCGCCCGCGCAGCAAGTCGACACCACCGACTCGCTCTCCGCCGACCCGCTCGCACCCCCGCCACAGCCAAGCCCGCACCCGTAAGCGTTCACCAGGCACGCGACCACGGTGGGCCCGGATGGTCGGCGTCGCGTAGGCGGGCGTCGACGCCGGCGCGCGCCTCGACGACGCGCGCGGCGATCCACAGCACGTCGGAGAGACGGTTGAGGTAGGCCAGGACCATCGGCTGGACGACGCCGCCGCCGGTGACGTAGCGGACCGCGGCCCGCTCCGCGCGGCGAGCGATCGCGCGCGCGACGTCGAGCGCGGCCGAGCCGCGGTACTCGCCGGGGATCGACCAGTCACGCAGCACGTTCGGCTCGGCCTCGAGGCCCTCGACCAACGCGTCGAGCCGCGCGACCATCGCGGTGGTGATCTCGGGGATCGGCTTGTTCGACTCCGGTTTGGTCGAGATCGCCGAGCCGACCGCGAACAGCTCGCGCTGGATCGGCCGCAGCAACGCGGCGATCTCGGCGTCCTCACACAGCGTGCGGGCCAAGCCGATCATCGTGTTCGTCTCGTCGATCGCGCCGTAGGCCTCGACCCGAGCCTCGGCCTTCGAGACGCGGCCGCCACCGCCCAGGCTGGTCTCGCCGGCGTCGCCGCGCCGGGTCGAGATCGACGCCTGCGGGCGCCGCCGGCGGGGTTCGGGTGCATCGCTCACGGGTCGGTCCTCCGATCTGCCTCCAGGCGGGCGAGCGCGGCGACGAGTTGGGCGTTCTCGGCACCACCGCGCACGGCGACGCGCACGAAGGCGGTGCGCAAAGCCGGGTCGTCGGGGAAGGCGCGCACGACGATGCCGCTCTCGCGGATCAGCCGTGCGCGCAGCGCGACGGCGTCGGGCGCGAGCGCGCCGACGTCGAGCAACAGGTAGTTGGCCGCCGCCGGCAAGACGCGTACGCCCAGCTCTTGCAGCGCGGCGACGAGGCGCTCGCGCGCGGCCGCGTTCTCCCGGCGCGTCCGCTGGGCGTAGGACTCGTCGGCCAACGCGGCGCACGCCGCCAGCTGCTCGATCGTCCCGGTCGGCCAGGACGGAAACGCGGCGCGCAACCGCGGCGCGAACGCGCGGCTCGCCACCGCATAGCCGATTCGTAGCCCCGGCAGCGCGTAGAACTTCGTCAGCGAGCGGAGCACGACGATCGGTAGGTCGGGATCGAGCGCGCCGACGATCGTCTGGTCGGGGACGTAGTCGATGAACGCCTCGTCGACGATCGTCGCGCAGCCCAGCACCGCGAGGCGCGTGACGAGCGCGAGCGCGGCGGCGCGCGGCAGGAGCGCGCCCGAGGGGTTGTGCGGGTTGGCGAAGATGCACAGGTCGGCGCCGGCGGCGCGCACGCGTGCGACGAGGCGCTTGGGATCGAGCGCGAAATCGTCCTCGGCCCGCAAGGCGAACCGTCCGATCGCCGTCCCCGCCGCCGCCAGCGCGCGCGCGTACTCGCTGAACGCCGGGAGCGGGAGCGCGCAGTGGCGCGCGCCGAGCGCGCGCACCGCGGCGTCGAGCAGCGCCGCACCGCCGTTGCCGACCACGACGCGCTCCGGCGCGACGCCCGCCTGCCGTGCCGCCGCAGCGGTCAGCGCGGTCGCCTGCGGATCGGGATAGCGCGCCAGCAGCGCCGGTTCGGCCAGCGTCGCGCGCAGCACGTCGAGGACGCCGGCCGGCGGCCCGAGCGGGTTGACGTTCGCGCTGAAGTCGACCAGCGCCGCCGGATCGCAATCGAAGTCGCGCCCGACCGCCCGCAGATCGCCGCCGTGCATCGCGCTCACCGCGCGGTTCCGAGGGTTGCCAGCGCGACCATCACCCCGGCGCGCACGACGAGCCGGCGGCCGCGCGCGAGATCGGCGACCCGGGGTGGCGCGAAGGTTGGACCGAGGACGGCGCGCGACGCACGGACACCGTCGTACCAGGCTGGGCCGCCGAGCCGCACGCCGAGCGCACCGGCCAGCGCGGCCTCGGGCCAGCCGGCGTTGGGGCTGGTGTGCGCGGACGCATCGTGCAGCGCCGTCGCCAGCGTGCGCCGCCACGCGCGCCGGCCGCCCGCCGCGAGCGCGAGCGCGAGCGCGGCGATGCGCGCCGGCACGAAGTTCGCCACGTCGTCGGCCCGCGCCGCAACGCGACCGAACCAGGTGAAGGGCGCCTCGCGGTGTCCGATCATCGAGTCGAGCGTGCTGATCGCCTTGAAAGCGAGGCCACCGCCCAAGCCGCCGACGCGCAGCCACAGCAGCGGCGCGACGACGCCGTCGGCGAAGCTCTCGGCCAAACTCTCGAGCGCCGCCGCCGCGACGCCGCGCGCGTCGAGGCGCTCGACGTCGCGGCCGACGATCGCCGCGAGCGCGCGCCGTGCAGCCGGCAGATCGTCGCCCTCGAGTGCGCGCTGCACGGTAGCGACCGCTTCGTCGAGGCTACGCAAGGCTAAGGTCGAGGAGGCCAGCACGACCGCCAACGGCGGACAGCGCTGTTCGACGAAGCGTCCGGCGAACGCCGCGGCGGCGCTGAGTCCGAGGGTCAGCAGCGCGCCCTCGAGTAGCGCGCGCGCCGGCGCGGCCCGCCGGTCGCGCGTGCGCTCGGCGAAGGCGATCGCGGCGCCGAAGGCGCGCACCGGGTGCGGCCAGCCGGGCGGATCGCCGAGCGCGAGGTCGAGCGCGCAGGCCAGCGCGAGCGCCTCGCGCGTCACGCCGGTACTGCGAGGCCGGCCAGCCGCACCAAGCGCGGCACGTCGAGCGCGGCGCGGTAGATCGCCGCCAGCCGGTCGTACCGCGCCTCGCGCTCGGCTCGCCAGGCGGCCGTCGCGTGCGGCGGCGCGAGCCCGGCCAGCGTCCGCAGCGCGCGCAGCGCCGCGTGCCGGAACTCGTCGTCGTCGAACAGCCCGTGGACGTACGTCCCGCCGACCAAGCCGGCGACGGCACCGTCCTCGTGCTCGTCGTCGGCGCCGGCCCGTTGCAGCAACGCGAACGGCGCACCGGCGGTGCGCCGCGAGAGGCCGACGTGGATCTCGTAGCCGGTGAAGGTCGTCGGCGCCAGCGGCTGGCCGAAGAGCGCCGCGCCGGCGAGCCGGCCGGTGACCTGCAAGGTCGTCTTGTGTGGCGCAAGTGTCGTCGCGATCGGGAGGAATCCCAGACCCGCGACCGACCCGCCGCGCTCGACGCCGTCCGGATCGTCGAGCCGCTCGCCGAGCATCTGCAGCCCGCCGCAGATCCCGATTGCCGGGCGGCCCGCCGCGACGTGCGCGTGCAGCGCCGGTTCGAAGCCACGCGCGCGCAGCCAGGCGAGATCGCGCGCGGTCTCTTTGCTCCCCGGCAGCACGACGAGGTCGGCCGCGTCGAGTTCCTGCGGCGCGGCGACCCGCCGCACGACGACGCTCGGCTCGGCGGCGAGCGCGTCGACGTCGGTCGCGTTGGCGAAGAACGGCAGATCGAGCACCGCGACGCGCAGCCGCCGCGCCGCGCCGGTTTCGTCGGGCCAGCGCGAGGGGGTCGGGGGCGGCAGGTAGCCGTCCTCCTCGTCGATGCCGGGCGCGCCGATCCACGGCACGACGCCGAAGCACGGGATCTGCAGGCGCCGCTCCATCGCGACGATCCCCGGCTGCAGCAGCTCGAGATCGCCGCGAAACTTGGTCAGCGCGAAGCCGCGGATGCGCGCGCGCTCGTCGGGCTCGAGCAGTTCCAACGTCCCGGTCAGCGCCGCGAACGCACCGCCGCGGTCGACGTCGGCGAGCAGCAGGCACGGCACGTCGGCCGCCGCCGCCATGCGCAGGTTCGCGATGTCGCGGTCCTTGAGGTTGATCTCGGCCGGCGAACCTGCCCCTTCGAGGACGATCAGCTCGCAGCGCGCGGCGAGCCGCTCGTACGCCGCCAACACGCGCCCAAACAACTCCTCAGTGCGCCGTCGATGATAGTCCCACGCGTCGAGGTCGGCCCAGATCGCGCCCTCGAGCACGACCTGCGAACGCCGCTCACCGGTCGGCTTGAGCAGGATCGGGTTCATCTCGACCTCGGCCGGCCGGCGCGCCGCCTCGGCCTGCACCGCCTGCGCGCGGCCGATCTCGCGACCGTCAGGCGTCACCGCCGCGTTGAGCGACATGTTCTGGGCCTTGAACGGCGCGACGTCGTAGCCGTCGTCGGCGAAGATGCGGCACAGCGCGGCGACGGTCAGCGACTTGCCGACGTTCGAGGCGGTACCGAGCACCATCAGCCCGCGCGCGCGCCGCGCGCTCATCGCTGCGCACCGTGCGCGCGGCGGTGGGGGACGGCCACCATCGCGCCGTCGGTCGTGCGCTGGACCGCGATCTCGGCGCCGTAGGCGCGGGTCAACAGCTCGCTGCGGAAGACCTGCTCGACCGGACCGTCGGCCAGGACGGTGCCCTCGCCGATCAGCACGACGCGGTCGACGGTGGCGACCGCGAGGTTGAGGTCGTGCAGCACGACCGCGATCGCCGCGCCGTCGGCGGCCAGGTCGCGCAGCACGTCGAGCGTCGCGTACGCGCCGGCCAAGTCGAGGTGGCTCGTCGGCTCGTCGAGCAGCAGCGTCGGCGCCTGCTGCGCCAGCGCCGTCGCGATCCACACCCGCTGGCGCTCGCCGCTCGAGAGCGTTGCGACCGCGCGGTCGGCGAGCGCCGCCAGGTCGACCCGCGCGAGCGCTGCGGCGACGATCGCCTCGTCGTCCGGTCCGCCGCTCCAGTGCCACCACGGCCGGTGCGCCAGCCGTCCGAGCGCGACCGCTTCGCGCACCACGACGTCGTCGTCGACGCGCTCTTCCGCCGCGACCATCGCGACGCGCCGCGCGCGCTCGGCGGGCCCGAGCGCACCGACCGAGGTCCCGTCGATCGCGATCTCGCCGGCCAGCGGGACGAGCGCGCCGGCCAAGGCGCGCAGCAAGGTCGACTTCCCCGATCCGTTCGGTCCGACGATCGCGACGAGTTCGCCCGCGCGCAGCGTCAAGCCGACCTCGCGCAGGACCGCGCAGCGCCCGTAGCCCAGCGTCAGGTCGCGCGCCTCGATCATGCCGGTCGCCGGCGCAGAAAGGCGAGATAGAGGAACGCCGGGACACCCAAGATCGAGAGCAGCACGCCGATGGGCAGCTCTTCGCGCGGCGACGCGGTGCGCGCGACGAGGTCGGCGAGTACGACCGCGATCGCGCCGGCCGGGATGCTCGCCGGCAGCGCCCAGCGCGTGTCCGAGCCGCACAGCCGGCGCACGAGGTGCGGGACGACCAGCCCGACGTACCCGACCACACCGCTGACGCTGACCGCGGCGGCGACCAAGAGCGAGGAGGCGATCAGCACCAGCCAACGGGTGCGCTCGAGATCGACGCCCAGCGCGCGCGCGCGCACGTCGCCCAGGCGCACCGCATTGAGGGCCGGCACGACAGCGATCGCGAGCGCGAACCCGAGCGCGGCGTAGAGCGCGGCCCAACCCAAGTCGTCCCAGCCGTGGCCGGCGAGCGAGCCGCCCAGCCAGGCGAGGATCTGCAGCGACGCGCTCGTGCTCGGCGAGCGCAGGATCACCAGCGTGGTGAGCCCGCCGAACAGCGAGGAGACCGCGATCCCGGCTAGGATGATCCGCTCCGGCGAGACGCCGCGCCCGCTGCGGGCCAGCGCGGCGACCCCGACCGTCGTGCCCAGCGCGGCGGCGAACGCGAGGCCCGCGTAGAGCGGTGGCGGTGCGCCGAGCACGATCGCGATCGCGATGATCAGCGCGGCACCGGCGCTGCCGCCGGTCAGATACGGGTCGACCAGGCCGTTGCGCAACATGCCCTGCAAGAGCGTGCCGCTGGCGGCGAGCGCGCCGCCGACCACCACTGCGATCAGCACGCGCGGCAGGCGTAGCGCCCAGACGATGATCGTGACGTCGTCGTCGCCGCGCGGGTGGGCCAACGCGTGCACGACCGCGCCGGGTGCGAGCGCGACGGCGCCGACCGCGATGCCGAGCACCAGCGCGAAGCCGAGGACGACGCACAGCGCGATCAGATTGCCGCCGCGGCGCGCGTTCACCGCCGCCGTGCGACCACGAACAAGAGGAAGGGGAGCACCGGACACCTACCTTGACGCGAGGCGGCGAGCCACGAAGTGAGCAGCTCGCCCCGGTGTCCTGACTTGCGGATCGACGCTTCGGCGCCGGCGCCTTCCCGGTCACGTGCGGACCAGTGGCGGACGGCAGCTCCCCGCTGACAGTGGCGCGACCGTCCCGGATTCCCACCGGAGTTCCCGTCGCGAGCAGGCCGTCGAGGTTCGCCGCACGTTGCGGCGCTCCTCGACGGCCTACCCCAGTCCTAGAACTTGATCAGGACTTGCGCCGCGACGCTTTGGAGGTTGTTGGTCAGCAGGCCGGTGGGGGTGACCCACACCCCCTGGTTGGAGACGTCGGCTCGACCCTCGAGCCGGAAGGTAAGCATACTCGCGCCCGGCGGCGTGTAGGAGAGCGTCACGGTCGTCTCCTTCCATTGCTGGTCATAGCCGCTGCGATAGCCTTCGGGGTCGTTGAACGACTCGGCGCGCACCGCGGCCGAGAGTGCCGGGTTGAGCTGATACTCGAGGTATCCCGCTACGCCGGTCCAGGTCGCGGTACCGGCTAACGGAACGCCCACAAAGTTCGTCTCGGTGAGGCCCGCGCCGTTGAGGATCGGTGCGTTGCCCTGCGAGCCGTCGTCGAAGTTGCCTTGAAGGGTGAGCTTCGAGGTCGGTTTGTAGGTGGCGACAACGTCGATCAGCGTGCGCGTCCCGGTCGGTTCGTGCGCGTTGAACGTCCAGGCCGAGTCGCTGACTCGTTCGGTCCCGAAGTAACCGTTGACGCTGCCCGAGATCACCGCACCGTTGTATGCCGCCGAGAGCTCGCCGGTCGGACTGCCCAGACCGTTGCCCTTGAGGTTGTCCCAGCCATTGTTCGCGCCCGCGATGAACGTGAACAGCGAGGACGGTGTGAACGTCAGCCGCACACCGGTGTGCGTAAACGGCACCGCGTAGCCGAACAGGATCGAGCGCGAGATGTTGACGTTGTTGGGATCCTCGATCACTTCAGCGCCGGCCAGTGTCTCGAACTTGCCGACTTGGAGCTCGAACAAGCCGCTGCTCGCGTTCGCGTAGAGCTGCGTAACGTCGAACGAGTTGTTCGGCAGGGTCGGGTACGACGCGATGACGTTGGCGTTGCTCCCGGCGGTCAGCTCGATCTTGCCGCCGATCGGTCCGTTGCGCGTCAAAGCGAAGTTGACCGCGTTGAGCATCGCCTCGTCGCTGACGGTGTCGAACACACGCGACGCTCCGCCGTTCGCGAAGTTGAACCCGCTGTGACCCAGAGTCGACGCCGAGTTGTACGACGCCGCGACGAAGCCCGCTGCTTGCCAGGTCGGCGTCGGCGTCGGCGAAGGAGACGGTGTGGGACTCGGGCTAGCGGCCTGCGCCGTCGTGGCGGGGACGCTTGGCGTCGAGACGGGTTGCTGCGCGAGCGCCGGAAGCGCCGCCAGGGTGGACGCGGCGATGAACGCCGCAGCCAACAGTTTCAAAACCCCTCCTCTGTAAATGAGATGTCAGACCGCGGGTGTTGCCGCAGCCTGATTGGCCGATTTTACGGGGCGAGGCGGCCGCTGCCATTGGAGATTTGCTGAAAGGTTCGCCCGAACGGCGCGACAGGTGGAGGCAACGGTTGCCGCACAAGGCTGGCGCTCGGCCGTTATGCCGTACCCGAGGCCGCCGTTGCTGGCCAATTGGCGAAACGCATACCACCGTATAGGCCGAACGGAGCGCCCGGATATGGGACGCTTTGACTTTCCTCCAGCCCACGAGCCGCGCGAAAAGCCCGCGGTCAAGAAACCCAAAGAGATCGTCGACTTCATCCGCGAGCGCGGGATCAAGATGGTCGACATCAAGTTCATCGACGTCCCGGGGATGTGGCAGCACACCACCGTCCCGGCCGACCAGATGGACGAGGAGGCCTTCGAAGCTGGAATCGGCTTCGACGGGTCGTCGATCCGCGGCTTTCAGGCGATCCACGAGTCGGACATGATCCTCAAGCCGGACGTCTCGACGGCCTGCGTCGACACGTTCCGCTCGATCCCGACGCTGTCGGTGATCTGCGACGTCTACGACCCGGTCGCCAAGGCGCTCTACGCGAAGGACCCGCGCAACATCGCACGCCGCGCCGAGGCCTATCTCAAGGAGACCGGGATCGCCGACGTCGCCTACTTCGGCCCCGAAGCCGAGTTCTTCATCCTCGACAACGTCGTCTACGAGAACGGCGGCAACCGCTCGGGCTACGAGATCGACTCGGTCGAGGGTCACTGGAACAGCGCCAACACCGAGGGCCAGAACCTCGGCTACACGATCCGCCCGAAGGAAGGCTACTACCCGGTTTCACCGTCCGACACGCTGACCGACGTGCGCAGCGAGATGGCGCTGGTCCTCAAGGACTGGGGCATCGACGTCGAGATGCAGCACCATGAGGTCGGCACCGCCGGACAGGCCGAGATCGACTTCCGCTTCGGCGACCTGCTGACGACCGCCGACCGAGTGATGGCGTTCAAGTACGTCGTCAAGAACGTCGCGCGCTCGCACGGCAAAACCGTGACCTTCATGCCCAAACCCCTGTTCGGCGACAACGGCTCGGGGATGCACGTCCACCAGTCGCTGTGGAAGGGCGGTAAGCCGCTGTTCTACGACGCGAACGGGTATGCCGAGTGCTCGGAGTTGATGCTCTACTACATCGGTGGGCTGCTCACGCACATCGACTCGCTGCTCGCGTTCTGCGCGCCGACGACCAACTCGTACAAGCGGCTCGTCCCGCACTACGAAGCCCCGGTCAACGTCGCGTTCTCGGCCCGCAATCGCTCGGCCGCGATCCGCATTCCGATGTTCTTCCAGGGCAACCCGAAGGCCAAGCGGCTCGAGTTCCGGCCACCCGATCCCAGCTCCAACCCGTACCTGGCCTTCGCGGCGCTGCTGTGCGCCGGGATCGACGGGATCAAAAAGAAGATCGATCCGGTCAAGGCCGGCTTCGGTCCGCTCGACACCAACATCTACGATCTCGATCCCGAGAAGGCCAAGGGGATCCGCAGCGTCCCCGGCTCGCTGCGCGAGTCGCTGGCCGCCCTCAAGAACGATCACGCCTACCTCACCGAGGGCAAGGTCTTCACCGAATCGTTCATCGAGGAGTGGATCGAGTACAAGACCGAGCGCGAGCTCAAGCCAGTCGAGATCCGGCCGCACCCGTACGAGTTCTTCCTGTACTACGACGTCTGAGGCGACGCTCGCCGTCACCGCGCACGGGGCTGGTCCGCTTGGACCGGCCCCGTGCTCGTTCCCGGACAGAGTGTGATGCGGAGCCTGAACCAACGCGCCTCCGCGCCCGTTGGTGGTGGTACGACCGTGAAGAAGCTCGTCCGCCCTCTCCTCGCCGGCGCCGGCGTCACCGCCGGGGTCGCCGCGGCCAACCGCGCGCTCAGCCACGCGCCACTCCCGACCAACGCGCTTGGTGGGACTCGCCTGCCCTGGACCTGGCGCGGCCACGAGATCTTCATGACGCAGGCCGGGACGGGACCGCTGGTCGTGCTCGTGCACGGGATCTCCGCCGGGGCGTCCTCGTACGAGTTCCGGCGGCTCTTCCCGCTGCTGGCGCGGCGGCACCGGGTCGTCGCCTTCGACCTACTCGGCTGCGGGCTCTCCGACAAGCCACGGCTGGCCTACGACGCCGACCTGTTCGTCGACCAGATCGCCGACGCGCTGGCCTTCCTCGACGGTGGCCCGGCGACCGTCGTCGGCTCGTCGCTCGGCGCCGCCTTCGCGATTCGCGCGGCGGCCCACGCGGCGCAGGGCATCGAGCGGCTGGCCGTCATCTGCCCGAGCGGCCTGGCTGGGCCGCTCGATCGGCCGCCCAGCAGGTCCGGCGTGACCCTGACCACGCTCTTCCGCACGCCGATCCTCGGCGAGGCGATGTTCAACGTGTTGGCCTCGAAGACGTCGCTGCGCTGGTTTCTCCAGCACCGCGTCTACGCCGATCCGGCCCAGGTGACCGACGCGGTGGTCGACCACTACTACGCCGTCACGCACCAGCCCGGCGCGCGCTACGTTCCGGCCGCGTTCGTCGGCGGCCGCCTCGACTGCCGGATCGCCCGCGACCTGCCGTTCCTCACCACGCCGCTCTTGGTGCTGTGGGGCGAACGCGCGAGCGCGTTCGGTCCGCGCTCGAACGCCGACGAGTTCCTCCGCCTGGCCTCAAACGCGCGCCTCGTGACGTTCGCCACGAGCGGCCTGCTCCCACACGAAGAGGAACCAGAAGCCGTCGACGAGGCCGTCGAGACGTTCCTGGATCGGCTACGGAACCTAGTCTGAGGCCGGGATGTCCTCGCCGCGGGCGCGACGCTCCGCGACACACAGCGCGATCACTTCGCGCGCCATCGATAGCGCCTGCTCCGGCGTCTCGCCCCAGGTGTGGGCCTCCGGCAAGGCCGGCACGATAACGTTCCACGCCGAGCCGTCGGGCTCGGGTTCGAGGACGACCGCGTAGCGCAACTCCACGGTGGCGAGATTCGCCGGAGGTGGGCTCATCCCCGGCACCCATGCAGGCCTTTCACGGTGGGGGCGCGTTGCCGTTTTGCCATTGGGTGCGGTATTGCAGGGCGGCGTCGGGATCGGGTGGGGCGGCGTTGGCGCACGAGCCGGCGCCGTCGATGCACTGATACCGCACGTGGATCAACGTGCCGCCGGCGGGCCACGGGCTCGGTGAGGCGAGCGGCGCGCCGCTGACGGTATCGCCGCCGAGGTCGCCTTCGTGGGCCGGTGGCGTGAGCGGATCGGCGTCGGTCGGATCGTCGGCGCTGGCGTCCTTGTGGCCGACGACGGCGCTGTACGGCGGCTCGGCGAACAGGCGCAGCGTGACGTCCTGCTCGCGCTCGGCGAAGACGGCCGCGTCGTTCGCGTCGAGGACTTGGACGTCGACGCGCAGCGAGAGCCGCGACTCCTGGACGAAGCCGTCGCACTGCAGCCACGCGATCGCATCGGGTCCGACCGATGTCGTGCCGACCACGGCGGCGCAGCTCGGCGCCGCGACCGTCGTCGGTGTCACCGTGTAGCTGACGGTGAAGGGGGTCGCGCTGCCCGGGTCAGGCGGAAGCATTTTCTGCAGCGGGTTCGGCACCGTCGCGAGCGCGCCGGCGAAGCCGCCGAGCGCGGGCGGTGCGCCGGTGAACGGATCGGTCGACGCGAGCGGCGCGCTCGCGGCGGCGATCGCGGTCTGCAACTGGTTCTGGTAGTCGGCGACGGCATCGTGCATCGTCGCTTCGATCGCATGCTCGGCGGCCGCGTGCAGCGCCGCCCGGCCGAACGCCGCGGCACCGTCGAGCAGGACGCCCGCCAGCAGCGCCAGCGCGAGCGTGAACCAGAGCGCCGTCCCGAGCATCACATCCGTGCCGGGGTCGCGACCTCGCGCGTCAGGACCTGGCCGGGCGGATAGGCCGACGGCGGCAGCGTCTCGCCGAGCGTCAACGTCAGCGCGTCGGCGGCGGGGATGCTGCCGTCGGGCGCGAGCGCGCACGGGTCGCGCGGATAGGTCACCACGACGGTGAAGCGCTGCGCGCTCGTGTCGTAGCTGGCGGCGATCGGCAGGTGCAGGATCAACGGCGCACTCCCGCCGCACATCGCGCTCGCGCGCAGCTCACCGCCGGCGAGGGCGTCGGTCGCACCGGGGATGAGCCCCCACGAGCGGTCGGCGAGCAGCGTCGTGCCGTCGGCGCTCGGCGAGGACGCGTACGCGATCGCCGCGCGCGCCCGCGCCAGCGCGTTCTCGCCGGCCATCAGCGCCAAGTCGCGCGTCGTCCCCGGCAGCGCTTGGCGCGCAACGGCCGCGAACGCACCGGCGCTCGCCACACCGGCTAGCGCCAGCACGCCGACGCACACCAAGACTTCGAGCAGCGTGAATCCGCGCTCAGCCGTTCGTATAGAAGCCATCGCTGCTCCCTTGCGCCTGCACGGCGCTGCAGGTTGTCTGCTCCGCGTCGATCGCCGCCGCTTCGCCGGCGGCGAGGTAGGGACCGAAGTCGTTCAGCCACGCCGCCGGCGCCTCGGCGATGACGTTCCACGGTGCGAAGCTGCCGGCCAGCGTCCCCGCCGGCGTCGGCAGGTTCGGCGGATCGGTCGTGTAGTTGCGGGTCGAGTCCCAATTCGTCGCGGCGTCGGTCTTGACCAGCGTGTCGGTCCCGCCGTCCGCCGCGCGCATTCCGCTGTAGGTGAACACGAACGCGCCGGCGATGAACCAGCCGCCGGGATAGGTCAGCGATCCGTCGGGGTTCACGCTGGGGTCGTTCCACACGACGTACTCGCTCCAGCCGGGCTGCCAGCTGAGCGCGCACGCCGTCAGCGTCTTGGCCGCTCCGGTATCGTGGCCGACGTCGCAGCGCGCGCTGCACGTGTACTGCAAGACCTCGGTGAAGCCGCTGGGGACGACCCCGGCGACGAGATCGAGGACCCGCGATGCGTCGGCGGTGTCGAGCCGCACTTCCAGCACGGTGTTCCCGCCCAGCACCGGATTGCCGTTCGCGTCCTGCACGCCGACCGGGATCGGCGCGGTCGGCGGAACGCTCGCGGCGACGAAGCCCGAGTCGGCGCTGCCGAGATACGCGTCGACGTGCGTGACGAGCGCGTTCGGCGCGATCGGCGTCACGCCGGGCGCGTTCTGCAGCCCATTCAACACGATCGCGCCCGTCGCGCTCGGATCGCAGGCGGGGATCGGCGCGGCGGCGGCGAGCCGCTCGAGCGCGCCGGGCGGGAGCGCATCGTTCGCCCCGTGGTTTGGAAAGTTCCGGTAGCTCCAGAAGCGCGGGCCGTTCGCGTCGGCGGCGAAGAAGTCGACCTGCACGCAGCCGTCGTACGCGCTCCCTGCTGTCGGCGCACTCGACCAGATCGCGGTCGCGCTGCGCGCCTCGGCGCGCAGTTGTCCGCTCAAGCGTTCGAGCCCGGCATAGGCCAGGTGGCGCGCGTTGAGGTGCTGGGCGTTATTGACGAGCTGGCGCAGGAGTTCGAACGCCCCCAGCGCGACCGCGACGAACAGCGCCGCCGCGATCAGGACCTCGATCAGCGAGAACCCGGCCTCCGACCCGCGCACGCTGCGGGCGGTGCCCGCCGCTGACCCCGGTTATGCGCGCACGAGGTTCGGCGGCGTCGCGCCGCTGACGGCCGCGATCGCGTTCTCGGCCGCGATCAGTGCCATCTTGGTGCGCGTCCCGACCGTCGCCGAGGCGATGTGCGGTGCGAGCACGACGTTCTCCAACGCCAGCAGCTCGGGGTTGACCTCGGGCTCGCGCTCGAAGACGTCGAGCCCGGCGCCGGCGATCTCACGAGCGCACAAGGCACGAGCCAGCGCCGCCTCGTCGACGACCGGACCCCGCGACGTGTTGACCAGATACGCGGTCCGCTTCATCGCGCGCAACTCCGGCTCACCGATGAAGTGGCGGGTCGAAGGCAGCAGCGGCAGGTGCAGCGAGAGGTAGTCGCTGCGTTCGAGCAGCGTCGCCTTGTCGACGCGGTGCGCGTCGAGCGCCTCCTCGACGGCCGCGGGTGCGGGCTGCTCGTCCGCATAGATGATCTGCAGCCCGAAAGCGCGGCCGCGTTGCGCGACCGCCTGGCCGATGCGACCGAAGCCGGCGATCCCCAACGTCGCATCGGCCAGATCGCCGCCCAGGAAGCCCATCATCAGCCAGCCGTGGAAGCGACCGTCGCGCACGTAGCGGTCGGCCTCGACGACCCGCCGCGCGCTGGCGAGCAGCAGCGCGAAGGCGAAGTCGGCGGTCGCATCGGTCAGGACGCCCGGCGTGTTGGTGACCGCCACACCGTGGCGGGCCGCCGCGGCGAGGTCGACGTTGTCGTACCCGACCGCGACGTTGGCGACCACTTTCAAGCGCGGGCACTGCGCGAGGAGCGCTTCATCGATGCGGTCGGTCAGGAGCGCGACCAGGGCGTCGGCCTCACGCGCGCGTGCGGCCAACTCCGCCGGGGTATACGGTCGGTCGTCCCGGTTCTCGTCGACGTCGAAATGCGAGCGCAGCACGGCGATCCCGTCGTCGGGAATCCGGCGCGTCACGACGACCCGAGGTTTCACGCTTTTGCCCTCCGAAAGCCGAGCTGCCATGCCGAATGCGTTCGACACGTCGATCTTCAAAAGCTACGACGTCCGTGGGATCGTCGGATCCCAACTGACGCCCGACGTGGCATACTGGATCGGCCGCGCGTTCGTCCAGGCGCTGGGCCGCACCAACATCTGCATCGGCCGCGATATGCGTCCCTCGGGCGAAGAGCTCCTGGCCGCCCTGACCCGCGGCGCGGTCGAGGCCGGCGCCGACGTCACCCACATCGGGCTCATCTCGACCGACGCGCTCTACTTCGCGGTCGGCCACTACGGCTTCGACGGCGGCGTGATGATCACGGCCTCGCACAACCCGGCCGCGTACAACGGGCTCAAGTTCTGCCGCGAGCAGGCGCAGGCGATCTCGCTCGACACCGGCCTCGGCGCCATCCGCGACCTCGCATACTCCGGGGACTTCACCATGCCGGCCAAGCCGGGACGCATCGCCGAGCGCGCCATCCTCGACGACTTCGGGCGGCACTGCGTCTCCTTCATCCGCGACCCCGCCAAGATCAAGCCGTACCGGATCGCGATCGACGCCGGCAACGGGATGGCCGGGCTCACCGTGCCGTACGCCTTCAAACATCTCCCGCAAATCGAAGTGATCCCACTCTACTTCGAACTCGACGGCACGTTTCCGAACCATCCGGCCAGCCCGATCGAGGACGAGAACAAGCTCGACTTGCGCAAAGTCGTCCTCGAGCGCCACTGCGACCTCGGCGCGGCGTTCGACGGCGACGCCGACCGCATGTTCCTGGTCGACGAACGCGGCGGCTTCCCCGATGGCAGCATCGTCACCGCCGCCGTCGGCGTCGCGACGCTCAAGAAGTACCCCGGCTCGAAGATCCTCTACAACCTCATCTGCTCGCGCAGCGTCCCCGAGGCGGTCCTCGCGCACGGCGGGATCCCGGTCCGCTCGCAGGTCGGTCATTCGCTCATCAAGCCGTTGATGCGCGAAGAGAACATCCCCTTCGGCGGCGAGCACAGCGGCCACTTCTACTTCCGCGACAACTGGTTCGCCGACTCGGGGATGATCGCGCTCATGCAGTGCCTCGATCTCTTCAGCGAAGAAGGCCGACCGCAAGGCGAGACGATCACCCAAGCGATCGCGCCCTTCAACACGCGCTCTCGCTCCGGCGAGATCAACTCGACGGTCGCCGACGCCGACGCGAAGATGCGCGCGCTCGAAGCCCACTTCCGCGGTGCCGAGATCGACCACCTCGACGGCTTGACGGTCGAATACCCCGGCTGGTGGTTCAACGTGCGCAAGTCGAACACCGAACCGCTGCTGCGCCTCAACGTCGAGGGCGAAACGCGAGAACTGATGGAGCTCCACCGCGACGAGGTGCTGCAGTTACTACAGGCGTAAGCGACCCGCTCGAACGCTATCGCGCGGCGCGCGACGACGTCGCCGCGGCGCTCGACGAGTTGCGTGCCGTGGTCGGATCGGCGGCGCGCTGGCACGACGCCGACGAGGACGCGGCGGCGCTCGAGCGCACCGCGCGCCGGTTGCGCGAAGGACGTTTCGTGCTGGCGGTGGTCGGCGAGTTCTCCAGCGGCAAGTCGTTTCTGCTCAACGCGTTGCTCGGCCGGGTCGCGTTCGAGGAGCGCGCGGGCGGCCGCCGCATCGTCGGCCTGCTGGCGACCGACATCAACCCCTCGACCGCGACGATCACCGAGCTCTCCTACGCCAGCGACGAGCGCGCGACGGCCGTCTACGCGAACGGGCGTGAGGAACGCGTCCCGCTCGGCCGCCTCGACCGCTTCGTCGCGGTCGGCGAGGAGGGGAAGCTGCACGACGCGACCGACGCCGAAGACACGAGCGCGCCGATCCTGGTACGGGTCGGCGTCGACTCACCGTTCTTGCGGGTCGGCTTCGTGGTCGCCGACACGCCCGGGCTGGCCTCGATCAACCCCGCCCATCGCCGCGCGACGCTCTCGTATCTCCCCGGCGCCGACGCCGTTCTGTATCTGATCGACACCCAGCAGCCGTTTACCGAAGGCGACGCGTCGTTCTTGGGGATCGTGCGCCGCTACATCGAGTCGGTCTTCATCGTGCAGACCAAGATCGACCTGTGGCGCATGAAAGAAGGCGAACGCGAGGCCTGGCAAGCCGCCGCGCAGCGGATCGTCGCGCAAGCTACCCTGCACGCGCCGGGCACGCCGGTCTTCCCGCTCTCGGCGCGCGAGTATGCCGAGGGGCTGCTGACCGGCGACGAGACGCTGCTCGCCCAGAGCCGCTTCCGCGAGTTCTTCGATGCCCTCGACGCCTCGCTCGTCGCCACCACCGGGCGCTCACGCTTGCGCCGCGCCGCCGCTGAGACGCGCCGCATCGCGACGCGCGCCGCCGACGCGCTCGTCTTCGACGCCGAGGCACTCGCAGCGCCGGCCGAGGCGTTGCGTGCCCGGCGCGCTGCGATCGCGCCGGCGCTCGACGCGCTCGACGCCGCGGCCGCCGACGCGCAGGCGCGCCTCGCGGCGACCGGGACGGCCGTCGCCGACGCGCTGCGCGCGCAGGGCGAGGCGATGCGCACCGCCCTCGTGCGCACGCTGCTGCGTACGCTCGACACGGCCGACGTGGCCCGCCTGCGCGACCGCGCGAAGCTGCACATCCTGGTCGACGACGTGCTGGCGAGCGCGATCGGACGCTTCGCGGCCGATGCCGCCGAGCTGGTCGCCAAACGGCTGCGCGAAGGCGTCCGCGCCGCCTCGGGCGCCATCGTCGACGCCGCGCGCGGCGCCGATCCCGCCGGCGCGCTGGGGCCGCTGCTCGACGCGCTGGCGGCCGAACGGCTGCCGGTCACCGAGGACGCGGCGCGCGCCTTCGGCGCCGACCCTGCCAGCGGCGCGTGGAGCACCGACCTCGAGACCGGCCTGCGTTCCTCGATCGTGCTGGGCGCGCTGGGCGGGCCCGCCGTCGGGTTGGTCGACGCGATCGCGCGCCGCTTCGCCGCCGCACCACCCGGTGCGTACATGAAGCGCGAACTCAGCGCCGATCTCGGCGCGACGATCTATCCGGCCTTCGACGCCGAACTAGCCGCCTACGTCGAGGGGATCGCCGCGCGCGTCGCGGCGGTCGGCGAGGGCTTAGGTGCGCGGCTAGGACGGCTCGCCCCGCGCGTGCGCGACGAGGCGCTCGGGCCGCTCGACCGCGCGCTCGCGGCGCACGCGGCCGGAGACGACCGGGCCGCCGCGGCACAGGCCGCGCATGCCAGCGCCGCGGCGGCGCGTGCGCTCGCGACCCGGGTCGAGACGCGCACCGAGGCCTTCGCCCGCGAGAGCCGGGTCGAACGCGCCGAGCGTGCCGACCCGGCGATCCCGCTCGACCCCGCTGCCGGGCGCGAGCGCGTCGCGCCGGCGACGTCGGCGCGCTTCGATCCGCTGACCTACGAACACGGCTTGCGTCCCGAACGCTGGCGGGTCGCCGTCCTGGGCGCCTTCAAGCGCGGCAAGTCGAGCCTGATCAACGCGTTCGCCGGCGAGCGCGTCCTCCCCGACGAGGGCGGCGAGATCGAGATGCGTTTTCCCGTTCACGTCCGCTACGGGCCCGAGCATCGCGTCTACGCGCTCGGCGACGACGCCGGCTGGAATCCGATCCCGCTCCCCTCGGCGCTCGAGGCCGCGACGCGCACGCCGCTGCTGGTCGAGACGCCGTGGACGCTCCCGCCGCAGCTCGTGCTCGTCCACACACCGGCCTTCGATTCCGGCAACCCGTTGGCGGGCGAGATCGTGCGCGCGGCCTCGTCGGCGGCGAGCGAGATCGTCGCGCTGTTCTCGCGCCAACTCTCCGACCGCGAGCTGGAGTTGTACGCGCGCATCGCCGAGGGCGGCAAACCGATGACGTTCGTTCACACGATGGCGGATCACGAAGACGCCGCCGAGCGCCGCAACGTCGTGATGCTCGCCGAGCGCTACCTGCGCGAACGCGCGATCGTGCCGCAGCGGATCTTCACCGTCTCGACGCAGGAGTATCGCGAGGCGCTCGCCGCCGGGCGCGCGCCGGCCGGCTGGAACGAGCTGCTCGCGCTGCGCGAGACGCTCCAAGCGCACGCCGAGGAACACATGGCGCGGCTGGCGCGCGCCGAGCGCGAACGTGCCGAACGCGAACGCCTCGCAGCAGCGGCGCCGGCAGCCGACGCGCCGGGGCGCGCCTCGTTCCTGGGACGCTTTTTCGGCCGGCGATAGCGATCGCGCAGGGCGAAACGGCGCATGCGCCGGGCGCCGCCAAGGGGTGCCGTTCCGACCGCCCCCGAATCCGGCCCCACGTGCCCGACACCTATATCCTCGGTCCCGCTCGGCTCGCAATCGGCGACGGCACGCTGACCCACGGTCGGATCGCCATCGAACGGGGGCGGATTGCTCGCATCCTGCCGGAGAGCGGTCCATCGGACGTTCGGCCGCCGGACGGCGCGATCGTCGCACCAGGCCTGATCGACGTCCACACCAACGGCGCGGACGAGTTGCTCTTCAACCGGGACCAGGGGAACGCGGTCGAGGTCGCCTCGCGGGCGTACGCCCGACAGGGGGCGACCGGCTACCTCGCCGGGGTGATGACCGCGCCGTGGGAATCGATGATGCACGCCGCGGCCGAAGTCGCCGAGGCGGCGAACCAGCTCTTCGAGGCGGGCGAGCCGATCGGCGCGCGTTGCCTGGGCGTGCATTTCGAAGGGCCGTTCCTCAACCCGAAGTTCCGGCGCGTGCACCGCGCGGAGTGGGTGCTCCCCGCGACGATCGAACGCGCCCAGGAGATGATCGAGGCGTGCAACGGAGCGCTGGTGATGGTGACGATGGCGCCCGAAGCGGAGGGCGTCGACAACGTCGCGCGCTTCTTCTTCGATCAGGGGATCGTCTGTTCGGCCGGCCATACGTCGGCGAAGTACCGCGAAGGCGTGCTGGCGATCGGGATCGGCTTCCGCACGATCACCCACGCGTTCAACGCAATGCCGCCACTCGACCACCGCGACCCGTCGATCCTGGCCGCCTTCATCCAGGAGACGCGCACGACGGTACAGTTGATCTGCGACGGCTACCACGTCTCGCCACCGATGGTCGACCTGCTCTATCGCACGCTCCACGAACGACTCGTGCTGGCGACCGACAACATGCCGCCGGCCGGCAGCAACTATCGCATCGAAGGCGGCGTCGTACGCGCCGAGGACGGAACGATCGCCGGCAGCGCGCTGCTGATCGATCAGGCGGTGCGCAATTTGATGGCCTACGCCGACATCCCGTTCGAGCGCGCCGTCATCTCGGCGACGCGCACGCCGGCCCACCTGTTGAACCTCGACCGCGAGCTGGGTACGCTCGAGCCGAACAAGCGCGCCGACCTCTCGATCTGGAGCGACGACTACCGGGTCATCGCGACGATCGTCGGCGGCATCCCCGTCTACGGCAACGCGCACCTGCACCGCCCCTCGCGAGCTAGCGCTTAGCGCGACCTTGCCGGCGCTGGCCCTCGCGATCGCGCTGGCGGCGTTGGCCGGCGTCTTCGTGCGCCCGTGGCGGACCAACCCCGCCTGGTGGGCGGCCGGCGGCGCGATCCTGCTCGTCGCGAGCCGCGCCGTCGCGCCGGCGCAGGCCGGCACCGCGCTCGGACGCGGGCTCAATGTCTACCTGTTCCTTATCGGGATGATGGCGCTGGCGGAATTCGCCCGCGTTGAAGGCGTCTTCGCCTGGGTCGCGGCCGTCGCGGTGCGCGCGGCGAACGGTTCGCGCCGGCGGTTGCTCGCGCTCGTCTACGCGAGCGGCGTCGTGACGACGACCTTCCTCTCGAACGACGCGACGATCGTCGTCCTCACCCCGGCGGTGCTCGTCGTGGTCGCCGAAGCTGACGCGCCGCCACTGCCGTACGCCTTCGCCTGCGCGCTCGTCGCCAACGCCGCCAGCACGGTGCTGCCAATCGCGAACCCGTCGAATCTGCTCTTCTTCGCCGGTGGGATGCCGCCGCTCGGCGCGTGGCTCGCGTCGTTCGGCCTCGCCTCGCTCGCGGCGATCATCTCGACGTACGCGATCATCGCGCTGCTCTTCCGGCGCGAGCTGCGCGCGCCGCTGGCCCGGCACGAACGCAACGTGCCACGTCCGCACGCTGCGGCGTTCACGATGCTCGCGCTGGCGGCGATCACGCTGGTCGTGACGGCGTCGCGCGCCGGCGCGCTAGGAGCGGTCACCCTTGCGCTCGGCGTGCTGGCGGCGCTGGTCGCATGCGCGCGGCGACGCGACGCGCTTTTCGCGATCGCGCGCGGCATCGACTGGCCGATCGTGGTGTTGACGATGGGGCTGTTCGTGATCGTCGAGGCACTCGATCTCGCCGGCGCCGCGGCCCTCCCGCGCGCCCTCTTCGCCTGGGCCGCCCACGCCGTGCAACCGCTAGCGCAGCTCGCAGTCGCCGGCGCGGCCGCCGCCGCGTCGAACGCGGCCAACAACTTGCCGGTCGGCCTCGAGCTCGGGCGCTTCGTCGCCGGCGCGCACCCGCCGACCCCGCTCGCTTCGGCGGCGCTGCTCGGGGTGAACATCGGTCCGAACTTCAGCGTCAACGGCTCGCTCGCGACCGTGCTGTGGCTGGCGATCGTGCATCGTGCCGGCGTGCGCGTCTCACCGCTGCAGTTCGCGGCCGTCGGCGCGCTCGCGACGCCGATTGCGCTGGGTAGCGCGGCACTGCTGGCGCGCTGAACGTAGGCCGCCGCGCGGTCAGCCGTAGCGGCGGAAGCGCGGCCAGATCTCGCGCAGGTCGCGCAGCAGGCCGCGGCACAGGATGATCGGCCGATCGTTCTCGTACGGCATCGCGTACGGCGCGCCGAAGGTTCCGACGACCTGGCTCGTGCGGCAGATCCGCTGCCAGCGAGCGGGATCGCCGTTCACGTGCAGGATCACGCTGCCGTCGTAGCCGTGCGGACCCCACAGGAAGTACTGGTCGTTTCCGCTGATCGCCGGCGGCAAGCCGTCGCGCGCGCCGTAGACGTCGAGCGCCGCCGCTTCGCCGTAGTCGACCGTGATGATCGCCGCGCGTGCGCGATCCGCCGGCGGCAACGCCGCGTACGCGGCCGCGACCGAGCGTTCCAGGCTGCGCCAGCCCAGCTCGTCGGAGAAGACTTGGGTCAGCGGCGCACCGACGGCGGCCCGCTCGTCCGGCGGCGGTCGCAGGTGCGTGGCGTCGAGGTAGCGCTCCAACACCGGCGGCGGGAGGATCGGCAGCACGACCGGCGCGAGCAGCGCCGACTGAGCGACCGCCAGCGTCAGCCAGAGCGCGCGCAGCCAGCCAACCAGGCCGGCGCAGGCGACGGCGCCGACCGCGAACACGGTCGGATACGCACCCGACAGATAGTAGTCTTTGCCGTGCGTCGCGACGATCAGCACGCTCGCCGCGACGAAGGCGATCGCCAGGAAGCGCACGCGCGCAAGGTCGGCGCGCACGAACGGTGCGACGACGCCGGCAACCCAGAGCGGCGCCAGCACGATGTTCAGCGCGAAGAGCTGCCCGATCGCAAAGCGGATCGGCCCGCCCCGCACCGGATCGAGGATGACGAAGTTGTGGATGACGGTGAAGAACGGCCAGCCGTGCACGGTCTGCCAGAGCACGTTGGGCGCTGCGATCGCGGCCGCGATCAGCAGCCCGAGCCACAACTGCGGCCAGCGGAACATCGCCCGGGCCGGCGTGCAGACCAGACCCAGCGCGAGCGCGATGAGCCAGATCGCGATCCCATATTTCGCCTCGAAGCCGATCCCGGCGACCAGTCCCGCCCAGACCAGCGCGCGCCGGTCGTCGCGCAGCCACGCGCGGGTCACCAGCAGCGCGACCAGCGTCCAGGCCAGCGGCTCGAACGTCGCGGTGGTCAACGCCGTCGTCACGCCGATCAGCAGCGGCGCGATCGCGACCGCGACCGTCGCCAGCGTCACGGCGACCGCCGAGCCGCCCAGCTCGCGGACGAGGCGATAGGTGACCGCAATCAGCGCGACCGCGGCGGCGACCGCCGGTAGGCGCAGCAGCCAGACGTCGTCACCGAAGAGCTGCGTCGCCGCCGCCAGGAGCGGCACGAGCGGCGGCTGGTCGACGTAGCCGAACGCCGGATGCCGCCCGCAGACGATGTAGTACAGCTCGTTGCGGAAGGCGTCGTACCGGCCGGCCAGGGCCAGGTGGACGACCGCGCCTGCCACCCCGACTGCCCAGGCGATGATGAGGCCCCGATCCGGGCCGCTCGTGCCTCTCGCTTGCTCGCTGGTCACCGCTTGAAAATAATACGCTCTGCGTAGTATTGTCAACTGCCGCGACTGGGGATGGCCTGGTGCGAGGGATGCCTCAGCCCGAAAAGCGTTGAACCGTGCGTACGAGATGGACCCCGATCAGGAGATCGCCGCCGAGGCGCGGGCCCTGCGGACCGCGGTCGCCCGGTTCCAGCGCAGCTTGCGGGCGGACCGCTCGCCCGAGGGCCCCAGCCTCGAGCAACTCAGCCTGCTGGGGACCCTGCACCGCAGCGGTCCGCTGACGGCCGGCGAGCTGGCCGACCGGGAGCGACTCCGGCCGCAGTCGATGACCCGCATGCTGGCCCGGCTCGAGCAGCGCGGGCTCATCACCCGCACCCCGGACCCACAGGACCAGCGCCGCCGGCTCATCGCGATCACGCTCCTGGGCCGGCAGAGCCTCGCCGCCGAGATGCTGCGCCGCGACGCCCGCTTGGCGCGCGCGCTCACCGACGCGCTGACGGCCGCCGAGCGCGACGTCCTGCGCATCGCGCGCGACCTCTTCGAACGCCTGGCCCGCCACGAGCCCTCACCCGACGAACGCCGGCCGTCCGCCTGAGAATCGCCGTGCACCCTCCTGTGGCCTGCAGCTTGACTCGCAGAACATCGTGCGCTAAGTGTCCTCGACGGAGGCTCCCTCCGTACCGTTATGAGCGATGGACTAATCCCGACCGTAGGCTCAAAGAACCGTGCCAAACGCAACTTCTCCTAAAGACAGAAGTAGCAAATCCGACGATGGACCCGTCGCTTTTCCAGGCTCCCGCCATAGCAGATGCAGTCGAGCATTTTGTGCACGCCATCGAGAGTTCTAGCGGCTCCGCCTTGGGGAAAGTTGGCACGAACTGGATCGTTGGCCAATTGGAACGCTTCTACAAGAAGCATCTCAAGGATGATGACGGTGAAACCCAGGTAGTCTCCATGTGCCGTCTTCTCGAACTATACGGGGACCTTGACGCAAGGCTCGTGGACCTCGAGGAGTCCGGATACACTTCAGAGGCTCTGAGGAAGGCGTTTTCCGACCCGCAAGCGTCGCGACTCATTGAAGCAGCGTGCATTGCGGTGACTGAGACAGACGATGCTACGAAACGTGATACGCTCGCTCGTCTCGTTGCAGCCCGCGTTGTCGCAAAGAATGAGAGCCGCCATGCCATCTACCTGCGCATCGCCACCGAAGCGGTGCGCGATCTCCAACCCAGGCATCTCGTAATTCTTGGCCAGATGTTTCTCGTGCAGTGGGTGCCCTTTCCTCCCCTTCCCAATGATGGTCGAGAAGTTATCGACATCTATGCCGAGTGGCTTGATAAGACGCTTCAACGATTGGACACGATCGACGCTACCCTCGAAGATATGGCGCATCTGCAATCGCTCTCAATGCTCGTCCCCGGTACACCATCGTCTGTCATGGAAAACGAGCAAACACTGCCGACTCATGGTAACCCCTTCGTCTATAGCCTTACTACCCGTGGCTTGCCGGAACAGGCGCTAATGCAATCGGCTTCGGTGAAGCGCGCTGCCCGATTGCTCGACGCGAGAATGGACCTCTTTTCCCGAGACCTCGACCGTATAGCTCTGGGAGACTACGAACTCACGGGAGCAGGGCAGATATTGGCGATTGGCGTTATGCGGGAACGCGGCATCGAGTTTGACGTAAACCTGGCGGTATACGAAGACCTAGGGAAGGCACCTGAGCTGCGATGATGACCCGATAGATGAAATATCCCCTCAATGGCGCATGGGCAAAGCACGAACAAGCGGAAAAGCACTATCAGCGTTATATCGCCCTCTTTCATGCCTACGCCGAAAGGACTCCCTTCACGACCATACCCGAGGATGATACGCCAGACTTGCAAGATGCAAGCGACTCGCTCGGTCCTGGTGACGTCTGGCATGAGCTCAGTTGTGCAGCTGGCGATACCATACACAATTTACGTTCTGCGCTAGACCACGTCGCCTACGCCGTCGCGTCCACGCGATCGTTGTCGGCCGAACAACTCAAACGTGTCTATTTCGTCATTCGACCAACGGAAGCAGCGTTCAATAAAGTCATCAGCAAAAGGGACGCGGTTGAGCCGCACATCGGACCGGACTGGATTTCGTTCTTGCGCAACCTACAACCATTCGCCACCCCGCCGAACGAGGGTCTCGCCCGTATCAACGACCTCGACAACATGGACAAGCACCGGCTACTGCTCGGGCTCATGCCGACGGTGGACGTGACGAACCATCACGCCGATGGACAAGTGAGGCGAAGTATTGTCCCGTTGAGCGACGGTCGAGTTCGTTTGCGCTCCGACGAAAGCGGTTATATGGTGTCGTCTCACTATCTTACGCTACCGAACGCTCCTACCGGAAGCGTATCACTTTCAGCCCAAACCGAACTGCTTAGTCTCTACGCCCTCGTTGCGGCCGTGATTCGAAGGGCGAATGCGGCGTTCTTTTCACGACCCTAGACTACGCGCGCGAACTCATGCAACATGTGACGCATGTACGCACGATCTCCGCGCCAGTCGAGCGCCTCGAGTACTGCATCAATCGCGCCGTAGCCTTGATTCTTGAACGGACCCTGCAGTTTGCCATCTTCCAGCATAGAAATGTGGGCCTGACGAATCGCTTCAGGTTGGCCCATTACCTTCGAGGCCTCCGCAGCGAGTTGCTCTTGCCCCTTATCGAGATTTAGCCGTCGCGTATACAGAATGTAGCCGACATCTTCCAGGGCGTTCTGGGCGGCCTTCTTTATCCGGTTCTCCGCTTGCTCCCAGCCGAAGTTTGCAGCCATTTCGCCCTCCCGCAAAGTGCTAGGCCGGATCACGGCTTCTTGGCCTTGCGAGTCAGCCCCTTCGGTGGGATTGCCGGTCTTGCCGGTAAAATTCCGCCCACCGCGTGTGTGCAGTTGAAGAAGTGCGCGCAATGCATCTAGGGGTCGGTAACACCCGACGCTTTTCGCGAACAAACGTCACGACGCACGGCCTCGCGATTCTGCATCGCCCTGGCCCAATGTCCAAGCCGCTGATAAGAGCCGAGCGACCGGGCCTGCGTACGAGAGGATGCGGGTTTGTCTGAATCGCGTCCCGACCGCGACCACGGCAGTGTTCGAAAGCAAGCGTCGGATGGGATCCGCCGCTCGCGAGCAGGAAACGTCTGACGGCGGGCGGAGAGGCGAGGATGACCTCACTCGGCATCACCGTGACGGATCGCGACGGGGTGCGGCACGTCGTCCTCGACCGGCCCGACAAGAAAAACGCCGTGACGCGCGCGATGTACGAGGTGCTCGCCGACGCGGTCACCTCGGCGGCGGACGCCGACGTCGGCGCGCTGCTGATCACCGCGCAAGGGCCGACGTTCTGCGCCGGGAACGACCTGCGCGACTTCCTCGAGCGGCCACCCGCCGGCGGCGACGCGCCGGCGATCCGGTTCCTGCTCGGTCTCGCGACGACCGACGTCCCGCTCGTCGTCGCGGTGCGTGGCGCCGCGGTCGGGATCGGCACGACGATGCTGCTGCACGCCGACCTCGTCTACGCCGCGCCCTCGGCGAGCTTCCGGCTCCCCTTCGTCGACCTCGCGATCGTCCCCGAGGCCGGCTCGTCGGTACTCCTGCCGCGGCTGCTCGGCAACGCGCGCACCGGCGCCGCGCTGTTCCTGGGCGAGCCGATCGACGCGTCACAGGCCGAACGCGACGGTCTCATCACCAAGATCGTCGCCGACGACGAACTCGACACCGTCGCCGAGGCGGCCGCGCGCGCGGTCGCCGCCAAGCCGCGCGGCTCGGTGCGCGCGACGAAGCGCCTCTTGCACCACGACCGCGCGGCGATCGTCGAGGCGATCGCGCGCGAGGGCGTGGTGTTCGAGGAACGCGTGCAGTCGGCCGAGGCGCGCGCCGTGATGGCAGCCTTCTTCCAACGCGGCACGCGCGGGTGAGTTTGGGCGGCAAGACCCTCTTCGTCAGCGGTGCGAGCCGCGGCATCGGTCTAGCGATCGCGCTCCGTGCCGCCCGCGACGGAGCGAACGTCATCGTCGCCGCGAAGACGACCGAGCCGCACCCCAAGCTGCCCGGGACGATCTTCACCGCGGCGGCGGAGATCGAGGCTGCCGGAGGGCACGCGCTGGCCGTCGCCTGTGACGTGCGCTCCGACGAGCAGATCGCGCAGGCCGTCGCAGCCGGCGTCGCGCGCTTCGGTGGGATCGACGTCGTCGTCAACAACGCCAGCGCGATCCGGCTCGGCGGTCTGGCGCAGGTCGACGCCAAGGCCTTCGATCTCATGACATCGGTCGGACCGCGCGCGACGTACCTGGTGACCCGGGCCGCGCTGCCGCACCTCGAGGTTTCCGCCAAGGCCGGGCGCTCGCCACACATCCTGACGCTCTCGCCGCCGATCGCGCTGCAATCGAAGTGGCTCGCGGGCGCGCCGGCCTACACCTTCAAGAAGTACGGGATGACGCTGCTGACGCTGGCCTTCGCCGCCGAGCTGCGCGACCGCGGGATCGCCGCGAACGCCCTCTGGCCCCGGACGACGATCGCGACTGCCGCCGTACAGAACCTGCTCGGCGGCGAGGCGATGATCCGTGCCTCGCGCACGCCGGCGATCGTCGCCGACGCAGCCTACGCGATCCTCACCCGCGACGCGCGCACCTGCACCGGCAACACCTTCATCGACGAGGACGTCTTACGCGCCGAAGGCGCCCCCGATTTCGCCGCCTACGCGGTCTCGCCGGGCACCCCGCTAGCCGAGGACATCTTCATCGACTGATATCAGATGCAGCGGTAAATACGTGGCTATGACTCCGAATGTGGCTGTGGCCATACTCGGCTAGTGGGGCGCGCTTTGCAGCCGGCGTGCGTGCGCTGCGATGAGCCTTGCTTCTCGCATCGACTCGGCGGCGTCGGACTTGATGATATAGAGGATCTGTGCGACGACGAGTGCGATCTTCGCGCCCGTGATCGCGACTCCGACGCCGATCACGTAGGATGCGATCGTCACGCCGAGTTTCAAGATCGTTAGCGTCCAGCCCCAGAAGCTGCTCGGCAGCAGCAAATCGAAGAGCTTGTACCAGAGATGCGCTTTCGTGATCGCATCGGCGACGCCGATGATGCTCGCGACGCTGCACGTGCCGCCCATGATGACCGCGATCTTGTTGGCGAGATTTGCCTCGCCGAGCAAGATCACGGACAGCCGCGTTACCGCGCCACTCGAGATGCTGCCGACGGAGATCCCCGCCACGATATCGAGAATACCCGTAACGAGGGTCAAGATGACTTTCGTGGTCTTGTCGAGCTGCGCGGTGAGTGCGGTCGTGGCCGCGTCCGGCGCAGCCCCGGCGGCGGCATGGCCAGGCAGCGGAGCGGGATTCGCAAAGAACTGGCGCGCGAGATCGGTGTGTTCGCCAAAGATGCTGTCGGCCGGGCCGACGAGTTTCCACACCTGATTGCCACCCGCCGGAGAGACGAGTGGACTGTACATCACCGGCGGCCCGGCCTCGATCAAGCCGAGTGATGGCTCCCCGCGCAGCGCGATGATGCCGGCTCCGCCACCGCGCGGTTCAAGCCCCGCCGCGGGGTCGTATCTGAACGTCGTCGACTCCCAGCCGATCGGGTCCGGTGCGGGATCGACGAATGCCGGCGTCTTGCCGTTGCCGAGGCTTTGCAGTACGTATCCGTCGACCAGGCTGATGATCTCGCCGTAGCGCGACACGGTGAACAGTTGGTAGGTGCTCGCCGTCAGCGCGGGCGCGAACGATACACTATTGCCCTGACGTGACAGCCACTGATCGTGGTTGTTTAACGACGCGCCGTTGAGAAGTCCGAAGAACTGAAACGGCGATATGAGCTCGATGAGTTGCTTCTGATCGCCGGCGACCGCCGGAACGACTTGCGCAACAGTGTCGGTTCCGCCGTTTGCGAGTGCGTACTCCGTACCGTTGCGGGTGAGCCGAAGGTGTACCGAGCCGTCCAGCCGGTTGAAATCGAAACGCTGATTGAGCGCGTTTGGTCCGAGCGCGGTTTGCGAGCCCAGCGTGCACGTTCCGCCGGAACTCGAGATGGAGGAGACTTGCACCACCTGGGCGGTCGCGCGGTTCACCAAGAACCCATCGGACGTCACGCCCCACTGCTGGTAATCGTCCTGTGCCGGCTGCAAGAGATTCCAGGTGACGCCCCCCTTCAGATCGCCGGTCAGGAACCGGCCGGTCCAGCAATGGCGGACGTAGACGAAGTCCGAAGGGAACAGCGTCTCGAACTGCTGGTTGGGGTCGTCGGGGTTCGACCGCGCCATCTCGTAGACGGCGCCCTTGACGGAAAGCGCGAGCTCAGCGTTCGCCGCGCAGACGATCTGATTGGTCGACGTGATCGACCATTGTTGCGTCTGAGTCGCGGCAGGCCGCTCGATCGACAGCCTGCTTCCGTCCAGGGTCAACGCGCCGGAATCACCGCTGACCTCGTGGGTCACGATGTTGATGTACCGAGCGTTCTTGTTGTTCCACGAGCTGAATTTCCACAACTGCGGCCCGCGGCTGTGCGCGGTCATCGCGAGCGCCTCAGGGGGTCTACCGAGCTGCCGGAACGTCATGACCGGTCCGCCAGCGCCCTTGCTTCGTAAAAAGAAGTACTCGAGATAGTCAGACTGCGCTTCGGCGGAGGGCGTAGCGCCGACCGCAGTGCCGACCGCGAGAACCGGCACCCCGGCCGCACCAAACGCGGCGGCTGCGCCGCGTAGAAACCCGTCGCGCGAAATACTCATACACACCCTCCAGTTGCGATCGCGCTTCAATGGCAAGCGCTGCTCTTCCTATCGAAAGGGTAAGCTTCTTCTTTTCATTAAGTGCGCTCGTCGATCCAGTCGATCACGTCGGCGGTGACTTGGTCGCGGTTGGTCTCGTTGAGCATCTCGTGGCGGCCTTCGGGATAGAGGATCTCGCGTACGTCGCGCAGCCCGAGCCGCCGGTAGCGTTCGGTCAGCTCGGTCACGCCGGCGCCGTCCCGGCCGACCGGGTCGTGATCGCCGGCGAACAGCAGCACCGGGAGGTCGCGCGATAACCGCAATTCGTTCTGGCGCGTCCAGGCCTCACGCTCGCCGACGAGCATGTCGGTGAAGAAGCGATTCGAGGGCGGGAAGCCGCACCACGGGTCGTCGACGTACTTCTGCACCTCGGCCTCGTCGCGGCTGAGCCACTCAAAGCCGGTGCGCCCCGGCGCGAACGGCTTGTTGAAGCCGGCGAAGACCGCCTTGGCCAGCGGTGAGTGCTTGCGGGCGTTCGGGCCGATGGAGAGCAGCCGTGAAGCGATGATCCCCGCGTCGATCCCCGGAGCCGAGCCCGCGGTCCCCGACAGAATCAGACCAGCCAGCTCCTCGCGGCCATGGAGCTGCGCGAAGCGCTGGGCGAGAAACGAACCCATGCTGTGCCCGAAGAACACGACCGGGCGCCCAGGCTGCTCGGCCCGCGCCAGATCGACCACCTGGGCGAGGTCGTTCAGCATCCCGTTCCACCCGTCGGGGCCGGCCCAGCCCAGGTTCTCCTGGCCGCCGGCCGTTCGGCCATGGCCGCGCAGGTCGGGCGCGTAGACGGCGTACCCGCGCGCCGCGAGCGTTTCCGCGAAGCGCCCGTAGCGCGCGGAGTGCTCGGCCAGCCCGTGGGCGATCACGACGATCGCCCGCACCTCGCCGGCCGGCAGCCAGCGCCGCACGGAGACCTCCGTGCCCGCGTCGTTACGAAAGGTCAGCGTCGTGTCGGCCATCGTCCCCGCATTCGCCGACGACGAGCCGATCGACCTGGACGCCCAGCGCGGCGGCCAGCGCACCGAGCTGGCGCAGCCGCAGGTTCTGACGCCCCGCCTCGACGTTGGCGATCGAGGCGCGGCTGAGTCCCGTGCGCTCGGCAACCGCACGCTGCGTGAGCCCGGAGGTCGCCCGCAACGCACGAACCCGCGCGCCGATGCGCGTCAAGAACTCGCTGTCGCTCATCGGTATCGCCTCCTTTCGGTTCGCGGTCGCTACAGTAGGATTTGGAGCAGGCGCGGAGACTCGAACTCCGCTCCCCGGCTTGGTAGGCCGCCGCATCGCGATCTATGCTTCGCCTGCACGGGAGATGGAACACGAAGGAATGGCAAGAAAGAAAACGGGGGCCGGCTGCTGCCGGTCCCGTTCGCGTGCGAAGAGACTGCGGTCGAGCAGCTACGATGCGGTGACCCGCGGGGCGCCGGCTTCCGAATTCCAGCCGGAGCGCACCGCGCGCCAGCAGCTCGGCACGATGGGTGGCGGCAACCACTTCTGCGAGCTGTGCCTGGACGAGCACGGCGATGTCTGGCTCGTCCTGCACTCGGGCTCGCGTGGAGCGGGGAACCGGATCGGCACCACCTACATCGAGATCGCGCAGCGTGAGCTGCAGGATCGCGGTGTGACCCTGGCCGATCGCGATCTCGCCTACCTGAGCGAGCACACACCGTCCTTCGACGCGTACGTCGAGGCGGTGGGCTGGGCGCAGGAGTATGCGCGTCTCAACCGCGAGCTGATGCTCGAGCGTGCGCTCGATGCGCTGGCGCACCGCAATGTCGGGCTCCCGCACTTCGCGCGCGGCACGACCGTCGTGAACTGCCACCACAACTACGTTGCACGCGAACGGCACTACGGTGCCGACGTGTTCGTGACGCGCAAGGGTGCCGTTCGCGCCGGCCTGGGCGAGCTCGGTTTCATCCCCGGCTCGATGGGCGCGCGGTCGTTCGTCGTGCGCGGTCTGGGCAATCCGGCTTCCTTCCTGTCGTGCTCGCACGGCGCGGGACGCCGGCTCAGCCGCGGCGAGGCACGCCGGCGCCTGACGCTCGCGGATCTCGTGCGCGAGACCCAAGGGCGTCGAGTGCCGCAAGGACGCGGGCGTCCTCGACGAGGCACCGTCCGCGTACAAGGATGTGGACGCCGTTATGCGGGCGCAGCGGGATCTGGTGAAGATCGTGCACACGCTCCGCCAGGTCGTCTGCATCAAGGGTTAACGCTCCGCCGTGGGCCTCCGGGCCCACGGCACCTCGCGGGCCGGCCGCGTGCGGTTCTCTGGATCCCATTGTTCGGTTCGACTCCGAGGGCGGTCGTCGCTCGCGGCGACCGCGATGGGAAGGCCCGCACCACCAACTCGCCCGCGAGACCACGTCGTGACGTACGCCGTTTACGGGCCGGACGTTCGAGGTTCTCGCTCCTCAGCCGAACGACGCGCGCAAGCGCACTCCTCGAACACCACTCGCCCGCAGCCGGCGCTCGTCGCTCTTCTTTCATCGGAGGAGTTCGCGCCGTTTCCGATCGGGCGTGACGAGTCGGTCGGCTCCGTCGTCAAGCGGACCCGGGAGCTGGACTTCATGGGAACCGACTGCGCGCTACCGATGCTCTACGCGCTGGAGAAGCGACTGGCGATCGACCTGTTCGTGATCTACACCGACAACGAGACCTGGGCCGGGACGATCCACGCCGACGAGGCGCTGCGGCGCTATCGCGAGCGGACGGGGATCCGCGCCAAGCTCGTGGTGGTCGGGATGACCTCGACCGGGTTCACGATCGCCGACCCGAACGACGCCGGGATGCTCGACGTCGTCGGGTTCGACGCCGCCTCTCCGGCGTTGATCGCGTCCTTCGCGCGCGGCGAGTAAGCGGCAAGACGCTCCCGACATCGCGGATGTCGGGAGCGTTCTTGCATACAGGCAGGTACGATCCGCGTGCCTAAGGGCGTTCGCGTGCGTGAGCTGCTGCGCGACCGCGAGTTCTTGGCGTACTTTGCGGCCCGGCAGGGAGCGCAGCTCGCCTACAGCATCGAGACGGTTGCCATCGGCTGGCAGGTCTATGGACTGCGTCACCGCCCGCTCGACATCGGCCTGGTCGGGCTCGTGCTGTTCGTGCCGCAGTTGCTCCTCGCAATCCCCGCCGGTTCACTCGCCGACCGCTTCGATCGCCGGATCATCTGCGTCGCCTGTGCCTGCGGCGAAGTGGTGGCCGAGTTGGTGTTCGTCGGCTTGGTCCTGGCCGGCTCCCGATCGCTCGCCGTCAATCTCGCCGCCGTCGCGCTGATCGGTATCGCACACAGCCTCGGCGACCCCGCCGAGCGTGCACTGCTGGCGGGGATCGTGCGTTCGGAGCGCTTCGTCCGCGCGCAGGCGATGACCACCTCGGTCGGCGAGGTGGTGACGATCGTCGGGCCGGCCTTGGGCGGCGTCTTGATCGCGATCGGACTGCCCGTCGCGTTCGGAGCCGCGGCGGCGGCCTACGCGCTGGCCGCGCTCGCGTTCTCGTTCCTCGCTCCGCGGCCGACCGAGGAGCGGGCGCCCGAACCGGGGGCGGCGATCGCAGGCTTGCGGTTCGTGCTCCACCATCCGGTGATTCTGGGCGCCATCTCGCTCGATTTGTTCGCCGTGCTGTTCGGCGGGGCGACCGCGCTGCTGCCGGTCTACGCGACGCAGATTCTGCACGTCGGGCCGATCGGCTACGGCGCGTTGCGCAGCGCGCCGGCGGTCGGGGCGGCGCTGGTCGCCGCGTATCTGACCCGGCATCCGATCGCGCGCCGCGCGGGGCCCCTCTTGCTATGGTGCGTCGCCGGCTTCGGCGTGGCGACGATCGTGTTCGCCTTCTCGCACAACCTCGTGCTCTCGCTGCTGGCGCTGGCCGCGACGGGCGGCTTCGACATCGTCAGCGTGGTGATTCGGACGACGCTCGTGCAGCTCGATACGCCCAACGCGATGCGGGGGCGGGTCAGCGCGATCGAAAACATCTTCATCGGCGCCTCCTATCAACTGGGTGCCTTCGAGTCCGGCGTGCTGGCGGCGCTGGTCGGTACGGTCGCGTCGGTCGCGGTCGGCGGGGCCGCGACGCTGGCCGTCATCGGCCTGTGGGCGATCCTCTTCCCGGCGCTGCGCTCCTACGACCGCATCGGTGACCCAGAACGTGCAGCGGCGCCTGGCTACTGACACCACGATGTCAGGAGCGTCCTGGTAGGATCGGCTCCTATCGCTTCCGCTTCCGACGAGGAGACCCGATGCCCGAGACTGCCACCCGCGCGGCGACGACCGCTATCACCTGGTTCGAGATCCCCGCCGCGAACCTCGAGCGCGCCGTGCGCTTCTACGAAACGATCCTCGAGGTTCCGTTGCAGCGCATCGACTTCCAAGGGGAACCGATGGCGGTGTTTCCCTACGAGCAGCCCGGCGTGGGCGGCTGCCTGGTACAAAGCGAGCACCCCAGCCCGCACGGAACGCTGGTCTTCATCAACGTCGATGGCCGGCTCGACCGGACCCTGGAGCTCGTCGAATCGGCCGGCGGCCGGATCGCGACCCCGAAGGTCTCGCTCGGGCCGATCGGGTGGGCCGCCCACGTCATCGATTCGGAAGGGAATCGGGTCGGTCTCCACTCCAAGTCCTGAGGCATGCGCCGCGCCGACCGCCTGTTCACGATCGTCCTGCTCTTGCGGGGCGGTCGGCGCGTCACGGCCCGTCAACTCGCCGACCGGCTCGAAGTCTCCGAGCGCACGATCTATCGGGACGTCGACGAGCTCACCCTGTGCGGCGTCCCGATCGAAGGCGAGGCCGGCCGCGGCTACCGGCTCCCGCAAGGCTTCGAGATTCCGCCGTTGATGTTCGAGCGGCACGAGATCGAGGCGCTGGTCGTCGGCGCGCGGCTGGTCGAAGCGTGGTGCGGTCCGGGTTTGGCGGCCTCGGCACGCTCAGCGCTGGCGCGCATCCGCGGCGTCGTCCCGGCCGAACTGATCGGGCAGGTCGACGACGCTCGCGTCTACGCACCGCGTTTCGGGAAGAACGCCGCCGCTTCGTACTTCGATCTCGTCCATCAGGCGATCGGCCAACACCGGAGCCTTGCGATCGACTATGCCGGCGAGGACGGATCCGCCAGCAACCGCACGATCCGGCCGCTCGGCCTCTACTTCTGGGGCAAAGTTTGGACGCTAGCCGCCTGGTGCGAACTGCGGGTCGACTTCCGCAGTTTTCGGCTCGACCGCATCGTCGCCGTGCGACTCGGCGAGACGTTCGCCGACGAAGACGGCAAGACGCTCGACGTCTACCTCGCCCGCGCGCGCGCCAACGCTCAGGCCGAAACCCGGTAAACGCGGATCGCGCGCCCGAAGCTGAACGCGACGAAGCCGAACGCCCCTGCCATCAGCGCGAAGAGCGCCGAGTTGAGCGCCAGTTCGCCGATGCCCTCACCGTGGAGCAGCGCGCGCGCGGCGAACCGCAGCGCGATCGCGATGACCCAGACGACGATCGTTTTCCACGACCCCTGCGCCAGCACCGCGGGCTGGGCGGCCTTGGGCGCCGGCGCGAAGGTCGTGAAGCGGATGACGAGCGCCCCGACGACGAGGCCGATCAGCACGCCGACAGCCACCGAGAGCAGGAGCGTGAGCGCCTGCGGCTCCGTCTGCAGCGACTCATAGCCGACCAGGAGCGCCAGGACCGCGAATAGACCCGGCCGTCCCCACAGGGTGCGCGCCCGCACGACCTGGGGGCGCAGCTCGCGAAAGGCGAAGCGCAGGACGATCAGCGCGACGATCGCGACCGAGAACAACGTGGTGGTCGCTGCCGAATTCCCGCTCATGGACCCCCTCCGAGATAGGCGGCGCGCACCGCGTCGCTGGCTTGTAGGTCTTGCGCCGAACCGCTGTATGCGATTCGCCCGACTTCCAGGACGTACCCGCGGTCCGCGACCGCCAGCGCCTGCCGCGCGTTCTGCTCGATCAACAAGATCGTCGTCCCGCTCGCGCTGATCTCGCGGATCACCGCGAAGATCGTCTGCACCAGCATCGGCGCCAGTCCCAGCGACGGCTCGTCGAGCAGCAGCAGCCGCGGCCGTGACATCAGCGCGCGGCCGATCGCGAGCATCTGCTGCTCGCCGCCCGACATCGTCCCGGCCTTCTGCGCGTAGCGCTCGCGCAGCCGCGGGAACACGGTCAGGACGCGCTCGGTGTCGGCGGCGATCTCGGCCTTCGAGCGCCGCGTATAGGCGCCCAGCTCGAGGTTCTCGCGAACCGTCATGCGCGGGAAGACCCGCCGTCCTTCGGGCGCGTGACCGATCCCGGCGCGCACGATCGCGCTGGCTGCGAGACCAGCCAGCACGCGACCGCCGAAGCGGATCGTCCCGGCGGCCGGGCGGAGCAGGCCGCTGATCGCGCGCAGCGTGGTCGTCTTCCCCGCGCCGTTGGCACCGATCAACGTCACGACCTCGCCTTCGTCGACCGCCAGCGAGACGTCGTGCAGCGCGGTGACACGCCCGTAGCGCGCGACCAGCCCCTCGACCTCGAGCAGCGCCACTAGGCCGGCGCTCCCAAGTACGCCTCGATCACGCGTGGATTGGCCCGCACCTCCGCCGGCGTCCCCTCGGCGATGCGCTCGCCGTGGTCGAGGACGGTGATCCGCTCGCTCAGCTCCATCACCAGCCCCATGTCGTGCTCGATCAGGAAGATGGTGGCACCCCGCTCGCGGATGCGCCGGATCAACCCGATCAGATCGTGCTTCTCGTTGTGGTTGAGTCCGGCGGCCGGTTCGTCGAGCAGTAGCAGCTTGGGCTGCGAGGCCAGCGCGCGCGCGATCTCGAGCCGCCGCTGCAACCCGTACGGGAGGTTGCGCGCCGTCGTCTGCGCCTCGCGCTCCAAGCCGACGAAGCGGAGCAGCTCGAACGCCCGCTCGGCGGCGACCCGCTCTTCCCGGCGCTGGCGCGGCGTGTGGAGCAGATCGTCGACCAGATGCGAATGCAGCCGCGCATGCTCGCCGGCCAGCACGTTGTCGAGCACCGACATGAACGAGAACAGCCGAACGTTCTGGAACGTGCGCGCGATGCCGAGCGCGGCGATCGTGCCGGTCGAGCGCCCGAGCAGCGAGACGCCGTCGAAGACGATCCGCCCGGCGCTGGGCCGGTAGATCCCCGTGATCAAGTTGAAGACCGTCGACTTGCCGGCCCCGTTGGGGCCGATCATCGCGACGATCGATCCGGCGTCGAGCGCGAAGTCGAGGTCGCCGACCGCGACCAACCCGCCGAAGCGCTGGGTGACGTGCTCGAGCGAGAGGAGCGGCATCAGGGCGACGCCTCCGCGTAGAGCTCCTGCTCGCGTGCCCCCGCCGTCGCGTCGTCGTCGGCCGCGTGTAGCTCGGCCTTGCGCTGCCGGCTCGGTAACAGGCCCTCCGGCCGAAACAGCATCATCATGACCAGGATCACGCCGTAGATCAGGAAGCGCGAGCCGGTCAAGTCGATGTGCAGCCAGCTCGAGCTTTGCGGCAACACGAAGCGGTCGAGGAACGAGATGACCAGCGACCCGACGATCACGCCCGGGATGTTGCCCATCCCGCCCAGCACGAGCATCGAGAGGATCGCCACGCTGACGTTGAACTGGAACTGGTCGGGCGAGACCAATTGCAGCTTCGCCGCGTACGCGCAGCCGGCCAGACCGCTGAACGAGGCCCCGATCGAGAACGCGGCGAGCTTGGTCGCGGTCGTGTTGATCCCCATGTGCGCCGCGGCCAACTCGTCCTCGCGGATCGCCATCCACGCGCGCCCCAAGCGGCTGGTGCGCAGGTTGTTCGCCAACCACACGGCCAGCGCGATCAAGACCAGGATCAGCAAGTAGTACGGCAGCGCGTTGAGGCCGAAGCGATAGCCGAAGAGCACCGGCTGGTCGAGCGGGCCGATCCCGTTGGGGCCGCCGGTCCATTGGGTGAGGTTGAGGAACGTCTGCGGGACGATCTCGCCGAACCCCAGCGTGACGATCGCCAGGTAGTCGCCGCGCAGCCGCAGGGTCGGCGCGCCGAGCAGGATCCCGAACAGCGCGGCGATCCCCGACGCCAAAAACAGCAGCAACCAGAACGGGAGATGGATACCTAATTGTGGCGAGGCGAGCAGCGCGAACGCATAGGAGCCGATCGCGAAGAAGGCCGCGTAGCCGAGGTCGAGCAGGCCGGCGAAGCCGACCACGATGTTGAGGCCCAGCGCGAGCAGGACGAACGCGCCGGCGTCGGCTAGGAAGTTGGTGAAGGCGCCGTTGCGCACGATCAGCGGCAGCACGATCGCCGCCGCAAAGATGAGTACGACGTTGCGCAGCGCCGGCGGCACGATCACACTTTGTTCGGCAACGACTCGCCGAGCAGTCCGGCGGGCCGGAAGATCAAGACCAGCACCAGGACCGAGAAGACGACCACGTTCGACCACTCGTCGCTGATGAACTGGGTCGTCAGCGCCTCGATCAGCCCGATCAAGAAGCCGCCCAGCATCGCACCGGCCAAGTTGCCGATGCCACCCAGGACCGCGGCGGTGAAGGCCTTGAGCCCGGCAGCGAAACCGTTGAAGAACCAGGTCGAGCCGTAGTAGACACCCGAGACGAAGCCGGCGGCACCGGCCAGCGCCGAGCCGATCAGGAACGTCAGCGCGATGGTGGTGTTGATGTCGATCCCCATCAGTTGCGCCGCGTCGCGATCCTGCGCGGTCGCGCGCATCGCCTTCCCCAGGCGCGTATTGTAGACGAACGCCTGGAGTGCGATCATCATGACGACGGCGAGCAGGACGACCAGGATCTGCTTGGCCTGAATCGTGACCGAGCCGGCGACGAAGGCCGGGTTCGGGACGACGTCGGGAAACGGGATCGGCGAAGGCCCGCGCCAGTACTGCATGAGGTTCTCGAGGATGAACGACATCCCGATCGCGGTGATCAACGGCGCGAGCCGTGGCGCGTTGCGCAGCCGCCGGTACGCCAGCCGCTCGATCAGCACGCCGACGATCCCACACAGCAACATCGCGCCGGCGATCGTCACCAGGACGACGACGACCAGCGTCGGACCCGTCACCACGCCGGTCACGCCAAGCAGCCCCAAGATCGCCAGCGAGAAGAACGTCCCCAGCGTGTAGACGTCACCGTGCGCGAAGTTGATCAGCTCGATGATCCCGTAGACCATCGTGTACCCGAGCGCGATGAGCGCGTAGATGCCGCCCAGCGAGATCCCGTTGACGAGCTGCTGGAGGAAGACGTCCACCTCAGCTCACGTTTTGAGCGTGAGCTGGGAGACGGTGACCGGTTTGCCGTGTACGACTTGCTTGAGGGTCAGGATGGGCGCGGTCGTGTCGCCGTTCGCATCGAAGCCGACCGTCCCGATCGGCGAGGCGAACCCGGTCGTCGCCGCGACGTTTTTGAGCACGGCCGCGCGCGTCGGGGTGGTCCCGCCGTCGTCCGTGATCGCCCTGGCGATCGCGGCGATCTCGATCATCGCGGCGGTGTACGCGTTGGCCGAATAGGCGCCGATGTCGCTCTTGAACCGGGCGCGGTACGCCGCGATGAATGTTTGTGCCGAGGGCAACTTCGCCGCGTCGGGGGCCGCCAGACTGTAGTAGGTATGGTTGGCCATCGGACCGGCGACCTTGAGGAACTCCGTCGTGCCGATCCCGTCCCCGCCCATGTACGGGACGGCGGCCATGCCGACGTCGGCCATCTGCAGACGCACCAGCGCGCCGCCGGTCGAGACGTCGCCGCCGTAGAAGACGGCGTCGGGTTGCAGCGTCTTGGCCTTGGTGAGCAGCGCCTTGAAATCTTGCTGGTTGGCGGTGATGTGGTCGTGGCCGAGGATCGTCCCGCCGAGTGCGCGGAACGCCGGATCGAACACGTCGGCCAGCCCCTTGCCGTACGTCTCGTTGTCGTCGATGACGTAGATCTTCTTCCAGCCCAGCCGCTGGGCGAACTGCGCCAGCGCCGTTCCCTGCCGGCTGTCGCGCGTGCAGACGCGGAAGTAGGCGATCGTGTCGGGATGCGAGGACCGCAGCGCCTTGGCGTCGTCGCCGATCGTCAATTTGTCGTTGGTGTTGGACGGCGAGATTTGCGCCAGCCCGGCGTCGTTGGTGAGCGGGATCTCGGCCTTGGCGACGTTGGAGTTGTACGGACCGACCATCGCCAGCACGGCCGGGTCGGCGATGAACGTCTTGACGTTCTGTGCCCCGGCCGCCGGGTCGTGCTTGCCCTGGACCGAGTCGTCGAGGACGATCGACGTCAGCTTGAACTTGCCGCCGGCGAAGCCGCCCGTGTTGGCCTGCTCGACGGCCAAGATCGCACCGTTGGCGGTCGGCACCCCGACCGCGGCGTCGGCTCCGTTCAGCGGCAGATCGATGCCGATCTCGATCGTCGGGACGCCGCCGGACGAGCTGGTGCCGGACGACGAGCCGGAGCAGGCGGCCAGGGCGGCAGTCAAGCCGGCCACGACGGCGGCGCGGAGAATCGGTGACCAACGCATGTGCGACTCCTAGAGCAAGCCGGAGCGAGTTGGGCCCAAGTACGCCCGGGCAGACGGGCCGCCCTGCGGTCGCGTGTCAGGACGAGGGCAGGGTGATTTGGTCGACCGTGTGCGGCGTCCCGCCGACGATCCGCACCAGGCTGAGGACCGGTGCGGTCGTGTCCCCGTTCGCGTCGAAGCCGACGACGCCGATCGGCGTTTGCAGCCCATGCGTCGTGGCGACCGCGTGCAGCACCTCGGCGCGGGTCGGCAGCGTGCCGCCGCCGGCCTCGATCGCCCGGCCGATCGCGGCGATCGCGACCTGCGCCGCCGTGTAGGCATTGGCGCTGTAGGGCCCGACCGGGCTGCCAAAGCGCTTGCGGTAGGCGGCGACGAACGCGCGGGCCGAGGGGAGCTTCGTCGCGTCGGGCGCGGCGACGCTGTAGTAGGTGCCGTCGGCCATCGGGCCCGCGACGTCGAGGAACGATTGGTCGCTGATCCCATCGCCGCCCATGAACGGCACCGCGCGCAATCCGACGTCGGCCATCTGCCGGCGGATCAGCCCGCCGCCGGTCGACGTCGTGCCGCCGAAGAACACGGCCTGCGGCCCGAGCGCCTTGGCTTTGGTGAGCAACGCCTTGAAGTCTTGCTGGTTCGCGACGATGTGGTCGCGTCCGACGATCTGCACGCCCAGCCGGCCCGCTTGCGCGACGAAGACGTCGGCCAAGTCCTTCCCGTACGTCTCGTTGTCGTCGACGACGTAGATCCGCTTCCAGCCCAGCTGGTGCGCGAAGCCGGCCAGCGCCGCGCCTTGACGGCTGTCGCGCGTGCAGACGCGGAAGAACGCATTGATATCGGGATGCGCTTCGCGCAAGGCGGCGGCCTGAGGCCCGACGGTCAACCCGTCGCTGACGGTCGAGGGCGCGATCTGCGCTAGGCCGGCGTCGTTGGTCAGTGGGATCTCGGACTTGGCGACGTTGGAGTTGAACGGCCCGACCATCGCCAGCACCGCGGCATCGGCGATAAACGTCTTGACGTTCTGCGCGCCGGCCGCTGGGTCGTGCTTTCCCTCGACGGCGTCGTCGAGTAGCTCGGGTTTGAGCGTGTACCGGCCGTGCGCGAAGCCGAGCGCATCGGCTTGCTCGATGGCGAGGATCGCGCCGTTCGCCGTCGGACGCCCATCCGATGCGTCGGCACCGCTGAGCGGGAGATCGATCCCGATCGCGATCGTCGTTGCGCCCGCGTTCGCGACCGGCGCGGCGCTGGGAGCCGGTGTGCTCGATGCACCCGGCGAGGACGACGAGCACCCGGCGAACAACAGGACGAGTGTCACCACGAATGCTCGGCCGAGAACGGCGATCATGGAGCTCTGCCTACGCCGCCCCTCGGCCGGAGCCCCTCCCAGGGAGCTCGCGCGGGCTCCGCGAACGCCGCTTTCGCCCCGCAGCCCGCCGCGACGATCGCCGGCGAGAAGGAGCGACCATGACGCGCTGGCACCGTCTCCTCCTGTTCGGAATGTGCGCTCTGTTGCTGCCCATCCCGGCGTTCGCGCAAGGTGAGGTCCGCATCCGACAAACGGACGGCACGAGCAAAACCTATCCCGGCGTGCGCATCACCGAAGCCGGCGACACGATCACCTTCGCCCTGCCGAGCGCGGACCACCGGTTGATCGTCGGCGCGACACACTGCACCCGTGAGAACGGCCTGCGCGTCTGCTCCGGGACTGACCTGTGGTTCGACCGGTACGGCGTGAGCGAAGAGTTGCAGATCACGAAGGGCTACGTCTTCATCAACGACACGCGCCACGTGCTGCACCTCGCGCGCTCACGCGTGGACCTGAGCCCGAACACGCTGTTGGTCGAGATTCTGACCAAACACGGCACGTACATCACGGGACGCGGCGCGGTCGATTCGACCGGTGCCCCGTAGGAGGAGCGCCAGGATGCGTTCGGTGACGACCGGTTGGGCGCTGCGCACGTTCGGTGCGGCTGCGCTCGCGTTCGGGCTCCTCGCCGCGGCCCCGCCCCCTCACACGGGCGGCGGCGCGCCGCCGCACGTTGGCGGCGGCGCTGGTGGTGGCCCGCGGACCGTCGCGGCGCCGCGCGCACCCCAGCCGGTGCAACGTCAGGCGCCCGTCCGGCCCGGCTTCGACCTGCACGAAGACACCGGAAACAGCGGGCGCGTCCCCTTCACGCAGCCGGCCGCACCGGCGCAACGGGCCCCGCAGCCGATCGCGCGCACCGTGCCCAACCTGCATCGCTCCATCGTGACGAATCCACGCCACCACCCCAACTGGGGTTGGCACGGCGGCAACCCGTGGGTGCCCGTGCTCACCTTCTGGGGTGGCGCGTTCTGGGGCGACTACGCCCTCGGCGACATCGGCGCGCAGTACCCGCTGTACTTCGTTCCGGTCGCGCCGAACAGCCCGGGCGCGCAACTGCTGAGCGACTACGGCCTCACGCAAACCAACTGCAACGCCGACAATCTGGTCGTCATCGACGGACCCGACGGCAGCGTGATCTGCGCCTACCCGAACAACCTCGTCGGCCCCGGCACCTACACCGTCGACCCGTCGACCCTCACGCTCGAATCGGTCTGAGGCGCGCACTGGCATGTTTCATCCGCACTCGTACCGGGTCGGCGACCACGTGAAGCTCACCCGCGCCCTCGCGAACGACGAAGGCACGTTCGAAGCAGGCCACGAGTTCGAGATCACCGCCCTGTACGAGCGCCACGGCGTCCCCCTCTACGACCTGCGCGATCGCGACCTGAACCTGCTCACGGAAGTCCCCTTCGAAGATCTGTCTTGGGACTCGCCGGGCTAGAGGCGGCGCGCCGCAACCGCTAGCCCGGCGCGGATCGCCTCGGGCGTCGGGGGACAGCCGGGGACGAAGATCGTCGCGCCCAACTCGATTCCGGCGCCCTCGCCGGCCGACGGAGCGCCGGCCCAGGGACCGTCGCCGGCCGCGCAGTCACCGACCGCCAGCACGATGCTGGGCCGCGGCACGGCGTCGAGCGTCTCGCGGCTCGGCTCTCGCATCGCTTCGGTCATCGGCCCCGTCACGGTGATCACGTCGGCATGCCGCGGCGATGCGACGATGTCCCACCCGTCCCGCGTGATGTCGTAGAAGGCGGAGTTGAGGGCGCTCATCTCGTGCTCGCAACCGTTGCAACTGCCGCACACCAGGTGCCGGATACCGAGCGACTTCTTGAAGCTCATCGTAGTCTACCGATCGACGCACGCGTAGCAGAGGTTGAAGCTCTTGTTCACGAGCGGGAAATCCGGCACGATGTTGCCGTCGATCGCCTGCGCGACGAGCGGCCAATTCCGGTACGAGGCGGAGATGACGTGCACTCGCTCGATGCGCCCGCGCCCGTCGAGGTGGACCGCCACGGTCTCGGCGCCCCGCGGCCCCTCCACGACGCCGATCGCCGTACCCGCTACGAGCATGACCGCCTGCGCCGGCGGCGGCGGGGCAGCACCGAGTTGCACCAGCGCCGCGTGAAGGAGCTGGAACGATGCGGCGATCTCTTCGCGCTTCACCCGGCAGCGGGCGAACGCGTCGCCGCTGGTGTCATGCGCTACACGCGTCGGCCCGGATCGATATGCGCCATAGGGCGCGAACGTGCGAACGTCGAGCTTCCCTCCAGCCGCACGATGCGCCGGGCCGACGGCGCCCAGCGCGTGCGCCGTCTCGTAAGCGACGATCCCTGTGTGGCGCCAGCGCGAGATGAGCGAGGTGTTTGCGAACAGTCGCTCCAGGTAGGCCTCCACGTCGACCTCGACCGCACGCAACCCGGCACCGAGCTGCTGCGGATCGCGCAGCGTCGTCTCGCTCACGCCGCCCGGGACGATCGCGTCGAACAGGAGGCGATGACCGGTGGCAAGCTGGCACAGCCGCATCACCCGCTCCTTCAGCGCCATCCCGCGCGCAAAGCCCGGCCCCCAGCCGGCGCCCGCCGCGCTCGCGGCAAGGTCGCCCAGGTGGTTGTAGACCCGCTCCAGCTCCGCCACGATGAGCCGAGCGAGGTCTGTGCGGACGTCGATCTCGACCTTCGCCAGCTCTTCGAGCGCTCGCGCGTAGGCGAACGAACGCGCCGCGCTACAGCCGCCGCAGATGCGCGCCACGAGTCGCGCCGCGTCGAGTGCTTCCATGCGCTCCAGCAGCCGCTCGACGCCACGATGTGAGTACGACAGCTGCGTATCGAGATGCACGATCGTCTCGCCACCCGAACTGATGGTGAACCGTCCCGGCTCGATGATCCCGGCATGAACAGGTCCCACCACCATGTGCATCACGCCGACCCCGTTCGCCACGACCGCCGACGGCATCACACCGTCGCGCCAGCGCAAGGGGCGATCGTCGGGCAGATGCTCGACGTGAACGCCCCACTCGTCCTGCATCTCACGCTCGTCCCACGCCACCATCGGAAAGACGCCGGAGAAGGCCGGCGTTCGGCGCGTCGCATCCAGGCGGCACGAGATCGCGTATCCGTGCCGTCCGTCCAGGAACAGGTAATGGACGCCTTCAGCGCAGGCGTAGGCGCCCAGCGGCACGCTCTCGCCGCCGCCGAACGCCACGCTCACGCGCGACGCGAACGACTCGGGGTCGACCCATGCGCGGGGTTCGTTCACGGCGCGACGCCGATCGCCGACGCGGTCGCCTGGAACGACGCACCAAGCGCGCTCCACGGCAACGCGCTGAGGCTCACGGCACCGACAAGCGCGAGCGCCGTCGCGACGGTCGCGAGCCGAAGGCCAGCCGTTCCCGGCAGCGCGAGGATCGCGCCGACGGCGGAGCCGGCCGACCAGCCCGACTCCGACCTGCCGCCCTCGCCGGAAACTCGTCGCTGATCCGATTCGATCGCGATCGCCGTGCGAGAGATCGCCGCGAAGGCGAGCGCGACGCCGACGAGCCCGAGACAGAGCGGCAGCCACCGGTGCGCCGCGATGCCCGCCAGTACCATGAGCAACTCGCTGACGAAGAGCGCAAATGGCGGCATCCCCGAGAGCGCCGTCAACGCGACGAGCAACAATCGTCCCGAACGCCCCCTGCGCCACAGCGCGTGCAGGTCGCCCAGGGCGGTCGTGCGCTGCTCCTGTTGCACCATCCCCGCGGCGAAGAATGCCGCCGACTTGGTGAAGGCGTGCGCGACGACGTGGAGCAACGCCGCGAGGAAGCCGAGCGGTCCGCCAAAGCCCAGCGCGAGGGCGACGATCCCTGCGTGTTCGACCGTGGAGTATGCGAGCATTCGCTTCAAGTCGCGCTGGGTGAGCATGGTCATCCCCGCGACCACCGTCGAAAGCGCTCCCAACCAAACGAGCAGGGTTTGGAGAAACGGCGCCACTCCCAGGGACACGCCGACCGCGAGCGTGCGGATGATCGCGTAGAGCGCGCACGAGACGAGCACCCCCGAGAGCAGCGCGCTGACCGGGGCGGGCGCCTTGGAGTGCGCGTCGGGGAGCCAGGCGTGCATGGGGACCAGACCGGCCTTGGTCGCAAACCCGATCAGCATGAGCGCCGTCGCGAGGCGCGCGAGCGGGGGCACGGCCGCCGGTGCGTGACCGGCGATTGCGGACCAGGAGAGGGCCTGGGCTGGATTGAGTCCGATCGCGGTCGAGACGTGCGCGAGCAGCACGATGCCGAGTAGCGCAAATCCGATCCCGACGCTGCACAGCACCAGATATTTCCAGGCCGCCTCCAACGCCGCCGCTTCGGCGCTGAACCCGACGAGAAACGCCGTCGCCAGCGTCGTCGCCGAGATCCCCAGCCACAGCGAGGCAAAATTGTCCGCCAGCACGACTACCAGCATCGTGCTCCAAAACGCACCGACGAGCAGGAAGTAGACCGACTTGCGAGACCAGATCGCCCTCCCGACACCCCAATCGAGCGAGAACGTCGCGGCCGAGTAGACCGTCGCAAGCAGGCCGAGGACCGATACGATTCCGGCGAACAGGAGCGAAAGGCGGTCGACCGTACCGATCAGCGTGATCGGCAGCACGGCCGCGGCTCCCGAGAGCACGATGCGCGCATACCGCCGCATATCTCGATCGCGGAATACGATCGTGATCGCCGCAGCCAACACCGGAGCAACGATCACCCAGACGATCATCCGCGTAGCTTCCTCAGTGCATCGACGTCGAGCAACGGATTGTGCGCGAGGATGGAGCGCACCAACAGCAGTCCGATGCACGTCACCAGCAGTGCGTCGAAGGCTGCACCGAGCTCGATGAATTCCGGCAGCATCGGTGCGATCACGACCCCGGCCTGCGTGACCGCGACGCCGAGCACGAGCAGGCCGATCATCTGGCCAAGCAAGCTGCGATGGACGATGAGCATCCCGATCCCGCAGAGGACGACGTACCCAATCATCTCGCGTAGCGGCACGACGGAGATCCCGGCCATCGACGGGGCGCGCGCCAGCGCTTCAGAAAGGACGGCGAACGCGACGACGAGCAGCAGCCGCGCCGGCATCGCGATCGACGGTCGGAGGTCGCCGGCCGTCGGATTTGCCCGTAGAAAGAGCACGATGAGCAATGGCGTCACGACGAGCTTGAGTACCGACGCGGTACTGAAAAAGGCGAGCGTCATCGCTGATCCCGAGGCCAACGGAGCTGCGAGCGCGCTGCCCATGATCGCGAGAACCAGATAGGCCGCGAGCACCGGTCCGGTCCGGCCGCTCAGGAGGAAGACCGCGCCCGCGATCAGCACGACGAGGTCGACGATCACGCGGGCACACCCAATGCGCGCACCACGATGCCGGTCGCAGCCAAGATAAACGCCGTGGCGAGGATCTGCGGGACCTCGAACAGGCGCAACTTCGCAAACAGCGTCTCGACGATGCTGATCCCGATTGCCAACGCCACGATCCAGGGCAGGTGCATCCACCACGCCGGCCCACCGGGTAGCAGGACGGCGCCGAGCACGAGAAAGCTCAATTGGCGAACGTACGTGGCGAACTGGAGCATTGCCAGTTGCCAACCCGCGTACTCGATCGCCAATCCCTCATGGATCATCGTCAGCTCGTAGTGCGTGTCTTGATCGTCGATCGGGACACGCGCCGTCTCCGCGAGCAGGACCAGGAAGAAGGCGGTGAACGCGAGCATTGCGGCCAGTCCGAACGGAGCCTCGAGCAAGGCCGACAGGTGCGTACCTCGGCCGAGCACCGCAGCGCCGAGCAGCGCCAGCAGCAGCGTCGGCTCGGCGAGGCTGCTGAAGGTCATCTCCCGACTCGCCGCCATCCCGGCGAAGGAACTGCGTGTGTCGAGTGCGGCGAGCGCGAGCACGAAGCGCCCAACGGCGAGCAGGAAGACGAGCGCAACGACATCGACGATGGCATCGAGGCCGCGGGAGACCGAAGCGAGTGGCAACACAGCCGCGAACGTCAGCGCGACGCCGAGCACGATCCCAGGCGCCATCAGCGGGAGTGGCGATACGCCTTCCGGGAGCAGCGCTTCTTTCGACCACAGCTTGGCGAGATCGCGATAAGGCTGAAACGGCGAGGGGCCGGGGCGCCCCTGCAGATTCGCGCGCAGCCGCTTCATCGCTCCCTGCACGAACGGGGCCAGCACGGCGATGGCGACGACTTGGAGCACGACCGGCATCAGCGCGCCATCACGACGACGATCAGCAGCGCCGTAAGGGCGTACGCGACGTACAGTCGCAGGCTGCCACTATGCAGGGCACGCGAGCGTCGAGCGAGCCGCAGTGTGACTACGGCGAAGCGGCGCGACCATTCATCGATGAGATCGCGACTCTCCGTACTGTAGAGTATCTGCTGCGGAAACCAGCGCGATCCCGATGTGTATTGGCGCAGCCGCTCGGGGAAGAGCACGAAGCCGAAGATCGTCCGCAGGGGCTTCGAGAATGCCGTCGCCGTGTATTGCGCGGACGGCGTGACCGGCGACCCACAAGTCCAGGTCGACACGGCACGCACGCCGCGCCGGCGTGCCAGGGCGAGCGCGTAGAGTGCCCCCACGAGTGGGAGGATCGCCAGCGTCGCGGGGAGCACCGGCAGCGGCGCCGTCGCCAGCGGCACCGCCCCGAGCAGCAGCGCGGCCACCCGCGCCAGCGGCGCCACGGCGAGCATCGGAACCAGCCCGAACACGAGGCAAAGCGCCGCCAGCAGACTCATCGCCACAGTCGATCCGCTGAACCGCTCGCGGACCGGCGCCGACCCGGTTCGGTCTCGGCTGGCGCCCAAGAAGACGACGCCGAAGGCTTTGACGAAGCAGGCCGCGGCGAGCCCGCCGGTGAGCGCCAAGCCAGCGATCGCGATCAACAGCACGATCTTCGTCGCGGCATCGCCAACCGAGATGCCCGCGACGAGACCTTGCAAGGTGAGCCATTCGGAGGCGAACCCGTTGAACGGCGGCATCGCGGTGATCGCGGCGCAACCGATCAGGAAGAGCGGCGCCGTCCACACCAGGCTGCTCCAGAGACCACCGAGTCGCTCGAGATCGACGGTCCCTTCGATGTCGCCGACGACCCCCGCCCCAAGAAAGAGCAGCGCCTTGAACAATCCGTGGTTGAGCGCGTGAAAGAGCGCCGCGACGAGTCCCAGCGCGGCCAACGGGGCGTTCCCGGCGGCTCGACCCACCAGAGCGACGCCGATCCCGATCACGATGATGCCGACGTTCTCGACCGAGCTGTAGGCCAAGAGGCGTTTGAGATCGTGCTCGACGAGCGCATAGAGCACGCCCGCGACCGAGCTGACGACGCCGATGAGAATCACGGCGATCCCCCACGTAGCCGGCCCGGGCGCTGCTAGTTCGAAAGCGACGAGGAGCAGGCCGTACAGGGCCACCTTGAGCATCGCGCCCGAGAGCAGCGCCGATGCGCCGGCCGGTGCAACCGGGTGCGCACGCGGGAGCCAGAAGTGCAGCGGCAAGAGCCCCGCTTTCGAGCCGAACCCGAGCAGGGCGAGGGCGAAGACCGCGTTTCGGATGCCGGGTGAGAGCTGACCGGCGGCGCTGCGGATCGCCGCAAAGGATGTATCGCCCGCGTGGAACGCTAGGAGCGCTAGTGCGACCAGAACGCAAAACGCGCCGGTCTGCGCGACGATCAGATAGACGAGCGCGGCTCGACGCACGTCGCGCCGTTCGTGGTGGGACGCGACGAGGAACACCGAGGTCAACGACATGAGTTCCCACGCCACGAAGAAGACCGTGACGCTGCGCGCGACCAGGACGAGCAGCATGGCGCCGGTAAAGGCCGCGATCAGCAACGCGTCGACCGGCCGCCCCCGCTGCGTGCTCCAGCTCGCAATCGCGATTCCCAGGATGGCGACGATCGCGCAGAACGGCGCCGCCAGGGGCGTGACGCCGAGCACGAGCGTCAGCGCTGGAATCGGGCCCGTCAGCGACCCCAACGCGAAGACCCCGTGGTGGTCGAACCCAACGCCGAGCACCGCCAGCCAACCGGCGAGCAGCGCGACGAGAGCAAGAGCGACGACGCCGGCAGAACGGAGCATCGGCTAGGTCAAGATCCTAGTCTCCCTCGGTTGGATCACCGCGAGGCCTCGAGCACCACCGAAACCGCAAACGTGACGGCTCGCCCACGGTCAGTTCCCCATCCCGAAGCGCATCGATGCGCGCGTGCGCAGCTTTTCTTTGCAGAACCGAGTAACAGCTTACTTGCGGCGAGCCTCTCCGCCCTTGAGCGATCGAAGGGCCAGGTTCTTCGCACCGCTCAGAGGTTACTGAGGGTCGTATTCGGGCACCCAGAGTGAGAATATGCTGAGACGCACGCGGGTTGTCGCCTTGGGTTCCTGTCTCTTCTTGGCAGGTGCTTCGCTTGCTTCATGTGGTGGCGGCGGCGGTTCATCACCGGCCGTTCAGGCAACGCCGACGCCGACACCGGCGCCACTGCTCGGTGGTGCATGCGCCGGCTTTTCACGTCGTATGAGTTCGGTGAACCGCACAGCGGCAACGAACGCCAGTGGTGCAATCAATCCGAATCGCCTGTATGTCACCTATCGGGCTTCGGCTTCGGCTCGCGCATCACAGAGCATCGATAAGAGCATCGGTGCGACCCGGGCGGTGGATTTCGGCGTCCAAGGCGGACAGGGCAGTCGCTTGCTCAACCTTGCGCCGGGAACGAACTCGGCCGCGGCGGTGGCCACGCTACGCCAGAATCCGGATGTCCTCGCCGTTTCTCCAACGCACTACCGGTCGATCAGCGCGAACCCGGTTGACGTCGTCAACGATCCGTTTTCGGATCCCGTGGACCAATGGTATCTGTATATCACCAAGACCAACGGCACGGGGGGCGCCTGGGCGACGACGCACGGCTTGTCGACGATCGCCATCGCCATCATCGACACCGGCGTTGACTTCACGAACTCCGACCTGACGGTCGACTATGAAGAAAGCGTCGTGAATGGCGTCACGAGCGCGGCCACGGGGGCGGCACAGGATACGAACGGCCACGGCACCAACGTCGCCGGCCTCGCTGCGGCAGCCGCCAACAATGGGTATGGATTCGCCGGCGTCGGTTATTCGACGCATCTGCAAGCGTACCGCGTCTTCCCGCAAACAACGGCGCAGAGCGACTGCCAACAAGCCGACACCGGCGATGAGGCACAAGCAATCCGCGACGCGGTCGCTCACGGCGCAGCCGTCATCAATATCAGTTTAGGTTCGGGCGCATCAAGCGGCGCCGACCCGGTCGAACAAGCAGCCGTCGCATTTGCGATCGCGAGTAACGTGTCGGTCGTTGCCGCAAACGGTAACGAATTCGGCCAAGGCTCGGACGGCAACCAGAGTGACTTCCCCGCAGCATACCCCGGCGTCATCGCAGTCGGAGCGTCCGCCGTTACCGACGACAACGTCGGTGCCAGCTACAGTGCAATCACCGGCGAAACGGCTGCCTCGTATTCGAATTCCGGTCCGACGTTGCTTGCACCGGGCGGCGATTCGACGGGTCAGAATGACAACGACCTCTTGCATTGGATCGAGGGCTACTCGACGACGACCGCCAATTTCGCCGCCGATCAGTGTTCGGACAGCGGCGGCGTGTGTCGCGTGCTGTTCAACGGTACGTCGCAGGCAACGCCGCAAGTCTCGGGCACCATAGCGCTCATTCTCGCCAAGCACGGCGGAGCGGGGTCGCTCACACCGGCGGCAATCTCGGCGATCCTCACGTCAACGGCGGACTCGCTTGGTCTCTCGGCGACGCGTCAGGGAGCGGGGCGGCTCGACGCCGCTGGCGCAGTCGCCCACCCCTAAGAACGGAATGACCTCGTCTCCCCTCGTCGCGAGATAACCTGTAGATTCGGCAACCCTTGGTTATTGTTACCCACAACGTTTATCGCTGTGGTATCTTAGTAACCGGTGATCGATGTCTAGCAAGGTTAGGTCGGGGACGTGGCGGCTGTTAAGGCCGATCGGACGAAGTCTTGCTCGACGAGATGGCTGAAGCCCGACCCGACCCGTTCTTTCTTGCCGGCGCGCCCGGTCTCGACTTTCTCAATTCGATCGCTACGCCGGTCGACGTGCCGGTCGAGTGGATCGCGTCCGGTGCCGACTTGCTGGACTGGCTCGACAAAGCCGGGCTCGTCCCCACGTCCGCGCTCGAGGAGATCGGGGCGAACGCATTGCCCGGCGAGCTCGACGCCATCGCCGCGCAAGCGCGAGCACTGCGCGAGTGGTTCCGGGGTCTCGTAATCTGCGGCGAGGACTTCCCGAACATCCGAGCGTGCGATGGTCACAACTGCGCACTGTACTTCACCGACCGTACGCGAGGCCGCATGCGGCGTTGGTGCAGCATGGCGGTTTGCGGCAACCGTGCGAAACAAGCTGCGCATCGTCTGAGAAAGTGAGGCCTTCTGCGTGAACCCAGTGATAGGTCGAGACCGAGCGGGATCGATTGGCGACGCCGTCTTCGCGGTGATCATAACCATCATGGTGCTGCAGCTCAGGCTACCGGCGCACCCGACCTTCAGCGCGCTGGCCGAAGAGTGGCCGACGGCGATAAGCTACGTCGTGAGCTACCTCTTGATCGCGATCATGTGGATCAATCACCACTTCCTGTTGCGATTCGCGAACGACTCCACGCCGCGGCTGATCCTGTGGACCTACGCGCATATGTTTGCGGCATCGCTCGTACCATTCGCCACCGCTTGGATGGCGGCTACGGGCCTCGCGCCGGTCCCGGTGTTCGTGTACGCGGCAGTGATCGTCTTCGTGAACCTCACCTATCACGCATTTGCGTACGAAGTGATCGGACGGAACTCCAACGACAGCGCTCAGCTCGTTCTGCGCCGCAGGGCGCTCGCGCGATCGCTGCTGACGATCGGTCTTTTCACGGTCGCGATGCTACTTGCACTCAAGGCGCCCATCGCCGCTTTTGCGCTGGTGACCTGCGTGCTGCTGACCTACTCGCATCCGGAAATCCCGGGCTCGTCGAAGATGCGCGCGTCGGGGCGAAGCTAGACGGCGGCGAGCTCGCGGGTGGCGGCGGCGTTGAAGTAGCTGGCGCGCGGGTGGTGGATGATGATCGCGGCCGTCGACTGCTCGGGGATGATCTGGTAGGCCGAGGTCAATGCGGCGCCGATCGCGCGCTCGACGTCGAGCAGCCGCCAGACCAGCTCGTGCTGGCTCAGATCGGGGCAGGCGCCGTAGCCCCACGAGTAGCGCTTCCCGCGTTCGACCGGGAGACCCAGTTCTTCGCGGATGCGATGGTGGGTGCGCTCGGCGAGCGCCTCCGCCGACTGGACGCTGAACCCGTGCAGATAGTACGCTTCGCTGTAGTCGCCGCGTGCCTGATACGCATCGACACGGCGCGAGGGCTCCTCGCCGACGGTGACGACCTGCAGCGCGATGACGTCGCTCGCCCCGCCGCGCTCCGGCTCGCGCACGTAGTCGGCCAGGCAGAGGTGCTCGCCGCCGGTTTGACGGGCGAAGGTGAAGCGGCCGATCTCGCGAGTACGGTCGTGCGGATCGTAGACGATCACGTCGTCACCGCTGCCGGCAGCGGGGAAGTAACCGTAGACGACGCGCGGTTGGAGCAGCGGCTCGCGCTCGGCGAGCGACTCGTAGCGTGCCAGCCGCGGCGCGAACTCCTCGCCGACGAGCCGCTCCCAGGCTTCGCCCTTCGTGTTCGCCCCGCCCCACGAGAGCCGGTAGAGCGACTTGAGATCGAAGCACGGCCACAGCTCGCGCAGATCGACGTTCGGCAATGTGCGCGGCCCGAGGAACGGCGCTGCCGGAATGTCGGCGACGCCGACGTCCGCTCGCGCGGTGAGGCCGTGACCGGTCGGCGCGGCCGACGCGCCGAGGTCCTTCACCCGCAGCGCCGCCGACTCGACGCGTACGCGTTCGGTCAGGGTCTGGCGCGCCTCGGGGGTGGTCAGCGCATCGAGGATCTCGAGCCCTTCGAAGGCGTCCTTCGCGTAGAAGACGCCGGGGTCGAAGAATGAGTCGGTCGCGTAGGCGGTGCGCCGGCCGAAGTCGCGGTTGATCGCGGCGCCGCCGATGACGACCGGATAGGCGAGCCCGCGCGAGACCTGCTCCTTGACCAGCGTCGGCATCTGCTTCGAGGTCGAGACGAGCAGCGCGGAGAGCCCGATCGCATCCGCGTCGACTTCCTGCGCGCGCTCGAGGATCGTGCCGACCGGGACCTGTTTGCCCAAATCGTGGACCGTGTAGCCGTTGTTGGAGAGGATCGTGCCGACCAGGTTCTTGCCGATGTCGTGGACGTCGCCGAAGACGGTCGCCAGGACGATGACGCCCTTGCTGACGCCCTCCTTGCGCTCGAGAAACTGCTCGAGGTGTGCGACGGCCTTCTTCATCACCTCGGCCGACTGCAGGACGAACGGCAGGATCAGCTCGCCGGCGCCGAACTTGTCGCCGACTTCCTTCATCGCCGGGAGCAGGACGTTGTTGAGCACGTCGACCGGATCGCGGTTGCGCAGCGCCTCGTCGATCTTGGCCTCGATCCCGTCCTTGCGGCGGCGCAGAATCGCCTGGTGGATGCGCACCTCGACCGGTGCCTCCAGGTCTTCGTCGGCGCTGGCCGCGCCGTCGGGCGTGACCACCTTCGACTCGAAGTGCTCGATCACACGCTGCAGCGCGTCGGGCCGGCGGTTGAAGACCAAATCGTCGCACAGCTCGCGCTCGGTCGCGTCCAGCTCAGCGTACGGCGTGACGTCCTTGGGGTTGACGATCGCCATGTCGAGCCCGGCCTCGACGCAGTGGTGCAGGAAGACGGAGTTGATCGCGTGGCGCGCCACCGGCTTGAGCCCGAAGCTCACGTTCGAGACGCCGAGCGACGTCAGCACGCCCGGCAGCGCGGCCTTGATCGCGCGGATCCCCGCGATCGTCTCGGCCGCCGAGTCGATGTATTCGGCGTCGCCGGTCGCCAGGGTGAAGGTCAGGTCGTCGAAGATCAGCGCGCCGGCCGGGATCCCGTACTCCTCGACGACGATCTGGTAGATGCGCCGCGCGACCTCGAGCTTGCGTTCGGCGGTCTTCGCCATCCCGTTCTCGTCGATCGTCAGCGCGACGACCGCGGCGCCGGCTTCCTTCACCAGCGGCAGGACGGAGTCGACCTTGGCGCGGCCGTTCTCGAGGTGGACCGAGTTGACGACGGGCCGGCCGGCGTAGATCTTCAGCGCCGCCTCGAGCACCTTCGGCTCGGTCGAGTCGAGAACGAGCGGCGCCTCGACCGACTGCGCCAAACGCTTGACGATCGTCGCCATCTGGACGTCCTCGTCGGTGCGTTCGGTTAGCGCGGTGCAGATGTCGAGCAAGTGCGCGCCGCCCTCCACCTGTTCGCGCGCGACCAGGGTGATCTCGTCGTAGTTGTCCTCGAGCAACAGGCGCTTGATCCGGCGCGAGCCCTGCGCGTTGACGCGCTCGCCGATCAGCAGCACCGTCCCCTCCTGCCGCAGCGCTACGGCGGTCATCGCCGAGGCGGCGAACTGCAGGGGCTTGGGTTCCGGCACGCGCGGCGTGTGCCCGGCGGCGGCTAGCGCATCGAGACCGGCGCGGAACGCGGCGATGTGCGCCGGCGTCGTCCCGCAGCAGCCGCCGATCGAGTTGACGCCCAGCTCGCTCACAAACGCGAGCAACTCGCGCGCCATCTCCTGCGGCGTCTCCGGATAGATCGTCTCGCCCTTGGCGCCCATGCGCGGGAGCCCGGCGTTCGGCACGACGCTCACGAAGCAGCGCGAGCTTTCGACCAGATACCGGATCGGATCGCGCATATGCGCCGGTCCGGTCGAGCAATTCAGGCCGATGACGTCGATCGGCAGGGCGTCGAGCGTCGCACACACGGCGCGGATGTCCGTCCCCAGCAGCATGCGGCCGGTGACATCGAGCGTCGCCTGCGCCTGGATCGGGACGCGTCGCACGCCGCGCGCGAAGGCGCGCTCGATCCCGGCGATCGCGGCCTTCATCTCGAGCAGATCCTGACTGGTCTCGAGCAACAGCACATCGACGCCGCCCTCGATCAGCGCCTCGGACTGCTCTTCGTACAGCGCCGCAAGCTCATCGAAGGTGATCTTCGAGAGGGCCGGATCGGACGAGGAGATCAGCATCCCGGTCGGCCCCAGCGACCCGGCGACGAAGCGCGGGGGGCCGGATGCCGCGAAGCGGTCGACGGCGCGCCGGGCGATCTGTGCCGCCGCGACGTTGATCTCGCGGGTCTTGGCACCGAGTCCGTACTCGTCGAGTTTCAGGCGCGAAGCGGTGAACGAGTCGGTCTCCAGGACGTCGGCGCCGGCGGCCAAGTACTCGACGTGGATCGCCTCGATCAGGTCGGGCCGGGTCAGGACCAGGGCCTCGTTGCAGCCGTGGTACTGCGCGCCCCCGAAGTCCGCGTCGTCGAGCTGGCGCGCCATGAGCTGCGTCCCCATCGCCCCGTCGACCAGCAGGACGCGCTCGCGCAGCGCCGCCAGGTAGTCTCCCATTATCGTCTTGCTCGGCTGGGCGGCATCGGAATTCCGCCCGGCGAATGTCCACCCTCGCTGGAATGGAATCGATTGGACAGCTCACGAGCCGCATCGACGCCCTGGCCGCGACGGTCCGGGCCGCGCCCCCGGCCGCCGCGCTGCGGGAGGTCTACGCCTCCCTGCGCCTCGAGGAGGTCGTCGGCTCGGCACGGCTGGCCGGGGCGCGGCTGGACCGGACCGAGGTCCGGGTACTGCTCGAGCGCGGCCGGGCACTCGGCGGCCACCCGCTCGAGGCCTACCTGACCGTTCGTGGCTACGCCGAGGCGGCGGCCTGGGCGGTCAGGCGCGCGGCGCGGCGCGCGCCGATCGCGCTCGAAGACCTGCGCACCCTGCACCGCCTGGCGACCCGTGGACTGGCCGACGACCCCGGCGTCTGGCGGACCCGCACCGTCCCCCCGCTCGCCGACGGGACCGTCCCGCCGCCGCACTGGCTGGTCTCCTTCGAGACGGAGACCTACGTCGGCCGGCTCACGCTCGACGGCGACGCCCCGGCGCCGCTGGCCGTCGCCCGCGCGATCGGGCGGTTCGTCCGCCTCCAACCGTTCGCCAGCGGAAATGGCCGGGTCGCCCGGCTGGTCGCCAACGTGCTCCTCGCTCGGCGCGGGCTGCCGCCGCTGGTGCTCGACGCACGCGCGCGCCGCGGCTACCGGGCGGCGCTGGACGCGGCGCTGGCCGGCGACGCCGCACCGCTCGGCCTGATCGCCGGCCGCTCCGTCGTCCACGGCCTGGAACGGATGCGTGACGCGCTCGAGGCGCCGGCGAACCTGCGGCCGCTGGCCGATTTGGTCCCCCCCGAGCGGCTGGCGGCGACCTACAAGGCCGCCCAGCGCGGCCGGCTGCGGGTCGTCCGCCGGGACGGGCGGCTTCTCTCGACGGCGGATTGGTTGGCGGAAACGCAGGCCGCCCGGCGTATACGCGGGGCTTAACCCACCGATACAGTAGGGAGATATGAGAGACGCGATCGTCGCTTACGTGTCGATGGAGATCGCCGTTGCCCCCGCCGTCGCGACCTACAGCGGTGGCCTCGGCGTGCTGGCCGGCGACGTGATCCGCGCCGCCGCCGACGCCGGCTACCCGCTGGCCGGGGTCACGCTGCTCTACCACGAGGGCTACTTCCAGCAGAGGCTCGACGAGCAGGGCCGACAGCACGAGAGCCCGCAGCCCTGGCGTCCCGCCGACACGCTCGACCATCTGCCCGCGACGATCACGCTGACGATCTCGGGCCGCGCGGTCGTCGTGGGCGTTTGGCGGGCCGAGGTCGTCGGCGTCGACGGCCATCGCGTCCCCGTCTATTTCCTCGACACCGACGTCCCTGAGAACGACGACGCCGCGCGCGCGCTGACCCGCCGGCTCTACGGCGGCGACTCGCGCTATCGCCTCGAACAGGAGACGCTGCTCGGACTGGGGACGCCCGCGATGCTCACAGCGCTGGGTGAAGCGCGCGTGACGACCTATCACCTCAACGAAGGGCACGCCGCGCTGCTGGTCTTGGCGCTGCTGGAGAAATTGCGCGTCAGCGCCCCCGACGGGAAGCTCGAAGACCAACTCGCGCGTGTGCGCGAGCACTGCGTCTTCACCACGCATACGCCGGTCGCGGCCGGCCACGACCGCTTCCTGCCCGACCTCGCGACCGAGGTGCTGGGCGCCGAGCGTTTCGCGTTGCTGCGCGCCGCCGGCCTGCTGCGCGACGACACGCTCAACATGAGCTATCTCGCGCTGCGCGGCTCGCGCTACGCCAACGCCGTCTCGATGCGCCACGGCGAGGTCGCGCGCGCGATGTTCCCCGCCTTTCGGATCGACGCGATCACCAACGGCGTTCACGCCGCGACCTGGACCAGCACGGCGTTTCGCGAGCTGTTCGACCGCCGCGTCCCGGCCTGGCGGCGCGACAACTTCGCGCTGCGCCAAGTGGCTGGGATCCCGCTCGACGAGATCGGCGCCGCACACCTGGCGGCGAAGCGCGAGCTGGTCGCGCGGATCGCACAAGCCGGGCACAAGGAGCTCGACGCGGGTCGCTTCACCATCGGGATCGCGCGGCGCGCGACCGCCTACAAGCGCAACGACCTGATTCTGCGCGATCACACGCGCCTCTACGCGCTCGCGCAGCGCTTCGGCGGCCTGCAGCTCGTCTTCGCCGGGAAAGCACACCCCAACGACCAGGAGGGCAAGGCTCTGATCGCGCGCATCGTCGCGGTGGCCAAGGCCTCCGACGGTCTGCTCGACGTCGTGTTCGTCGAAGGCTACGACATGACGTGGGGCGCGGCGATCACCGCCGGCGTCGACCTGTGGCTGAACACGCCGCGACCTCCGCTGGAAGCGTCGGGGACGAGCGGGATGAAAGCCGCCCTCAACGGCGTCCCCAGCCTAAGCGTCGCCGACGGGTGGTGGTGCGAAGGCGCGGTCGAGGGCGTGACCGGCTGGACGATCGACGCCGGGACCGGCGACGACGACGTCCTCGCCGGCGACCAGCTCTACCGTCAGCTCGAGACGGCGATCCTGCCGCTCTACGCGCACCGCCGCGCCGACTACCTCGCGGTCATGCGCAGCACGATCGTTCTCAACGGCTCGCACTTCAACGCGCAGCGCATGCTGGCCGAGTACGCGATCGAAGCCTACGCCCCGACCGCACACGCCGCCCCCGGGGTGCGCCCCGAACAACTCGTCGCGGTTTAGATCCGGACCGGTTCCGGTGCGGTGGGGCCGGTGACGCCGTCTTCGCCGTGCGCGTGGCGGCCGCGGCCGAAGCCCAGCTTCTCCTCGATCGAGGCGATGAAGACGTAGAGCACCGGCGTCACGAACAGGTTGAGGACCGTCGAGACGATCATCCCGAAGAACACGACCGTCCCCAGCGAGTGGCGCGCGTTGGCGCCGGCGCCCGAGGCGAAGACCAGCGGCGTGACGCCGAGGATGAAGGCGATCGAGGTCATCACGATCGGCCGGAACCGCGTCTCGGCGGCGCGCGCGACCGCGACGGTCGTCTCGACGCCCTGCTCACGCAACTGATTAGCGAACTCGACGATCAGGATCGCGTTCTTCGCCGCCAAGCCGATCAGCATCACGTAGCCGACCTGGGCGAAGACGTCCGAGGTCATGTGCTGCAGCCGCAGTCCACCGATCGCGCCGAGCAGCGCGAGCGGGACGGCGAACAGGATGATCAGCGGATCGGCGAACGACTCGTACTGTGCCGAGAGGACCAGGAACACGAACACGATCCCGAGCGCGAAGATCAACAGCGCTTGCGAGCCGCCCTCGATCTCCTCGCGCGAGATCCCGCTCCACTCGTAGCCGAAGCCCGGCGGCAAGTGCGAGGCCAGCCGTTCCATCGTCGCGATCGACTGACCGCTGCCGTACCCCGGCGCCGTTTGGCCGGAGATCTCGATCGAGCGGTAGAGGTCGAAGTGGCTGATCGTGTGCGGATCGAGGACTTGGCGCAGCGTGACGAGCGCAGAGAGCGGGATCGGCGGCGCGGTCTGGGCGACGCCGTTCACCGTCACCGGGTTCGTACTGTGGACGAAGATCTGACCTAAGTCGCTCACGTGCGAGCGGTACGGCGCGTCCGCCTCCACGTAGACGCGATAGGTCCGCCCCGCCATGTCGAAGTCGTTGACGTAGACGGAGCCGAGGTAGACCTGCATGGTCTCGAACAGCGAGGTCAGGTCGACGCCCAGGCTCAGGGCCTTGTCGCGGTCGACGTCGACCAGCAGAGTCGGCTTATCGGCGCGGAAGGTCGAGTAGACCCGGTCCATGCCGCTGCCTGGCGCGTTCGCCGGGCCGGCGATCTGGTAGTACGCGTTCTGCAGCGCCGGGATCCCGTTGCCGGCCCGGTCCTCGAGCTCGAAGGTGAACCCGCCCTGAAAGCCCAGACCGGGGATCGACGGTGGATCGAGCGCGAAGGCCGAGCGCCGCGCGTCGGTCAGGAAGAACAGCGCCCCGTTGACGCGAGCGATGACGCGGTTGAGTTCGTGCTGGGCGCCGCGGCGCTCGGACCACGGCTTGAGCCCGATGAACATCGTCGCGTAGTTCGAGCCGTTGCCGCTGAAGCCGAAGCCGCCGGCGTCGAAGACGTTCTCGATCTCGGGCTGACGCCGCAAGATCGCCTCGATCTCCCGCTGGACGACGTGCGTCTGGTCGAGGCTCGAGCCCTCGGGCGTCTGCATCAGGACGATCATGAAGCCCTGATCTTCGTCGGGGATGAAGCCGGTCGGCGTCGTCGTGTACATCCAGCCCGTCAGGCCGAGCGCCAGGATGAACAAGATCAGGACGGCGCCGCGAAAGCGCAGCACGGTAGGGAGCACGCGATGGTAGGCCCCCCGCGTCCCGGCGATCGCGCGGTTGATCGGACGGAAGATCCCACGCTGCTTGGGCCGCTCGCGCAACAGCAGTGAGGAGAGGACCGGGGTGAGCGTCAGCGCGTTGAAGAGCGAGATCGTGATCGAGCAGACGATCGTCAACGCGAATTGCTTGTAGAGCAGCCCCGTCGTGCCGGGGAAGAACGCGACCGGGATGAAGACCGCGAGCAGCGAGAGCGACGAGGCGACGACCGCGCCGGTGATCTCCCGCATCGCCTCGCGCGCTCCCTCGAGCGGCGGCATCCCTTTCTCCTGGATGAACCGCGCGACGTTCTCGATCACGACGATCGCGTCGTCGACGACGAGTCCCGTCGCCAGCGTCAAGCCGAACAGCGTCAGCGTGTTGATCGAGAACCCGAGCACCTGCATCAGGAAGAACGTCCCGATGAGCGAGATCGGGATCGTGATCGCGGGGATCAGCGTCGTGCGCCAGTCCTGCAGGAACAGGTAGATCACGAACACGACCAACCCGATCGCCAGCGCCAGCGTGAACGCGACCTCGCGGATCGACTCGCGCACGAAGTCGGCCGAGTCGAAGGCGATCGCGTAGTGCATGCCGGCGGGGAACTTGGCCTGTATGCGATCGAGCGTCGTGCGGATCTGCTGTGAGACCTGGAGGGCGTTGCCGGTCTGCAGTTGCTCGATCCCGAGGCCCACGCCGGGCTTGCCGTTGAACCACAGCGAACCACTGTAGTCGGCCGCCCCCAGCGTGACCCGGCCGACGTCGCGCACGCGCACGTAGCCGCCGTCGGGATTCGTCCGCAGGACGATGTTCGCGAACTCCGTCGTATCGGTCAGCCGGCCGGTCGCGCGCACGCCGTACTCGTACGGCTGGTGCCCGTTCGTCGGCGGCGCGCCGATCGAGCCGGCGGCGACCTGCACGTTCTGCGCCGTCAGCGCGTTGACGACGTCGGCCGCGGCTAGGCCGTTGTCGGCCAGGCGCTTGGGATCGATCCACAGGCGCATCGCGTACTTGCGTTCGCCGAAGACCAAGACGTTCGAGACGCCGGGGATCCGCTGGAGATCATTGGTGACGTTGTTCTCCAGATAGTTCGTCATGTAGATCGGGTCCCAGCGCGGGTCGTCCGACGTCACGCCCAGCGCCATGACGAACGTGCCGGAGTTCTTGGAGACCGTCACGCCGACTTGCTTGACCTCGGTCGGCAAGATGCCCTGAGCGAGGTTGACCGCGTTCTGCACATCGTTGGCGGCCTGGTCGAGACTGCGGTCGAGCGAGAACGTACAGGTGATGGTCGAGGTCCCGTCACTGCCCGACTGCGATTGCATGTACTTCAGGCCTTGGACGGTGTTGATCGCCTGTTCGAGCGGGGTCGTGACCGAGGCTTCCACCGCTTCGGCGCTCGCCCCGGTGTAGACCGAGGTGACGATGACCGTCGGCGGCGCGATGTTCGGATACTGCGCGATCGGCAGCACCGGCAGCGCCACCAGACCCAAGAGCAGGATAACCAGCGAGCAGACAGCCGCAAAGATCGGGCGCCGCAGAAAGAAATCGACCACGAAGGCTGGGACTTCGCTCAGAAGCGCGGGGTTGCTAGCCGAGCGGGTCCGCGAGACCGGCATCGGCGGGGAGCCAGCCGTCGAGCGCGGCGACCTCGCCGACGACCTGCCCGGCCACGTTGCGTACCGCGACCCGCGCGTGTGGGGCGAGCGCGGCGCGGGCCGTCGGCTCGAGCAGACGCAGCGCCTCGAGCAGCGCCAGCGTGGCCGGCGCTGCCGCACGGCGGCCGCCGTCGAGGACTTTGAGCGCCAGGCCCAACCCGGCGTCGAGCAGCGCGTCGCAGTGGACGCCCTCCGCGCCGGCCTTGGCGACGATGCGACCGTCGGTGGCGCGGATCAGGTCGGTGTCGAAACGCCCCGTCCCGGCGACGTACCACGGCTCGGCGGTCATCGCCGCGGTGACCAGGGCGAGCGCCGTCGCGTCCTCGTCGGCGAGCCCGCGCAGCGTCGCCATGCGCGCGAACGAGAGCGCGGCCTGGCGCAGCGTCGTCGCGTAGACGGGGATCCCACAGCCGTCGACCGCGAGCCGGTCGCCGGTGAAGACGTCGTCGCTGATCCGCTCGCACAGCGCGAGGATCGCGCGTTGCGCCGGATGCGCGGGATCGCGGTAACCCTCGAACGGCGCACCGAGGACCTTCGCCAGCGCCAGGATCCCGGCGTGCTTGCCGCTGCAGTTGTTGTGCAACTGCGTCGGTATCTCGCCGCGCGCGGTGAGCGCCGCCGCGGCCGGCTCGTAGGCGGGCGCGTGCGCCCCGCAGCGCAGATCGTCGGGGCTCGCGCCGATGCGTTCGAGCATCGCCGCGACCAGCTCGACGTGGGCCGGTTCACCGTTGTGCGAGGCGCACATCAGCGCCAGCTCGCGCTCGCCGAAGCCGAAGCGCTCCAGCACGCCGGCCCGCACCGCCGCCGCGGCGATGAACGGCTTCGCCGCCGAGCGCAGGAAGACGGGCGTCTCGACGGTGCCGAGCCGCAGCACGATCTCGCCGCCCGGATCGGCGATGCACGCGGCGATCGAGTGGACCGACTCGACCCGCGTGCCGCGCCACGTCGCGACGGCCGGAACGCCGGCCAACTCCCAGTACATGACGGGGACGCGGCGTACGGGCCGCCGTCGCGCGGACCCTCTTCTTAGGCTGCCGCGGGACTAAAGGCGGAGCGTGCCTCTTTGCGCTCGTCGCAGAGGTCGTAGTCGGCGCAGCGATGCCCCGTCCCGTCGAGGGCGGGGATCGACTCCCCGGCAGCGAGCGAGCGGCCACACTCTGCGCAGAGCGCGACCTCCTCGTCGATCTGGCGATCGTCCAGAGTGCCCATGCTTCGATTTTCCCCGAAACCGGGCACTCCGAACAATGGCCAGATGGAACGCTTAGTGGTGCGTGCGGGCCTCGCCGCCGCGCGCCGCGCCGCCGCCGCCGCCGTACGAACGGTTAGCCGCCGGAGCACGGTACGTCGCGGTGCTGCGCGCTGCGCCCTGGTACCCAGCGTAGCTGCGCGTCGCGCCCTGGTACCCAGCGTAGCTGCGCGCCGGCGCCTGGTAGCTGCGAGCAGGAGCCGAGTACGTCCGGTCAGTGCCGGCGTAGGAGGTCGGTGTCCGGTAGGTCGGCGTGGTCGCGCGGTACGCGCCCGCCTCACCGCGGTAACCGGTGGTGCCGGCGAAGCCGCTCACCCGGTTGAAGCCCTCAGGTCGCGAGTAGCCACCGCGCCCGGCGGCGTAGGGGTGCGCTGCCCAGACGTTGGTCGCCCAGGGGCGGCCGTTCCAGGCCTGCGCGTGGCCGAAGGGACGCCGAACCCAGCCGTCGCCGAAGACGAACGCCAGGCTGAACGCCGGACCGTAGCCGTAGCCGAAGCCCGGGTACCAGTAGCCGGCGCCGTAATAGACCGGCGGTGGGAGCTCACCCGCATACTGCTGATACGGCGTGTCGATCTCGTTGGCTTGGAAGACGCCGCCGTCGGCGTAGCCCTGGATGGTAACGTTCATCCCCGGGGCGAGCGTGAGTCCGGTCGGGTTGATGACCGTCCCCTGATGGAGCTGGACGTTGTCGCCGAAGCCGCGGCTGTCCGCCACCTGGATGTCGAACGGGCCGTCGACCGAGGCGATCTCGCCGGTGATGGTTTCGTCCGCGTCGCCCTGCTGCTGATCGATCGGCTGCTGGACGGTCGGCTGCGGACCCACCGCGTAGGACGGGATGTCCTGGGCCGCCGCGACGGCCGGGAGGATCAAACCGGTCACGGCCGCCGAGACGGCGAGAGCGCGGGTGATCTTATGAATGTTGAGCATGAGTGCTGTCCTCGATCGCCCCCCAAGCGGGGAGCTTGTGCTCAGGATAGGGGTCCCGGTTTACAGCCGCTTTGGAGGACGATGAGGATACGGGGAGAGGGCCCTCCCTAGTGGCCGTGGCTACCACCTCCGCCGCCACCGCCGCCGCTGCGCGAACCGCCCCCGCCGCCGCTACCGCGTGAGCCGCCGCCACCGCCGCGTGAGCCGCCACCGGACGAGTGCCCGCTGGCCTGGCCGCCGCCGCGCGAGCCGGCCGCGTAGCCGTACCCGTGGGCGTTCCCCGCAGCCGTCTGGCCGCGGTAGCCGTTCCCGACGACCCCGCCGACGCGGCCGATCGGCACCGGCCGGTGCGCGTAGACGCCGTTGTACGGATGACCCGCCCACGTGCTGCCGCCCCAGTTGGTGCCGTCCCAGGGCGACGTGTGGGAGAACGGTCGTTGGACCAAGTCGTTGCTTCCGCTTCCGTCTAGCGCGAGACGGAACGCCGGGCCATAGCCGTAGTCGAAGCCGGGGTACCACCAGCCGGGACCGTAATAGGCCGGCGGCGGAGGTTCGCCCGCATAGGGGTACTCGGCGTCGACCTGGGTGGCCTGAAACAGCCCGTCGTCGTCGACGTAGCCCTCGACGGTGATGTGCATCCCCACCGCAAACTGCAGTCCGGCCGGAATGATGACCGTCCCGGGGTGCAGTTGCACTTCGTCCAAGAAGCCGTCGTCGTCGGCGACACGGATGTTGAACGGTCCGTCGACCGACGCGATCTCGCCGGTGATCGTCCCAGCTTGGTTCTCCGACTGATCCGCTTGGTTCTGCATCTCGTCCGGAATCGCGTAGGCGTTCGACGGAACGAGTTGCGCTGCTGCCGCGACCGGAAGGATCAATCCGGTGAGCGCCGCCGCGACGGCGGCCGCTCGAGCAATGCGAACGACGGTGAGCATGGCTGTTGCTCTCCCCGATCGCTCCCCAAGTCGAGGAGCTTGCCTCGAAGGTACGCGCGACAGTTTACAAACAGCAGGGAAAACGATGAAGATCAGCTCAGCGCTGGTTCGAAAACGTTCGCTTCCTGTTCGGCGAAGAGCGGATTCGAGAGATAGCGTTCGCCGGTGTCGCACCCGATCGTCACGATCAGTTTGCCGGCGTTTTCGGGGCGGCCGGCGAGTTGCAGCGCCGCGTAGACGTTCGCCCCGGACGAGATGCCGACCAGGATCCCTTCCTCACGGGCCAGCCGGCGCGCGGTGGCGACGGACTGGTCGAACGAGACTTGCACGACCTCGGTGTAGACGTGCGTATCCAGGACGCCGGGCACGAAACCCGGCGCGAAGCCTTGCAGTTTGTGCGGCCCGGGCGCGCCGCCCGAGAGCACGCACGAGGTGTCGGGCTCGACCGTCACGCAGGTCACCGCCGGCTTGCGCTCTTTGAGCAGATGACCCACGCCGGTGATCGTCCCGCCGGTGCCGACGCCGGCGACGAAGATGTCGACGTGGCCTTCGGTGTCGCGCCAGATCTCCTCGCCGGTCGTGCGGTAGTGGATGGCGGGGTTCGCCGGGTTGTCGAACTGGCCGGGCATGAAGTACTTGGCCGGGTCGGAGGCGACGATCTCGTTCGCGCGCGCGATCGCGCCGCGCATCCCGTCGCTGCCCGGCGTGAGGACGAGCTGCGCGCCGTACGCCTTGAGCAAGTTACGCCGTTCGATCGTCATCGTCTCGGGCATCGTGAGGATGCAGCCGTAGCCCTTGGCCGCGCACACGAAGGCCAGCGCGATCCCGGTGTTCCCGCTGGTCGGCTCGACGATGACCGACTTCGGCCGCAGCTTCCCGTCCCGTTCGGCCGCCTCGATCATCGCTACGCCGATGCGGTCCTTCACCGAGCCGGCCGGATTCATAGACTCGAGCTTGACCAGCACCTGGGCCCCAAGCCCCGCGTTCAGCCGCGGGATGCGGACGAGCGGGGTGTTCCCGACGGTGTCGGCGACGTTGTCGTAGACGCGCACGTTCTCGCGTCCTTAGTCGGAGCGAGCCGGCGGGTCCTCCCGGCTCAGGTCACGCGGTGAAGAAGGCCCGCAGCGCCGCGTACGTCGCGTCGGGGGCCTCTTCGGCCAGGAAGTGCCCCGCGTCGATCGGGCCGCCGCGCACGTCGTCGGCCCACTCGCGCCACACCGCCAACACGTCGTACCAACTCGCGACCTGACCGCGCCCGGCCCACAGCGCGAGCAGCGGCACCGCGATGCGCCGGCCGGCGCGTTTGTCGGCCGCGTCGAGCGCATAGTCGTAGGTCGCCCCCGCGCGATAGTCTTCGCAGGCGGCATGGATCGTCGCCGGATCGCGGTAGCAGCGCAGGTAGTCGGCCAGCGCGTCGGGCGCGTGGACGTTCGCGCGGTTCGGCCGCCCCAGGAAGAACCGCTCGGGATCGGCGCCGATGAGCGACTCGGGCAGCGGGTAGGGCTGGGCCAGAAAGAACCAATGCCAGTAGCCCAGACCGAACCGCATGTCGGCGCGTGCGAAGTGCTCGTAGGTGGGCAGGATGTCGAGCGTCGCCAGCCGCGTGACCCGCTCGGGATGGTCGAGCGCGAGCCGATAGGCGACGCGGCCGCCGCGGTCGTGGCCGGCGACCGCGAAGCGCTCGAAGCCGAGCTGGTGCATCACGGCGATTGCGTCGCGCGCCATGGCGCGCTTCGAGTACGGTTCGTGATCGTCCGTCGTCGGCGGCTTCGAGCTCTCGCCGTAACCACGCAGATCCATCGCGACGACGGTGAACTCGCGCGCCAGATCCGGTGCGACGCGGTGCCACATCACGTGCGTCTGCGGATGCCCGTGCAAGAGCAGCAGCGGTGGTCCCGCGCCGCCGTGGCGCACGCGAATCTGCGCCTCGCCCGTGTCGATGCGCTCGAGAACGAACCCCTCGAACACGTCTACTCGGTGCCGATGTCCCAGAGCATGCCGAGATCGCGCTTGGCGAACGAGCGGAAGGCGATCAGCGTCTCGGTCGCGGTGATCCCGGCGTGCGCGGCGATGCGCTCGGTCACCAGGTCGCTGAGCTGGTCGTGCTCGCGGACCCGCACGACGGCGACCAGATCGTAGGGCCCCGCGACGCTGTAACATTCGGTCACACCGTCGATCGTGAGCAGCTCCTCGGCCAGCGAGCGGACGCGGCCGGGTTCGACGTTCAGCAGCACCAGCGCGGTGATCACGGCCTCGGCCTACCGCTTCGAACCCGAACCTCCCTCCCGGGGCCAGCCCGCGTGGGTCGACAGGATCCGTCCTAACCGCGCGATCGCCTCCTCGATCGTCGCCTCGTCGTGCTCGGCGAAACCGAAGATGAACTCGCCGGGAACCGGCTCGCGCAGGTGGTGCGGCGCGGTCGTCATCAGCGCGACGCCGGCCTGCAGGGCGCGTTCGACGAAGCGTTGCGTCTCGAGGACCGGCAACCGCACGACCAGGTGCATCCCGGCACTCTCGCCGCTGACCTCGACCGCACTCCCGATGTGACGTTCGAGGGCGGTCAAGAGCGCCGCACGGCGGGCACCGTAGAGGAAGCGCATCCGGCGCAGGTGGCGCTCGAAGCTGCCGTCGGCGATGAAGGCGGCCAGCGCGCGCTGTTCGAGGATCGGCGATTGGCGGTCGGAGAACGCCTTGGCCGCCCGCACGACCTCGCGCAGCGCCGGCGAGACGACCAGGTAGCCGATCCGCAGCGCCGGGAACATCGTCTTCGAAAACGTCCCGACGTAAATGACGCGACCCGAGTGGTCGATGCCGTGGAGGGCGGGGATCGGCCGCCCCTCGTAGCGGTAGGCGCTGTCGTAGTCGTCCTCGACCACGACCGCGCCGGCGCGTTCCGCCCACGCCAGCACGCCGCGCCGGCGCGCCGCCGAGAGGACGACGCCGAGCGGGAACTGGTGCGAGGGCGTCACGTAGACCAGCCGGGCGCTGGCCGCCTGGCGCTCCAGCGCGTCGACCCGGATCCCGTCGCGATCGACCGCGATCGCGCGCAAGTCGGCGCCGTGCGCGGCGAACGTTCGTTGAGCGCCCAGGTAACCCGGCTCTTCGAGCGCGACGACGTCGCCGGGTTCGATCAGGACGCGGGCGACCAGATCGATCGCCTGCTGCGAGCCGTTGACGATCGTCACGTCCTGTGCGTCACAGCTCATCCCGCGGGCGCGGCCGAGATACGCAGCGATCGCCGCGCGCAACGGCGGGTAACCGGCGGGATCGGGGCTGTAGTCGAGCCAGGCCGCCGCGCCGCGCGCCGCCTCGCCGAGCGCGCGCCGCCACTGCGCGTGCGGAAAAGCGGCGAAGGCCGGGCGGCCGTCCCGGAAGTCGATCACGCCGCCCCGCCGCGGCGGCTCGAGCGGACCGGCGTCGATCAGCGACGCGCCGTAGGTCGAGAGCCGGATCGAGGCACCGGTGCGCGCGAGCGTGCGGCGTTGCGGTTCGAGCGGCTCCTCTGGAAGTTCGACGCTGACGAAGGTTCCCGAACCGGTCGTCGCCTGCAGGTAGCCTTCGCTGTGCAACTGCGCAAAGCTCGAGATGATCGTCGAGCGCGAGACGCCCAGTGCCTCAGCCAGAGCGCGGGTGGACGGCAAGCGCGACCCGGGCACGACGCGGCCGCCGATGATCGCCCCACGCAACCCTTCGTAGAGTTGTCGGTGCAACGGAACGCCGCTCGTCGCGTCGATTTCGATCGACAGCTCCATGCGGGTGAGTGGTTTGGTCTCCTCTCTTCGAAATGGTACTTGAGACCGCGCACCCGCGCCACTACGCTAAGTTGCATCAAATCAGCTTCCCGTTGTCCATTTCACGCACGCCGGTCGTGCGGCACGATGGCGCACGCGCGGAGCTGATTTTCGTGGGCGTGACAGTGACGCGGAGATTTTGTACAAACGACCACGCGCGACCGATGACGACGTTGCAAACTCACATTCGAGGCTGCGCGCACTTCGCGTATAGTTCGCCACACAACGGCGCTGCACGCGTCGTATTGAGGAGACGAAGCCATCATGCTCTCGCAACCGACGCGCTTACGCCCGCACTGCCTCAACTTCTGGTCAGTTTTGGCGCAAGCGATCGCCTTGATCTCGCCGACGATGACGGCGGCGCTGATCGTACCGCTGATGTACGGCACGACCGGCGAATCGAGCTGGCTGGCCTACGCGTTCGGCACGATCATGCTGCTGTTCGTCGCGTTCAACCTCAACCAGTTTGCCCGCCGCTCTTCCCACACCGGGTCGATGTTCATGTACTCGGTCGCTGGACTCGGGCCGACTGCCGGCGGCTTGGCCGGCTGGTGCTTGATCTGGGCCTACATGTTCATCGGCACGGCCGGCGTCGCCGGCTTCACGATCTTCGCCCAGCAGTTGCTCGGCATGATCGGCCTGCACATCGCGGCTGTCCCGCTCTTCGCGCTCTGCGCCGGGCTCTGCTGGTACTGCGCCTACAAGGACGTCCGCCTCTCGGCGATCCTGATGCTCGTGCTCGAGGCCGTCTCGGTCGCGATCATCACGATCCTCGCCTTCCTCGTGCTCGGGCACCACGGCTTCGCCCTCGACACCGACCAGCTCTCGCTCAAGGGAAACTCGCTCTCCTCACTCGGCCTGGGCGTCGTGGTCGCGATCTTCAGCTTAGTCGGCTTCGAGTGCGCCACCGCGTTCGGCGAGGAGGCGAAGGACCCGCTGCGCACGATCCCGCGCGCCGTGATCGCGAGCTTGCTGCTGACCGGCGTCTTCTTCGTCTTCATCTCGTACACCGAGATCCTGGGGCTGCGCGGCGCCAACCCGTCGCTCGACAAGCTGACGACCCCGCTCTCCACCTTGGCCACGATGCTGCACCTCGACGCGTTGCAGATCCCAATCGATCTGGGCGCGATGACCAGCTTCTTCTCGCTCGCCCTCTCGTGCATGAACGCCGGCGCCCGCGTGGTCTACCAGATGGGGCGGCAGGGTTTCTTCCACGAGGCAACCGGCCGCGCGCACGCCACCAACGAGACGCCGCACGTCGCGGTCACGACCCTGGCCGTGCTCGAGTTCGCGATCCCGACCGCGCTGACGTTCGCCGGGCTGGGCGTCTCCGACGCCTTCAACGACGCGGGGACGTTCGGCGCCTTCGGCTTCCTCGGCGCGTACGTCTTCGTCTCACTCGCCGCCCCGATGTTCCTCAAGCGGATCGGCGAGCTGCGCCCCTCCGCGGTCGTCTACTCGGTGCTGGCGCTGGTGTTCTTGCTCGTCCCGGCGGTGGGCAGCGTCTACCCGGTCCCGGCGCCGCCGGTGAACACCTTCCCGTACATCTTCGGGGCGTACTTCCTCATCGGCCTGATCATTTTTCTCCTCCGGCGCAACGCGGCCAAGGTTCCCGACCTGCGGCCGGAGCTGGCGCCGGCCGAAGAGCCGGCGACGGCGCTGGCGTCGTGAACACGGCGCAGGTCGTCGGACTGTGGCGCTATCCGGTCAAGTCGATGGGTGGCGAGCCTTGCAGCGACGTGAGCGTCGATGTCGGTGGGATCGTGGGCGACCGCGGCTACGCGCTGGTCGACGCGCTTACCGGCAAGGTGGCCAGCGCGAAGAACCCGCGGTTGTGGTCCGCGCTGCTCAACTGCCAGGCGCGCTACCTCGCGCCGCCGGGTCGCAACGGTCACAGCGCGCCGGTCGAGATTACGCTCCCGACCGGCGAACGGCGGACGAGCGACGACGACGCGCTCGAGGCGGCCCTCTCGAGCCGCCTCGGCCGGCCGGTGCGGCTCTGCGCGCACGCACCCGCGGCGCCGACGCTCGAGGAGTATTGGCCCGACTTGGAAGAACTCGCCCACCGTGACGAGATCACCGAGGAAGCGATGCCTGCCCAGACGTTCTTCGACTGCGCGAGCGTCCACGTGCTGACGACCAACACGCTCGCGTCGCTGGGCGCGCGCTATCCGACCGGCAACTTCGCCGTCGGGCGCTTCCGGCCGAACCTGCTGGTCACCGCCGACGACGGCGAGTTCCCCGAGGACGCCTGGATCGGCGGGCGCGTACGGATCGGCGCGCAGGTCGTGCTGCGGGTGACCGGCCCGGCGCCGCGTTGCGTGATGACGACCCTCGCGCAGGGCAGCCTACCGCCCGATTTGGGTGTCCTGCGGACGGCCGCGCAGCACCACCGGGCGCAGGTCGGCGTCTATGCCGAGGTCATCAGCGGCGGCGCGATCGCCGCAGGCGATGTCCTCGAACCGATATCGTAGCGCCGGTCGTCGCGCACTTGCGCGTCTTTCCATTCAAGTCGCTCGACGGCGCCGACGTCGCGGCCGCGATGCTGGTAGAGCGCGGCGCGCTTCGCCACGATCGGGCGTTCGCGCTGGTCGATCCGAGCGGCTCGTTCGTCAACGGTAAGCGCGAGCCGCGCGTGCACGAGCTGCGCGTCGCCTACGACGCGGCCCTGACGCAGGCAACCTTCACCAGCCCGCGCCTGGCCGAGCCTTTCGCCTTCGCCTTCGAGGCCGACCCGGCGCCGCTCGCCGCCTGGCTGGCGCGACACTTCGGACGGCCGATCGCACTGCGGCGCGACGAGGCGGGCGGGTTCCCCGACGACGAGGACGCGCCGGGGCCGACGATCGTCTCGAGCGCGACGCTGGCCGCCGTCGCGTCGTGGTTTCCCGGGCTCAACCTGGCCGGCATGCGGGACCGGCTGCGCGCCAACATCGAGGTCGACGGCGTCCCTCCCTTCTGGGAGGACCGGCTGTACGCGACCGCCGGCACGGTCGTCGCCTTTCGCGTCGGCGAGGTCGCGCTCGAGGGGACCAACCCGTGTGCGCGTTGCATCGTCCCCAGCCGCGACCCGGTGACGGGCGCCGCGCTCGCCACGTTCGCCAAGGTCGTCGCCGAACGCCGCGCCGTGACCCTGCCGGCCTGGGCCGACCGCTCGCACTTCGATCACTTCTACCGTCTGGCCGTCAACACGCGAGCCGCCGCGGGGCAGGCCGGTCGCACGCTGCGGGTCGGGGACGCGATCGCCTAACCGCCACGGTAGTGCGGAACGGGCATCGAGCAGCGCGAACGTCAGCCGGACCTTGGCCTCGATCAACCGCTTCTCGCCGTGATCGCTTTCGCGCGGACCTGCGCCGCAGTCGCCGCGACGGCGGGCAAGCTCGAGAAGATCGCGCTGGTCGCCGACTATCTGCGCGGGCTGGACGATGACGACCTGGCCCCGGCGGCACGCTTCTTCACCGGCAACCCGTTCCCGCAACGCGACGCGCGCAGCCTCGCCATCGGCGGCGCCACCATCGTGGCGGCGGCGACGGAGGTCTGGGGCGTCGATCCGGCGGCGCTCTCTGCGGCGTACCGCGCCAGCGGCGATCTGGGCGCCGCGCTCGGCCCATTCGTCCGCCCGGCGCTCGATCTGGGGCTCTTCCGCGACCCGCTCACGCCGGCCGGGCTCGCCGCGCTGCTCGACGAGATCGCGGCCGCGCGCGGGAAGCAGGCGCAGCAACGGCGCCGCATCCTGTGCGAGCGCATCTTCGGCGCCTGCACCGATCCGCTCGAAGCGACCTACGTCGTCAAGATCCTGACCGGCGAGCTGCGCATCGGCCTGCGCGAAGGCCTCGTCCTCGACGCGGTCGCGCTGGCCTTTGCGTGCGACCCGCGCGAGGTGCGCCGCGCGGCGAGCGCGGCCGGCGACCTCGGCGCGGTCGCGCTGGCCGCTAAGCACGACGCGCTCGAGCGGGTCACGCTGGCCTACCACACCCCGGTCGCGTTCATGCTGGCGACGCCGCTCGCCTACGGCGAGGCCTACGACGCGCTGGCCACGGCGGCATGGTCGGTCGAGGACAAGTACGACGGCGTGCGCGCGCAAGCGCACGTTACGCCCGAACGCATCTCGCTCTTCTCGCGCACGCTCAACGACGTCGCCGCCGCCTATCCCGAGGTCGTCGCGGCGCTCCGCGGTCTGGCCGAGGCGTGCGTGCTCGACGGCGAGCTGGTCGCCCTGCGCGACGGCCGCGTCCTGCCGTTCCGCGCGTTACAGCCGCGGCTGCAGCGCAAGGACGTCGACGCCGAGTTGCTGCGCGAGGTTCCGGTCCAGTTCGTCGCCTTCGACGCGCTCGCGCGCGGCGCCGAGTTCTTGCTCGAGCGCCCGCTCGCCGAACGGCGCGCACACCTCGATGCGCTGCTCGCCGGTACGACGGGTGCCGTCTCCGTCGCGCCGGCGAGCCCGCTGGTGTCGGCCGAGGCCGAGGTCGTCCACGCGCACTTCGCGCAGGCTCGCGCGCGAGGGAACGAGGGGCTGATCTTCAAACGCGGCGACGCGCCGTACACGCCGGGGCGGCGTGGCACGTCGTGGCTCAAGCTCAAACGCGAGCTGGCGACGCTCGATTGCGTCATCGTCGCCGTCGAGCGCGGCCACGGCCGCCGGGTCAACGTTCTCTCCGACTATACCTTCGCCGTGCGCAAGGGCGAAGAGCTGGTGGTGATCGGGAAAGCCTACAGCGGTCTCACCGACGTCGAGATCGCCGAGCTGACGGTGTGGTTCGAGGCGCACCGCCTGCCACCGAAAGAAGCCCACGCCGCGTACGCGCGGCTAGGGCTGCGCCGGCGTGAGATCCTGGTCGAACCGGAGCTGGTGGTCGAGATCGCCTTCGACATCATCCAGCGCAGCCGGCTCCACGCCGGCGGCTACGCGCTGCGCTTCCCGCGCATCGTCCGCCTGCGCCCCGACAAGACGCCGGCCGACGCCGACACGCTGACCCGCGTCGGTGAGATCTACGCCGAGATGCTGGCTCGCGAAGGGGTCGAGGCCGAGCGCTGAGCCAGGCGTCAGGCGCGAAACGCGGTTTCGGCGATGAGGTCCAGCGGCAGGACCTCGACCGTTCCGCCGGAGACGAAATCCGAGCGCTCCGTGTAGTGCTTGAAGAAGTCGCGCTCTCCGAGGTCGGCGGCGGCTCGATCGTCGGCGGCCGCCGCGAAATGATAGTAGTCGGAGCCCTGCTTGTGCTTCAGGCAGCGATAGGAGATCTGGCCGCTCAACGTAGGATCGCTGTCCAACGCCGCGATGAAACGGGCGATGTCCAGCTGCCAGTCTTCGGGCGAGCCCTTCGAGAACGTGTATTTGATGAGAAAGTATTTCATGTCATCACCTTGCTCGCCGGGTGGGCCCCAAGCGTACCACGCGGCGGTCAGGCCGGACTTGTCTCAAACACCGATTCGGGCGGAAAATCGTCCACGATATTCCCCCGGCGTGAGGCCGAAGCGCTTCTTGAACGCCTTGTTGAAACCGGAGACGGATTCATACCCGAGCGACGTCGCGATGGCGCTCATCTTTTCATCGCTCGAGCTCAAACGCGAGGCGACCGCGTTGAGCCGGACCCGGCTGAGATAGCGCAGCGGCGGCTCGCCGACGAGCTGCGCGAAACGGGCCGCAAACGCGGAGCGCGAGAGCCCCAACGCATCGGCGAGCGATTCGACCGTCCAGGTGCGCTCAGGGTGCTCGTGGAGCAGCGCGAGCGCCGGGCCGATTTGCCGGTCGCGCAGCGCGCCGAGCCAGCCCGAGCCGGCCGTCTCGGCGTTGTCTTCGAGATACGTAGCGATTGCGTGAACGAACAGCAGGTCGGCGATCCTCGCGACGACCACGTCCGCCGCCGAGTGGCCGGCATCGAGTTCGGATCGCACGTGCTCGATCGTCGCTGCGAGCCAGGCCACCAAACCGCTGCCCTGCTTGCGCACGTGGATGAGCGGCGGCAAGACGCTGAGCAGCAGATCCGTCGACACGTCCTCGAAGCGAAGATTTCCGCAAATCAGACCCGTCGTCTCGCCGCCACCTCCGGCGCGGAAGATACCGCCGGGATCGCGGTTGCGCGCCTTGAGCGATCGATCCAGCCGCACCGGTGTGGTCGCCGGCGCGTCGCGCATGACATACGCTCCGCCGCGCGGCAGCACGACGAAGTCGCCCTCGGACAAGGCGACCACATCCCCCGTCGGACCGAAGCTGAGCGAGCAGCGCCCACGGGTGACGATGTGAAACGCCGCCTCCTCGTCGACGATCTCGAACCCCCATGGCGCAGACAGAACCGGCCGCGCGAAGACGCTGCTCCGAACCCGGATCGAGCGCAGCAAGTCCGCGACCAGGGCCTTCCGCGGTGCGTCGACCTCGTTCATCGGCGCCTGCGGCGCTCGCGCTCGGCGCGGATTCTTTCGATGCGGTCGTACACGTCCGGGCCACTAGGTAAGCGCCTGCTTGGTTGATGGGCTCGGAGGCGGACGGCGAGCACGACGAGGATCGTGGCCACGGCGGCGGCGACACAGGCCAGGCGAACGTGCTCCGGGAGCGGAAGCAAGCTACCGCCAGCAAGCATAACCGCGAGGAGCGCGAGCAGGTTCTGCCAGCGGCGCATCAGGGGCGCGGTCATGCCGCACGGTTCGCCCGCCACAGGTACCTAGCCCTGGCTCGTGGTATTCGACCTGTAGAGGTACGGGGCGGGCGCTTGTACCCAGCGGTCCTTCCATTGAGGTCGTCATGTTCCGACGTCGCTTTGTCGTTCTCGCGATTGTCGCGTCGCTCGCCGCCTGCGGCGGCGGCGGCGGTGGCGGGAGCGCGGTCCAGGCCCCGAGCACGACCGCGCCCACGAGCGGCCCGTCGACCTTGCCCGCCGGGTACGCCCAGGCAGCCTTCACGATTACGATCCCGTCCTCGAGCTCGAGCTCGGCCAGTGCCCGGGCGCGGCGCACGGCCGCTGGGACGCGGCGGCCGAAGACCGTCCCGGCCGGAACGCAGTCGATCACCTTCATGCTGCTCAAGAGCAGTAACGCCGGCGCCACGACCGGGGTGACCTCCCCGGTCTTTGCGCTGGTCCAAGGGGCCCCCGGCTGCACCGGCGGGGGCGAATCGGGCCCGCTGTCCTGCACGCTGCAACTCCAAGCCCCGATCGGCGAGGACATCTACCTCGCGAGCGTCTACTCGAACCCCAACGGGACCGGTTATAACGGCAGCGGCGCGACCTACATCAACGTCCAAGACAACACGGTCAACACCGCGTCGCTGACCCTCTCGGGTACCGTCGCGACGGTCTACCTCTCGACGTCCGGGTCGTTTTCCAGTGAGAACGTCGGCGGCGCCACGGTCGAAGCTGCGTGCCTCACCTTGGTTTCCGGCGTACCCCAGTCCGACTGCGTGAGCGGCACCGGCGGAACGATCCCGGCCAGCGTGCGGATCTTCGTCGTCGGGCTCGACTCCTCAGGGAATCAGATCATCACGCCCGACACGTTCGGCTCGGCGGTCGTCTTGACGGTCGCCTGGAACGCCGTCGACTATGCGGGCATGCTCCGGCGGCACAGCGCGGCACAGCGCCGCCCCCTGGATGGTACCCCCTCCCCGACGCCGACGCCCAACTCGGAACCGAACCCCGAAGACGTCGTACAGCTCACCGACACGCCGACGAGCGGGAGCGCGACCTCGACCTCGGCGGGCAACCCGACGCTGACCGTGACCTCGCCATCGGATCAAGTCACCGCCACGGCGATCGGTACGACAGCCGTGACCTTTGATCTCCAGGTGACCGCGACGGTGAACGGCGCGCCGCAGAGCAGCCTGGTGGCCCTTCAGACCTACCAGAACGCGTGCGTCCCCGACTACGGCACGCCGCCCTTCAGTTGCACGGAAGGGCCGCCGGGGCCGACGCCGACGCCGGTCCCGCTGAGTTGGGGTAACGAACCCGGAGGTTACGACGGCTTCGTAGCGACCGGGAACGGCAACGCGACGGTCCAGGCCGGTTGGGATCCGAACTTCTCGTTCACGCCGTATACCTTCGAGGTCGATGAGAGCGGCGCAACGAGCGGTGACCTGATCAGCGTCAACGCGGCGGCCTGCGATGGCGCGCTCGTCGAGGTCGTCCCGAACGGGGCACCCTCGCCCTCACCCTCGCCGACGGGCACTACACCCCCGACGCCGAGCCCGAGCAGTTTCACCGCGACGAGCAATTCGTCGAACCCCGGGTTCACCTTCTACGTGCCCGTCGCTCCGCAACCAACGAGCTGCCCCGTCACCGCCTCCGACGGCGTGGGCGACCAGGTCACGCTGACATTCGACTTCACCGAGACTTCGATTACCGTGCAGAAACACGCTCGCCAATCGCTTGGAAAGGGGACGCACCAGTGATCGCCTCGGCTCGTTCCCTCCGGCTCGCGCTCGCCATCGGCTGCGCGCTCATGTTCGCCGGCTGCGGGATGGGCGGCGGCACGACGCCGGCGCCCGCGAACAAGTCCTTGGCCTCGACGAAGGTCGTCAAAGGCACGGGGACGCTGACGATCAAGTTCCCGAAGCACTTGGTGCACCTCACGTCGGCAAACCTGCGGCACGGCGCCGGTGCGAGCCGGCGCGTTGCGTCCCAGATCGTCGGCGGCGTTCGCTCGACCGCCGCGAAACGGTCGCCGAAGTTCGTCGACCCGAACGGCACGTTTCTCGAGATCTCGTCGTTCGGCTCGTGCGACTACTCGTCGCTCGGTATCTTCAACTGGCCGACCGGCGTGACGTTCGTGCCGATCGCCCCCAACAACTTGGACGGCTCGGAGACGGTCACCGTCCCGATCGTCTCCGATTCTGACGGCTGCCCGACCAACGTCTACGTCTACGAGGTCGGTGACGGCGACCAAGACACGTCGCCGGCCGAGTACCCGTCCTCTGCGCCGACCTATTCCGACGTGATCTCGTACGGCGAAGGGGTCACAAGCGGCGGCGTGACCGTCGGTACCACGAATCCGACGCCGCTGACGATCACGCTTCAGATCGCTCCGGCGATGCTCGCGATCACCGAAGACGAGGTTACCGGCGACGAGGGCCAGGGCGAGTTCCTCGGATCGAGCAGCGACGGTGCCACGGAATGGGAGATCGACCCGATCAATTACTCCTCCTCGGACGACGAGTACGCATACGCGTTCGTGCTCGCAGCCGACTACCTCCAAAGCTCCGACAACTGCTACTTCTACCCGCCGGGCGCGGCGGGCAGCGGCGGGATGCCGTCGATCAGCATCGCGTTCCAACAGTCGGACAACGACGGCACGAGCCGCGTCGGTACCGTGCAGTCGGGCGCTGTCGTGTACTACGCCGACTACAGCGAGGACCCCGACGGCGTCGTGGCCGAGTTCTCGTCGACGGTCGCGCCGTTCCCACAAGACGGCCCCTACACGCCGTCCTATGACTGGTTGAGTCCCGTGCTATCGGGCGAGACGACGACCGGCTGGGCCTATTTCTACGCCGACGGCGGCGGCTAGGCGAGTGTCGCGACTGCGACTAGTCGCCTTCGTGGAGGTGCAGGTGACAGCCGTCTTCGGCGTCGTCGAGCACTTCGCGCGCTTCGTGGAGGATGCTGGGCGGTAAGTCGTCGGCCGCCTCGACCGAGCCCGCCTCGGCGAGAAATTCGACCTCGTCCCAGTCCTCCCACGTCTCCAGCGGCTCGCCGTCGACTTCGGTGGGGAAGCGCACGCAGAACCCTTGCTCGAGATGAAGTCCCGAGACGAGCACCCGCGTACCGCGCGGGAAGTAGGTTCCGTCTTTCCAGAGCGTCCCGTACGCCGTGTCGTAGTGCCGACCGATTTCGATCTTCTCGATCGTCCGTCTCCCCGCGTGTGTGACGATTCGTGCGGTCCCTCTTTCGGTTCGGTACGCGGCCGTGTTATACCCGTCACGATGAGCGAGCCGCGCGTCCGCACCTGGCGCATCATTTCCTCGGTCTACCCGATCGAGTCGCCGTTCCTGCGACTGCGCGCCGACCGCATCGAGCTGCCCAGCGGTGCCGTCGTCGAGGACTACTACGTGCGCGAGTCGCGCGGCTTTTGCGTGGTGCTTGCCATGACACCGGACGACGACGTTCTTCTCGTTCGCCAGTACAAGCACGGTATCGGCGAGGTCGTCCTCGAGTTGCCGGCCGGGATGCTCGAACCGGACGAGACGCCCGCGCGCTGCGCCGCGCGCGAGCTGGCGGAGGAGACCGGCTACACCGGGGAGCCGCCGGAATTCGTGCGGACGTTCTTAGCCGACCCGACGAACTCGACCAGCCGGTTCCATCTGTTCGTCGTGCGCGACGCACAGCCGACCCTCGCTCCGGAGCCTGACCTAACCGAGGAGATCGAGATCGTCCTGGCGCCGCTGGGCGCGCTGCGCGCGATGGCGCTCGATGGGCGCATCAACGCCGGCTCGCAGGTCGCGGCGGTGCTGGTCGCGCTCGACTACCTCGGCCGCTAGGGCAAGGTCAGTCGGCTAGCAGAGCGCGTTGACCTTCGTGCCCAGTCCCAGCGAGCCAAACAGCTCGTTGATCTCGGTCTGCGGGAGTTGCTCGGTGTCGCGCAGGACGCTCAGGGCGACCGCGGAGGTGCCGCTGGCCGCGATTGCCATCGTCGAGGCGGAGACTGCCGATATGCCGTCCATGGTCGTACCATCCTCTCACGCGGGGCGGTAGCGTGCAAGCGGTCGGCCTGAAACGTGACAAGCCGGGCTCGCGGGGGGTCCCGCTCAGCCGAAGACGTTGAGCGCGGTGCCGACCCCGAGCGCGGCGAACCCATCCTCGGCCTGCTCCGCCGCCTGCTCGGCCTGCTGGGCCTGCTGCTGTTGCGCGGCCAGCGCGGCTTCCTGAGCGGCTGTCGCGGCGGCGTTCGCCGAGCCCGAAACTGCGGAAACTGCCATCGTCCGATCATCTTCTCACGGGCCGCCGGACGGCGCAAGCGGCGCGTCGCTGAAACCCGCTCGAGGCGCTTCCGGTAGGTGAGGGCGGAGGTCCCCGATGCGTTACTTCATCCAGGTGACCGCGATCGTCGCGGTCGCGATCGTGGCCCTGATCGTGCTCTGGCATGTATTCCAGATCCTGATCCTCGCCGCGGTCATCGCGGCCCTGATCGTCGGGGTCCTGGCGGTGCGCAACGTCCTGACCCGCCGCCGCGGCGGCGTCCCGACGATCACCTACCGCCGCTGAACGCGCCGAGAGGACGCCTCCGAGTTCCCGCGTAGGACGACTGCTCGCGCCTCGTTCCAGCTCGGAGGGTGTATCACGTCCGTTTCGCCGTTTCGCGTCGCACTCGCGACCTTGATTTTCTCCGCGCTGCCGGCGCTCGGACTGGGCCAGTCCGCGCCGGCCTCGCCGACACCCACACCGAGCTCCCCGACGCCCGTACCGTCGGTCTCACCCTCAGCCACGCCGACCCCGCCGTACAACCGCCTGGCGTTACGGCTGATCGGGCCGGCACTGGCCGGCGGACGCGTCGCCGCGGTGGCCGGCGTCGCAGGCGATCCGCGGCTCTACTACCTGGGCGCCGGCGGCGGCGGCGTATGGAAGACGGAGAACGGCGGCGCGACCTGGTCGCCGGTCTTCGATACGACCGGGGTCGCGTCGATCGGCGCGCTGGCGATCGACCCGAAGGACCACCGCACGGTGTGGGTCGGGACCGGCGAGGCGAATCCGCGCAACGACGTCATCGCCGGCGCGGGTGTCTACAAGAGCACCGACGGCGGCAAGACGTGGACGAACGTGGGCTTGAGCGCGACGCGCTCGATCGCCTCGATCGTAATCGATCCGCGCGATCCGAACGTCGTCCTGGTCGGCGCGCTCGGCGACGTCTTCGCCGACTCGCAGGACCGCGGCGTCTATCGCACGACCGACGGCGGCAAGACCTGGACGCAGACGCTCTTCGTCGGGCCGGCCAGCGGCGTGAGCGAGATGGTCGCCGATCCGAAAGATCCCGACGTCGTCTACGCCGGCATCTGGCAATTCCGGCGGCAGCCGTGGACCTTCACCTCCGGCGGGCCGAGCGACGGGCTCTACAAGTCGACCGACGGTGGGAAGAGTTGGGAGCGTCTGCTTCACCATGGGTTGCCCGAGGGGATCACGGGGCGCATCGGCCTGGCGGTCGCGCCCTCGAACCCGCGCCGCGTCTACGCGCTGATCGAGTCGGCCGACGGGATCTTGTGGCGCTCCGACGATGCCGGTGAAAACTGGACGCTGATGACCAAGAACACACTGGTCGACCAGCGGCCGTTCTACTTCTCGCACCTGCGGGTCGACCCGACCGACCCCGATCACGTCTACGGCGTCTCCGAGATGCTCTCGGAGTCGAAGGACGGCGGGAAGACGTTCAAGGAGATCGCCACCGACGTTCACGTCGACTACCACGATCTGTGGATCGCCCCCGACGATCCCAAGCGTTTGATCTCGGGCGAGGACGGCGGCTACGCGATCACGCTCGACGGCGGCGCACACTGGTCGTTCGCGGCCAACGTGCCGATCGGCCAGATCTATCACCTCGGCTACGATGACCAGACGCCGTACCGCGTTTGCGTCGGCTTGCAGGACAACAACGGGTTCTGCGGACCGACCAACGGCCTCGATCCCGAGGGGATCCCCAACGCCGCCTGGGAGCGTGTCGTCGGTGGGGACGGGCAATGGGCCTGGCCCGATCCGCGCGATCCGAAGCTGATCTGGACCGATCTGCAAGAGGGCCGCGTCGGCATCTACGACCGCGCGGCGCAGCGCACGGCCTACGTGCAGCCGTGGATCGAAACGTCGGCGACCGACTTCCGGCTCTTCGAGTCACCGTATCGCTATAACTGGGATTCGCCGATCGCGTTCGATCCGTTCGACTCGGCGACGACCTGGTTCGGCGCGAACGTCGTCTTCGCCACGCACGACCGCGGGCGGCATTGGCGGCCGATCTCGCCCGATCTGACCGCGAACGTGAAGGCGCACCAGCAGCCCCCGGGCGGTCCGCTGGCGCTCGACGTCTCGAGCGCGGAGAACACCGACACGCTGCTCGACGTCGAAGGCTCGCCGAAGACGCGCGGCGAGATCTGGGTCGGGACCGACGACGGCCTGGTCCAGTTGACGCGCGACGGCGGCGCGCACTGGCGCGACGTCACGCCGAGCGGGATCCCGCGCTACGGCCGCTTCGAGATGGTCGCGCCCTCGCCGCTCGTCGCCGGGACCGCCTACGCCGTCCTCGACCAGCACTATCTGGGCGATCCGCGGCCGTACGTCTTCGTGACGCACGACTGGGGCGCGCACTGGTCGGCGATCGACGCCGGTCTGCCGGCCGATCAAGAGGCGCGCGCGATCCGACCCGACACGCGCAATCCGCGTTTGGTCTACCTCGGCACGGAGCGGGGACTGTGGCTGTCGTACGACGGCGGCGCGCACTGGGAGCACCCGGCGCTCGGGTTGCCGCCGTCCTCGGTCTTCGACCTGCGCGTGCAGCCGCGCTGGAACGACCTGCTGGTCGCGACGCACGGCCGCGACGTGTACGTCCTCGACGACCTCACGCCGATCCAGCAGCTGCCCGCGGCGCGCGTGGCGGGCGTCGCGCTCTTCCCGGTGCGCACGGCGTACGCGTTCTCCACCCATGCGGACGACGAGGGACTCTACACCGGCTTCGCCGGGCAGAACCCACCCGGCGGCGCGCTGATCGCGTTCTACCAGAGCACGCCGGGCGCGCAACCGCCGGCGATCGAGATCCTCGACTCGCACGGGCACGTCGTGCGGCGGCTAGCCGGCACGCAACACGTCGGCGAGCGCGACGTGCCGGTGGTGACGAACTTCGCCGGCATCAATCGCATCGCGTGGGATCTGCGCGAGAACGGACCGACCTTGTGGACCGGCGCGGCCCGCCGCGAGTACCAGGGACCGTTGACCGGACCGGCCGTCGTCCCCGGGACGTACACGGCGCGCATCGCGCTCGGCGGCCGCACCTTCACCCAGTCGTTCGTCGTCGCGCCGGACCCGCGCGCGCATTTCAGCGCGGCCGACTACGCGGCGGCGCACGCGTTCGCGCGCGCCCACATCCGGGAGTTCGGGATGCTCGACGCCGCGCTCAACCGGCTCGACGCGATCGCCGCGTCGGCGCCGGAGCGGAGCACCGGGGCCGCCCCGGCGCTGGCCGCCGAGCTCGCCGCCGTGCGGTCGCGCGCGCTCGTCCTGCGCCGCACGTTGACCGCCGACTACGAGAACGACGAGGACTCGATCCAGCGGCCCGGCCAGGTCCGCGAGGACCTGGGACGCTTGGGCTACGTCGGCGGGGGCCCGCTGACACCGGCGGTGCTCGGCTACGCGCGGCGGGTCGACCGCGCGTACGGCGCGAGGATGACGGTCGTCGGCGCGTTCTTCGCCGGCGACGTCGCCCGCGCCGACGCCGACCTGCGCGCGGCCGGGAAGCCGGCCCTCGCCACCAGCGGAGCGACCCGAGCCGCCGCCCTGGGGGTCACGACCCCGACCGATCCCGGCGCCAGTAGCGCGACTGATCCCGACAACTGAAATCGTCGCGCGGCCCGGCAGGGGCCCGGGCCGCGCGAGGGTGTAGCACCCACCATGCAGGCCGAGCGCTTCCGCGAGACCCTCAAAGACGTCATCGGGCTCGTCGTGACCCCGATGAACCGCACCAGCTACGCCGTCGACGAAGGCGCGCTGCGCGCCGAGATCGACTGGTGCTTCGCCCACGGCGCGACCGGTGTGGTCGCGACCGGCTCGATCGGCGAGTTCCTCCACCTCGAGGACGACGAACGCCGGCGGGTGCTCGAGATCGTCGTCGACCAGGCCCGCAAGCACCCCGGCGCGAGCACCTCGGCGATGACCTCGGGCGCGACGACGCTGCAAGCGTTGAAGTGGACGCGCCTCGCAGCCGAGCTCGGCTACGACAGCGCGGTCGTCATCGCACCGTATTACTGGAAGGTCGGCGACCGCGAAGCGTTCGAGCACTTCCGTACCGTCGCCGACGCGGACCTGATCCCGATCACGGTCTATCACAATCCGGCGCTCTCGAAGTTTCACATGTCGCCGGCCTTCTTCCGGCAGGTCGCCGAGCTGCACAACGTCGTCGCGGTCAAAGAGGTCGAGACCGAGTTGCAGCACCTCGAAGCGGTCGCCGACGCGCTGGCCGGGCGCGCGCTCTACCTGCAGACGTTCCGCGCGTACTTGACGGGCCGGCTGCTGGGTTCGAACGGCGGTCAGATCAACGTCTTCGCGGTCCCGGCGTGTGTCGCGATCGACCAGGCCTGGCGCGCCGGCGACATCCGTCTCGCCGAAGAGATCCAGCGCCGCCTCAACCGCGTCTTCCCGCGCGGCGGCGAAGCGGCGCTCGGCGCGCTCGGGATGACCAAGGTGACCGCCAGCGTCGTGACCGGGATCGAGATGGGGCCGGCGCGCCCGCCGTATCTCGCCCCCGACGACGCCGAAGAGCGCATCACCAAACGGCTCCCCGAGCTGTACGATGTCGTCCCCGCGATGCGCCCGGAGAAGCGCGTCGCCGTGCACGCCGCCACCTGATGATCGCCAACGCGGTGCCGACGACGCGCCTGTGGATCGACGGCCGTTCGGTCGAGGCGCTCGATGGCGCGACCTACGACGATCTCGATCCGGCCAGCGGCGAGGTCGTCGCCCGGGTCGCGAACGGCGGCGCGGCCGACGTCGAACGCGCCGTCGCCGCCGCACGCCGCGCGTTCGACGAAGGGCCGTGGCCGCGCACGACGGTCGCGCAGCGCGCGACCGTGCTGCGCGCGCTCGGCGCGCTGCTGGTCGAGCACCGCGAGGAGCTGGCGCGCCTCGAGTCGCGCGATGCCGGCAAGCCGTTCCGCGAGACCGCCGACCGCGACGTCCCGCGCGCCGCCGACAACTGCGCCTTCTTCGCCGGCGCGATCGAGCAGCGCGAGCAACGCGCCTTCTTCGACCGCAAGCCGTTCCTGGGCGCGCCGCGCGAGATCGTCTCGCTGGTGCGCGAGGAGCCGGTCGGCGTCTGCGCGCTGCTCACCCCGTGGAACTCGCCGCTGATGCAGGCGACCTGGAAGATCGCGCCGGCGATCGCCGCCGGCAACACCTGCGTGCTCAAGCCCTCCGAGTTGACCCCGCTCTCGACGCTCAAGCTGGCCGAGCTGTGCGCGCAAGCCGGCGTCCCCGACGGCGTCGTCAACGTCGTCACCGGTTTCGGCCCCGGCGCCGGCGCGCCGCTGGTCGCCGATCCGCGCGTCGACGCGGTCGCCTTCACCGGCAGCGAGCCGACCGGGAAGGCGATCAACCTCGCCGCCGCGCCGACGCTCAAGAAAGTCACCCTCGAGCTGGGCGGGAAGTCGGCCAACGTCGTCTGCGACGACGCCGACCTCGAGCTGGCCGTCGAGGGCAGCGTGCTGGCGATGTTCCGCCACAGCGGCCAGGTTTGCCTGGCCGGGACGCGGCTGTACGTGCAGAGCGGGATCTACGACCGGTTCCTCGAGCGCTATCTCGCCAAAGTGGGCGCGCTGCGGGTCGGCGATCCGCAGTCGCGCGAGAGCGACCTCGGTCCGCTGATCACGCCGCAACACCGCGAGCGGGTCGAGCGCTTCTGCGCGCAGGCCGACGCGGAGGGCGTCGAGGCCCTGCTGCGCGGGGCGCGGCCGGCCGACGCCGCACTGGCCGCGGGCAACTACGTCTCGCCGACGATCTACGCGCCGCGCGAGGAGTCGCAGACGATCGCGCGCGAGGAGGTCTTCGGCCCGGTGCAATCGGTGTTCCGCTTCGAGACGCTCGACGAGGTCGTCGCACGCGCCAACGCGACCCGCTTCGGGCTCTCGTCGTACATCTGGACGCAGAACGTGGCGACCGGGCTGCGCTTCGCCGAGCGCGTGCGGGCCGGGATGTGCTGGATCAACGGCTACTTCCTGCGCGATCTGCGCCAGCCGTTCGGCGGGATCGGGATGAGCGGCCTGGGCCGCGAGGGCGGCCGTTGGTCGCTGGACTTTTTCACCGAGCCGAAGCTCGTCTGCATCGCGTACTAGTTCGGAGTCTCGCCATGTCGTTCGTCAATTCCGTGAGCGTCATCCCCAAGCACATCCCGGGTGCGGAGCTGCAGACGTTCGGGACGCTCGAGTCGTACGAGGAGTACATCGAGCACCAGTACCGCAACAGCAAAGCGTTGCTCGAGAAGTACCGCCAGCACAAGACGCACGACCCCGAGCTGTCGAAGGAATACCGGGACGCGATGCGGCCGATCATGCTGACGACCTGTTGGGGCGAGGCGCAGACGACCAGCCAGGTCGCGCAGATCATCACCAAGACGAACCGCCCGACGATCCAGTACTTCTACGCGACGCACGCGCTCGACGAGGTGCGCCACACCCAGATCGAGTGGCGGCGGGTGCGCGACCTCGACCTGGCCGATTCGCTCGACGTCCCCTACGAGCAGACCGAGCTGTTCCGCTTCGTCAACGGTCTGCCGACCTTCGTCGAGATCGTCTACGGCCAAGTCTGCACGCTCGAGTCGTACTCGGCGCACGTCCTGTTCAACTCGATCATCGACCTGGCCAAGAAGTACGGCGACCTGGCGACGGCGGTGACCTACGAGTACGTCATGCACGACGAGGTCCGTCACATCGGCACCGGGCTGAAGATCGTCAAAGAGGCGATCGACGCCTCGCCCGATCCCGAGGAGGCCGCCTTTCGCATCCTCGACCTCGAGGAGAAGCTGCTCCCGATCACGATCCGTAAGCTCGGGCGGGATTCCGCGATCGCCGCTTCGCTCTACGAGGCCGGGATGATCGCCGACCGGCGGCAATTCGAGCTGGACGGGTTCCGGCAGTACCTGATCTTCCGCTCGAAGATCCCCAACCTGCCGCCGATGCGCTACGCCGGCCCCGACGGCTGGACGCCCGAGGACACCCTGGCCGCGTCGGTCGCGTGATCGCCGCCGGCCTGTTCTCGACCCACGTCCCGCGCCTGATGATCCTCGATCCGCAGGCGCGCAAGGAATACATGCGCGAGGACGTGACGACGTTCTACGACGCGCTCGAGCAGATCCGGCGCGAGCGCATCGCGGACCTCGACTTCGACACGTTCGTGCTGATCGACACGCACTGGCACACGACGCTCGAGTTCGTCCTCAATGCGCACCAGCGTCACGCCGGCCTCTACACCTCGGATGAGATTCCGTGGATGATCCACGAATACGCCTACGACTATCCGGGCGACCCGGAGCTGGCCGCCGCGATCGCCGCCGAAGCGCACGCGCGCGGCGTGCCGGCCGAAGCGGCGGCGCACCGCGGGCTGCCCGTCCACTACGGCACGCTCAACCCGATGCACTACTACAATCCGGGCCCGGCGAAGAAGCGCGTGTTGCCGATCTCGGTTTGCGACACGGCGGAGGTCGAGCCGAACTTGCAGCTCGGCGCGGCGATCGCCGCCGCCGCGCAACGCTGCGGGCGCCGCGTGCTGCTGATCGCCTCGGGCGGGATGTCGCACCGTTTCTGGCCGCTGGCGACGATCCGCCAGCGCGCCAGCGCCGACCCGCGCGACATCAGCGACCCCGCGTTGCGGGAGTGGGACGAACGGATCATGGGCTGGTGGCGCGCCGGCGACCACGCCGCCGTCCTCGCCCACGCCGAGGACTTCCGCCGCGCGTGCTCGCCCGAGGGGCGGTTCGCCCACTACCTCGTGCTGGCCGGGGCGCACGGCGGCGCGGCCTGGCGCGCGCCCGGCCAGCAATTCGGCCGCTACGAAGCCGCGATCGGTACCGGACAGTCCAACTTCTGGTTCGCCGCCTAGACGTTCGCCTGCGCTCGGCGACTTCGGCACCGTTCCTGGGAGTTTGCTGGGTCGCAGACTGTGACCAAACTCGCAACCGATTCGGCGGTTCTAAAGTCCGTTGGCCGCGCACCGATGAGAAGTGTAGGGACGCTGCATCGGGCAGCGCGCCGCCGGGAAGGCGACGCGCTCCCTTTTGCATCAGGGCGCTATTCGAAGCGCAGCGCGCGAATCGGATCGAGCGCGGCGGCCTTGCGCGCCGGCCAATACCCGAAGAACACGCCGACCGCCGCCGAGAAGAACAGCGCCAGCGCGACCGCCGCGAGCGGAACGCTCGCCGGCCAGTGCGCGAACAGGGCGATCGCCGCGGACCCGATCACGCCGAACAGCACGCCGAGCGCGCCGCCGCCGGTCGCCAACACGACCGCTTCGATCAGGAACTGTCGCAGGATCGCCGCACTGCGCGCACCGACGGCGACCCGCAAGCCGATCTCGCGCGTGCGCTCGGTGACCGAGACGAGCATGATGTTCATGATCCCGATCCCGCCGACGAGCAACGAGACCGCCGCCACCGAGGCCAGGAGGAGCGCCAGAATCGACGCGGTCGCCGAAGCGGCCTGCGCGATGTCGGCCAGGTTGCGCACTTGGAAGTCGTCCGGCTGGCCGGCCGCGATCTGGTGACGTTGCTCGAGCAGCGCCGTGATCTCGGTCTGCACCGAATCCAGGTGGCCCTGGTCGATCGCCGAGACCATCAGCTCGGCGACCGTCGTGCCGCCGGTGATCCGCTGTTGCGCCGAGGTGTAGGGGATGAGGACGGTGTCGTCCTGGTCTTGTCCGGGCCCGCTCTGCCCCTTCGCCGTGAGCGTCCCGATGACGGTGAACGGCACGTTGCCGATCTCGACCGTCGTGCCGACCGGGTTGGCGCCGCCGGGGAAGAGTTGCTGCTCGACGGTCTGGCCGAGCACCGCGACCTTGGCCGCTGAGTTCGTCTCGCTCTGGGTGAAGAAACGCCCGGCGGCGGTCGGCCAGCTGCGCACGAAGGTGTAGCTCGGCGCGACGCCGCTGACCGTCGTCTGCCAGTTCTGCCCGGCCGCGATCACTTGCGTGCGCAGGTTGACGACCGGGGAGACTGCCGCGACACCCGGGAGCTGCGCGATCGTCATGCCGTCGGCGGCGGTCAGCGTCGACGCGCCGCCCAGCCCGGTGCGCGCGCCGGTGGTCGAGACGCTGCCGGGCAGCACGACCAGCATGTTCGAACCCAGGGCGTTGATCTGGCTCGCGACCGAGCTCTTCGCGCCCGTCCCGATCGCGACGGTCACGATGACCGCCGCGACGCCGATCACCACGCCCAGCATCGTGAGCAGCGAGCGCGACTTGTTTCGCACCAGCGCCTGCAGCGCCATGCGCACGGTTTGCAGCAGGGTGATCATGCGAGAACGACCTCCTTCGCGGTCGGCGCATCCGAGATGATGACGCCGTCCCGAAACGTGACCAGGCGCCGCGCGTGCGCGGCGACATCGGGCTCGTGGGTGACCAGCATGACGGTGATGCCGCGCTCCGCATTGAGCCGCTTGAACAGCGCCATCACGTCTTCGGACGAAGCCGAGTCGAGCGCGCCGGTCGGTTCGTCGGCGAGGATCAGCTGGGGCTGGTTGACGATCGAGCGGGCGATCGCGACGCGCTGCTGCTGGCCGCCCGAGAGCTGGTTGGGCTGGTGCTGCGCGTACTTGACGAGCCCGACCGCGTCGAGCGCCGCCATCGCCTTGGCCCGCCGCTCCGCAGCCAGGACGCCGGCGTAGATCATCGGCAGCTCGACGTTCTCGACCGCCGTCGTGCGCGGGAGCAGGTTGTAGGCCTGGAAGACGAACCCCAGCGCCCGCGAGCGCAGGTCGGCGAGCTGATCCTTGCCCAGCGTGGTGACGTCGTGCCCGGCGAACCGGTACGACCCCGCGCTGGGCCGATCGAGCAGCCCGACGATGTGCATGAAGGTCGACTTGCCGGAGCCTGACGGTCCCATGACCGCCAGGAACTCGCCGGCTTCGATATCGAGATCGACCCCGCGGAGGGCGACGACGTCGTCGCCGCCCTCGAGCGGATAGATCTTGCTCAGATTGCGGACTTGGACGACCGGCGTCATCGCACGCCTCCGAGCATCCCACGGGTGCTGCCGCCGGACTTGCTGCCCGTCAGCGGGTTGCCGCCGGCGGCCGCGTGCGCCGCACGCGCCCCACCGGCGTCGCCGGTGACGACCTGGTCGCCGGCCGCAAGCGTGCCGCGCAGCGGTGTGACGCTGGCCTGCGTGTCGGTCACCAGGCCGACGTGGACGGCGACCGGCGTCAGCTTCCCGCTGCGCAGGACGAAGATCCGTCCGGCCGCGCCCGGCGTCACGACGCCGCTGGTCGTGGTCGTGGTCGTGCCCCACGGCGAGGCGCTGGCCCCGGCGGTCGTCGGCGCGGTCGCGCCAGCGGTCGCCGTCGCCCGGTGCGTGCGCCGTCCGGCAAACGCGCCGCTCGGCGGCTGATAGCTGAGCGCGGCCAGCGGGACGATGGTGGCGTTGTCGACGTGCGCGACTTGGATCGTCGCGTTGGCGGTCATCCCGGGGAGCAGCGCGCCGTCGGTGTTGCTCACCAGCACCACGACGGTGTAGGTGACGACGTTGCTGACGGTCGTCGGTGCCTGGCGGACCTGTTCGACGCTACCGGTGAAGGTGCGGTTGGGGAAGGCCAGCACGCCGAAGCTGACTGGATCGCCGGGGGCGACGTGCCCGATGTCGGGTTCGCCGACCGCCAAGTCCAGCTCCATCTTGGAGAGGTCCTGCGCGATCGTGTAGAGCGTCGGCGTCTGCAAGCTCGCCGCGACCGTCTGGCCGACCGAGACGTCGCGCGCGATCACGGTGCCGTCGACCGGCGAGGTGATGATCGTGTTCTTGACGTTCTGCTGCGCCGTGGCGACCTCGGCGCGATCGATCCCGATCGCGGCGAAGTCGGCCTGCGCGGTCGCCGCTTGGTTCGCGGCCTGCGCGCCGCTGACACCCGTCGCGGCGGTCTGCGCCTGCTGCGTTGCGCCGGCTTGGATGGCCTGCGCCTGCGCAGCGGCGGCTTGCGCCTGCGCCTGCGTCACCGCGGCCTTCGCCGCGGTTAGCGTCGTCTGCGCCGCGACGAGGTTCGTCGTGTCGGTGTCGACCTGGTTCTGCGCGACGTAGCCCTGCGCGAGCAGTTGGTGGTCGCGCGAGAGCGTCTCTTGCGCGAGGGTGAGCGCGCTCTGGTCCTTCGCCACGGTCGACTGCGCGACGGCGATCGCCGCTCGTACCGACGCCGCGGTCGCCTGCGCGGCCCGGGTGGCGTCGCCGGCGGCGGCGGCTTGCGCCCCCGCCTCGCTGACGCTGGCCGAACCACCGCCGGCGGTCGCCGCGGCGGCCTGCGCGATCGCTTGGGCCTGCGCGAGCTGTGCTTGCGCCTGCTCGAGCGACGCGTCGAAGGTGGTCGGATCGATGGTGGCCAGGACTTGGCCCTTCTTCACGTGCGAGTTGTAATCGGCGTCGATCGCGGAGATCGTCCCCGAGACCTGAGTACCGATGGTGATCGTGTTCTGCGGGTTGAGCGTTCCGGTCGCGGTGACGGTCTGCGCGAGAGATCCCGTCTGCGCCGGTACGCTCGTGTAGCTCACGGCTGAGGTACGCGAACGCACCACCAGCAGCGTGGCGAGGAGGGCGGCGATGCAGAGCACCGCCGCAACGGCGAGCCAGAGGCGCGGGCGACGGCGCGTCGGCTCGAGATTGACGGTATGAATGCGGCCGTTCGTCGCCGGTCGCTCTGCGGTAAACATGGCTATCCTGGCTACGCCCCCAGGCGATCAATCGTGCTGAACGCCGGGTGAGAATCGCTCTCAGCCACCTACCAGAATGTCGTTACGTTTCCGCTCGTGAAGAGCCCGTCATGAAACCGTCGCGGTACGAGCGCCGGCGCGCACATTGGGTCGGTGGAAACCTCACCCACGAGGACTTCGAGCAGGTGGTGCGCGAGGCGTTAGACACGCTGCCGAAACGGTTCACGAATCTGATCGAAAACGTCGTCATCGCGGTCGAGGACGAGCCCAGCCCCGACGATCTCGAGGCCGTCGACGGGGACGAGGACGGGGATTCGGAGATCGTCGGCATCTACCGAGGCGTCGCGCTTACCGAACGCGACCGCGACGGGGTGGTGATGCCCGATGAGATTGCGATCTTCCGCGGCCCGATCAACCGGATCACTCGCACGCGCAAGGACGCCGTCCGCGAAGTTCGCGACACCGTGATCCACGAGCTGGGCCACTACTTTGGCCTCGCCGACGACGAGATGCCGCACTGACAGCTGGTTCCCAGAGAGCGAAAAATCTTATCTTTTTCCCCACGGTCTCTTTTCGATTTGTCCACGGTCTCTTTGTTATTTCACGACCGTGATGAAATGTTCGTCAGAGCGAGCGTGAGGCGTATCTCTGCACCTAACCACCGAGCACCCGGCAGTCGAAATCCCGATGGAGGCGGCTAAGCGGCCACCCTCACCATCGAAAGGATTCGAACGTGAAAAGAGCATTCACTGCTCTGGCCATGCTGGGCCTCGCAACGGTCATGACGGCACCGAGCTCGGCGACCACGACGGTCTACGGTTCAGCCCAGATCAAGTACACCGTCAACGCGACGGCCCTGGTCTCGATCGCGACCAACTACGCGACGACCTCGCCCTACAGCCAGAGCGCCGCGGCGTCGACAATTCTGCCGTCCGTCGCCGGGGACTGCGCCGCCGGCGCGGTCGAGACGACGGCCACACTGACCTTCGGCGGGGTGACGCCGCCCGGCGCCGGCTACACCGGCTGCTACTACAAGAACGCGGTCGAGGTCGGCGTCGACACGAACGACGCCTCCGGCTACAAGGTGATCGAGTACATCGACACCCTGGTCGCCGGGACGCAGATCTGCGCCTTTCGCCTGAACGCGACGCCGGCGGCGGCACCCTCGGTCTCCGGCGCGAGCGGGAATCCGGCGGCCTACACGGCCTCATGCCCAACCGTCAACGCCGTGGCGGGGATCGCCCTGGCGGGCCTCGGCGCGGCCACGGCGGGGACCGGCTACGGCGCCGCCACCCAGCCCGCCGGCATGACGACCGACGTGACCGCAACGCCGACCGCGACGCTCTATACGGCCGGCGGCTTCACCATGTACAACGGCGCCTCGCTCCTGACGGGCTGGAACTTCATCGGCCAGGACATCCAGCTCAACGTGGGCGCCGCGGCAGCCTCGGGTGCCGACACGAACGTCCTCACCATCGCGGTCATCCCGAACTAGTGTCGCAGGGCAGGGAGAGCGGAGTATCTTATCGATTCCTCCACGATCTCTTCCCTATTAGGACACGCTTGATGAACTGTTCGTCAAAGGCAGCGCCAGGGGCACGTTCCGGCTAACGAGCGAGCACCTGTCGGTCGACACCAGAAAAGGGTGCCGGAAGCACTGGAGACCCACATCGAAAGGATTCGAGCGTGAAACGAGCACTAGCTGCTCTCGTCTTGGTAGGGATAGCGAGCTTTACCGCGGCTCCTGCCATGGCTGGCGCGCCGGTCTATGGGTCTGCCGACCTCAAGTTCACCGTCAACGCGACGGCCGAGGTTGCGATCGCGACCAACTACGCGACGACCGCGCCGTACGGCCAGAGCGGGGCGGCCGCGACGATTCTGGACTCCACCCCGGGCAACTGCGCCGCCGGCGTCGTCGAGACGTTGGCCACGCTGACCTTCGGCGGGGTGACGCCGCCCGGCACCGGTTACAACGGCTGCTACTACAAGAACGCGGTCGAGATCGGCATCTCCTCAAACGACGCGAACGGCTACAAGGTGATCGAGTACATCGACACCGTGGTCACCGGGACGCAGGTCTGCCTGTTTCGGCTGAACGCGACGCCGGCTGCGGCCCCCACCGTCTCCGGTGCGAGCGGGAACCCGGCGGCCTACACGGCATCGTGCCCGACCGTCAACAGCATCGCGGGAACGGCCTTGGTCGGCCTCGGCGCGCCGGTGGCGGGCACCGGCTTCGGTGGCGCCTCGAACCCGGGCACCGGCACCTGGAACGTCACGGCGACGCCAACCGCGACCACCTACACTGCCGGTGGCGACACCGTGTACAGCGGCGCGTCGCTCCTGTCGGGCTGGAACTACATCGGCGAGGACATTCAGCTCAACGTGAGCTCGGCGGCGGCCTCGGTTGCCGAGACCAACGTCCTCACCGTCGCCGTCATCCCGAACTAGCGCGAGCCACCGCGCCGCGCCACCAGAACGCCGCCACGCCGGCGGCGAGGCTGACCAGCCCGTAGCCGATCGCGGCGGAACCGGCACTGAGGAACGCGTAGCCCCAGCCGGCCAGCGCGATCAGTGCCGGCAGCGGGTAGAGCGCCATCCGGTACGGCGCGCGCTCGTGCCGCGCACGCAGCACGAACAGCGCCACGATCTGCGCGATCGACTGCACCAGCACGATCGCGGTCGTCAGCGCGGCGATGACCTGATCGAGCGGGAAGAGGCAAGCGGGGAGCGCGAGCACGCCGATCACGACCAGCGCGACGTCGGGGTAGCGCAGACGCGGTTGGAGGTGGGCGAACGCACGCGGGAAGAGACCGTCGACGGCTGCCGCGTACGGAATGCGCGAGATGCCCAACAGATTGCCGTAGACCGAGGCGAACGTCGTCACCAGGATCAGCACCGTCACGACGATCGCGGCGCCGGCGCCGGCCGCGCGCGCGACGATCGACGAGGCGACGTGCTGTCCCAGGCCGTTGGGGTCGGCCAGGATCGCCTGCCACGGCAGCGCGCGCAGCACGCCGACCTGCAGCGCGACGTACAGCACGGCGACGATCGTGACCGCCAGCACCGTCGCCCGCGGCAACGTGCGTGGCGGGTCGACGATCTCGTCGCCGATGCATGCGGCTTGGCCGTAGCCGAGATAGTCGTACATGGTGAGGATCAGCGCCGCGCCGAAGCCGGCCCGCACCACACCCCACGCGCCGGCGCCGCCCGCGCCCAACGCGAGCGGGTGCGCGACGGTCGGATGACCGTACGCGGCGGCGATCACACACAGCAACGTCACGACGACGGCGCCGCCGAGCGCGACGCTCGTGCGCGCGATCGCGCCGATCCCGCGGGCCAGCGCGAGCAGCGTCACGACGCCGATCGCAACAGCCAGCGCTTTGGTCTGCCAGAGCGCGAGGCCGCCGGGGATCAGGTAGGCCGCGTAGTCGGCGAAGCCGATGTAGCCCGACGCGAGCAAGAGCGGCGCCGCGAAGCACGTCTGCCAGGCGAACAAGAAGGCCGGTAGCGCGCGCCAACCGGCGCCGCCGAAGGTGGCGCGCAGGAAGCCGTAGGTGCCGCCGGAGCCGGGAAAGCGCGAGCCGAGCTCCGCCCACACGAGGCCGTCGCAGAGCGCGATCAGCGCGCCGGCGAGCCAGGCGACCAGCGAGAGCGGGCCCGGCAGCGCGGCCAGGACGAGCGGGATCGTGATGAGCGGGCCGATCCCGACCATCGTGATGACGTTGATCGCCGTGGCGCCACGCAGGCGGACGCCGCGGACGAGCCCCACCGGCTCAGCCGAACTGCGCGAAGTACCGCTCGCGCGTCGTAGCGGCGACGCCGGCCGACGCCGCCGCCGCGCGCGCCACGCCGAGATCGGGCTGCGGTCGCACCAGCATCATGCTGGCCGGCTCCGCTCCGAGTGGCGCCACCATCACCTTCGCGCAGGCCGCCGGAATGAGCGCGCTCTGCCACGGCGCGAGATCGACGCTCGTGCCGTCGGCTTCGAGCCGCAGCGGGAGCGCGCCGACAGTGAGCGTCACCGGGCGAGCATCGAGTGGGAGCCGGGCGGCGGCCGGCACGACGACGCGCTCGACCAGGAAGTGCCGGTCGGCGATCAGCAGCGTCCGTTCCAAGCCACCGTCGGTGAACGTCAACTGCGCGATCGCGCTGGGATGCGTGGCGCGGAAGTCGAGCACGTCGGCGGCCTTGGCGACGTGCAGCTCGCGCGGCTTGCCGTCGGCACCGACCCGGTTCCAGTCGAAGATCCGATACGTCAGATCGCTGGCCTGCTGCGTCTCGAAGAGCTGGATCCCGGCGCCGATCGCGTGCAGCGTTCCGGCCGGCAGGTAGAACGCATCGCCCGCCGCGACCGGGACGCGGCGCAGGATGTCGCTCAGGGTGCCGTCGGCGACGCGGCGCTCGTACTCCTCGCGCGAGGTGTCGCGCGTCCAGCCGAGTACGAGCTCGGCGCCCGGCTCGCAGGCCAGGATGTACCAGCATTCGGTCTTGCCGTTGGGCTGGTGCTCGACGCGCCGCGCGTAGGCGTCGTCGGGATGCACCTGCACCGAGAGCGGCTGGTGCGCGTCGATGATCTTGGTCAGCACCGGGAAGATCGCGTGCGCGTCGATCGGACCGCACAGCCGCGCGCCGAGCTCGCGCCGCAGGTCGGCGACGGTGTGCGGGGCGAGCGGACCGTTCACGATGCGGTTCGCGTCCCAACACTCCCACGACTCGCCGAGCGCCTGCGCCGGGTCACCGGTCTTCCCGTACCGGCGCACCAGCGCTTCGCCGCCCCAGATCGCGGGCGTCTCCTTGGGCTCGAGCACGTAGGGGTAGAGCGAATCGGTCACCGCTCCACTCTACGCCCTAGCGCCGCGACGTTCCGCCGCTACTCGCGCCGGATCGTGGTCGTCGACGAACTCGAGCGCCCGCCCGCCATCGCGACGAGCCCGATGATCACCACCAGCACAACCGCGCCGATGACGATCCATATCCAGTTGAGCGACGTCGTGGTGGTCGTGGTCGACGACGTCACCGGCTGGCCACCGGTTTGCGCGCCAGCCGTGCCGCCGCCGGTCGTGGGTGCTCCGCCGGTCGTGGTGCCCCCGCTCGTCGTGGTGGTGGTGCTGGACCCCGCAGTCGTCTGCGCCGCACCGATCGCGGGTGCCAGGGCTAGGAAGAGTGCTAGCGTGCCCGTTGCGACCCGGGCCAGTGTTCGTGTCATACTCGGTGCTCCTTGTGCTCGTGCGCGCGTGCGTCCATCGGTTCCGGGTCGCCGTCAGGCGAGGTCGGATCAGCGGGGATCTCCGGCGTGTCGGGCGGGAAGTCGGGCATCGAGGGGACCTCGGGGGACGATCCGGGTACCACGTATTCGGCACGCATCGCGCCCTCGACGTTCCCGCTCGGTCCGTGGCCGAAACGACCGCAGCCGTAAGAAGCCCTCGGCGCCGGCGTGGTGAAGTCGGTTGTCATGCCCTCGATCCCGGCCCGGCGGCGCGTCATCGTCACGGCCGACGACTTCGGTCTGTCGGTTCCGGTGAACGAAGCGGTGGAGCGCGCCCATCGCGAGGGTATCCTGACCGCAGCCAGCTTGATGGTCGCCGAGCCCGCCACGGCCGATGCGATCCGGCGCGCGCGCGCGTTACCGAACTTGCGGGTCGGTTTGCACGTCGTCGTCGTCGCGGGCCGGCCGCTGCTGCCGCCGGACCAAGTGCCGGATCTGGTCGGGGCCGACGGTGCGTTCGGCGCCGACCTCGCGCGCGCCGGCATGCGCTACTTCTTCCACCCGCGGGCACGGCGCCAGCTCGAGGCTGAGATCCGTGCGCAGTTCGCCGCCTTCGCCGCCAGCGGTTTGGCGTTCGACCACGTCAACGCGCAGTCGCACTTCCATCTGCATCCGACGGTCTTCGGGTTGATCCTCAAGGTCGCGCGCGAATACGGCAGCCCACCGGTCCGCATCCCATTCGAACCGTTCGGCCCATCGTGGCGCGCGACCGGCGACCGGCGCGGGTTGCGCTGGGCCAACGCCTATCTGCTCGCGCCGTGGCTAGCGCTGATGCGCGCGCGGCTGCGCGCGGCGCACGTCGCGCACAACGACCGCGTCTTCGGCCTCTCCGACGTCGGCCACATGACGCCCGAGCGCGTCCTGGCGCTGCTGCGCGAATTGGAACCCGGCGTGACCGAGATCTTCTTCCACTGCGCGACCGGCCGCTGGCCGCAGATCGATCCGGCGCTGGCCGACTACCAGCTCGAGGACGAGCTGGCCGCGCTCACCAACCCCGCCACCGCCGAGCTGCTGCGCGCGCTGGGCGTCGAGCAGATCGCCTTCTCCGACCTACGCCGTGCGGGCTGAGGCACGCGCGCTCGCGGCCAGCGCCGCGCTCGGCGCGACGCTCGGCGCGCTCGCCTACACAGCCTTTGCGCTGAGCCGGGTGCGCGCGTTCGCGCGCCGTCCGCGCCGGCCCGCGACGCGCGTTCCGCGCGTCAGCGTGCTCAAGCCGCTGCACGGCGACGAGGCGCTGCTGGCGCAGAAGCTGCGCTCGTTCTGCGACCAGGACTATCCCGACTTCGAGGTGATCCTGGGCGCCCGCGACCCGGCCGATCCCGCGCTGACGACGGCGCGCGCGCTGGCGGCTGAGTTTCCAGGTCGCGTCCGGGTCGTCGTCGCCGACGCCGCGACGCCGCACCACCGCAATCCGAAAGCCGATACGCTCGCCGCGCTTGTCCCGCACGCGGACGGCGAGTTGCTAGCGATCGTCGACAGCGACATGCGGGTCGGCCCCGACTGGCTGTTGGCCGTCGTCGCACCGTTCGACGACGCGCAGGTCGGCGCGACGACCTGCCTGTACCGCGGTGAAGCGTTGCCGGGCTTGGCCTCGGCGCTCGGAGCGATGGCCAACCACGAGCACTTCGCGCCCTCGGTGCTGGTCGCGCAGGCGCTCGGCCCGCTGCGCTACACTTTCGGCTCGACGATGGCGGTCCGGCGCACGACCTTCGAGCAGATCGGTGGGCTCGATGCGATCGGCGCGCACCTCGCCGACGACGCGATGCTCGGCGAGCTGGTCGCGCGCGCGGGCTTGCGGATCGAGCTATCGACCTACGTCGTCGGCAACGTCGTCGACGAGCCGAGCCTGGCCGCGCTCTGGCAGCACGAGCTGCGCTGGGCCCGCACGCACCGGCTGCTCCGCCCGGCCGGTTATGCGGGGCTGTTCCTCACCTATCCGCTCCCGCTGGCGTTGCTGTACCTGGCGTTGGCGCGGCGGCGCGGTCCGGCGCTGGTGCTGCTGGCGACCGCGGCGGCGTTGCGCTTCGCGCTGGCCGGCGCGGCGCGGCGCGCGTTCGGCGCGGGCGGCCCCACCCGGCCGTGGCTCGTCCCGCTGCGCGACGCGCTGGGCCTAGCCGTGTGGGCCGCCGCATACGCGGGTCGCGGCGTGCGCTGGCGCGGCAAACGGCACCGCACATGACGCACGTGACGTTGGTCGTCCCGCGCGGCGCCGAGGCCGCCGCCGTGCGGCGCGCGCGCACCGGAACGCCGGTCGTCGAGATCGCCCCCGGCGCGCAGAGCGCGCGGTTGCCGGCGTTCGCCGGTGACGTGCTCCCGGTCGTGCTCGGCTTGTGCGGTGCGCTCGGCGATCTCCGCGTCGGCGACGTCGTGCTCTACCGCAGCGTCTGCGATGCGCGCGGTATCTTCGCCTGTGACGAACGCCTGGCCGGCGCCGTGCGCGCGCACTTCGTCGACGCGTGCACGACCGATCACGTCGTGACGACGCGTGACGAGCGCGCGGTGCTCGCGCGGCGCTACCGGGCCGAGGTGGTCGACATGGAGGGCGCCCATCTGGCCGCCGCGTTCGCCGCGCAGAACCGGCCGTTCGCGATGATCCGCGTCGTCAGCGACGATCCGCGGCGCGACCTGCCGGCGCTCGGAACGGCGATCCGCGCCGACGGACGGATCGACGTCCTGCGCGTCGCCTACGCGTTCGTCCGCGCGCCGCTCGCCGCATTCGCCTTCATCCGCGACGTTCGCCGCGCTCTCCACGTCCTCACGCAGCTCGCCCGCACGCTAGGATGACTTCTCCAACCGGAAACTCTCGTAGGTGAGGTAGATGCCGAGCAGCAGCGCCAGCGCCATGTCCAGATAGAAGTACTGATCGTAGGCAGATCCCCAGATAACGATCCCGACGGCGGTTGCAGGCGGCACGAACAGGAAGACGAGACCTTTGATCAGCGTCAGCCAACCGATGATCGTCACGATCACGGTCAGCACGCCACCCGACCAGATGTTGTGGGTCAGCACGATCGCCAGACCGGCTGCCACGACGACCAGACCGAAGACGAACAGCGTGGGCGCGTCGTGAACGAGCGCGACGACCGTAGCGACCGTCGCTTGCTTATTGATGGCCATCGCCAGCGCGACGAGGATGCAATAGATCCCGATCAACCGGCTGAGAAACACGGTGCGTGCAGACATGGTGTACCTATTCCCCAAAGCGTTGGACGTCATCCGCCGGTGTGAAGTCGCGGCCTTTCCAGGTCCCGCCGTGACCGCGCAGGTGGCGGCGCGCGGAGTCGAGCGTCATCGCGGTGTAGAGGCCGGCGGCGAACGGGAGCGCGAGCGCCATCGCCGTGGGGACGCGGTAAAGCCGCAGCGTCGGAACGTATGCCGCGGCGAGGAACCCCCAGCCCAGCGCACCCGGCAGCGCGACGTCGGCGCGCCGTGCGCCCAGGCCGGCGAGCGTCGCGGCGACCGGGACGACGTAGAGCAGCGTCATGCCCGCCACCGTCCCGGCCAGCAACGGCGGCGAGTAGCGCAGCTGCGTATAGGCCGTGCGGGCGACCATCGACCAGATCGTCGCGAGCGAGTCGTACGGCCGGACGCTGTGCGAGCGGGTGGTGAGCGCGAGCCGCAGCCGAAAGCCGGCGCCTTTCACCGCAGTCGCCAACGCGCAGTCGTCGATGAGCTCCCCACGGATGCGCGCGATCCCGCCGATCGCGGTCAGCGCCTCGTCGGCGAGCAGGACGCAACCACCCGCCGCGCCGGCCGTCGCGCGCCGCTCGTCGGCGATCCACGCGAACGGGTAGAGCATCTGGAAGAAGAACACGAACGCCGGGATCAGCAGGCGCTCCCAGCCCGAGCGGCAGTGCAGCGCGACCATCTGCGAGACGAGCGCGCGACGTTCGGCGCGTGCCGTCGCGACCAATCGCGCCAACGTCCCCGGATCGTGCTCGACGTCGGCGTCGGAGAACCACCAGAAGGCCGGCGCGGCGCCGTCGGCGCGCGCCTGCGCGACGCCCTCGCTCAGCGCCCAGACTTTCCCGGTCCAGCCCGCCGGTCGCGGCCGCCCGGTGACGACCCGTGCCCGCGCTCCGGCGCCGGCCGCGGCGATCGTCGCGCGGGCCAGCGCGCCGGTCCCGTCGCCCGAGCGGTCGTCGACGAGCGTGACGTGCAGCCGTCCGGCGTAGTCCTGGGTCAGGAGCGACGAGAGCGCCCGCGCGATCACATCGGCCTCGTCGCGGGCCGGCACGACCGCATGCACGTCGGGCGCGGGCTCGCCGGCCTCCGGCTCACGCAGGCAGTCGGCCCGCGCCTCCCAAAACCGACCGCGGGCGACGATCAGTCCGACCCATACTGCCGCAGCAATCCAAGCGCAGGTTCGCACACCGTTGAGCATCCAGACACCGCCTTCGCAGCGCGGCGAACACGAACCCGCCCCGGCACTCGACGACGCGATCGCGCGCGCGGCTGCCGCGCTGTTCCGCCTGCAAGGCCCCGAGGGCTTCTGGTGGGCCGAGCTGCAGTCGAACGTGACGATCACGGCCGAGGTGCTGTTGCTGCACCACGTCTGGGGGACGTTCGACCGGGTGCCGCACGCGCGCGCCGAGGCGTACTTCCGCGGCGAGCAGCGCGAGCACGGTGGCTGGGAGCTGGCCTACGGTGACGGCGGGCAACTGAGCGTCACCGTCGAGGCGTACCTTGCGCTGCGGATGCTCGGCGTGCCACCCGACGATCCGGCGCTGGTGCGCGCGCGCGCGTTCGTCTTGGCGCGCGGCGGCGTGACGCAGACGCGCATCTTCACCAAGCTGCACCTCGCGCTGATCGGCGCCTACGATTGGGCCGGGCTACCGGCCCTCCCGCCGTGGCTGATGATGCTGCCGGGCCGCGGCCCGTTCTCGATCTACGACCTTTCGAGCTGGGCGCGCGGCAGCACGGTACCGCTGACCCTGCTGTTCGACCGCAAGCCCGTCTATGGCCCGGTGCTGCGGCTCGACGAGCTCTACGCCGAAGGCTACGAACGCGCGACCTTCGCGTTGCCGCCGGCGCGCAACGGTTGGGAGCGCTTCTTCAACGGGCTCGACGCGCTCTTCAAGCTGGCCGAACGGATCGGGCTGCGTCCGTTCCGCGCGGCGGGGCTGCGCCGCGCCGAGCGCTGGACCGTCGAGCGCCAGGAAGAAACCGGCGATTGGGCCGGCATCATCCCGGCGATGCTCAACGCGATGCTCGGTTTGCGCGCGCTGGGCTACGACGTGCACGATCCGGTCGTCGTGCGCGGCTTCGCCGCCATCGACGGCTTCACGATCGCGGACGACGGCGCGTACCGCGTGCAACCGTGCATCTCGCCCGTCTGGGATACGGCGCTGGCCGTGCGCGCGCTGGTCGACGCCGGCGTGCCGGGCGACGATCCGCGGCTCGTCCGCGCCGCGGACTGGCTGCTCGACAAGCAGATCGTCGCGCGCTACGGCGACTGGGCGGTGAAGAACCGGGCCGGAAAACCGGGCGGCTGGGCCTTCGAGTTCGAGAACGCCTGGTATCCCGACGTCGACGACACCGCGGTCGTTATGATGGCGCTGGCGGCCGCCGCTCATCCCGACGCCGGCCGCGTGCGCGGCGCGCTCGAGCGCGCCCGAGACTGGGTCGCAACGATGCAGTGCCGCGGCGGCGGCTGGGCCGCCTTCGACGTCGACAACGACAAGGCGTGGCTCAACCGCGTCGCCTACAGCGACTTGGGCGCGTCGATCGACCCACCGACGGCTGACGTGACCGCCCGCGTGCTGGAGATGCTGGTGCGCTGTGGCCTACGCTTCGACGGCGCGCGCACCGCGCGCGGACTGGACTTCCTGCTCGACGAGCAGGAGCACGACGGCGCGTGGTTCGGGCGCTGGGGAGTCAACTACGTCTACGGCACGAGCGGCGCGCTGGTCGCGCTGGGGCCGACGAACGCGGGCGAGCGGCGTATCGACGACGCCGTCGTGCGCGGCGCTGCGTGGCTGAGCGGCGTGCAGAACGCCGACGGCGGCTGGGGTGAGACGACCGACAGCTACCGGGAACCCGCCTTGCGCGGCGTCGGACCGAGCACCGCCAGCCAGACCGCCTGGGCGCTGATCGGTCTGCTGGCGTGCCTCGAGCGGTTGCCGGCGCAGGCCGCCGCGTTCGTCCCGGCGTGCGAGCGCGGCGTCGCGTACCTGTTACGGACGCAGCGCCTCGATGGGAATTGGGACGAACCGGAATTCACCGGCACCGGCTTCCCGGTGCACTTCTATCTCAACTACCACCAGTACCGGCTGCACTTCCCGCTCTCCGCGCTCGGCCGTTACGCCGCGTTCCGCGCGCGCAACGCGAGCGCCGCGTGATCGACGCGCGCCGCCGCATCGGCGCGCGGCGGGAGCAGCCGGATCGCGACCAGCGCGGCGGTGGCGAGCACGGGGACGAGTCGCGGCCGCAGCAAGCGCCGATCGAAGCGCCGCATATGACGGTGGTTCTCGGCCAGCGCGGCCTCGAGGAACGTGACCGGCGTGACGCCGTCGAACAGCTCGGCCGCACCGCTGAGGTCGAGCTGGCCGCCCGGCACCTCGGCTGCGCCCTTGGCGGTGCCGACGGCGGCGGCGGTGTGGTAGCGCAGCGCCGCGAGCGTGCGCTGCGCCCAGCCGCCGCGCCCGGCGCGAGCTTCTTCGTAGCCCCACCAGTTCGCGAAGAAGACGATGTGGCGCGCCTCCTCCCACAGCACCTGCTCGAAGATCGCCAGCAGCGCGGGCGGGAAGAGGTGCAGCCGGCGCGCGATCGCGATCGCGCCGAAACCGATGAACGAGTCGCGGCACTCGCCGAAACCGAACTCGCAGAAGTCGTCGCGCGTCGCGGGTGCGTCGGGGATCGGCAGCACCGGCGCATCGATGCCATAGCGCTCGCAGACGTGATCCATCAGTCGGCCGTGGCGCGTCTCCTCGACGCCCTGCAAGGCGACCGCAGCGGCGATGACGGGGTCGTCGATCGTCCGCGCGAACGCGCCGACCATCCGGCCGGCGCGCTGTTCGATCGAGCGCGCGATGTTCCAGAACGGGAAGGACCGGATGCGGGCCAGCAGCGTCTCGTCCAGGACCGGCCACGGCAGGTCGGCCGGCTCGAACGCCACATGCGTCTCGGCGAAGGTCAAGCAAAAAAGGTCGCGGTGCTGAAGAGTACCGGGTCGCATCCCCCCTTCTCCGCCAAGGGACTGAGCCGTTTCCTGCTTGGCCGAAGGACGCCGCAGGCCGCGATGGAACCCGAGCGGGGAAGAAGATCCGGCAACGTTGGCCGCGCGCTGGTGTGCGGTCTCCAGTGGGGGAGGTGTTCTCACGCCGATGGTGGCGCAGGTTACATCGGTTGACGTCGCCGTTCGCGAGTCGCGCCTGCTGCTGCCGCGCGTCTCCCGGACCTTCGCGCTCGGCATCAAGCTGCTGCCGGCCAAGCTCGAGCCGCCGGTCCGATTAGGATATCTTCTTTGTCGGATTGCCGATACGATCGAGGACGACCTCGCGCTGAGCGCTGAGCGCAAGGGCGAACTGCTGGGTGCGTTCTTATCCTGCTTCGAGGACGAGGCGGCCGCCAATTCGTTCGGCCGCACCAGCGCCGAGCTGACCTCGAACCCGGAATATCTCGATCTGGTCGGCGCATCCGGCCACGTCTTTCTGCTCGTGCGCATGCTCGACGCGCCGACGCGCGCGATCCTGACCCGCTGGGTCGGCGAGATGGTCCGCGGGATGCGCCGGTTCGTCCTGGCGCACCCGCACGGCATCCGCATCGGGAGTACGGCTGAGTTCCGCGAGTACTGCTACTATGTCGCGGGTACCGTCGGGCATCTGCTGACCGATCTCTGGCACGAACACTCGATCCTGATCGGCGACCGCACCTACGCGCGGCTGCTCGAAGACTGCGAGGCGTTCGGCGAGGCGCTGCAAACCGTCAACATCCTCAAAGATATCGCCTGGGACGCCGAGCACGAGAACGCGATCTACGTCCCCGGCGACGCGCTGGCGGCCGTCGGCAGCGCCCACGAGGCGATCCTGCACTCCGACCTGCGCGCGGCGAACCGCGCGGCGCTCGACCCGCTGATGACGCTCGCGCAGGACGACATCGAGCGGTCGCTGCGCTACATCGAGGCGATCCCCGCCGCAGCCGTGCGCATTCGCCTCTTCTGCGTGCTGCCGATCCTATTCGCGATCGCGACGATGCGCGAGCTGGGCCGGACCGATGCGATGCTCGTCCACGGCGGCGGCGTGAAGATCGCGCGCGCCGAGGTGCGTGCGCTGGTGCTGGCCGCCTCGACCTCGACACTGACGAACCCGTCGCTGCGCTGGCTCGCCGAACGGGTACGGAAGCGACCCGTTACCTTCGGCGCCTGAGCGCGTGCGAACGGCGTTCGTCACTGGGGCGTCCGGCTTCGTCGGGGCGAACCTCGTGCGCGCGCTGCTCGACGCGGGTTGGCGGGTGCGGGTGCTGGTGCGCGGTCCGGCGCCGTCACTGGCGGGGCTGGACGTCGCGCGCACGACCGGCGATCTGTTCGTCCCCGAGCTGGCCGCGGCGATGCACGGCAGCGATGCCGTCTTCCACGTCGCCGCGCTCTACAGCCTGTGGCGGCGCGACCGCGCGGCGCTGCTGCGCGTCAACGTCGAGGGGACGCGCGCGGTCCTGGCGGCGGCGCGCACGGCCGGCGTTCCGCGCGTCGTCCACACCAGCTCCGTCGCGGCGCTGGGCGTGCGGGCCGACGGCCGGCCGGCCGACGAGAACTACCGCAGCCCGCTGGCGCGCCTGATCGGCGCCTACAAGCGCTCGAAGCGGCTGGCCGAGGACGAGGTCGACCGCGCCGTCGCCGGCGGTCAGGACGTCGTGCTGGTCAATCCGACGACGCCGATCGGCCCTTGGGACGCCAAGCCGACCCCGACCGGCGAGATCGTGGTGCGCTTCCTGCGCGGACGGATGCCGGCCTACGTCGAGTGCGGACTGAACGTCGTCGACGTCCGCGACGTCGCCGCGGGGCACCTGGCCGCCTACACGCACGGCCGGACCGGCGAGCGGTACATCCTGGGGGCCGAAAACCTGACCCTGCGAACGCTGCTCGAACGGCTGGCCGCGCTCGCCGGCCGCCCAGCGCCGCGGCTGCGGCTGCCCCGGCTGATCCCGCTGGTCTATGCAGCGCTGGGGGAGGCCCTGCTCCCGCCGCTCGGGCTGCGGCCCGACGTCCCCCTCGAGAGCGTCCGGATGGCCAAGCAGCGGATGTGGTACGACGCCGCGAAGGCAGAGCGGGAGCTCGGCCTCGTACCGCACGGCGTAACCGAAGCGTTGGCGGCGGCGGTCACCTGGTTTCGTACCTACGGCTACGCCGATCCCGGCGGCCGGCATTCGGAGGATTGATGGCGATCTCGATCAAGCAAGCGGTGGCAGTCGGCTCGTACGTGCTCCGGCAACGGATCGCGGGCCGCAAGCGCTACCCGCTCGTGCTGATGCTCGAGCCGCTCTTCCGCTGCAATTTGGCCTGCGGTGGGTGCGGGAAGATCCAGCATCCCGTCGAGGTTCTGCGCCGCCACCTCAGCCCCGAAGCGTGCTTCGCGGCCGTCGATGAATGCGGCGCCCCGGTCGTCTCGATCCCCGGCGGTGAGCCGTTGCTGCACCCGCAGATCGACACGATCGTCAAGGGGCTCATCGCGCGCAAGAAGTTCGTCTACCTCTGCACCAATGCGATTCGGCTGGAGCAGAGCCTGGACAAGTTCACGCCCTCGCCCTACTTCTCGTTCAGCGTCCACCTCGACGGGCCACGCGCGGTCCACGATCACGCCGTCGCACGCGAGGGGATCTACGACGTCGCCGTCCAGGCGATCCGCGCTGCCAAAGCGCGCGGTTTCCGCGTCACGACCAACACGACGATCTTCGACGGCGCCGATCCCAAGACGTTCCAGGACTTCTTCGATTTCCTGACCGAGGATCTCAAAGTCGACGGGATGATGATCTCGCCGGGCTACCGCTACGAGAAGGCGCCCGACCAGGATCACTTCTTGGCCAAGGAACAGACGCGCTCACTCTTCCGTGAGATCTTCGCGCCGATGAAGCGCGGCGAGAAGAAATGGCAGTTCAACGCCAGCCCCTTCTTCCTCGACTTCCTCACCGGCGAGAAGGACTACGACTGCACGCCCTGGGGGATGCCGTCGTACAGCCTCTTCGGCTGGCAGAAGCCGTGCTATCTGCTCGGTGAGGGCTACGCCAAGACCTACAAAGAACTGCTCGAAGAGACCGAGTGGGACAAGTACGGTCACGGCAGCGGCAATCCGAAGTGCGAAGACTGCATGGTCCACTCCGGTTTCGAGGCGACGGCGGCGGCCGACCACATGCGCCCGGCGAGCATCGTCGCGTCGGTCAAGAGCTTCGTCGCGCGGTAGTGCTGGCGCAGGCTCCTTTTTCGGCGTTCGAAACCTTCCTCGAACGCGCCCTCGACCGCCTCGATACCAGCTCGCCGAACCGCGCGCTCATCCGCGAACACTTCGCGCTCGACGACCCCAGCGCGAAGCGCGGGAAGCGCTTGCGCCCACGGATCCTGATCGCGGTCGCCCAGACCGAAGGGGCCGACGCGTCCGACGCCTTCGGCGCCGCCGCGGCGCTCGAGTTGCTGCACAACTTTTCGCTCGTCCACGACGACATCGAAGATCGTGACGAACTGCGCCACGGCCGTCCGACGCTGTGGGCGACCCACGGCATCCCGGCGGCGCTCGAAGCCGGCAACGCGCTGTGCGCGCTCAGCTATCTCACCCTGATCGACGGCTCCGCCGGACTGCCTGCCGACAGCATCGTCGCGATGGCCAGTTGCCTGTATCGCGCGCACTTTCGGATGTGCCAGGGCCAGGCGTACGACATCGGCTTCGAGCGCGCCGCGTTCGTCTCGTTTCCCGAGTACGTGCGGATGATCGAAGGGAAGACGGCGGCGCTCTTCGGCGCTTCGTGCGAGCTCGGCGCGCTGGCGGCCCGCAACGCACCCGCGCGGGCCGAGGCCTACGGCGGCGTCGGCCGCGCCTACGGTCTGGCGTTCCAGATCCGCGACGACATCCTGGGAACCTGGGGCGCGACGCAGGAGACCGGCAAGCCCAGCGGCGCCGACATCCGCCGCCGCAAGTGGTCGTTCCCGGTCGCCTGGGCGCTGGCCGGCGCGGCCTCGCCGGATCGCACGACCGTCGCCGACGCGTACGCGTCGAACGCCGCGCTCGACGACACGACCGCCGACCGGGTGATCGCCGCGCTGGAACGACTCGGTGCGCAGCGCGCCGCCGACGATGCCTGCGCCGCGGCGATCGCCGAAGCCAACACGCTGGCCGCCGCCCACGACCTCGATCGCGAGGGCCGGCTGGCGACCATCTTCGATGCAACCGCCCAGCGCACCGCATAGAGCGCGCCGGCGGTGGAGCTGCGAACGCTGCGCGCGTTTCTCGCGGTCGCGAAGCACCGGAGCTTCACGCTGGCGGCGGACGAATTATTCCTTACGCAGTCGGCGGTCAGCCAACAGATTCGCTCGCTCGAGGCGCTGCTCGGCACGGCACTCTTCGTGCGCGAGCGCGGCGCGGTCGAATTGAGCGAGGCGGGGACGACGTTGCTGCCGCGGGCGCGCGAGGTCGTCGGACTGGTCGACGGCGTGCGCGATCTGCTGGGCGCACCGCGCGCCCTCGGCGGCCGGCTGCAGATCGTCGCCGAGACGGTCGCCTCGTCGTTCCTGTACGTCGGTCTGTACGAGCGCTTCGCCCGCAGCTATCCCGAGGTCAGCCTGGCACTTCGTTCGGGGATCGGCCGCGAGGCGGCGTTGACCGCCGTCCGCGAGGAGCAGGCCGACGCCGCGTTCGTGACGCTTCCGGCGGACACCGACGACCTCGACGTCGACCAGCTCGGCACGACCGAGCTGATCGCGGTCGCGCTGCCCGGGCCGCGCGCCGAGCGGGTCCTGGTCTGGGACGGCTCGCCGGACCTGCGCCGCGCGCTCGAGCTGGCCGGCATCGCCGTCGCCGTCTCCAGCAACGACATCGCGCTGATCAAGCGGCTCGTCGCCGACGGGGCGGGGACCGCGTTCCTGCCGCGCTGGGCCGTCAAACCGGAGCTCGACGCCGGCTCGCTCGAAGCGGTGCGCTTCGATCTTCCCCCCGTCCGCCAGCGTTTCGGCCTGGTCTTCCGACACGCCGGCCGGACCCCCGCGCTGGCCGCCTTCCTCGCGACCGCACACGCCTACAAGCCCGTCATCGCCGACCTCTGCGCGTCGAGGGACTCACCCGACCGCTAGGCACGCGGTTCGCTTGATTACGGCAGTTGCAGTATGGCGGCCAAGGCAACCGTGCGAGACGATGCGCGGCAAAGTGCAGACGAATGGACTCGGCTGCTGCGGTCATCAGCGGTCGCGGCACGACGCCGACGGGTGCAACGAGTGGATCCCCGGGACGCGCGACGTGGCGCCCCACGGCTGCCCATGCACGGCACCCCCTCCACCCCGGAGCGGCCTGACCGAGCCGCCGTCCGCACGTACGGACGGGCACGAGCCGGGACGCCGTCGGCGGGCGCACTGACGCCCAAGACGCTGACACCGGCGGAGCGGACCATTCTGCGCGCGCTTCGCAGGGGTGGCGCATTGGACACCATCGCAGCCGACCTGGGGAGCTCGGAGTTGACGGTACGGACCCACGTCCGCAACGCGAGAGCGAAGCTGGAAGTCCCGACAACGTCAGAACTGCGGCGGCGTTTGATCGCCGGCGAACTCGACGAGCGGATCGCGGAGCCGTAGCGAACCGCGCGCATCTGTGCGCGCGGTTCAGCCCGTCGAGCGATTTCCCGGGGCGTGTGGGAGCGCCGGTCGCGAAGGCGCGCCGAACGACCAGGACGGAGCACCGATGCCGCGCCGCGCACATCCCACGACGATCTGCAGGTCGCTGCAGGTCCCCATCTTGCGGTGTAAGGCCTGCACGTGCGTGCGAACCGTATTGTACGCCCGGCCCGTGACTTCGGCGATCTCACGCTGCGAGCGGCCTTCGAGCAGGTGCAAGAGCACCTCGCGTTCCGTCGGGCTCAGCGTTGCGACAAGCGGGTCGACCGATGCCCGCATCCACGGCCCGAGTCGGCGGACGAGGAATGACTGCGGGAAGTGTTCGCGGATCAGCGCGACCGCCCGGTCCAGGTGCTCGCCCGATGCGCCAGGGCGGCCAAGTTCGGCCAGCTCGATCAACGAGAGCGCTTCGCGCCAGAGATAGCCGCACGAGCGAAATGACTCCACCGCCGCGGTGAACGACTGGGCGGCAGCGGCAAGATCCCCTTCGCCACGTCGCACGAGCCCGAGAACATGCGCGTACCAACCCGCGAACCGCGGGTCGCTATCGCGGTCGCGCAGAATGCGCGTGGCGTCCATTGGCCGCGTGATGCCATCGAACGACGCGAGCGCTGCCGATGCGGCGACTGCATCGTCCAGGGTCGCATATACCTCGGCCAGGTGAATGAACGCAACGCGCTCGTCGTCCTGGGCCGCATTCCAATCGACGGTCCGCGCAAGCGCTGCGGCACTCTCAGCATAGTTCCGCGCCGCGGCGTTCTCGCCAAACATCGTCACGACGGCGGCGCATCCCGCGCGTGCCCAAGCGCGCCACGCCGGAGTCTGCGCGGCTTCTTCTGCCTCCCGCATTCTGGACAGGGCGGTCGCGCCGTCGCCGTCCAGCGCGAAGAGTTGCGCGTCGTCGTAGCACAGGCGAAGAAACGCCGTGGAGCGGGCGACTGGCATAAAAGGACTGCCCGGAAGAGTCCGCCGTCCGTGGCTGGCTCGGTGTGTTCCCCGGATCTGCGCGGACCGCAACGTCTGTTCGAGGGCTGCGATCTGCTGGGTGATGTTTATAGCGAGATCGAGGTCTCGTTCACGGCAGTGCCCGTACGCACGTGCTCCCGTGCGGAACAGTGCGAGTGCTTCGACGAATCGGGTAACCCGCGGAGACTTCGCCGCGATAAAAGCGCGCAGCTGAATTGCGCGCACGGACAGGACGTCGCGTCCGTTGCGCTGCGCTTCGCGCGCAAGGCGCTCCGCAGCGTCGAGGTCACCCATACTCCAGTGGGCGAGCGCGCGGAAGTACGCGATCTCTGCGTGCACCGCGGGATGGGCACCTTCGCGCCCGGCCGCTTCGGAGGCGGCGGTCAACGCCACAAGGCCGTCCGCCGGAGAGAGCCTCGCGAGGGCGGTGCCGTGCAGCATCGCCGCGGTGGCGCGTTCGTCGGGCGTGGCGATCGCCGGCAGCAGCGGCGTCAGCTCAGCGGCAGCATCGTCCGGCCGGTGCAGCTTCAGGAGGGCGCGGGCACGCAGCAGCCACGCCTCGACGGGAGCCGGCGTGCCAACGCGCACCGTCGCGAGGAGGTCCAGAACGGCAGGGAAGTCGCCCCGGAGGTACGCTTCGCGGGCGCTCGCGAGCGTAGTCGGGCGGACGCCGGTAGCGGATCGGGGGCTGCGCTGGCCTTGAGTTGTCACCCTGACAGCGCCAATGCCTCGAATCGGCCTGGACGTCCTCCCGACCGTGTTCTGCTAGGTCGGGCCCCCGCCGGAAACGCCCGCAGCGATAACGATGAGGAGTGCCAAGAGGGCAGCAAGCATAGGTCGTCGCTCCTGTCGGAATTGGGTGAATGTGGGTGAGCACATCCACCTATCCCGGCAGTCCGACCTGTCCCTGTGGCAAACGGATGCAGCCGCGGGCCCGGGCGCTGGGCGCGGCTCAGGGTCCCCCGCGGCACCCCTCCGGATGTAGGCGGACCGCCGCTCCGGGTGTTGGCAGGAGCGCGGTTCGCAGAGACGGGTACCGCGGGGGGGCGGCGACGACACGCGTCAGCCGCGTGAAGATCGTCCCGCACCTGACGCGGGCCTGCCATACTGCGGTCGCAGTAACGACGGCCGTGCGCGTCCGAGGGACTCGCCGGACCGGCGAGCGTAGTCCCGGGGGCAATGATCTTCCAGCCCGAGTTCGAGACGCTGGAGCGGCCAGCGCTCGAGGCGCTCCAGCTCGAGCGGCTGCAGGCGCTGGTCGAACGCCTGCGCGACGCGAACGACGTCTATCGCGAGCGGCTGCGTGGCGTCGCGACGCCCGGCGAGCTGGCGGACCTGGCGGCGCTGCCGTTCAGCACGAAGGCGGATCTGCGCGACGCCTATCCGCTCGGGCTGTTGACCGTCCCGCCGGAGCGGCTGGCGCGCATCCATGCCTCCTCGGGGACGACCGGGAACCCCACCATCGGCGCCTACACCCGCACCGACCTGCGGATCTTCGGCGCGGTCATGGCGCGCAGTCTGGCCGCCGGGGGGATCGTGCCGGGGGACATGTTCCAGGTCGCCTGGGGCTACGGGCTCTTCACCGGTGGGCTGGGCGCGCACGGCGGTTGCGAGACGCTGGGTGCCTGCGCGATCCCCGCTTCGTCGGGAAACACCGCGCGCCAGATGCAGTTGCTCTCCGATCTCCCCGTGGTCGGGATCGGCGCAACGCCGAGCTACGCGCTCGTCCTCGCCGAACGCTTCCGCACCGAGAAGCGCCGCCCCAAGGCGCTGCGCTACGCGATCTGCGGCGCGGAAGCGTGGACGCGTGAGATGCGCGCCGCGCTCGAAGAGCTGTTCGGCGTGCGGGCAACCAACATCTACGGTCTGACCGAAGTGATCGGTCCCGGCGTCGCGCAGGAGTGTCTCGAACAGGTCGGGATGCACGTCCAGGAGGATCACTTCCTGGCCGAGATCGTCGATCCCGAGACGGGGCGACCGCTTCCGGACGGCGAGCGCGGCGAGCTGGTCCTCACGACGCTCACCCGCGAGGCGATGCCGGTGCTGCGCTATCGCACGCGCGACCTCACCACGCTCATCCGCGAGCGCTGCGCCTGCGGCCGCACCAGCGCGCGCGTCGATTGGTTCACCGGCCGCGTCGACGACATGCTCGTCATCCGCGGCGTCAACGTCTTCCCGTCGGCGGTCGAGGAGGTACTGCTGCGCTTCCCCGAGCTGTCGCCGAACTACCGCATCTTGGTCGACCGCCCGCCCAACGGACTCGATCAGCTGACGGTCGAGGTCGAGCACCATCCCGATGCGGTCTTCGAGGACGTCGAGCAGTTCGCGCAGACCGTCACCGGCCGGCTCAGCGAGACGTTGCTCGTCACGCTGCGCGCCAGCGTCCTGCGGCCGGGGACGATCGAGCGCATCGAGGCCGGGAAGGCCAAGCGCGTCATCGACCGGAGGACGCTGTGAGCGAATCGTCGCTGATCGTCGAACGACCGGAAGAGCACGTCGCGCTCGTGCGGCTGGCGCGCCCGCGCGTCCTCAACGCCCTCTCCAACGCGATGCTCGCCGAGCTGGCGGGGGTCTTCGAAGCCTGCGACGCCGACGGCGTGACGCGCGCGATCGTGTTGAGCGGCGACGAGCGCGCGTTTGCCGCCGGCGGCGACGTCGGCGAGTTCCTTGGCGACGGACCGCGGCTGGAGACGTGGGACCGGCTCTGGGCGACGGCGCTGCCGATCGTCGGTGCCGTGCGCGGTCTCGCGCTCGGTGGCGGGCTCGAGCTTGCGATGTCGTGCGATCTGCTCGTCGTCGCCGAGGACGCGCGCCTGGGGCAGCCGGAGATCCGGCTCGGCCTCATGCCGGGGGCAGGCGGGACGCAACGGTTGACGCGTGCTCTCGGCAAGACGCTGGCGACGGAGATGATCCTGCTCGGTCGCGAGATCGATGGGCGCGCGGCCGAAGCGCACGGCTTGGCGAACCGCTGCGTCCCGGCCGAGCGCGTCGTCCCGGTCGCGCTCGAGCTGGCGCGCGCGCTCGCCCGCATGGCGCCGCAGGCGGTTCGCGTCGCGAAGCGCGCGATCGCGCGCGCGTTCGAGGACCCGCTCCACACCGCGCTGCTCGACGAGCGCGGCGCGTTCTACGGGCTCCTGCAGACGCAGGATGCGCGCGAAGGCATCGACGCCTTCCTCTCCAAACGGAGGCCGACATGGCAGGGACGATGACGCCGCCGATCGATCACACGCTCGCGATCGCCAACGGCGTGGCGACGGTCACGCTGAACCGGCCGCAGGCGTACAATGCGGTGACCGCAGCGATGTTGCGCTCGCTGCACTTCACCCTCGGGGCTCTCGCGCGCGATCCTGAGGTGCGGGCGGTGGTGCTGACCGGCGCGGGTAAAGCCTTCTGCGCGGGTCAAGCGCTCGACGATCCGGAGGTGTTCGCCTCCGACGGCGCGCTCGACGTGGCACGCGCCCTGCACGAGCGCTATCACCCCGTGCTGCTCGCGCTGCTCGCTCTCGAAAAGCCGGTCGTCGCGGCGGTCAACGGCGTCGCGGCCGGCGCCGGGTTCGGGCTCGCGCTGGCCTGCGACCTGCGCGTCGTCGCGGAGAGCGCCTCGTTCACGACCGCCTTCGTGAAGATCGGCCTCGTCCCCGACAGCGGCGTGTCGTATCTGCTGCCGCGCACCATCGGCTACGGGAAGGCGCTCGAGCTGTGCCTGCTCTCGGAGAAGATCGACGCCGGGCGCGCCGATGCGCTCGGCCTGTGCACGAAAGTCGTCCCACCGAACCGAGTCGTCCCCGAGGCGCTGGCGCTCGCGACCGCGCTCGCCAGCGCTCCGCGCGCACTGGGCCTCACGAAGCGCGAGCTGGTGCGCAACGGCCTCGGCGACGTCGCAGCCGCGCTCGCGTACGAAGCCGAGATGCAAGCGATCGCGGCCCAGACGGCCGATGCCGCCGAGGGGATCGCGGCGTTTCGCGCCAAGCGCGCGCCGGTCTATCACGGCGCGTGAGCCGACCGATCCGGCGCGCGACGCCGAGCGACGCGCCCCTGCTGGCGCAGCACCGTGTCCGCTTGTGGCGCGAGGTCGGTGGCTGGGGCGAGGAGCTGCAGCCGCAGGTCGCCGTCTGGACGGCCTGGATGCGCGCCGCGCTCGGCGACGGCAGACTGCTGGCGTGGATCGTCGAGCAGGATGGCGCGCCCGTCGCGAGCGCCGCACTGCTGATCGCACCCGCCGTCCCGCGCCCCGGCTGGCCGGCCGAGCACGAGGGCCGCGTGCACGGCGTCTACGTCGAACCGTCGGCGCGCCGGCACGGGCTCGCGCGCGCGCTGATGGACGTCCTGCTCGCGCACGCCCGCGCGTACCCGCTGGTGCGGCTGGTGCTGCACCCTTCCGATGAGGCGCGGCCCTTGTACGCCACGCTCGGCTTCCTCCCGCTCGACGAGCTGGCGCTCCGCTTGGCACCGGACTGAGGCGGGAGACGGCGAAAGCGAGCCGATATGGTCCACCACCCCGGCGCGCCGCCACCGTCCCTCGCACCCTCGTCCGGCCGGGGGCGTCGCTGATGGCCCGCCTCGGAGCCGCGCAGATCACCGCCCGCAAGGGTGCGGCGTTCCCGGTCGTCACCGCCTACGACACGCCGTTTGCCCGCTGCGCCGAGGCGGCCGGGATCGACGTGCTGCTCTGCGGCGACTCGCTGGGGCAGGTGGTCTTGGGTTACTCTTCGACACTTCCGGTCGAGCTGGTCGACATGGTCCGCCACGCCGCGGCCGTCATCCGCGGGACCGAACGGGCGCACGTGATCGTCGACCTGCCCTTCGGCACCTACGCGGCCTCCGACGACCTCGCGGTGACGAGCGCCTCCGAGCTGATCAAGCGCTCCGGCGCCTCGTCGGTGAAGCTCGAGGGTGGCGCCGCGGCCGCGCCGCGCATTCGCGCCATCGTCGACGCCGAGATCCCGGTCTGCGCGCACATCGGCGTCCTGCCGCAGACCGCGGCGCTGGGTAGCGGCTTCCGCCGCAAGCGCGAGCGCGAGCAGCTGCTGCGCGACGCCCACGCGATCGCGGAGGCCGGCGCGTTCGCGGTCGTGCTGGAGATGGTCGACGAAGAGATCGCCGCGGCGATCACCACGCAGATCGCGATCCCGACCATCGGGATCGGCAGCGGTTCGCACTGCGACGGCCAGGTGCTCGTCCTGCACGACGTGCTCGGCCTCTATCCCGAGTCGCCGCCGTTCGCCAAACAGTACGCGCAGCTCGGCGAGGCCGCAACCGACGCCCTGCGCGCCTACGCCCTCGACGTTCGCGGCCGCACCTTCCCGCCCGTCGCCACCGCCGCCGGCACCCGCTCCACCAACGGCTATCGGTTGTAAAGACCGGCTAACCCGGAGCGCCCGCCGCGGTCGACGCAGCTCCCTTCAGTGATCGAACCCTTGGTCAGTCCCGGCCTTTTGAGTAGTCTGTACGTGAACGTCATGATCGACGAATACGGTGAATTTCTTGTCAGTTCCGATCGTGACATCTTTACCGCGCACGAAATTGTGTGCGAAAAAGCCCAGTGGGCCAAGCAGCGCCCACGACAGAAGCGTAGCAGTGCTAGCGGCTCCCTTCTGATCTCCGTTTTCACTCGCATGATTTGTCGTTGAGAGTAGAATCTTGCCGCCATCGACGCTATAGACCCAATCGACGCTCATTGATAGCTTGCCGCCGCTTCCATTGCTCGCTGCGTGCTCGACATTCGTAACCGTTGCGTGCCCACTTGCACCTGCTGGTATCACGACCCAACCGTCGACCACGACTTCCTTCTTGACTACGATCCCAACCTGATCATTCACGTTAGCAGTTGCGGACGATATTGGCTCAGTTAGCGCTACTGTGAGCGAAGTGCCTCCCGGAACTACGACGGTTCCTGGGGCGGTGGACGCGGAAGGCGTTGGTGACGGTAACGGGCTCTCGGCAGCGAGACATTCTTGACAAACCGACGCGGCGAGGATTGATATGGCCAAAGCAACAGCGGCTGCACGGTAACGACGCATAGCGATTACCTCAAGGTTGTGGTCCAGCCAGTGTCCCAAGACGGGCAGTGGCCTTCGACGGCGGGTGAGCGCTTTCCGGTCTTGATCTTGAACAAATACTTTGAGGGCAGCGTTCAGCTACGCTTGAACTTCGGAAGCAACCGGCACCCTAAAGCCAGCTTCATGCTTGTGAGGTTCATCGTTCGCCGTCGTAGTCATGAGCATGAAACGGGTCGTTTCGGCAGGCCCGGGCTGACGCAGTTTCTCGGTGGTCAGACGCGTTCGAAGATCGTGGCGATGCCTTGGCCCATGCCGATGCACATCGTCGCCAAGCCGTAGCGTCCGCCGCGGCGGCGCAGCTCGTGCAGCAGCGTAGTCGTGATGCGCGCGCCGCTGCAACCCAACGGATGGCCGAGCGCGATCGCGCCGCCGTTGACGTTGACTCGGTCGGGATCGAGGCCGAGCTCGCGCACGCAGGCGAGGCTCTGCGCCGCGAACGCCTCGTTTAGCTCGATCAGGTCCAGCGCGCCGGCGTCGAGCTTCGCACGCGCGAGCGCCTTGCGGGTCGCGCCGATCGGGCCGATCCCCATGATGCTCGGGTCGACGCCGAACGTCGCCGAGGTGACGAAGCGCGCCATTGGCGTCCAGCCGTACTTCGCGAGTGCTTCGGCGCTGCAGACCAACAGCGCCGAGGCGCCGTCGTTGAGCGGCGAGGAGTTGCCGGCGGTGACGGTGCCGCCCTTGCGAAACGCGGGCTGCAGCTTCGCCAACCCTTCGAGCGTCGTGTCGGGGCGCGGCGGCTCGTCGACGCTGACGTCGTACGTCTTCTTCCCCTGCTCGACGTGCACCGGGATCAGCTCGTCGGCGAAGCGGCCCGCCTCGGCCGCGGCTTTGTAGCGCATCTGGCTAGCGTAGGCGAAGCGGTCCTGATCCTCGCGAGTGACGCCGAACTGCGCGGCGACGTTCTCGGCCGTCTCGCCAAGCGGGATCGGCGGGTACATCGCCGCCAAGCGCGGGTTGGTCAGGCGATTGCCAAGCGTCGAGTCGGCGATCTCCGGCGCGCGGTCGTACGCCTTCTCCGCCTTGAGCATCACGAACGGCGCGCGCGACATCGACTCGGCGCCACCGGCGATCGCGACGTCGATGATCCCGGCCGCGATCGCGTGATACGCTGAGTTGAGCGCCTGCAACCCGCTCCCGCATAGGCGGTTGAACGTCGCGCCGGGGACGCTGGTCGGCAGACCGGCCAGCAGCGCCGCCATGCGGCCGACGTTGCGGCAGTCCTCACCGGCTTGGTTGGCGGCGCCCCAAAAGACGTCGTCGATCGTCGCGGGATCGATGCGGGTGCGATCGACCAGCGCGCGGATCGCCCGCGCGCTCAGATCGTCGGGGCGAACGGGTGCCAGCGCACCGGCGTAGCGCCCCATGGGCGTGCGCAGCGCGTCGACGACGAAGGCTTCACTCACCCGCCCTCGTTACGTCGCGCGCCGCACAAAAACCCCGGTTTAGTTCACACCCAGTGGCCGGGGACCCAGCGCCGGCCGTACGGGCCGAAGACCCAGTGGCCGGGGACCCAGTGGCCGTTGGGCTGGACGCCGACGTAGACGCCGCCGATCCAGATCCAAGCGCCGCCGCGCCACGCGTAGTGGCCCGGCTCCCAGTTGTAGCCGGCGCGGTAGGGATGCGCTTCGTAGCGCGGCGGCGGCGGATTGCCGTGCCACCACTGCGCCGACGCGGCGCCCGCGCTGCCCACCAGCGCCGTGGCGCTGAGCAGGACTGCGGCCAGGATGCGCCGCCCGTGTGCGATCGTCATCGTGATATCGATACCTCCGAATGTATGGCGATGGGGAGAACGATATCCCGAAAACGGCGGCGACGTGCATCCGGGTCACGCGCGGCACCCGTTTTTCACGTGACATTCATCCGAACCGAGCCGGTGCTCAGGCGACCGTGAAGCGCTCCAAGGGTGCGATCCCCAGGCGCTGCGCCATCGCGTCGAGCACCTCCCAGACCTTGGGATCGATCGGTACCCCTTCGCGCCGAAAGCGCGTGGTGAACTCGCGCTCCGGTTCACCGGCGGTGAGCACCCGATCGCTCCCCGGGACCGGCGCGCTCTGCTCGAACGTGCTCAGCTCGCGCGCCATGTCCTGCGCGAACTCCGCCGGATCGCGTATCGCATCGATCCGGAACGCCCCGAAGAAATGGCCCGTTTGGCCGCCATGCAGGCCGTCTTCAGGCGTGTTGAGGTCGCGCCCGAACAGCCCACCCGAAAGCACGCCGCACAGGATCTCGACCAGCGCACCCAAGCCGTAGCCTTTGTAACCGGCGTTCTCGATGCCGATGCCGCCCAACGGCAGCAGCGCGCCGCGCGTCTTGGCGAGGGTAGGGTCGAGCGTCTGCGCGCCGTCGGGACCGACTGCCCAGCCAGGCGCGAGCGGCTTCCCTTTGCGCTCGCTGACCTCGAGCCGGCCGAACGTGACGGTCGTCGTCGCCATGTCGAGCACGAAGGGCGGATGGTCGCCGGCTGGGATCGCGACGGCGATCGGGTTCGTCCCGGTCGTTTTGTCGCGCCCATAGGTTGGGACGGCGAGGTGAGTCGAGTTCGTCATCGAGAGGCCGATCAGCCCCTCGTCGAGCGCCATCATCGCGTAGTACGCCGCGATCCCGTAGTGGTTGGAACGGCTGACGGTCGCGAAGGCGAGCCCGTGCTCCTTGGCCTTCGCGATCGCCGCGCGCATCGCGCGCTTGGAGGCCGGATGACCGAGCCCGTTGCCGGCGTCGAGCGCGAATTGCGTCGGCCGGTCGCCGAGCACCACGTACTCGGGCCGTGCCACGACGACGCCGGCTTCGATGCGCCGCACGTAGTAGGTGTCGAGCCGCGCGATGCCGTGCGACTCGACCCCCCGCAGATCGGCGGCGACCAGGACGTCGGCGACGTCGCGGGCGTCGCCCTGGGTCACGCCGACGGCGGTGAGCGACGCGACGATGAACGCGTGCTCGGCCGCCTCGTGCGTGCGAATCTTGGAGGGTTCTTCACCAATCATCGGGTGCTACTTGACGATCGTGAACTTCTGGTCTTTCACCTGGGTGAGGACCAACGAGTCCTCGGCGAGGCCGTTGTGATCGGTGGTCGTGATGCGATAGGCTCCCGACACGCCGTTGTAGGTCATGTGCTCGAGCGCATCGCGCAGCTTGAGCGGATCGCTGCTGTGCGCGCGGGTGAGGGCCAAGCGCAGAATCTGCGACGCGTCATACCCGAAGCCGCCGAAGATGCTGACCGGAAGATCCTTCGGATACGCCTTCGAGAACTCGGCGATGTAGTGATCGATGATCGTCTTCTGCGGGTCGTTCGCCGGGAGCAGCTCGGCGACGTTGATCTTGGTGCTCGCGATGAAAGCCCCGTTGATCGCTGGCCCCGCCAACTGAAGGAAGGCTCCGTTCGCCGCACCGTCGGAGAAATAGATCGGATAGGGCAGGCTCAGCTCGCGGTAGCCCTTCATGACGACGGCGACCGAGGGTAGCGTGCTCCACACGACGGTCGCCGCCGGGTTCGCCGCCTTGACGTGGGTGAGCTGGGCCGTCGCGTCGCTGGCCTTCGCGTCGATCGCTTGCGGGTCGACGACGGTGAACGCCGAGCCGGCCGCGTCTTGGAAGTGCTGCAGCCCGCTCTTGCCGTAGTCGTCGTTGCGGAAGATGAACGCGACCTTGGTCTGGCCGCGCCGCTTCATGTAAGCCTGCATCACTAGCGCCACCTTCGTGTCGGTGATCGGCATCTTGAAGATCCAGCGGTGGTCCGCGACCGGCTCGATCACTTGCGCGCTCGAGGCGAGCGAGATCATCGGAATCCCCGCTTCCTGGACGTCCTTCACCATCGCGAGCGACGTCTGCGTGAGCGACGAGCCGATGATGGCGATGACGTGTTGGCCCAGGAGTTGGCGCACGGCGTTGATGGCGGTCGTGGGATCGGACTGATCGTCGACGATCGTCAGCTTGACGGGGTGCCCGTCGATCCCGCCCTCGCGGTTCATCTCGTCGAATGCGAGCTGGATGCTGTCGGCCTCGGGGCGGCCGAGGGTGGCCCCCGGACCGCTCTCCGACACGGCCGCGCCGATCAGGTAGGGTTCGGCCGCCGCGCCGGCAGCACGCGGCGGTGCCGCCGCCGGCACGAGCAGTCCCAGACCCAGTGCGAGCGCGCCGAGGCGCGCGTAAGTCGTACGCATGATGAAAGCACCTCCGAGGGGCAATTTCCGGCGTTCTTCTGCGGCCGACCGCGGCGGCCTCGTCGGCGTCAGGCCGCCCCGGCCAGCTCCGCTGCGATTCGGCCCAGCAGCCGGTCGGCGGCGTATTCGTCGAGTTTCGCGCGGTCGTAGCACAGGGCGATCCAGCAGCGGCCGTCGACGATCGCACCCGGCGCCAGGATCAGCGGCTCGCCCGGCGCGATGAGTGGGAAGGCCAGCAACGTGCCGGTCGCACCGACGTTGGTGACGCTCGCCGCTGCGCCGCCGACGTCGACCGCCGTCAGCGTCCCGGCCCGCGCCCGCTCGCCGAGGTCGGCGATGCGCACGCCGATGTCGTGCAGCGAGGCATCGCGCGCGTCGGGGACGACCGGGACGAGCAGACCGTCGGGGACCTCGACCGCGACGCCGATGCGATCGGCGCTCAGCGCGCGCGCCAGCGCGCGCACGAAGTAGGCCGTCCACGAGACGCCGTGCCGTTCGATCCCGCGCAGGTCGACGAGGCGCGCGCACGAGCCCTGCGCGATCGTCGCGCGCGCCTCGGTCATCCGCTCGGCGATGCGCCGGCGCATCGGCGAAAGCCCACCGCTGGCTTTCGGAGGCGCGGGTGCGGCGTGCGTCGCGGCAGGCGCTGCGGACCCTTCACCGGCCCCGGCGAACCGCGCCAGCGCTTGGCCGACTTCGGCCCGCTCGCCTTCAGCGACCAGAATCTCGGCGAGCACGCCCGCGTACGGCGACTCGACGTCGGTGTTGATCTTGTCGGTCTCGACCGCGAACAGCGGCTCGCCCTTGCGCACCTCGTCGCCGGGGCGCTTGTACCACGCCGAGACGATCCCCTCGACCAACGTGTCGGCCAGCCGCGGAAACTCAACCAACACCGACGGCCTCCGGAACGGCGCCGTGCTCGAGCGCCGTCTTGAACGCGGCGAGAAACCGGCCGACGAGCGCACCGTCGACGGCGCGATGATCGACCGCGCAGGCGACGTAGGCCCGCCCGTCGCGCACTGCGCCGATCCGCACCGCGGCCGACTGCCCGGGCCGCACGAAGGGGATCGCGAGATCGGCGCCGTCGGCGCCGTAGTCGACCAGCGTGATCGTCCCGCCGCCGCGCGCCGGCGCCGCCGGGCCCAAGTCGAGATCGACCACGACCTCGTCGTGCTCGACGATCCCACTCCAGGCGAAGGTCGCGTTGCAGCGCGGGAAGGCGCGGCAGGCCGCGACCAGCGCATCGAGCGCGCGGCGCAGGTGCTCCTCCGGCAGCGCGACCTCGACCACGCTCGACGCCTGCGGGATGGTGGGATCGTAGGCGGCGCTCGCCGTCGCGCGCGACGGTTGCGCAGCGGCCAGCCGCACCACCGCGGCATGGATCGTCGCGCGGTTCGGGAGTACCGCGTCCTCGAGGACGTCGTCGACCGGGATGCCGGGGATGTCGGGCATCGCGACCCGCACCGGCGGAACGTCGAGGACGTCGGCTTCGGCGGCCAGCGCACACAACTCGGCGCCCAGCCCCATCGTCAGCGTGTCTTCGTGCACGACGCACAGCCGGCGCGTCTTGCGCAGCGAGGCGAGGATCGTCGCGCGGTCGAGCGGGAGCAGCGTGCGCAGGTCGACGACTTCGACGTCGATCCCTACGGCGGCCAGCGTCTCGGCCGCGGCGAGTGACTCGTGGAGCATCATCCCGTAGGCCAGCACGGTCGCGTCGCGGCCTTCGCGCGCGACGTGCGCGACACCGATCGGAACGACGTACTCGCCCTCGGGGACGGGCCCGCGAATCGCGCGGTAGGTGCGCTTGTGTTCGAGGACCAGCACCGGATCGGGGTCGCGGATCGCCGCCAGCAACAGCCCCTTCGCGTCGGCGGGCGTCGAGGGCGCGACGACCTTCAGCCCGGGCGCGTGCGTGTAGAACGCCTCGACGCTCTGCGAATGGTACGGGCCGCCACGAAGGCCGCCGCCGTAGGCCGTGCGCACGACCAGCGGCGCGCTCCAGTCGCCACCGGTGCGCCAGCGCAGCTTCGCCGCCTCGCCGACCAGATGGTCCATGCACGGGTGGATGAAATCGGCGAACTGAATCTCGGCCACCGGCCGCAAGCCGCGCATCGCCATCCCGACGGCGACGCCGGCGATCGCCGTCTCCGACATCGGCATGTCGATGACGCGGGCGGCGCCGAAGCGCTCGTAGAGCCCTTCGGTCGCGCGGAAGACGCCGCCCAGCTTGCCGACGTCCTCGCCGAAGACGACGACCCGCGCATCGCGCTCCATCTCCTGCGCGAGCGCCTCGCGAACGGCTTCGATGACCGTCAGCTCACGCATAGGCGTGCTCCGCGACGGTGGCGGGATCACCCAAAGGCTGCGCCTCGGCCCAGGCTGCCGCCTCGTCGGCGGCCACGGCCGTCTCGGCGTCGACGCGCTCGGCGAAGGCGGCGTCGACCAGACCGCGCGCCCGCACGAGCGGGTCGAGCGTCGCGCGCGCGGCTTCGATCTCGGCTCGGTCGCGGTAGCGCGAGTCGTCGTCGTTCGAGGTGTTGGGGAGGAAGCGCACGCAGCCGGCGTCGATCAGCGAAGGCCCTTCGCCGGCACGGGCGCGCGCGACGGCGGTCGTCGCGACGGCGAAGACGGCCTCGACGTCCATCCCGTCGACCGCGTGGCCCGGCATCCCGTAGCCGGCCGCGCGCTCGACCAGCGTCTCGGTCGCGTACTCGTCGGAGCGCTTGACCGACTGGGTCCAGCCGTTGCGGTGCACGACGAAGACGACCGGCAGCCGGTGCACGGCGGCCAGGTTCATCGACTCGTGCACTTCGCCTTTCTGCGCACCGCCGTCGCCGAACGCGACGACCGAGACGCTGCCGTCGCCCAGCAGCTTCGAAGCCCACGCGCAGCCGACGCCATGCGAACAGTGATTGGGCTGCGGGCCTTGCTGCGAGAGCACGTGCAAGCGCCGCGACCCGAAGTGCGCGTACGGCTGGCGTCCGCGCGCGTTCGGATCGGCCGGCCGCGAGAAGAAACACAGCATGACGTCGCGCGGCTCCATCCCCAGGACCAGGAGCGCGGCGAGGTCACGGTAGTGCGGTGAGAGCCAGTCGAGTCCGGGCGTCAGCGCGAGCGCGTAGCCGATCCCGATCGCCTCGTGCCCGCTGCACGGCACGGCGAAGTGCGCCCGGCCGGCCCGCGCGAGCCGCCACATCCGTTCGTCGAGCGCCCGCGCCAGCGCGAAGGCGCGGTAGGCCCGCTCGCGCTCAGCTCGGGTCATCAGTGGACGATCACGAACTGGCCCTTCTGGATCTGCGAGACGACGACGTCGCTCTCGGCGAGTCCGAAGTGCTGGCTCGGTGAGAAGTGGAACGTGCCGGAGACGCCGGTGAAGGTCGTGGTCTCCAGCGCGTCGCGCAGGGACGCGGGCGTCACGTTGCCGTGCAGCTTCTCGAGCGCGGCCCGCAGGTAACCGACCCCGTCGTACCCCCAGGTACCGAAGATGCTGACCGGCGCGTCCTTTGGATAACCGGCGTCGAACGCGCTCGCGTAGTGCGTGAGCAGCTTCTTGGTCGGGTCGCTGTTCGGGAGCTGATCGATGACGTTGACCTTCATCGTCGCGATGTAGACGCCATCGATCGCGGGGCCGGCTTGTTTGGGGAACACGCCGGTCGCAGCGCCGTCGGAGTAGTAGATCGGCATCGTCAGGCTCAGCTCGCGGTAGCCGCGCAGGATGATGTTGGCCGAGGGGAGGGTCGTCCAGCAGATCAGCGCCTGTGGGTTGGCGGCCTTGACGTGCGTGAGTTGGGTCGTCGCGTCGCTCGCCGTGGCCTCGATCTCGTCGGCCGAGACCACGTCGAACCCGGCGGGCTGCCCGACGTCCTTGAAGTGCTGCAGGCCTGTCTGGCCGTAGTTGTCGTTGCGGTAGATGAACGACACCTTCGTCTGGCCGTGCTTCTTGAGGTAGGTCTGCAGCGACTTCGCGACCTCGGTGTCGTTGATCGGGATCTTGAAGACCCACTTGTGCGCCTCGACCGGCACGACGGTGCTGACGCTCGAGGCGAAGTTGATGAGCGGGACCTGCGCCTGTTCCGCCAGCGGGACGAGCGCCATCGTCGTCGGGGTCAGCGCCGTCCCGAGGATCGTCAGCGGGTGCTGGTCCAACAGCTGGCGGAAGTCGTTGACCGCCGTCGTGGCGTCCGACTGGTCGTCCAGAATCGTCAACTTGATCTGGCGGCCGGCGATGCCGCCGGCCTTGTTGATCTCGTCGACGGCGAGCTGGATGCTGTCGGCCTCGGGTCGCCCGAGCGTCGCGCCGGGTCCGCTCTCGGAGACGATCGCGCCGATGACGTACGGCTCGCCGGCGGCGGCGACCGGATGCCCGGGGGTGGCCGAGACGATCAGCGCGAGGCCGAGCGTGACGGCGGCGAGACGAAGTGACGAACGCATGATCGGTGTCCCTCCTGACTTACGATTGCAAGTAAACGCGCCGCGCGGTCTGGGCGAGTTCCTCGGACGACTCCGTTCCGACGATCCGGCCGCGTTGCATCAAGTAGGCGTGCCCGCAGATTTTCGCGGCGAGCCGCAGGTTTTGTTCGACCAACAGGATCGTCACGCCGCGCTGCGTGAGCCGCGCCAGCGCGCCGAAGATCTCGCCGCGGACCCTCGGCGCGAGTCCCAAGCTCGGCTCGTCGAGGAGCAGCAGCTCGGGTTTCGCCATCAGCGCGCGTCCGACCGCCAGCATCTGCTGCTCGCCGCCCGAGAGCGAGCCGGCGATCGCGTCGACGTACCGCCGCAGGGCGGGGAAGAGCTCGATGACGCCCTCGAGGTCGGCGGCCAGCTCGGCGCGCGGCGTGCGGCTGCGCCGCGCGTACGCGCCGAGCATCAGGTTCTCGCGCACGGTCAACGGTGCGAAGATGCCGCGCCGCTCGGGGACCAATGCGACGCCCCGATGCGCCAGGCGGTTCGGCGGGCGGCCGGTCACGTCGACGCCGCCGATGCGCACGCTGCCGCCGAACGGTGGGATCAGCCCGGTGATCGAGCCGATCAGCGTGGTCTTCCCGGCGCCGTTGGGGCCGACGATCGCGACGGTCTCACCGCGCGCGACCGTCAGGCTGACGTCCCACAGGACCTGGACGCGGCCGCGGGTGGTCGAGACGTGCTCGACCTGCAGGGCCGGCGCTGCGCTCGACTCGCTCATTCGAGCTCGTCTCCGATGTAGGCGTCGATCACCACCGGGTCGGCGGCGATCGCACGCGGGTCGCCCTGCGCGATCGTGTGACCGTGATCGAGGACGATGACGCGGTCGGCGACGCCGAGCAACTCGCCGACGGCGTGCTCGACGAGCAGCACCGCGATCCCCTCGGCGCGCGCCGCGCGCACGGTCTGCAGCACGCCGCCGACCTCCTCGGCGTTGAGTCCCGAGAGCGGCTCGTCGAGCAGCAGCACGCGCGGCCCCGCCGCCAGCGCGCGCGCCAGCTCGAGCAGCCGCTCCTCGCCGAACGCCAGCGACTCGGTCACGCGGTCGGCCAAATACGCGATCCCGGCGGCCGCCAACAGGACCTCGGCCCGTTCGTGCAGCGCCGCGTCGCGTGTCCGCTGCGCCGGCAGCCCCAGGCCGCAAGCGAGCAGCCCGCGCTCGGGGCCCGGCGGATAGACGCCGCCGGCCTCGCGCGCGGCCAGCGCGACCGCGATGCTCTCGCGCACGGTCAGCCCCCAGAACATGACCGGCGTCTGGAAGGTGCGGGTGACGCCGCGCGCCGCGATTTGGTCGACGCGCTGGCCGGTCAGCCGCATGCCGTCGAGCAGCACGAGGCCGGCGGTGGGGCGCTGCAGGCCGCTGATCACGTTGAAGAGCGTCGTCTTGCCGGCGCCGTTGGGGCCCATCACACCCAGCACCTCGCCGCCGTACGCGGCGAAGCTGACGTCGTCGACCGCGACGACGCCGCCGAAGCGCATCGTCACGCCGCGCACCTCGAGCGTCGTGGCCGACGCCTGCGCCGCGGCCGTCACGCGCGCCGCACCGCGCGCCCGAGCAGTCCTTGCGGGCGCAACACCAGCACCAGCACGAGGATCAGGAATCCGATCCCCTCTTCCCAGCCGGTCGAGAGCAATCCGCCGGCGACCTTCTCGACGATGCCGAGCACGAAGCCGCCGAGCAACGCGCCCGGCAGGCTGTCCAAGCCGCCCAGCACCGCGGCGACGAAGCCGGCCAGCCCGAGGGTGAGCCCCATGTCGTAGGTCGCGCTGGTGATCGGCGCGATCACCACGCCGCCCAGCCCGCCGATCGCCGCCGCCACGACGAAGCTCCAGAAGGCGAACGCGCGCAGCGGGATCCCGAAGGTCGAGGCGATCGGCGGGTTGGCGACCGCGGCGCGCACCGCCGTCCCGGCGTAGGTGTGCCGGAAGAACAGGTACAGCGCGACGAAGACCAACGCGTCGGTCAGCAGCACCCAAGCCGCCTGCGGCGGCAAGACGCCGCCGAAGATCGTGATCGCGGTCCCGGCGCTGAACGGGTCCAAACTCAAGGGGTTGGTCCCCCACACGAACAGCGCGGCGCCGCGCAGCGCGACGTCGAGCCCCAGCGTGATGAAGATCAGCGTTACGCCGGTCGCCTTCGCCGCCGTCGCCGGGCGGATCGCCAGCACGTAGCACAGGCCGCCGACGACCGCCGCCGCGAGCACCGCGAGCAGCGCCGCCGCCGGAGTCGGCATCCCGGTCGCGGCGAGCGAGGCCGCCGTCATCGCGCCGATCATCGCGAACTCGCCCTGCGCGAAGTTGATGATCCCGGTGACCTGGTAGATCAGCACGAATCCGGCCGCCACCAAAGCGTAAATGGCCCCGACGACGACGCCGGCCAGCACGTACTGCCAGAGCGAGGCGATCACGCGCGCTTCTCCGTCAGACGGCTGGTGATCCCGCGCGGCATCAGGATCAGCATCGCGATCAGGATGATGCCCAGGAAGAACGACTGGAAGTCGCCGCGCGCGCTCGGCAGCACGATCGGCACGATCACCTGCAAGAGCTGCTCCAACGCGACCACGACCGCCGCGCCGATCACCGCGCCCCACAACGAGCGGATCCCACCGATCACCGACATCAGCACGAACTGCACCGAGAGCAAGAAGCCGAACTGGGTCGGATCGATGTACGACTGGTACGAGGCGTAGATCCCGCCGGCGACGCCGGCGTAGACCGCGCTGAGCACGAAGGTCTGGCGGCGCAACCGTTCGCCGTCGACGCCCAGCGCCTGCGCGCCGATCTCGCCGGCCGAGATCGCGATCAGCGAGCGCCCGAAGCTCGAGCGCACCAGATTTCCGGCGAACCAGACCCCGATCGCCAGCACGACGAAGGCCAGCGTCGCGTAGTCGCGCAGCGCGAACGTATACGCGCCCAGCGTGAAACCCGGGATCCCCTTGATCCCCGACGTGCCGCCGAGCGCCTCCCATTCGTTGAAGACGACGCCGATCACGATCCCGAGCGCGAGCGTCGCCAGCGCGAGCAGGTTCTCGCGCAACCGCAGCACGACGAAGCTCAGCGCGTAGGCGACCAGCGCGGCGATCAACGCGCCGACCGGCGTCCCGATCCACGGCGAGATCCCAAAGCGGGTGGCCAGGACCGCCGAGCCGTAGGCGCCGATCCCGAAGAACGCGGCCTGCCCCAGCGACACCTGCCCGGCGTAGCCCATGAACAGGTTCAGCCCCAGGGTCACCAGCGCGTACAGCCCGACCAGCGCGATCAGCCCCGTGTAGTACGACGGCACCACCCACGACAGCGCGGCGACGACCACGATCAGGACCACACCGATGCGGCCGTAGGCGTTCGTCAGGGCATACCTCCAACGCGCGAGCGGAACAACGTTCTTTCGGGCCGATTCTCACCGGCTGGTGGGCCAATCCCCCCTGGGCCAGCGTGGCCGAGCGCCGATTGGTCCGAAGGTGGGGAATCGGCCCAGGCTGCCGGGCCGATCCGGGAGGAGGAAGCCGTCCCCGGCGCGTAGCCACGCGGACCTTTCGTGACCGTAGGAGGCTGCCGATGGACGATGTCGCGCGCCTGAGGAATATCGCCATCGTCGGCCCGCACCATGCGGGTAAGACGACGCTGGTCGAAGCGCTGCTCGCGCACTGCGGGGCGATCCCGCGCCGAGGTTCCGTCCGCGACGGGACGACGACGACCGACTGCGAGCCGGAAGCGATCGACCACCTCCAATCCGTGTGCTGCGGCTTCGCCCACCTCGCCTGCGGATCGGTCGACATCACGCTGGTCGACACCCCGGGCTTCGTCGACTTCTTCGAGGAGACGAAGACCGTCCTGGCGGCGGTCGATGCGGCGGTGATCGTGGTGGACGCCGATCCGGGCCGCGTCCCTCAGACGGCCCAGATCGTGGAACACTTGGAGATGCGGACGACGCCGCATCTCTTTTTCGTCAACAAGCTCGATCGGCCGGGCGCCGACTTCGACGGCACGCTGGCCGCGCTGCGCGACGCGTACGGGCCGCACGTCGTCGCGACGCACGTCCCGCTCGGCGGCGGCGAGCGTTTCGGCGGCTATGTCGACCTGACCGCGCGCAAGGCGTATTTGAACGACGACGGCCAGATCTCGGAGATCGACGTCCCCGCCCAGATGCAGCCCGTCGTCGACACGCTGCGCACGACGCTGCTCGAGGCGCTGGCCGATTTCGACGACACGCTGCTCGAAGAGTTGCTCGAAGGCAAGGATCCGCCGCAAGACGAGATCGAGCGCGACCTGTGCACGGACTGCGCGCACGACCAGATCGTCCCGGTGCTGGTCGGCAGCGCGCAGGAGAACGTCGGGATCGCGCCGCTGGTCGACGCGATCGCCCGGCTCTTCCCTTCGCCCGAGACGCAGCCCCGGCGCGACGTCGACGGCCGCGAGGTCACGCCGCGCGCCGGCGGGCCGGTCGTGGCGCAGGTCTGCAAGACCATCAACCATCCGCAACAGGGGAAGCTCTCGGTCGTGCGCGTCTTCACCGGCACGATCACGCCGCAGACCTCGCTGGTCGACGCCTCCCGCGGCGGGGCGTCGGTGCGGCTCGGCGGTCTCGTCCGCCTGTTCGGCAAACGCCAAGAGCCGCTCGGCGCCGCCGGTCCCGGCTCGATCGTCGGGCTGGCCCGGCTCGAGGGCGTCTGCACCGGCGACACGCTCAGCTCACCGAACGCCGGCGTCTTGATGCCGACCGTCCCGCTAGCCGAGCCGTCGTTCGCCGTCGCGATCGCGCCTGCGCAACGACTCGACGAGGCGAAGCTCTCGCAGGCGCTGGCGCGCCTGATCGACGAGGATCCGGCGCTGCGCGTCGGACGCGCCGAGTTCACCAACGAGCTGCAACTGCTGGGCAACGGCGAGGTCCACGTCTCGACCGCGACGGAGCGGTTGGCGCGCAAGTACAACGTCGACGTCAAGACGCACCCGCCCTCGGTCGCCTATCGCGAGACGATCCTGACCGCCACCGAGGCGCACGCACGCTACAAGCACCAGACCGGCGGGCACGGTCAGTTCGCCGACGTCAAGCTGCGCTTCGAGCCGCGCGAGCGCGGCGCGGGCGTGACCTTCCAGGAAAAGATCGTCGGCGGCGTCGTGCCGCGGCAGTTCTTCCCGGCGGTCGAAAAGGGCGTGCGCGAAGCGTTGGCGTCGGGCGGCCCGCACGGCTTCCCGGTCACCGACCTGCACGTGACGCTCTTCGACGGCACGTTCCACGCCGTCGACTCGAGCGAGGCATCGTTCAAGACGGCGGCCGGTATGGCGGTACGCGACGCGCTCGAGCGCCTCGGAACCGTCGTCCTCGAGCCGCTGACGCGGGTCGAGACGCACGTCCCCTCGGTCTCGCTCTCGGGCGCCGTCGCGCAGCTCACCGCCAAGCGCGGGCAGATCCTCGGCTTCGAGCCCGGCGAGCGGCCGGGCTGGGACCGCGTTCTGGCCCTCGTTCCGCAAGCCGAGCTGAGCCGCTATGCGACCGAGCTGCGCACCGCGACGGTCGGCCTGGGCACGTTCACCGTCCGCCACGAGCGCTTCGAAGTCGCACCCGAACGCACCGCCGCCGGAGTCTGAACGATTTGAGTATGAAGCATCGCGTCGCGTTGATAGCCCTGACGTCACTCGGTGTTGCGCTCTCGAGCGTGCCGGCATCGGCGGCGGAGTCGTCCGCCGTCGTCGCGCTCGTCGCGGTGGTCGCCCGCGGCGCGATGGGCGAGATCGTCCCGCTGTACGAGCGGGAGCATCCGGGGACGCACGTGCAAGTCGACTACGGTGGCGCGCAGGTTCTCGTCGCAGAGGTCGAGGCCGGCGAACCCGTCGACCTGATCATGGTCGGCGAGACAGCCCTCGCGCCGTTGAGCGCGCAAGGCAAGATCGCGGCGCCGGTCGGCATTCTCGCTTACCGGGAAGCGGTCTTGGTTCCGAGGGGCTCCAAGAAGGTGCGCTCGCTGCGCGACCTCGCGAACCCCGGCGTGCACGTCGCGCTCGGTACGGCGAACTCGCCGCCGGCCACCTACGCGCACGAGGTGCTCAGCAAAGCCTCGAAGAGCTACGGCGCCGATTTCGAGCGCAAGGTGCTGGCGAACGTCACCACGACCAAGACCTCCTCCGCCGAGATCGCCCTGGCCGTGAAGAACGGCCTGGTCGACGCGGCGATCGGGTTCACCTCGGATGAATCCGAGGCGGTCGACGCGATCGCGGTCCCGGCCGAGGACGACGTCGTCACGGTCAGCCGCGCCGCGGTGGTGACCGGGGCGCCACACGCCGCGGCCGCCCAAGCGTTCCTCGACTACCTGCGAGGCCCCGAGGCGCAGGCGATCTTCCACAAGCACCACCTCGACGCACCGCACTGAACCAGCCGAGCGGACCGTCCCCCCGCTCCGGAGAGCCGAAAGGGGCCGCCGCGCCCGGAGGGGTACGGACCGACAACCGCCCCCTTTGGAGATCGTCGCTTGCGTACACTGCCTCCGCGCGCCCTGGTGTGCTCTGCCCTCGCCCTCGCCGCGTTGTTGGCCGCCGGCTGCGGAGGCGGCGGCGCACTCGACTACGGCACGTCCTCGATCAACACGGCCGGCTGCACGGGCACCGGAATCGCGCTCTACTCGCCGGCGCCGAACGCGACGTCCGTGCCGACGAGCATCAGCTCGGTGATCGTCTCGTTCACCTCAGCGACAGCCGCGCCGTATGCGGTGCCCACCAATTACGATCTCGAGCTCGTGGACGACTCCCAGAGCGCAGCCACCACCGTCTTGGGAGCGCTCACCGCGATACCGGCGCCGACCGGCGCGCCGACCAGCGTCGTGTACATGTCGGCTTCGGTTCCCGCTGCGCTCACCGTCAACAACGTGTACTACGTTAGCCTGTACGACGTCTCGTCGACCTGCTCGGTCAACAGCTTCGCCACGTTCCACACCTGATCTTCGACTAGCCGACGCGCTGGGCGAAGGCGGCTAGCGCGTCGCCGGTCGCCCGCGGTGCCTCGAACATCGGGAGGTGGCCGACGTTCTCGAGGCGGACGTAGACCGCGCCCATCGCGTTCGCGACGGCGCGCAGCGTTTTGGGATCGAGGTACGTGTCCTGCGCGCCGGCGACGACCAGCGCCGGGACGCGCACGTCGGCCAGCAAGTCCTCACCACCGACGCGCACCTGCATTCCACGGATGAGCTGCGCGCAGCCGCGCGCGTCCTGGCAGGCCATGACGGCACGCAGGCGCTCGACCAGCTCCGGCCGCTCGGCATAGAACGCGGGCGCAAGGTAGCGTGGGAGATAGCTGGCGATGGCGGGCTCCATCGTCCCCGTCCGCTCGAGGTCGAGCGCGAGCGCGTCGCGGCCGGCGGCCAGCGTGCGCTGCGTGACGCTCGCGCCTGCCGCCGCGCCGCCGGCGGCATCGGCCGCGACGTGGCTGGCGATCAGCGCGAGCCCCGCGACGCGTTCGGCGAACATGCGGAAGAACGCCAGCGTGACGTAGCCGCCGATCGAGTGCCCGACCACCGCCGCGCGCTCGATCCCGAGCTGGTCGAGCAGCGCGGCGACGTCGCCGGCGAGGAGCTCCATCAGCGCCGGGCCGTCGCTCGGCTCGGATTCGCCGCAACCGCGCAGATCGACCCGCACGACGCGCCGGCCGGCCAGCGCGCCGGCCTGTTCGTCCCACACCGTGCGATCGAGCGGGAAGCCGTGCAGCAAGACGATGGGCGTGCCGGTGCCGCCCGAATCGTCGTAGCCGATCCGGCGCCCGTCGACCGTGCGGATCATCTCAGAAGTCGCTCGATGTGAGGTTCGCCGCCGGGTTGACGTCGGTGAAGATCTCATCGACGACGACCGTCTCGCCCTGATACGTCAGCCGGCGCACCGGCAGGTGCGTCGTCTGCGAGAGGAAGATCGTGCGTTTGGTGGCGCCGTTGGCGTCGCTGAAGGCGAACGTCACGGTATCGACGGTGGCGCCGTTCCAAGTCGCCTGGCCGTTCGTCAGCGAGCCGGCCGCGGTCACCTCGTCGGCCATGTTCTGGAACGAGCCGTCGGTGATCGTCCCGCCGCGCAAATCGACCGCGCGCCCGTCGTGGATCGAGATCGTCAGATGGATCCCGCTCAGGATCCCACCTTGATGACCGCTGACGGTGTCGCCGCCGGTCCAGACGGCGCCGCCGCCGCGACCCGGACCGCCGGTGATGTCGATGCGGGCGTAGTGCGGCTTGAGGTACGCGAAGTGATAGGTCCGGTCTTGGACGTCGCTGCCCTTGGTCTCGTGGACCTTGAAGTTGCAGGTGTAGCTGGAGATCTTGCCCCACGCGTCGAGGAACGCGGCGGCCGGACCGCTGCTCGGCGCCGCGCCGACGAACGCGATTCCGGCCGCGAGCGCGAGCAGCACGGTGCGGGAGAACGGCGTGTGCGGCGTCACAGATCTGTTCATGACCGGGCCGGTTGCGCTATCCGGGAAGCGGTTCCTCCGCCGACGCAGCGGTCCGCACATGCGCCCGGGGCGCGGTGCCATGACGACGTCACGCGGCGGTCTTCCTGCTGAACGTTGCACGAATCGCCGATGAATGGTATAAGTGATACAACTCCAACCGGCGGTCCAGCCGCCGGTACCTGCGCGCCCGTCGGGTGAACCGCGGGCGCAAGAAAGGACACGGTCAGAATTTATGGCCGCAACCAAGGCCGCGCCGAAGAAGAAAAAGGCGCGTAAGAAAGCCGCGCGCAAGGCTGCGCCGCGCAAGAAGACGTCTGCCCGCAAGAGCACCAGCAAAAAGGCCTCCCCGCGCAAGAAGACCGCGCGCAAGAAGACCGCACGGAAGGCGAAGAAGTCGTCGGCCCGCAAGAGCACGAGCAAGAAGAGCGCTCCCCGCAAGGCGAAGAAGGCCGTGCGCAAGGTGCGCCGCGCGGCTCCCCGCCGCAAGAAGGCGTCCCGCCGCAAGAAGGCCGCCTGACCGACCCACCCCCACGGAAACGGAGCGCGTCGCGAGGAAACTCGCGGCGCGCTCCGTCGTTTCCGAGGTTCTGATGTACCTGGACCAGCTTCCCGATCTGTCCCGTGCCCGGCTCGTCCGCGCCCGTGCGCGCGGCGTCGCGATCCGCGACGGCGAGCGGGCCGTCGCCGTCGCGTTCGTCGCCGACGGCACGCTGCTGCCGGCCGACACGCTGGTGCGTTTCGACGTCACCCAGGGCGAGGATCCCGAGCGGCGGCTCGCCGACGCGCTGGCGACGACCAACGCGCGCGGGATCTGGTTCTACGGCGGCGACGACGTCACGCGGCGCGCCGCTGCCGCGCTCGACCTCGTCTTCCGCCCGGTCGGTGCGGTCTTCATCCGGCGCATGGACGCCGAGCGCACGGCGCAGATCGGCTTCCGGCCGCCCTCGCAGCGCGACCGGCTGACGCTGCCTGACCTGCAGCGCGACCACGCGCCGGCTTTCCGGGCGCCGCTGATCGAGGTCGGCGAGATCGCCGGTGAGAGCATCGGCCTGACGCTCAGCGAAGCGCTCGACCCACACTGGACGGAGCTGCGCGTCGTCGTCTATCCGCCGTTCCGCGGCCAGGGCCACGCCTCGGTGTTGCTCGGTGCCGCCGCCGACCGCATCGAGAAGACCGGCCGCCGCGTCTGCGCCGCGATCGAGACCGCCACCGGCCGCGAGCGCTCGGCCCTCGAGAGTGCCGGCTTCCGGCTCGCCGACTACTACTTCGTCGCGAGCCGCGCGCCGCGGCCCTAACTCACAGTGGATGGCGGCGTTCGCCGCCGGGTTCCGCCAGCGCGTACGTCACCGTTTCGTAAACCGTCACCGTCGCGGTCAGCGTATTGGCGTCGAACCAGGTCGGCGGTGGGCCGAAGGCGGCGCGCGCGTCCTCGGGGAGCGGGCAGCCGCCGCTCTCGGCGACCGCGCGGACGGCGCCAAGCGTCGCACCGCTCGCGGCGGCGATCGCGGCGGCCTTGCGCCGCGCCTCGGCGAGCGCACTCTGTCGCGCCGTCTCCTCGTACGTCTCGCATCCGACCAACGGTGGGACGAAGCGGATCGACTCGATCGTCAATCCCGAGTGCGCGTGGACGTACTCTCCCGCCGCGAGACCGAGCTGGTTGAGTTTCGCGATGGAGACGTCGCGGACCACGCCGCGTACGATCGTCGGCGCGCCGGGGAAGATCTGCGGGCTTTCCACACCGACCGACGGGTCTTCGACCCCGGCCCGGCGCAGCATCGCGAGCACGTCCGCCTCGTCCGCCGTCCCACGAACTTGCGCGACGAACGCGACCTGACGAACCTGCATTTTCGCCGTACCGCGTGCGCTGACGGTGATCCCCGGCACCGGCTGCGCCGGCGGAGGGATGAATTGCGCGCTCGCCGCGACCGGGAGCGCGGCGACGAGGGCCAGCAGGACGAACGTCTTCACCATGACGCTACCCTTCGTCGCCGCGCCCAGAGTTCCAGGTCGTTCAGCGATTCTGCTAGGTCCAACGCGATTCGGCCAGGTCGATGTCCCACTCGAGGTCGCGGTAGACGTCGTCGCCGATCTCGCCCTGCTTGCGTAAGCCGACCAGCGCCGTCCGTTCGGCCGCATATGCTTCGCGCCATAGCCGGCGTTCGGTCTTGTGCTCCTGCACGTCGCCGCTCGCCCCGGGCTCGCCGTCGAGCTGCGCTGCGGCGTGCGTCAAACGCAGCTCGTAGCCGGCTTGAATGCGTGCCGCGACCTCCCAGTCACCGGGGCCCGTCAACTGGGCTTCGAGCGCGCGCAGCCGGTCGCGCGCCGCCTCGGCGAGCCGCACGCGCGCGAGGGCTAGCGCGCGTTCGCGCTCGCCGGTGTCGCTCTGAAGTCCGGGCCCCAGCCGGCGGACCAGCCACGGCATCGTCAACCCTTCGCCGACCAGCGTGACCAAGATAACGACGAAAGTCAGGAACAGGATCAGATCGCGCGCCGGGAACGGCGTGCCGGTGGTGGTCGTCGCCGGGATCGCGAGCGCGGCCGCCAGCGAGACGATGCCGCGCATCCCGGCGAACGCCACGATCACGACCGCTTGCCACGAGACGGCGCCTTCGCGGGCGCGCGCCCGCGGCGAGAGCTTGTACTGCGCGTAGAGGATGACGAAGCACCAAAAGAAACGCACGACGATCAAGGCCAGCGTGACGGCGAGTCCCCAGCCGATCAGCGTCCAGACCGAGTACTCCACGAGCCCGTGCACGATCGCGCGCAGTTGCAAACCGATCAGCACGAACGCGGCACCGTTGAACGTGAAGAAGACGAGATTCCAGACCGACGCGGCGGCGATGCGCGTCTCGGCGTCGAACACACCCGAGCTGCGGCCGAGCAGGACCCCGGCGGTCATCACGGCGAGCACCCCCGAGCCGCCGATCGCGTCGGCCGGCACGTAGATCGCGAGCGGCGAGATCAGCGAGATCGAGACGGCGATCACCACGTCGCCGATCCCCTTGCGGCGGATCGTGGCCAGCAGCTTCGCGATCAGCCACGCCCCGGCGGCGCCGACCAGCACGCCGGCGACGACGACGTAGACGAACTGCACGAGCGCGGCCAGCAGTGAGAACGCGCCGGTCGCGACCGCCACCACCGCGAAGCGGTAGATGACCAGGCTCGAGGCATCGTTGACCAGGCTCTCGCCGCCGATCACCGCGCTCAGCCGCCGCGGCAGCGCGACCTCCTCGGCGATCGCATCGGTGGCGACGGCGTCGGTCGGCGAGAGGATCCCACCCAGCGCGAAGCCGGCCGCGAGCGGCAGCCCGGCCAACCAGTGGGTCAGGAACGCGACGACCACCGACGTACAGACGACCAGGCCGATCGCCAGCGAGAAGATCGGCCGGCGGTAGCGGATGAAGGCGCGCGCGTCGGTCGTGTACCCGTCACCGAAGATCAGCGCCGGCAAGAACAGCAGGAAGACGAGATTCGGGTCGAGCGCGATCGTCGGGATGCCGGGGATCAGCGCGAGTGCCAGGCCGCCCAGCACGAAGACGACCGGGTACGGCACGCGCACGATCTTCGCCACCAGCGCCAGCGCGACGATCCCGGCCAGCAGGAGCGTCAGGAACCCGCCGATCACCCGCTCTCTCTACGCCATGCAGCCTCGCCAGCGCTGCAAAGCCGAACGGGCCGAGCGCATTGCGCCCGGCCCGTTTCATGTCTCGTCGCTCGACGGTGAGCGGCTAGTAGTGGCGCCCGTTGTTGCCGCCGCCGTGGTAACCGCTCCCGTGCCAGCGGCGGTCGGGGCCCTGATAGCGCCCGCCGTGGCCGCGGTAGTACGTCGCGGTGCTGTTGTTGACGTAGTAGCGGTGACCGCTCCGCACGTAGTAGTACTGGTGGCGGTTGCTGTCGAGGATCAGGCCGCCCACGATGAGGGCGGCGCCGACGATGGCGGCGGTTGAGGCCGTATCGGCGGAGGCGGGACGCGGCGCGCTCACGGTGAGGGCGGTCGCGGCGGCGCCGGCGAGGACGAACGTCCGGAGGAGAGCTAGCTTCATGCCGGCCTCCTACCCATGCCGAGCGTCTCAGTATCTCAGCTTCTTGCCAGACTGCTCCGTCGTTCTACGGAACGTCGGCCGGCGGGCGCACGACGCCGAGCGCGACGGCGCGGGCGACGGCCCGCGCCCGCGAGGAGACGCCCAGCTTGGCGGTCAGATGCGCGACGTGCGTCTCGACCGTCCGCGCCGAGACGACGAACCGTTGCGCGATCTCGCGGTTGGTCAGCCCAGCGGCAAGCAGCGCCAGGATCTCGTGCTCGCGCGGCGTGAGCGGTTCGAGCAGCGCATCCACGGTCTCGGGTACGGCGCGGCGAAGCTGCGATTCGGCGAGCCGCGCGAGGACGCGGATCTCGAAGCGCGGGCCGGCCTGCGTGAGCGTCGCGACGCGCGCTTGGTAGCCCTCGGCCCGTTCGCCGTTGCGCCCGACCTCGCGCAGCAGCGCGCCCAGCTCCGCCAGCGGCGGCGCCTCGGCCCGCCGCGCGAGCAACGCGTCGAAGGGGCTCGCGGCGAGCACCGTCACGTTCGCCCCGCCCTCGAGCGCTTCGAGCAGATCGACCAGCTCGGCGGCCGACCACAGCGCGACCGCGTCGGCGGCGTCGACCGCAACCGCGACGCCGAGGGCGGCGCGCGCCTCCGTGCGCAGCGCGCGCGCGTCGGGGCTGCCCGCGAGCACGGCGAACAACGCGGCGTCGGCGCGCGCCACCGGATCGTCGCCGATGGCGAGGGCCGCGGCAAGCGCCGTCTCCGGCGCAGCGTCGAGCGCATCGGCGCGCGCCAGGCTGCGCGTGGCGAGCGCGCGCACGCGCTGCGCGTCGCGCGCGTACCAGGCCGCGTCGGCGGTGCGCAGCGCCGCCCGCGCGGCACGCCGCGCGACCGTCGTATCGCCGTGGTGCAGCGCCGCCTCGGCCAGCGTGCCATGCAGGGCCGGCGCATCCGCTCGCCGCGCGAACGGCCGCGCGATCCGTTCCGCTTCGCGCGCCAGCTCGTAGGCCGCCGTCGTCTCGCCGCGCAGCAGCGCGAAGCGGGCCGCCCAGGTCAACGCCGAGGCGTAGCGCGGCAAGTTGTCGCCGGCCGCGAACGCGTCGATCGCGGTGTCGGTCGCGCGGTCGGACGCTTCGAACGCGCCCAGCGCGAGGTGCGCGTAGGCGGCCAAGGGCGCGACGGCGGCGCGCACCGCGGGGTCGTCGGCGGTAACGGCGTCGAGCCGCGCCAGGGCGGCGGTGAACCGACCGCCGATCGCCTCGGCCCAGCCCGCGCGCACCAGCGCGTGCGCGCGTGCAGCGGCGCCGCGCGCATCCGCGCGGTGGAGCAGGTCGTCCAAGCGTGCCGCCGCGACCGGCGCGCCGTGCGCGAGATCGGATTCGATCGCTTCCAGGCGCGCCTCGAAGGCGACCACCTCGTCACCGTGCGCATCGGCCTCGGCGACGGCGCGCGCGAACGCCGGTCGGCCGTCCTCACCGCGCGCCTTGGCGAAGAGTCCCTCGACCAGAGCGACGACCTCCGCCACCGGTTCCTCGGTGGCGCGCACGCGGGCCAGCGCGGCGCGCACGCCGTCATCCAGTCCGGACGCCAGCGCGGCCGCGGCGTGCGCGCGCAGGAAGACGCGGTCCGCCGCGGGGTCGCACGCGCGGTCGAGGTGGAAGAGTGCCGGCTCGAACCGGCCGGCGGCGACATAGGCCCGCGCCGCGTCGGCCTCGGCTCGCACGACCTCGGCTGCGCCGAGCCGGCGCAGCAACAGGTCGCGCACGAGCGGGTGGACGCGGAAGCCCGCGCCCACCGGCGCGACGAGCACCGCGTCGGCGGCCAGCTCGGCCAGCCGCTGCGGCAAGGCTGGATCGGCGGGCGCGACGACCGCGGGTTCGATGATCTCGTAGGCGAGCGTCGTTTCGAGCAACGCGCGGTCGGCGGGGTCCAGCGCATCCACGCGGTGCAACACCAACTCGTCGAGCAGCCCCGGCGCGTCCGGTGCGCGCAGCGCGAGCGCCACCGCGATCGGCCAGCCGTCGGTCCGGCGCACGAGCGCGTCGAGGCGCGCGTCGTCGAGCGCGACCCGCAGGCGAGTGGCGAGCAGCCGCGTCCGTTGCGCGTCGAAGCGCAGCGCGGTCGCGTCGATCGCAGCGCCGCGTCCCGCCGCGACCGTCTCGGCTAGGCCGACGTCGAGCGCGCTGCGCGTCAGCAGCGCGACCCGCACGCTAGCCGGCATGCGCGCGACGAGCGTGCGCGCGAACGCCTCAAAGGCCGGCCCCAACACGTGCGCGTCGTCGACGACGATTCGCAGCGGCGCATCGACGTGCCGCAACTCGTCGGCGAAGGTGGCGCCGAGCCGGCCGGGCTCGGCACCCTCGCTCGCGAGCGCCAACGTCAGGCGGCCGACGTCGGGCCGGATCGCGCGCACGCACGCGATCAGCGCGGCGGCGAACCCTTCTGCTTCCCACGGCTGCGCGTCGTACCAGGCCACGTCGGCCTCGCCGGCCAGCGCGTCGCGCACGGCGGTCGTCTTGCCGAAACCGGCCGGCGCCTGGACGACGACGAGCGCGCGCTCACGCAGGGCGTCGGCCAGCACCACCGGGACGAGACTCGGCACGCCCGGGGCCGGCGCGCGGTTGGGCATGCGACGGCCTTCGCGGCGGGCAACCGCACCTTCCCGTCGGGATCGGGGCGCCCGATGCCGAACCGGCCCATCGATGATGGTCCTTCGCACGCTCGCGTGCGCTTTCGTGCTCGTCGCTGCCACGAGCGGGCTCGCCGAAGCGCAGACGACGCTCACCCTGCCCTCGGCGGCGCCGAGCTCGTCGCTCGATATCCGCCAGGAGGGGGTCTACACGACAGCGCCGATCGTCCTCGACGGCGAGGTCCTCTTCCGGGTCGCAGCGCCCGGCAACGACGCCGCGGCGATCGCCGAGCGAGTCACCATCATCGAGGGTGCCCTCCAGGGGATAACCGCCGAGATCCAAGTCGGCAACATGACCGAAACGGCCTACGATCCGGGTACCTTCACCGTCACGATCGTCCCCGTCGGCGGGCAGGCCGTCCTCTTGGCGGTCGACGGCCGGCACCGTGAACCGGTCCTGATCGTCACCGTCACGACCGCCGATGCCGCCTACAACCTCACCACCGTCGGCGCGCTGGCCAAGACCTGGCAGGGCATCCTCAAGCCGGCCATCGTGCAGTCGCTGACCCAGCGGCAACCGGCGCAACTGCGGCTCAACATCCAGCGCGTCCTGATCGCGGCCGCCGTGCTGATCGTTCTCACGCTGGCCGTCGGGGCGATCATCGTCGCGCTGCGGCGTCGGATCGCCTCGCTGCAGGAGGCGTTGGAGAAGCGCGACGACGAGGCGCCGGCAGCCGACGGCTCGTCCGACGAGGACGTGCAGGGCCGGCGCAACCAGCTCTTGGCCTTCGCGCTGCGCCGCGTCGCGCCCGACCAACGGCTGCGCGCCTACGGCGCCGTCGCCGACCTGCTCATCTGGGCGCTGGTGCTGCTGTGGTTCATCGGCATAACCTGGGCCTTGTCGCGCTTCGCGCAGACGGCGACGACCGCGCACGAGCTGTGGCACGGTGCGCTCGGCGTCGCCGGGATTTGGATCGTCGCCGCGTTGCTCAACCGCGCCTTCGACATCGCGATCCAGCACGGAGCCACCGCCTGGCGCGTGCGGTACAGCGCGGCTCCGGAGGAGCGCGCCCGGCAACTGCTGCGCGTCCCGACGGTCGCCAACGCAGTGGCCGGCTTCAAGACATTCCTGATCGTCTTCTTGGCGGCGCTGGCCTCGCTCAGCCAGGTCGGATTCTCGCTCGGCTCCGTGGTGACGATCGGCGGCATCGTCGCGCTGGGCGTCTCGCTGGCGGCGCAAAACCTCATCCGCGACTTCGTCAACGGCTTCCTCATCTTGTTCGAAGACCAGTTCGTCGTCGGCGACTACGTTACGATCAACACCGAGAGCGGGCTGGTCGAGAACCTGACCCTGCGCATCACCCAGATGCGCGACGCCTCCGGGAATTTGATCACGATCCCGCACAGCTCGATCATCTCGGTCGCCAACCACTCGCGCCACTGGTCGCGGGTCGACTACGTCGTCTCGGCCGATCCGGCAGCCGACCCCGAGACGGCGCTCGCCGTGGTCCGGGGCGCGATCGAGTCGATGGCGAGCGATCCCGGCTGGCGCGAGACGCTGATCACGCCGGTCGAGTGGATCGGGATCGACAGCGTGACGAAGGACTGGCTGGCGATCCGGGCGGCGATCCGCACCGAGCCGCTGCGCCAGTTCGCCGTCCGCCGCGAGCTGAATGCGCGCGTCGTGCAGGCCTTCCACGCGGCCAAGCTCGGCTTCGGCATGGCGATCACGGGCGAGGACTACTTTCACTGATGGCGCGCGCGTGACCCCGATCATCCAGACGCGCGAGCTGCGCAAGGTCTTCCGCACGCTGGTGCGGCGGCCGGGCGTCGGCGGTGCGCTGCGCACCCTCTTCTCGCGCGACTACGAGGACAAGGTCGCGGTCGAAGGCGTGACGATGGAGCTCCAGCCGGGCGAGCTGGTCGGCTACATCGGCCCCAACGGCGCCGGCAAGTCGACGACGATCAAGATGCTGACCGGGATCCTCGTGCCGACCTCCGGCGAAGTGCGGGTCAACGGGATCGTCCCGTACGCGCAACGGCGCCGCAACGCGCGCACGATCGGCGTCGTCTTCGGCCAGCGCTCGCAGCTCTACTGGGATCTGCCGCTGATCGAGTCGTTCGAGTTGCTGCGCGCGATCTACGGGATCCCGCCCCCGCGTTATCGCGCGAACCTGGCCGCCTTCACCGAGCTGCTCGAGCTGGGCCCGATCCTGCGCACGCCGGTCCGGCAGCTCTCGCTCGGCCAGCGGATGCGCGGTGACTTCGCCGCGGCGATGCTGCACGATCCACAAGTCGTCTTCCTCGACGAGCCGACGATCGGCCTCGACGTGGTGGCCAAGGAGGCGATCCGCGAGTTCGTCGCGCGCGTCAACCAGGAGCGTGGGACGACCTTCATCCTGACCACGCACGACCTGGCCGACGTCGAGCGGCTCTGCCGGCGGATCGTCCTGATCGATCGCGGGACTCTTGTCTACGACGGTGAGATCGAGGCGCTGCGCGACCGCTACGGAAACCACCGCACGCTGGTCGTGCAGCTGAGCGAGGACGTGCCGGAGATCGCGGTCGAGGGGGCCGAGCTGGAGTCGCGCGAGGGCGATCTGGTGCGGCTGCGCTTCGACCGCCGCACGCTCTCGGCCGAGGTGCTGATCCGGCGCGTCGCCGAGCGCTATCGCGTGCGCGACCTCTCGATCGAAGAGCCGGCGCTCGAATCGATCATCCGGCGCATCTATCTCGAGGGCTACAGCGACGCACCCGTCACTGCCGACGCGCGCTGAGCGTCCTCTGGCCGAGCTGGTCGCGCCATACGTCGCGTTCGCCGCCAAAGCGTTCGCCCGCGAGGCGACCTACCGCATGGAGGTCTTCACCAACGTCGGCTCGCTGATCGTGCGGCTGTACTTGATGAAGGCGGTCTGGACGGCGCTCTACACGCAGAACGCCGCGCCGGCCGGCGTCCCCTTGCACGCGGTCCTGACCTACACGGCCATCGCGCTCTTGATGTCGCTGATCCTCGAGATCGACGGGACGCGCGCGATCCGCGAGCGCATCCGCGAGGGCACGATCGCGACCGACCTGATGAAGCCGATCAGCTTGCCGCTCTACTTCTTCAGCGACGGCGTCGGGATGACGCTGTTGCACGCGACGCTGATCGTCCCGGCGCTGGCGATCTCGCTGCTGCTGGTGCATATCGACGTCCCGCCGCCGCCGGTACTGGCCGCCTTCGCGCTGAGCTTCCTGATCGGCTACCTGGTCAACTTTCTGCTGAACTTCCTGATGAACTGCGTCGCGTTCTGGACGCTCGAGACGTTCGCGGTCCAGCTGATGGTGCGCTGGGTCAGCGACTTGCTCAGCGGTCAGGTCGTCCCGCTGATCTTCTTCCCCGGCGCGCTGCAAACGGTGCTGCTGGCGCTGCCGTTCGCCGCCATCTACTCGACCCCACTGCTGATCTACCTGGGCACGATCCCACCGTCGGGCTATCTCGCCGCCTTCGCCACGCAGGTCGGCTGGCTGGCCGCCTTCACCGCGCTGGCGTGGCTGATCTGGCGCGCCGCCCAACGCCGCGTCGTCGTCCAAGGCGGCTAACCGGGGAGCGAGCCGCTGAGCGTCGAAAAAACCTCGATGCTCGCTTCCATCGTGCTCGCTGCGCTGTTACCGGTCACGGCGTCGCCGCTCGCCGAGCTGCATTATCTCGTCGGTACGTGGAACTGCACGTACCGCGCCGGCTCGGTACGGCTGGCCTACGCCAACACGTACGCGTACGATCGCGACGGCAACGTGTTGCGGCAGGTCGCTTCCTGGGCGGGCGGCGGCGGCGACGAAGAGCTGCTCGCGTATGACGCGAAGCGCGGCTGGACCGCGATCGTCTTCGACGACCAGGGAAACGCCACGATCCTGCGCGCGACCGGCAAGAATCCGAACCACATCGCCTACCGCAGCGTCTACCCCGACGCAAGCATCGCCGTGACGTTCGATCGCATCTCGGCGACGGCGTACACGCTGCACGCAACGGTGCGCGCGGGCGGCAAAACGATCGCCTCCGTCGATACCTGCTCGCGCGCCGCGCGTTAGGCACGGCGGACTGTGCCAGTGACAGGTATCGGCGGCTTCTTCTTCCGATCGGACGATCCCGATGCTCTTGCGGCTTGGTACGAGAAGCACTTTGGCATCGGCGGCTTCGATTGGCACCAGTCGGCTGGCCCGACCGTCGTAGCGCCCTTTCCGCAGTCCACCGATTACTTCCCGGCGGAGAAACAGTGGATGCTGAACCTGCGAGTCTCCGGCCTCGACGCTTTGCTGCACGAACTCGCAGCAGCCGGCATTGCGATCGTGAAAGACCCCGCATGGGACACACCGGAGACGGGCCGCTTCGCCCGTATCCACGATCCGGAGGGCAACGCGATCGAACTTTGGGAGCCGCCTCCTACCTAGGCCGGGCGTGGCGGGGCTCGTACAACCCGATGCGGTCGCCCCCGGGTAGGATCAGTTCCGTGACGAGGCCCCAACCGCGATCGACGATCGGTGTCGCGGTTTCGATCCCGCGCTCTTTCAGTTGGGCGATGGTGGCCTGTACGTCATCGCACATCAGAAAGAGCTCGTGCGAAGGCTCGTCCTCGGTCTCGTGGATCCCAAGCTCGGTGACGGGCGCCGCGAAGAAGAGCCTGCCGTTCCCGGCATCGACAAACGGCAGCTCCAAGACGTCCTTGAGAAACGCGCGAACGCCGTCCGGGTGTCGGGTGTAGAGAACGGCGTGAATTCCGTTGATCGCCATCGACCGCCTCGCTTCAACTCAACCGGAGGTCGTCGTCGGTTGCGTACCAATCGACGGGGCGGTCGAGGTTGACCACGACGCTCTTGGTTTGGGTGTACTCGCGCCAGCCTTCGAGACCGCACTCGCGGCCCAGGCCGCTGTCCTTCATCCCACCCCACGGCAGCGCGGGATCGACGCGATGGTGGTCGTTGATCCAGATCGTGCCGCAGTCCAGCCGGTCGGAGAGACGCAGGGCCGCCGCGGTGTCGGCGGTCCAAATCGAGGCGCCCAGGCCGAAGGGGACGTCGTTGGCGATCCGCACCGCCTCGTCGAGATCGCGGTAGGTGATGACGACGGTGACCGGGCCGAAGATCTCTTCTTGCGCGATGCGCATGTGGCTGGTGACGTCGGCGAAGATCGTCGGCTCGTAGAAGAATCCGTTCGCCAGCGCCCCGTCGGTAGGGCGCTTGCCGCCGGCGACGATGCGCGCGCCCTCGCGCAGACCGACCGCGACGTACGCTTCGGTCCGCGCGAGCTGTCGGGCCGAGACCAGCGGGCCGAGCTGCGTCGTCGGAGCGAGCGGATCGCCTAGGCGTAGGCGCCGCGCGCGCACGGCCATCTTGGCGAGCAGCGCTTCGGCCTGACTCTCGTGCACGAGGATGCGTGTACCGGCGATGCAGGTTTGGCCGCTGGCGATGAACGCGGCGAAGATCGCGCCGGCCGCCGCCGTCTCGAGGTCCGCGTCGGGGAGCACGATGACCGGCGCCTTCCCACCCAGTTCGGCGTTGCAGCGCACCAGGTTCTCGCCGGCGAGGCGCGCGACGGCGCGGCCGGTCTCGGTCCCGCCGGTGAGGTCGAGCTTCGCCAGGCGGCGTTCACCGGCCAGCGCCGCGCCGGCCTCGGCACCCAAGCCGGTGACGACGTTGAAGACGCCGGCCGGGACACCGGCCGCGAGCGCCAGCCGCGCCAGCTCCAGCGTCGTCAGCGGCGTGTACTCCGACGGCTTGACGACGACGGTGTTCCCGGCGGCGAGCGCCGGAGCGAGTTTCTTGGTCAGGATCAGCAGCGGATGGTTCCACGGCGTCAGCAGCCCGACGACGCCCAGCGGTACCCGTCGCACGACGGTGAGATACGGCCCCTCGAACGGCGGAACCGTATCTTCGGCGGTGCGCGCGACGGCCGCGAAGTAGCGGTAGAACTCCGGCAGCCGCCCGAGCTGCGCCCGCATCTCGCGCAGCGGCCGGCCGGTGCAGATCGTCTCCAGCCGCGCCAGCTCGGGCAGCGCGGCCTCGATCGCGTCGGCGAAGTCGGTCAGGATGCGGAACCGTTCGCGCACCGGCAACCCGCTCCAGCGACCGTCGGCGAACGCGCGCTCGGCGGCGTCGACGGCCTGCGCGACTTCGGGGGCGCCACCGGCGGCGACCCGCGCGACCAGCGTCCCATCGGCGGGATTGCGCACCTCGAAGGTGCGCGCGTCGGAGCCTGGCCGCGCCTCGCCGTCGATCAGGTGCGCCGTGGTCGGAGGTTCCAAGAGGCGGCTCATCCTCGCTCCTTCGCCTCGCGAGGCGCCGGTGCCGCCGGGATCACCGGGAGCAGCACGTACGGGGCCCGCGCCGCGTCGGCGTGCAGCGTCGTCGTCCCACCGAAGCGGTCCGGCGGACGGTCGAGCGGATCGTCGTGCAGGAACGGGCCGCAGCCGCGCAGCTCGTTCTTGAAGTTCGACAGCCGGCCGCCGCTGGGCCCGGGGTACTCGTAGTCCTTGCCGCGCACGGTCAGCGCCAGCCGATACCCCGCCGGCAGCACGATCGAGGTCGGCCACAACTCGACGTCGAGCTCGACGACGTCGCCGGGCCAGAGCGGATCCGCTTCGTCGTGACGATGGTATGGACGGTACGGCGTCGAGAGCGCCGCATCGAGCGCGCGGTGCGAAGCGCGCAGCCAACCCTGGGCGAGCGGCGTGTGCGGATCGATCGCGCCCTGGAAGACGACTTCCTCGCGATCCGGCGCGAACGCGCGCAGCACGAGAAACAGGTCGGCATCGCGGGTCGAGGACGAGACGAACAGCTTGGCCGCCAGCGGCCCGGTCAGCTCCAGCTCGGCCGTCAACGGCGCTGCGAGGAACGTCAAGCCGTCGCCGAGCGCATCGAACTCGCGCGTCGCCGGCTCGCGCGCGGGCGTGTCGACGAGCGCGGTGCCGGCGAGATCGAGATAGGCTTTCGTCCAACGCGTGCGCGCCAGCGGCCACTCTGCTTCGGCGCGCTGCTCGAAACGGTCGAGGTGCCGAACTTGGAGCTGCACGCGCGGCTGATCGGCCCAGGCGGCGCGATCGCCCTGGAGGTAGCACGCGAAGAAGCGCTTTTGCAGCGCGACGCCGTAGGCTGTATAGAACTCAGTCCAGTGCTCGATCCCGTGCACCTCGAGGAACTTCTCCGGCGACGCGGCGCGGGTGAAGGCCTCGAAGTTGCCGCGCGGGTGCAGCCCCTGGCCACCCCAGTTCGCCGACGAGAGGAGCGGGACGCGCACCTGCGACCAGTCCGGCGAGCGCCGCCGGTGGTAACTGTCGTCGAACGGGCGGGCGCGGATGGCGGCACCGAAGTCGACCCGGTTCTTGGCGAGCTGCGCGTCGTCCAGTTCTTCGTTGCCGCAGACCAGCGCGCCCGTGACGCGGCTGCGCGCGCCGCGCGTGCCCACGCCATGCTGCACGGTCTTCACCTGCATGTCGTACCAGTTGGCGGCGAAGGTGCACAGGATGCCGCCGTGGTGCGTCACGTCGCGATAGAAATCGGCCGCGCCCTCCCAGGCGCAGATCGCGCGCAACGCGGGCGGCCGGCGCGCCGCGACGGTCCACTGGTTCATCGCGAAGTACGAGATGCCGTTCAGCCCGACGCCGCCGTCGCACCAGGGCTGCGCCGCGGCCCACGCGATGCAGGCCTCGAGGTCGAGCGTCTCGCGCGGGGACCAGGGATTGAGCGATCCCGGCGAGCAGCCGGCGCCGCGCGAGTCGACCCGCACGCAGACGTAGCCGTCGGGGACCCACTTCTCCGGATCGACGACCTCCCAGTTCTGATAGAGGTTCGAGGAGCCGGCCGTCACGTCGGGATGCTGCTGCGCCATGCGCTCCCATGCGCTGGGGTAGCCGTCCTGAAAGGCGAGGCCTTTGGCGTACGGGCCGTAGCTCAGGATCGCCGGCGCCGGTCGTTCGTCGAGCGGGCGGAAGACGTCGGCGCGCAGCACGACGTCGTCGTCCATCGGAATCGGGACGTCCCACTCGATCTGCATCCCGTCGCGCACCTCGCTCGCCGCTGCGATCACGGCGTGGGGTCACCCTCGTCGGGCAGCTCGTGCGGCGTATGGTATTTGCCCTGCCAGAACACCAAGGCCGGCTTGACGACGTAATCGTAGGCCTCGACCCGCCCCAGCACGATCACGTGGTCGCCGCCTTCGAAGCGCTGCTCGATCCGGCACACGAAGTGCGCCGCCGCGCCGGTCAAGAGCGGGACGCCGTGACCGCCCAGCGCGTGCGCGATCCCGGCGAATTTGTCGGGGTGCGGCTGCGCGAAGCGGGCCGAGAGCGCGCGGTGTTCTCCGCCCAGCACGTTGACCCCGAAGTGCGTCGCCTCGTGGAACGCCGGGTAGCTGCCGGCCTGCCGGGCAAGGCTCCACAGCACCAGCGGCGGGTCGACTGAGACCGAGTTGAACGAACTCGCGGTCAGCCCGTAGAGCCGGCCCGCGGCGTCGCGCGTGGTAATGATCGTGACCCCCGTGGCGAACGTTCCGAACGCCTGCCGGAGGTCCCGCCCGTCGAAGGCCGTCGCCTGGTCGTGTGCCGTCGCGGTCGCCTCCCCGTGCCAGGGTTATTTATCTATCGATAAAATCACTCGGACCAGCGCCTTGTCAAGGGGGCGGCCCGCTGGGGGCCGCCCGAAGGAGCGCCCATGTCGATCTGCATCGATTGCCATGCCCACTTTCTGCCCGATGCGTTCGTGGCAGCGTTGCGCGAGCGCGGCCTGATCGACGCCCGCAAGGACGAAGGCGTGCTCGACCTCGCGCGCGTGGTCTGCGGGTACCGCCCCGAACGCTCGCGGCTGCCGTATTTCCCGCTGCAGTACGATCTCGACGCGCGCGTCGCGCTCGCCGAGCGCCAGGGGATCGATCGGCAGATCGTCTGCCTGCCGCCGTTCTACTTCGCCTACGGCGCACCGCCGGAGCTAGGCGTGGCCCTCTGCCGCGCCGGCAACGATGCACTCGCCGCAACGATCGCGCGCGCGCCGCAGCGGCTGGCGGGTTTCGCGACCGTGCCGTTGCAGTCGCCGCCCGACGCCGTCGCCGAGCTGCGCCGCGCCGTCGAGGAGCTGGGCTTCTGGGGCGTCGAGATCGGTTCGAACATCGCCGGCGCGCCGCTCGACGATCCGGCGCTCGACGTCTTCTGGGCCGCCTGCTGCGAGCTCGACGTCCCGGTCTTCATGCACCCGCACCACGAACTGGGCGGCGAGCGCGCCGCGCCGTACTACCTCTTCAACTTGTTCGGCAACCCCTCGGAGACGGGACTGATCGCGGCGCGGCTGATCTACGCCGGCGTCTTCGAGCGCTTTCCGACGCTGCACTTCATCCTCGCGCACGCCGGCGGAACGTTGCCCTGGATCGCCGGCCGGCTCGATCACGGCTACCGCGTGCGCCCCGAGACCAAGACGATCCCGCGCCCGCCGAGCAGCTATCTGCGCCAGCTCTTCTTCGACACGATCACGCACGACGACGCGCTGCTTGCGACGCTGGTGCAACGGGTCGGCCCCAGTCAGGTCGTCGTCGGGACCGATCGGCCGTTCGACATGGGGATCGACGACCCACGCGGACTCATCGCCTCGCTACCGGGCCTGACCGTCGCCGAGCGCGACGCCATCCTGGGTGGGAACGCGCGCGGCTTCCTCTCTCGCGCGCGCGATCTGGCGGAGACGGCGCGATGAGTCGCCCGGCGCACGGACGCGCCCCGTACGTCCACGCCCCGGCACGGCCGCGGCTGACGCTCCCCGGCGGCGCACGGCTCGCGCTGCACCTGATCGTCAACGTCGAGGAATGGCTCTACGATGCGAAGCTGCCGCGCCAGGTGTTGACCGCACCCGGCGGCGCCGAACCCGTCCCCGACGTCGCCAACTACGCCTGGTTCGAGTACGGGATGCGAGTCGGGATCTGGCGCGTCTTCGAGGTGCTGCGCACGCACGGCGTGCGCGCGACGCTCAGCATCAACGCCAGCGTCTGCGACGCCTATCCCGAGATCGTGCAGGCGGCGGCCGACGCCGGCTGGGAGATGCTGGGCCACGGCTACCATCAGCGCGCGATGTCGCTGGTCTCCGATGAACGCGAGGTCGTGCGCCGCTCGCTGCAACGGCTGCAGGACGCGACCGGAACGCGGCCGCGCGGTTGGCTCGGACCGGGCTTGGTCCAAAGCGTCGACACCTGCGACATCCTGGCCGATGAGGGGTTGGACTACTGCTGCGACTGGGGCCCGGCCGACGACCTCCCCTACGAGCTGGCCGTCGCGCGCGGCGCGCTGCTGGCGGTCCCGTATCCGATCGACATGAACGACATCGTGATGTATGGGCTCGAGCGGCACCCGGACGATACCCTGCTCGAGCGCGGGAAGCGGCACTTCGCGCGGCTCTATCGGGAGAGCGAACGCCAGGCGAAGATCATGACGGTCGCCCTGCACCCGTGGATCGTCGGGGTACCGCACCGCATCGACTACCTCGACGAGCTGCTCGCGCACGTGCGCGGACATGCCGGCGTCACGGCTTTGCGCGGGGGCGAGATCGCCGACTGGTACCGCGCGGCCGTGGCGGCACCAGCGCCGCGATGACGTCTGGCGCTCCCTCGAGGAACGCGGTCGCCAGCGCGGCCACCACGGCGTCGATGTCCTCGGGGATCGACAGCCCGTAGATCCACTTGCGGATCCCGATGTAGAAAATGCTGGCGTGGAGCGCCCACACCAGCTCGAACTCCAGCTCCCCGATCGGGACCACGTCGGGCGCGGGCAGACCGCGCTCGTGACGGATCTCGCGGATGACGCGGGTGTAGATGCGGTCGCGCAGGATCGTCAGGTAACGCGCGTTGAGATCCATCCCCTTGAGGCCGGAGAACATCCAGACGCGGATCCACTCGTAGGCCAGGATCGCCTTGGCGTAGTCCTGGTAGAAGGCGACGATCCGCTCGCGCAACGGGCGCTTGCGGTCGTCGAGCAGCTCTTCCCAGTGCGGGTTCCAGCGGTTGAGGTAGACCTCTTGGTAGACCCGCTCGATCAGCGCGCTCTTGCTGGGGAAGTAGCGGTAGAGCAGCGGCTGGGTGATCCCGATGCGCTTGGCCAGCTCGCGCGTCTGGCCGTCGAAGCCGACCTCGCAGAAGAACCGGACGGCCTCGCGCGCGATCAACCGCTCGCGCTCGTCGCGCGGCAGACGCTTGCGCTGGCCGCTGGCCACGGAAGTCACCCGGCGGTAATACGGTGATAAATTGGCGGCCTCCCGGTCGGCCCGCCGTGGGCCGCCGGCCCGGAGAGATTTTTCTCCCGCGCGGCGGGCAACCGGCATGATTTTCGGCCCCGCCTCCTAATTTATCGGTCGATAGACGCCACGGAGGCTCACGGTGCGACTCGGCTACTTCATGATGCCCCTCCACCCCCCGCAGCGGAACTACACCGCGGTCCTCAAGGAGGACCGCGAGGCGCTGGTGCTGGCCGACCAGCTGGGCTTCGAGGAGGCCTTCGTCGGCGAGCACGTGACCGATATCGCCGAGCCGGTCACCTCGGCGCTGATCTTCATCGCGACGATGCTCGAGTCGACGCAGCGCATCAAGCTGGGCGCCGGGACGATCAACCTGCCCAACAATCATCCGGCACAGGTCGCCGCGCAGGTCGCGATGATCGACCACCTGCTCGAGGGCCGGTTCCTGTTCGGGATCAGCCCCGGCGGCCTGCTCTCCGACGCGGAGGTCTTCGGTAACCTCGACCGCGACCGGACGGCGATGTTCGTCGAGGCGATCGACCAGGTGCTGGCGATCTGGGCCGGTGCGCCACCCTACGATATCAGCGGCGAATTCTGGTCGTTCAGCACCGCGCGGACGATGCGCGTCGAGCTGGGACAGGGCGCGATCGTCAAACCGTACCAACTGCCGCACCCACCGATCGTGGTGACCGCGGTCGCCCCGTTCTCGAAGGGCGTGGTGGCGGCGGCGCAGCGCGGCTGGACGCCGATCTCGGCCAACTTCCTGCAGCCGTGCTGGGTCGCTTCGCACTGGCCCAAGTACCGGGAAGGCTGCGCGCTGGGTGGACGGGTCGCCGACCCGGCCGACTGGCGGGTCGCCAAGAGCGTCTTCGTCGCCGACGACGAGGAGACGGCGCAACGCTACGGCAAGGGGCGCGATGGCCCGTACGCCTACTACTTCCACTCGTTGATGACGAAGTTGATCGGGAACGGCCGCCCCGAACTCTTCAAAGGCGACCTCGCGATGCCCGACGCTGCGGTGACGCTCGACTACGTGCTCGACTCGCTGGTCATCTGCGGGACGGTCGATTCCGTCGTCGAGCAGTTGCTCGCCTTTCGGCGCACGATCGGCGACTTCGGCACGCTGCTCTACGCCGGGCACGACTGGGTCGATCCGGCGCTGGGCCGGCGCTCGATGGAGCTGATGGCGACCGAGGTGCTGCCGCGCGTCAACGCGGCGATCGCGGCCGGGGGCGCGGGCCTGCCGCGCGCGGCCGAGGCCTAGGGTGGCGCTGCGCGCCGGCCTGGTCGGCCTGGGGATCATGGGCTCGGCCTACGCACGGCACCTCTGTGAGGCGGGTATCGCAGCCAGCGGGTTCGACATCGACGCCGGCGCGCGCGAGCGCTTCGCCGCGCTCGGCGGGAGGCCGGTCGGCAGCGCGCGCGAGGTCGCCGCGGCGAGCGACGTCGTGATCACCGCGCTGCCGGGGCTCGACGCGCTCGAGTCGGCCTTCTTCGGCCCTGAGGGGATCGCGGCCGGCGCGACGCCGCAGCTCATCGTGAGCGAGCAGAGCACCTTCGCTCTCGACGCCAAGGAACGCGTGCGCTCGGTGCTGGCGGCGCGCGGCGTCGCCGTCCTCGACGCGCCGGTCAGCGGGACCGGGACGCAGGCGCAGGCGCGGGACCTGGCGATCTTCGCCAGCGGCGAGCGCGCCGCGTTCGACACTGCCTTCCCGCTGCTGCAGGTCTTCGCGCGTGACGTGCGCTACGTCGGCGCGTTCGGGACCGGCTCGAAGCTCAAGTACATCGCCAACCTGCTGGTGACGATCCACAACCTCTCGACGGCCGAGGCCGTCGTGCTGGCGGAACAAGCGGGGATCGACCCGGCGCTCATGCTCGAGGTGCTCGCGGGGAGCGCCGCCGACTCGCGGATGCTGCACGTGCGCGGTCCGATGATGGCCGCCCGAACCTACCTGCCGGCGGCGATGAAGATGGACGTCTACGAGAAGGACTTACAGATCATCGACGACTTCGCGCACGCGGTCGGCGCGCCGACGCCGCTGTTCGCGCAGAGCCTGCCGTTCTACCGCGCCGCGCTGGCCGACGGTCACGCCAAGGACGACACGGCGGCGATCGTCACCGTGCTGCGCGCGATGGCGAGCCCGGTGGAGCGCTAAAGCCGATGGGCAGCGCGTTCTACTTGCAGAACCTGCTCGGCGGACTCGCCTACGGCAGCCTGCTGTTCTTGATCGCGGCCGGGTTGACGCTGGTCTTCGGGCTGATGCGCATCCTCAACCTCGCCCAGACGGCGTTCTACCTCTTCGGTGCCTACATTGGGCTGACGCTGGTCGCGCACGGCTTCAACTTCTGGTTGGCCAGCGTCGCCGCCGGGGTCGTGACGCTGATGCTCGGCCTGGCGCTCTATGCGCTCTTCCTCCACCGCTACCACCGCGAGCACTTGACCTCGCTGCTGCTCACGATCGGCTTCACGCTGATGCTCGACGACACGGTGCTCGCGATCTGGGGCGGCGATCCGCAGTCGATCTCACCGCCGCCGTTCTTGGCCGGTTCAGTACAACTGGGCGCGCTGGTCTTTCCCGAGTACTGGCTGGCGGTCATCGTTATCAGCCTGGCGATCGCGGGCGCCCTGCTGCTCGCGTTGCGGCGCACGCTGCTGGGCGTGATCATCCGCGCCGCGGTCGACGACGAAGAGATGGTGCGCGGCCTGGGCGTCGACACCAACCGCGCGTTCTACTTCGTCTTCGCGCTGGGCGCGCTGCTGGCCGGGGCGGGCGGCATGCTCGGCGGCCCGATCACCAGCGCCTATCCCGGCCTCGACGGCGAGCTGCTCCCGCTCGCCTTCGCGGTCGTGATCGTCGGCGGGATGGGCAGTCTGACCGGCGCGCTGGTGGGCAGCCTGCTGATCGGCTTGGTCAACGCGTTCGGCAAGGCGATGTTCCCGGAGTTCTCCTACTTCACGATCTTCGTGCCGGTCGCGCTGATCATGGCGTTGCGGCCGCAAGGGCTGTTCGGCCGCACCCCGTGAAGGCGCGTCGCTGGCAGCTTCTGGCCGCCGCCGGGCTCGTGCTCGCGCTGGCGCTACCGCGCTTGGGCGTCCCGACCTTCTACGTCTCGCTGCTGACGCAGACGTGGATCTACGCGATGGTCGCGATGAGCCTCGACCTGCTGGTCGGCTTCACCGGCCTGGTCAACTTCAGCCAGGCGGCGTACTTCGGCGTCGGCGCGTATGCGGTCGCGATCGCCGCGACGCGCTATCACCTCACGGCGTTCTTCCCGGCGCTTGGCCTCGGCATCCTATGCGCCGTCGGCACCGCCGCACTGCTCTCGCTGATCGCCTTGCGCGCCGAGAACGTCGGCTTCATCATCATCACGATCGCGCTCAACCAGATCGTCTGGGGGCTGGCGTATCAGTGGGTCTCGCTCAGCGGCGGCGACAACGGGATCACCGGCTTGGTGCGCCCGACGCTGTTCGGACTCGACCTCTCGGGCAACACGGCCTATTACTACGTCTGCTTGGCCGGCTGCGCGCTCGCGCTCGCGCTGCTGCTCGCGGTGGTCCGCTCGCCGTTCGGCCTGGTGCTCCAGGGGACGCGCGAGACGCCGCGCCGGATGCGCGCGCTCGGCTACGACGTCTGGCTGTACCGCTACTGCGCGCTGCTGCTCTCGGCGGCCGTCGCCGGCGCCGCCGGCGTGCTGTTCGCCTGGTACAACCAGTTCGCGGGCCCGGGCGATCTCGCGCTCGACCTCTCGACGCAGTTCCTCATCATCGTGATCCTGGGCGGGATCGGTACGCTCTACGGGCAGTTGCTGGGCGCGCTGATCGTCGTCTTCCTGAGCAACGGGCTCTCGTCGATCACCCAGCGCTGGGAGCTTATCCTGGGTGCGATCTACTTCATCATCGTGATGTACGCGCCCGACGGGCTGGTCGGCCTGGGCCGGCGGCTGGCGCAGCAAGTCCAAGGGCGGCGCGCCACGCTCGCGCCGGCGGAGCCATTGTGAACGGGCACCCGGTCGATGGTGCGTGCCTGGAGCTGCGCAACGTCAACAAGCGCTTCGGCAGCCTGCGCGTCCTCGAGGACGTCTCGCTGACCGTGCAGCGTGGCGAGCGGCGCGGGATCTTGGGGCCCAACGGCGCCGGCAAGTCGACGCTCTTCAACATCATCGCCGGTGAGCTGGCGTGCTCGGGCGGGCAGGTCGCGCTGCTCGGCCGCGACGTCACGCGAATGCGCGCCCACCAGCGCGCGCGCCTGGGTCTGGCGCGGACCTTTCAGACGACGACGCTCTTCCCCAAGCTCAGCGTCGTCGAGAACCTGGTGCTCGCGCTGCAAGCCGGCTCGCGCGACCGCTTCCAGCTCCTGGTCCCGCGGCGCCGCGCCCGGGCGCGGTACGAAGAAGCGCACGCGCTGCTCGAGCGGGTCGGCCTGGGGAGCCGGACCGAGGTCCTCGTCGACGCGCTCGGCTACGGCGAGAAACGGCAGCTCGAGATTCTGCTCGCGATCGCGCAGCGCCCGAAGCTGCTGCTGCTCGACGAGCCGACGGCGGGCCTGGCGCCGAGCGACACCCAGCTGATCACCGATCTGCTCAAGCGCGAGACGCGCGCGACGACGTTGGTGCTGATCGAGCACGACATGGCGGTGATGTTCGACGTCGTCGACCGGCTGACGGTCCTGCACCACGGCCGCGTCGTCGCCGATGGGTCGCTCGAGGAGATCCGTGCCGACGCGTACGTGCAGGACGTCTACCTCGGCGGGAAGTTGTAGCGATGGAAGCGGCGGCGATGCTCGAAGTCGACGACATCCACACCTACTACGAGCACAGCCACATCCTGCAGGGCGTGACGCTGCGCGCGCCGGCCGGCGCGGTGACGGCGGTGCTCGGCCGCAACGGCGTCGGCAAGACGACGCTGATCCGCTCGATCATCGGCTTCACCCCGCCGCGCCGCGGCACGATCCGCTTCGCCGGGGAGTCGATCGAACGGCTTCCGTCGTACGCGATCGCGCGGCGCGGCGTCGGCCTGGTGCCGCAGGGCCGTCGCATCTTCGCCTCGCTGACCGTGCGCGAGAACCTGACGATCGGCGCCGTGGGCCGCGCGCCGGGCCCGTGGACGCTCGAGCGCGTCTACACGATGTTCCCCCGGCTGCGCGAGCGCAGCGGCAATTTCGGCGGTCAGCTCAGCGGCGGCGAGCAGCAGATGCTCGCCATCGGTCGCGCGCTGATGGCGAACCCGGTGCTGCTCCTGATGGACGAACCGTCCGAAGGTCTGGCGCCGATCATCGTGCGCGAGCTGACCGAGACGCTGGGGCAGCTCAAGGCGACGGGCCTGGCGATCGTGCTGGTCGAGCAGAATCTGCCGCTCGCCCTGGCCGTCGCCGACACGGCGTCGATCGTGAGCAAGGGCCGCGTGGTCTTCCACGGCGCGCCCGAGCGCATCCGCCATGACGAGGAGGTTCGCACGACGTATCTCGGGGTCTGACCCCGTTCTGCTTGCACCACCTACGGAGGATCGAGTCGATGAAGCTCTCATTCCGATTGACGCTCGCCGCGCTCGCCGCGTTCTGTCTGGGACAGATCGCGCCGGCGTTCTCGGCACCCGGCGCGCCCATCAAGGTCGCGCTGCTCGCACCGACGTCCGGCACGGCGGCCGCCGCCGGGCACGACATGATCAACGCCTGGACCCTCTACTGGTCCGAGCACGGCAACGCCGTCGCCGGACGGCCGGTCGTGACCATGACCTACGACACCGCCTCGAATGCGGCGCACGCCCTCGACCAAGCGCGGCACGCGGTCGAACAGGACGGCGCGCAAATCGTCGTCGGGCCGTACCTGGCCAACGAAGGGCTGGCCGTCGCGCCGTACCTCGAAGCGCACAAGATCCCGATGATCCTGCCGACCGTCTCGGCCGACGATCTCTCGCAACGCCTGGCGAACTCCTACGTCGTCAAGGTCGCCGGCTGGACCTCGAGCTTGCCGACGCACGTCGCCGGCGTGTGGGCCGCCGAGCAAGGCTACAAGAAGGTCGCGACGATCGCCAACTCCTACGCGTTCGGCTACGAGAACGCCGGCGGCTTCGCGCAGACCTTCACCGAGAAGGGCGGACGGATCGTCGCCCAGTTGTGGGCGCCCCTCGGCACGACCGACTACAGCCCCTACATCTCCCGGCTGCAAGCGGCGCAGCCCGATGCCGTCTTCGTCGAGATGGTCGGCGCCGATGACGTCCACTTCCTCGAACAGTGGAGCCAGTTTGGGCTCAAGAACAAGATCCCGCTGATCGCCAACGAGACGACGACCGACCAGTCCAACATCCGTTCGATCCCGCCCGAGGACGTCGATGGGATCATCAGCTTCGGCCACTATGCCGAGGGGCGCAACGACCCGGCGACGAGCGCCTTCGAGCTCAAGTACGGCGCGGCCGAGGGCGTCTTGCCGTCGTACATGGCCGCCGGCTTCTACACCGCCGCGCAATGGCTGGCGACCGCGATCGAACACGTCCACGGGGACATCGAAGACCCGGCCCGCCTGTTGACGGCGATCCACGACGTGCGGCTGGCCGACTCGCCGCTCGGTCCGCTCGAGCTCGACCGCTACAACTCGCCGATCGAGAACGTCTACCTGCGCCGCGTCGTGGCGACCACGGGCCCGGCGGCGAAGTACGCCAAGACCTGGAACGTCGTCACGCACGAATGGCCGCACGTCTCGCAGTTCTGGACCTACGATCCCAAGACGTATCTCCAGCAGCCGGTCTACTCGGCGACCTTCCAAGGGATCAAGCAATGAGCCGGGCGCGCGGGTTCGCGCTCGCCGCCGCCGGCGCGCTCGTCGCGCTGGCGGCGCTGGCGCAGCCGCCACATGCGTCCGCCCAGGCGAAGCCGCCGCTGAAGATCGGGTTGCTGATCCCGGTCACCGGCGTCTTCGCCGCGCCGGGCGCCTACATGCGCGAAGGCCTCGAGCTGTACCTCAAGGAGCACCACAATCAGCTAGCCGGCCGTGATGTCCAGGTCGTGACCGCCGACGACCAAGGCAATCCCGCGGTCGGGCTGACCGAGATTCGGCGGCTGGTCGAACAGGAGCACGTCGACGTGATCTTCGGCCCGCTCTCGGCGGCCGTCGGTTCGGCGTTGGTGCCGTACATCGACCAGCATAAGATCCCGACCATCTATCCGATCGTCTCGTCGGACGACCTCACGCAGCGCACGCCCTCGGACTGGATCGCGCGCACCGGGTGGACCAGCAGCCAGCCGACGCACGTGCTGGCCGACTACGCCTACAAGACCCTCAAGTATCGCACCGCCGCGACGATCGCGTACGACTTCAACTTCGGCTGGGAGAGCATCGGCGGCTTCGTCGACACGTTCCAGCGCGACGGCGGCAAGGTCGTCAAGCAGATCTGGACCCCGACGGTGACGCCCGATTACTCTTCCTATCTCTCGGCGATCCCGCGCAACGTCGACGTCGTGATGTGCAGCTTCTCGGGCACCGCGGCGGTGAACTTCATCCACCAGTACCGCGCCTTCGGCCTGAAGATGCCGCTGATCTGTCAGGGCAACACGACCGACGAGAGCACGCTCACCGCCGAAGGGCCGGACGCGGTCGGGATCATCACGGCGCTGCAGTACAGCGCGACCCTCGACACGCCGACCAATAAGGCGTTCGCCGCCGCCTACACCGCCGCGTACGGGCACGTGCCGTCGTACTACGCCGAAGGGACCTATGTCGGCGCGGCCGTGCTCGAACGCGGGCTGGACGAAGTGCACGGCGACACGAGCGACGCGGCGGCGTTCGCGCGCGCGCTCAAACACGCAACCTTGCCGAACGCGCCGCGCGGACCGATCTCGCTCGACACCTACGGGAACCCGGTGCAGAACATCTACATCCGCCGCGTCGAGCAGCACGGCGACCGGCTCGAGAACACCGTCCTGCAGACCTATCCGCACGTCTCGCAGTTCTGGACCGAGAACCCAAAGGACTACCTCGCCCACCCCGTCTACTCGCGCACCTACCCCGTCTGCAACGCGTGCACGTGAGCGGATGAGCGAGACGATGCGCGCGGCCGTTTACCACGGCCCGCGCGACATCCGCATCGAGGAGCTCCCCGTCCCGCGCCCGGGGCCGGGCGAGTTGCTCGTGCGCGTGCACGCCAACGGCATCTGCGGGACCGACGCGAGCGAGTTCGTCGCCGGGCCGCAGATGTATCCGCTGCACGCGCGGCACGGGCTGACCGGTCACCTCGGCCCGATCGTCCCGGGCCACGAGTTCGCCGGCCACGTCGCTGCGCTCGGCGAGGGGGTCGGCGGCTTCACCGAAGGCGAGCTGGTCGTCACCGGCGCTGCACTCTGGTGCGGCGAGTGCCCGCAGTGCCGCGCCGGGCGCACCAGCATCTGCGCGCTCTACGCGACCGTCGGGCTGCACCGCGACGGCGGCTTGGCGCAGTACGTGCGCGTCCCGGCGCAGATCGTGCTGCGCGCCGAACCATTCGGTCTGACCGACGACGTCGCCGTCCTCACCCAGCCGATGGCGATCGCCGTCCACGCGCTGCGCCGCGGCGCACCGCAGCCCGGTCAAGACGTCCTCGTGCTCGGCACCGGTGGGATCGGTGCGTTCCTGGTCTACGCGCTGGCGCAAGCCGGGGCGCGGGTCGTCGCCGCCGACGTGCGCGAGGACCGGCTCGCCATCGCCGAACGACTCGGCGCCGACGCCACCATCGTCGCGCGGGACGCGGCCAGTCTACGCGAGCGGCTCGACGCGCTGGCGGTCGTCCCGACCCTGATCTTCGAAGTCACCGGGACCGAAGGCGGACTCGCCGCGGCGATCGCCGGGGTCGACCCGGGCGGCCGCGTCGTCTCGGTCGGGATCGCGAAGCGCCCGTTGACGATCGACGCACGCCGCCTCACGGTGAAAGAGATCGAGTTGATCGGCACCAACGCGCTGATCGGCCGCGACGACGTCCCCGAAGCCGCCCGGCTGCTCGCCATCGAACCCTCGCTGTGGACCGCCGTCGCCCCGGTCGCGATCCCCCTCGACCGCCTCGTCGACGACGGCCTCGTCCCGATGATTGAAGGCCGCGCCACCCGCATCAAAACCCTGGTCGATCCTTGGGCGATCAGTGAGCGCGTGACGACCGCGCGCGGCTAAGGGCTATGCCAGAAACCGAACCGGCTTTCGATGAAGAGCGCGCACGATTGCGGCATGTGATCGAATACACGACGGGCATAACCACAGAGCCGTGGTCTCATAGCGGCACCGTGATCGTATCGAAAGGCGAACGTCGTCTGGCCGCCATCGGAACAACCAGATGGTTCGAGCATAGAGGCGAGTGTAGGCTGTCGTCGCCCCATGACCTAACGATGTTTATGGCCTTCGGCAAGTACGGACGCGTCCTGCCAGAAGACCAGAACGTTCGCCTTGAGTCCGAGGATGGAACGTGGCACTCGACGCACGCATGGCTCAGGCGGTCTTCCATAGGCGTCGAAGGGGCGTCGGCAACCTTTGATCTTCACGATCTGGTGACAGGGGATCCAGGCGCGATGATGACATCGCACGGCATGGTTTTCGGCGGCACAGCATTGGACTTCTACCCGCACCTGTTCCCGTGGGTTTCGGACACAGAGCCGATGAGCCTCGATGGGCTGCTTACCACCATCTTCGGTCGGACAGCGCTCGTGCGGCGGATGCCGACCAGTACCTCCGCCGGCCCGGACGTATTCGTCGGGCTGGACGGGGATGCGCTCGCAACGGTCGAGCAGGGGGTGTTGTGCAAGGTCTTGTCCTTCCTGGCCGGCCGGAACGGCGCCACGTGCGCAAACGTTGGCCTGGATGGCTCGCGTGAGGTTTGGAAGAGGCGCTACGCGTGGAGCGCGCCAACGGTTCGCGCGAGATCTCCGATTCCACTCCTGCACCCAGATCTGAAACTTTCTGTCAGATTGCCGATCATGCTAGACGCGGGAGTTGGACTCTACGAAGAACGGATCCGATTCGATGTTGCCTTGGACCACTTATTCGCGGACCCGCGAGGGCACATAGACGTCGAGATCCGTGATATCACGCAGGCTTTTCACACCCTAGTTGAATCGTATGCTTTTCGCCCAAACGCAGAGAACGAGAGGTTCGTGATTCCCGAAGATCACTATCCTGAAATTGTTGAACGCATGCGACCTGCAATCGAGGAAGTGCTTAAGGATAGCTCCGCTCCGCCACGACTAGTCGCACGCATCTTCGAGCGGCTCAGAGGCGCCAACGATATCACGCATCCTGAGCGCCGAAGGAAGTTCTTGCGACGGGTCGGCTTTGATTTGAAGTCAGACGAAAAGAAGGCGCTCGGCAATCGAGACCCAATGAGCCACCTGGGCTACTTGGATACGCGCAGTACGAATGCGGTGGAGCGGATCATTTTGCAGACCAGGCTCACGCGAAACCTGGTGAACCGCGCGATTCTCGCCTTGCTCCGATATGACGGAGCCGTGTTCGACTACACTACGGGGACGATGCAGCCGTGGTCCTATTTTATCGAGCGAACGCCGCCGACAATGCCTGACAACAGCTAGAGCGTCGAGCGCCGTTGCGGTAGTCCAAGGCAGCCGTAGTTGATCCGCATCCCGCTCACTGACTAGTGCTCCACGCGTTCGTCCCTCAACCCATTACGGTCCAGGATCAAGCAGTGGTGCAGGCCACGACGATCTTCTCGGCTTTGCCAAGGTCGAGTCCCGCCTCCCGGACGTATCGCAGGACGCTCGTCGGTAAGCAGAATCGAACGTCAACCCAAACCGTGAACCACACCGCTTCGCCGAAGGCGCTGTAAGCCTCGATTTTCTCATTCTTCTTCTTGAGGATCGTGACTGTTTCAGCCACGTCCCGAGCGTCGACTTCGATCACAGGCGACGGCCGAACGATCGCGGCGGCGACGGTACCGGCAGCAGACTCCTCCGCCTTGACATCCACGCCGAGGGAATGCAGGCGGGTGTAGTTCTTCCCGACCTGGTCTCGGCGGCCGGTAGAGAGCGTCCCCTTCATCATTTGCAGCATTTCTTGCGCCGTCGCTTCGGCGTCGGCGGCCCCCGGGGCGCGCTCGAACGTGAAGGTCACTCCCCGCGTAGGCAAGCCCGGGGACGCCAAGACGAGTTGATCGAGGCGCCCTTGGAGTTCGTTGAAGCGCCTCCGCAGCAAACGGTCTTCCTTCGAGGTCACGCGGGTGTGCTCGATCGCTATTTTGCGGCCATCACGCAGGTAGGCGACGAAGTCCGGTGTCGAATCGACGGCTGCAGGGATCGTTTCAATCTTAACGATCTGCGAATTCAGTCGAGCAGCAACCAGCGTGCGAGCGCAACCATCTTGCTCCCAGAGCTTGTTCTCCCTGTAGCGATCGCCACTGGCCGGTGTCGGATGATCCCCTAGTGGCAGATTGTCGAATACGATCGCCAGGGCATCTTGTTGCCACCGCATCCATTTTGGAGCGCCGTTCACGATAGTCAGTTGGTTGGCGGAGTACCAATCGCGAAGCGTTTGTGCCATCTAGCGGAACCGAATTACAAGCCGCGGGCCATGAAGACGGCGCAGAGTGGGATGAAGACGAAGACGGCGATCTGGAGCCAGAGGAACCAGCGGATGCGGGCGAACTCGGCTTGTGGCAGGACGATCGACCCGTCGTCGGAGCAGCGGCCGTTCCAACGCAGATACGCGACGGTCGGGACGATCGAGAGCAGCCCGACGATGGCGAACAGGCCCATCTTCGTCCAGAAGACGGGGTTGCCGGTGTAGAACGGCACGCCTTTGAGGCCGAGGTTCAGGCGCAGGAGTCCGCTGACGATCACCAGGCCGGCGATGATGCCGTACCAGCGGTCGATCAGTCGCAGCCGGCGGAACAGATCCCCCGGCAGCACGGGTCGCAGCAGGAACAGCTCGCCGAGCAAGACGCTCGCCAGCCCGAAGATGCACATGAAGTGGAAGTACGCCAAGAGCGCGTCGCGCGTAAGCACCCTGCCCGCTTCGTGACGCGGCCCGAGCCGACTTGCCACGGCCGGGGCCCGGCCCGCCGCCGGGGCGAAGTGTCAGGTCGCCATGGACACGATCGACCGGCCGAGCCACGCGACCCATGAGGTGACGAACCAACCGCCGCCGCTGGCGGGGTACGACCTGGCCGGAGCGGACGTGGCGCTGCTGGAGGGGCTGCGGCGCGAGGGGGCGGACTGGGCAGAGGACAGCCTGCACGCGCTCGGGACGCTGGCCGGTTCGGCGGAGGCGATCGCCTGGGGCTTCGAGGCGAACCGGCACGAGCCCGAGCTGCGCACCCACGACCGGTTCGGCCATCGCATCGACGAGGTCGATTTCCATCCCGCCTGGCACCGGCTGATGGAGACCGCGATCGGTCACGGCCTGCACGGCAGCCCGTGGCGCGAACCGCGGCCGGGCGCGCACGTCGCGCGCTACGCGCGCTTCTACGTCTGGTCGCAGGTCGAATCGGGCCATGGCTGCCCGATCTCGATGACCTACGCCGCCGTTCCGGTCCTGCGCCGGCGCCCGGATCTCGCCGCGTTGGCCGAGCCGGTGCTGACCTCGACGATCTACGAGCCGGCGCTGCGGCCACTGCGCGAGAAACGCGGCGCGCTGTGCGGGATGGCGATGACCGAGAAGCAAGGCGGCTCCGACGTGCGCGCCAACACGACGCGCGCCGAGCCGTTCGACGGCGACACCTACGCGCTGACCGGCCACAAATGGTTTTGCTCGGCGCCGATGTCCGACGCGTTCCTCGTGCTCGCGCAGGCGCCCGAGGGCCTGACCTGCTTCTTCCTCCCGCGCGTCCTGCCCGACGGGACGCGCAATGCGTTCCGCATTCAGCGGCTCAAGGACAAGTTGGGTAACCGCTCCAACGCGTCGGCCGAGATCGAGCTCGAAGACGCGCTGGCGCTGCGCATCGGTGAGGAGGGGCGCGGCGTCGCGACAATCATCGAGATGGTCAACCACACGCGCCTCGACTGCATCGCCGGAACGGCGGCGCTGATGCGCCAGGGATTCGCCCAGGCCGCGCACCACGCGCGCCATCGTCGCGCCTTCGGCGCGCTGTTGGCCGACCAGCCGCTGATGCGCAACGTGCTGGCCGATCTCGCCCTCGAAGCCGAGGCCGCGACGGCGCTCTTCCTGCGCCTGGCGCGCGCCGTCGACGCCGCGCCCGACGACCCGAGCGAGGAGGCGCTGGCGCGCCTGGGGATCGCGGCCGGAAAATACTGGGTCTGCAAACGCGGGCCGGTCCACACCGGCGAGGCGATGGAGTGCCTGGGCGGCAACGGCTACGTCGAGGAGAGCATCCTGCCGCGCCTCTATCGCGAGGCACCGGTCAACTCGATCTGGGAGGGCTCGGGGAACGTGAACGCGCTCGACTTGCTGCGCGCGCTGGGCCGGCAGCCGGCGACGCTGGAGGCGTACCTAGCCGAGGTCGCGCTCGCGCGCGGCGCGGACCGCCGGCTCGACGCCGCCGCCGACGCGCTGCGCGAGGACCTGCTCGCGCCCGATCCGGCCACACTCGAAGCCGGCGCACGGCGATTGGTCGAACGGCTCGCGCTCACCCTGCAGGCCGCGTTGCTGGTCCGCCACGCACCCGCGGCGGTCGCCGACGCGTTCTGCGCCAGCCGCCTCGGCGGTACCGGCGGTTTCGCGTTCGGGACGCTGCCGCCAACGACCGAGACGCGTGCGATCCTCGATCGCGCGTGGCCACACTGAACGCGAACGGGTACAAGCGGAGAACACCATGCGCATCACGACCAGCATCACGACCGGACTCGTCGCCCTCGCGCTATGCGCGGGCGCCGCACTCGCCCAGAACGCCACCGGCGCGCCGGCCAGCACGCAGGCCCAGCGCGCCGCGCAGGACGCGACGGCGCACGCGCAGGCCGTCAACGTTACCCTGATCGCGCGCGGTGGGTCCGGGACAGCCGGTTCCGTCGTGCTCATCCCGATCGGTAGCACCCGCACCCGCATCGTCGTGCGGATCCCCAAGGGCGGCCTGCACCGCCTAGCGCTGTACCAGAGTGCGGACTGCTACGACAGCATCACTCGCGCCCGCACGTTGGTCGCGCTGACGCCGCTCAACAACGCCGGCGTAAACGCACCGACCTCGGAGACGATCGTCAACCTGCCGATCACGCAGTTGCAGACCCAGAACTACGTCGTCGACGTGCGCAACGCGACGAACCGCCAGACCTTCGCCGAAGCCTGCGCCCACCTCAACGGCGGCCACTGAGCCCTAGCCGCGCAGCGCAGCGAGGACGTCGGTGGCGTTGCGGTCGGGTGGGAAGACCGGATAGAAGACACGCTCGATCGTGCCGTCGCGGGCGATCCAGGCCATGCGGGAGAGCAACGTCTGCCCGGCGGCGACGAAGGTCGGCAGCCGCAGCGCGCGGGTGAGCGCGAGGTCGGCGTCGCTGAGGACCGGGAAGGGGACGTGCAGGCGGGTGACCATCTCGCGCTGGTAGCCCGTGTCCTGGGTCGAGAGCCCGAAGACGCGCGCGCCGAGCGCCGCGAACTCGGCGTGCAGATCCCGAAAGCCGCAGGTCTGCGGCGTGCAGCCGCGCGCGCCGGGGATCGCATCCCAATCCGCCACCAGCGACGGCTCGCCGGGAACGCCGGTGCGCGGATAGGCGAACACCACGACCAGCCCCGGCAGCTTCGAAAGGTCGACCGACGTTCCGTCGGTCGCGGTCAACGTGAGCGACGGCAGGCGCGTCCCGGGCAGGTGCGCTGCGGCGCCGTCGTCGATGGGGATCGGCAGATCGTTGGGCAGCGTCGTTGGGTCCATCAAGGCTCAGCCCTCTTCGCCGACCGGCGGCACGTCCCACAGGACCAGCTCGCCCGTGCCGCGCACGCGCAACTCGGCGATACCGGCGAGGCGCACCGCGTCGCCGGCAAAGAGCGTCTCGTCGTTGACCTCGACCGTCCCCTCGGCGACGAACAGAAAGCCGTAGCGGTTCGGCGCGAAGGCGTAGGTGAGGGCGGCGTCGGCGAGGCTCGCGACGGAGAGCGTCGCATCCTGGCGGATCGTCACTGGCGCCGAGATCCCCGTCTCGCCGCTGGCGACGGTCAACCAACGATTGTGCCGCGCCGCCGCGTCGAACGAGTGCTGGCCGTACAACGGCGTCTCGCCGGTGCGCCGCGGCAGGACCCACATCTGCACGAAGTGGACGTCGCGCTCGGCCGAGTGGTTGAACTCGCTGTGGCGCACGCCGGTGCCGGCGCTGACGTACTGCACGCCGCCCGGTGCGACGACGCCATGGTGACCGAGCGAGTCGCGGTGCTCGACTTCGCCGCGCAGGACGTAGGTGATGATCTCCATGTCCCGGTGCGGGTGCTCGCCGAAGCCCCGACCCGGCGCGACGGTGTCGTCGTTGAAGACGCGCAGCGCGCCCCAGTGCAGGTTCGCCGGATCGTGATACTCCGCGAAGGCGAACGAGTGGTACGTCTTCAGCCAGCCGTGATCGTAGAAGGCGCGGTCGTTCGCCCGCTGGACGGAGAAGACCGGTGAGATGACGCTAGCCATGGTCCTACTTGGACCCGGCGCCCGGAGCCGGCGGTTGCGGGCGGGCTTAGGCCGTCGTGTCGATCGTCGACCCGGTGGCGCCCAGCCCGTTGGAGGTGCCCGACGAGCCGATCCCCAGCGAGTTGTTGAGCGCGTTGTACGCGTCGGTGTCGCTCTGGGTGATGATCGATTGGTAGGAGGGGATGTTGAGCGGGTCGGTCGCGCTCGAGGACGCGCTCGCGCTCGACGAGCTACCCTGGATGTCGCTGTTCGCACCCGCGGCGGCAGCCGCGTTCTGCGCCGCCTTCTCCTGCGATTGCAGCGCGGCGGCCTGAGCCAGGACGCTGTCGACGTTCGAGGCGGCGGCCGCCGCCGAGCCGAGCGAGACTTGGATCAGCTCCGAGGCGTCGTACTGCTGCAACGACTGATAGTCGGCTTCATAGGAAGAAGTCGCCGACGACGCCGTCGCGGCGGTGGAGGCGTTCGACTGCGGCGCCGAACCATACGCGAGCCCCGTCGGCAACGTTCCCGAGGGGTACGAGTAGTTGGCCGGCTCGGGGAGTGACCCGCTGCCGACCGACGATACGCTCATGGCATCTCCCTATATCTCTCATATCGGCCATTCTTGCCCCCACGGCTGAGCGACCTCCGTGGTTTACCGTCTCATGACGGACCTCACAGCTCGATCTCGCCACGCTCAACCAAGCGACCGATCAGCAGGTGATAGTAGAGCATCCCCTGCTCGGGGGCGAGGGCCGCGATCACCGGCTCGGCCTCGACCGCCGGGTCGCCGGAGAGGCGCCGCAGGGAGGCCGTGGCGCCCGAGTCGTTCTCCGGGAAGACGTCCAACCGGCCGAATCCGCGCAGGGCGATGACCGCGGCGGTCCACGGCCCGATCCCCCGGTGGGCGACCAACGCGGCGAGCAGCTCCGGGGTCGGCAGGTCCTCTAGCGCGGCCTCCGCGAGGCTCCCGTCCTCGAGCGCGCGGGCGACGGCCTTGAGAGAGACGACCTTGTTGACCGACAGGCCGAGATCGCGCAGCTCCGGCGGGTCGGCGGCGAGCAGGGTGGCGACCGGGACGAAGGCGCGCAGCGGGACACCCGCGACCTCGCGAACGGGAGCGTAGCGCTCGATCAGGCGGCGCAGGATCGCCCCGGCGGCGTGGATCGAGATCTGCTGGTAGACGACGGCGTTGACGACGGTCTCCCAGAGCGAGGGGTAACGCGGCGGCTTCACGCCGCGCGCCGCCGCGGCGAGCGGAGCGAGCCAGGCGATCCGCCGCGCGCCGGCGTCGAAGGCGTCGAGCGCGACCTGCGTGCCGAGCATCCGTTGCGCGAGCGCGGCGGGGTCGAACGCATCCGCCTGCGGACCCTCGAGGCGCACGCGAATGGCGTCCGGGGCGATCTGCGTCACGGCGAACAGCGTCGGATCCGACGGCGCGCCGAGCAGCCGCCGATAGGTCGTCCCGTCGAAGACGTCGACGGCGTTGGTCGAGAGACGGCGCAGCACGACCGCCGTCAGGTCGAGCCGGTACGGCGTGCGCACCGGGACGTCGGCCTCGCAAACGCTCATGACGGGGACGACCGCGCCGCGGCGGGAAGCGTTGCGCGTGTACCTGGCGACCTACGCGCGGTACTGGCGCCTCACCCTGCTCACGATGCTCGAGTACCGAGCCAACTTCCTGATGTGGGGCGTCTTCACGTTCATCTACCACGCGACCGCGATCGTGGCGCTCTGGGTAACGCTGCGCAACTTCCCCTCGATCGACGGCTGGAACTTCCGCCAGACCGCGTTCATGTATGCGCTGTGGATGCTCGGGCACGCGGTCCATAACACGTTCCTCTTCAGCGTCGGCGACGTCCCGACGTTCGTGCGCGAAGGCCGTTTCGACCGCTTCTTGATCCGGCCGCTCGACCCGCTCTTCCAGGCGCTGACGACGCCGCAACAGGTGTGGCCCGACGAGCTGATCCTGGCGATCGCCTTCTTCTGCATCGCGACGCCGTACGCGGGCGTTCGCGTCGACGCGCTGCTGGTGGCGTATGTGCCGCTCGTCGCCATCGGCGGCGCACTGATCGACTTCGGGATCAACCTGGCGATCGCGACGGCGGCGTTCTGGTTCGTTCGCATCGACGCGCTGCGCTGGGTCGTGATGTCGCTCGAACAGGACTTCTCGCGCTACCCGATCGGGATCTACCAGCGCGGCGTGCGTCTCGCGCTCGCCTTCGTCTTGCCGTTCGCCTTCATGAACTACTTCCCGGCGACGTTCCTGTTGCACAAGACCGAGGACGGCCTGCACCTCAATCCCGCGGTCGGTCTGCTCACCCCAGTAGTCGGCCTCGCCTGCGCGACCCTCGCCTACGGCTTCTGGCGCATCGGCATCGACCGCTATCAAGGGACGGGGAGCTAGCACACTAGGCGTCGTCGATCGCGCGCATCAGCGTGAGGAGCGTTCGGTTCACCGGCGTCGGAATGCCATGGCGCCGGCCGGCCTCGACAACCGGACCGGTCAGCGCCTCGACCTCCGAGTGGCGCCCAGCGAGCCGGTCGAAGTACATCGACGTGCCCGCGTCGAGCGGATAGGTCATCAGCGTCGCGAGCGCGTCGGCGGCTTCGTTCGGCCCGAAGCGCGCGCCCTCCGCGCGCGCGACGGCGACCGCTTCCTCGAAGATCGCCACGCAGAGCGCCCGTACGTCGTCGCGCCGCAAGACCTCTTGCCGGCGGTTCGTCAACGCCGTGATCGGATTCGCGGCCAGGTTCAGCAACAGTTTGCGCCAGGCCAAGGTCGGAAAGTCGTCGCTCACCTGGACCTGCAGCGGCGTATCGGCGAAGAGTTGCGCGAAGGCGCGGCCGGCAGCATCGTCGGCGACCGCGAAGTCGTCGGCGCCGGCGTGGCGCAGCCGCACCCGGTCGGGCGCGAGCCGCTCGCCGTTGTAGTAGACGATCGTCGGGACGACCGTCGCTCGGCCGACGAGCGGACCGACGCGCCGCTGCTGGTCGATCCCATTTTGGAGGACGGCGACGCGTGTCGCCGGGCCGCAGAGCCGCGCCAGCCACGGCGCGGCAGAGACCGTCTCGTGCGCCTTGGTGCTCAGCAGCACCCAGTCGACGACCGGCGCATCGGCCGGATCGACGATCGTCCGCAGTGGGACGCCGACGTCGCCTTCAGGGCGTTCGAGATACAGGTGCGTCAGCGGACGGCGCGTGCAGGCGATCAACTCGTAGCGTCCCGTCGCGAGCAGGCTCGCCGCGGCGATGCCGCCGATGCTCCCCAGACCGACCGCGGCAATCGTCGTCATGCGTCCAAGCACATCGTACGCGCCGGCTCCGCCGGGGTCCCGCCGGACGGGAGCTGAGGGCCCCTGGCCGGAAGCCTCTCTGGTCATGGCCTGGTTGACCGCTACGTACCTGATCGACTCCGAACCCGAGCGGATCGAGGCGCGCGCCGAGGCGCTCGCCCTCGAGCAGAGCGTCGAGTGTCCGCTCGCCGCGATCGGCGACCAGCGGGTGCTCGACGAGATCGTCGCGCAGGTCGCCGCGATCGAGCCCGTCGACGAGGGCCGCTATCGGGTGCACGTGCGAATCGCGACCGAGACGATCGGTGGGGAGACGGCGCAGTTGATCAACATGGTCTTCGGCAACTGCTCGCTGTGGGAGAACGTGCAGCTTGCGGCGCTCGATCTCCCGGCGCCACTGTTGAAGCAGTTTCCCGGGCCGCGGCATGGGATCGCCGGCGTGCGCGCGCTGGTCGGTGCACCCGAGCGGCCGTTGATCGCGACCGCGATCAAACCGCAGGGCGTCCCGGTCGCCGAGCTTGCGCGCCTGGTGAAGACGTTCGCGCTGGGCGGCGTCGACATCGTCAAGGACGATCACGGGATCGCCAACCAAGACTATTCGCCGTTCGCCGAGCGCGTCCGCGCCTGTCAGGCCGCACTCGAGGAGGCGGTGCAGCAGACCGGCCGCCCGGCGTACTACGCGCCGAACCTGATCGGCTCGCCGCGCGCGCTGCGCGAGCGCGCGCGAATCGCGCGCGAGGTCGGCGCGCGGGTCGTGCTCGTCTCGCCGATGGTGATCGGGTTGCCGGCGTTCGTCGACCTGGTCGACGAGTATCCCGACTTCATCTACCTGGCGCACCCCTCGTTCGGCGGGGCGACGCGGATCGCGCCGACCTTGCTGTTCGGCCGCTTGTTCCGGTTGTTCGGCGCCGACGCGACGATCTTCACCAGCTACGGTGGGCGCTTCCCGTACCCGGTGGCCGACTGCGCCGCGCTCGCAGCCGCGGCCCGCGAGCCCTGGGGGCACCTGCGTCCCTCGCTCCCGGTCCCGGCCGGCGGGATGCTGTTGGAACGAATCGACGAGCTGATCGGGTTCTACGGTCGGGATACGATGCTGTTGATCGGCGGGAATCTCTTGATCGCGCGGGATGCGCTCTTGGAGCGCACGCGCGAGTACGTCGCGAAGGTAGAGGCCCATGGACCTGCGAGCATCGAGCAGCACGCGTAGCTTCCGGCCCGACGGCGAGCGGTTCCGTTGGGACGACGTCGACGTGCTGATCTACAAGGACGAAGGCAGCGCGCCGTTTCGCGACGTCACCCGTCAGGTGCTCTTCGAAGAGGCGGAACAGGGCTGCCAGCTACGCTACTTCGAGGTCGCACCGGGCGGCCACACGACGCTCGAGCGCCACGTCCACGTCCACGCGGTCGCGATCGTCAACGGTCACGGCAGCGTGCTGGTCGGCGACGAGGTGCGTGACGTCGCCGCCTTCGACCTCTGCCGCGTACCGTCGATGACCTGGCACCAGTTCCGCGCCGCCGACGACGCACCGCTGGGTTTCCTGTGCCTGGTCAACTCCGAACGCGACCGCCCGCAGATCCCGACCGACGCCGACCTGGCCGACCTACGCCGCGATCCGGCGATCGCGGCGTTCATTCGAATCTGAGGGCGGCTTAGGTTCCCAGCGCCGACCACGCCGTAAGCGCGCGGTCCGAGGCCGTGTGCAGGTCGTCCCAGCGGGCGCGTTCGTCGACCGTCGGGGCGGTGTCGGCGCTCTCGATCGCGCCTTCCAGCGTGCCGAGGGCGCTGGCGTACCAGCGCAGCGTCGTGAAGACGGTCGGCAACACGCCGATGGAGTTGCGCGGGTTGTTGAGCGGCGGGGTGCCGGCGATCGCGTCGATGTGAGCGACCTCGGCGCCGGGCTTCTTGCGCGCCGCGTCGGCGGCGGCGATCGCGGCGTTGAGGCGCGCCAGCTCGTTGTCGACGTCGATCGCAAGCCGGTACTGCGCGACCAGATCGGCATCGCTCGCGCGCACGCGCGGGTCGCGCCGCACGAGCAGGCTCTGCGTGAACGTCTTGCCTGCGACGGTCAGCCGGACGGTGTAGCGGCCGGGCGGGACGAACGGTCCGTCGCCGCCGCGCCGCCGCCGCCGCTGCGCGGCGCCCGCGGCGTGAAAGTCCCAGGCGAAGCGGTGCATACCCGGCTGCGCCGACGGCAGCGCCGGCGGCACGATCCAGTAGGCGGGAAACGGGACGTCGTCGGCGCTCGTCACGTCGGGCTTGTCGTCGCTGGACCACGCGCGCAGCGTCTCACCGCTCGCATCGAGGATCGCAAGCGTCGCCGGTCCCCGCGCACCGGCTGGGATCATGTAGTCGATCAGCGCCCCGTACGGTGGATTCTCGCCCAGCGGTGTCTCCGGCGGCGAGGCTTCGGCTTCGTCGTTGTACGGCTGGGTGCGGATCGCGTCGCGCGGCGCGAACAATCGCGCGCCCGCGCTCGCATTCGCGGCCAGCTCGTGCAGCGGCGCGAGGTCGTCGAGGATCCAGAACGCACGTCCGTGCGTCGCGATCACGAGGTCGCCGGCGCGGACCGCGAGATCCCGCACCGAGTTCGTCGGCAGGTTCAGTTGTAGCGACTGCCACGAACTGCCGTCGTCGAACGAGACCCAGACGCCGGTCTCGGTCCCGGCGTAAAGCAGGCCGCGGCGCTGCGGATCCTCGCGGACCGCGTTGACGAAGCTGCCCTCGGGGAGCCCCGTCACGGCGAGCTTCCAGTTGCGGCCGAAGTCGTGCGTGACGTAGAGGTAGGGATGGTCGTCGTCGAGCCGGTGCCGGTCGACCGCGGCGTAGGCCGTGGCTTCGTCGAAGTGCGAAGCCTCGATGATGCCGACTTTGCTCCACGCGGTCAGCGGCGGCGGCGTGACGTTGCTCCAACCGCGGCCGCCGTCGCGGGTCAGCCAGACGTAGCCGTCGTCGGTGCCGGCCCACAGCGTCTGCGCGCGCAGGGGCGAGGGCGCAAGGGCGTAGACGACGCCGCGGCGTGGTCCGCTCACCGCCGTGTCGCCGATCGTCGCCGGATCGAGCGTCGCCGGGGCGGCCGGGTTCGGGCGCGTCAGATCCCACGAGATCTGCTCCCAGTGCGAGCCGCCGTCGCGCGTGCGGAAGATCGCCTGATTCGCCGCGTAGAGCGCGCGATCGACCGGCGAGAAGACGATCGGCTCGCTCCACGTGTGCCGCCACACGCCCGGCCGTCCCACTAACGGCGAGATGTCGCGCAGCTGCCCGGTGCGCAGGTCTTCGCGGTCGACCTCGTCGCCGAAGCCGTAGACCGTGTTCGGGTCGGCGGGATCGGGCGCGATCGCCCCGTTCTCGCCGCCGACGTTGAGCGGCCGCCAGTCGCGCGACTCGATGCCGGCGTGATCGCTGCGCGAGACGACCATCGCCGCGCCGCTGTCCTGCTGCGCGCCGAAGACGCGATACGGAAACTGCTCGTCGGTGGCGACGTGATAGAACTGCCCCGTCGGTTGGTTGAACCACGAGCTCCAATGCCCGCCGCGGTCGAGGCTGATCGACGTCCCCTGGTCGCTCGCCAGCGCGAGGTGGTCGCCGTCGAGCGGATCGATCCACAGGCCGTGGAAGTCATCGCCGTCGGGCGAGCCTTTGATGGCGGCGAAGTGCGCGCCACCATCGGTCGAGCGGTAGAAGCCCGTGTCCGAAACGTAGACGCGGTCCTCGTCCTTCGGATCGACCGCGACGTTACAGAAGTACCAGCCCCGCGCCCACAGCCGCGAGTCCTTGTCGGCGAGCCGCCAGGTGACGCCGCCGTCGTCGCTGCGATACAATCCGCCGTCGCGCGCGTCGACGATCGCGTAGACACGATTCGGGTCGCTCGGCGCAACCGCGAGGCCGATCTTGCCGATGCCGACCGAGGGGAAGCCGCCGCCCGTCAACGGCGTCCAGGTCACGCCGCCGTCGGTCGATTTGTACAATCCGGTGCCGGGGCCGTTCGAGGGCGGATAGGTGTTCCACGGCGGGCGGCGCGTCTGCCACAGCGAGGCGAACACTTCGCGGCCCGAGGCGTCGGCGGCGAGATCGATCGCGCCGGTGTTCGCGTCGTGAAAGAGCGTGCGCGTCCAGCTCGCGCCGCCGTCGGTCGAACGGTAGACGCCGCGCATCTCGTTGGGAGCGTAGGCGTGGCCGAGCGCGGCGACCAGCAGCGTCTGCGGATCGTGCGGGTCGACGAGGATGCGGGCGATCTGCCGCGAGTCCTCGAGGCCGATGCGCGTCCACGTCGCGCCGGCGTCGGTCGAGCGGTACATGCCGTTGCCATGGATGATGTCCGAGCGCATATCGGCCTCGCCGCTGCCGACGTAGACGGTGCGCGGATCGCTCGGCGCGACGGCCAGCGCGCCGATCGAGGCGACCGGCTGGTCGTCCATGATCGGCGTCCAGCTCCGGCCGGCATCGACGGTCTTCCAGACGCCGCCGCCGACCGCGCCCATGTAGACGATCCGCCCGTCGCCCGGGACGCCGCTGACGGCCAGACTGCGCCCGCCGCGGAACGGCCCGATGTTCCGCCAGCGCAGCCCGGCGTAGAGGCCCGGATCGACGTGCGGCGGCGTCTGCGCGCGCGCCACGACGAACGGCGCCAGGAGCGAGGTCATCAGGGCCGCGGCGAAGGCCGCGACGCGCAAGCGGCACATGCGGCGTTCTACGCGACCAGGTGGAACGCGCCCTCTGGGTACAACCATGGCTGCTGCTATGTCGAAGGCACCTGCGCTCCGGACGCGCGCGCACCTGACGCCCGCGCACGCGACGCTGATCGTTGCGTGCGCGGGTGTGCTGCTCGCGCAGCTCGACACCTCGGTCGTCAACCTGATCGTGCACCAGCTGCACGTCGCGTTTCGGGCCGAGGGCAGCGTCCTGCGCTGGTTCGTCGACGGCTACAACCTCGCGTACGCCACCGCGATTCTCTCGGCCGGCGCGCTCGGCGACCGGCTGGGCCGGCGGCGCGTCTTCCTGCTCGGGCTGATCGTCTTCACGCTCGGCTCGGCGGCGTGCGCGCTCGCGCCGAACGCCGCGGTACTGATCGCCGCGCGCGTGCTGACCGGCGTCGGCGCGGCGCTCGAGGTGCCGGCGACGTTGGCGCTGCTGTCGGTCGCGTTCCCCGACGGTCGGGCGCGCGCGCGGGCGCTCGGCTGGTGGGCGTCGATGAACGGACTCGCCTTCGCGATCGGACCGGTCGTCGGCGGCGTCCTCGCCGACGCGCTGGGTTGGCGCAGCGTCTTCGCCGTCGCGATCCCCGTCGCGCTCGGGACGATAGCGCTCGTGCGCTTCGTCCCGGAGTCCGAGACCGACCCCCACGCCGCGCTCGATGGTACGGGGCAGACGCTGGCCGCGCTCGCGCTCGGCGCGCTCACCTTCGCCGGCATGTCCGTCGGCTCACACACGCTGGTGGCGGCCGGAGCGTGGCTGGTGGTCGGCATCGCAGCCACCGTCGCCTTCGTCGTCCGCGAGCGCGCCGCGCGCCACCCCTTGGTCGATCTGGCGCTCTTTCGCGATCGGCCGTTCGCCGCCGCGACGCTGGTCACGGGCTGCATGACCTTCGGGATGTACGGCATGTTGTTCCTCACGCCGCTCCTGCTGCAGACCGTGCGCGGCCTGCGCGCGACGACGGCCGGACTCGCGCTGTTGCCGTTGTCGGCCGTCTTCGTCGCGGTCTCGAGCCGCTCGGGCGCGATCGTCGAACGGCTGGGACAGCGCGCGGCGATCGCGCTCGGGATGCTCGCGATGGGCTTGGGTTGCGCCGGCCTGTACGCGGATCCCGCGGCGAGCTGGCCGCTCTTTCTGTTCGCCCTCACCTGCACCGGCGCCGGCCTCGGATTGACCACCGGCCCGGTCCTCGGCTACGCCGTGAAGCGCGCGCCAGACGGGCGCGCGGGCGTCGCCTCGGGGATCGGCAACGCTTCGCGCATGCTGGGTGCGACGCTCGGCGTCGCGATGCTCGGCGCGGCCGCCGGCGGCGTGAGCGCCGACCACCTCGGGCCGCTGCGCTTGGGCTACGCCGGCGGCGCGCTGGTCGAGTTCCTCGGCGCCATCATCGCCGTCGCCGGGATCCGCAACGCGGCGCGCTAAACGCCCGTGCTCACAGCGCGCTTTCGGCCTCCAACGGGCTCTCGCCCGGGACCGGCCGTACCAGGGCGCCCGCTTCGCGCGGGACGGCCGCGACGCCGGCCGGCCGCAGGTGGCGGATGAACCACTGCACGATCGCGCGCAGGCGCAGGATGCGGCTGCGCGGCTTTCCGCTGCGTGACAGCTCGTGGCCGGTCTGCGCGAAGCGCATGAACTCCGTCTCGCCGCGTCCGAGGCGCCGCAGGATCGTGAACAGCTGCTCGCCCTGATCGATCGGGCAACGGAAGTCGCGCTCGCTGTGCTCGACCAGCAGCGGCGCGTGCATCGACGTGGCGGCGCGGATCGGCGAGGCTTCGAAGAGCGCGCGACCGGCATCGGCGGCCCAGGTGACCTGCAGCTCGCGCTCGAGGAACCAACCCAGATCCGAGGCGCCGCACTCGCTGACGAAATCGTTGACCGCGCGCATCGAGACGCCGGCCGCGAAGCGGTCGCTGTGGCCGAGCAGCCAGGTCGTCATGAAGCCGCCGTACGAGCCGCCGGCCAGGCCGATGCGCGTCGCGTCGAAGGTCCCCAGCGCGAGCGCGCCGTCGAGGATGCGCAGCACGTCGGAGGCGTCGATCCCACCCCAGTCGCCGGCGATCGCGTCGGCGTAGGGGTGCCCGTAGGATTGCGAACCGCGCGGATTGCCGTAGGCCACCGCCATCCCTTGCGCCGCGAGCAGTTGGAACTCGAGGAAGAACGTCGCGCCGTACGCGCCGTGCGGGCCGCCGTGGACCTCGAGCACGAGCGGGATCGCCCCCTCGCTGACGCGCTCGGGGACGATCAACCAGCCGTCGAGCAACGTTCCGTCGGCGGCGTGTGGCCGGAAACGCTTCGGTGCCAGGACGGTGCGCTCGGCCAGCCATGGGTTCGCGTCGGTCAGGACGCGCTCGCCGCCGTAGCGCTCGACGAACGCGATCTCGTTGGGAACCGTCGGCGTCGAGAACGCGAGCGCGACCGCGCCGGCCGGCGCGAGCGAGAAGGCATACACCTGGCGCTCCCCGCCGGCGATGATGCGCACCGCGCCGCCCTGGCGGGCGAAGGCCCGCAGCGAACTCGTCCCCTCGTCGCAGACCAGCGCCAGGATCTCGCGGTCGCCGGAGCTCCACACCGGCGGCGCCGGCGTCCCGCCGCGCAAGTCGCCGGCGAGGTGATCGCCGACGGTGCGCCCCAACTGCGCGGAGAGCGAGCGGAGCGGGCCGCCGACGACCGGCACGATCAACAATTCGAAGTCGTACTGGCCGCCGCTGCTGTCGCCGTGCTCGTGACCGATGAACGCGATCTCGTGCCCGTCATGCGAGAACACCGGCAGAGACATCGGCCCGGTTCCGTGCGTCAGCCGGATTCGCTCGCCACTCGCCACGTCGACCGTGTAGATGTCGGACAGGCCCGTGACGAACTCGGGCAGATCGATCCGCGCGGCGAAGGCGATCCGGCTGCCGTCGGGCGACCAGGACGGCGCGCCGACGTCGAAGTCGCCGCGCGTGATCTGCCGGGCCGCTCCGCCGGCGACGTCGACGACGAAGAGATGCTTGCGCGTCCCGTCGAGCAGACCGTCGGAGTCGCTCTTGAAGGGCAACCCGCGGAAATGCCGCGCGTCGCTCTTCGGATCGTGCCAGCCCAGCGCCGTCACCGGATCGTGTTCGGCCGTCGCGACGAACGCGATCCGCCGCGCATCGGGTGACCACGCCAGCGCGACGATCTTCGGGTATCCCTCGCCGAGTGGGATCGCCTCGCCACCGTCGAGCCGCAGGACGAACAACCGTGACTCGTCGTCGCGGTCGCTGACGTACGCGAGCGCCGAGCCGTCCGGCGCGACTCGCGGCAGCCGATCGGTCGTGCCGCGCGTGAAGGGCCTATCCTCGCCGTCGGGGCGAACGCGGTGGATCGCGCCCCACTGTTCGTCGGACGCCGCGTCGAAGGTCGCCCGGCGATAGAAGATCGCCGAGCCGTCGGGGGCGATCTGCGGGTCCGTCACCAGCACGATCTGCAGGAGGTCGCTCGGAACAAGAGGAGTGGGCATCGACGCGGTGCATTTACGCCCGACCATGCGGCTTCCCGCGTTCCCACTGTTGCTCGCGCTCGCCCTGCCCGGATTTCCCGTGGCCGCGCTCGCCCAGACCGGTGACGTGCTGATCCAGGCCGGGCACGAGGGCCGGCCGGCGAGCTGCGCGCCCAACCACGTCCACGCCTGCAACCTGGGCGCGGCGAGCGGCGGCGCTCGCGAGATCGACTGGACGCCGGTCGTCGCCGACGAAGCGACGCGCCGGCTGCGCGCGGACGGCTATCGCGTCGTCCGCCGGCCGGCCGACTATCCCGCCCACGACAGCACGAAGATCGCCTTCTTCCTGCACTTCGACGGCGCGGTACCGGCGTGCGCCAGCGGTGCGTCGGTCGGCTTCCCCGGCACGACCAGCCGCGCGTTCGTCGACGCCTGGGAGCGCGCGTACCGCGCGTTCTACCCCTTTCGCTTCGTCGGTGAGAACTTCACCGGCCACGAGAGCGGCTACTATGGCTTCCGCAAGGTCGAGGCGCCGCAGAAGCTGCTGATCGAGTTCGGTGAGCTCTCGTGTCCGGCGCAGCGCGCGTGGCTTGCGCCGCGGCTGCGCGTGCTCGGCGACCGCCTGGCGGCATTCGCGGAGGCGTGGCTGCGGCGATGAGACGGGCGACGTTCCTGGGTGGGGTCGCCGGCGTCGCGCTCGGGCGAGGGCGCGCGGCCGCGCGGCCCGTGCTCGCGCTGAGCGGCGTGATAGCGCGCATCCCCGGCGTCACCGGAGTGGTCGCGCGCACGCTCGCGCCTGGACCGCCGGCGTTCGCCTGGCACGCGCAGGAGCAGTTTCCCGCTGCCTCGGTCATCAAGCTGGCGATCATGGCGACCGTCTACCGCGCCTACGACGCGGGCACCGCGCGGCCGACCGATCGCGTGCGCACGCGCGAGGAGGACTTGATCGGCGGCTCGGACGTGCTGGCCGGTTCTCCGGCCGGCCAGGCCTGGTCGCTCGACACCTTGGTGAAAGCGATGATCCACGTCAGCGACAACGCGGCCTCGAACACGCTGATCACCACCTTCGGCATGGACGCGATCAACCGGACGATGCAGCTGGCCGGGATGCGCTCCTCGCGCCTGGCGCGCCATTTCGCCGCCGTCGTTCCATCCTGGCGGCGCAGCTTGAACGTCGTCACCCCGGCCGACGTCGCGGCGCTGCTCTACGCGTTCGAACACGGGACGCGCGAGGGCGTGCGCACGATCGCGACGCCGCGCAGCTGCCGCGCGATGATCGAGGTCATGCTCGGCAACGACGACGCGACCAAGATCGTGCGCGGCCTTCCAGCCGGCACGCCGTGCGCGCACAAGACCGGCGAGATCGACGGGACGCGCAACGATGCCGCGATCGTCGACCCGTTCGGCGACGATCCCTACATCCTGGTCGTGCTGACCCGCGAGCTGGCCGACGACGAGGCCGGCAACGCCGGCATCGCCGCGATCGCCCACCGCGTCGATGCGGCCCTGCGCAGCGGCTAGGCGCCTTCGATCGTTACCTTGTCCATCACGTCGCCGACGCGAATGGCGTTGACCACCGTTTGACCTTCGACGACCTGCCCGAAGACGGTGTACTGGCGGTTGAGGAACGGTGCGTCGTCCAAACAGATGTAGAACTGGCTACCGGCCGAGTCGGGGTTCGCCGAACGCGCCATCGCGACCGTCCCCTGCAGGTGCGGCTGCTCGCTGAACTCGGCTTCCAGCTTATAGCCGGGGCCGCCCATCCCCGTCCCGTCGGGGTCGCCGCCTTGGACGACGAAGCCGGGCTCGACCCGGTGAAAGGTCGTGCCGTCGTAGAAACCGGCGCGCGCCAGCTTGATGAACGCGGCCGCGTGAAGCGGCGCGAGGTCGGGATAGAACGCGAAGACGATGTCGCCCTTGGCGGTCGAGATCCGCGCCTTGGCGGTCTTCGCCTCGGCGGCCAGCGTCTTCACTTCGTCGGGCGTCGGTTTGTTCGGAGTAGCCATCGCCTCGCTTCGTACAACGTGCGGTTCCTTCGGTCCCGCGTCTTGGGCAGGCCGCGCACGGGTATATGCGGGTGAATGACCCGCCACGCCACTGCCGCGAAAGGATCGACGAACACGTGAGCGGCCGCCGCCCGGAATCCGCAGCGCTCCGGCTCCGCATCCCGCCCGACCCGCGCCTGGGGCGCGCGGTGCGCGAGCAGGTCGCGGGGTTCACGCAAGCATGCGCCGCGCCGGAGGCCGACGCGATCGCGTTCATCACCGCCGTGTTCGAAGCGTTCGCGAACGCGGTCGAACACGCCGACAGCAGCGAGCCGATCGAGCTCACGTGCTCCCTGATCGGCGGGACCCAGTTGCGGGCGACCATCGTCGACCACGGGATCGGCTTCCCGCTCGGCCGCGCCACGCAACCGGTCGCCCTCCCCGAGGAGTTCGCCGAACGCGGGCGTGGCCTGCTGATCATGCGCCGGTGCAGTGACCGCTTCTCGGTTCGCAGCACGCCCGGTCGCGGGACCACCATTATCCTGGGCCGCACGCTGGAGCCGCGGCCGACGAATCAGGGCGCCTGGGCGAGCTGAGCCGAGCGTCCGCAGGGGGAGCCCCGCGGGTCGCGGTAGGCGGGGTCATGGCTTTCGCCCGCTTCCTCGCGCTCGCGACCCTGGCCGCGCTCGGCACCACGGTCCCCGCCCACGCCGACGATCTGACGCCGCTGGTCGACCCGGCGATCGCGGCCGTGCTGGCCCAGGTTTCGGCGCAACGCTTGCGGGCGACCGACGAACGGCTGGTGGCCTTCGGGACGCGCAACACGTTCTCGGAGGGCGAGAGCGCCGGGCGCGGCATCTTCGCGGCGCGCGACTGGGTTGCGGCACAGTTTCGGGCGATCGCCCGCACCAGCGGCGGCCGGCTGACCGTCCGCTACGACGAGTATCTCCAGCCGGCCGATCCGGCGAAGCGCGCACCGCGGCCGGTCGTGATCTCCTCGGTGATCGCGACGCTGCGCGGCGACGACCCGACCGGCCGCACCGTGGTGATGTCGAGCCACCTCGATTCGCGCATCACCGACGTCGACGACGCGATCCACGACGCGCCGGGCGCCGACGACAACGGCTCCGCGGTCTCGGCCGTCCTCGAAGCGGCGCGCGTGCTGGCGCCGCTGCCGCTGCACGCGACCGTCGTCTTCGCCTGCTTCGACGCCGAGGAACAGGGACTGCTGGGCAGCGCGCACTTCGCCCAGACGTTGCACGACGCCGGCGTGCCGGTCGAGGGCGACCTCAACAACGACATCATCGGCGCCTCGGTCGGCGACGACGGGGTGCGCCGTGACGACGAGATCCGCATCTTCTCCGAGGCGATCCCGACGGGCGCGAACGTCGCGCGGCTCAACGCGATCGGCGCCGAGAACGACTCGCCCTCACGCGAGCTGGCCCGCTTCGTGCAGGCGACGAGCGACGCGTATCCGACCGGGCTGCACGGCCGGCTGATCTTCCGCGCCGACCGGTTCCTGCGCGGCGGCGATCACGAGTCGTTCAACGCCGCCGGCTTCGCCGCGTTGCGCTTCACCGAGCCGCGCGAAACGTTCGCGCACCAGCACCAGGACGTGCGGGTCGAGAACGGCGTGCAGTACGGCGACCTGCTGCAATTCGTCGACTTCGACTATCTCGCCAAGGTGACGCGCTACAACCTCGCCGCGCTGACGACGCTGGCGCTGGCCCCCGCGACGCCCGTCGTCAGCGTCGACGTGAAGGGCCTGACCAACGACACGACCCTCGCCTGGGCCGCCGCCCCCGGCGCCGTTCGTTACGAAGTGGTGCGCCGCGCGAGCACCGACGCGACCTGGACCTCGGTCCAAGACGTCGGCGACGTCACCCACGTCACGCTCCCGTTCTCGAAGGACAATTGGCAGTTCGGCGTCTGCAGCGTCGATGCCGCCGGCCACCGCTCACCGGCGGGGTTTCCGACCCCGGTGCGTTGAAACCACCGCATCGTCGTATCTCGCCGCCCGCAGGAGCAATCATGGCTGTCAAGACCGTCGCCTTTACGATGTACCCCGTCACCGACGTCCCCCGCGCGCTCGCGTTCTACCGCGACGCGTTGGGGCTTGCGGTTGGAGAGCTGAACCTGCCCTATTGGGTCGAGTTCGACGTCGACGGGGCGACCTTCGGCATCGGGAATTTCGAGCAGGTCGGCAAAGCGGGAACCGCCCAGTCGTTGGCGCTAGAAGTCGCCGATCTGCCTGCCTTCCGCGAAGCGCTCACGGCGAAGGGCTTCGCGGTCAGCGAACCTCACGACTTGGGGAAGTGCCGCATCTCCGTGGTGAGCGATCCCGACGGAAATCAGGTCTGGCTGCACCAGCGAAAAACCGCGTAGCCCTCCCGTGACTGCGTTCGTACGGTTCGTCGTCGCGACAGCGATCATCCCGATCTGTACGGTAGCTGCAGCGGCAACGACGCCTATGCAAGAAATGTCGTTCATGCAGGGCGTCTGGTCGTGTTCGATCTCGAGCCCGCTCGGGCACCAGACCGAAATCGACCGCAACGCGGCGATCGGTGAGACGTGGATGCATATCTCCGGCGAGGTGTCGGCCGGAATGGGGCGGACCGCCAGTCATTACGACGGCTACTTGGGACGCGACGGCGTCCACCATACATGGGTCTACATGTTCGTCGATGCTCGCGGCGGATACGGCGCGTTCCAAAGCACGGCATCGCCGAATGCGCGCACTCAGAATTGGGTCGGCGTGTACCCCGCGAACGCGAACGGATCGTTTGTCCTGCACCACCTATCGGACGCGCGGTACGTCATCGACTTCCCGCTGATGATAGGCCAGACGAAAGCGTTCGTCCATCAGGACTGCCGGCACAGGTAGACATCGATCAGAGCGCGTCGATCGCCTGGGCGAGCTTCACGTCGCGACCGGTGATGGCGTTGACGTCGTGGGACCAGGTGCGGATCGTCACTTCGTTCCAGGCCAGCGCGATGTTGGGGTGATGATTCTGCGCGTTGGCGATCTTCGCCACGGCGTTGACGAAGGCGATGCTGCCGTCGAAGTCCTTGCGGTCGAAGATTTTGACCAGTGCGGCTCCGTCGTTCGTCCAGCCGGCCGGCGTCTCCATCAGACGATCCCTTCCGCGCGCAGCGCGCGTAGGCTCGCGTCGGCGGCGGCGAGCGTCTCCGCCACGTCGTCGTCGCCGTGCGCCGTCGAGAGGAACATCACCTCGTTGTGCGAGGGCGGGAGCAGGATCCCCCGTTCGCGCATCGCCCAGTAGAAGGCACCGTAGGCGCGCTGGTCGTCGCGGGCTTGGTCGTCGTACGAGCGGGTCGGCGGGCCCGGGCGGAACTTGAAGTCGACGATCGATTCGAGCTGCAGCACCGCGTAGTCCAGCGACAGGTCGCGCAGCGTCGCCCGCAAGCCGGCGGCAAGCATGCGCGCGCGGCGATCCATCTCGGTGTAGAGCGCCGGCTGCGACTCGAGATGATCGAGCACGCGCAACCCCATCGCGACGGCGAACGGCATCCCGGCGTGCGTCCCGCCGGTAAAGCACGGGCCGTCGGGCGCGAGCACGGCCATCACGTCGGCGCGGCCGCCGAACGCGGCCAGCGGGAAGCCGCCGCCGAAGATTTTTCCGACGGTAGTGAGGTCGGGCCGCACGCCGACGCGGCCCTGCGCGCCCTCGAGGCCGAGGCGCAACCAGGTGATGATCTCGTCGAAGATCAGCAACGCGCCGCAGCGATCCGCACGCGCACGCAGGCCTTCGAGGAAGCCCGGCGCGGTCTCGACCAGCCCCATGTTCCCGCAGATCGGCTCGATCAGGATCGCCGCGAGCCGGTCACCGACGCGCGCGAGTTGCCGGTCGACGTCGGCCAGGTCGTTGTAGCGCGCGACGGCGAGGTCGCCGATCACCGCGGCCGGGATCCCCGAGCGCGCCGCGGACGGCGTCTCGGCCGACGCGCCGGCATCCTGGAGCGCAAGATCGAAGTGGCCGTGGTAGTTGCCGGAGAACTTGAGGATGGCGTCGCGGCCGGTGAACGCACGTGCGACGCGGACGGCGCCCTGCACCGCCTCGCTCCCGGTCGTCGCGAAACGCAGCTTCTCGAGCGAGGGCAGGTGACTGCAGATGCGCGTTGCCAGCGCCAGTTCGTCGGGGGACGTCGAGCCGTGCACGATGCCGCGCGCGGCGAGCCGGTCGAGGTCGCGCACAAACGGCGGCGTGTGGCCGAACAGCAGCGGACCGTAGGCCATGATGTAGTCGACATAGCGGCGCCCGTCGCGGTCGTAAGCATACGGCCCCTCGGCGCGTGCGCAGACGAACGGTGCGCCGCCGACGCGCCGGCCGGCGCGCACGGGCGAGCTTGCGCCCCCGGCGAGGACGTCGTCGATGGGGGTCTGGGGAGCGCGCAGGTCGAGCATGGAACGGCTCGTCTTCGCGGCCCGAACGCTGCGCCTCTGCCCCGGGCGCGGCGCCGTAAGCGCGGCCGTAAGCGCGCAGACAGCGGCCGGTGCGACCCTTGGGGGGCGATGAACTACCTCCCCAAGCCGCGCGTCTCGATCGTCGGCAGCGGCCAGACCGCCGCCTCGTTGGCCGATGCCCTCCACCACCTCCCGGTTCGCGTCACGACCGTCGAGCCGTCCGACGCGGCGCGTGTGTCCGGCGACCTGGTGATCGTCGCGACCGGTTCCTCCCCGGCGAACGAAGACAACTTACTCACCGCGGCGGCGCGCAACACGCCCTCGGTGGCGTGGGTCGTGCGGCGGCTCGACGAGGTCCTCCCCGAGGCGATCGTGCTGATCGCCTCGCCGCCGGTCGCGCTGACGACCCGCCTGGCGATCGACCTCTCGACGCGTCACCCGGCGCGCATCTTGGGGATCCCGCCGGTGGTCGCCGATGCTGCGGAGTTCGGCCGCACCGCGCTGGCGGCACACCCGCTGCAGATCCCGGTCGCCGACGTCGCCGCACTGGTCGCCAGCATCGTCCAGGACGACGGCGCCGTGCACCTGGTCTGCACCCCGGCCCCGCGCGCATACGGCGTCGGCAACGTCGTGCTCAGCCTCCCGTGCACGGTCGGCCGAGAGGGGATCCGCGAACGGCTGGTCGTCTCGCGCAACCCCGAGGAACAACTCGGTCTGGCCGTTGCCGCCGCTACCCTGCGCGCCGCCTACGACGCGCTGGTGGGCGGAGCCGCCGTCGGCTGAGGACGAAAGGAAGACCATGCACCGAATCGCTCAGAATCCCTCGACGTCCGCGAAGTCGGCTATCGACGCGACCGGCACGTACATGGGGTATAGCTTCGTGGCCCGTCTCGACGGCGCGGTGTATGCCGACGCGTCGAACGGCTTCGCCATCGACCCCACGCTCGCGATGTCGCACAACACCATCCTCCATCTCGCCAGCTGCTCGAAGGTGATCTGTCACGCCGCGCTGCTCGCCATGATCGAAGATTGGGGGGTGCTCGCGGCCGCCGTTCAAGCAGCGGGGAAGAACCCACTCGCCGCACCCAATGCTTGGGTGACGATCGAGGTCAGCCCGGGGCCCAGCGTTCCGCAGACGCCCCCGCCCGAGATAAAGCCGCCGCCGAAGCCGGCTTTGATCCCGATCCAGATACCGGCCTGGGCCCTGCCCCTTTTCGCGAACCGGACGCTCGCGCAAGGCTTCGGGTCGGCGCAGCTCGGATCGCTCGTGGCGACCGACGTCGCCGAGGCGATCGCGCGCATGGCCAGCGGAGTCAGCATCGTTTCGATCCCCTCGCAGGACGAGGCGGCGACCGTTCCCGTGCCGGGGTATCTCGGCTTTCTGAGCCAAATTGCGGCCGGCGTTTCGGTTCCGTCGATGAGCATTGAGTTCATGGCGCTCATCTCGCAGCGGCTGCAAGCCACCTACGCGCAACTCGCTCCCTCGCTGCCGTATCCGTTCCCGCCGGCAAAGCCCGGCGTCCACGCACCGTACGGCGTGGGTGCACCGACGTTCACGCTGGCGCAGTTGGTGAACCAGACGACGACCTTGCACATGGACGGCTTGAGCCAGAACATCCTGACGGCGATCCCGGCCGCCAACGGCGCGCAGCCCGCCGGCGGCACCTGCACCTTCCATGTGTGGCCGTACGTGCTCGGCGTCCTGATGGACACCCCGAGCCCCAATCCTGGCTTGGCGTTCCAGTACAACAACAACAATTACACGGTGGTCGGGGCCGTCATCGCCGAATGCACCGGCACGGAGTACGGCGAGTACGTGGTCCAACGTTTGTTCTGCGACCCGCGCTTCTCGACGATGACACCGGGCCCGGGCCCCGCTCCCCAGCCGCTGTACTACAACACCGCGCCCAGCTTCGGACCGGGCGTCGAGGCCTGCAACTATACCGGCAACGCCTCCGGTGCGGGCTGCTTCTCTGCTTCAGCCGAACAGTTCACGGATTGGCTCTGGGCCGTGTATTCGTGTGACGCCACGGTCAAGAGCTGGTCGGGTGCCCCTGCACCGCTGCTCTCGGCGGCCGACAGCAGCGCGCTGTTCGCGAAGAGCTCCCCAACGTTCCCGACCGACTGGGATTTCTGGGCGGCGCCCGATTCCACCACCGGCTGGACGATGCTGGCGAAATCGGGCGGGACCGGCTGGACGTCGGCCTCCAACGCATCGGGCAGCGCCAACTCGGTCATCGGTCTGGCCGTTTCACCCGATCAGCAGCACGTCATGACGGCGTTCTTTGCGACCAATTGCGGGGTGAACGCCTGGAATGCCTGGCAACCAGGGCTGACGGCGGCGATCAAAGTCTTCACGGGCGCCTAGACCCAAGTGGGGCGCCGAGCCGGTCTTTGGGTGACCGGCTTCAACCATAGCGGGCTTCAGAGGGGTCTGGGGGCCAGGGACGTCGCTGCCCGACGTTCTACTCTACGAGGTTGCCCTTCTCGCCTGCATGACCACATCGATCGAGATCACCCCCCAAACGAACATCCGCGAGCTGGTCGCTGCCCTGCCCGTCGCCGAAGCCGTGCTCACCGAGTTCGGGCTGCACTGCGCCGGCTGCGGGGTCAACAAGTACGAGACGATCGGCCAGGGTGCCGTCGCGCACGGCCTGCGGGTCGAGCCGATCGTCGCCGCGTTGACCCAGGCGCGCCTGTCGGGACGCGTGCCGACGATCATGAACGAGGACCGTACCCCGCAGCGGCGTGCCCCGGGCGAGTTCACCCGGCGGGCGCGCTTCGGTGCCGTTGTCCCGGTGATGTCGGGCAAGGGTGGGGTCGGTAAGTCGCTGACGACCGCGCTATTCGCAGTTGGTCTGCGGCGCATGGGCAAGCGGGTCGGCATCCTCGACGCCGACATCACCGGCCCGTCGATCCCACGCCTGTTCGGGCTGACCGAACCGCTGCTGCTCGAGCACGATCCGGCGACCCCGGCCGGCCAGCAGCCGCGGCCGCTGATGGTCCCGGCGACGAGCCGCTCGGCGATTGAGATCGTCAGCTCCAATTTACTCACCGACAAGGAAGACACCGCGATGATCTGGCGCGGGCCGATCCTCTCCGGCGTCATCCGCCAGTTCTACGAACAGGCGCTCTGGAGCGACCTGGACTACCTGCTGATCGACCTGCCGCCGGGGACCTCCGACGCGCCGCTGACCGTCCTGCAGTCGCTGGCGGTCGACGGAATCGTTCTGGTGACGATGCCGCAGCGACTGGCGACGATGATCGTGCGCAAGGCCGCGAATCTCGTCCATCAATTGAAGAAACCGATCGTGGGCGTGGTCGAGAACATGTCGTACTTCATCGCCCCCGACACCGGGAAGCGCTACGAGGTCTTTGGCCCCTCGTATGCCGACCAAGTCGCCGAGCTGGCTCAGGCGCCGGTCTTCGCGCGGCTGCCGATCGATCCGAACTTGGTCGCGCTGGCCGACAATGGTCGGGTCGAGGAGATCGACGATCCGGTCGTCGATCAGCTGGCGCGCCAACTCGACGCCGCCATCGCCGCCCGGCCGCGACCGCAGGAAACGATCTCCCTGATCTGAGTGTCGGCGCGGAACTCGCGCCCGTATCGGCGTGGCCGATAACGACTATCTGAGCAGCGCCGGCGGACGCACGGTGCTACGCTATGAGCATGCAACACTCCATTCCGCGCCCCGGTACGACTTCGGTCGCCAAGGCGCTCCGCGCCGCGGTCGGCGCGGTGTCAGGCGTATGGGCGCGCCTGACGACCCGCGAAGACGACTCGCTGGTCGAAGCCGTCCTCACCGACCGCCTCGAACGCGAACTCGCCGACCGCGCCTACAAGCACTGGTAAGCGCTTCCGCCCGGCCCCTAGCTCAGGGGGCCGGTGTACTTCTCCAGCAGAGCCCAGCTGGTTGGACCGAAGACGGCCTCCCAGCGCGCGCAGTACGGGCCGAGCGCGCGGCGCATCAAGACGGTGTCGACGTCGCCGATGAAGGTCAGCCGATCGCCGACGTTGCGGATCGGGCGCGTCCCCGAGGTGATGTCGCGGAAGCCGATCGAGAACACCGGCCGCAGCCCGTGCAATCCCTTGGCGCCCAAGCCGCTGCGTACGACGTCGCCGAAGTCCCCCTCGAACGCGCGCACGGCCTGTTCGCTGGACTTGAAGGCGAAGGCGACACCCTCGAGCATCGCCGAGGAGACGACGCTGGAGTAGTTCAGCCCCTGCATCGAGATGAACTGGATCGCGCCGCTGCGCACATGCGAGAGCATCGCCGGATCGTTGCCGAGCACGTTGTTGCCAAGGATCGTGATGTCGACGCGGCCGCCGGTCTCCGTCTTGATGGCGTGGCTCATCTCGACCAACCGCACGTGCGTCGGATGGTTCAGGGAGATCATGTCTCCACTTGTAGCTGACCGTCTGGGTGAAGGCGCGCCCCTGAACAAAGGCGATCGAAGTAAGCGCCGCCGCGGACGACGCCACGAAGGCGCGGCGAGAGGGAGCCATCGTCCTAGCTGCAGCTAGGTATTTCGGGTCTCCTGCTCCTAGGCAAGAATGGAGATCGATTGACCCTGATCTTCCAGACTCAGGCTTGAGAATCCGACGCGTCCTCGCGGCGCTGGAGGCAGAATACCGCCTCGGATGAATGTCACAAGACGCCGCGCTTCATCGAGGCGCGCTTCCCGGAAGGTAGCTCGGAGGAGCCGCGTCACAATGATTGCGGCGTGCGGCGATACCAGCGAGAGGGTCGTGTGGTCGCGGATGTCGCTGTGAGTCCACTTCCCGTTTTTTGTGATGACCACTTCCATTGCGACAGAGGCGAGCCGACACGCAAGCATCCGCTCGACGACCTCGTCGTCACGATTCGCCTCGAGCTTCCGCAGCAGCGCTTCCGGCTCGTGTCGGAGCCGAAACGCGCGCTCACGCGGCACGCGGGGCGGGCCCTTCAGTAAGGCCTGCGTCAGGCTCCTCAGCCTCGCTCCGAGCTCGCGGTCGCCGCGAATGACGACCCCCTCCGACAAGAGCCAAAGCACGGGAAGCTTCCGTCCGGCGACGAGATCCCGGCGAAGCGCGTCGACGCCCTCAACGAAGATGTCGAGTTCACGTGCCGCCGCCTTACGCCGAACCCGCCGCCCCCGTCCTTCGGCCGTCAGTACGCAGATTTCGATATCGCTGTTGTCGCTGTATTCGCCGCGGACAATCGAGCCACAGAGCAAGACCGCGCGAGCGGCGAAGCGGGCGGCGATCTCGTCGAGCTCGGTGCCAAGCTCGTCCGCGATTGCCGTAAAGCACGTGGGCAGTGACACACGATCAACATAGGTATGAAGGCGGCCCGATGGGCGTTCGACGCCAGCGGAATCGGCGAGGTGGCTACTCAGCATCATGATGACTCCGTCGCGCCTGGGCCTGATCGTCGCCGCCGAATAGCACCGAAGCCGGTAGTCGCAACACCATTCTACGGCTGGGTTGACCCTGCGGTCGCCGCGGAAGCGCGGCCCGGCTTCGGCAGTAGGGCATCATTGCATCGCCGCGTCGGACAACTCGCTGACATCAGCATAGAGACTTCGCAAGTACATATCGGCGGCACTAATCGCTATGGCACCGGCGGCAAAGAGCTGCAACACGCGCAGCGTGACGATTGGCGACAATCCCACATCCCAGACAATTCGGCACGCCATCACCGGGATGAAGAGACGTGAACCGATCATCCATGGCCGCGCGACCTTCGCCGGTAGGCGCGGCGACACGTGGTGTATTGCTGTCATAAGCGCAGCGGTCTCGCAGCTCGCAGCCCCGATCGCGAATGTAGCGATCCATACCTCGCCGTGAAGGACCGTCGGTAACGACGCCACGCACCCGGCCGCAACGGCGACAGCCGCGGGAACCCGCATAGTCCACTTGCCAAGCCGCCGGACACGCGCTGCGAAAGGCCGGCGTGCCATCGCTTCGTTAAAGGCCGTCACCATAATCCTTGCTGAATCTTCCACTCCTGAGAGGGTAGGCGCAAATGCAGCGCTGCCATTCTTGCCGGAGCACCTTGCAGCCTCACTGCGGAGCTAACGTCTGTCAGTCGCTCTTCGAGCCCTTCACTGGCGTCGCACCTGCGAGGGCATTGATCGAAGCGATAGGATTTGCTGGATTGACGAGATTAAGTGTGCGTGGCGCAGCGGCGCCTGTTCGCCTAACCGCCGCGAGGGCAGCTACCTGACCGGCTGCCGAGCTCGAGACCTGATTGGTGAGGTTGCGCTGCTTCGCAGCACCCACGTGGCCCGCGCTCGTCGTCGCCTTTACATTCTTTGATCCCTTTGCACCACCGGTGCGCTTCATCGGCTTAATCGTTTTTATCTTACTGCCAGCGATACGTCCCATAACTTCTCCCTTTCTGTGAAGTAGGTCAGACACGGTCCCGACTGCGTTGCGAGTTTCACCATCGTGAGGCGCTCTCCTCTCTCGACGACATTGGTTGCGTTCAATCAAATCTCGTCTTTCTGCGCGCTGCTTCGTTGCGAGCAAAATAGCGTTGCAAGTTACTTCCGTGTGCGACCGCATACTCGTGCATACCACTGAGGAGCTCGACTTCGTCGTCGCTTAGATCTGGATGCCAAAGGTCGACGATCAAGACGATTCGATCGCGATCGCTAAGATTCCACGCTTCGTGGCGAAAGGAATCGTCAAACACTATGCACTTACCCTGTTGCCATGAGCCGGTCTCGCCGCCAACGGTGAGCCCGCATCGATCCGGGATATCTATCCCGAGGTGGCAACGCAGCCGCAAGTTCGTAGGCCCATAGTGTGGCGCGACCCTGGTCCCCGCCGCGAGCCGTGAGAAGTACGCCAAGCCGGCTAGGCTTCGCACGGTGCGGTGCCGCTCGATTGCCGCAATCGTCTGGGGGCAAAGGCGCGCATTGTCCTCGCGCCGCTGACCCCGCTCGTACAGCATGAAGACATCCCAGTGGCCGGTCCGTTGAATGTTCTCGCTCTCGCTATGGAACAGCTCGTGCTTGAGTTCATGGAGTTCCATCGCAATCGTCGGTGCGAGGCGCTCGAGGTCGCGTACAAGTGCGAACGATTTCGCATCGTGCCAAGGACGGGCAGTGAGACCCGGGTACTGATTCATTCGAGGTCGCTGTCGATTGTTCCGGAAGCCGGCAATATAGCGGCTAAAGCGTGCCGGCAGCTCGGCTGAGGGAAGCACATTGCGCTCTCCCGAATCTTGAAGGGCCTCGAGTACGTCCAGCTGCGCGAGGATGCGGTCGGGCAGGCAACCAACGTTTCGTAGGATCCTCTGCATGCGGCTCGCGATAAAGGTCCGCTCGGGGGCACGCTGGCCCGACGCGGCCCGAACGAACTGGGCGAGCCGTAGCCAGTGATTGAACGAAAGGCGCTTGTCCCAGGGCGCCCTCCATGCTCGCAAGGTCGCCGTACCGTGCGCGACGAGCGATCGCGCGTCACCGAATTCGCCGAGCGCCAGCAGCAGCGCCGCAGCCACAATTGCTGGCTCGCCAACCCAAGGCAGCTCTTTAGCGCACGCCACGAGTGCGCCCAGCGAGTCTGATTCGGGCTCGGTGGTACAGTTCGTTACAGCAGCGTATGCGGCGAGTACTCGTCGTTCTTCTTCATCTGAGATGACGACGGAGCCTCGGTGAAAGATCGGTGGCGGAACGTCCGCGCGCCCCTTCGCTAAAGCGCAGTGTCGCGAAACTATAGCCAGCCAGGGTGCGGGTGACCCATCCGCTCGGCACACCTGCTCGGCCGCATTGGCGGCGTGCAGCACGAGGAGGTTTCCGATTTCGGCCGGCGTTAGCTCGCACAGGGTCTCAGTGCGATCCAGCAAGTGAAGGTGAGCCCGCACGTCAACGAGTTGACGTACCTGTGTGAAGAAGTCACGCCGTGGAATCGAGCCGAATAGAAACGCCAGTCGCTCTGCATCTGCGCCGATAAAGCGGCGCACAACATCGCGTTCACTCGCTTCGAAGAGGGACGTCGTGAACCTGTCGGTCGCGTAGACGCTGTGCGCAAGCCCAGCGAGGCGCACGTGCGTCGGTTGCTCCCAGGCTTCCAGCAGGTCTCGAACGCCAATTAGATGCTCGTAGAGGGACCAGCGCGCGTGCGGAAGTACCGCGGCACCACGACGTACTAGTTCGTCTTCGAAGCTCAGGGCATCGCCGATCGACGGCTCATGCGTAGCTGTCTCTTGCCAGATGGCCAAACTGCCGACGGTCATATCAGTCTAGTATGGGATGGCCAGGACCGCCATCACCCCCGCCACCATCGCCGCCACCACCATCGCCACCACCACCATCGCCACCACCACCATCGCCACCACCACCATCGCCACCATCGCCGCCATCGCCACCATCACCACCATCGCCGTCTCCGTCGCCGCCCGAATCGCCACCATCGTCGCCGTCCCCCGCATCCTCATATGCGCCGGTGTCAGCGAAGATGTCCCCATCATCCAACTCCGAGGCATCGGCAACCTGAAGCGGAGCGTCCGAAGACTGGGACTGCAGCATCTGCTGAAATTGCTGCGGCGTGAGGTACTGCGAACCCGTAGGGTTGCCGTTCGCATCACTGGTATATACCCAGCAAGAACCATCGCTGTACTGAATGTACGTGGTGGAGCCGGCGAAGGTGCTGCCACTACCGTCCATGTTGGAAAGGTAGGTACTGGTGGTGTTGACGGCCGTCACGTAGGGCTGATCGCCCGCGGCTTGTGCGAAGCCGCCAAGGAGTCCGCCTGCAACAATACCAGTGGGTCCGAAAGCGGTGCCAACTGCCGCTCCTAGAGCGGCTCCAGGATTGAATGGGAGCTTTAGATTCGGGTCGATGAGGTAAATGGCCAACCCGGTGATCGCGAGATCGGCCGACAACGCGGCCACGACCGCCATCGTCAATGGGGCACCAATAACGAGTGCTGCGATGGCCGCGACCGTAAGGCCAATTGCGACCGTGGCACCAACATCGTTCTCGGCCTGGGTCCACCCAGCGTCGTTGGCGGTTTCGGCAGAGCTCTGCTGAATCGCCGCGAGGGTTTGCCCTGCCTGCGGCGACGTCGGATCGCTTTGCGCCTCCGCGACAAAACTTTGCACTTTGGTTAGTGCCGCTTCGAGGCCGGTGAATTGTCCGGGCTCCGGCGCCGACGGAATCGCATCCAAAAGCGTTTGCGAATACTGACCTATCATCGCAAGAAGCTGCGAGTCGCTCAACGAGGAGATGTAGGCCGAAGCAGTCGTTGTCGACGGTATCGTCGACGACGATGTCGACGTACTGCTCGTGACTGCGGGGACGCCTGCAAGGACCGGCACTATGGAGGAACTCAGGCCTCCTTGTGTGTTAACGACACCGCGCGCGACCTGAAGAATATTACCCTGCGAGTCAAACTGTGCCTCCGCTATTATAGTCGTAACGGCGGCGTTACTTGAAATCGGCGTCGCAGTCGACCACGCTGGGAGCGCTGCGACCTGCGCATAATTAAAGGCGGGGGCGCCGTTTGCATAGAGAGCCGCGGCCTGCGCACTACCAAACGCGGCCAGCTGCGTGGGTGTCAGCGCCACCGCTTGCGGGCCAGAGAGCAGCTCGACAAATGCCTGGGACGCACCGCCGATCTGCGCCGGGTTCAGCGCCGCGATCTGCTCTGCGCTTAGCGCACCGGTCTGGAGGGCACTGAATGCATTGAGCTGTGCGCTTGTCAGACCGCCTAAACTGGCGTTCGACAACGCAGCGAGCTGATCGGTACTCAAGGATTCGGCCTGCAGCGGCGTGAGCCATCCAATCTCCGCGGGTGTGAGCGTGTTGATTTCGGATCCAGCAAGCTGCTGCAGTTGGCTAGCAGAGACCGAGGAGAGTTGTGCCTGACTCAGAGCTTGAAGCGCGGGCTCAGACAGACTCCCGAAATTCTGCAAAGCCGCCAACAAGTTGTAACCGTCGCTCGCGAGCCCCTCGATCTGCGAGGCAAAAATGGCGTTCGTCTGCGAAGCGGAAAGGTCGCCCAAGACTTGCGCAAGCGTGTCGGAGTCCAGCTCTGCGATTTGTTGGGGGGTGATCGCCGCGAATTGCGCGCTCGACATTTCGTCGAGCTGAGTACCCGTGAAGCCTGCTGCATTCAGCGACGCGACTTGTGTTTGCGTCAAACCGCTCAGTTGAGCGGACATCAGCACGCTCACCTCCTTGGCCGTAAATGCACCCAGCTGTTGAGGCGTCAGCGCCCCGATCTGTGCCGCCGAGAGGCCGGCGATGTTCGACGACAGCGCTGCGATTTGCGGCGCGGTCAAGCCCGAGATCGCCGACGGCGAGATCGTCGAGAGCGCACTGCCACTGAGTGCGCCGATGACCGATGGACTCAACGCGGCGACTTGTGCGGCGTCTAGTTCGAAAGTGTTGTAGTCATACATGCCGCCGACTTGCGAGGCCGTCAGAGTCGAGAGCTGCGCCGGGCTGAATGTCGCGAGAACGTCGGGAGTGATATTTTGGAGCGTTCCCGGTGCTAACGTTGCGAGGCTTCCCATCGCGGGTAGAAGACCTGCCGTTTTGAGGTTCTCGAGCGTCGGGTCGTCGAGGGCCGCGTACGACGACATACCAGCGATTTGCGAAGTCGACAATTCCGATACGTCGAGCCCGTCCCATTGCGAGGTTGTGAACGCGCTTAGCTCAGTAGAGGAAAGAGCCGCGACCTGTTGAGCTGTGAGCGCAGAAGTATTGATCGGCGGACCGACTTGCGCCTCAGTCAGCGCTCCGCTCTGTAGTAGCAGCTGCTGCTGTGCGCCCGAAAACTGCTCGATTTGGGATGCGCTAAGTCTGGCAAGCTGCGAAGTCGTCAATGCGGCCAAGGCGGTGTTGCTTAACAACCCCAGATTTCCGATTTGCGATGCCCTCGCGGCAATCCCACCGATCTGAGATTGCGTCAGCCCGACGGCGTTCTCTCCGAGCGCCGAAATCAACGCCGCGGGTGAGGTTCCGAAGACGTACGGTGTCAGACCTGAAAGCGCGTCTGGGCTCGCGTAGGCAATATCGCTCGGGGTCAACTCGTCCCAAACATCTTGGAGTTGAGCGCTTGAGAGAGCGGACACGTAGTTCGGCGGGGCTTGTTGATCATCGTTCAGGATGTAGGCAGCTAATGCCGCGTCGATTGAGGAACCGTCTTGCTCTGCTGCTTGATTTTCAGCTGGGCTAAAAAGGGGAACGGACTGAGACGCTTCCACGACTTGCGTGTACTCCCCGCCAACCCACTGCACTGCAAGCGAACTGATTCCGAGCGCTTCGAGGTAAGCCTGTGGATTAGCTTCGAGGGCGCCGCTCGCGTTAGAGACGTTGAAGCCGCTATTATCGGCGAGATCATACGCGAAGGAACCTTCCAACGCCCCCGATGCACCATAAACATCCATTAGCCCGTTGCTTCCGCCAACGGGCGCACCGTTCTCCTCGAAGAGCAGGCTCTCGAGGCTGCTCTCTATCGTCGACTGCTCGTTTTCGAGTTCGGTCGTGTCGGGCACCGAACCGGTGAGTACAGCGGTCACGGCCGATGCTGTGGCGGATAGTCCCTGAGATTGCAACCATTGGGTCGCGTCACTTTCGGAACCGTCGCTCGTCCAAACCTCAAAGGCGTCTTGGTCCTCATCGAAGCCGATGGAGCCCACCGCTTGTCCGGAGGCATTGTAGATGACGTCGCTCGCGGCTCCGGTCGTTTCCTGGCCCGGCAGAAGATTCTCGGTGCCTAGGTAGCCGCTGATTTCGTAGCCCGTAACGTCGCCACTAGCGTTGTAGAGAATCGGAGACTCACCGAGGGCAAATGGCGTCGCGCCCGCAGGAGCCGATGCTAGCGCCTCTATCGGCTGCTCCTGACCGTCAGCGTCCCAGGCTGCGAACTTCCCCGTCGACGGATCGATGCCGTACGAACCCAGGTACGTGCCGTTATTACCGTACACGGCGCGGAGCGCGTCGGATCCGACGAGGAGTCCTGAGCTGTCGTAAATGTGAAGTGAGGAAGGCTCGACGCTCGTCGATGTATCTGCATCGACCTCAGCGGCTGACGCCATTGCCTGGGCTTGGCTTATGCCCTCTGCGATCTCGTTCGAGAACGCTGTTCCAAAGGCGCTGTTCGCGCCGTTTCCATTGCCGGTTGCTGGCTGGATCATCGATTGCCCTCCATAGCTGTACGTTTGTGTCCTGAGCTTCGTCCGAGAGTTGGAGCCGCAATGGTTACGAGGAGACGAGCCACGGCAGGTCGAGCCTTTGCCTGCGCTGCCGCAACGATCTCTATGAATGAGCGACCGTCCTCGACGGCGTCGAGCGCATCCACGATGACGGCTCGCAGCTGCGTCTCGTCGTCGGAGTGGAGCGACGCGAGCGCATCGCAAAGGCGGGCAATCGACTGGATCTCAGCCGCATAGAGGCCGCGCATGTACGCTATCCACAAGCGGTACGAGGACGGCGCACGGCCGGCGTGGAGAACGTGGTACCCGGGCCCAAGAGCCGTTCGCGAGATGCTCGTGATATCGATCGGAAAGGCGAGCCGTGCGACCCCGCCTAGAAGACGGCCGGCGATGAGCCTCGCAACTCGCCCGTTCCCATCGCGGAACGGGTGGATATTCAAGATTTCGAAATAGACAAGAGCCGCGCGCTCGAACGGCGACAGAACCGAGCTTCGGAGGATGCGCGCTTCAGTCTCCTCGATGAGCCTCGGCACATCCTGGTGTCGCGTGCGATTAACGTTTGCTTGCGCTCCTTCGTGCCGCGAGATCGACGCGACGTTGACCTCGCGAAAGCTCGAATCCCCTTCCTGGCCTGATGTGATCGACGCGTGGAGCCGCCGCAATATTGCATGGAGCGGCTGCGTCATATCGATCCTCTTCACGAGCCGTCGGCCGAAGAGATAGCGTCGGAGCTCCTGCTTTTGATCGTCGGCCTCGTATCCGAATCGATGTAGCCGCAAGCCGAGCACTGCGCGGAGATCACAGAGTTCCTCTAAGAGATAATCCGTTACGGTTCGAGCTGCTCCAACGTCGCTGGTCGCGTCGTATAAATCGCAGGTGGAGAGCGTCGCGTGATCGTCGGCTCCTCTCGAACCAGGCGAGGTCGCGAATATGGCTGCGTCGATGACTCCGTTCATTACTAGTGCTCCTCAATGAGCGACACGTGGCGGGAATGGTCACACATCCTGCGCGACCCTTATTTGCGGCTACTTCAAACAGGCGTAGTTATTGCTCGCACAATCGCGATCGCGCACGTAGGTATACATGTCGGACGTCAAACGTGCTCGACGTGGTCGAGCCAGTGCCGGCAGCAGTGGTGTCCGCGGTCCGGGCTCCTCCCGAGCCGGACGAGGTTGCCTGCAAGCCGATGCTGATGATTCCGTTCATCACAGGCGCTCCTCAATGAGCTAAGCTACAGTGCGCACGTGCGCGGTCGCGACATCCTGCGCGACCGTGTTGTCACGCGTTCAGTTCAAGGGCCGTGGGGTTCCCGAGTACTTGAGGCGACACGAGGCGACGGCGCGGCGCAGAGGCCAAACGCCCTCGGCGCGTACCGGTGTACGCGCATGAGGCAACACGAAAACCAAACGTCTCGTGGACGTCCCTGTGGCACCCGAACCATGTGTCCTCACTCGAGTCGTTGGTGCGTGCGGCAAAGCCTACCGCCGCTCCCGCACCTACGATGACCCCCGGATTGTGCTCCCCGTCACGCTCCTCCTGCCACCCAGATAGACAATTTTTGCTAGTCATTATTGCTAGCCTCGGCCCGCGGCGCCCAGGCCTTTGCTCGTCGGCCGGCGGATTCGCCGGGAGAGGGGCCGCGCCGCTCGACCGCCGAAGCCCGTTGTATCTTGGATTCCAGGATACAAAATACAATCGCCACGCTGACGATTCCAGGGCTGGTGGCGGCAGCCGCGGCCCGCTTCGGCGACGCGCCGTTCCTCACCACCGCGAGTGAGGCGCACAGCTTCGCGCACGCCGCGGACCGGATCGCGCGGATCGGCGGCTGGCTGCGCGCGCACGGGCTCGGCCCTGGCAACCGGATCTTGATCCGCGGCGGCAACACGGTCGCGACGATCGAGGCGTGGCTCGGCGCGATCCACATCGGCGCGATACCCGCCGCCACCAACCCCGCGCTGACCAAACCCGAACTGCTGTATCTGCTCGACGACCTCCGGCCGTCGCTGGCGCTCCTGGCGGCCGGCGACGACGCGATCGGTTTCGGCGAAGGCCGGCTCGGCGCGGTGATCCCGTACGGCGGGCTCGACGCCGAACTCGGCGTCGGTCGCGTCGGTGAGGACGCCGAGCCGGTCGCGCCCCATCCCGCCGAGCCCGAGGACGTCGCGGCGATCGTGTACACCTCGGGGACGACCAGTCGCCCCAAAGGCGCGCTCGTGCGGCACCTCGCGTACGCCGCGGCCGGCGAGTCGATGCCGACCTGGCTCGGCCTGCACGGACCGCAGCGGCTGTGGTGCGTACTGCCCTTCTTCCATATCAACGCCGAGGCGTACTCGCTGATGTCGGCGCTCGCCAACGGGTACCGGATGCACGTCGGCGCGAAGTTTCGCGCCTCGACGTTCTGGCGCGACGCGGCGGATCTCGAGGTCACGGCCGTCAACCTGATCGGCGCGATGCTGGCTATCCTCGCCAAGCAGCCGGAGGACCTGTTCGTCCCGGGTACGCTGCGCACGATCTACGCCGCGCCGGCGCTCGAGCCGCCGGCGAACCGCTGCTTCGAAGCGCGCTTCGGCGTGCGCATCGTGACCGGCTTCGGGATGTCGGAGACGACGTTCGGCACGATCGAGAGTTCGACGTCGCGCGAGAAGGCCGGCAGCATCGGCCGCGCCCGCCAACATCCGGGGGGCTTAGTGCCCAACGAGCTACGGATCGTCCGGCCGGATGGGACGGCCGCACCCGATGGTGAGGCCGGCGAATTGCAGTTCCGTAACCCGGCGATGACGCCCGGCTATTGGAACGCCACCGAGATCACCGCGCGGACGCTCGCCGACGGTTGGCTGCATACCGGCGACGCCGGCTTCATCGATCCCGACGGCGACGTCATCCTGGTCGGCCGCTACAAGGAGATGATCCGGCGCCGCGGCGAGAACATCGCACCGCGTGAGGTGGAAGACGTGCTCACCCTGCACCCGGCCGTCCGCGAGACCGCGGTGATCGGCGTGCCGTCGGAGCTTTCGGAGGAGGACGTCGTGGCCTGCGTGATCCTCGAGCCCGAACAGACGGTCGACGAGGAATCGCTGCGCGCGTGGTCGGCGCAACGGCTTGCGCCTTACAAGGTGCCGCTGCGCATCGTCTTCCGCGACGCCTTCCCGCTGACGCCGACGATGCGGGTCGCGAAGGATCAGCTGCGCACCGAAGTTTTGCCGCTGCTCGCGCAAGGAGCCCCATCATGAAGCGTTCGCCGGCCGAGGAAGTCACCCCGCTCGACGTCATCACGCCGATCGCCGTCGGCCGCGCACCGCGCATGAAGGAGGGGATCGTCGACCAACTGCGCCGGCTGATCCTCGAAGGAAAGCTCGCGCCGGGGACGGTCTTGCGCCAGGAACACCTGGCGCGCCAGCTCAACGTCAGCCGCACGCCGCTGCGCGAGGCGCTCGTCGCGCTCGAGCAGGAAGGCTTCGTCACGATGGCCCCGAGCGGTGCGGCTTCGGTCGTCGCGCTGGACGACCGCGACGCGCGCGAGATCATGGACGTGCGCGAGATGGTCGACGGCCTCGCCGCGCGGTTGGCCGCCGAGCGCGGTCTCCCCGCCGCACTCGAGCGCGACCTGCGCACGCTGGCCAAGGAGATGCGCGCGCTCGCCCCGCGCGACAAGCATCGCTACCTGGTCGCCAACGCCGACTTTCACGTCAAGATCGTCGAGGCGACCGGCCACGCGCGCCTGCAAAGCTTCGTGCCGCTGGTGCGGATGTCGTCCGAGGTCGTGTACATGCGGATGCAGGACCAGGGGCGGCGGCTGAGCGTGTCGGCGAGCGAGCACGCCCGTATTCTCGACGCGATCCGTTCGGGCGACGGTGTCGCCGCCGAGCGGCTCGCGCGCGAGCACGTCCGCAACGCTACCGCACATTGGCTGCGGGGAGAGGATACCGACGGATGCCCTTCGTTCGAGTCGACGATCTCGTCGTCCACTACGAGCTGACCGGACCGGCCGACGCACCGGTCGTCGCGTTCGGCAACTCGCTGGGGACCTCGTACAGCCTGTGGGACGACAACGTCGGGGCGCTCGTCGATCGCTTCCGCCTGCTGCGCTATGACATGCGCGGGCATGGCCTGACGTCGGTGACGCCGGGCGAGCGGCGCGCCTCAGTCGACACGCTCACCTCGGACCTGGTCGGCCTGCTCGACGTGCTGGGGATCGGGCGCGTCCGTTACGTCGGCCTGTCGATCGGCGGGATGGTCGGGCAGCGCTTCGCCGCCACGCTGCCGCAGCGCGTCGAGGCGCTTGCGCTGTGCGCGACGGGCAACCAGCTCGGCACGGCCGAGTTGTGGAACACCCGCATCGCGGCCGCCGAGAAGGATGGCGTGGCGAGCCTCGTCGACGGAGTCCTTGCGCGCTGGTTCACCGACACGACGCGCCGCGAGCGGCCCGATCTCGTCGCCGGCTTCGGCACGATGGTCGCCCGCACGCCGAACGAGGGCTACATCGGCGGTTGCATCACCGTACGGGACGCCGACCTGCGCGCCGACGACCGGCGCATCACGACGCCGACGCTCATCATCTCGGGAAGCGACGATCTCGCAGCATCTCCCGCCGCGGGCGAAGCGATGCACGCCGCGATCCCGGGCGCGCGGATGACGCTGATCGACGGCGCGGCACATATCCTGAACGCCGAACGACCCGATCAGTTCAACGCGCTGCTCGCCGCGTTCCTGACCGACCCCGCGCGGCCGCTCGCCTAGGCTACGCTTCTACGATCACCTTGAGCGCCCGCGTCTGCGCGGCGTGCCCGAACGTCTCGTAGGCGTCGAGGATCTGGTCGAGCTTGAAGTGGTGCGTGATGAGCAACTTCGGGTCGATCTTGTGAGACCGCAACACCTCCAGGAGCATCGGCGTGCTGACCGTGTCGACCAGCCGCGTGGTGATGGTGATGTTCCGGTCCCAGAGCTGCTCGAGGTGCAGCGTCACCGGCTTTCCATGGACGCCGATATTGGCGATCGTGCCGCCCGGCGCGACGAGCTGCTCGCACAGCTCGAAGGTGGCCGGAACGCCGACTGCCTCGATGGCGGTGTCGACGCCGCGGCCGTCGGTCAGCTTCATGACCGTCTCCCGGGCCTTACCGTCGGCACTGTTGACGACCGCCGTAGCACCGAAGCGCTTCGCCACCTCCAAGCGGTTATTGTCGAGGTCGATCATGATGACATCGGCCGGCGCATAGAACTGCGCGGTCAGCAAGGCGGCCAGGCCGACCGGCCCCGAGCCGACGATCGCAACCGTGCTCCCAGGCTGAACCTTGCCGTTGAGCACGCCGCACTCGAAGCCGGTGGGTAAGATATCGCTGAGCATCACCAGCGCCTCTTCGTCTCCACCCGCGGGAACGTGATACAAGCTCGTATCGGCATGCGGGATTCGGACGAACTCCGCTTGGGTGCCGTCGATGCTGTTGCCGAGGATCCAACCGCCATCCGCGCAGTGCGAATACATGCCCTTGCGGCAATACGCGCATTTGCCGCACGCGGTGATGCACGAGATCAGAACCCGGTCTCCAGTCGCGAACGCCGTCACGGCCGGCCCGACCGCGTCGATGATACCCACGCCCTCGTGGCCCAGGATGCGCCCGGGCTTACAACTCGGTAGGTCACCCTTGAGGATGTGCAGGTCGGTCCCGCAGATGGTCGTTCTCGTCATCTTGACGATCGCGTCGGTCGGCGCCACGATCGCGGGCTTCGGCCGTTGTTCTAGGGCCTTTTTCGCCGGGCCCAGATAGACGAGGGCTCGCATCGTTGAGATTCCGGCTCCGGACGGTGCGGACCGCTCCAGGACCGGGGGGTTGAGATTCATGAGATGCCTCTAGCGTTGGATCCGGCGCGCGACGATCGCCTCGGCGATGAAGAACACCCATAACGAGGCCATGAGGGCCATCGATAACGCGTGTCGCAGGGTGATGTTGGCGATCCCCGTCTCGATGAACGTCAGGGCGAGAAACACCGCCGCCGTCACGGTCACCATCGTTCGCATCCGAGCATGCTGGCGCAGGACGACGGTCTCGCCCGGATTGCCGTCACCGGTGCGTGACGGTGCGTCGGCGACGATGTGCGCGCGCACGCCGACCTGGTGCGCTGCCGCGACGAGCGCAGCGGTGGGGACGGCCGCATCGTGGGCGACGATCGCGCGGTCGCCTCCGGCAAGGTCGGCCAGCAGGACGCCCGGCACCCGTTGCAGTGTCCGGACCATCTCCCGAACTGCTTCGGCCGATGCGCCGGCGTCGAGCTGCAACGTCGTGCGGGTCAGCAGATCGGTACCGGCACCAGGCGGGCCACCGACGGTCACGACAGTGGGACTTTGATGCCGTTCGACGCCGGTGCCGCAGCCGCGTTCTTGCCGAGGATGTCCAAGAAGGGCTTGACGATGTCCAGCGGCATCGGGAAGACGACGGTCGAATTGTGCTCGCCGCCGATCTCCGTTAACGTCTGCAGGTAGCGCAGTTGCATGGCGGCCGGGACGGAGGCCAGGATCGAGGCCGCATTGACGAGGGTCTGGGAGGCCTGGAACTCTGCCTCCGCGTGAATGACCTTCGCGCGGCGGTCGCGCTCGGCTTCGGCCTGCTTGGCAATCGCCTTGACCATGTTGTCGGTCAGCTGGACGTCGCGGATCTCGACGGCGCTGACGTCGATCCCCCACGCCTTGGTGCGCGAATCGAGGATGTTCTGAATGTCCGTATTGAGCTTGGTGCGCTCGGCGAGCATCTCATCGAGCTCGTGTTGGCCCAAGACCGATCGGAGGGTCGTCTGGGCCAGCATATTGGTCGCTGCGATGAACTGCTCCACCTGAATGACCGCTTTTTCGGGATCGATGACGTGGAAGTACAAGACGGCGTCAACCTTGACCGAGACGTTGTCACGCGAGATCAGGTCCTGGCTGGGAACTTCCATCACGATCGTCCGTAAATCGACTCGCACCATCTGTTGGACGAGTGGAATCAGCAGGATCAGCCCTGGGCCGCCAACGTGGGAAAACCGGCCGAGCGTGAAAATGACGCCTCGCTCGTACTCGCGCAGCACCTTGACGGTTGCGTTAGCCAACGTCGTAAACACGACGATCACGACGAAGAGCCCGATGAGTCCGCTGAGCGCTAGCATTGACGACCTTCATTGCCATGCTCGACGACGGCGCTAGCTTGCGCCTGATGAGGTCGCATCGGCAATACGCCGGGTAGCCGGGTCCGTCGAGCGACGGCAGACCTATTGTAGCGCAGCCCGACGGGTCGGGGTATCGTGGAATACATGGAAGGCCCCCTGGATGGTCTGACGCAGGCCGAGGTCGCCAAGCACCTTTTTTCTCAGCGCGAATCGGCCGTGAATCGCATGCCGGCAGGGTAAGACCTTCATAGGAAGGTGCGTACGATGAAGCAGCAACAGCATCCGAACAATCCCGCGCTCGACAGATTGAGCGACACAGGCCTCACCCTTTCGGATCCGAGCCAAGACATTCGCGGCCGCAAGGTAGTCGATCGGCATGGCGCGGACATCGGTCACGTATCCGGCCTCTTTGTCGATGAGGACGAACGTCGCGTCCGGATGCTGGAAATTCGCGCGGGCGGTTTTATCGGAATCGGGGAGCGGCACTTCCTTCTTCCAGTCGATGCGATAATGAAGATCGGCAAGGACGAAGTGCGTGTGAGCGAGACTCGAGAGCGCATCGTGCATTCACCCATGTACGATCCCACGCTCATCAAAGCCCCAACTCGAGAGCATTGGGAGCCGTTCTACGGGTACTATGGTCTTTCTCCTTACTGGGGCGACGGCTACATGTACCCCACCTTTGCGGGGACGCGAGACGACTGAACGTTTAGCGGGTCCGCTATGAAAAAGCTCATCGTGTTCGACCTCGACGGTACCCTGGCGCAGAGCAAATCCGCTATCGACGCAGAGATGGCGACGCTCCTAGCGGGTCTGCTCGCGGTCGTCCAGGTCGCGATCATCTCCGGCGGAGCGATGCCGCAGTTCCAGACGCAAGTTCTCGCGCATCTCCCCAGGGACGCCCGCCTCGACAAGCTTTCGCTCTTGCCCACCAGCGGGACACGGTTCTTCCAGTACAAGGATGGCTGGCAGATGCTCTACGCGGAAGACCTGACCGCAGCCCAGAAGCAGCAGATCGTCGCCGCACTCAAGTCGGCCGTGGCGGCATCCGGGTTTCAAGCGAGCAAGGTGTGGGGCGAGCCGATCGAAGACCGCGGCAGCCAAATCACCTACTCGGCGTTGGGCCAGCAGGCGCCGTTGGAGGCGAAGAGCAGCTGGGACCCGGACTTCGCGAAGCGCCGGAAGATCAAAGCCATCCTCGACGGGACGCTGCCGAACTTCTCAGTGCGCTTGGGAGGATCGACCTCCATCGACGTCACGCTGCCTGGGATCGACAAGGCGCACGGGATCGGCAAGTTGCGCGACATCCTCGGCATCACGGTCCAGGAGATGATCTACGTCGGAGACGCCTTGTTTCCGGGAGGAAACGATTATGCGGTGCGGGGAACCGGCGCGACGTGCATCCAGGTCAGAGACCCGGACGAAACCAAGCGCGTGATCGAAGCCATCACCGCCTGTTTGGCCGACTGACCTTCGCCCGCGTGCGAGCACGCGTATGACCCCGTCACCGTCAACCTTCGCGACGTTCATCGGACGCTGTCGAGCCGGGGTTGCCTTTTGCACGAACAAGATCGGTCCGGGGATCATCACCGGAGCCTCGGACGACGATCCGTCGGGCATCGCCACCTACGCCATCGCGGGGGCGACGCTCGGCTACGGTCTGCTCTGGGTGGCGCTGATCACGGTTCCGATGATGGTCGCCGTGCAAGAGATGTGCGCTCGGATCGGCATGGTGACGGGGACCGGCCTCATCGCCGCGATGCGGCGCGTCATGCCGATGTGGGTGTTGCGCGTCCTGGTAGCGCTCGTCGTCGCTGCAAACACGATGAACGTCGCCGCCGACGTCGCCGGCATGTCGTCGTCCGCGGCGCTGGTCGTCCCGATTCCGTCAGGCGTCTGGGCCGTCGCGTTCGGCGCGCTCCTGATCGGCGTCGAGATCTTCGCCTCGTACCAGGTGTTCGGGTCGATCGTCAAGTGGCTGTGCCTGTCGCTGCTGGCGTACGTCGCGAGCGCGGTCGTGGTCGGCGTGAACTGGGCTGAGGCGTTGCGCCACACGTTCATCCCCGAGGTCCATTTCAACAAGACGTGGATGGCGATCTTCGTCGGGTTTCTCGGTACGACGATCACGCCGTACCTGTTCGTGTGGCAGGCGGCACTCGAGGTCGAGCAAGAGCGGGCGATGGGTCGGACCACCATCGCGCAGCGCCGCGGTGCAACCAAGGCCGAGATCGCGGGTGAACGCGCCGACGTCTTCACCGGGATGCTCTACTCGAACGTGGTCTGCTGGTTCATCGTGCTGATCAGCGCGACGACGCTCTTCCGCCATCACATCCAGATCAACACCGTGCAGGATGCCGCCCGGGCGCTGCGCCCGCTGGCCGGGCCGTGGGCCGAATTGCTGTTCGCGCTCGGCGTCGTCGGCGCCGGCCTGCTCGCCGTTCCGGTCCTGGCCGGATCGTCGGCGTTCGCTCTGGCGGAGGCGTTCGGCTGGAAGGGAACGCTCGAGGCCAAGCCGCGCGCGGCCGTCCCCTTCTACACCGTCATCGCCGCCGGCATCGGCTTGGGCGTCCTGGCCGACGTGCTGCGCCTCGACGCGGTCTGGGCGCTCTTCTGGTCGGCGGTCGTCAACGGTTTCGTCGCCATCCCGTTGCTGGTCGGCATCCTGCTGACGGGCAACCGGCGCGACCTCATGGGACGCTGGATCAACAGTCTCCGTTCGCGCATCTGGATGATCGTCACGATCGTGCTGATGACGATCGCGGCGGTCGGCGTCGTCGTCACCTCCCGGTGAGGTCGACCCCAATGGGTCAGTGCGGGTGCGTCGGTGCGGTGCGCAGCGCGATGATGGCCGCGTCGTCTCCGCCACGCCCGCCGGCGAAGACGAGCTGAGCGACGGCCCGGGCGACGTTAGGTTCTGGCCGGCCGTACATGAGTCGCGCCGCATCGACGAGTTCGGCTTCGCCTAGGATGGGATCGCGGTCGTGCTCGGTGATCCCGTCGGTGTAGAGCAGGAGTAGGGCATTCGGTGGCAGCGCGATGACGTAGTTCGCCGCGCTATGATTCGCGAAGACGCCGAGTGGAAGGTCCGCCGTCGACTGTTGCAGGAAGGCGTGCGAACCGCCGGTCAGCAAGAGCGGCGGCGGATGCCCGGCGTTGGCGAAGGTCAGAGTGTGCCGGCGATGGTCGAGGATCGCCACGATCGCCGTCACCAGCGTGCCGCCACCCGGCGTGACCGCGACGCCGTTGACGATCGCCAGGACGTCTGAGGGGACGCGGGTGGTGTGGCAGGCCCGCAAGACGGAATCGCGCATCGCCACCATCAGGCCGGCCACCGGCGCACCATGCCCCGACACATCGCCAACCACCAACGCGACGGCATGCTCCGAGATCGGGACGACCTCGCACCAGTCGCCGCCGGCCGGCACGCCATCGGCGGGAGAACTGTAGACCGAGACACTGGTGTTGAACGCCGTACTCGGCGGCGCGACGAAGACGTCGTTCACCAAGCCCGGATTCGCCGGAGCGTTCTGCACGTTCATGCCGCGAATCGCGGATCCGTATAGCAGCCGGTGAGTAGCGCTCCACGAACGCCGTCGGACAAGTCCTGCTCGGCGGAGTCCTTCGAGAGCAGGCAGTTCGCACCGGCGAGGTGGCAGGCGAGGCACCACTGACGCTCCATGACGCCGGTGTACACGGCGATCACGCAGTCGGGCAGCACGAAACGGATCCGGCGCAGCAGTTCAAGCGGGTCAACGTCGATGCCGTCGACGTCGCAGACGAGCAGGTCGGGAGCGACCTTGCCCAGTTCAGCGACGTCGAGTCGGGCCAGGCTTGCCAAGGCGGGAACTCCGGCCGCCTTGAAGACGCCGCTGAAGAGCGGCACCATTGCAGGGTCGATGCCGGCCAAACAGCAGGTGCGGGCGGCCATGCAGGAACGCTTTCACGGGCACGAGCGACGCAACCAGGGCGAGTCATTCCGTCCCCGCGCGTCGAACCCACTGACGAGTCTAGCAGCTTGACCGAGGCAGAAACATCGTGAAAAAGGCCGATCGGGGAAAGCGGGCCGACGCTCGCCTGTCGCTGCAGGCTGCGATGCCTGCCTCGGACCCGGCCTACCCGATCCTCTCGGAGATTCTCGGCGTCGTGCCGGCTTCGCGCTGGACCTTCGCCCGCGTGAGCCCGAGCGGCGAACTCGTCTCGGTCTTCAGTTCGGATGCGAGCGGCAAGGGCTTGCCGGGACTCGCGGACGAACTCAAGCGTCAGCGCGCGAAGTCGCCGGTCGGACCGCGGATCGCCGCGACGCTTGGGCCGCTCGACGACTTCGAGAGCGGCATCACGCTCGTGTTTGCCGACGCACGCGCGCATTTCGGGATCCTGACGCTCTTGCGGACGGCGGCGCTGGGTCCGTTCAGCTCGAGCGAGATCAGCATGCTGACGTTCGCCCTGGATGCGCTCTCCGAGCGTCTCTCGGCGCTGCGCTTACTGCCGCCCGCGCAGCAGGTCGCCGCCGTGTCCAACCATGAGGAGACCGGCGTCGCCTCGGAGTCTCCGGAAGGGGCGTTCTACGTGCTCGACCGCGATCTCCAGATCGTCATGGCGTGGAACGCCGAAGATCAGCGCCGCATCGCCGTGACCGGACTTCAGACCCGGATCGCGGAGCGGCTGCCGGTCGTACTCGAAGAGACCGTGCGCGAACTGACCGCCGCCTGGTCGAGCGGGTCGGTGAATCAGTCCGGTATGGCGCGGCCGGTTTCGTTTCTGGTCGTCCGAACGCAGCCGATGTCGGGTCCGACGGGGCTGTTCATCGGTGTGCGCATCGACCGCTTTCAACCGGCGAACTCGCTGACCGACGCGGCATCGCTGTTTCACATCTCGCCGCGTGAGGTGCAGGTGCTGGCCCTGCTGCTCGACGGCAACCACCTCGACCAGATTGCACAGCAGCTCTACATCACCTCATCGACCGTGCAAGATCACATCAAGAGCATGCTCGACAAGACCGGCAGTCGAAACCGCAGCGAGCTGATCGCCCGCGTGCTGGGTTGGGAGTCCACCCCGAGCGCCCGCAAAGCCAAAGAATCACGCTAACGCGCGCGCGAGCGCGTCCGGCAGGGCGGCCAAGTCGTCGTCGGCGGCGGCGGGGAGAAGCGCGGAGAGAAACGGCAGTGCACGGCGCATCCCGCCGCTCTCGGGCGCGAAGCCCGGCGTCCCGGCCTGCGGGTGCAGCCAGACGACCGCCGCAGCGCGGCCGCGCAGCGCGCGCAGCGCGCGCTCGAGCGCGTCGAGGTCCCCGACGTCGAGACCGTCGCTGAAGATCACCACGATCGTATCGGCGCGCACCAGCCGCGCGTAGGGGCCGCGCGTGAACGCCTCGAGGTTGGCGCCGATGCGCGTCCCCCCACCCCAGGCGTCGTCGAGCGGCGGCAGACCGGTGCTCGGCGCGCGCGGGTCGCGCAGCGCGTCGGTGATCTCGCGCAGCGCGGTCGAGAAGACGAAAGCGCGCGCGCGGCGCGTGCGGCGGCACAGGGCGTGCGCGAAGCGCAGCATCGGCGCGGCGTGCTGGGCCATCGAACGGCTGCCGTCGATCAGCAGCACGAAGCGGGCGTAGCGCAGTGGGTGGTCCGAGCGTCGCAAGGCGAGCGGCTCGCCACCCGTCGCCACGCTCGCGCGGACGGTGCGACGCAGGTCGACTCGCTTGCCACGCGGGTCGGGGCGCCAGCGCCGCGCCTGCGCGAGCCGCGTGCGCGCGACGAGCCGGTCGGCGACGGCTAGCATGCGCTCCAGCCCCTCGGCGTCGATCGACGGCGGCGGCGTGCGCGCGACGCCGGGACTGTAGCGCGCGCGCAGCGCCATCCAGCGGGTCGCCGCGTCGCCGCCCTCGCCGGGGCGCGGCGGCGCGTCCTTCGTCGCGCCGGGACGCGTGCGCGGCCGGCGCGCGGGTGGCGGCGGCTGAGGCACCCCGCGCGGCGCGCGGAAGAACGCATCGAACGCGCGGTCGAAGCGCGCCGCCTCCTCGCGGCTCGCGCTGTAGACGAGCCGCCAGGCGTGGCGCAGACGCCGCTCGTCGGCGATCCCGATCAGCTCGGCGGCGCGCAAGGCCTCGTGCGTCTCGGCCTGACCGACACCGAAATCATGATCGTGGCGCAGGTACGCGGTGAAGCCCGCGACCTCGCGGCTCAGCTCGGCGGGCGCGTCCACGTCACGCGCGGTTCGCGCGCACGCTGCCCAGGCCGTAGTCGGAGGTCGCCACGGCCGCCGGCTGCCCCATCGCATCGGCGCGCAGCAGCGGCGCCCAGCGCGGCTCTTGCGCGCGGAACAACTCCCAGTCGTCGCGCACTTTGAGCACGCAGCCCAGCGTGCGCTCGAGGGTCGCCTCGTCGAGCACGTCGCGGTGCAGCCGCGTCAGCGCGAGCGCCCAATCGAGGCTCTCGGCGACGCCGGGGACTTTCTGGAACGGCTGCTCGCGCAGCCACTCGACGAACGCGACGATCTGCTGGGCGAGCCGCTCGTCGATGCCCGGCAGCCGCAAACGCAGGATCGCCAGCTCCTGCTCCGCCGACGGGTAATCGATCCACAGGTACAGGCAGCGCCGCCGCAGCGCGTCGGAGAGTTCGCGGGTGCGGTTCGAGGTCACGATCACCGCCGGCCGCTCGCGCGCCCGGATCGTCCCCAGCTCCGGGATCGTCACCTGGAACTCGCCGAGCAGCTCGAGCAAGAACGCCTCGAACGCTTCGTCGGCGCGGTCGATCTCATCGATCAGCAGCACCGGCGCGCGCTCGCGCGTGATCGCGCGCAACAACGGGCGCTCGAGCAGGAAGTCGCGATCGAAGATCTCGGCTTCGCGCTGCTGCAGGTCGCCGTGCTCGCCCTCGGTCAACCGAATGCGCAGCAGCTGCTTGGGGTAGTTCCACTCGTAGAGGGCGCTAGACGCGTCGATCCCCTCGTAGCACTGCAGCCGGATCAGCTCGGTCCCGAGCACCTCGGCCAGCACCTTCGCGCTCTCGGTCTTGCCGACGCCGGCCGGACCTTCGACCAACAGCGGCTTCTCGAGCGCCAGCGCGAGCTCGAGCGCGGTCGCGACCGACTCGGTCGCGACGTATCCGCGTTCGGCGAAGCGCTCCGCGATGTGGTCGGCGGTCACGTCGCGCCGCCGGCGACGAGATACCTCGCCGGCGCGGCGGCGAACGCCGTACGACACCCCTCGCAGCAGAATGCGTAGGTCTGCCCGGCGTACTCGAGGCGGGGGTGGCGGTCGTCGAGGGCGGTCTCCATCCCGCAGACCGGATCGCGCAGCACCACCGGTTCGGGTGCGCAGGCGACCTCGTAGCCGGGCGCTTCGCCCGGATCGACGCCGACCAGCTCAGCCAGGATCGCGACGGCGACGTCGCCGGCGCTGCGCGCGCCCAGATCGAGTCCCACCGGCGCATGGACGCGCGCGATGCGTTCCGGCGCAACGCCGCGCACGGCGAGCGACGCGCCGACCGCGGCCGCGCGCCGGCGGCTCGCCAACAGACCGACGAACGCCGGCTCGACCTCGAGCAGCGCGGCCAGCGCCTCCTCATCGTAGTGGCCCTGCGAGGCGACGACAGCCGTCAAGCGCGCGCAGGCGGCGGGACCGAGCCTCGCCAGCTCCTCGCGCAGCTCCCCCAGCGCGATCGCGCGCACGCCCGGCGCCATCTCGACGTCGGCCAGCTCGTCGGCGGCGACGACGCGCAGAACCTGGTAGCGCACCTGCGCGGCCAGCCGCGCCAGCGCATCGGCGACCGGCCCGTCGCCGACGACGACCAGCGCGCGCAGCGGGACGTGCGGCTCGACGAACACCTCGACCGCGCCTTCGGAGGCGCAGCCCATCCGCACGACGGCGACGTCGCGCTGGTCGACGTCGGTGTCGAACTCGTCAGGCTGGCCGTCGGGGATGATGCGCACCAGCCGCGCATGCCCCTCGCGAATCGCACGCAGCGCCTCCCGCCGCACCAGGTCGCGCGAGCACGAGCCGCCGACGAAGCCGTCCATCGTCCCGTCGGCCAGGATCAGCGCGCGATCGCCCAGGTGCGCGCTGACCGGCGCGCGTCGGCCGACGACGGTCGCGATCGCGAACGGGACGTGCGCGCGCTCGAGCTCGGCCAGACGGGCGAAGAACGCCACCGCAGGCGTCAGCCGCTCGCGGCGGCCGGTGTCCCCTGCCGGATCGCGTTCCACACCTTGTCGCGCGTGAGCGGCATGTCGATGTGCGTGACGCCCAGCGGCGCCAGTGCGTCCATTACCGCGTTGACGAACGCCGCCGGCGAGCCGACGTTGGGGCTCTCGCCGACCCCCTTGGCTCCGATCGGGTGGTGCGGGCTCGGTGTCGTCGTCTTGTCGGTCTCCCACTTCGGCGTCTCGAGCGCCGTCGGCAGCAGGTAGTCGGTGAAGTTCGTCGCCAGATTGTTACCGTCGGCGTCGTAGACGATCTCTTGCATGAACGCGATCGCGAAGCCCTCGGTCAGACCGCCGTGGATCTGTCCCTCGACGATCATCGGGTTGATGATCGTCCCGCAGTCGTCGATCGCCAGGAAACGCCGGACCTTCACCTCGCCCGTCTCGCGGTCGAGGTCGACGACCGCCACGTACGCGCCGTGCGGGAACGTCATGTTCGGCGGGTCGTAGTAGAACGTCGCCTCGAGCCCCGGCTCGCTGTCGGGCGCGGGGTTGGTGTAGGCGGCGAAGGCGCACTCCTGCATCGTCACCTTGCTCTCGGGGACGCCCCGAACGTGGAAGGCGTAGTTCTCCCACTCGACGTCGTCCAGCGGCGCCTCGAGCAGGTGCGCCGCGATCGCGCGCGCCTTCTCGCGGATGCGCCGCGCCGCCAGCGCGATCGCGCCGCCGGCGACCGGCGTGCTGCGGCTGGCATAGGTGCCCAAGCCGTAGGGCGCGGTGTCGGTGTCGCCTTCCTCGACCAGGATGTTCTGCGGATCGAGGCCGAGCTCTTCGGCGGCGATCTGCGCCCAGGTCGTCTCGTGCCCTTGCCCCTGCGACTTCGTGCCGGCGCGCAGGATCGCCGAGCCGGTCGGATGGACGCGGATCTCGGCGCTGTCGAACATCTTGATCCCCATGATGTCGAACAGCTTACTGGGCCCGGCGCCGACGACTTCGGTGAAGGTCGAGAGGCCGATCCCCATCAGCTCGCCGCGCTTGCGCTTCTCCGCCTGCTCGCGGCGCAGGTCGTCGTAGCCGATCGTCTTGAGCGCTTTGTTCAGCGTCAGCTGGTAGTCGCCCGAGTCGTAGACGAACCCCAGCGGCGAGGGATACGGGAACTGGTCCTTGCGCACGAAGTTCTTCAGCCGCAGCTGGGCCGGATCCATCGCCAATTTCTTGGCCAACACGTCCATGCCGCGTTCGATCGCGTACGACGCCTCGGTGACGCGGAACGAGCAGCGGTAGGCGATACCGCCCGGTGCCTTGTTGGTGAAGTAGGCGTCCAGCTCGGTGAAGGCGGTCGGGAAGTCGTACGACCCGGTCACGATCCCGAACAGGCCGGCCGGATATTTCGTCGGATCGGCCGCCGCGTCGAACGCGCCGTGGTCGGCGACGGTCGTGACGCGCAGCGCCGTGACCTTGCCATCCTTCTTCGCGCCGATGTCGACGGTCATGTGATAGTCGCGCGCGAAGCCGGTGGTGGTCAGGTTCTCGGTCCGCGTCTCGATCCACTTGACCGGCTTGCCCAGCACGACCGATGCCGCCGCGGCGACGACGTAGCCGGCATAGACCGGGACCTTGTTGCCGAAGCCGCCGCCCAGATCCGGCGAGATCACGTGGATCTTGTCCTCGGGGATCCCGGTCACGAGTGACACGACGGTGCGGTGCGCGTGGGGCGCCTGCGAGGTCAGGTAGAGCGTCAGCCGGCCCGTCCCCGGGTTCATGTCGGCGATCACGCCGCACGGTTCGAGCGGGGCCGGATGGCAGCGCTGGAAATAGATGCGCTGCGAGATCGAGACCTCGGAGGCCTTGAGCGCGGCGTCGGTCTTCTCGCGGTCGCCGACCTCCCAATGATAGATGTGGTTGGTCTTCGCCTCGCGGTCCTCGCGCACGAGGATACCGTCCTTCTTCGATTCGAACGGATCGACGACCGGTGCGAGCTGCTCGTAGTCGACCTCGACCAGCTCGGCGCCGTCGTAGGCAGCCTCGCGCGAGGTCGCGATCACGCCGGCGACCTCTTGGAACTGGAAGAGCGCCTTGCCGACGCACAGCACCATCTGCTTGTCGTACCCGTGGAAGGTCGGGATCCAACTCAGGCCGTGCGCGGCCAGGTCCTCGCCCGTCAGGACGGCGATCACGCCCGGAACCGCGAGCGCCGGCGCTTTGTCGATCTTGTTGATGCGCGCGTGCGCGTACGGGCTGTGCACCAGCGCGAGATAGAGCATCCCGGGCAGCGTGATGTCGTCGACGTAGTGGCCGCGGCCTTGGATGAAGCGCGGATCCTCCTTGCGCTTCATCGACTGGCCGATCGAGTGGCGTTCGGTCACGCCGTCCGTCGTTGCGCTCATCTCACCCCTCCTATGCGCCGACCGGCTCGGCGGCCGGCGCTGCCTCGGCGCGCAGCACGCCCGCCGCCTGTTGGACCGACGTGACGATGTTCTGGTAGCCCGTGCAGCGACAGAGATTGCCCGAGATCGCTTCGCGGATCTCGGCCTCGCTCGGATCGGGGTTGCGCTGCAGGAACACGGACGAGGTCATCAACATCCCGGGCGTGCAAAACCCGCACTGCAGGCCGTGACAATCCCAGAACGCCTGTTGCAGCGGATGGAGCTTTCCGCCCTGCGCGAGTCCCTCGACGGTCGTGATCGCATGGCCGTCGGCCATGACCGCGAACATCGTGCACGACTTGACCGCGCGCTCGCCGTCCAGCACGACCGTACAGACGCCGCAGCTCGAGGAGTCGCAGCCGACGTGTGTGCCGGTCAAGCCGAGCGTCTCGCGCAGGAAGTGGACCAGCAGCGTGCGCGGCTCGACGTCGCGCTCGTAGGCGGTGCCGTTGACGGTGACCGAGACTTTCATCGCAATCCTCCCACGCCGAGTCGTTCGAGCGCGACGGTCAGCGCGCGGGAAACCAGCACGCCGGCCATCGCCTTCTTGTAGGCGACCGAACCGCGCGCGTCGCCGACCGGATCGGCCAGCTTCTCTGCCTCGGCGCCGGCCGCCCGGATCGCCTCCTTCGTCGGCGCGGCGCCGCGCAAGAGCGCCTCGGCGGCCTTGACGCGCAACGCCGTCGGGCCGGCCGCGCCGATCGCGATCCCGACCTCGGCGATCGTGCCGTCGGCGGTCAGCCGGAGCTGCGCCGCCGCGGCGGCGGTGGCGAAGTCGCCGACCTTGCGTTCGAGCTTCTGATACGCACCCGATGTGCGGTCGGTCGGCGCTGGGAAACGCACCTCGAGCGCCAGTTCGCCGTCGGCGACCGCGGTCGCGAACGTGTCGACCAGGAAATCGTCGATCGGGACGACGCGTACGCCGCCCGCGCCCCGCACGACGATCTCGGCGCGCGCCGCCAGCGCGGCGACCGGCCAATCACCGGACGGATCGTTGTGACACAGGCTGCCGACGATCGTCCCCGTCTGCCGCACCACCGGGTCGGCGACGACCATCGAAACGTCGGCGATCAACGGATGGCGCGCGCGCAGTCCGGGGGCGTGCTCGAGCGCCGAATCGCGGACAAGCGCACCCAGCACGAGTGCACCGTTCTCGCGCAGATAGTCGAGCTCGGCGACGCGGTTGATGTCGACCAGGACGGCGGGCCGCGCGAAGCGGTAGCGCATCGCCGGGATCAGGCTCTGCCCGCCGGCGAGCACGCGTCCGTCGGCGCCCAACTCGGCGAGCCAGGCGACAGCCTCGTCGGTCGACCCCGCCCGGCGATAATCGAAAGCGGCTGGGATCACAGCGACCTCCCTGAAAGGGCGCCCGAAAGGGCACCCGCCCCGCGCACCGATACCCCGCCGCTCGGGGGGCTTCCTGTGGCCGGGGGCCGCTCGGCCGCTCGGCTACTCGCCGCCGGCCGGGCCGGCGACCGGGACCGCCTCGCCCCGCCGGTCCGAGGCCTCGTCCTCGCCGATCAAGCCGCCGGCGATATAGCGTTGCAACAGCCAGTGCGTGAGATCCGTACGCTCGCGACGCGAGAGCTGCTCGATTACTCGTTTTAACTGATCGAGCGTGGGAGGAGGCTTCATTCGAACCATCATGCCGCGCTGCGGTCAACAAATCGTCAAGACAACGCAGGTGGTCGGCGCGGCAACGTGACGGTGAACTCGCTGCCGCGCCCGGGCTCGCTCGTGACGGCGATGTCGCCCCCGTGACGGCGCGCCAACGCCCGCGCGATCGCCAACCCCAGCCCCGTGCCGCCGGCGGCGTTGCGCAGACTGTCGCCGCGCCAAAAGCGATCGAAGATCCGCTCGCGATGATCGACCGCGATGCCTACGCCGGAATCGCGCACCGCGACGCGCACGCGGGCGTCGTCGACGCTGCACGCAACGGCGACGCTGCCGCCGGGGGCGGTGTACTTGATCGCGTTGTCGACCAGGTTCGCGACGATCCGTTCGATCTGTTCGGGATTTCCGTACAGGCGCAGCGGATCGCAGGGTGCGATTCGCAGTGCGACGCCGCGTTCGCGGGCCGCGGGCGTGAAGCGCGCCCGCACGTGCTCGAGCAGCTCGGCCACGTCGATGACGAACATCTCGCGCTCGAGCGACTGCGTCGCGCGCGCCAAGATCAGCAGGTCGTCGACCAGCACCCGCATCTCGGCGGACAACGCGTGGATCGTCTGCAAGCGGCGCTGCGTGCGCGGTGGGAGGTCCGGCTCCTCGCGCATCGCGACCTCAGCCGTACCGGCCAGCGCCGAGACCGGCGCACGGAGCTCGTGTGCGGCGTCGGCGGTGAACTCGCGCAGCCGCGTCAGGCTCTCCTCGTTGCGCTCGACGGCGACGCGCGCCATGCGCCAACCACCGTAGGAGCCGGCCAAGATCGCGAGCAGCGCCCCGACCGCCAGCGCGACGTCGAGCGCCGGGCGCGCGCCGGTCAGTGCATCGCCGGATTCGCTCGCGCGGACCCAGCCGCGCAAGCTCCCGCGCAAGTCGTGCAGCTCGGCGGTGTAGGTGTCGAGCAAACCGCCCGGGATGCCGAACGCACGGCGCTCCACGCGCGGCTCGAAAGGCCCCGGCGGGGTGAGCCCACGACTGGCGACCAGCCGGCCACGTTCGTCGTACCACTGCAACCCCTCGACGCGCGGGACGACCGAGAACCCGCCCAAGCTCGCGTCGTCGACGACGAAGCCGTGCGGCGTGAAGGTGACCGACGCCGCGCCGGCGCGCGCCAGCGTGACCAGCCGCGCCGTCGTCTGCGTCTCGAGCGTGGCCTCGAACGCGAAGCGCAGGACGAGCGCGAAGAGGGCGATGACGACCGCGAACGCACCCAGGTACGAGATCAGCAGGCGCCGCTCGAGCGACTGCGGCGCGTGCGCGCGCAGCGCGTTCACGGGTCGGCCAGCCGGTAGCCACTCCCGTAGACGGTCTCGATCGGGTCGTGCGGGCAACCCGCCTCGCGCAGCCTGCGCCGCAGGTTCGCGACGTGCGTCTTGATCGATTCGGGACCGCCGCTGGTCTCGAACGTCGTCACCCGCTCGTGGAGCATCGCTCGCGTGAAGATCTGTCGCGTGTTGCGCATCAGCGTCTCGAGGATCGCGTATTCGGTTCGGGTCAGCGGGACGGTCGTGTCGGAATAGGTGACCCGCGCCGCGCGCTGATCGAGGACGAGCGCACCGTGGTGCAGCAACATCGGACGCGCCTCGCGCGAGCGCCGCGAGACGGCCCGCACCCGGGCCGAGAGCTCGGCCAGATCGAACGGTTTGACCAAGTAGTCGTCGGCGCCGGCGTCGAGCGCGGCGACCTTGTCCTCGATCGCATCGCGGGCGGTGATCATGACGATCATCGCGTGCTCGCCGGCCTCGCGCAGCCGCCGGCAGATCGAGAGGCCGTCGGTCCCCGGGACCATGATGTCGAGCAACATCAGGTCGTAGGCGCCGGAGCGCGCGAAGTCCAGGCCGTTGCGCCCGTCACCGGCGACGTCGACGACGTGGCGCTGACGGCGCAGGTCGTCCGCGACCGGTCCGGCTATTCGCTCGTCGTCTTCGACGATCAGGATCCGCACCGACGCCCGGTTCCGCTAGACCGCCGTGGGCACCCGCATCGTGGCCCGTTCCCCGCGCGCGCGAAGGTATTGTTTTGGCCAGGGCGCTTCGACGCCGAGCGCCCGCGCCGCGAACAGCGGCCAGTACGGGTCGCGCAGCAGCTCGCGGGCCAACAGGACGAGGTCGGCCCGACCCTCGGCGACGATCGCTTCGGCGTCGGCCGGCTCGACGATCAGCCCAACCGCGGCGGTCGCGATCTCGGCCTCGCGGCGGATCCGCTCGGCGAACGGGGTCTGGTAGAGCGGGCCGACCGGGATCGTATTGGGCCCGACCGGGACGGCGCCGCCCGAGCTGGCGTCGATCAAGTCGACGCCCAACTCGCGCAAACGCTTTGCCAGCTCGACGCTCTGCTCGATATCCCAGCCGCCCTCGACCCAGTCGGTCGCCGAGATCCGCACGAATAACGGGAAACGCTCCGGCCACACCGCGCGCACGGCCCGCACGACCTCGCGGACGAGCCGGGTGCGGTTCTCGAACGAGCCGCCCCAGCGATCGGTCCGGTCGTTGACCAGCGGCGAGAGGAATTGGTGCAGCAGGTAGCCGTGCGCGCTGTGGATCTCGACGACATTCCCACCCGCGGCTTCCACCCGTCGCGCGGCGGCTGCGAAGGCGGCGATCACCGCGGCGATCCCGGCTTCGTCGAGCGCGCGCGGGACGGGGTAGGTCGGGTCGAACGGCAGGTCGGTCGGCGCGGACGGGATCCAGCCGCCGTCGGCGGGCGCGACCGCGCCGCTGCCCTCCCACGGCCGCTTGGTGGACGCCTTGCGGCCGGCGTGCGCGAGCTGCATCCCCCAGACGGCGCCTTGCTCGTTGCAAAAGCGAGCGATCCGGGCAAGCTGCTCGACATGGGCGTCCTGCCAGATCCCGAGGTCCTGCGGCGAGATGCGCCCGTCGGCGGTCACGGCCGCGGCCTCGGTCAGCACCAGCGCGGCACCACCGACCGCTCGGCTCCCGAGGTGGACCAGGTGCCAGTCGGTCGCGAAGCCGTCGGTCGAGGAGTACTCGCACATCGGCGAGACGACGACGCGATTGCGCAAGGCAACCTCGCGCAGCTGGAAGGGCGTGAACAGCGCGGACATCACTGCTCGAACCGGCCCAGGGACGCGCGCGGTTTCGCACTCGGCGTGTGCGCGAGCATCGGCCTGGCGCTCGGCCTGGCGGCCGCACCGGCCGGCGCGGCGACGCCGGCGCTCGACGGATCGGCTCTGGGCGCGCGGATCGTCGGCGCGCTGACCAAGGTGCAATCGTTCCGGCTCGAGATGAGCGGACCGATCGGCAGCGGCGTCGCCGGATCGATGACCTTCGAGGTTCCCACCAAGCGGCTGCGGCTGGTGATGGCGAACAGCTCGACGGTCAGCGAGACGATCTCCGCCGACGGCAAGCTCTACACGCGGGTCAACGGCGGCGCGTGGAGCGTGCAGACCATCGCGGCGACCGACTCGTCCGATCCGGGCCTGGTGCAGAGCATGCTCGACGCGACGCGGACGCGCGCGCTGCCGGACCGCACCGAAGACGGCCTCACGCTGGGCGTCGTCGAGATCACCCTCGCGCCGGCCGTCGGCGCGCCGCACACGGCGGTGCAGGCCGCGATGACCTGCACCTACGACAAGTCGACCTACCTGCTGCGCACCTGCGCGAACGGTTACATCAGCGAAGCGTTCACCGGCTGGAACGATCCGACCAACGCGATCGTCGTCCCGACGCTCAGCGCGCGGCCGTAACCTCGGCCGGCCGGTGCAGGCCGCACTCCGTCTTCGCGAAGCCGGCCCAACGTCCGGAGCGCGGATCGTTCGCGTCGAGCGGACGCCGCGTGCACGGCACGCAACCGAGGCTCGGATAGCCCGCGGCGTGCAGCGAGTTGACCGGGACGTCGTGCGCGCGAACGTAGTCCCAGACGTCGTCGTCGGTCCAGTCGTAGAGCGGGCTAACCTTCTCGACCGACCCGTCCTGCATCACCGGCTCGAGATCGGCGCGCCCAACGGTCTGCCCGCGCCGTAGCCCCGTCAGCCACGCGCCGAGGCCCGCGACGTACGCGCGGTTCGGCTCGACCTTGCGCAACACGCAGCAACGATCGGGGTCGCGCTCCCACAGCGCCTCACCGAACGCCGCGGCTTGCGCGTCGAGCGCGAGCGCCGGCCGCACGGCCTGCGGCGCGATCCCGTAGCGGCGCGCGACGCGCTCGACCAGCGCGTACGTCTCGGGAAAGAGTAAGCCCGGATCGAGATAGTAGACCGGCACCGTGCGGTCGAGCCGCACGACCACGTCCAGCAGCGCCATCCCGGCCGGACCGCCGAACGAGCAGGCCAGCGCGACGCGGCCGGGATGCGCGGCCAGCGTCCGCGCGACGATGCGCTCGGCGCGCGCGAGCGCCGTCATGCCGGCACCGGCGCGAGCAGCTCGCGCGCGGCCCAGTCGCCGAACGCTTCGCCGGGCTGCCGGCCGGTGCGGAACGCCGCGAACAGCGGCGCGAGCAGTCCGGGGATCTCGGCCAAGCGCACGCCCTCGCGCCACGGCAGCGCCAAGCGCGTCGAGCCCGGCGCGCCGCCGAGATAGACCTGGTAGCGGTCGGCGCTCTGCCCGACGATCCCGATCTCGGCCAGATACGGGCGCGCGCAGCCGTTGGGGCAACCGGTCATGCGGATCGCGATCGGCTCGCCGGCGAGCCCCGCGGCCGCCAGCTCGGCTTCGATCGCCGTCAGCAGAGCGGGGATCACGCGTTCCGACTCCGCCAGCGCCAGACCGCAGGTCGGCAGCGCCGGACAGGCCAGCGCGCGCCGCCGCACCGGCGAGACGGTGACCGGGTCGCCGACGCCGTGCGCGCGCAGCGTCGCCTCGATCGTCGCGCGCCGGTCGGGTGCGACGTCGACGATCAGCAGTTGCTGCGCCGGCGTCGCGATCAGGTCGACCCCCGCCTCGGCCAGCGCGCGCAGCGCGCTCTTCAGCCGCACCGCACCGGCGTCGGCGATCCGTCCGCTGGCGACGTGCAAACCGTAGAACCAGCGGCCGTCGCCTTGCGCGTGCCAACCGAAGCGCGCCGGATCGTCCCAGCTCGGCAGTGGGCGCCACGGCTCGAGCGCGAAGCCGGCCTCGCGCTCGACCGCCGCCCGAAACCAGTCCAGACCGCGGTCGGCGATGAGGTACTTGAGGCGCGCGTGGCGGCGGTCGCTGCGATCGCCGTGGTCGCGCTGCACGGCGACGATCGCGCGCACCGCGGCGAGCAATCGGTCGGGCACGACCGCGCCCAGCTCGTCGGCCAGCCGCGGATACGTCGTCGTCTTCCCGTGCGTGCGGCCGAGTCCGCCGCCGACGGTGAGGTCGTAGGCGATCAGCGTGCCCTCGTCGTCGACGACCGGGATGACGCCGACGTCGTTCGTGTAGAGATCGACGCTGTTGTCGCCCGGCACCGTGACCGCGATCTTGAACTTGCGCGGCAAGTACGTCGCGCCGTAGAGCGGCTCGTCCTCGGCGCCGCCCGCCGCGTGAACCTGCTCGCCGTCCTGCCAGATCTCCAGGTACGCGCCGCTGCGCGGCGCGAGGTCGTGGGCGAGCGCCGCGGCGGCCGAGCGCGCCAGCGCGTACACCGGATGCGCGTACGGCCAAGCCGGCGCGACGACGTTGCGCACGACGTCGCCACAGGTCGCCAGCGTCGTCCCGAGGTTGGCCACGATCTCGCCGATCGTGCCGCGCAGATCGTGCTTGGGGACGCCGTAGATCTGCAGCCCTTGGCGCGAAGTGACCCGGATCGTCCCGTCGCCGTGCCGGTCGGCCAACTCGTCGACGGCACGCCAGAGCCGCGCCGGGACGCGACCTCCGGTCGCGCGTACGCGCACCATGAAGCCGTAGACGCGCTCGCTCGAGCCGTCGCGCGCGGCCTTGCGCGCGTCGCGATCTTCCTGCTGGTAGCTGCCATGGAACTTGAGCAGGGCCGCCGATTCTTCGCTGAACTTCGGGGTCGGTTCGGACAACTCGCCGGCGAGACTGCCGCGCAGGCCACGGCTCTCGGCCTTGGCCCGTTCGACATCGAGCTTACTCATGGATCTCCTGAGAAAGGAAAGAGCCCCCGCCGTTCGGCGGGGGCTCTTCACGCTAATGCGACGACGCTTATCGTCTCATGGCGCGGCCAACCGCCGGGCTAACGTGCCCGTGGAACACCGGTTCGACATGAGACAACAGACGAGGAACATGTGGACGGACGATAGCACAGCCCCGGCAGGTCGTCAAGGGAGCACGTCGGCGGCGCGCGCGGCCATCTGCCGCAAGTAAGCGAGATCTGATTCGGCCTGCCAACCGTGCGGCGCGAGCGGGTGTCCGTAGCGGAAGACCGCCTGCGGCGCCGGCTGCAGCCGCGCCAGCGCGCGCTCCATCCGGTAACACGCCAGGTTCAAGTAGTAGTCGTCCTGATCGCCGACGTCGACGTGGAGCTTGCCGACCAGCACCGGCCCGATGCGTGCCCAGTTCCGCACCAGATACGCGGTCAGGTCGTAGCCGTGCTCGCGCGACCAGCGCACCGCGCCGTGGTCGATACGGCCGGTATGTTTGTCCCACAGCTCGCGCGGATAGCCGTCGGCGCCGATCGGACCCCAAGCCGCGTCCCAGGCGTTGAACTGCTCGCCGGAACGCCCGTGCGAACCGCGCACGTACTCGAGGCGGCTCTCGCCGCGCATCGTCTCGACCTGCAAGCCGTCGGCGCGCCGCTGCGCGCCGATCTCGGCCGGGTTCCACTCGGCGTACGGCTCGACGAAGGCGTTCGCATCGGCGTAGAGATCGCCGAGCTGGAAGCGGTGGAAGTCGACCGGATCGGGATACAGGCCCCAGGCGCCGTTGAAGTCGTTGGGGTGCTGGATCTGCAACGCCAGCGCCTCCCAACCGCCGGTCGAGCCACCGATCACAAAGCGTGCCTGGCCCGAGCGCAGCAGCCGGAAACGGCGCTCCAAGTACGGGATCAGCTCGGTCATGATCGCGGTGCCGGCGGGGCCGTTGTTGACCGAGTCGACCGCGTAGGAGTCGTCGTAGTAAGGTGTCGGGTGGAGGATGCGGATCGCGATCATCGGCGGCGCCTGGCCGCGCAGCCAGGCTTGGGTGAAGGCGTACCGGCTCTCGCGGCCGCCGTAGCGCGCCAGCCGGTCGCGCTGCGCGGCCGTCGGCGGCGGCGCCGCCGGATCGAACCCGAAGGGCGGGTCGAGCGTGAAGTGCGACTGCTCGTAGACGCCCGGGTAGCGGCGCTCGCCGGACCGCGCATAGTCCTCGGGCAACAGCACGGTCGCGCCGAGATACTGCGGGACGCCCCAGAAGCGGCTGAGCAACGCGCTGCGGATTCGCACGTGCACGACCCAGCGCGTGTTGGGCGGAACGGCGACCGGCGGCAGCACGCGGGTGAGGGCCAGCACGATCGGCGCGCCCCGCGCGCCGACGTGGACGCGCACGACCGGGCTGACCCGATTGCCCGGACTCAGGCCGAACTCTTGGCCCTCCCAGTGGTCCTGGTGCGCCCAAATGACGTGCCCGTCGGCCCGCCGATACCGCGTGTAGACGCTCAGGATCGCCTGGGCATCGTAGTCGCCGGCCGGGATGTCGCGCAGCGCCGGTGTCGGATAGCCGGGCGTCGCGGCATCGAGCACGACGCTCCCGCCGGGGCGCAGTCCGGCGACGTCGCGGCCGAAGAACGGGACGCTGGTGGCGAGGTCGCCGGCCAGCTCGCGCGGCTCCGGTGCCGCGCGGCGGGCCAGCGCGACGTAGACGCGCCCGGTGACCGGCCCGCGCGCCGCGGCCGGCAGCGTGACAATGAAACGTGGGGGGAAGCGCGGGGAGCCCTCGGCGGGAGGGCCGGCGGCGCTCGGCGCGGCCAGCGCCCCAAGCAGGAGCAACGCGGTGCCGGGCAGGACGTCGAACAGCCGCATCGCAACGTCGTTGCGGGCAACATTCACCGCGCTCCTTCGCGTTCCGTAGCAGGGCGCGGCGGACCGTGCCGTGGTAAACAAGTCACAACGGCTCTCGGAGCTGCAACTCTCCTTCGAAACGAGACGAAACATTGACGAAATCCGAACTCGTGCGCGAGCTCGCCGACGACCATGAGCTTCCGCGCAAGCAAGTCGGCGAGTTGGTCGAAGCGCTGCTCGACCGCATCACGACGGTGCTCAAGTCGGGCGACAAGGTCGCGCTGACGCCGTTCGGCGTCTTCCGCATCCGCGACCGGGCCGCGCGCATGGCACGCAACCCGCAGACCGGCGAGCCCGTGCACGTCCCGGCGAAGCGGGTGCTGAAGTTCACCGCCGGCCGCACGCTCAAAGAAGCCGTCGGCACCGCGCGCCGCGGCGCCGCTAAGAAATCGGCCGCCAAGAAGTCGCCGGCGAAGAAGGCCGCCGCGAAGAAGGCACCGGCCAAGAAAGCCGCGCCGGCACGCAAGGCACCCGCGCGCAAGGTCGCCGCAAAGAAGCGCGGCCGCTGATCGTACCGCGCGCGCTCGACCGGCCCCGGCGGCCGGCCGGGCGCGCGGCGCGGTCAGGTCGTATTCAGCGTACCGGGAGGGCGACGCGCACGCGCGTGCCGCCGGCTGGATCGCGCGCGACGTGGACGTGGCCGGCGAGCCCGCGCACGATCGCGTAGCCACGATGGGTCCGCTCGGCACGCAAGTCGTCGGCGGAGAAGGGCCAGTGGCGCAACCGGTCGACCGCGTCGACGACGGTCAGCGCGAGGTCACGCCACGACCACTCGACCAGCACCGGCCCCGGTGCATGCCGCACGCAGTTCTCGACGAGTTCGGCATAGAGCGTCTCGGCCGCATCGAGGTCGACGACGCGCTCGGCGCACGCGGCGAGATAGTTGCGAAACTCGATTCGCATCGCCAACGCGTCGGCGGCTCGCGCGGTCGCGCAGACCCACCCGTCGACGCTCTCCTCGAGACGCCGCCATGCGCGCACGACGCGCTCGGACGGTACGGGTTCGCGTTCGAGGTCGGAGGTCATGAGCGTCTCCTCTCGCCCCGCGACGGCGGGCTAAGGGACTGCGCCGTCCTCGGCGCGATCCCTGCCGCAGGACAGGTCGCGCGCGGGCCGCGGTCGTAGCCAAGCCGGCGATGCTCCGCTTCGCCGTCGCGGTCGCGTCGGCGTTGCTGTTGGCCTTCATCGCCGTCCCGCTCGCGGCGCTCTACGCGCACCTCAGCCCGGGTCGTTTCGTGGCGATGGTCGCCTCGCCGCCCGCGCTCGCCGCGCTGCGCATCTCACTGATCACGACGACCGCTTCCTTGGCGTTGACCGTGCTGTTCGGAACGCCGCTCGCCTATCTGCTGGCGCGCGCACGCTTCCCCGGTCGCACGCTGGCCGACGCGCTGGTCGATCTGCCGATCGTCGTCCCGCCGGCCGTCGCGGGGCTGGCCTTGTTGTTCGTCTTCGGGAGCACCGGGTTCGCCGCGCCGGCCCTCGCGGCGCTGCACGTGCGGCTCGCGTTCACCACGGCCGCCGTCGTGATGGCGCAGCTGTTCGTCGGCTCGCCGTTCTACGTCCGCTCGGCGCGGGCCGGTTTCGTGGCGGTCGAGCGCGTCTATGAGGATGCGGCCGCGACGCTGGGTAGCGGACCATTGCAGACGTTCGCGCGGGTCACCGTCCCACTGGCGCTGCCGGCGCTGGCCGGCGGGGCCGTGCTGGCGTGGGCGCGCGCGCTGGGTGAATTCGGCGCGACGATCATGTTCGCCGGCAATCTGGCGGGCGTGACGCAGACGATGCCGTTGGCGGTCTACTTAGGCCTCTCCAGCGGCGATCTCGACCTCGCCGCCGCACTCGCCGTCGTGCTGGTCAGCGTCGCGCTGGTCGTCGTCGCGGCGGCCCAATTCCTGGAGCGGCGCGCGGCGTGATCGAGCTGGCCGTGCGCAAGCGGTTGCGCAGCTTCGATCTCGACGTCACGCTCGCGTTCGACCGCGGGGTCACGCTCTTGACCGGCCCCAGCGGCGCCGGCAAGACGACGCTACTGCGGATCGTCGCCGGTCTCGTGCGGCCCGACGACGGGCGCGTGCTCATAGCCGGTCGCGCGCTCGACGACGGCCGCGCGCACGTCGCCGCTCACCGGCGCGACGTCGCCTACGTCTTCCAGGATTACGCGCTCTTCCCGCATCTCGACGTGCTCGACAACGTCGCGTTCGGGTTGGCCGCGCGCGGCGTCCCGACGCGCGGTCGCCGCATCGCGGCGCGCGCGTGGCTCGAGCGGCTGGGCATCGCGGCGCTCGCCGGCGCGCGGCCGCGCGCGCTCTCGGGCGGCGAGCGCCAGCGCGTCGCGCTGGCCCGCGCGCTGGTTTGGACGCCACGCGCGCTGCTGCTGGACGAGCCGTTCGCCGCGCTCGACCCGACGACGCGGGCGCAGGTGCGCGGCGAAGTCCGCGAGACGCTCGCCGCGCTCGACGTCCCGGTCGTCCTGGTCACCCACGACGCGCAGGACGCGGCCGCCTTCGACGCGCCGACCGTCCACTTGGACCGCGGCCACGTCGTCGAGTAGCGTGAAACGCGAAGCGGCGCCGTCCACCTCTGGTCAAGTGCGAACGGCGCCGCCACGCGTGAGGGCTTGCGACGATGTGATACTGCGGGCCCCTCGGTCGCGACATACCCGCCCCGCCTGCAACCTCAAACCTCGCCGGCGGGCTCGTCGGGGACGATGAGACTGTGTACCTTCCGGGCCGGCGGTCCGGACCGCATCGGCGCGTGGACCGAGCGAGGGATCGTCGATCTGCTCGCGGTCGACCCCGAACTCCCCGAGACCCTCGCCGCGCTGCTGGCCGGTGGCCCGGCGGCCCACGAACGCGCCGCGCGCGCCGCCGCCACTGCCGGGCCGGCCTATCGGACGCCGCGCGACGAGGTGACGCTCCTTCCCCCGATCCCGGCGCCGGCGAAGATCATCTGCATCGGGCTCAACTACCGCGACCATGCCGCCGAGGTCAAGCTCGAGCTGCCGACCTCGGTCGCGGTGTTCGCGAAGTGGCCGAACACGCTGATCGGCGACGGTGCGCCGATCGTCATCCCGGTCGCCTCGCATCGCGTCGACTACGAGGCCGAGCTGGCCTTCGTCATCGGGACGCGCGCCCACCACGTCGCCGAAGCCGACGCGTTGTCGGTGATCGGCGGCTACACGTGTTTCAACGACGTCAGCGTGCGCGACTACCAGTCGCGTACCTCGCAGTGGACTCTTGGCAAGGTCTGGGACACGCACGGTCCGTGCGGCCCGGTCCTGGTCACCCCCGACGAGCTCCCCGATCCGGGCAACCTGCGCATCCGCTGCTCGATCGACGGTGAGACGCTGCAGGACTCCTCGACCGCGCAGATGGTCTTCGGCATCCCGCGCTTGGTTGCCGAGCTGTCAGCAGTGATGACGCTCGAACCCGGCGACATCGTCTCGACCGGGACGCCGGCCGGCGTCGGCACCTCGCGCACGCCCCGCCGCTGGATCCGCCCCGGCGAGCGCGTCCGCGTCGAGATCGAGGGGATCGGCGTGCTCGAGAACCCCGCCGTCGCCGAAGGCTCCGCTTGACCGGCGGCCGGGCGGCGTGCTACGGTCGCGCATATGACCGTGGCGCGCTTCGGCCTTCCGGTTGACAAAATTCTCGTCGGGCGCCGCCCGTCGGCCGGATCGTCGTTCGCGTAGCAGATCACTGACAGCAACCGCAGACGAACGCCCCGGCCGACGCTAACGGCCGGGGCGTTCTCGTCTCCAACCTCCAGGAGTACCGTACCGTGATGACCCGTACCGCCACGACCGTCTGGCTCGACGGCCACCTGCTCGACGACGAGCAGCTCCGGCTGCACGCACTCACGCACGCGCTCCACTACGGCTCGGCGGTGTTCGAGGGGATCCGCGTCTATCCGACGCCGCGTGGTCCGGCGATCTTCCGCCTGCGCGAACACGTCGACCGGCTCGTCGCGGGTGCCGCCGCCTACGGGCTGCCGCTCGGCTACGACGCCGCCGCGCTCTCCGCGGCGATCGTCGAGACCGTCCGCGCGAGCGGGCGCGAGGCCGCCTACGTCCGCCCGCTGGCGTTCTTCGGCGGCGAGACGGTGCGGCTCAACCCCGGCAAGGAATGTCCGGTCCACGTCATGATCGCCGTCCTTCCGTTCGAGGGGCTCTTCCCTGGCGGCAGCGAGACGCAGCGCCTGCGCGCGACGGTCTCGCCGTATATGAAGACGCCCTCGCGCGCCTTGCCGTCGACGGTCAAGGCCGGCGGCCACTACACCAATTCGATCCGCTCGTTGGCCGAGGCGCAGAACCGCGGCTTCGACGAGACGATCCTGCGCAACGACCGCGGTGACGTCTCGGAAGGCTCCGGCGAGAACATCTTCGTCGTCCACGACGGCGTGCTGATCACCAACGACGCCGACGCCGACATCCTGCCCGGGATCACTCGCGCCAGCGTGCTGGCGCTGGCGCGCGAGGCGGGGATCACCTCGCGGGTCCGGCCGCTGACGCTCGAGGACCTCTTGACCGCCGAGGAGGCGTTCTTCACCGGTACCGCCGCCGAGGTCGTCTCGATCGCCGCCGTCGACGACCGCACCTGGGCCGAGGAAGGTCCGATCACCGCCCGGCTGCGCGCGGTCTACGCCGACGTCGTGCGCGGCCGCCGCGACGCGCCCGGACCCTGGCTCACGCAGGTCTCGTAAGCGCTCCGAGCGAGCGGATTCCGTCGAGGCAGGTGACATACACCGTGTCGACCTGGCCGGGCGATAGGGGAGTCGCTCGACGCGAGAGCGCGTCGAGCGTCTTCGAGGTCTGCGAAAAGTACTTGCGGCGCAAACCTAACACGTCGCGCAGGCGTGCGATCTCCGCTGCCGGCAACCGCTGCCCGCGTTCGAGCTCGTCGAGGACCTCAGCGAAGGGACTCTGCGTCTTGAGTACACGTTGCGCGAACGACTCGAGCGCTTCGAATACGAAGGCACAGGCGACGAGATCGCCTCGCGGCCGTGCATCGAACGCCCGTTGAGCCGCACCGAGAACGCCGCTCGGATGCGATCGTTCTCCGCAGATGCGTTCGACCAGGGCATGGTCGACTTGCGGGAGTGTCCCGTCCAGCAGGAGGCGCCGAAAAACTCCTAGCTCGCAGAACTCCCACGCGACCCTGTGTGCGGAGAGGATGCGATTGACGTCGTGGCTGAACTGCTTAAAGTCGCGGCGCCGCCAGAGCTCGGTATAAAAGGCGGTCACCATCTCGTACACCCTGGGCCACGCGAGGCGCCGAACCGCGTCGTGGCTCTTCGCGCGCGACGCGCCGACGTAGTCCGCGATGTTCTCGTAGAGGTCGCGGGGCGCGTCGAACATCCCGCCGGTCCTCCCGGTGAGGCGCGGCCTCGCGTCGGCGTACGCGTAGAGCAACTCGAGGAGCTCGAGGCGCATCGCACCGGGCGCTCCTATGACCGGACGTCGCGATTGGTTCATCGTCGTGCGCACTGCTGGCGTGAACTTCGAGGCCGCGGCGGCAGGTCTCCTCGCCGACCGAGGGGTACGGACGACCAATGCGCGGCGTTCGTACCATACTGGCCGGTGCGCTCGTCTGCGCCTCGCTTCCGACCGTCCCTCGGCCCGTCGCGGCCGATGCGCCCGTTCCGCTGGCTTATACCGCCTACGACGGCTGGAACGCGATTCGCACGCCGCTGCTCTCCGAGAACGGCCAGGCGCTCGCGTACGCGCTGACGCCCGAGGACGGCGACCCGACGCTGGTCGTGCGCGATCTGGTCGGCGGGACCGAACGGCGCGAAGCGCGCGGCAACGCCCCGGCGTTTGCCGCCGGTGGGCGGTTCGTCGTCTTCACCCACGTCGCGGCGAAGCATGACGTCGACGCGGCGAAGAAGGCCAAGAAAACCGACGCGCAGCTCCCCAAGAACGGCGTCGGGATCCTCGACCGCGGCGCGAGCGCCGGCGCCGAGATCGTCGACAACATCAAGACGATCCTGGTCGCGCGCGACGAGGGCCCGGTGATCGCGTACCGCGCCGAACCGTCGCCGTCCCCGAGCCCGGCGCCGACCGCTTCGCCGGGGCCGCGGCCCAGCGGCTCGCCGGCGCCCTCGCCCTCGCCGACGCCGAGCCCGGCGCCGAAGGCCGACAAGACGAAGGACGTCGGCGCGGTGCTGACGATCCGCGACCTGGTCGCCGGGACGCGCGTCGTCGTCTCCGACGCGACGGAGGTCGCACTCTCCGACGACGATCGCTTCGTCGCGTACGCCACCGAGACCAAGGACGGCCACGGCGACGGGCTGCACGTCTACGACGTCGCGCACCGCAAAACGTTCGACGTGCTGACCGGCGCGGGCCGCTATCGCGACCTCGCGCTGGCGCGCGACGGGAGCGCGCTGGCCTTCCTCAGTGACGTCGCGAGCTATGCCGGCGACGTCCCGCACGACGCGCTCTACGTCGTCGACCTGCGCACCGCCGCGCCGGCCGCGGTCAAAGCGGTCGACCTGGCGACGCCCGGGTTACCGGCGCAGACGACGCCCAACGCGAACGGCACGCTCGCCTTCTCGCGCGACGGTGCGCGCGTCTTCTTCGGCACCGCGCCGGCGCCGACGCCGGCGCCGTCGGGGACGCCCGAACCGATGAAGGTCGACCAGTGGAGCTGGACCGACGACATCTTGCAGTCGCAGCAGAAACACGACGCCGACCAGGAGCGCAAGCGCACCGACCTGGCCGTCTACGATCTCGCCGCCGGGCGATTCGCACAGCTCGGCTCGCCGACGCTGCGCACCGTCGAGCGCAACGAGAACCCGACCATCGCGCTCGGCGAGGACGATCGCGCCTACCGGCGCGCGTCGTCGTGGCTCTCCGATGACGACCGCGACGTGTACGCGGTCGCGCTGGCCGACGGCACGCGCCGGCTGCTCGCGCGCGACGTGCCGCTCGGCGATCTCTCGCCGGCGGGGCGCTACGCGCTGACCTGGGACGCGAGCGCGCGCCACTGGATCGCGATCCGCACCGCCGACGCGCACCGCGTCGTGCTCGGGGCGCAGGCGCCGGTCGACTTCTGGTTCCGTGAGGACGACCATCCGGCGCCGCCGCAGCCGTACGGCCAGGGCGGGTGGCTCGCCGGCGACCGCGCCGTCCTGCTCTACGACCACTACGACGTCTGGCTGGCCGATCCCGATACCGGTGCGGTGCGAGCGCTGACGAGCGGCGCGGGCGCGCGCACCCACACGGTCTACAGCCCGGTCCAACCCGATCCCGACGCGACGGCCTTCGATCCGGCCCAGCCGATCCTGCTCTCGCTGATCGACCAACGCACCTACGCCAGCGGCTACGCGCGCGTCGCTGCCGGCGGCGGGGTCCCGACGACGCTGCTGAAGCTCGACGCGCTGGTCAACGGCACGCGCAACGTCTTCACCGCGCCGCTCCACGACCTGGCCCGGCCGCCGCTGGACGCGCGCCACGGCGACCGCTACGTGTTCGCCCGCGAGACGTTCCGCGAGTATCGCGACCTGTGGGTGACCGACCATGATTTCAGCGCGCCGGTGCGGGTGACGGACGCGAACCCGCAACAAGCGCGCTATCGCTGGGGCACCGAGCAGCTGGTCGACTTCGTGTCGCGCGACGGCACGCCGCTGCGCGCGGTGATGCTCGTCCCCGACAGCGCGCGGCGCGACCGCTCGGCCCCGCTGCTGGTCTACTTCTACGAACAGTGGAGCGACATGTTCCACACCTACTACACACCGGGCCCCGGCACCAGCCCGAACTTTGCCCGCTACGTCTCCAACGGGTACGTCGTGCTCTTCCCCGACATCCACTACCGGGTCGGTCACCCGGGCGCGAGCGCGTTCGACTCGATCATGCCGGCGGTCGACGCGGCGGTGCGGACCGGCTACGTCAACTCCGCCCGCATCGGGATCGCCGGCCACTCCTGGGCGGCGTACCAGATCAACTACCTGCTCACCAAGACCCATCGCTTCCGCGCCGCCGAGGCGGGCGCGGCGGTCGACGACATGATCAGCGCCTACGGCGGGATCCGCCTCGAGAGCGGGGTCGTACGCGAGTTCCAGTACGAGCGCACGCAGTCGCGGATCGGAGCGACGCCGTGGGACCGGCCCGATCTCTACCTCGAGAACTCGGGGCTGTTCGGGATTCGCAACGTCACCACGCCCTACCTGACGATCCACAACGACGCCGACGGCGCCGTCCCGCAGTTCCAGGGGATCGAGTATGCCACCGCGATGCGGCGCCTGGGCAAGATCGCGTACCTGTTCTCGTTCGACGGTGAAGACCACAACTTGCGCGGCCGCGAGCAGCAGAAGTGGTGGACGGTGCACCTCGACCAGTGGTTCGACTACTGGCTGCGCGGCGCGCCGCGACCGGCCTGGTTCGACGGCGTCGACTACCTGCACCGCGGCGAGCTCGACGTCCGCCCGCGCTACGGCGAGCCGGACTAGAACGCGGGCGCGGTGACGCGGCGCCTGCTGCTGGCGGCCGTCCTGACCGCGCTGGCCGGCTGCGGCGGCTCCGCCGCGCGACCGCTGCCGCCCGACGAGCTGCGGTTGGCGATCTCGACCGAGCCGCACTCGCTCGATCCGCTCTTGGCCGAGTCGATCCAAGACAACGAGATCGACCGGCTGATCTTCGACCCGCTGATCGCCTGCGATGCGCGCGGAACGCCGGTCCCGGCGCTGGCCGTCGCGGTGCCGACGCGCGCCAACGGTGGGATCTCGGCCGACGGACTGCGCATCACCTACCGGTTGCGGCGAGGCGTGCGCTGGCAGACCGGCGCGCCGTTCACCAGCGCCGACGTGTTGGCGTCGTTCCGCGCGGTGATGGACCCGCGCAACCCGGTCGCGACGCGGCACGGCTACGACGAGGTCGCGCAGATCGTGACGCCGGATCGGTACACCGTCGTCTTCCGGCTCAAGCGCCGGTTCGCGCCGTTCGTCGGGACGGTCTTCGCCGAGAGCGACCAGCCGTACTATCTCGCGCCCGCGGCGCTGCTGCACGGCGCGCTCGAGCGCTCGCCGTTGGGCAGCGCGCCGGTCGGGACGGGGCCGTATCGCGTCGTGCGCTGGCTGCGCGGCGACCGGCTCGAACTCGCCGCCAACCCGGCCTACTGGGGTGGTGCGCCGTCGATCCCGCGCATCACGCTGCGCTTCATCCCGGACGAGAATAGCCAACTGGTCGGCCTGCGCACCGGTGAGCTCGACGGCGTGATCGGGCTCTCGGCCAACGCCGCCGCCTTTGCGACCACCATCCCGCACGTGCGGGTCGTGACCGCGCCGCTCAACGCGTACTACGGGATCATGATGAACACCGCGCGCGGCCCGACCCGCGACGTGCGGGTGCGCCGCGCGATCGCCGAGTCGCTCGACGCCGCGACCTTCCGCGCCGACGTCACCCACGGCCTGTACGCGCCGGCGATCGCCGACTTGCCGACGGCGCTGTGGGCGGCGGACCGCGCGCTGCGGCCGATCCCGCACGATCCGCGCGACGCGGCTCGCCTCTTCGCGGCCGCCGGCTACGGCCCGGCGCACCGGCTCGGGCTCGACCTCGCGATCATCGGCAACTTCCAGACCCAGCGGGTCGAGGCGGTCGCGCTGCAGAGCGCGTTGCGCGCGCTCGACGTCGACGTGCGCGTGCACTCCTACGTCGGCAACCTCTACGACGCGCCGCCGGCCCTCGGCGGGATCCTCAGCCGCGGCCGCTACGACATCGCGATCTACGGCTGGTTCGCCGGGATGGACCCGGACGACAGCGCCCAGTTCACCTGTGACCAACGGCCGCCGGCCGGCTACGACCATTCCTTCTACTGCAGCGCGGCGATGGACGCGGCGCAGCGCGACGCGCTGGGCGCGTACGACCTGCCCGCGCGGCGCGCGGCGTACGCGCGGATCGAGGCGTTGCTGCTGCGCGACGTGCCAATCGCCTTTCTGGCCTCGCCGGTCGCGATCTCGGCGCTGCGCGACGACCTAGCCGGCTTCGCGCCGACCTTGGTGACGCAGGACGCCGGCGCCCAGCGCTGGACCTTGCGCCGTTAACCGCGGGCGGGCCGCGAGGAGCCGGCTCGCGAACTCCCGGCCGATGGCCCGGCGTCTGCTCGTCGCTCTGCTTGCCGTGCTGCTGGGGACGGTCTCCCTGGCGGCTGCCCAAACGACCGTCCCGTCGGAGAGCGCCGGCGCGCCCCTGCCCAACTCGACGCCCGCGCCGTCGCCGGCGAGTCCGGCCCCCTCGCCCTCGGCGGCGGCCCGGGGGACCGCGTCGGCGGCGCCGCTCATCCCGCCCGCGGTCGCGGCGGGCCTCCGCGCGCTCACCGCTGCGGCGACGACGCCGGCGACCTACACGACCTTCGCCAAAGACGCCACCGTCGAGCACGGCGTGATCGACCTGTTGCGCAAGGACGACGACCTGTACTTCGACCTGCGCGCCGAGAACTTCGAGGGAACCTACATCGTGTTGCCCTCGATCGAGCGTGGCGTCGGCAGCGGCGCCTTCGCCGGCCGCGTCTACGACCCGATTCAGGTGACGTTCAAGCGCGTCGGCAAGCGCGTGCTGTGGATCACGCCGAACAGCCACTACGTCGCCGACAAGGGCACCGCCGCCGCGAACTCGCTGGCGATCAGCGTCGCCGACTCGGTCATCTTCTCGTCACCGATCGTCGCCGAGGATCCGCAGCACGAGCACACGGTCATCGCGCCGGGCGTCTTCATGACCGATTTCGAAGGCGTCGGCGCCGATCTTGGCCGCGGCGCCGGGCCCTCGCTCCCGGGGCTGAGCCTTACCGTGCACGCGGCGTTCGCGGTCGACACGACGAAGTCGTACTACGGCGGGACCAAGACCTTCCCGCGCAACGACGAGATCAGCGTCGACTTGGCTTTCAACGGACCGGCCAACGCGATGCCGACCGTCCCCGACGGGCGCGGCATCCCGATCGTGATGCACTACAGCATCGTCGCCCCGCCGCAGCGCGATCCGCGCTTCGTGCCGCGCTACGCCGACGACCGCGTGGGCTACTTCATCACCGCGCGCAAACGGTTCGGGAACGACGCGGCGACGACACCGTTCGAACGGCTCATCGATCGCTGGAATCTCAACGACGGACCGATCACGTTCTATCTCACCGACGAGGTCCCACCGGAATACCGAGAGACGGTCCGGCGCGGCATCCTCGCTTGGAACGACGCCTTCGCGCATATCGGCTACCCCAACGCGATCGTGGTGAAGGACCGGCCGACCGATCCCGGTTGGGATCCCGACGACGCGCGCTACACGACCGTCCGCTGGATCACCTCGGACCAGCCGGACTTCAGCGCCTACAGCCCGCACGTGAGCGATCCCGACACCGGCCAGATCATCCGGGCGTCGGTCGTGATCGACGGTGAGGCGCTGCGCACGGTCAAGTCCGGTTACGTCAATCGCGTTCTGCCCGAGCAGCGCGCCCACGCCAATACCTACGCGCTGCTGGCGGCGAACGGCGACCTGCTGAACCGCGCGCTGCTGACCGCCGGAGCGCCCGCCCCCGACCTCGTCCCCGACCAGGAGCAGGACGACGTGAGCGAGGCCTGCGCCTACGAGGAGGCCTCGGCCTCGCAGGCGGCGCTCGGGACGATCCTGCTCGAACGCGACCCGCGCGTCCGGCCGCCCGACCGCGAGCGCTACGCGCAGGAGTGGCTGTTCAGCACGGTCCTGCACGAAGTCGGCCACACGCTCGGACTGCGCCACAACTTCGAGGGCTCCGAGGCGTTCTCGTACCCGCAGTTGCACGATCCGGCGTTCACCCACGCGCACGGGACGACGGGTTCGGTGATGGACTACACGCCGCCGAACCTGGCCGCGCCCGGCGAGCGGCAAGCGGACTACTTCCCCAACCAAATCGGGCCCTACGACCGCTGGGCGATCGAGTACGGCTATCGCAGCTTCCCCAACGTGCGCAGCTCGGCCGACGAGGCGATCCCCCTCTCGCGCATCGCCGCGCGCTCGACCGAACCGGGGCTCGCCTACGGCACCGACGAGGACGCGACGATCTTCGGTGTCGATCCGCACATCCAACCTTTCGACCTCTCGAGCGACGCGCTGGCGTACGTCGACGAACAGTTCCGAATCGACGCCGACGTCACCGGACGGCTGCTACAGACCTATCCCGGCGACGCCCGCTCGTACCAGGACCTGCGCGCGCAACTGGTCACCGTGCTCAACAGTGAGTACCGCTCGGGGCTGATCGCCGCCAAATACGTCGGCGGGATCGCTACCTCGCGCGCGCATCGGCTGCAGCCGGGTGCGCCGCTTCCGCTCACGCCGATCTCGCGGGCCCAGGAGCGGCGCGCGTTCGCCCTGCTCGACCGCTGGATCTTCTCCTCGCACGCCTTCCGCTACCCACCCACGCTGCTCGACGCGGTCCCGCCCTCGCGCTACGGCTATCACTGGGACTGGGGCGGACTGCGGCGCGCCGACTTTCCGATCCGCGAGATCATCGCCGAGATCCAGGACGACATGATCGGTGAGCTGTTCTTCCCGCCGACCCTGGCGCGCATCGCCGACCAAGAGGTCACGGTCGCGCATCCCGGCGAGACGATGACGCTGGCCGACCTGTTCGCCTGGACGAACGCGGCGGTCTACGATGACGTCGGCGCGCCGGTGATCGACCCGGCGCACCGCGAGTTGCAGCGCCGCTTCACCGACCTGCAGATGGCGATCTTCGCAGTGCCCTCGGTGTACCTCGAGCTGGTCGACGTGCCGCGCGAGGCGCAGTCGCTGGCCCGCGCGAACCTGGTCAAGCTCGCCGCGAAGCTGGCCGTCGGCCAACGCACGACGACCGACGCCGGGACCCGCGCGCACCTGGCCGACCTGCTGGTCCGCGTGCGTGGTGTCCTTCACGCAACCAACCTGCGCCAGATCTAGTCGCGCGTCCGTGCCGATCCGGTTCCTCGAGACGACGGACGCCGCCGCGTTACGCGCTCGCCACGCGGGTCTGTCGCCGGCCGACGCCGAGCGGCTCGCGGCAGCCGCCGACGCGCGCGTTTTGATCGTCGACGGCCCGCTCTCGCAGACGGCGCGCGGCGCGCTGCAGGCGGCCGGCGCTGTGGTGGCCGCTGACGGCGCGCTGCTGCTGCTCGCCGTCACGCGCGCGCAGGCGCTCGCGGCGCGCGACCACGCGCCGGCCGAGCTGGACCCGCTGCTCGTCGCGCTCGAGCGGGCGCACGCGCTGCCGCCGGCGCTGCGGCTGCGCGAACGCGTCCTCGACCTGCGCGACCAAGCGCAGGTGATGGGGATCGTCAACCTCACGCCGGACTCGTTCTACGAGCGGGTCGACGGCGTCGCCGCGGCGCTGGAGAAGGCACGCGGGATCGTCGCCGACGGCGCCGCGCTGATCGACCTCGGCGGCCAGTCGTACGCGCACTGGAACGCACCGGTGGCACCCGAGCTGGAGCGCGAGCGGGTCGTCCCCGCGGTGCGCGCGCTTGCCGCCGCGAAGCTCGACGTCGCGATCTCGGTCGACACCTTCACGGCCAGCGTCGCCGACGCGGCGCTGGCGGCCGGCGCGCACCTGATCAACGACTGCAGCGGGCTGGCCGACCCCGCGCTCGCGCCGGTCGTCGCCGCACACGGCGCGGGCTTGGTCGTCATGCACCTGCGCGGCGAGCTGAACGTGCGCGCGCCGGAGCGCTACGTCTATTCCGACGTGCTGGCCGAGATCGTCGATTTTCTGTACGCGCGGACGGAACGAGCGCTGGCCTGCGGCGTGGCGCGCGAGGCAATCGCGATCGACCCGGGTCTCGAGTTCGGGAAGGAGCCGGCGACCGACCTCGAGATTCTCGAACGCTTCGGCGAGCTGCGCGCGCTGGGCTATCCGATCCTGTTCGCCAGCTCGCGCAAGAGCTTCATCGGCCGCATCTTCGGTCGCCCGGCCAAGGAGCTGCTGGTGCCGTCGCTGGCGACCGCGGCGCTCGGCATCGCCGCGGGGGCGCGCCTCTTGCGCGTCCACGACGTCGCCGAGACCGTCCAACTGGCACGCATGATGGCCGCGGTCGCGCCGGAGCGGCGGGCGGCGCTGCCGCTCGCCGCGGCGATGCCGGGGACGCCGGTGCCGGGCAACCCGGCTGACCCGCCGGCGGTCTAACGCCAGGCATGCACACGGTCTACGTCGGCCTCGGCTCGAACCTCGGCGACCGGCAGGGGACGATCCTCGCCGCGCTCCAGCGGCTGCGCCGCGAGGCGAGCGTCGAGGTGGTCTCCGCGTTCTACGAGACGCCGCCGGCCGGTGGGGTCGCCGGGCCCGCGTTCCTCAACGTCGCGGCGAAGCTGACGACAGCGCTCGAACCGAACGCCTTCGAGGCGTTCGCGCGCCGGATCGAGACCGCGATCGGGCGCCAGCGGCGCGCGCCGCTCGACGCGCGACCGATCGACATCGACATCCTGCTGATCGACGACCTCATCGCCGACTACGGCCGTTTCGAGGTCCCGCACCCGTACTTGGCCGAGCGCGCCTTCAACCTCGTCCCGCTGGCCGAGATCGCGCCTGGCCTAGTCGAGCCGCGCAGCGGGAAGACGATCGCGCAGCTCGCGGCCGCCGTCGCGCAAACCGGGATCGCGCGCAAGGCGCGCGCGATGCACTTCGCCGCCAACCGCCAAGAGGAGGCGCCCGACGTGCGTCTCTCGCTCAACCGAGTCGGTGTCGCGGGCGTCAAGCATCAGATTCGCTTGCAGGTCGGGGGTCGCGAGCGCCTCTTTTTGGGTGAGTTCACGATGGTCGCCGATCTCGCGCCCGATAAGGCCGGCGTCCACATGTCGCGTTTCTCCGAGCTGCTCGAGGCTGCGACGCTCGACGTGCTGGCGCGAGACGAACAGCCGGCGCGGGTCGAGGATCTCGTCGAGCAGATCGCGCGCGAGATCGTCCGCTCGCAGGGGGCGCTGCGCGCCGACGTGCGGCTGCGCGCCGAGTTCGGGCTCGAGCGCTGGACACCGGTCAGCGGCAAGCGCACCGAGGAGACGTACACGCTGATCGGGATCGCGCACGCCGACGCGCACGGGACGCGGCGCGTGGTCGGCGTCGAAGCCGAGGGGATGACGGCCTGCCCGTGCGCGCAGTCGATGGTCCGCGAACACAGCCAGCGCGAGCTGATCGAGGTCGGGTTCAGCGAAGCCGACGCGGCGCGCGCGCTCGACGCGCTCCCGGTCGCGACCCACAACCAGCGCGGTCGCGGCGCGGTCTATCTCGGCGCCGAGGCGCCCGAGGCGGATGAGATCCGGGCCGAAGACCTGGTCGAGATCGTCGAGTCGTCGATGTCGAGTGAGACCTACGACCTGCTCAAGCGCCCCGACGAGTTCTTCATCGTCAACAAAGCGCATCACAACCCGAAGTTCGTCGAGGACGTGGTGCGCGGCATCTTAGCACGCGCGCTCGACGTCTACGCCGACTTCCCCGACGGCGCGTACCTGGGCGCGAGCCAGATCAACTACGAGTCGATCCACAAGCACGACGCCTTCGCCGAGGCGTTCGGGGTGTTCGGCGAGTTTCGCCGTGAACTGCGCGAGGGGACGCACGTCGACCGCAAGACGGACCTGGCGAGTTGGCTGGGCACCCGCCCCTCACCGGTCGTCACGCTCTGAGCGAACTCGAGCTCTGGGCTTCGCCCGAGCCGACGATCGCGCGGGTCGACGCGACGCGCGTCGTGGACCAACTCGCGCGCACCGGCCACGACCGCCGCGACGGTGACGTCGCACTCTTGGCCGGTCTCGGCGTGGCGGCGTCGCGCACGCCGGTGCTCTGGGAGCGCAGCGCGCCCGACCATCCGGCACGGATCGATCTGCGCTGGGCCGCGCGGCGCCTGGGGCTGCTGCGGGCGGTGCGGCTGGAGCCGATCGTCACGCTGCTCCACCACGGCAGCGGCCCACACTTCACCGATCTGCTCGACCCAGAGTTTCCCGCGCTCTTTGCCGACTACGCGGCAGCCGTCGCACGCGAATTCCCCTGGGTACGGCGCTGGACGCCGATCAACGAGCCGTTGACGACGGCGCGCTTCGCAACCCTCTACGGCGTGTGGTACCCCAACCGGCGCGACGAGCTTGCCTTCGGCCGCGCGATGCTGCACCAGACGCTCGCCCAGCAGATGGCGATGGTGCGCATCCGCGCGAGCGTCCCCGCGGCGCAGCTCGTGCTGACCGAGGATCTGCAACGCTTCACTGCCGCCGACGAGGGCGTGGGCGACGAGGTCGATTTCCTGCGCGAACGCGCGTACCTGAGCGTGGAGCTGCTGGCCGGGCGGGTCGATCGCGCCCATCCGCTGGAACCGTTCCTGCGCGAGCGCTGCGGGCTGACGGCGGACGAGCTCGATCGGCTGCGCGCGGGCGCGGTCGAGCCGAGTCTGGTCGCGTGGAACCACTATCCACACTCCGAGCGCTACCTCTGCACGACGCCCGACGGCGGCGTCGGCGACGTCCCGGCGGTCTACGTGCAGGGGCAGGAGCCGCCGCGCGCCGCGCCGCTGCTGCGCGCCGCCGCGCAACGGCTGCGGCTCCCGCTGGCGCTGGGTGAGGTCCACGTCCACGCGCCGGCCGACGAGCGCCTGCGCTGGCTCGCCCAGCACGTCGAAGACGCGCGTGCGCTGCGCGCCGAGGGGATCGACTTTCGCGCGCTGGGTGTGTGGGCCGCGTTCGGGCTGACCGACTGGCACTCGCTGCTGCGCGCCGACGCCGGCATACACGAGGACGGCATCTTCACCTTCGCCGGGCCCGGCGGTGTCCCGCAGCCGACCGCGCTGGCCGACGCCCTGGTGACGCTCGCGCGCAACGGCACCATCGACGATCGCGGCATGCGCGGCTGGTGGGAGCGGCCGGACCGTTTCCAGCCACTCGAGGCGCTGCTCGCCGCCGCCGCGCACGGCGAGCCTGAGGGGGAACACGTTTCGCCAGGGAAATCAGCCGGGTGCTGAAGCAGCTCTGGTTGGCCCTGTTCCTCGCCGGCGCGGCGGTTGGTCCGGCCGCCGCCGCGACGTGGCCGACGCCGACCGACGGGACCCTGGTCGTGCCATCCTTCCGCTTCGACGACGGCGAGACGCTGGCGAACCTGCGCCTGCACTACGTGACGCTGGGGACGCCGCACCGCAACGCGGCCGGTCACGTCGACAACGCCGTGCTGATCCTGCATGGGACCGGCGGCGACGTGCACCAGTTCTTGAGCGACCGTTTCGCCGGCGTGCTGTTCGTTCCGGGCGGGCTGCTCGATCCCACGCGCACCTTCGTCGTCATCACCGACGCGCTCGGTCACGGCCTCTCCTCGAAGCCCAGCGACGGCCTGCACGCGCACTTTCCGCACTATGGCTACCACGATATGGTCCGCGCGCAGCATCTGGTGCTCACCGACGCACTCCATGTCGACCACCTGCGCTTAGTGATGGGAACCTCGATGGGCGGGATGCAGACCTGGCTGTGGGGCGAGATGTATCCGACGATGATGGACGCGCTCATGCCGCTGGCCAGCCTGCCGGTGCAGATCGCCGGCCGTAACCGCGTCGGGCGCGACATGATCGTCGACGCGCTGCGCAGCGATCCGGCCTACGCCGGCGGCGACTATGCGAGCGAACCGGCGAACGGGCTGCGCGCCGCCGTCGACGTGCTGTGGATCTTCGGCTCGGCACCGCTCTACGACCAGAGCGCTTTTCCGACACAGGCCGACGCCGACGCCTACTACCGGGAGCACGTGCGCACCTTGAGCGCCCGTTACGACGCCAACGACATGATCTATCAGTTCGAGGCTTCGCGCGACTACGATCCGCAAGCGGCGCTGGGCCAGATCGTCGCGCCGCTGCTCGCGATCAACAGCGCGGACGACCAGATCAACCCGCCGGAGCTGGGGATCTTGCAGCGGGAGATCGTGCACGTTCCGCACGGCCGGTACGTCTTGCTGCCGATCACCTCCGAGACGCGCGGTCACGGGACGCACACCCTCCCCGCGATCTGGGGATCGTACCTGGCGCAGCTGCTCGCCACGTCGGCGCACTGATCGCCGCGTGGCGTTGCCGCGAACCTTCGTCGCCGGGCTCCACCTGCGCTGGGACGGCGTCTGGCAGCGGCCGCACCAGTTGCTCTCGCGGATCGCGCAGCGCATCCCGGTCGTCGTCGTCGAGGAACCCTTCGCGGCGCGCGAGGACCGCGACGACGTCGTGCGCGACGGGCCGGTGACGATCGTGCGTCCGCTGCGCCGGCGCGGCTGGGCACCGCCGTTCGTCGACCCGACGGCGCTGGCGACCGCGCGCGCCCTGGCCGGGCCGGCGCCGCACGGCGTGTGGCTGAACACGCCGATGCTCGACGCGCTCGCCGACGCCTTCGACGCCGCGCCGCTGGTCTACGACGTGATGGACGAGTTGGCGCAGTTCGACCTCGCGCCGGCCGGGATCGCCGAGCGCGACCGCGCGCTGCTCGCCCGCGCCGATCTCGTCTTCACCGGTGGCCGTTCGCTGCACGCCGCACGCGCCGGGGCCGGCACGAAAGTCCACTGCGAGCCGAGCGGCGTCGAGTTCGAGCGCTTCAGCGCCGACGTCGCGCCGCATCCGCTGCCGACCCAGCTCGCCGGCCCGGTCTTCGGCTACGTCGGCGTGATCGACGAGCGGATGGACCTGACGCTGATCGAAGCGCTCGCCGATGGCGTGCCGGGCGGACACGTCGTGCTGGTCGGTCCGGTGGTGAAGCTCGATCCGGCGCGGCTCCCGCGCCGCGCAAACGTGCACCTGACCGGCGCCGTCCCCTACGACGGGCTGCCGTCGTGGCTGGCCGGCTTCGACGTGGCGCTGCTGCCGTTCGCCCGCAACCGCGCGACCGAGTTCATCTCGCCGACCAAGACGCTCGAGTACTTTGCGGCCGGCAAGCCGGTCGTCTCGACGCCGATCGCCGACGTCGCGGCCGAGTTCGGCGACGCCGTCTGGCTCGCCGACGGCGCACCGGCGTTCGTCGCGGCGGCCTGCGAGGCGTTGCGACCGGCGCCGGAGCGGCTGGCGCGCGGCCGCGCCCAGGCGCGCGCGCGAACGTGGGACGCGATCGCGCAACGGATGCTGGATGCCGTCGCGCAAGCCTGACCCGCTCGACCTCAAGGTCGCCTTCCGGTTCTTGCGCGGCCTGGCGCGCAACAACGACCGCACCTGGTTCCACGCCCACCGGGCGGCGTGGGACGAGCACGTTCGCCACGGTTTCGAGGACCTGGTGACGATGCTGTTGCTGGCCGGCGCGCAGATCGACGACCGACTGGCCCACGTCGATCCGCGGGCCTGTCTCTTCCGACTGGCCAACGACACCCGCTTCCACGCCGGCAAAGCGCCGTACAAGACCTGGTTGTCGGCCTGGATGTCGCCCGGCGGGAAGGACGGCGCCTATGCCGGCTACTACGTCCGTCTCGAGCCGGGGCACAGCCACGTCTCGGCCGGGATCTGGGTCCCGACCAAACCGGCGCTGCACGCGATGCGTACGGCGTTCGCCGAGGACGGCGCAGCGGCGCGCGCCTTCGACCGCATCCTCGCGGCGCGCGCGCTGCGCCCGTACCTCCCGCTCGAGACGGACCCACTGCGGGTCACGCCGCGCGGTTTTCCCAAGACGCACCGGCGCTTGGGGTTGCTGCGCGCGCGCAACTACCAGGTCGAACGCGCGGTGAGCGACGCGGAGCTGCTGGCGCGGGGGCCGTTCGCCGTCGTGCGCGAAGCGATCCGCGTGACGGCCCCGTTCGTGCGCTGGCTCGACGAACGCGCAGTCGCCGGCGTGGCCGCGCAGCGCGAGGACGACGAGGCATGGTGAGGGGGGCGCGGCTGGCGCTGCTGGGCGTGGTCTTGCTCGGCGCCGCGCCCGCGACGGGCTCGCTGGCCGGGACGCTCGCGACGCCGGGCGTGGTGTGGATCAGCGACGGCTCGAATCCCGCGCCGAGCACCCATGTCGAGATCACCCAGCACGATCGCACCTTCATCCCCGCGCTAACCGTCGTCACGGCCGGCAGCGACGTAACGTTCCGCAACGACGACGACGTCGATCACAGCGTCTACAGCGTCTCGCCGGCCGATCCGTTCGACTTGGGGATCTACGAACCGGGGCCCGGCAAGGACGTGCGGTTCGCCGTCTCCGGCGTGATCGAGATCCGCTGTCACATCCACCGCCACATGCACGCGACGCTGCTGGTCGTCGACGGCCCCGTCGTGCAGCTCGACGCTGCGGGGCCCTGGACGCTGCGCGGCGTGCGCCCCGGTCACCACGTCCTGCACGTCTGGACCGCCGACGACGGCGAGCGGACCAGCGCCGTCGACGTGCGCTAGCCGGAGAGGCGGTCGAGCTCCATGCGGCGGCCGAAGACCGGCTGCTCGTGCGGCGCGGGTGGGACGATCGCACCGCGCGCGACCAGCGCGGCGAACGCGGTGACGTAGACGGGATCGAATTGCGTCCCGGCGCAGGCTTGCAGCTCCTGCATCGCCGCCGCCGCCGTGCGCGCGCGGCGATAGGGCCGATCGGTCGTCATCGCGTCGAAGGCGTCGGCGACCGCAATGACGCGCGCCCCGGCCGGGATGCGCTCCCCGCGCAGACCGTGAGGGTAGCCGCTGCCGTCGAGGTGCTCGTGGTGGTGGAGCACGCACGGGACGATCGTCTCGAGCGAGCCGATCCCACTGAGGATCTCGGCGCCGACGGTCGGATGGAGCTCGATCGCGTCGCGATCGGACGGTGTGAGCCGTTCGATCTTGAAGAGGATCGCGTCGGGGACGGCGATCTTGCCCAGGTCGTGCAGCAGCGCGCCGGTGTAGGCAACCTCGATCGCCTCCGCCGACCAGCGCAGCTCGGTCGCCAGCGCGCGGGTGTAGGTCGCGACCCGCTCGGAGTGCCCGGCGGTGTAGGGATCGCGCAGATCGAGCATCCGCGCGAAGGTTGCCAGCGCGTCGACGAAGGTCGCCTGCGACTCGCGCCGGCGGCGCTCCAGCTCGCGCGACGCACCGATCGCCAGCGCCAGCAGCGAGGCGAAGACGATCAGGATCGCGCCGCCGGTCGCCGCGATGACGACCCACCGCTCGCGACCCGTGCTGGCGACCATCTGACCGCGCGAGAGCACGACGGCGACGACGTAGGTGCGGCGGCCGTCGGTCGTCGTCAGCGGCGCGTAGACGGTGCGGATCCCCCCGCCGTCGATCGCGAACCAGTCTTCGGCGTGCAGCGCGCGGCGCACCGCCGCGACGTCGCTCGGCGCCCCCGCGAGGAGCGCCTGGCCGCGGTCGTCGTACAGGCGCACGCCGGTGACGTAGCCGACGACGTCGCTGGCGCGCACCGCCGCGGCGAGCTCGCCTTGGCGCACGGTACCGTGCTCGAGCCGATCGACCAACGGGCTGAAGACCGCCTCGACGCGCGCCAGCGCGTCGAGCGTCTGATCGGACTCGACCGCGCGCCGGTGAGCAGTATCGAGGACGAACGCGAGCAGGACCGCCGCCAGGGCCGCGCTCGCGAAGAGCACCAGCGTGAAGCGGGCGAGGAAGCTCGGCCGTCGAGCCACCGAGCGGATCAGCTCACGAAGCTCGATGGATATGAGGTCTCGCCCAGCGCTTGGGCGAGCAGCGCGACGTGGGTCGTCTCGACCCCGAGGATCGAGGCCGCGGCCTGTGCCAGCGCGCGGTTGCTGAACTCGGGGACGACGGAGAGATAGGTCGAGGCGGCCTTCTCTTCGACGCCTCGAGCGAAGTGGAGGATCGCGACTTGGCTGTCGAGCGTCGGATAGTTCAGATGCGCGGTGCCCTCGCTAGGAACCCCGCCGCCGGCGCGGACCGCCGCGATCAACGCGTCGCGGTGCGCGACGTGGTCGGCGACGAAGCGGCCGCAGACCGCCAGCACGGGCGCGCTCAGCAGCTTCGTCGCCGCGGCGTCCTGATAGGCCTTGATTCCGGCTCGCTCGAGCTCGATCGCGGCGTTCAACGCGGCGATGTCGTCGGCATCGGCGACGCTCGCCGCCTGCACGAAGCGCGTCATGAGGTCGACCCCGACCAGCGCGATCGCCGAACCTGCCCCCAGCAAGGCCGCGCGGGAGATGCGTTCCATGTGTAGAGATCCCTTCCGTAACGGGGCGGCTGCCCCACGATCCCCGGCTTCCAGCGTTCTTCGCCGCCCTGTCCCTCCTATCGGCGGGAAGGCGATGAAGTGTGCTCCAACGCACGAATCCGGGCAGCCAGCGACGGGTGCGAGGAGAACAGCAGTTCGGCCCACCGCGGCGGCTCGAACTCGGCCAGGTTCTGCTCGCCCAGCCGGCGGAAAGCCCGCACGCCGGCCTGGCGGTCGCCCGTCGCCGCCAGCGCAAAACGGTCGGCGCGGCGTTCGAGCGCGCGCGAGGCCGCGTTGCCGAGCGGCATCACCGCGAGCTGCACCAGCGTCGCCCAGAAGAGGAGCCGAGCACCTTGGGCCGGCCCGTCGGCGCCGCGCCCGCTGGTCGCGCGCAGCGCTGCGTCGGCGCCGAGCAGCGCCAGCGCGACCGCCGCGGTCCCCAGGCCGATCCCCGTCCACGGATCGCGGCGCACGTAGTGCCCGAGCTCGTGCGCGACGACGAACAGCGTCTCGTCGGCGGGGAACGCGCTGACCAGCGTGTCGGCCAGCGCGATGCGCTCGGTGCCCAGCACACCGGTGACGAACGCGTTGGCCTTCTTCGTCTGCCGGCTCATGTCGAAGCGCAGGATCGCCGCGTTGCCGACGCCCCAACGCGACGCGAGCGCGCGGATCTGCTGCTCGAGCTCGCCGGTAACCGGCTCGTAGCGGTTGAAGAGCGGCATGACGAACGTCGGCGCGACGACCGTCGCGAAGGCGAGCAGCGGGGGCATCGCGGCGATTGCGATCCAGGGCCAGTGGCGCGGCGCCCGCACGACCAGCGCATCGGCCAGCGCGGTCATCAGGCCGGCCACGACGGCGCCGACCGCGGTGCCTTTGAGGTGGTCCTCGAGCCAGCCCCGCGCCGGCTGCTCGGAGTTTCCGAAGACGCGTTCGAGGACGTGGTCCTCGACGTAGTCGACACCCAGATCGCGCACGCCGTCGAGCGCGAGCACCACCAGCGCGAACGCCGGCGCGCGCAGCGGGCGCGGCAGCGGCGCGAGCGCGCGCTCCAGCGGGTCGGCGAGGACGAAAGCCGTGCCGGCCAACGAGGCGACCGCGCGCGCGAGCCCGGCCAGCATCAGCGCGCGCCGCGCCGCACCGTAACGCCGAGGATCGCGCTCGGTCAGTGCGGGGGCGGGTCGGCGCAGATCGGCCACCGCTTGCGCGGCGCGCACGGCCGCGTAGCCCAGCGCGACACCGCTCGCCGCGCCCAGCGCGACCGTTCGCAATCCGACTCCCCTCACGCCGGCTCCTTACCCGCTTCGCGCGCGCCGTCCCCGCCGGCGCGCGCGAGCCGGTTCGTCAGCCCTTGACCTTGAGGTCCAGCCCGACGTTGAAGACGTTGACGCGGACGTTCTCGCCGGGGAGCGGGACGCCCGGGTACTGCGGCAACGGATAGGGCAGGTGCTCCTGGACGATGTTGACCAGCACCGCGTGGAAGACCAGCTGCGGCGAGAAGATCTTCACCACCCCGATCACCGCTTGATTGAGGTACGAGGGCCCCGGATCGCCGCTCATGTAGTCCGCCGCCTTGCCGACGGAGACGAACGGCCAGAAGGTGTGGACGCTGTTTGAGATCGGGATGCGAAACGTCAGCGAGAAGGGGTAGATGAAGCCGCTTCCGTTGTACGGAACGGCCGGGTCGTCGTTGAAGCCGGGGATGATCTTCGAGGGATCGCGCGGGACCCACAGCGCGCGCACATTCAGGTCGAACGGCGGCCCGATGGGGCTCTTCCACCCGAAGGCGTAGCTGGCGCCCACGAAGTAGCCGTGATAGAAGTTTTGCGTGATGTTGTCGCTGGCTGTGTTGGGAACGCCGCAGCAGATCCGCGAGCGGTTGAAATATCCTTCGTTGACCGACAGGCCCGGAACGCCGATGTCCTCGCGCAAGCCGAGTGTGTCGAAGCGGTCCTGGATGTCGCCGGTGTAGATGCCCGGCTGGAACCGCCCGAGCGAGAAGTCGACGTTCTGGTGGTCGTAGAACAGGCTCACCCACTTGGTGAAGCGGTAGTCGAGCGCATAGTCGAGCCGTGGGTCACTCGTCGTGCCGCCATTAGCGGCGAAGGCGTAGCCGTTGGCGTTCGAGCCCGCCGGCTTGACGTTGGGCGGAATCGCCGAGAGGGCCGCGTTGTACGTGTCGTCGCTCCCAGTGGCGACGGTCCAGGTCGGCGTCAGCGTGATGGTGAGTTTCGAGAACGGATCGTCGGCGAGCGCGGGCGCCGCATTGGCGCGCAGGCAGACAACGATCACCGCAATTACAAAAGCGATCGACGTCCTAGTCGGTAGCAATTTCATCGATTCTCCTTGACGAGACGAGTACGAGCGGTGTTCTGGGGCGGGGGATGGGGCGGGCTAGCGAGTCCTCGAGTGCAGCAGATCGGTGCGCTGCAGCGAGACGTCCTGGCCGTTGACGGGACGCGCGATGGCGTCCTCGAGCGAGAACACTTCGATCCACTCGGTCGGAGGGCGCACCGCGCCGTCGCTTCCGACTTGATCGAGCAGGGTGTAAATCTCCAGGTTGTTGCCGTCGGGGTCGAGGAACTCGACGGCGATCTGACAGCCGGCGCGGCGCCGTCCCTCGAAGAGGACGCGCACCCCGCGCGCGCGCAGGTGCTCGCGCGCCTGCAACACTTCGTCGAGCGTCGAGACGGCGAAGGCGAAGTGGTTCAAGTCGCCGTTCGCGCGGCCGCCGGTGGCGAGGTCGGCGCGCTTGTTCCCGACCAGCGCGACCCCGTGGTGATCGTGGTGGAAGCGCATGAAGACCATGCCGCCCGGCACCATGCTCTCCGGGTAGACATCGGAGATGCGGAAGCCGAGCACTTGCGTGTAGAACTCGACCGAGCGTTCCAGGTCGGCCACGTTGATGACGATGTGCCCGAGCTTGGCGAGTGCGAACGGCGTGCCCGGCGGCGGGACGAACCGCTTGAGCGACTCGACGTCCAGCACGCCCGGCAGCGGCGCCGCGGCGAGCACGCTGCGCAGGTCGTTGAGGTCGAACGACAGCTCGCCGCGCTCGTACTTCTCGCGCGACGCCGCTTCTTTGGCGGCGCGAGCGCGCGAGGCGACCAGCACCTCGTCGACCCGCTCGCGCGCGACGACGCAGGCGCCGTCGGCGTCGAGCACGACCGTGTCGCCGGGCCGAATCGTCGCGCCGCCGACCTCGACCGGGACGTCGAGCGCACCCGGCACGGTCTTGGTCGCGCCGCGGACGCGCACGAAGTGCGTCCAGATCGGCAGCCCCATCGTCCCCAGCTCCTCGACGTCGCGCACCGACGCGTCGCACAGGACCGCACCGGCGCCGCGCTTGCGGATCTGGGTCACCAGCAGCTCGCCGATCAGCGCGACGGCGCGCGGCTGCGGCATCGCCAGCACGACGACCTCACCCGGCTGGATCCGCTCGATCGCCGCATGGACCATCAGGTTGTCGTCCTGGCCGCAGAGCACCGTGCGCGCCGGGCCGGCGAACCGGCTCCCCGCCAGGAGCTGGCGCAGCTCGATGTCGATCAGGCCCGCGCGGCCGGCGGCTTCGTAGACCGTCGCGACGCCCAGGCGCGCGAGCTCTTCGTTCGTCGTCACAGCGTGCGCACGACTTCGGGCAGCATCCGCTGATAGGCCTCGGCGTACTTGACCCCGGCGTCGCCGCTCACGCGCCGCGCGTGGTTCGCGCGGTGTTCCATCCGCTCGGCGTAGTAGCGCTGCAAGTATTCCTGGGACCGCATCGCCCGCATCGCGGCCCGCTTCTGCTCGACGACCGAGCTGATGTCGAGAAAGACGTTGGGGATGAAGCCGCTCAACTCGGTCTGGTGCGGCTCGCAGAAGTAGATCGCGGGCGGCGCGTTGATGCGGAACGCCGCCGCCACGCCGGCACCGGAGGTGAGCTGGCGCGCCATGAGCGCGACGGCGCTCGCCACCGGATGGTCGGGGTTGAACGGGTCCTTCTCCGTCTGCGTGATGAGCACGTCGGGTGCGAGGTCGCGAACGAATTCGACCACCTGGTCGACGCGCGGTTGATCCATGATCAGCGGATAGTCGCCGAAGTCGAAGCAGGTGAACTGCGCGCCGACCGCCTCGGCCGCCGTCCTCGCCTCGGCGCCGCGGATCGCCTTGACGCTCTCGACGGTCTGGTTCGGCAGCTTCCAGAGCTCGCCCGACTCGCCGCGCTCGCCGTACGAGAGCGCCAGCACGCTCGCGCGGCCGCCGGCGGCGCTCGTCAGCGCGAGCGCGCCGGTCGCCCGCCAGACGAAGTCCGAGCAGTGGGCCACCAGGACCAAGACGTTGCGGCCCTTCTCAGGAGGCAACGCTGCGCGCTCCGGACTGGTGACGGACGATGCGTTCGAGCGAGTCGGCCGCGGCGCGCGCGACGGGCGACGGGACACCCAGCTCGTCGAGCAGCGCCACCGCGGCGTGCATCTCGTGCGCCCGCCGCTGGGCATGCGTGAACGTGCCGTCGACGATGCGCTCGACGAGCCGCGCGTCGGCCTGGTCGAAAGTGCGCCCGATATCGGCCCGCAGCCAGTCCTCGACGCCGGCCGCGCGGGCCGCCTCGAGCGCCTCGCAGACCGCGGCGGACATCCCTTTGAAGAAGACCGAGCGGGTCAGTTTGCGCGCCGCCGCCGCGCCGGGTTCGGCGCCGACGATCTCGACCGGGGTCTGGAACGGCGCGAGGAACGCCGCCAGCTCGGCCGCCCCTTCGCCCGCCACGAACATCGGCACCCGGATCCCCAGCGGCGGAACCGGCGCCATCATGGCGACGTCGACGAACCGGACGCCGCGCGCCGCGGCGATCGCCGCCAGCTGGAGCTTGAGGCCGGGTCCGGAGGTATTGAGGTCGGCGAAGAGCGTCCCGGGCGCGAGCAGCGGGACGGCCGCGCGGGCGACCTCCTCGGCCACGCTGGCCCAGTTCACCGAGAGCACCAAATCGGCGCCCGCGAGCGCCGCCGCCGCGCTGGCGGCGAAGGGAATCTCGCGCAGGTCGCCGTGCGGTAGGGGGTCCCAGCCGCGCACGACCACGCCGCCCCGGACCAGGTCCCGGGCGATCAGCGATCCAGCCTCTCCAAGACCGAGGACCGCGACCGTCCTGGCGCCAAGATTGGTGCCAATCATGGCGCCACCGTTCATCGCACCCGCGACGCCTCCTGCCGCCCGACGCTCGGTCTCCGAGATCGCGGCGGCCGTGCGCGAGGGGATCACCGGGGGCGCCTATCAGCCGAACGAACGACTCGTCGAGGAACAGCTCGCCCGCGCGCTGGGAACGAACCGCGCCGTCGTCCGCGGCGCCCTCGCGCTGCTGCAACAGGAAGGGCTGATCGTGCGCGAGCGCCATCGCGGCGCGCGCGTCCGGTCGATCGGCGTCGACGAGGCGGTCGAGATCCTCGAAGCGCGCGCCGCCCTCGACGGCGTCGTGGCCCGGCGCGCCGCCGAACGGATGACCGACGAGCACGCGCGCACGCTCACGACACTCCTCGAGCAGATGCGCGCCAAGCTCGAGGCCGGCGAGCTGCTGGCCTACTCCGAGGTCAACGCACGCTTCCACCGCACGATCCGCGCGCTGGCCGCGCACGCGACCAGCGAGAAGCTGCTCGCGCTGTTGCAGTCGCAGGCCGTACGCTACCAGTTCCGCACGGTGCTGCGCCCTGGCCGGCCGACGGAATCGCTGGCCGAGCACACCGCGATCCTCGACGCGCTGGTCGCGCGCGACCCGGACGCGGCCGAACGCGCCGCCCGCCGGCACGTCGCGGGCGTCATCGACGCGGTCCGCACGATCGCCGCCTTGCGTCTGCACGGCTGAGGCGATGTCGCTCCTGCTCCGCGCGGCCATCGACGACTACGGCTACACCCGGCCGCTGCTCGACCGCTCGCTGCTCTCGCCGACGCTGCGACTCACCTTCGAGACCGTCCGGCCGATCAACCGCGCCTTCGGCCCGATGGTCGCGCAGGGTGCCTTCGACGTCTCGGAGATGGCGATCGCGACCTTCTTGCAGGCCCACGCGTTGGGGAAGCCGCTGGTTCTGTTGCCGGTCGTGCTGATGAACCGCTTCCACCACGCTTCGATCGTCCGCGCGACCGGCTCGGCGGTCCGCACTCCGGCCGATCTCGCCGGCCGGCGCGTCGGCGTGCGCGCCTACCCGCAGACGACCGCGGTCTGGGTGCGGGCGATCCTGCAGCACGAGTACGGCATCGATCCCGGCGCGATCGATTGGGTCGTGCGCGAGCCGGGCCACGTCGCGGAACTCGCCGACCCACCGAACGTCACGCTGCGCGACGGTGCCGATTTCCCGCACCTGCTGCGCGAAGGCGCGATCGACGCGTGGATCGCCGGTCGCGAAACCGACGGCGTCGCGGGCATCGAACCCCTCATCGCCGATGCCGACGGCGCGGCGCGCGCCGCCTTCGCCCGCGACGGCATCCTGCCGATCAACCACGTTCTGGTCGTCCGGCGCGACGTGCTCGACGCGCATCCGCGCGTCGGCACCGAGCTGGTCGCACTCTTCGGTGCGGCCAAGGCGCTGCATTTCGACCGGTTGCGCGCGCAGGGCGCGCGCAACACCGGCGAGGCCTTCCAGCTCGACTTGCTGCGCGACGGGGTCGATCCGCTGCCCAGCGGCATCGAGGCGCTGCGCCCCTCGCTGGCCGCGATCATTCGGCTCGTGAGCGAGCAACGGCTGGTCCCCGCACCGGCGACCGTCGACGCCCTGTTCGCGCCCTTCCGGCACGCGGCGCAGCGGGAGCCGGCGGGCGCAGCACCAATCTCCGCTCCCGAAAGGGAGGCGTGATGGGACAGCTCGAGGGCAAGGTCTGCGTGCTCACCGGCGGCGCAGGCAGCATCGGCACGGCGACCGCGCGGCGCTTCGTCGACGAAGGCGCGCGGGTGATGCTGGTCGACATCGCCGAGGAACCACTGCGCACGGCGGTCGAGGCGCTGGGTGCGCAGCGGGCCGCGTACGAGGTCGCCGACGTTACCCGGGCGGCCGACGTCGCGCGCTTCATGGAGCGCACGGTCGCGCGCTGGGGGCCGCTCGACGTCATCTTCAGCAACGCCGGGACGATGGGCGTGATCGCACCGATCGCCGACTATCCCGAGGACGTGTTCGACGCGACGCTGGCGGTCCACGTCCGCGGCGCGTTCCTGTGCGGTAAGTACGGGCTGCCGCGCATGCGCGACGGTGGGAGCATCATCATCACCTCGAGCGTCGCCGGCGTGCGCGGCGACGCCGGCGTCTACGGGTACATCACTGCCAAGCATGCGCAGGTCGGCCTGATGCGCTGTCTTGCGAAAGAGGCCGCACCGCGCGCGATTCGGGTAAACACCATCCATCCTGGTCCGGTCGACAACGGCTTCCAGCGCGGTGTCGAGCGGAACCTCAGTCCGATCCTCGGCCGCGATGCGACCGCATTCTTCGACGAGATCATCCCGCTCGGGCGGCACGCGCAGCCCGACGAGATCGCCCGCTCGGTGCTCTACCTCGCCTCCGACCAGAGCAGCTTCACCACCGGAAGCTTGCTGATGGTCGACGGTGGGATGAGCGCGTGAAGGGGCGCAGGAAGTTTCCACCGCAAGCCCGATCCGGGATACAGGGATTCCGTATACGACCCTCGGTTCATCTCCATTTCCGTACTCATCTCGACTGCTAGGAGGACGTCCCTATGACCACCAGCCGCGTCGATCGCGCTGATTTCCTCAAAGGTGCGGCAGCCGCGGGCGTCGCGGCCGCTGCTACGAACATCCCGCAGGTTGCCTTCGCACAGGCGCCGCGCACGATCAAGATCGGCCTCGTGCAGCCCATGACCGGCCCGCTCGCCTTCTTCACCGAGCACATGCCGTTCGTGCTGGCGCAGATCAAGCAGAAGATCGGCACGTCGATCGATGTCGGCGGGACGAAGCACCCCTACGAGATCATCATCAAGGACAGCCAGTCGAGCCCGAACCGTGCCTCGGAGGTCGCGCGCGAGCTGATCCTCCAGGACAAGGTCGACCTCATCACGACCTACGCGACACCGGAGACGGTCAACCCAGTCTCCGACCAGTGCGAGCTGAACGGGGTCCCGTGCATCTCGAACGACGCGCCGCTGGAACCCTACTTCTTCGGCCGCAAAGGCGATCCGAAAAAGGGCTTCGAGTGGACGTACCACTTCTTCTTCAGTGCCGGGACGCTGGCCAAGGCGATGCTCGCGTACTGGAACAAACTGCCGACCGATAAGGTGCTGGGCGGCCTCTGGGGCAACGACGGCGACGGCATCGCGCAGTCGAAGGTCTTCGCCGCGGAATTCACGCAGGCTGGTTACAAGGTCGTCGATCCTGGCAGGTTCGACATGCCGGCCAGCAGCTACAACGCCCAGATCGCCGCCTTCTCGAGCGGCCACTGCGACATCATCCAGGGCGTCCTGCCGCCGCCGGAGTTCACGGCCTTCTGGAACGGGGTCGCACAGCAGGGGTATAAGCCCAAGTCGGTCTATGTCGGCAAGGCGTGCGAGTTTCCCGAGCCAATCTATGCGCTGCACGACCGCTGCATCGGCCTCACCGTCGAGACCTGGTGGTCGAAGTTCCACCCGTACAGCTCGCATCTGATCGGGCTCACCTCGCGCGAGCTGGCCGACAGCTGGGAGGCCGCGGAGAAGCGGCAGTACTCGATGGCGCTCGGCTTCCGGCACGCGCTGTGGGAGGTCGTGTTCGACGTCCTCAAGCGCACCCACGACGTCGACAAGGCGGCCTCGATCCGCGACGCGGCCCGCACGACGAAGTACGAGTCGATCGTCGGCCCGATCGACTTCCGCACCGGGCCGTTCCCGAACTGCGCCGAGACCCCGCTCGTCGTCAGTCAATGGTTCAAGGGCTCGAAGTATCCCTACGAGCTGGCGATCGTCGACAACACGACCACCCCGATCGTCCCGGTGAACCACAAGCCGGAGCTGATTCACTACAGCTGAGGACGTACCGCCCCGCCCCATGCTCGAGCTAACGGGACTCTCCCGCCGCTTCGGCGGGCTGACGGTGATCGACGATCTCTCCCTGCGCGTCGCGCAGGGGGAGATCGTCGGCATCCTCGGCCCCAACGGGGCGGGCAAAAGTACGCTCTTCAACCTGATCGGCGGTAACCTCGCGCCGAACGCCGGCCACGTCGTCTACGAGGGCCGCGACATCACGCGAATGCGGGTCTGGGACCGCTCGCGCCTGGGAATCGGCCGCACCTTTCAGATCCCCCGGCCGTTCACGCACATGAGCGTCTTCGAGAACGTGCTCGTCGCCGCGATCCACGGCGGCCGCCTCGCTCTGGCACGCGCGAAGCAGCGTGCGCTCGAGGTCCTCGAGCGCACGGGCCTCGCGCACCGGCAAGCACTCCCGGCCGGCGAGCTGGCGCTGCTCGACCTCAAGCGACTCGAACTCGCCAAGGCGCTGGCGCAAGCGCCGCGCCTGCTGCTGCTCGACGAGATCGCCGGCGGCCTGTCGGAGGTCGAGTGCGAGGAGCTGCTGGCGATCGTCGGCCAGGTGCACGCCGGCGGGACCACGATCATCTGGATCGAGCACGTCGTCCTCGCACTGCGGCGACTGGCGACGCGCATCGACGTGTTGCACGGCGGCCGCTTCATCGCCAGCGGCGCGCCGGACGACGTGCTGGTCGATCAGCGCGTGCGGGAAGTGTACCTCGGTGTCTGAACCGCTGCTCGCCGTTGAGGGATTGACGGTCGTCTACGGTCAGTTTCACGCGCTGCACGGCGTCGATCTGCACGTCGACGCCGGCGAGATCGTCTCGGTGATCGGCGCGAACGGTGCCGGCAAATCCTCGTTGCTCAAGGCGATCGTCGGCAACGCGCACCGCGCCGCCGGGACGATCCGCTTCGACGGCACCGACCTGCGCGGACGGTCGACGGCGCAGATCGTCAGGGCCGGGATCGCCCTCGTCCCGGAAGGCCGGCGACTCTTCCCCTCGCTGACCGTCGAGGAGAATCTCGCCATCGGCCGCAGCGTCGGGCGGGCCGGCGAGGTTACGTTGCAGACGGTCTTCGAGACCTTCCCGATGTTGGCCGAGAAGCGCCGCCAGCCGGCGCGCGAACTCTCCGGCGGCCAGCAGCAGATGGTCGCTCTCGGTCGCGCGCTGCTCGCCAACCCGCGCTTGCTGCTGTGCGACGAGATCAGTCTGGGGCTCGCCCCGGTGATCGTGAACACGCTCTATGAGATCATCCCGACGCTCGCGCAGCGCGGGATCGGCCTGCTGATCGTCGAGCAGGACATCTCGCGCTCGCTCGCCGTCGCCGATCGCTTCTACTGCCTGCTCGAGGGTTCGGTCACGCTGACCGGGCGCCCAGCGGAGGTTCCACGCGAAACCGTGACGCGCCACTACTTCGGACTGTGAGACGAGCACGATGAACACGGTCGGCCTGGCCAACCAAATCGTCCAAGGGATCCTCATCGGCGGTCTCTACGCGCTCTTCGCCTCGGGGCTCTCGATCTCGGTGGGCGTGATGCGCTTCGTGAACATCGCGCACGGCGACCTGATCGTGCTGGTCTCGTTCCTGCTGCTCGCGTTGACCGCGAGCCTGCACCTGCCGCTGCCGCTCGCCATCGCGGTCGCGCTGCCGATCGCCTTCGTCGGCGGCTACCTGCTGCAGCGCTACCTCTTCCAGCGCGTGCTCGGCAAGGGGATCCTGCAGATCGTCCTGGTGACCTTCGGCCTCTCGATCATCGTCGAGAACTTCTTGCAGGGCACGTTCGGTGCCGACACCCAGCGCATCTCGGGCGGCGGCATCGAGACGGCGACGGTGGCGCTGCCGGGGGGAATCGGCATCGGTATCCTGCCGCTGATGATCTTCGTGGCGGCGGTCGTGCTGATCTTCGTGCTCGACCGGCTGCTGTACACGACGCAGGTCGGCGCGCACATCCGGGCCGTCTCCGATGACGTCGACGCGGCGAACCTGGTCGGCTTGTCCTCGCCGCGCATCTACGCGATCGCGATGGGTATCGTCGGCGTGACCGTCTGCATCTCGGCCGCGTTCATGTCGGTCTGGCAGAACTTCGATCCGACCAGCGGGCCCGACCGCCTGCTGACCGCCTTCGAAGCGGTCGTGCTGGGCGGCCTGGGCAGCCTGTGGGGGACGCTGCTCGGCGGGATCATTCTGGGCGTCGCGCAGGCGATCGGGGCGCAGATCGACGTCTCCTGGCAACTGCTGGCCGGGCACTTGGTGTTTTTGGTGATCTTCCTGATCCGGCCGCAAGGCCTCTTCCCGAGGTACTGACCGGTGCGCTCGCCGCGTTCGACCCCACGCAGCGTCCTGATCGGCCGCGGCATCCTGCTGCTGGGCGCGGTGCTGCTGCTGGCCGCGCCGTGGATCACCGACGCGAACGGTTTGCAGATCGCCGCCGATCTGCTGACGATGTTCGTGCTGGCCGTGATGTGGAACTTGTTGGCCGGCTACGCCGACATCGTGAGCATCGGGCAGCAGGCCTTCGTCGGGATCGGCGCCTATGCGTTCTTCGGCTTCGGCGTCCTGGGCGGGGCGAATCCGTTCCTGGCGATCCTGCTAGCGGGGCTGACCGCGCTGGTCGCCGCGATCCCGAGCATGGCGATCGTCTTTCGGTTACGCGCGGCGTACCTCTCGGTCGGCACCTGGGTACTGGCCGAGGTCGCGATGCTCGGCGCCGGTAAGCTCGAAGCGTTTGGCGCCGGCTTGGGTTCCAGTTTGCCGGTCTCCTTCGCCGAGTACTTCGGCGACACGCCGGCCGCGCGGTCGATCTCGGCCTACTGGTTCGCCCTCGGCCTCGCGATCGTCGCCTTCGTCGCGACCTACCTGTTGATGCGCTCGCCGACCGGGATCGGGTTGACGGCGATGCGTGACGACGAGGATGCGACGGCGACGGTGGGCGTCAACGTGATGCGCGCGCGCATCATCTGCTTTCTGTGGACGGCGCCGTTCCTGGGCTTGGCCGGCGCGCTGATCACGCTGCAGCGGCTCCGCGTCGCGCCGGACCTCTCGTTCAGCATCACCGACTGGACGGTCTACGTGATCTTCATCGTCGTGATCGGCGGCGTCGGCAGCTTCGAGGGGCCGATCATCGGCACGCTGGTCTTCTTCTTCATCCGCGAATATTTACAGAGCTGGGGAGTCTGGCACTTCATCGTGCTCGGCATCGTCTCGATCGGCGTCATCCTGATCGAGCCGCGCGGCCTGTGGGGGCTGCTGCGCCGCGTCATCCCGGACGACCTCATCCCCGTCTCGCACCGCCCGCCGCGGAGCGAATCGACGCCCTAGCCTGATTCGGCTAACGCGATCCAGGCTGCCAACGAGGCGAGCTTCTCGTCCTGTCGCCAGGGCGGCCCGAGCGTCTTTCCGAGTGCGTCGATGCGGGCTTGCAGATCGGCGACGGGGAGCCGGAAGAGCGAGGTCGCGCGGTCCCAAATCTCGCGTTCCTTGACTCGCGTCACGGGGAGCGCGCACTGCTCGGCGGCGCCCACCAGCACCTCGCGGAAGAACTCGCCTTCCGCCGTGTGCATCAGCTCGTGGGAGCGGAGGATCGCTGCGAGGTTCGGCAGCGAGCGCTCCGAGGCGAACAAGATGCCGGCGCCGACCACCGTGACGTCGCTCTTCTCGAGGTGTGCGACCAGACTGCGCATCGCAGCGACCGCCAAGAGCGTCGCGCTGTCCCGGGCTTGGAGGACGAGGGCTTCGGCGCTCTCGACCTCCAGCTGCTCCGCGGCATGATACGGCTGCTTCGAGGCGGGCACGGCGAGATCGGCCATCTCGAAGCGTCGCCGTTCGAGCACGACCGGCTTGCGCGGCGAGCCGGAGACCGCCACGGCGGCGGCCCACCCGCTGTGGGAGCGGAACCCCAAGGCCGCTGCTTCACTCATGACGAGACTTCACTTTCGTAGCCACCCGGGTCGCGGCTCTGGTCGAGGTTACGGCTTGACGCCGAGCTGCCGGTCGACCGTGAGCGTATCCCAGAAGATACGTAATCTCTTGATCAGATGGTTCGGCCCGTAGACGATGTACATTGCGCCGGGATGGTCGAAGCCCCGCCCGTTGGGCTGCGCGGTCTGGCCGGTCGCCGGGTTCGTGTACGGCCCGCGCCAGTGTCGGCTGAACAGCGCCACGACCTGGTCGATGTTGTGGCTGTTCCAGGCAGCCTTCCAACGCGCGACGTCGGCGGCGTTCGCGCCGTCGGCGCTCGCGGTCGCGGGAGTCATGAGGGCGACCGCCGTCAGTCCACCGGCGAGCGCGAGCACTTGCCTAAGCTTCATGAGCATCGTCTCCTTCGGATTCAGTCATTGTCCTTTCGTCGGTCAGGCCGACCATGGGACGGGGATCCGGCGCGTCACCAGGCCCAGGACGACGAAGAGCGTCCCGGCTGCGGCGAAGGTCGCGCCGACGCCGATCGCGTCCGCCAACACCCCCCAGCAAGCCGCACCGAACGCGCTGATCCCCTGCGAGGTGACGAGATACAGGGCGTAGCCGCCGGCTCGGTGCGCGGGGACGACGGCAAACTGGATCGACGTGTTCAGGCTCGAGAGAACGGTCAGCCAACCGAGACCCGCGACGAAGAGGGCGGCGCAGGCGAGCGCGTACGACGAGGTCAACCCCGTCAGCGCGACGCAGACGCCGAGCACGACGGTCCCGGTGAAGATGGCGCCTGCGACGCCCAGCGCCGCGCGGATGCGGTCGACGACCTGCGCCACCGCGACGCTGCCGGCGCCGAGCGCACCGATGAGGATCCCGTATTGTGCCGCCGACGCATGGAAATGCACGCGCGCCAAGAGCGGCAGCAACGAGAACAGCACGCTCGAGCAGACCGAAAAGGCGGCGTTGCGGCCGAGCACGCGGCGCAGCGGGATCGACGTGCGCGCGACCGAGATGGCGTTGGCGAATCCGGCGCGGAAGGCGGCCAGCGTCAGCCGGGATGCGACGCGTTGCGGCCGCATCACGAACACGACCGGAACGAACGAGGCGGCGTTGACGGCGAACGCCGCCGCCGGCCCAGCGACGGCGACGAGCAAGCCGGCCAGCGGCGGCCCGAGGACGCGCGGAAGGTTGAAGGCGATGCCGTTGAGCGAGATCGCCGACGGCAGCTCGGCGGTCGGAACGATGTCGGGGATGAGCGCGCCCCAGGCTGGTTCTTGCAGCGCCGCGACCGCCCCGAGCGCAAAGGTGGCGCCGAGAAGGACGGCCACGGTGACGTGTCCGGTCCACGTCGCCACCGACAGGAGCGCTGCCAACACGACCAGGGCCGCGTTCGCGTCGCGGATGAGCCGACGACGGTCCATCAGATCGGCCAGGACCCCGGCCGGGACGGCCAAGATGAACAGCGGCAGCGACGAAGCCGTCTGGACGAGCGCCACCACGTGCGGGTCCGAGGTCAGCGACGTCATCAACCAGCCGGCTCCGACCGCTTGCGCGAAGTACCCGAGATTCGAAACGAAGTCGACCAGCCAGACGGCGCGGAACACACGCTCCCGCAAGACGCTCCACGCACCCCACGCCCCGGCATTCGGTCGCTCGAGCATAACGCTCATTCAACCGACGACGATCGCCTCGCCTTCGAGGTTGACGGGGATTCCATCGAGCGAGCCGCCTAGGCAAGGGCCGTCGATGCAATAGCCGTCGGCGAGGCGGAACATGGCGAAGTGGCTGACGCAGATCACCGTGTCGCGGAAGACGGAGAACGTCGGCGCGACGTTGAGCGGGGTGCCGAAGTGCGGACAGCGGTTGAGGTAGGCGCGCACGCCCTCGGGCGTGCGGAAGACGGCGATCCGGAAGGCGTCCTTGCCCTCGCCCAGCACGACTTCCCGACCCTTGGGCGGGACCTCGTCGAGCCCGCACAGGCGCGTCCCCGGCGCCGGCGCGAAGCGGAGGTCCCGCCAGTCGTTCACGCCGGTGGGAGCACCACGTCGAAGTCGAGCACGAACTTCGGCTTCGTCGCCAGCGCGCCGTGCCGCTGCGGATCGTACTGCTGATAGCTCCGGATCAACTCCGGTTTGACGCCGAAGACCGCGTCGCAATCGATGTACGGATCGCCGGCCGTGTACGCCGAGGTCGTCAACGGCGCGAACCCGTCGGCCGAGATCTTCAAATGCAAGTGTGCCGGGCGCATCGAGAGGCGCGCGCCCGCGCGCAACATCTCGCCGACGGGGCCGTCGGTCGGGATCGAATAACTGACCGGCTTGACGGCGTAGAAGGCGAAGCCCCCGTCGGCGCCAGTGTAGAGGAAGCCTCGGTAGTCGGGCTCCTCGCGCACCTCGTACTGGTTGTCGTAGAGCCCGTCGCCGTTGGTCTCCCAGGTCTCGACCAGCGCGCCGGCGATCGGTTTGCCCTGCAGGTCGCGCACCGTTCCGTGCACGTAGGTCAGCTCGCCCTTGACGTCCTTGGTGATCATCCCGCCCTGTTCGATCTCCGGCGCGTCGTGGGTGTAGAACGGCCCCAGCACCGAGCTGGGCGTCGCCGGCGGCACCTTCGGATTGGCGATCTCGTCGACCAACACCGAGATCCCGAGCGTGTCGGAGAGCAGGATGAACTCCTGGCGGATGTCGGTACACGTCTTCCCGGTCCGCGTGAGGAAGTCGATCCCAGCCTCCCACTCGGCCGGCGTCAGCTCGACCTCGGTCACGAAGGCGTGCAGATGCTCGACCAGCGCGGTGATGATCTGGCGGAAGCGCGGGTCCGGGGTGCCGGCGAAGGCGCGGCGAGCCGCCTCGCTGACGGGGAGCAGGGCCGTATCTGACGTCATGGGTGCTGATCTCCGTTAGTGCGCCCCGTCTCGTCGGCGACCTCGAGCCGCCGGCGAACCGGGAACAAGTGCAGATTCCACCGCCGTGCCGCCAGTCCCCACAACCCTTCGGGCGCGGCCAGCATCACGACGATCGAGAGGATCCCCAAGGCAACCAGATACCAGGCCCCCAGGTCGCTGAAGAGCTGGCGCAGGACGAAGTAGAGCAGGGTCCCGACGATCGGCCCCTCGATGGTCCCGATCCCGCCGATCACGACGGCGAAGAACATCAGCGGGATCCAGCTCATGCCGAACGCCGCGTCGGGGCTGATCTGCAGCTGGGCCAGGAAGTAGAGCGCGCCGGCCAGCCCGGCGCCGAGCGCGGCGATGACGTAGATCGCCCGGGTCGTGCGGCGCACGTCGACTCCGGCACTGGCCGAGGCGCGCTCGCTGTCGCGGATCGCGGTCAGCGCCAGGCCGAGCCGCGAACGGATCAGCGCGTAGACGCCGACCACCGCCGCGACGCCCAGCGCAACGGCCATCTCGTAGGTGACCAGCTCGCGGGTCGCGCGCGGGATCCCCTCGAGTGCGGTCAAGCTTTCGCCCGAGCCGCCGCCGAAGAGCCGTACGTTGGCCAACACCAGGCGATAACTTTCGGCGACCGCCCACGTCCCGACCGCGAAGTATGCGCCTTTGAGCCGGAAGACGATGAAGGACGTCGGGACCGCCAGCAGCGCTGCCACGATCCCCGCCAACGGCACGGCCAAGAACGGGTTGACGCCGAGATGATTCGCCAGCGCGACGAGCGCGTAGCCGCCCAAGCCGATGTAGGCCTGCTGACCGATCGAGACGATCCCGCCGTAGCCGGCCAGAAAGTTCCACATCTGCGCCATCATCAGCACGCAGGCGAACTCGACGACCAGCCGCAGCGCTTCGGAGCTGCCGTACCACGGAAGCGCGATCAGCGCGACCAGCAACGGAACGCCGGCGAACAACGCGACCTGCGCGCCGGCGCCACTGCGGCGCACGGCGAAACGGCCCGCAGCCGCCCGCGAGACGCTCACGCGGCGAGCGACCGCGGGATCAGGCCGCTGGGCCGCAGCACGAGCACGGCCAAGAACACCAGATGGCCCAGCAGAATCCCCCAGCCGGGGTCGATCGCGAAGCCGACCGCCTGCGCGACGCCCAGCACGATCCCACCCAAGAACGTCCCCCAGAACGAACCGAGCCCGCCGATTACGACCGCCTCGAACGCGTAGAGCAGAAAGTTCGGACCGATGTCGGGTGTGAACTCGAACTTGATCCCCATGAACAGCGCCGCCACCGCGACGACACCGAGTGCGATCGCGGTCGCGTAGCCGTACAGGCGCAGGTCGTCGACGCCCATCAAGTTGGCGGTCTCGCGGTCGTCGGAGGCGGCGCGGAAGGCGATCCCCAGGCGCGTGTGGTTGAAGATCCACTCGAGCAGCGCCGTCGCCACCAGCGCCGTCAGCAAGGTGATCAGCGGCAGCCAGCCGATCGCGAGGCCACCCGGGAGCGCGATGCTCGCCGTCTCGATCCCGCCGACCTTGAGCGAACGCGAGTCGGCCGACGTCGTTTGCAACAACACGTTCTGGATGACGACCGAGAGTCCGTAGGTCACGACCAGCGGCACCAAGATGTCGCGCCCGAGCGTGCGGTTGAGGATCGTGCGCTGCAGGACGTACCCGAAGAGCATGAAGACGACGATCACCAGCGGGAGCACGACGAACGGGCTGCGGTGCGTCGCGCCGGAGATCCCGAGCGCCAGATAGGCGCCCAACACGATGAAATCGCCGTGCGCGATGTTGATCAGCTTCATCACGCCGTAGATCACCGCCAGCCCGAGCGCGAAGAGCGCGAACAGGCCGCCGAGCAGGATCCCTTGGACGACCGTGTCGATCCAGCCCATCTCGCGCTCAGACTCCGAAGTACGCCTGCGAGATCGTCTCGCGTTCGAGCTCGCGCGACCGCCCGCTCAGCGTGACCCGCCCGTGCAACAGACAGACGATGCGCTCGGTGGTCGACCGCGCCAGCTCGACGTCCTGTTCGACCAGCACCACGGCCTGACCGCCGGCGCAGACCTGGTCGAGCGCGGCGTAGACCTGCTTGACGACCGCCGGTGCGAGGCCGAGCGAGATTTCGTCGCACAGCAGCAGGCGTGGATTCGCCATCAGCGCGCGGCCGATCGCGCACATCTGCTGCTGGCCGCCGGAGAGCGCGGTCGCGGATGCGTTGCGCTTCTCGCGCAGCATCGGGAACAGGTCGTAGACGCGCTCGAGCGTCCACGGCCCCGGCCGCTCGCCGAGCGCGCCGGCGCGCAAGTTCTCCTCGACGGTCAGGCTCGGGAAGAGTCGCCGGCCCTCAGGGACCAGCGCGATCCCCAGCCGCGCGATCTCGGCCGCCGAGACGTCGCCGATGGCCCGGCCGTCGAAGACGATCGCGTCGCGCGCGGAGCGCAGGGTGCCGGCGATGCTACGCAGCAAGGTCGACTTGCCGGCGCCGTTCGCTCCGACCAGCGCGACCCGCTCGCCGTCGTCGATCGCGAAGTCGACGCCGAAGAGCGCCTGGAAGTCCCCGTAGAAGGCCGTCAGCCCGCGCACCTGCAGCATCAGGCCTCGATCCCCAAGTACAACCGGCGCACCTCGGGCCGGTCGAGGACCTCGCGCGGCTCGCCTTCGGCGAAGGTGCGGCCGTCGGCCATCACGATCAGCCGCGTCGCGACCGCGAACAGCGCGCGCACGACGTGCTCGATCCAGACGATCGCGACGCCCGCCGCGACGATCTCGCGCACCAGCACGACGACTTCGTGCGCCTCGGCCTCGGTCAGCCCGCCGGCGATCTCGTCGAGCAGCAAGAGGCGCGGTTCGGTCGCCAGCGCGCGCGCCAGCTCGAGCCGCTTGCGGTCGAGCAACGGCAACGTCCCTGCCGCGCGGTTCGCCTTCGGCAACAACTGGGTGGCGCGCAGCGCCTCGACGGCCAACGCCTCGGCGTCGTGCGCGCCGCGGCGCGCGCCGAAGGTCGCCGCGACGAGCGCGTTCTCGAAGACGGTCAGCTTGAGGAACGGGTCGGCGATCTGGTACGTGCGGCCGATGCCCAGGCGCGCACGTTCGGCCGGCCCGAGGTGCGTCACGTCGCGGCCGGCGAACGCGATCGTCCCTGCGTCGGCAGCGTAGTCACCACCGAGCAGGTTGAACAAGGTGGTCTTCCCGGCGCCGTTGGGACCGATGATCCCGAGTGCCTCGCCGGGTGCGACCGTCAGCGAGACGTCGTCGACGACGCGCAGCGCGCCAAACCGCTTGGCCAGGCCGCGCGCCTCGACGAGCTGCTGCACTACTCGAGGGCCTTGACCTTCCCTTGCAGCGGGACCTCCGTCGCCAACGCGTTCTCGACGATGACCAGCTCGTAGGGATACTTCTTGCCGTGCTCCCACTGACCACCGACCAGCGGCGTCTTGGCGACGTTCTTGACCGGACCGTGGCCCCAGCGCACCGGACCGACGACGGTCTGCACGCTCGCGCTCGCGAGCGCGTCGCGGATCGAGGCCGCCTTGTCGACATCCTGCGCGTGCGCGAGGACGTGGACCGCGACTTCGAACAGCGCGTGCGAGAAGCCCAACGGCTGCGTCCACTGCTTCCCGCTCGCCGCGGTGTAGGCCGCCGCGAGCTGCGCCGCCGACTGCCCGGTCAGCGAGGAGCGGAAGGGATGGTTCGGCGACCACCAGACCTCGCTGGTCAACCCGTTGGCGGTCGGGCCGAGTGCGTCAATCGTACTCGGGAAGAGCAGCGCCTTGCCGATCGAGGCGATGCGCGGGCGATAGCCCTGCTGGCGCGCTTGCGTCCAGAAGTTCTTGAAGTCGGGTGGGATGGGGACGCCGGTGAGCACCTGGCAGTCGGCCTTCTTGAAGGCCGCGATCTGCGCGGAGTAGTCGGCGGTGAGATCTTGATAATGGCCGGGATCGTTCATCGTGTAGCCGGCCTTGGCGAGCACCGGCGGGAAACCATGGACGGGATCGGCCCACGCGTTACCGTCGCCGTCGTTGGGGAACAGCCCACCGACCTGTTTGTTCGTCTCGACCTGCTTCCACATGCCGAGGAAGACGGATTCGACGTCCTCGAGCCCCCAGAAGAAGTGGTAGGTCCACTCGAAGCCCTTCGCCGGATCGCCGTGACGCGGGAAGAACCACGCCTGCCATGGGGTCACCGTCGAGATGCACGGCACGCCGTTCAGTTCACACTGGTCGGAGACCGGGTTCGTCGTCTCGGGCGTCGACGAGACGACCATCAGATCGACCTTGTTCTGCAGGATCAATTGCGAGGCGACTTCGCCGGCGCGGTTGGCCGACGACTGGCTGTCCTTGAGGATGACCTCGACCGGATACTTCGTCCCGCCGATGCTGATGCCGGCGGTGAGCAAGCCGCGCAACGCCCCGAGCACGTAGGTGTCGGCCTCACCGAACGCGGCCAGTGGGCCGGTCTGCGGCGAGACGAAGCCGATCCTGATCGTGCGCGACGCGGCGCGGGCCGGTGTACGGACGCCGACCGTCGCGGCCGCGCCGGCGGCGGCGGTCAGTCCGAGCATCCGGCGGCGGGTGATTTCGGGCGAGCTTCGCATCGAGGTGCCTCCTTTCGGGTGGTGAGGGTTCACGCGCTGACGAGTCCGCCGTCGAACGCGCGCGCGAGCAGCGCACGGATCGCGTCGCGCTCGATCGGGCGCGGGTTGGGGTACGGTGCGGCCGCGGCCAAATCGGCCGCGCGGTCGAGGCCATCGGCCGGAAAACCCAGCTCGCGCAGCGTCTCGGTCACACCCAACCGGCGCGCCAGATCGGCCAAGCCCTGCGGCGCGTCGGCGACGCCGAGGGCCCTTGCGATGCGCGCCATCGCCTCGGGCGCGGCCTGCGCGTTGTACGCGGCGGCGTGCGGCAGCACGACCGCATGCGTGCGCGCGTGCGGCAGGTCGAACGCGCCGCCGAGCGTGTGGCACAGTTTGTGGTGGAGCGCCATCGAGACCGAACCGAGCGCGATCCCGGCTAGCCACGCGCCGTACAGCGACGTCGCGCGCGCGTCGACGTCGTCCGGCGCGGCGACCACGCGCGGCAACCCCTCGGCCAGCGCGCGCACGCACTCCTCGGCGATCAGCGAGATGACCGGGTTCGCGTCGACCGCGTAGAGCGCCTCGACGGCGTGCGCGAGCGCGTTGATCCCGCTCGCCGCCGAGACGTCCGGCGGCAGCGAGAGCGTCAACAGCGGATCGTAGATCACGACCGACGGGCGCACGCGCGCGTCACGTCCGGTCGTCTTGCTGCCGTGCTCGGTCAGACCGTAGATCGACGTCATCTCCGAGCCGGCGTAGGTCGTCGGCAGCGCGACGATCGGCAAGCCGGTCGTCAGCGCGACCGCCTTCGCTAAGCCGATCGCCGACCCGCCGCCGAGCGCGACGCAGCCGTCGACGCCAAGCTCCGCCGCCGTGGTGCGCGCGCGCTCGGCGAGCGCGACCGGGACGTGCTCGCGCACCTCGCCGAACGTCCCGGCGACGCGCGGCCCGAGGACGGCGAGCACCTCGCGCAGCTGCGGGTGCGGCGGTTGCGCCCCGGCGATCAGCAGCACGCGGCGCAGACCGGCACGATCGAGCTCGTCGGGGAGCCGGGCCAGCGCGCCGGCGGCGAAGACGACGCGCACCGGCGCCGTCTCGTGGACGAACCCGCGCGCGAGCGCGGCGCCCTCAGCGCGGATAGAAGGGCGGGATCCGCGCATCGACGTTGACCCAGACCGACTTCGGTTCGGTGTACTGGCGCATCGCCTCGAACCCCATCTCGCGTCCCTGACCCGACGCGCCGACGCCGCCGAACGGCGAGCCGGGGCTGACGCGCTTGTAGGCGTTGATCCAGACCATCCCCGAGCGCACGTCGCGGGCGAAGCGGTGCGCGCGCGAGAGGTCGCGCGTCCACAGCCCACTGCCCAACCCGTATTCGGTCGCGTTGGCGAGCGCCAGCGCCTCCTCGTCGGTACCGAAGCGCGCGACGGTGACGAACGGTCCGAAGACTTCCTCGCGCGCGACGCGCGCACCGGCGCCGGCGGCGACGATCGTCGGCTCGACGTAGAAGCCGTCGGCGAGCGCCGGATCGGCGGGTGCTTTGCCGCCCTGCAGGATCGTGCCGCCCTCCTCGGTGGCGATGCGGCAGTAGGCCAGCACGCGGTCGCGGTGGACGGCCGAGGTCAGCGGCCCCATCTCGGTCTGCTCGTCGAGCGGGTTGCCGAGCCGAATCGAGCGCGCGAGCGCGCTGAAGCGCGCCAAGAACTCGTCGGCGATCGCTTCGTGCAGGATCAACCGCGAGCCGGCGATGCAGGCTTGACCTTGGTTGTGAAAGATCGCGAAGGCGGAACCGCCGATCGCGGCGTCGAGGTCGGCGTCGTCGAACACGACGTTGGCACCCTTCCCGCCCAACTCGAGACCGATGCGCTTGAGGCTCGCCGACGCGCCGGCCATCACTCGGCGGCCGACCGCGGTCGAGCCGGTGAACGAGATCTTGCGCACGTCGAGATGGTCGACCAGCCGCTGCCCGGCTTCGTCACCGAAACCCGGCACGACGTTGATCACGCCGGCCGGGAACCCAACCTCGGCGGTCAGTTCGGCCAGCCGCAACGTCGAGAGCGGCGTCAGCTCGGAGGGTTTGAGGACGACGGTGTTGCCCGCCGCCAGCGCCGGCCCCATCTTCCAGCTGGTGAACATGATCGGAAAGTTCCACGGGCAGATCTGCCCGACGACGCCGATCGGCTCGTGCGTGACGTAGTTGAGGAAGCCGGCTTCGACCGGGACGACCGTCCCCTCGAACTTGTCGGCCATCCCGCCGAAGTAGCGATACGTCGCCGCAGTGCGTGGGACGTCCAGGCGCCGCGTGTCGCGGATCGGATGTCCGGTGTCGCGCGTCTCCAGCTCGGCCAGCTCGTCGGCGTGCGCTTCGATCGCGTCGGCGAGCGCGAGCAGCAGTCGTCCGCGTTCGGCGGCGGTGCGCCGGCTCCAGGCCGGAAACGCCGCCGCGGCCGCGACCACGGCGCGATCGATGTCGGCGGCGCCGCCCAGCGCGATCGACGCGAGCGTCGCGCCGTCGTGTGGATCGATCACCGGCAGCGTGCGTCCGTCGAGCGCGTCGACGAACTGCCCACCGATGAACAGGCCGGTGCGCGGCTCGGCGACCGTCGCCGAGCCGTTCACCTGCGTCACGGGTTGCCTCAGAACTCCGCCGGGAACGGTTTGAGCTCGCCGCTCTCGTAGCGCTCGGGGAGACCCGCCGTCGCGTTCTCCCAGACGAAGAGCATCGAGCGCTTCGGCGAGTAGCCCTGGTGCCTGATGTCGGCCGGCATCGCGGCGACGTCGCCGGCGCGCATCGTCACCCGCGCGCGCGGACGACCCGTCTCCTTGTCCTCGACGTCCCACACGATGTGGTCCGAGAGCTGGATGAACCACTCGATGCGGTCGTTGCCGTGTTTGACCGGGAGGATGAACTCTTCGGTCGTCGGGCACGCCAAGCTCTGCTTGCAGACGCTGACGACGGACGGATTCCAGGTCACGTCGGAGCGCGAGAGGTAGGCGAACAGGTTGTACGCGCCGAGTTGGCCCTCGAAGCCCGGCTCGCAGAGTACCTCGGGTTCATCCTGCGGGACGTCGGTGAAGTGGCGGTTGACCGGATGCGTCGCATCGGTCCGCCGTACCGAGTCGCCCGGCAGGCTGACCATCCGGCGCGAGACGACGCGGTCGCGGTTGATCGCCGCGTCGTTGTCGCCGTTCTTCGGGCCGAAGACGGTCTTGCCGGTCTCCTCGGGCGCGGCGAACGGATCCCAGCCGGCGTTGGTCCAGTCGCTCAGCATCGCTTTGAAGGTCGCCATGACGACCGGCGACTCGAAGGTCTCGACGTACGAGACGCCGGCCTGGTGCAACGACTCGTTGTAGCGGCCGCCGTAGACCTGGACCGTCCCGTACTGGTTCTTCGTCCCGAAGACGTGGTCGAAGTTGACCCAGCCGTAGAAGAAACCCCAAGCGACGTCGCGCATCAGCGCGCGCAAGAAGTAGTCGACCGCCATCGTGTGCGACTGCCGCGCGCCGCTCTTCACCGGCCAGGTGATGGTGACGAAGTAGCCGTCGCGGCTGAAGGTGAAGCCGCCCAGCGTGAAGGCGCGGTAGCCGGTGACCGGATCCGGCGCGGATGCGTCGACCAGTTCGGGGAGCCCGGTCGGGAGCGTTTCGGTGCTTGCCATCGTGCTCGTCCTCTCGTGCGTCAGCGCATGCAGATCTCGGCCCAACGCTCGCGGGAGAGCGGGCCGAGGATCGTTTGCTGCAGGAACACCGCCGGTTTCGCCGCGGTGAAACGGTAGGCGGCACCGGCCGGCAACAGCGCTTGATGGCCCAGGCCGAGCCGCACCAGGCCCATCTTCTTCCCTTTGGGCTCGCCGGCGACGAGCACGGTGCCCTCGGCGTTGGGCGGCGCGACGGCGGCGGGGTCGTCGAGTTTCACGAACGCGATCTCGAGCCGGCCGTCCATGACGATCACGAACTCGTCGTGCGAGCACGCGTACCACGGCGAGGTTCCTTCGGCCCGAACCGCCTCGATCACGTACTCGAGGTTCTTGCCGACGACGGTCTTCTCGTACGGCTTCGCCTGTGCCGCGACTTCGAAGATGTTGGAAAAGGCGTACTCTTTGACGCTGCCCGAGACCAACTCGACGCTGCCTTTGCGGTAGGCCTCGAGCGAACCGAACACGGTACGCAAACGGGTGGCAGTCTCGACCATGGAAAGAAGCTCCTTTGTTCGGATTCCGAACTTTGGTTCTCTATCCGAACGGACGGGCCTTAGCGGCCCGAAGGAAACTTCCCTTCGTCAGGAAGCGCGTGCGGTGCTGCGCCCCGCGCGCGCCTGGTCGGCGGCGCGTCGCACGTGCGCGACCGGCTCGGCACCGATGAGCCGCGCCAACACGTCGTACGCGGGCCGCGTCGACTCGACGAAGGCGCGCCGCTCGCTCTCGGAGAGCCGCACGACCTCCATCCGTTTCTCCAGCTCGGCCAGTGCGGCGCGCTCGGCACGCGCGGCGTCCTCGCCCTGCCACGCCACCAAGCCGGCGACGGCCGCGTCGAGCCGGACGCGACGCTCGCCGAGCGCGTTCAGCCAGGCGGCGTTCGCAACGATCAGCTGCGTCGCGTACGAGTGTCCCGTCAACGTCAGATAGCGCTGGACCTCGTAGATCTTGGTTGCGACGCACATCGGCAGCGAATTGCTGGCCTGACCGTCGAGGTCATGGCGGCGCAGCGCGTCTTGGAGCTGCGTGAGCGGCACCGGTCGAACCATCGCCTGCCATGCGTCGGCGATCGCGATGTGAACCGGTGCTTCGATCACGCGCAGTCGCAAGCGCTCGATGTCGCTCGGGACCCGGATCGGTCGCAGGGCGTTCGTGATGTGTTTGAAGCCCGTCTCGATGAACCCGAGACCAACCAGCCCGAAGGGCGCCAGCAAGCCCAGCGTCTCCGCGCCGAACGGGCCGCTGAGCAACGCGTGGGCGTGCGCCTGGTTATCGACCAGGTACGGTGCCTCGATCAACTGGATCGCCGGGGCGATGTTGCCCAGGATCGCCGCGCTGACGATCCCCAGCACGAGGTCTCCGCGACGGATCGCGTGCAACACCTCGTTCTCGCTGCGCCCCTGCGGTGGTACGTTCGTGAAGCCGAGGTCGGGCAGCTCGGCGGCGAGCCGGCGCACCAGCTCCTCCGTCCCCCGTCCCGCGACCGAGGTCGCCGCCAACGCGCACCCGACGCGCGCCGGCGCGAGCGGGGGCACCGTCGCGCCGACTTGCATCTCGATCAGATGGTAGTCGATCGCGTTGATCGAGAGCGTCGACTCGACCGCGTCGGCATAGTGCGAGCGGGTCGTGCGCAGCAACTGAGCGGCGTTCGACCCGAACTCATCGGAACGCGTCGCCTCGGCCTCGATCGACCGTTCGACCGCCTCGAAGGCCGCCGCGGTCCCGCCGACCGCCGCCGAGATCTCGGCCAGCGCGTCGCGGGCGCCGGCCGCCGCGGACTCGCCGTCGCGGACCGACGCCTCGGAGGCCTCGGCCAGCTTGGCCGTCTTCTCGCCGCCGGCGCGCACGGCGGTCAGCAACTTCTCCATCTCAGCGGTCGCCGCCCGAGTCGAGTCGGCCAGCTTGCGGATCTCGGCGGCGACGACCGCGAAGCCACGACCGTGCTCGCCCGCGCGCGCGGCCTCGATCGCCGCGTTGAGCGAGAGCAGGTTCGTCCGTTCGGAGACCTCATGCACGAAGTCGACGATCTCGTCGATGCGGCTGAGCGCGGCGAGGAACTCGCCCATCGTCGCGCTGCTCGAGCGGGCCGCGTCGGCCAGCGTCTCGACGGCGCGGACCAGATGGTCGATCTCGGCTCCGGTCGCGGTCACCCGATGCTCGGACGCACGTGCGCTCTGCGCGACGGCGCGGACGTCCGTCAACGCCACGGCCAGGTCGCGCGCCGAGTCGGCCGCGACGTCGGCGATCTGCTGGACGGAGATGGCCTGAATCTGGGCGTTCTCGGCGATACGACCCGACGTCTGGCGCAAGCGCTCGGCGGCGCCTGAAAGTTTGCTGATGACGTCGTCCACGCGCGGCGCGTCCTCCGGTTTACCGAATCCGAACATACGTTCCTATTCCCGCATTCGATGACTCTCGGGAGACGGAAAGCAATCTCCTTCGAACGGCGAATGGCCTTGCAAACGATGTACACTGTCCGTCCGAGCCAGGGCGACGCCGTTCCCGTGCTACCGGCGTCCGATTACGTCCAATCGCTCGCCAAGGGGCTGGCCGTCATCCAGGCGTTCGGTACGGCGCGCCGCGCGCTCTCGCTCTCCGAGGTCGCGGTCCGCACCGGGCTGACGCGCGCCGGCGCGCGGCGGTTGCTGCTGACGCTCGAGCACCTGGGCTACGTCGTGCTGACCGACCGGCGCTTCCGCCCCACGCCGAAGATCCTGGACCTGGGCTACTCCTACCTCGCCTCGCTCGACGTGTGGGATGCCGCCCAACCCTGCCTCGAGGGCCTGATGGCGGCGCTAGGCGAGACCTGCACCGCGAGCGTCCTCGACGGTGAGGAGATCGTCTGCGTCTTGCGCGTGCCGACCGGGCGCATCATGAACGTCAACTTCGGCGTCGGCCGCCGGCTGCCGGCGAGCGTCTGCGCGATGGGCCGCGTCTTGCTGGCGGGCTTGACCGGCGCTGAGCTCGAGCACTACTTCGCGACCGCGCGCTTCCCGTCGTACACGCCGCGCACGGTCACCGATCCGGCCGTCCTGCGCCGCATCGTCGAGGGCGCGCGCGCCGACGACTATGCGTTGGTCGACGGCGAGCTCGAGTTGGGGTTGTGCTCGCTGGCGATCCCGCTGCGCGACGGGAACGACCGAGTCGTCGCGGCGATCACGGTCTGCATCCCCGGCGCGCGCGCGACCGAAGAGGCGATGCTGACGCACGTCCTGCCGGCGATGCGCGAGACGCGAGCCGGCATCCAAGCGACGATCCGCCGCCAGACTTAAACCGCGTCGGCGTCGTAAATGATGCGGATCGTCCCGACCCGGCGGTCGTGGCAGAACAGCGCCAGGCACAGGTCGTTGTACACCACGCCGGTGTCGCGCGCGTAGGTGTAGATCGCCCACGGTCGCAGGCCCGCTCGCACCAGCGTGCCGCCGCGCTCGCGAAAGCGCGCGTACGGGGTGCGGGGCGGGAGTTGTTCGGCCGCGCCGCCGAGCCCGACCCGCGCGCAGCGCAGGCTCAAGGCGTCCTCGAAGAATCGTTTGATCCGGTTTCCGTTCAGGTCGGCCGCGTGGTCCCCGGTCCAGTCGCGCCGGCAGTCGCGGTAGTGCCCGAAACAGAAGCCGTTGAGATCGACGCCGAACATCGCGACGATCGCCGGATGGCGCGGCACGGCGGCGTCGATCACCGCGTCGATCCCCGCCTCGACCGCTTCGTCGTAACGCGTCTCGAACTTGGGGGGATCGAAGCCGCTCGGCGGGACGCGCGAGACGTCGAACAGCCGTCCCAGGCGCGCGATCCGCGCACCGGTCAACTCGACGTAGTCGGTATCGAAGCAGTCGTCGAAGCCGATCCCACCGGGGCCGATCGCCGCTTCGAAAACGCTGTCCATCTCGTCCGCGACCGTCAACCCGATCTCACGGATCTCCTCGGCGACCGTGCCTAGCGGACGGCGGCCGGCCAGCGCGTGCGCGCGCATCCCCAGCATCGCCAGCTCCAAGCGCTGCTCGTCGGCGGCGGAAGCCGTCTCGCTCTCGACCCGGCGCCGAGCGATCTCGGCGGCACTGCGCACGTCGGCCAGCGCACTGAGTTGCTGCTCGACGATCACTGCGACCTCACCGGCCCGCGCCAGCGTCCCCTCCAGTTCGCCACGCAGTCCGCCGACCGTCGCTTGCATGCGCGTCGCTTCGCGCTCGACCTCGCCCGTGCGCGCGATCGCGTCGTCGGTGGCGCCGCTCATCGCACGGCTGGCGGCGAGCAACTCGCTGAGCATCGCGCTGATCTCGCCGGTCGCGTGGGCGGTACCGGTGGCCAGCGCGCGGATCTCGTCGGCGATGACGCCGAAGCCGCTGCCCGCCACGCCGGCGTGCGCCGCCTCGATCGCGGCGTTGAACGAGAGCAGCGTCGTCTCGCTCGAGATCGAGTCGATCAAGTCGAGGATCGCGCCGGTTCGTTCGCCGGCAGCGGAGGTGGCGGCGACGGACGAGGCGGCACGCTGCACGGCCGCGCGCACCTGAGCGACGCGGTCGAGACACGCTTGCAGCTCTTCGATCGCGGCGCCGAAGCCGGCGCGGATCGCGTCGATCGTCTCGCGCATCCGCTGCGTCGCGCCGGCCGCGACATTGGCACCGGTGGCCAGCTCGTCGATCGCGCGCGCGGTCTGATCCAGCAGGCCGCCCAGGCCCTTGAGGGCGCTAGCGATCGCGCGCCACTCGTAGCTGTTGCGCGCGATCGCGACCGCGACCCGAGAGACCAGGCCCAGCAGTGCGCGCTCGTCGTCATCGACTTGGCGGCGCAGCGCGGCCGCGGCTTGACGGACGACCACCGGCACGCCCGTCAGATCGACGACGCCGTTGCCGGCCGTATCGCGCTCGCCGAGCACGGCGCGCCCGACGGCGGTGCGCAGTTGCGCCAAGGCGTCGCCGAGCGCGAGGCGCGCAGCGCGGTCGGCGGCGGTCGACCCGTCCTGCGAGTGTTGCGCGATCCGTCCCACGTCCTCGGCGACGTCCGAGAGGCCGGCGCTCTGTTGCGCCGCCAGCGCGGCGACCTCGGCGATGGCGCGTTCCAGCGTGACGACCTGCTCGGCCCGCTGGGCCGACCGGCTTTGGGCCGCGGAGAGCGCATCCGCCAGGCCGCGCACGATCCCGGCCGCTTCGTCGATCGCGCTTTCGACGCGGTCGCTCGCACCGTGCAACTCGCGTTCGATCAGCGCGACGTCGCCGGCCGAGGCGGAGGTCGAGGCGGCGAGCCGCTTCACTTCGTCCGCCACGATCACGAAGCCGCGGCCGCCCTCGCCGAGATGCGCCGCTTCGATCGCCGCGTTGATGCCCAGTACCCGCGCTTGGCGAGCGATCCGGCGCAGCCGGTCGAGAAAAGCTTGGACGCCGGCGGTGCCGCGTTCGGCCGTCGTGGCGAAGGCCGCGGTCGTGTCGACGGTCGCCGCGAGCTCATCGAGCCGAGCCAGCACGTCGACGATCCCGGCGTCGTACGAGCTGGTCGAGACGGCGACGGTTCTGGTCAGAGCGCGCAGTGCTGCGGCGGTGTCGGCGACGTGCGCGGCGCCGCGGTCGATCTCCGCGATCGCCGTGGTCGTCCGCTCGACGACGGCGGTCTGCTCGCTGGTCGAGGCGACGATCCCGCCGAGCTGGCGTGCGTTGCGCTCGACGCTCTCGGCGGCGGCGTCGACGATGGCCCGATAATCGAGCAGCTCGTGGCGCAGCCCGTCGACGAAACGCTGCAACACCGCGCGGTCGGCGACCGCGAACGTGACCGTCGGCGCAGCGAGCGTGAAATCGCGCCGCCGCGCCACCTCGTCCAGCCAGGCGGCGAGGTGCGCGTCGTCCTCGCCGCGGTCGAACGAGGTCGCGATGCGCTCCTCGTCCCAGGCGACCGAGGTCGCGGCGCGGTCCGACCCGACGCGGCGCGGGAACGACGTCGCGATGCGCGACTCGTCCCCGCCGTCCAGGGAGCTTGCTTGGTCCGTTATGGAAGCGAGCAGCTCCTCAAAAGCCGCTCGCCCCGACGCACGCTGGAACAAGGTCTGCAGGGCTGCGGTCCGGCAGCCCCGCTCTCCTGCCCCCAGGCGCCCGAGCCGGCGCCAACCCCCACTTATACGGGGGTGGGCTGCTTGTCGGGCTGCGGGGTCGTGCGCAGGTAGGGCTTGATGGTCTTGTAGCCTGGGAACTTCTGCTTGGCCTCGTCGTCGCTCACCGCGGCGGTGATGATGACGTCCTCGCCCTGCTTCCAGTTCACCGGGGTCGCGACTTTGTAGTTGTCGTTGAGTTGCAGGGAGTCGATGACGCGCAGGATCTCCTGGAAGTTGCGTCCGGTCGCCGCCGGGTAGGTGAGCGTCAGTCGCACCTTCTTTTGCGGGTCGATGATGAACACCGAGCGCACCGTCGCGGTCGCCAGGGCGTTGGGGTGGATGAGATCGTAGAGCGTCGAGACCTTGCGGTCGGCGTCGGCGATCAGCGGGAAATTGAGCGCGGTCCCGCCGACCTCGGCGATGTCATCGAGCCAACGGCCGTGCTTGTCGACGGGATCGACCGACAGACCGACGACCTTGACGTTGCGCTTCGCGAACTCGGGCTGCAGCCGCGCGGTCTCGCCGAGCTCGGTGGTGCAGACCGGCGTGAAGTCCGCCGGATGCGAGAACAGCACGACCCAACTGTCGCCCGCGTAGTCGTAAAAATGGAGCGGCCCCTGGGTCGAGTCTTGGGTGAAGTCCGGAGCGGTGTCTCCGAGCTGGAGTGACATTCTGGTCTCCTTCGATACGGTGGTGCGATGCCGATGCGCGAATATGAAAAGACCTCCGCGGGCGGCGGAGGTCTCGGTGGAGTCTGCGGAACGGAGTCCGTCAGTCCAACACGAAACCGTGCCGACCCGCGAGGGGGCGACAGAGACAGCAGCACATGGGGCCGCAACCGGTTCCGAGCATCGCCCCTAAACTACCACAGCGCCCGGGCGACGGTCAATGCGGCTCGCTTGGGCTGCACGCAGGCCTTACCTTCTCGGTCGCCGGAAAGGCTGGCAAGAAAGGGGGCCTCTTGCAAGGACGACGCTCCTATGCCGGCTGGATCGCCGGCGCGATCATCGTGGTCGCGATTCTGTTGGTCGTGTCGACGTACAACACGCTCGTCCGCCTGGACCAAGCGGTCGAAGCCCAATGGGGTCAAGTCCAAAACGTCTACCAGCGCCGCGCCGACCTCGTGCCGAATCTCGTGGCGACCGTCAAGGGCGCCGCCAATTTCGAGAAGAGCACCTATCTCGCGGTGACGGAGGCGCGCGCCAAGGTCGGTCAGCTGCCCCCATCAACCCTGCCAAACGCCCCCACCGATCCGCAGGCCTTCGCGCAATACGAACAGGCGCAGAATCAGCTCGGCGCGACGCTCTCGCGCCTGTTGGTCACGGTCGAGAACTATCCCGACTTGAAGGCCAGCCAAAACTTCTTGACGCTGCAGTCGCAGCTCGAAGGGACGGAGAACCGCATCGCCGTCGAGCGCCGGCGCTACAATGAGACGGCGCAAGCCTTCAACACGGCCCGCGACACCGCACCGACCGTCTTCATCGTCGGCTGGTTCGGACCGCGCTTCAACGAGAAAGTCTACTTCCAAGCGCAGGCCGGCGCACAGACCGCACCGACCGTCGACTTCTCGAAATGACGCCCGCCGATCGCCGGCGCATCCAAGACGCGCTGCGCCGGGCGGAAGCGGGAACCTCTTCGCGCCTGGCGGTGCGCTTCGTCCCCGACACCTCGCTCGATGCGTTCGAACGGGCGAAGGCCGAGTTTCTCAGCGGTGGCCTCCACACGCATCCGACGGCGAACGCGGGCCTCATCCTGGTCGCGCCCAAAGCCCGCTCGTTCGCGGTGCTCGGCGATCGGGCGCTGCACGAACGCGTCGGGCAGGCCTTTTGGGACGACGTCGTCGCGCAGATGAGCGCCGCATTCAAAACGGGGACGATCGCCGACGGCGTCGTGCTCGGCATCGATCGGCTCGGCGACGCCCTCCACCAGCACTTCGCTCAAGCCGCACCGTGATCGCCGCACTCGTTCTCCTGCTCGCCGCCCTCAGCATACCGCCGGCGCCGACGCACTACGTCACCGATACGGTCGGCGCGCTGAGTCCCTCCACGCGCGATTCGCTCGAGGGCGAGCTGCGCGGCTTCGAAACGCTCTCCGGCCACCAGGTCATCGTCTGGATCGGCGACACCACGGGCGGGACGCCACTCGAAGAGTGGACGGCCGAGGCGGGCGAGCGCTGGAAGGTCGGCCGCAAAGGCAAAGACGACGGCGCGATCCTGTTTCTGTTCATGCGCGATCACAAGGTGCGCATCGAAGTCGGCTACGGCCTGGAGCCGAAACTCACCGACGCCCAGTCCGCACAGATCATCGACGACCAGATTCTGCCCAAGATCCGCGGCGGCGACGTCGACGGCGCCGTCGTGCACGGCGTGGACCGCATGTTGACGGTCATCGATCCGACCGCGGCGGCGACCTTGGGGACCGTCGCGACGCCGCCACCGTCATCGGACGAGGGCGGCCTCGGCGACGGCGCCGCCGCGCTGGTGTTCTTCCTGGTGATCGCGGGCATTCTGTTTGCCATCGTCGTCACGATCGTTCGGCGCGGCAAGAAGCACGGAGATTGGCTCGACTACTTCCTGATGTCCAACGCTGAGGGGCGCGCGAGCGGCTGGGGCGGCGGTTTCATCGCGGGTGGCGGCGGATTCGGCGGCGGCGGTTTCTCCGGCGGCGGCGGAGGTTTCGGCGGCGGCGGCGCCTCCGGCGGCTGGTAGCACGCCCGACGTCCTATCCGCCGGCCAGGGCGCCGATGATGAGCAGGGGTTCAGCACCCGTCGCGACCGCGGCGGGGAGCGGAGCGTCGGGCGACTCGTGCGAGAGGTCGCGCTCGCACGCGAAAAACCGCACGAATGGACGGCGCCGCCGCGTGCCGTGTTCGCGAATCGTGCCGCGCAACATGGGGTAGCGCTCCTCCAGGGCGTCGAGGACCGCGCTCGCCGTCGCCTCGCCCGCGAACTCGAGCTGAACCTCGGCCGGCAGGCGCGCCAGCGCGCGCAGGTTCGCCGGCAGCACGACCCGGATCACGCTAGCGTCTGGACCTCGACCGAGAGCACGGCCGGCAGATCGCGTACGATCGGCGCCCAACTCTCGCCCGCGTCGGGCGACGCATAGACCTGACCACCCGTCGTACCGACGTACACGCCGCACGCATCGAGGGTGTCGACGGCGGTCGCGTCGCGCAGCACGTTGACGTAGCAGTTGCTCTGTGGCAGCCCGTTGGTGAGCGGCTCCCATTCGTGGCCGCCCGTGCGGCTGCGGTAGACGCGCAGCTTCCCCTCGTAAGGAAAGTGGTGCGAATCGCTGGTAATGGGGACGACGTAGATCGTCTCCGGCTCGTGCGCGTGCACTTCGATCGGAAAGCCGAAGTCGGACGGCAGGTTGCCGCTGATCTCGTGCCACGACTCGCCCGCGTCGTCGCTGCGCATGACATCCCAGTGTTTCTGCATGAACAGCGTGTTCGGGCGCGAGCGGTGCATCGCCAAGCGATGCACGCAGTGGCCGACCTCCGCGGCCGGGTCCGGGATCTGTTCCGAACGCAGGCCCCGGTTGATCGGTCGCCAGGTCGCGCCTCTGTCGTCGGTTCGGAACGCGCCGGCGGCGGAGATCGCGACGTACATCCGCTGCGCGTCGCTAGGGTCGACCAGGATCGTGTGCAGGCACATCCCACCGGCGCCGGGCTGCCACGAAGGCCCCGACCCGTGACCGCGCAATCCTGAGAGCTCCGACCAGGTCGCGCCGCCGTCGGACGTCTGAAACAGCGCCGCGTCTTCAACCCCGGCGAAGACGGCGTCCGGATCGCTCGGCGATGGCTCGAGATGCCAGACGCGAGCGAACTCCCACGGGTGCGGCGTCCCGTCGTACCATTGATGCGTGCCGGGAACGCCGTCGTACGCGAATTCGTTTCCGACCGGCGCCCAGGTCGTGCCACCGTCATCGGAACGCTGGATGACTTGGCCGAACCAACTGCTGCTCTGCGACGCGTAAAGCCGGTTCGGGTCGGCCGGCGATCCTTTGACGTGATAGATTTCCCAGCCGGGGAAGTACGGTCCGTCAACCTTCCACTGCTCGCGCTTGCCGTCAGCCGTCAGGATGAACGCGCCCTTGCGCGTACCGACCAGAACGCGGACGCTACTCATCCGCCATCCTTGTTCGGTCTGCGGTCGGACCCCTCGTGCCGCGTTTAGCGGTGGCCCCAGGGCGGGGCCGGGTAGATCGCTTTCGCGTTTGCGATCGAGGTCGGCCAGACGGTGACCAGGTGGCCGTTCTGGATCTGTTGGACGAGCATCGGTTTGGTCATGTTGACGCCGCGCTTGTCGAAGACGATCGGGCCGTAGAAGGTCATGACGTCCAGGCCGGCCAGCGTGTCGCGGACCTTCTGCGGGTCGAGCGTGCCGGCTTTCTCGAGCGCGTATTGGAAGGCCAGGCAGGCCGCCGAACCGTCGGCGTTGTGATAGTCGGCCGGCCGGTGATAGACCCGCTCGAAGGCGGCGCTGTACTCGGCCGGCGTCTGGTAGAAGCCCGGGATGCCGCGGTACTTCACCGAGATCGACCACTGCGAGCCGCCGAAGACGTCGTTGGCGTCCGGGCCCAGCGAGTTGACGAAGTCGGGCGTGTCGGGACCGACCGAGAAGCCGTAGGCCTTCGCCTCGACGTTCTGCTCGTGCAGCGTCTTGTCGATCAAGAGCGCGTCCTCGGCGTGCCCGGCGTTGAGGATGAGGTCAGGGCTCGCCGCCTTGATCGCCGAGACGATCGAGGAGACGTCGGTCGCCCCCACCGGATACTTGTTGTTGTAGACGACCTTCAGGCCGTGCGCCTGCGCGTAGTCGATGGCACTCGTTGCAACGTCCTCGGAGAACGCGTCGCTGGCATAGGCCACCGCAACAGTCTTCGGCGGCGGCCGCTGCGCGAGCACCAGGTCGATGATCCCGGTCAGATATTGTTTGCCGGGCGTGAGCACGGCGAACGAATAGGTGAAGCCCGAGTTGAAGAGCCGCTCGGCGGCCCCGTTGCCTTGCACCATCGGGATCTTCTTGCGCTCGGCGATCTGGGCGACGGTGAAGGTCGTCCCGGTACCGTACGGGCCGAGCAAGAAGTTCACGTGGTCCTGGTCGATCAGCCGCGCCGCGAGCTGCGCCGCGTTCTCCGGGAGCGACTCGTCGTCGTAATACTTGATCGCGACGCGATAGCGCGTGCTGCCGACCTGGAGCCCGCCGTGGTCGTTCACGTAGGACTCCCACAGGTCGTACCCTTCCTGGGTGAGCTTCCCTTCGCGGGCGAACGTCCCGGTCAGCGAGACGGCGCTGCCGAAGGTGATCGTCGGCGGATCGGCCTGCAGCGCCGACGAGGTGGCGAGCGCGAACGTCGCGGTCGCGGCGAGGACGGCGCACGCGGTACGCAAGACCATACGAACCTCCTAGAACGGCTGGCCGCAGCAGGCGGCGACGCGAGGAAAGACGGTGCAGGCGTTCCCGGCCAGCAGTCGGCGCCGCTCGGCGGCGCCCAGCTCGAGCTCGGGCGCTTCGATCACCGCGCGCGGCGCCGGATCACCGATCGGGAACGGATCGTCGGAACCGAGCATCACGCCGTCGTGTCGCGCGACGTTGAGCAGCGCGCGCAGCGTGTTGTGGTCGAAGACGACGCTGTCGAAGTAGAGCCGCCGGAAACCCTCGCGCGGATTGGCGACCGTCTCGCCGGCCGCCCGCAGGACCTCGTAGTTGCGCGCGAGGCGCCCGATCAATGCGGGCAGCGCGCCGCCGCCATGCGCGACGACCAGCTTGAGCGCGGGATGGCGCGGTAGGACGCCGGCGTAGAGCAGCCGGCTCAGCGCGAGCGCCGTCTCGTTCGGCCGGGCGACCGCGTTGGCCAGCCCGTAGTCGTGGATACGCGCGTCGTCGCCGCCGCCCGCGAAGACCGGGTGCACGAACACCGGCACCTCGAGGGCCGCCGCCTGCGCCCAGAACGGCTCGAGATCGAGATCGTCGAGATCGCGGCCCGCGCCGGCGATCCAGGTCCCGATCATCGCACCGACGTGCCCCTGCGCGACCGCGCGCGCCAGCTCGGCGGCGGCCAGCCGCCCGTCCTGCAACGGCACCGTCGCCAGCGGCAGGTAGGTGACCTCGCCGTTCGATGCTTCGGCGAGCGACTCGGAGAGCGCATCGTTGAGCAGCGCGCTCCAGGCGACGCCCTCCTCGGCCGGCAGCGAGTAGCCGAAGACGTCGAGCCAACCGCCGTTGAGCTGCGCGACGATCGCCCGGCTAGCGAGCTTCGCCGTGCGCGCGTCGAGCGCGACCAACCCCGGCGCGACCGGCCGCGTCCACGGCTCCGCGCCGATCTTGAAGCGCACGCTGCCGCCGGCGACCTCTTCGATCTGACAATGCGGAAACTGGCGGCGGACCGAGTCCTCGCGCACGCGGCGCAGGAAACTCGCCGGCAGGTGGTGCGCGTGGATGTCGACCGCGAGCTCCCTCACGCGAGCAGCTCCAGCAGATCGACCGGCGTCGCCGGGACGTGCGCGATGCGGGTCCCGAACGGCGCCAGCGCGTCGTTGATCGCCGAGGCGACGGCGGCCGGTGTCGTCATGTAGCCGCCCTCACCGACACCCTTCTGGCCCAGCGCCGTCAGCGGCGAGGGCGTTTCATGCTCGATCATCTCGACGTGCGGTACCTCGTGTGTCGTCGGCATCAGGTAATCGGCGAATGTTTGGGTGAGCAGTTGGCCGTGCTCGTCGTAGACGAAGCGCTCGTAGAGCGCCGCGCCGATTCCGTGGGCGATCCCACCCAGCACCATCCCGCGCACGATGTCGGGATTGATCACCGTCCCGCAATCGTGCGCCAGCGCGTAGGAGTGGAAGGAGACCTTGCCCGTGCCGCGATCGATCTCGACCGCGACGATGTGCGCCGAGAACGACTGGCAGGGATACATGCGCACGACGCCCTCCGGGGTCGGCAACGTCCCACCGCCCTGCACCTGCTGCACGAACTGCGCTTGCAGTCCCGGCTCCATCCCCGGCGGGAGCAGGTGATAGGCGACGTGCGCGATCCGCGCCATCTCGACCCAGCTCACGGCTCCGCCGTCAGCGCCGGCGCGGCGCACCGTGTCGCCGTCCCAGCAGCAGTCCTCCGGCGCGGCGCCCAGCTGGTGCGCCGCGATGCGCAGCATCTTCGCCTTGAGCTTGCGCGCCGCACCGATCGCGGCGTCGCCGAGCACGATCGCCATCCGGCTCGCCACCGGGCTCTGCGAGGGGAGTCCCGCCAGCGAGTCGGCGTGGATGACGCGGATCGCATCGGGCTCGATCCCGAACTCCTCGCCCAGCATCGTCGAGACGAGCGTCTCGTGCCCTTGGCCCGAGCTGGCGACGCCGATCTGCGCGCTGACGGCACCGGTCCGATCGATCTTGACCTGGCAGCCCTCGGGGAAGGTCGTCGACTCGTTCTTCGGGTTGAACAACGCCTCGAAGATCGCGTTGCCGCCGCCCGGCTCCAGGCACGACGCGACGCCGATCCCGGCGACCCGTCCCTGCGCGCGCGCCTGGTCGCGCCAGCGCAGCAGCTCGTCGAGTTGCGCGCAGCGCGTCGCCTTCTCCAGTACGACCGCGTAGTCGCCGCTGTCGTACGGCGTTCCGCTCGGGATCACGTACGGGAACGCGTCGGGCGGGATGAAGTTGCGGCGGCGCACCTCGAAGCGATCGATCCCGACCGCCTCGGCGACCCGATCCATCGTCAGCTCGAGGGCGAAGTTCGTCGGCGCCTGTCCGAAGCCGCGCACCGCGACCTGTCCCGTCTTGTTGGTGACGACGGCGATCGCCTCGTACTGCACGCTGCCGATCGTGTACGGACCGACGATCGCGCCGACCGGTTTGCCCATCTGCAGCGGCGAGCGGCCCGGGTACGCACCCTCGTCGTCGATGGTGCGCATCTTCATGCTGCGCACGACGCCGTCGTCGCCGAAGGCGACCTCGACGTCGAAGATGCGATCGGGACCGTGCATGTCGGCTCCCCGCATGTGCTCGAGGCGATCTTCGATGAACTTGATCGGCACGCCGAAACGGCGGCTCAGGTAGGCGGTGAGCACGCTGTGCTTGATGCCGCGTTTGACGCCGTAGCTGCCGCCGACGTCGACGTCGAAGTGGACCCGGACGGCGTTGAGCGGGATCCCGAGCGACCGCGCGAGCTGCTCGGGAAACTGCGGCATCTGGATCGAGGCCCAGACGTCGAGCAGGTTCGTGCCGGCGTTCCAGGCGGCGACGACCGAGAAGGTCTCGATCGGCACGGTCGAGCTGCGGTGCCAGCGATAGCGCCCGGCGAGCCGGTGCGGCGCGGCCGCGAAGTCGCGCTCGACCTCGCCCCAGCGGAAGGTGCGCCGGTAGACGACGTTGCTCGGGTGCCGTGCGTGGACGGTCGGCGAATCCGCATCCATCGCGCGCTCGGGATCGAGCACGACCGGCAGCTCGTCGTAGTCGACGCGCACCAGCTCGGCGGCGTCCTCGGCCAGCGCGCGATCGGTCGCGACGACCGCGGCTACCCATTCGCCGGCGTAGAGCGCCGCCTCGCCGGCCAGCGGAAACCAGGCGATCTCCGGGATGTCGATGTACTGCCGCAGCGGCTGGCACTCCGAGCGCAGCTCCGGCCCGGTCACTACCCCCAGCACGCCGGGCAGCGCGAGCGCCTCGCTCGGGTCGATGTTCAGGATCCGCGCGTGCGCGTACGGGCTGGTGACGACCGCGACGTGATGGAGATGCGGCAACGCGACGTCGGCGGCGAAGCGGCCTTGCCCGAGCACGAAGCGGCGGTCTTCGACCGAGCGGCGCTTCTTGCCGACGAAGCGGTGCGCCCTCGCGCCGGGCGGCGACTCGGTGACGGTCATCGTTCGGCCAGCCGGTGGGCGGCGAGCTGCACCGACTCGACGATCTGTTGATAGCCGGTGCAGCGGCAGAGGTTTCCGCCGAGCTCGTCGCGGATCTCCGCCTCGGTCGGTGCGGGATTCTCGCGCAGCAGTGCGGTCGCGGCGATCAACATCCCCGACGTGCAGAAGCCGCACTGCAGTCCGTGGCAGGCGACGAAGGCGTCCTGCAGCGGCGAGAGCGTCGTTCCGTCGGGCGAGAGCCCTTCGACGGTCGTGACCTCGGCGCCGTCGACCTGCACGGCGTACAGGATGCACGAGCGCATCGCGACGCCGTCGACCAGTACCGTGCACGCACCGCAGATGCCGTGCTCGCAGCCCAGGTGCGTGCCGGTCAGCGCGAGGTCCTCACGCAAGAAGTCGGCCAGGCTGCGGCGCGGCGCGACGTTCGCGCTGCGCGTGCTGCCGTTGACCCGCACCGTCACGCGTTGCGAGTCGGTCATCCGCGGCCCGGGACGGCGCGAGCGCGTTGCCAGGCGATCTCGAGGACCCGGCCGAGCAACGTCGCCGCGACGGCCCGCCGATACGCCGCCGTCGCGTGCAGGTCGCCGTCGGGGTCGATCGCCGCGTCGGCGGCCGCGACCACCGAACCGAACGCGCGCGGCGGATCGGCGGCGGCGAGCAAGAGCGCCTCGCCGGCGGAGAGCCGCACCGGCCCGCCACCGACACCGGCCAGGCCCAGCCGCGCGTCGACGATCCGTCCACTGTCGCGCACGACGTCGAGCTGCGCGGCGGCGGCGACGATCGCGAAGTCGCCCTCGCGGCGCGCCATCTCGGTGAACGCGGTCGCCCGCACGACGCCGGCGGCCGGCACCGGGGCGGGGAAGCGCACCGCGACGACGATCTCGTTGGGCGCGAGGTCGGTCGTCAGGTAGCCGAGATAGAAATCGGCGACCGCCGCCTCGCGCCGACCGCGCGGACCGACGATCTCGACGACCGCATCCAAGCAGCGCGCCACCAGCGGCAACTCGGCCGTCGGATCGGCGTGGACGATGCTCCCCACCACCGTCCCGCGATTACGCGTGTGCGCGTGGCCGACGAAGGGCAGCGCGTCGCGCATCAGCGGCAGCCGCCGCGCGACCATGACGGAACGCTCGGCGTCGCGTTGCCGCACGGTCGCACCGAACCGCACGTCCTGCTCGCGCTCCTCGAGCGCGTCGAATCCCGGCAGCGCGTTGACGTCGACCAGCAGCGCCGGCCGGGCCAAACGCATGTTCAGCAGCGGTCCGAGGCTCTGTCCGCCGGCGATCACCTTCGCCTCGCCGTTCGCGCGGGCGAGCTCGCCGAGCGCGTCGTCGAGCGTGCGCGGCCGGACGTAGCGGAAGTCGACCGGCTTCACGCGCCGGTGCGCGAACGTTTGGCGAGCGGGCCGATGCCGGCGTCGACGGCGGCGTCGAGCGCAGCCGACGCTTCGGTCGCGGCGGCCAGCACCGCTCGGCGCAACTCGGCGCCGGTGGAGCGGAAGCGGTTCACCGGCAGACAGACGGCGATCGCCGCGGCGACGTTCCCGTGCTGGGACCAGTGCACCGGCGCAGCGACACCGGCGACCGCGTCGCGAAAGCCCGAGACGTTCTCGGCGAAGCCTTGGCTGCGCGTGCGGCGCACCTCGGCCCAGATGCGGGCCGGATCGCGCGGCCGCGCCTGGGCGTAGGCCGCGATGCTGCGCCCGATCAGCACGTCGATCTCGTGATCGGGACGGCTCGCCAGCAGTACCTTCCCGGCCGAGACGCCGTGCAGCGGCAGCGCGCGTCCGAGACCCGAGGTCGCGATGACCGGGAGCTGACTGTCGAGCTTGTCGATCACGATCGCGCGATCGGCCTCGAGGACGGCCAGGTAACAGGTCTCGCGTGTGTTCACCCAAAGCCGGCGCAGCGCGGCGCCGCAAGCTTGCGAGAGCGTCACGCCGGCGCGGGCCTGCGCGATCAGCGAGCCGCACATCGCGCCGAACCCATACTGTGCGGTCACCGGATCCCGGCTGGCGTAGCCGCGCGCGACCAGCGTCGCGAGCATCCGGTGCGCGCGCGGTTTGGACATGCTCAAGTCTCGACTGATCCGCGCGAGCGGCTGCGGGGCCGCCGTTCGGGCGAGAAACTCGAGGATGCTGAGCGCATCGTCGACCGTCTGCAAGCTCGCCAATACCGCCTCCAAGGGAACACCCGAACGGTTGGCACCACGGTACGCCGCCCCCGAGGTTGCCGTCAATCGGATTCCGCTCATCGGAACGCCCCGCCCGCAGGTGGAGGCCGTCCGCTCGGCCGCCCTGCCCTCACGGTGGAGCGGCCGAGGGGAGTGTTGCCGGCTCGTCGGACCGGGAACAATGAAAGCATGAGCCGCGCCTTCAGCAAGGAGCGTGACGACGCGCCGGAACCGCCGCTCGTCATCACCCGCCGACCGCACCATGCCCCGGAGCCGCCGGCCGACCGCAGCCGGGTTGGCTACGGCGCGACCGTGACGCTGACCGGCGCCGTCGAGGGCGAGTCGACATACACGATTGTCGACGAGGACGCCAGCGACGCGCGCCACGGCAAGATCGCCTTCAGCTCGCCGCTCGCCGAGGCGATCCTGGGTAAGGCCGTGGGGGAGTCCGCGGTCTGGCACCGGCCCGTCGGCGACCTCACCGTGACGATTCGTGCGATCCGGTACGATTGAGAGGAAGCGACGCTCTCAAGTCGCCCGGCCCCTAACCGATCAAGAGTGTGACGGGAGCCCGCACGGATGGAATTGTACGAGGACATGGAGCCCAAGGGAGACCTCGAACGGCTGATCTCGCGGATCGAGCAGGCCGTCTCCGGTGACAAGGTCACCGGCTTGGCGCGCGTCATGGCCCAGCTCGACGCGGCGGGTTCGTTCGACGACCCCGCGCTGTACCCGGCCCCGCGGGCCGACCGGTACGCGCGCCGCCTGATCTGGCGCGATCCGGATGACCGCTTCGTCGTGGTCAGCGTGACCTGGCAGCCAGGTCAAGCGAGCCCCTTGCACGACCACGCCGGTCTGTGGGGCGTCGAGATCGTCGTCCGCGGGATGATGGAAGAGCAAGCCTTTCGGCTGGTCGAGCGCGACGCGCAGGGGCGCTACCGCTTCCACCGCGAGTCCGAGGGGCTCGTCTCGCGCAGTTCGATCGGCATCCTGCTCCCGCCGCTCGAGTACCACGCTTTCCGCAACGCCGGGACGCAGGTCGCGCACACGTTCCACGTCTACGGCGGCGCGTTCGACCACTGCCGGGCGTTCGTCGAAGACGACGACGGCTGGTGGCGCGGCGAACGCGTGACCCTCGCCTACGACGCCTGATCCGACACGCTAATAACGCTTGTAGGGTAGGAACTTCCCGGACATCGTCAGCTTGACGCGATCGCCTTTGGGATCGGGTTGGCGCTCGAACTCCATGTCGAAGTCGATCGCGCTCATGATGCCGTCGCCGAACTCTTCTTCGATCAGCGCCTTCCAAGTCGTTCCGTAGACCTGCACCAGCTCGTAGAAGCGATAGATCAGCGGATCGGTCGGTGGCCCCGGCGGCAGCGAACCGCGGTACGGCACCTCGGTCAGCAGATCGCGCTCTTCGTCGGAGAGCCCGAAGAGCAGCGCCGCCTTCACCGCCTCCTCTTCCGTCAGCCGCATCTGGCCGAACAGCGCCGCCGTCGTGAGCACCGGCGATCCCAACCGGATCCGCTGGGCGACCTCCCGCCAGGTCAACTTCTGCGCCCGTTTGCGGGCTACGATCTTCTGCATCAGCTCGTCACGCGTCATGCGCGGTGCATCGGCGCCGCCCGACCGGTCGGCCTTCCGCCATATGCACAACCCGCAGCGACGCGGTTGACACGCGCACTGCGGCGTGGTACGCCAACGCCATGCTGCGCACCGTGCCCGTCGTGCCGAGTCTGCTGCTCGCCGCCGCGACGGCCGCGCTCGCGGCGGCGCCGTGGCGCGTGCAGGCCATCTCCGGTGCGCCGCAGAGTGCCTGGTCCTACGTCGCGGCGGCCACGGCGGCGTACGTGACGGCGTTCCCCAAGCCGTTGGTCGTGCGCCTGATCGGTCACCACGAGCAGCACGCCGCCGTGCGCTTCCGCTGCGTCACGCCCGGCTGCGTGCTGGCGCCGTCGGATCAGCCCGACTCGGTGAGCCGCGTCGACCGGCAATCCTACGACGTGAAGAGCGACGACAAGGGCACCGCCAACGTGGCGGTCACCTTGCAGATCCCGGCGCCCGGCACGTACCTCATCGTCGCGTCGCCGGTCGTCGACGGGAAACCGCAACGGAGCGGGACGGCGAGTTTCGCCTTGACGGCGCGCTGAGGGACTACAGCCCCGTCGCGCGCTGGATCGCCAGCGACGAGAGGGCGACCGCGACCCACAGGATGCCGCCCAGCGCCAGCGGCCGTGCGCCGGCCTTCACCAGGCGCCCGAGGTCGGTTTGCAGACCGATCGCCGCCAGCGCCACCGAGATCAGATAGGTCGCCAGCTCGGCGATCGTGCCGTGCAGGTTGGCGGGGATGAGCCCGCCGCCGCTGGCCAGCGCGGCGACGAGGAACCACAGGATGAACCACGGGACGATCTGGCGCCACGGCAGCGGTTTCCCCGCCGTGCCGGCCCGGCGCGCGTGCACGAGCGCGATCGCGGCGACGAGCGGCAGGATCAGCGTCGCGCGGGTAAGCTTCACGATCGTGGCGTGTGCACCGGCGGCGTGTCCGTAGACGTAGCCGGCCGCGACGACCGAGGACGTGTCGTTGATCGCCGTGCCGGCCCACAGGCCGAACGCATCTTGCGACAGGTGCAGCGCGTGTCCGATCGGCGGAAAGACGAAGACGGCGACGAGGTTGTAGAAGAACACCGTCGCGATCGCCAGCGCGACGTCGGCCTCGGCCGGCTCGATCGCCGCCGCGACCGCCGCGATCGCCGAGGCGCCGCAGATCGCCGTCCCGCAACCGATCAGCGTGCGCAGCGCCCCGTCGATGCCGAGCGCGCGGCCGACCAGCGGCGCGAGGATCAACGCGACCGCGACCGTCCCGAGCGTGACCGGCAGCGTCCCCAGCCCCGTGCGCACGACGGCGTCGAGCGAGAGCCCGAAGCCGGAGAGGACGATCGCAGCTTGCAATACCGTGCGGGTGGCGAAGGTGGTCCCCGCCTGCCAAGCCTCGGAGAGCGGCCGGACGGCGCGGACCAGGGCGCCGAAGACGATCGCGAAGACCGGCGCGCCGATCAGCGGAACCGCCCGCGCGCAGCCGAAGGCGACGGCGGCGATCGCGGCCGCCGCGAGCAGACCGGGCAGAATCGAGCGCGACCGCATCGTCGCGCTGGTCAGCGGGTCAGACCCAGCAGCCGCGCGGCGTTCCACTTCAGGACCAGCGGTCGCACTTCGTCACGGAACGGGAGCGCGGCGAAATCGCGCAGCCAGCGATCCGGCGTGATGAGCGGAAAGTCCGAGCCGAAGAGCACCTTCTCGCGCAACAGCGTCTCGGCGTAGCGCACGAGCGTCGGCGAAAAGTACTTCGGCGACCAGCCGGAGAGATCGATGAACACGTTGGGCTTGTGCAGAGACATCGAGATCGCCTCGTCCTGCCACGGGAACGACGGGTGCGCGAGCACGATCGGCAGATCCGGAAAATCGACTGCGACGTCGTCGAGTGGCAGCGGGTTCCCGTACTTGAGGCGCACGCCGGCACCACCGCGCACGCCGGTGCCGATCCCGCTGTGCCCGGTGTGGACGAGCACCGGTAACCGTGCCGCTTCGAGCCGCTCGTAGAACGGATAGACGGCGGGATCGTTCGGGGTGAAGCCCATCAGTGGCGGATGCAGCTTGAAGCCGCGCGCGCCGGCGGCGATCAGCCGATCCGTCTCGGCCAGCGCCGGCGCGCCGCGCATCGGATCGACGCTGGCGAAGGGGATCAACACGTCGGGATGACGCACCGCCGCGGCGAGGACCGCGTCGTTGGGGACGACCGCGCGGCCCGAGAGCCGCTCGTCCACCGAGAACACGACCGCCGCCAGGCGCCGCTCGCGGTAGTAGGCGGCCAGCGCGTCGAGATCGGTCGGCACGTCCTCGCTACCGAAGTAGCGCGCCGCCGCTCGCGTCATGTCGCTCGGCGGGTCGTACTCGTGGGCATGGACGTGGACGTCGATCGCTACCACAGCGTCGACGTCGATCGCGCTCGCCGGCATGCGCGGGGGCTTCGTGATCCTGCGCCGGGCACCCAGCGACGGACGGCGGCGGGCGGACGAAGGAAATCTCCTGCCATCATTACTGATTAAGCAACGATGGAGGGGATCGGCTTCAACGAGCTGCGGATGTTCCTCGAGTTCGCGCGGACCGAGCACCTCGGGCGCGCGGCGGAGGCGCTCGAGATGAGCGTCCCCTCGATCCAGCGCTCGGTCCGGGCGCTGGAGGTTCGCCTGGGGGTCCCGCTGGTCGAGCGCGAGGGGCGCCGGATCCGGCTCCTCCACGCCGGCCGGGTGCTGGCCGAAGAGGCGGCGCGGGTGCTGCGCGTGCGGACCGAAGCGATCGAGACCGTGCAACGGGCCGGCGGGCGGCACCGCACGCGCCTGCGCATCGGGCACACCAACTCGCTGGGGCTCGAAGTCGTCCCGGCCCTGGTCGCCGACCTGCTGCGGCGCGAGCCCCAGACGCGCGTCTCGCTCAACAACGGGCACAACACGACACTGCTCGGCCGGCTGCTCGCGCACGAACTGGACGCGGTGCTGATCTCGGTCACGCCGAGCGAGCCCGACATCGAGCTGGTCCCGGTCTTCGACGAGGGCCTGCGCTTCATCGTCGCGCTCGGCGACCCGCTTGCCGCGACGGCGGCGATCGACCTGGCGACGGTCCGCGACCGGCCGTTCGTCGTCCTGTTCGACGCCTCGGGGACACGCCATTACATGCTGCAAGCCTGCGCGCGGGCCGGGTTCGCGCCCCAGATCGCGATCGAGGTCGCCGACATCTTCACGCTCGAAGGGGTCGTCGGCGCGGGGATCGCGGTCTCGGTCGTCCCCGAGCGGATGAACGATCACGTCCACCCGCGGATCGCCCGCATCCCGCTCATCGAGAGCGTCCCGACCCGGCGGACCGTTCAGCTGGCGTATCTGCGGCACGACCGCGAGCATCGGCCACTGGCGGCGCTCGCCGCGGCAGCGCGCGCCTTCGCCGGCCGGGAAGGCCACCAAACGTTACGCCAGGCGTAACGATTCGGCCGGCCGGACGGCGTTGGTCGCCTGGCAGGCGCGTGCTACGATCCGCGCGTCGCTCTTCCCGCGCGGAGGTTTGCTGCTGAGCGTGCGCGTCGACGCCCCGCCCGCGATCACCGCCGAGCTCGCCGCGTTCGTCGCCGACCTCGCCTACGACGACCTGCCGCGCCAACTCGTGCAGGTCGCGCGCCGGCACGTCCTCGACTCGCTGGGTGTCATCGCCGCCGGTGGGCACGAACCGCCCGCGCGGATAGCGCTCGCGCACGCGCGGATCATCGGTGGCCGCGCCGATGCGCTCGCCGCGCCGTTGGTCGCGTTCGTGCTCGGCGTGCGCGGTCACGTCCTGGACTACGACGACACGCAGCTCGCGACGCGACCGGAATCGGTCTACGGCCTGCTCACTCACCCGTCGGTCCCCGTCCTCGCCGCCGCGCTGGCGACCGGCGCGGCGAGCGGCGCGAGCGGGGCCGAGGTCTTCACCGCATTCGTCGCCGGCACGGAAGCGGAGTGCCGCATCGCCGATGCGATCGCGCCGCGCCACTATCAGGACGGCTTTCACTCCAGTGGGACCGTCGGGACGCTGGGCGCGACGCTCGCCGCCGCGCGCGTGCTGCGCTTGGATACGGCGACGACGTGTACCGCGCTCGGGATCGGGGCCAGTTCGGCGGCCGGGTTGCGCGAGAACTTCGGCACGATGACCAAGTCGCTGCACGTCGGGCGCGCCGCGCAGCACGGCGTCGAGGCCGCCTATCTCGCGCGCGCCGGTTGGACCGCGGCGCCCGACATCCTCGAGGCGCGGCGCGGGTTCTTCCAGGCGGCCGGCGGTGGCTTCGATCCGGCGCTGATCGACGGCCGGCTGGGCCGGCCCTGGTATTACCTCGACCCGGGCGTCTCGATCAAGCCCAGCCCGAGCGGTTCGCTCACCCATCCGGCGATGTGGGTCTTCGGCGAGCTGATCCGACGCCACGACCTGCGTCCCGAGCACGTCGTGTCAGTACGCGTCGGGACGAACTCCAGCCATCCCAACGCGCTGATCCACCACCGTCCGCGCGATCCGCTGACGGCGAAGTTCTCGATGGAGTACGCGCTCGCGACGCTGCTGGCGCGGCGCCGCAGCGGGCTGGCCGAGTACGACGATCCGGCGGCGGTGCTGAGCGACGAGGTCCAGTCGCTGCTCCCGAAGATCGACTTCGGCGTCGATCCGATCGCCGAGGCCGCCGGCTTCCACCGCATGCTGGCGCGGATCACGGTCACGACGACCGACGGGCGCACCCTCTTCGCCGAGGGCGACGCCGGGCGCGGCCACCCGGCCAACCCGATGAGCGACGATGAGGTCGGCGCGAAGTTCACCGACTGCGCGCGCTGGGGCGGGCTCGCCGGCGACGGCGCCGCGCTGCGTGCGCTCGTCGACCGCTTCGAGACACTCGACGACGTCGCGCCGCTGCTCGCCGAGCTGGGCCTATGACGCGCGCCGGCACGCTACCGCGCACCGGGTTCGATCTCTCGCGGCTGTTGTTCGGCGCGGTCGCGCTGGTCTTGGCGGTGATGGTCCTGCTCCCGATCGGCTGGCTGCTGGTGACGAGCGTCAGCGGCCCGCACGGGTTCACGCTGGCGAACTACGTGCAGCTAGCGCGCGACCCGACGATGCTCAAGCCGCTGTGGATCACGCTCCTCAGCTCGACGCTGGTCGCGCTCGCCTGCGTCGTCGTCGCGGTCCCGATGGGCTGGTGCGTCGCTCGAACCGACATGCCGCTGCGCCGGCTCGTGCGCACGCTGACGATGGCCTCGCTGGTCACGCCGCCGTTCCTCGGCGCGATCGCCTGGGAGCTGCTGGCCGCGCCGAACAGCGGCTTTCTCAACCAAGGCGTGCGCGCGCTGTTCGGCCTCGAACGCGGCATCCACCCGTTCGATATCTACAGCGTCGCCGGGCTGACCTTCGTCAACTTCCTCTACACGTTTCCCTACGTCTTCATCTTGGTCGCCAACGCCCTCGAGCGGATCCCGGCCGATCTCGAGGATGCCTCGGCGATCCTCGGCGCCGGCGGGCTGCAAACCGCCCGGCGCATCACCCTCCCGCTGATCCTGCCCTCGATCCTGGCCGGCGCGCTGGTCGCCTTCCTGCAGTCGACCACCGTCTTCGGCTCGGCCGCGATCATCACGCTGCCGGCCGGCTTCCACACGCTGACGACGCGTATCTGGAGCCTGTTCCAATTCCCACCGCAACCGGGGCTCGCCGCGGCGGCGTCGATGCCGCTGCTGCTGCTCACCCTCGGGCTGCTGCGCGCGCAGCGCGTCGTGCTGGGCCGCAAGAGCTACGTGCTGGTCGGCGGGAAGGGCGGGCGGCGCTCGATCGCGCGTCTCGGGCCGTGGCGCTGGGTCGCGCTCGCCTTCTGCGCCTTTGTGCTGCTGAACTCGGTCGTGCTGCCGTACGGCGCGCTGCTCGACGCGGCGTTCGTGAAGTTCGCGCCGGCGCTGCCGACCGCGGCGAACTTCACGCTGGCGCACCTGCACTTCGTCTTCTTCGAGTTGGACGCCGCGCCGTTGGCGCTGCGCAACACGGTGATCCTCGGCTTGAGCGCCGCGACGATCGGGACGGCGCTCGCGACGCTGACGGCGTACGTCACCGCGCGACGGGCCCTGCCGGGTTGGCGGCTGCTGGCGTTCTTGGCCAACGCGCCGCTGGCGATCCCGAGCATCGTCCTGGGCGTCGGCCTGTTCCTCGCCTACACGCGCCCGCCGTTCGTCCTGTTCGGGACGCTCTGGATCATGCTGATCGCGTTCGTCACGATCGAGTTTCCGGCCGCCTTCCAGCAGCTCTCCGCCGTCGTCGGCTCGATCCATCCCGAGCTGGAGGAGGCGGGGCGGATCCTCGGCGCGACCCGGCTGCGGACGCTGCGCGACATCGCGGCGCCGCTGATGCGCAGCGGGATGATCGCGACCTGGTGCTTCATCTTCATCGGCGCGATCCGCGAGATCTCGGCGGCGATCTTGCTCTTCACCGCGCAGACGCGGACGGTCTCGGTCGTGATCTACGACCTCAACGAGAGCGGCGACACGGGGAGCATCGCCGTGCTCGGGCTCTTGCTGATGGTCGTGACGTTCGGCGTCCTGCTCGTCGCGAACCGCATCCCGGTCGCCGCGACGGCGACCATGGAGATCCGCGAATGAGCCAGCCGGCGTTGCAGCTCGGGATCTTGCTCGGCGACGACATCGGGCTCGAGGTCGTCCCGGAGGCGGTCAAGGTCGTCGACGCGGCGGCGCGCGCCGTCGGTCTGCCGATCGTCTGGCGCGACGTTCCGATCGGCCGCCGCGCGCTGGACACGCTCGGCACGACGCTGCCGGAGGGAACGCTCGAGGTGCTCGACGGCCTCGACGGCTGGGTGCTCGGCCCGATCGGGCATCGCGAGTACCCGAAGGTCGCCGAGGCGATCAACCCGCATCCGATTCTGCGCAAGCACTTCGACCTGTTCGCCAACATCCGGCCGACGAAGTCGTACCGCTCGCTCCCCAGCCTGCACCAAGACGTCGACTTGGTGATCGTGCGCGAGAACAACGAGGGCTTCCAGCCCGATCGCAACGTCGTCGCCGGCTCGGGCGAGTTCCGGCCCACGCACGACGTGACGATCTCGGTGCGCGTGATCACGCGGGCCGGCTCGGCGAAGGTCGCGCGCGCCGCCTTCGATCTCGCTCGCACGCGCCGCAAGCAGCTCGCCGCGATCCACAAGGACACCGTCTTCAAGCTCGGCTGCGGGATGTTCGCCGAGGAGTGCCGGCGAGTCGCGCTCGAGTATCCCGACGTCGCGTACGAGGAAGTCATCGTCGACACGTTCGCGATGCGCCTGGTGATGCGGCCGCAGGCCTACGACGTCGTCGTCACGACCAACCTGTTCGGCGACATCCTGAGCGACGAGGCGGCCGGACTGGTCGGCGGCCTGGGGATGGCGCCGGGGCTCTCGGCGGGGGTGCGTCACGCGATGGCGCAGGCGACCCACGGCTCGGCACCCGACATCGCCGGCCGCAACGTCGCCAACCCGTACGCGATGATCGTCTCGGCGAAGATGCTGCTCGAATGGCTCGGCCACCGCAACGGCGACGCGCGCGCGCTGGCCGCGGCGCGCGCCATCGAGCGCGCCGTCGACGAGGTAATCGAGACGCGCACCTCGCTGACCGTCGACCTCGGCGGGATGGCCAGCACGACCCAGATGGGCGACGCGATCGCCGCCCGTGCCGCCGCGCTGGCGGTCGCGTAGGCACGCGATGGCAACCGTCGAGCTCAAGGGCGTCAGCAAACGCTACGGTGAGGCGACCGTCGTCGATGGGATCGATCTGGCGATCCGCGACGGCGCGTTCGTCTGTCTGCTCGGGCCCTCGGGCTGCGGGAAGACGACGCTGTTGCGGCTGCTGGCGGGGTTCGCCGCGCCGGACGCGGGTGAGATCATCGTCGGGGGGACGAGGATCTCCGCGCCCGGCGCGGTCGTCCCCCCGGAGCGGCGCGGGATGTCGATGATCTTCCAGAGCTATGCGCTCTGGCCGCATCTGACCGTCGAGGAGAACGTCGCCTACGGACTGCGCCTGCGCAAGCTCGGGCGGCCCGAGATCGAGCGCCGCGTGGCGACGATCTGTGCGGCGACGAAACTCGAAGCGCTGCGCAAGCGCTATCCGGGCGAGCTCTCCGGCGGGCAGCAGCAGCGGGTCGCGCTGGCGCGCTCGCTGGTCGTCGAGCCGCAGACGCTCTTGCTCGACGAGCCGCTCTCGAACCTCGACGCCAACCTGCGCGAGGAGATGCGCTTCGAGATCCGCCGGCTGCACGACGCGTTCCGGTATACGACCGTCTACGTGACGCACGACCAGAGCGAGGCGATGGCGACGGCCGATCTGATCGTCGTGCTCAACGGCGGGCGCATCGAGCAAGCCGGAACGCCGGAGGAGATCTATCTCCAACCGCGCTCGGAGTTCGTCGCCAACTTCGTCGGCGGCACCAACGTCATCCCGGGGCGCCTGGTCGGTCGCGACGGTTCGGTCGCGATCCGCCTGGAGGACGTCGCGCTGTCCAGGGTACGCCCGTCGCACGAGCACAACGTCGCCGAAGGGACCGTGATACGGCGCGTCTTCCTCGGCAGCGCGCGCGACTACGTCGTCGAGACCGGCGGCGCGGAGGTGCGCGTGACGACACCGATGTCGGTCGACGTGCCGCAGGGCGAGCGCGTCTGGCTCTACTTCCCACCCGAACGTTGCCGGCCCCTCGAGAACGGGGCCGCTGGAGGTCGATGAGATGAACTCGCGCCTGATCCGCACCGGGTATACCGCCCTCGCCGTGCTGCTCGTCCTCGCCGTGACGCCGCGCGGCGCGGCGAGCACGACCTTCGTCACCCCCGACGTCGCGAAGGCGAAGGCGGAAGGGACGGTCGTCTTCTACACCTCGGTCGACCTGAGCGTCGCGCAGCGCGTCGCGCACGACTTCGAGGCCAAGTACGGGATCAAGGTACAGGTCGAGCGCACCGGCAGCGAGCGCGTCTTCCAGCGTATCGCGCAGGAGTACGGCAGCAATCTGCACGTCGTCGACGTCGTCAACTCCTCGGACGCCGCGAACTTCTTGGTCTGGAAGCAGAGCGGCTGGCTGGCCAGCGTCCCGCTCGAGGAGATCGAGCGCTACTGGCCGCCGGCCTATCGTGACCGCGACGCGGATTTCGCGACCTGGCGCGCAACGCTCTCACCGATCGCCTACAACGCCTCGCTGGTGAAGCCGGCCGACGCCCCGAAGAACTGGGCTGCGCTGCTCCAACCGCAGTGGAAAGGCAAGATCGTCAAGGCGCATCCCGCCTACAGCGGGAGCGAGATGACGGCGGATTACGAGCTGATCCAAGCCTTCGGCTGGGGCTACATGCAGAAGCTCGCCGCGCAGAACATCATGCAGGTGCAGTCCTCGACCGAGCCGCCGAAGGTGCTCAGCCGCGGCGAGCAGCCGGTCATGGCGGGTGGGAACGAGTACGTCGTCTTCCAGCTGCAGCAGCAAGGCAGCCCGCTCGGGCTGGTCTATCCGCCCGAGGGGACGCCGTTCGAGACCTCGCCGGCGGCGGTGATGAAGGACGCACCCCACCCCAACGCCGCGCGGCTCTTCTACGCGTACTTGTTCAGCAAGGAATCACAGCAGATGCTGATCGACTTCGGTGGGCTGCGCTCGGTGCGGGTCGGGATGAAGGAGCCGCCGGGGCGCGTCCCGATCTCGCGCATCCGCCTCTTCCGCGACGATCCGAGCGGCGTGCTCAAGCAGAGCGACGAAATCAAGGTGAAGTATGCCCAGTACTTCGGCACCTGAGGGCCTCGCCGCCGCCTTCGCGCGCGAACTGCTGCGCGTCGCGGCCGAACCGCTCCCCGCGCCGATCCGGCGCGAGGCGGAGCGGTCGCTGCTCAACGCCCTCGGTCTGGCGATCGGGGCGGCGGAGCATCCCGGCGTCGAGGCGATCCTGGCCACGGCGCGCGTGCTCGGCGGGCCGACGCGCGCCGCGATCCTGGGCCGCAGCGAGCGCGCCGACGCGCACTTCGCCGCGCTCGCGACGGGCTTCGCCGTGCACGTCGACGACTTCGACGATACGCATCTGCTGACGGTGATCCATCCTGGCGCGGCGGCGCTGGGCGTGCTCGTCGCGCTCGCGCCGGCGACCGCGCCGACCGGCGCGCGCGCGCTGACCGCGTTCGCGCTCGGCTGCGAGGTCCAGTTGCGGCTCGGCGTCGCGATCTCGCCGGAACACTACGACCGGGGTTGGCACATCACCGGGACCTGCGGGGTCGTCGGCGCAGCGGTCACGGCGGCGTTGCTGTTCGGCTACGACCAGGCGCGGCTCGCGCAGGCGATCCGGCTCGCGGCGACGATGCCGCTCGGGCACCGCGAGGGATTCGGGACGATGACCAAAGCCTTCCATCCCGGCAAGGCCGCGGCGAACGGAATCGAAGCGGCGCTGCTGGCCCGCACGACGATCGACGTGCCGGCGAACATCATCGAAGGACGCGGCGGGTTCGCCGATGCCCTCTCGACCCGCGCCGATTTCGGACCGCTGCTGGCCGACGTCGGCCAGCGCTGGGAGCTCTCCGCGAACACCTACAAGCCGTACCCGTGTGGAATCGTCGCGCACCCGTCGATCGACGCCGCGCTCGCGCTCGCAGCGCGCGTGCGGCCGGATGCGATCGCGGCGGTCGAAGTGCGCGTCCACCCACTCGTCCCGGAGCTGATGGGGAACGCCGATCCGGCCGACGGGCTGCAGGCGCGCTTCAGCGCGATCCACGGCGTCGCGGCGGCGCTGTGCGACGGCCGAGTCGGGCTTGCGCAGTACGAGACCGAGCGCGTCCGGCGTGACGACATCCGTGCGCTGCGCGCGAGGACGACGCTGCGACCCGATCCCGCCATCGCGCGCGACGCGGCGCACTTGGAAGTCCGGCTGCGGGACGGCTCGGTGCTGCAGGAGCAGGTCGAGCACGCGCGCGGCAGCCTGGCGCGGCCGCTGACCGACGAAGAGCTGGTGGAGAAAGTTCGGCTGCTGGTCGAGCCGCGCCTCGGCGCCGGGGCCGACCGACGGCTGGACGCGAGCGTGCGCGCGCTGGCCGACGGCCTCTCGCTGCACGCGCTGGTCGAGCGCGCCGTTCCGACGCAGGTGGCACATGCCTAACGGGGAGGTCGCTGCCGGCCTCTCGGAGGCGCTCGCCGCGTTCGTCGTCGCGACCCCGGCGCACGTTCCTCCGCGGGCGCACGCGCTGTTCGACGCCGGCCTGGCCGCGCTCGAACGCAGCACGCCGATCGCAAACGAGCTGACCGCGTCGCTCGCGTTCTTCGGCTCGCCGCCGCAAGCGCGCGTCGTCGGGCCCGGCAGCCTGCGCGCCGGGGCGCTGGTCGCCGCGCAGGCGAACGGGGCGGCGTTCGCGGGCGATCCGGAGCTGGGCGAAGCGGCGGCGGTCGTCGCGGCGGCGCTCGCCGGCGGTGAGCTTGCCGGTGCCGATGAGTCGCGGATCGTCGCCGCGATCGCGATCGGCTGCGAGGTCGCCGCGCGCGTGCGCCGCAGCGTCACGCTCGACCCGGCCTGGGACGCCACGAGCGTCGTCGCGTTCCTCGGCGCCGCCGCTGCCGCGGCGCACGTCTTCGCGCTCGAGCAGCGGCAAGCACGCGACGCGCTCGGCCTCGCCGCGACGCAGGCGACCGGGCTCGCCCTGGCGCGCGGGACGACGGGCGGCGCCGCGGCGATCGGCAAGGCGGCGAGCGACGCACTCGAAGCCGCCGAGCTCGCGCGTCACGGCTTCACCAGCGCGCCCGCCTCGATCGAGGGGCGGCGCGGCTTCGCGGCGCTGATGGGCACCAACTTTGAACCGCGGGTCGTGCTCGCGGGCCTGGGCGAGGAGTGGGTCGTATGATGATCCGATCCTGTCGCGCCGCGCTCGCGCTGACGCTCGGAGCCTTCGCGCTGACCGCCGCGACGCCGACCGCGGCGGAGCCGCCGACGATCACCTTCGGTGCGGCGGTCTCGCTCACCGGGCAGCTCGCGCGCGAAGGGCACCTCACCAAGGAAGGCTACGATCTCTGGGTGTCCTACGTGAACGATCACGGCGGGCTGAAGGTCGGTAGTACGACCTATCGCGTCGCGATCAAGTACTATGACGACGAGTCCAAGAACGACAACGCCGCGCAGCTCGCCGAGCGTTTGATCGACCAGGATCACGTCGCTTTCATGCTCGGGCCCTACGGCTCGGGAACGACGTTTTCGGTCGCGCAGCTGGTCGAGCGCAAGAAGATCCCGATGGTCGAGGGGAACGGAGCTGCCGAGAAGATCTTCAACCAGGGCTTCCGCTATACGTTCGGCGTGCTGACCCCGGCCCGCCGCTATTTCGAAGGTCTGCTCGACATCGCACGCGAGGCGAAGCCGGCGGCGCAGTCGGTCGCGATCGCCTCGGCCAGCGACGCCTTCTCGCAGGAAGTCGCGCAGGGCGCCGCCGCGTGGGCGACCGCGCACGGGCTGAAGGTCGTCTACAACAACAAGTATCCGGTCGACGCCACCGACGTCTCGTCGATCATCTCGGCGGTCAAGGCCGCGAATCCCGACGTGATCATCAACGCGGGCCACCTGCAAGACGCGATCCTCTTCCAGCGTGGGCTCAAGGAGCAGAACGTCCTGGCGAAGGCCTCCGCCTACTCGGTCGGCGCCGACGCGCCCGACTTCACCAACACGCTGGGCAAGGACGCGAACGACGCCTTCGGCTCGTCGCAGTTTTCGCCGGTCGTCAAGTACCACGGCGCGCCGGGCTTCTACCAAAGCGCGCCGGAGTACTCGCGCGCGTTCGAGGCCGTCTACCACCATCGGGCCGAATCGACCAACGGCGACGCCACGGCTGCGTGTCTGGCCTTCCAGTACGCGCTTGAGCGTGCCGGCACGCTCGACCCCGAAAAGGTCCGCGACGCGTTGGTGAAGCTCGACGTGACGACGTTCTACGGCTTGCTCAAGTTCGACGCGCGCGGATTGAACGCGTACAAACCGATGGTCATCGTCCAGATTCAGCAGGGGCGCGTCGTGACGGTCTGGCCGGCCGGCCTGGCGGACGGCAAGCCCGTCTACCCGGCGCCCGCGTGGGGTGCGCGATAGCGTTCGCGCTGGGCCGTAGCAATCGTCCACTCGGCTGCAGCAGGAGGGGCGTGTTATGCCCGCTCAAACATAGCGGACCTCACCCGTGAACGAGGATGCAACCGATGGCTTTGCTCCAACCACCCGTGACCCGCGAGCTTCCGGCCTTTGCGAAGACGTTCTTGCGAACGCCGAAGCAGCTCTTCATCGACGGAAGCTTCGTCGACGCGAAAAGTGGCAAGACGTTCCCGGTCTACGATCCGTCGACCGGCGACGTGCTCGTCCAGGTCGCCGAGGGCGATAGCGCCGACATCGATCTCGCCGTCGCCGCGGCGCGCCGCGCCTTCGAATCCGGTCCGTGGCGCCGCATGTCTCCCTCCGAGCGCGCACGGCTGATCTACAAACTCGCTGACAAGATGGAGGAACGGCTCGAGGATTTCGCGCTGCTCGAGTCGCTCGACAACGGCAAGCCGCTGGCCATAGCGCGCATCGCCGACGTACCGATGTCGATCGACAACCTGCGCTACATGGCCGGGTGGGCGACGAAGGTCCTCGGCGATTCCATCCCGATTCCCGGCGACTTCCATGCGTACACCCGCCGCGAGCCGATCGGCGTCGCCGGCCAGATCATTCCGTGGAACTTCCCGCTCTTGATGGCGGCCTGGAAGATCGGCCCGGCGCTAGCGGTCGGCTGCACGATCGTCCTCAAGCCGGCCGAACAGACGCCGCTCTCGGCGCTGCTGCTGGCCGAGATCGCTGCGGAGGTGGGATTCCCGCCCGGCGTGCTCAACGTCGTCCCGGGCTACGGCGAAACGGCGGGTGCGGCGATCGCCCAGCACTACGGCGTCGACAAGGTCGCCTTCACCGGCTCGACGGAGGTCGGGAAGCTGATCGTGCAAGCCGCCGCCGGCAATCTCAAGAAAGTCACGCTGGAGCTGGGCGGCAAATCGCCGAACATCATCTTCGCCGACGCCGACATCGAGCAAGCGATCCAAGGTGCGGCCTTCGGGATCTTCTTCAACATGGGGCAGTGCTGCACCGCAGGTTCGCGACTGTTCGTGGAGCGGTCGGTCTTCGACCAAGTGACGCGCGGTATCGCCGAGGTCGCCAAGTCGATGCCGGTGGGGCCGGGTCTCGACGCCCGCACGCAGATCGGCCCGTTGGTCTCCGACGAGCAACTGAACCGGGTGACCGGGTACATTCAGTCCGGCATCTCGGACGGCGCGCGGGCGCTCTCCGGCGGTGCGCGCGTCGGCGATCGCGGCTATTTCGTCGAGCCGACGGTGCTCGTCGACGTGAAGCCGGAGATGAAGATCATGCGTGAGGAGATCTTCGGACCGGTCGTCGCAGCGACGCCGTTCGACGATCCCAACGACATCCTCCCGGCCGCGAACAACACGGTCTACGGGCTGGCCGCCGGCGTCTGGACCACCAACGTCAGCAAGGCCCACAAGGTGGCCGCCGGCTTGCGGGCGGGGACTGTCTGGGTGAACTGCTACAACGTCTTCGACCCGGCGCTGCCGTTCGGCGGCTTCAAGCAGTCCGGTTGGGGACGCGAGATGAGCCACAACGCGCTCGAGTGCTACACGGAGACCAAGTCGGTCGTCGTCAAGCTCTAGCCCAACCACAGCTTCGAGGTACGCGCCGAGTTTGCTCGGCGCGTACCTCCGAAGCCGTCACCCCTGCTTGGCACGGTCAGGTTCTCAGAACGGGATGGCTAACGGGGTAGCGGCGTTGAGTTGCGCCTGATAGTACGCACTGATGGCGTTGATCGTGGTCGTATCGGTGATCAACATCCCCCAGTCGATGTAGTCGCTGGCGAGCGAGCTCGTCGAGGTCGAGTTCGACGAGCCGTACCACAGCTCGCCCGGTAATGAGGAGATCATCAAGACCTTCTCGCTCCCGGTTGTGGCGTTGCTGTAGAAGGTGATGCCATCCGTCTGCATGGTGTCGATGAGCGACTTGTCGGCGCTGCTCGTCTCGTCACTGCCGACCAGGATCACGTTGACCGTCGCCCCGTTGGCCCGCGCGTCCTCGAGGGCCGAGATGACGTTCGACGCGCCGCTGCTGAACGACTCAGTCATGTAGCTGACCGTTGCCCCAGCGCTCGGCAGGTTCGCCTGCAAGAAGCTCGCTTCCATCGAGAGCGAGTTCGCTTTCACCAGGTCGAGGGTCCCCGACGCCGACGACGGGGGATTGGCGAACGACGTCAGCGCGGTTTCGATCGCCGTGAAGTCGGCCGGAATCGTGTCCTCGATGATGACGTCGTCGGTCGGCTCACCATTAACCGCCTCAACCCAGTTGTGGCCGTCGAGGTACGCGTTCCCGTCCACGATCGCCAGTTTGGCGTGGATGGGATTGACTGACGGCGCGCCGGGATCGATCACGATCGTCGCACCGTCGGCTTGCAACTGATTCAGATCGTTCTGATAGTAGCTCTGCTCTTCGGCCGGAAAGACGACGACGACGGTCGCGTGATTCTTGGCCGCCGTGTCGAGCGCGGTGAACGCGACGGTCGTGAAGACGTAAGCGCTCATGCAGATCTTCCTGCCGGTCGCCACGACGGTGTTCAGGAAAGCGGTCGTCGTCGTTGGGCTGATTGTCGAGGACGTCCCCGTCAGCGCCTGCTGACATGCGGCCGCGATCGCGGCGCTCGGATTCGGCGACGGCGTCGGCGAGGCGGTCGCGGTCGGCGAGGCTGTCGGTGTCGCGGTCGGGCTCGTACTCGGTCGCGGGGTCGGCGTCGGCGTCGAGCCGCCTGGCGGTGGGGTCGGCGTCGTCGTCACTCCGCCGACGCCCGGCGCGGCCGGCGCCGCCGGGGCAGCGCCTCCGCCACCACCGCCGCTGCACGCGGCGAGGGCAATGCACACCATGACCGGCACCAGAAGCCGGCGCACCACAACGTCCATTATCGTACCATTCTCGAGAAGAAAGCGCGAAGCGCGCCCGGCCGCGACGGTGGCGGACGAACGCGCTTCGCTGGGTTCAGCAGGCTAGTGTCGGATGACCGTTGTCGGTCGGGTGACCGTGGTTGGTCGGGTCACCGTCGCCGGCTTTCGACGGATCCCCGACGTTTGCGGGAGCGATCCGTTGATCAGCACCACGTCGTCAACGTACATGAACGTGAAGCTGCTCGTTGCCGCGCTCGAGCCCCAGATGCCGAAGTACAGCGTGACTGTCTGTCCGGCGAGCGAGCTCAGATTGTAGGGACCCTTCTGGATGTATCCGCCTCCGGCGCCGGTCCCGCCCGTGCCCGAGGGATATGCTTCGCAGATGGTCGTCTGCGGAGTACCCTCCGTGCACGACGTCCCCGCTACCTGCGCGCCCTCCAGTTCGTAGAACAGATACTGGATCAGGGTCAACGAGTTGGCTTGCCCCGTCAGCGCCCCGGGGTTCAGGATCGCCGCCTCCTGGGCGCTCCCCGCCGGGAACGTCGTTCCGTCGGCCGGGGTCGGGGGCGGCGTTGGGAACGCGTTGTTCGTCGTGCTCGCTCCTCCGTATCCCTCGGAGACGTTGAACGTCAACTGACCGTTCGTCGGAACCACCACGTCCTGACACAGCCCCCAGCCGCCCTTCGTCCGACCGCCGATCCCCGTCGACGTAGCGAACGTGTTGCCGAGCAGGAGCGCACCGGCGTCACCGTTATTCGTCACGGCCGTGTTGGTGGTGAGTTGAACGAACGTATTGAACGTCGCCGCGGCGATTGCGGCGGCCGTCGTCTGCAGCTCACTGAGGTTCTGGCAGACGTACCAGCCGGTCGGGACGGTCACGGGCGCCGCGCTGACTTCGGGGGTCGGTGAGGCTCCGTACGGCACGGCAGCCGCGCCGCCGCCCGAAAAGTTGCCGTTTACAACGACGTTCGGATTCGGCACCGGTGTCGGAGTCGGCGTTGGCGTCGGCGTCGGCGTCGGCGTCGGCGTTGCACCGACCGGCGTGGCCGTCGGCGTTGGCGTTGGCGTCGGCGTCGGCGTGTGCGTCGGCGTGGCCGTCGCGGTCGGCGTCGCGGTCGGCGTCGCGGTCGGCGAGGCGGTGGGGGACGCGCTTGGCGTCGCGGTCGGGGAAGCGGTTGCCGACGCGCTCGGCGTCGGGGTCGGCGTCGGGCTCGCGTTCGCGATGCCGATGATGGCGAAGACCATGCCGCTGGCGGGGATCGCCAGGGCGTTCGCGTTCGCGGTGAAGGTGATCGTCGTGCCGTTCACGACGCCGGGACCTTCATACGTCTCGTTCCACGTCGAGGTCGACGCGCTGTACAGTGCGATGTAGTAGCTCGTGTTGACGAGCACCGAGCCGACCGTCACCGACCAGCTCGGACCGCTGGCGAACGTGACCGCCGAAGCGGGCGTCGGGAGAACCTGGTAGTACACGACCGAGCCCGTCACTGCGGTGGCGGCGGTTGCGCGGAGCGCTTGCGACTGGCGCGCGCTCGACAGGGGGACGACGCCCGAAGGCGGCGAGCCCGACTCGTCCACCGTCAACGACATATTGCCGGCCGCACCACTGGGCGCGGGAAACGTGACCGAGGTGGTCGTTTGATAATAGGTCGGCAGCGTGACGGAGGCACCGCCGGCAGTGAGCGCAGCGGACGAGCCGGTCGCCCCCGGCGTCGCGGTCGGCGTCGGCGCCGGCAGGGGTCCTTGCGTGGAAGGTCCGCACGAAACAGCTACGGCGAGCGACAGCACGACCAACGTGATCCGCCCATACAGCCAGATCTTCAAGCGATTTTCTCCTCGTCAATAGCAAGCGGAACCGCGTGACGTAATCCGCGATGAAAAAAGGAAAACGAGACGCGTCGTGAAGCGCTCCCGGCGGCGTTCGGATTGTACCCGCCCGATTGTTTACCCTCCAGGTTAGGGCTCCCTTATCCAAATGGCCCCTTAGGGCGAATTTAAGGGAGCCCCGTTCCGTTCATCGAGGCGTGAATCGTGCTCGTCTTGTTGAGCCAAACAACCGTGGATACTTCCCCCGCCCTTTTGTGGGGGACGCGTAGATTTTTGTCGGAATAGCGGCGAAACGATGCTCGCCTTCGAGAGGAGAACCATGGTCCGTCAGGCTATCGACCGCCGCTCATTCGTCCGGCTTGCTGGCGCCGGAACGGCCGCCGCGCTGGGGTTTCCCGCCTATCTCCCGCGTATGGGCGAGGCCGCCGACACCCTCAAGATCGGGCTCGTCGAAGAGTTGACCGGCGTCTACGCCGGCCCGTCCGAGAACGAGGTCGGCGGATTCCAGGTTGCCCTCGATGCGTGGAACAAGCGCGGCGGCGTCATGGGGCGCCAGGTGCAGCTCGTGACCGAGGACAGTCAGAACGACCCCGGCGTCGCAGCGCAGAAAGCGCGCAAACTGATCGATCAGGACAAGGTGGTGGCGCTCTGCGGGACCGTCAACAGCGCCGTCTCGCTCTCGGTAGGGGGCGTTTCCAATGCCGCTGGAATGATCTTCATCGACTCGGGGGGCCACAGCGACGCGGTAACCGGGTCGAGCTGCCATTGGAACGTCTTCCGTACCTGCCACAGCACCTGGATGGAGACCCACGCCACCGGCTACTCCCTGGCGAAACGATTTGGCAAACGTTGGTTCCTTATCACACCCGACTACGCGTTCGGTCATGCCCTCGAAACCGGCTACCGGGACGTACTGGCGAAAATCGGCGGCTCGATGGTCGGCAACGAACTCACCCCGCTCGGGACGACCGATTTCAGCTCCTATCTCACCAAGATCGACGCCGCCAAACCCGATATCGTCATGGTGCTCGTCCAGGGTGACGACTACGTCAACTGCCTCAAGCAGATGAACCAGTTCGGCTTGCTCAAGAAGTATCCGATCGGCGGACCGCAGGTCGAGATCGAACCACTGCTCGGCTTGGCGCCGGATTCACGCAGCGGTTACTGGGGCATCGAGTGGTACTACAAGAGCGAGTTGACGCTGGGCAAAGGGAATACCCTCGCGAACAACTTCGTCGCGGAGTGCACGAAGCGGTACGGCAAGCCGCCGACCGCGCGCGACTGCTTCGCCTACGTGACGCTCGACCGGCTTCTGACGGCGATGGCCGAGGCCAAGTCGCTCGACGCCGTCAAAATCGCGCACGCGATCGAAGGCACGCGCTTCACGTCGGTCTTCAATGGCTCGGCATACTACCGCAAGGAAGACCATCAGCTCATGTGGCCGATGTGGATCGCGAAGATACGTCCGAACGGAACGCCGGGTGACAAATACGATCTCTTCGACGTGATCGACATGCAACCGGCTGAGGACATCGAACAGTCGGTCGCCGAAAAAGAGAAGGTCTGTAAGCTCGGCTACCCGTAAGTGTTCGAGCATATCGCGCCCCAGCTCTTCAACGGGCTGGTTCTCGGCGCGTTCTACGCGATCGTCGGGATCGGTCTCGCGTTGATCATGAATCTCACCGGCACCATCAACATGGCGCACGGGAGCTTCATGACGCTGGCGGGGTACCTCGCCTTCACGATGGTCTCGCGTGGTACGTCGTTCTGGTTCGCACTGATTGCTGCGCCGCTGATCGCGGTCATCGTGGGGATCGCCGTAGAGCGGACGCTGGTGCGTCCGCTCTACGCGCGGGAACCATTCTACAGCTTGCTGATGACGTTCGGGCTGTCGCTCATGGCGGAGGAGGTCTATCGCCTGATCTGGGGACCCAACGGCGTCCCGTTTTCACCGCCGCCGGGGCTCACCGGCGCCGTGAGCCTAGGGTTCATGAGCTTCCCAACGTTCCGCATCTTCATCGTAGCCGTGCTGGTCGTCACGATGGTCGCGTTGGCCCTTGTCCTGACCCGCACGCGCTTCGGACTGCGCCTGCGCGCCGCCCTACAGGACACCGAGATGATCGCGGCGCTAGGGACGAACACGCAACTGCTCTACGCGGTAAACTTTGGCCTGGGCATCCTCTTGGCCGGGATCGCAGGCGTGCTCGCAGCGGGAATGCTGGGACTCGCTCCGACCAGTGGGAACGCGCTGCTGATGCCGGCGTTCGTCACCGTCATCATCGGTGGAATGGGTAGCCTGTTCGGCAGCATCGCCGGCGGGTTGCTGATCGGGATCACGATCTCGATGACCACGCTGTGGATTCCGGCGGCCAGCGAGGTCTCGATGTACATCCTGATGGCGCTCGTGCTGATGGTCCGTCCCCGCGGGCTCTTCGGAGAGGAAGGCATCTTCGGGTGAAGGCGCGGACCGAACTGCTCCTTTCCGCCGGCGCCATCGCACTTTTCGCCGCGGCGCCGGTCCTGGCGCCGCTCGTCCAGCTCGACATCTCCATCGTCAGCGAGGTCTTAGTCACCGCGATCGCGGTCATGAGCGTCAACTTGCTGCTCGGCTACACCGGATTGCCTGCCTTCGGCAACGCCGCGTACTTCGGCCTGGGCGCGTACGGCGCCGCACTCTCGGTCAAATACCTGGGCGTTCACTTCATCGAGGCCGTGCTGATCGGCGCGGTTTCGGCGTTCCTCGGCGGACTGATTCTCGCACCGTTCCTGCTACGGCGACGTGGGATCTACTTCGGGCTGCTCTCGATCGCGTTCGGTCAAGTGTTCTACTTCATCGCCTACTCGCTCGCCGCCGACGTCACGGGCGGCGAGGACGGGATGACCATCGTTCGCCCGTATCTCGGTCTGCCGGCGGCCCACGTCACGCTCCACGAGGAAAGCCTCTACTACGTAGCGCTGGTCGTGTTCGTCGTCGCGCTGATCGCCTTCCGCGGCGTCGTGCGGTCGCCGTTCGGGCGGACGCTGGTCGCCATCCGCCAGAACGAGGCGCGCGTGCGCTTCCTCGGGTTGAACACCGACCGCTTCATTTTTTTCGCGCTGCTTATCTCAGCCACGATGGCCGGCGTCAGCGGCGCGATGTTCGCGTTGCTGATCAATTTCGCATACCCCCTCGAACTCGATTGGCATCAGTCGGGCTATTTCGTCCTGAGCATGATCCTTGGGGGCGCGGGAACCTTGTGGGGTTCGTTAGTGGGTGCGTTCATCTACGTGATCGGCAAGGACATCATCTCCACGATCACGCCATTGTGGCAAATCTTCCTCGGCGCGCTCTTCGTGGCGTGCGTGCTCGGATTTCCGCGTGGCATCCTTGGGTCGATCATGCTGCTGGGCCGTCGACGGCCAACGGGTACCGGCAACGACGTGCGCCCCTCGCTCGAGGCGCAGGCTCCGACCGAGGTGAGCCGTGGCGTCTGAGACGATTCTGCTCGACGCAAGCCACGTCTCCAAGAGCTTCGGTGGCTTGCGCGCCGTCGATGACGTCTCGATGCAGGTCCGCGAAGGAACGATCCATGCACTGATCGGTCCGAATGGGGCCGGCAAGACGACCTTCTTCAACGCGGTCTCCGGCTACGCACTGCCGGAGAGCGGCCAGGTGACGTTCAAGGGCGAGGACGTGACGCGCACGGTGAACTGGAGGCGCATCGCGATGGGGATGGGGCGCACATTCCAGACCCCGAGCGTCTTTCCCGATCTCACGATCGACGAGAACGTTCGGCTCGGCGTGCGCGCGCACGCGAAGCAGGCCTTTCTCCTGCGGACGCCCCGCGGCGCCGCGGCGCAGGCCGTCGACACGCGCGTCGACGAGCTGCTCGGGTTCGTGAAGCTAACCGCGCAACGCGACCGCCCCGTCTCCGAGCTGGCGCACGGCTCGCAGCGGCTGGTCGAGATCGCGATGAGCCTCTCGACCGATCCGGTGTTGGTGCTGCTGGATGAGCCGATGGCCGGGCTCGCCGAAGCGGAGACCGACCGCATCATGGGCGTGATCCGCGATCTGCGCACGCGTCTCGGCTTGACGGTGCTGTTCGTCGAGCACAACATGCGGGTCGTCCTCTCGCTCGCCGAATCGATCACGGTGCTCGACCGGGGGAAGATGCTCGCCGAGGGAAGCCCGGCTGAGATCGCCGCCAACGAGGCCGTCCGCAACGCGTATCTCGGTACGGAAGTCCTCGAACATGTCTGAGCTGCTCAGCGTCGAGGGCATCTGCACCGACTACGGCAAGATTCGCATCCTGCGCGAGGTCTCGCTGCGCGTCGACGAAGGCGAATGCGTCGCACTGCTGGGGCTCAACGGGGCCGGCAAGACGACGACGCTGCGGAGCATCCTCGGCCTGACGCCGCCGCGCGCGGGGACCGTGCGTTATGCCGGGCAGACGATCACCGGCTGGCCGGCCTACAAGGTCGCGCGTCTGGGCGTCGGCTACGTCCCCGAAGGCCGCCGGATGTTCAAGGATCTCAGCACGCTCGAGAACCTGCAGCTCGCCGAGAACGGCCGCGCCGGGCCGTGGACGATCGCGCGCGTCTTCGAGCATCTGCCGAAGCTCGCCGAGTTGCGCAGCCGCAAGTCGGGCCGTCTGTCGGGCGGCGAGCAGGAGATGCTCGCGATCGGCCGCGCTCTCGTCGCGAACCCACGGCTGCTCCTGGTCGACGAACCCTCGCAAGGGCTGGCGCCGCTCGTCGTCGAGGGCGTCTACCACATCCTGGAGGACCTCAAGAGATCCTGCGTCGCGATCTTGCTGGTCGAACAGAACGCCTTGCTGGCCCTGAAGATCGCCGACCGCGCCTACGTGCTCGACAGCGGGCGCCTCGTCCACGAGGGCCCGGCCGCTGAACTGGCGGGCAACCGCGACCGCATCCGCTCCCTGATGGGCATGGACGTCGCGCCGGCGGGTTAGCGCTTCGGCTTCACCTCATCGACGCCGAAGACGTTCTTCTCCATGGACTCATCGTCGGCTTGTGAATCGACGTCGGGATCCAGTGTCTCGTCCTCGGCGACGTCGTCGAGCTGTCGACCGCTGGGGCCGCGATTCTCGGTGAAGTCGTCTTCAAATGGTTGTCCGTCGCGATCTCGTTCCATCAAGCCTTACCTTCCGCTTCGATTGAGCGCCTAGCGCAGGAGGACGAATCGGCCGCCGTCGGTGACGAGGATGACGAGCAGCATCGAGATCAGCATCAGCTCGTACGACCAGCCTAATCCATTTTTCCCCCAGAAGCCGGTTTTCCAGACGAAAGCCTTCTTCTGAATGGCACCCAGCATGATGAGCATCAACCCGATCGCGGCCAGCTGCTGAAGCACGCCCAAGATCAGTCCCGCTCCACCGGCCAGCTCGGCCACGGCAAGAAACGTCGTAAAGCCCTTGGACAGTCCGAGGCCCGTACTGCGCGCGTCCGGATCCTTGAGGTCGTTGTACCCGCTGTCGGCATAGACGGCGCCAGCCATCAGCCGGAGAAACAGCAAGCCATAGTCGGTTGCCGGAGCGAGATCAAACACGCGCGCTACATCCCGCTCCGGTGCTTTCTAGACGAGCGGGCCGGGATTCTTGATGTACTTGTTGACGACCGCGTCCGCCGTGTGATAGGCGAGCGCGCCGACCGTGCCGGTCGGATTGTAGCCTGCGTTCTGCGGAAACGAGCTGGCACCGGTGACGAAGACGTTGGAGACGTCCCAGGTCTGACCGTACTTGTTGATCACGCTCTGTGACGGATCGCTGCCCATGATCGCACCGCCGGTGTTGTGCGTGCTCTGATAGACGGTTACGTTGTAGTGCTCCGGGAGCTGACCGAGGATCACGCTGCTCGCCCCGGCCGCTTTGGCGATCTTGGCATTGATCCCCGACATGAAGGCCGACTGCTTGTGCTCGTGCGGACCCCAGTCGAAGGTCATGCGCAGGAGCGGCTGGCCGTAGATGTCGGTGTAGGTCGGATCGAGGTCGAGATAGTTCCCACGGTACGCCTGGACCCCGCCCTGGGCGTTGATCGGGAAGGCGCGGTTGTAGTAGTGCGCGACGGCCTTCTTCCACGCGCCGCCCCAGCGCGGCGTCCCCGCCGGGACCGGGTGGAACAGGATCGGCCGGGCTTGGTTTGTGTTCTGGCTGATGTCGGCGCCGCCGATGAAGCCGTAGGGAGCGTGATCGAAGTTGTCGCCGTTGAAGTCGTCGATCACCGTGCCCAGCGCACCCGACCCCATGAACATGTTGAAGATCTTGCCGCTATCGAAGAACATCGTTGCGCTGGTGTTGCACTGGTAGGCGTAGTTCTTACCGACGACGCCGGTGTTGCTCACCGGATCGTACGGCTTCCCGATCCCCGAGACCAGCAGCATATGCACGTTGTTGAAGGCGAACGCCGTCACGAAGATCATCTCCGCCGGTTGAACCTGCTCGCGTCCTTGGGAATCGAGGTAGGTGACGCTGACGGCCTTCTTCTTCGTGCTGTCGAGATTGATCTTGAGGACCTTCGAGTTGGTGCGCAGCTCGAAGAGCGGCTGCTTCTGGAGCTTCGGCAGCAGCGTCGTCTGCATGCTCGACTTCGCGCCCATCTCGCATGCGAAGCGCTCGCAGTAGCCGCAGTACACGCACACGCCGAGATCGACGCCCTCGGGGTTCGTGTAGGGCTGGCTCGAGTTCGCCGACGGCTGGGGGAAGGGATGGTAGCCGAGCTTATCCACCGCCTCCTTGAAGACGGCCATCGCGTAGCTCTGCTTCTGCGGCGGGCTCGGATACGGGCGCGAGCGCGGCCCTTCGAACGGGTTGCCGCCGGGCTGGATCTTGCCGCGCAGGTTGCCGGCCTTCCCGGCGATCCCGGCAAGGTACTCGAACCGATCGTAGTACGGCTCCAGCTCGTCGTAGGTGATGCCCCAGTCGGCCGAGGTGCAGTCCGGGCCCAAGAAGCTGGCGCCGTAGCGCGCGATCGAACGGCTACGCGTCTCGAAGTCCCACGGCAAGAAGCGCCAGGTCACACCGTTCCAGTGGACGCCGGCACCGCCGAGCCCGTCGCCGGGCAGGAACGAACCGAACTGTCGGACCGGTAGCGCGGTCTGGGTACGATCGTGCCGCAGCGTCACCGTCTCTTTCGAGGCGTCCGCAAACAGCTTGTAGCGAATCGCGTAGGAGAGCTCGTCGTGGACGCCGGGGACCGCGAAGTCCGGAACCGTGTCCCGAAAGTTGCCGCGCTCGAGGCCGACGACGGTGTGGCCGGCTTTGGTGAGTTCGTTGGCGAGGATGCCGCCGGTCCAACCGAAGCCGATCATGACCGCGTCGACGGGTTTCATCGTCGCCATGGCTAGTGCAACCCCAACGCCTTCTTGGCCAGCGCGATGTGCGCGGTCATGTCGGCCATGTTGCGCATGCCGCCGGACTGCGCCGGCATCTCCAGCATCGCCGTCTGCTCCGCCTGTTGCAAGTCGGCGATACTCTGCGGGTTGACCTTGTACGGCACGTTGTGGTTCTCGATGAACGGCAAGTACACCGCGGCCGCGCCGGGGAAGCCGACGAGCTTCCAGCCGACCTTGTTGCGGTTGCCGCCGTAGAGCGGATCGGCGAAGAAGCCCTCGACCGCGTTCCCGTAGAGCATCTCGAAGAACACCTTCGCCGGCACGCTGTCGAACGAGAGCTGTGCGCGGTCGAGCGCGGTGAGGATGTCGTCCTGATGCGCGCCGTCGAGCAGGTCGAACGTCTTGCGGTAGGTCGCCATGCAGTGCGCGTTGGTCGCCGCGATCCCCAAGCGGTACACCTGTTGCGGCGTCAGCGGCAACTGATAGCCGAAATCGGGTGAGGCGTCGGGGACCCAGGGGCCCTTCTGGTACATCTTGGCCGCGTAGCCGAACTGGCCGCTGAGCTGCTGGTCGATGTAGAAGGCAACCCCGGCTTCACGGCCACCCGGTCCGAGCGCGTCCGGCGGGATCAGCCGCTCCACCGCCGCTTCGACGAACGCCGATTCCGGCTCGGTCAGGAACGTGTAGGCTTCGGGCTCGCTTCCAAGCGGCGGCGCCGGCGCGGGATGTCGCGGCGCCGCCGCCTCGGCGGCAACCGTCGCCGGGAGGGTCTCGACGGCGACGACCGTCCCGACCAATGCGACGAAGTCTCTTCGGCTGACGTTGTCCGGCATCGTCCCTCCACGTTCGGCGTTCCTAGTGCCGTGATGAGCGTGCGCAGCCGTCACGACGTGCCCATCGCCAACGTCGCGTTTCCTCCCGCGTTGAAAAAGCGTATACCGAGCGATTGCCCGCGTCAAGTAGCAGAAAATCGTCGTCTATCGCTACGAGGCTCGGTCCAGTAACCGAGCGCTTAGACACATGTTTACTTTCACCGCTCAGCGACGTTAGACTGCGCTTATGACACTAGGCGTATCGAGCCGGGAGGCACGCCCTAGGTTGGCCCGCTAGGTCGTTGCGCTCGACTCGGAGTCCGGCAGTGTCGGGTGTACCCGTTTCTCCGTTTTACACATGCGGGTCACGTGGGAGAGCCTATGCGCCCATCGGTCACGACCGCACGCAGGGTCGGTTTTCTCATCGCAGCGCTGGCGCTAGCAGGATGTTCGGGCGCTGCGAACGTTAACCCGGCGGCACAAGCCGTCGATCAATCACAAGCCCAAGTGAGAGCGCCCCAAGGCGTGCAGATCGGCCAAGACCACTGTATGGACGGCGGCTGGAGTCAGGACGACTGCCAGCATCAATGTAAGGACGGCAACTGGGGCAACGGCAACCAGGGCGACTGCAAATGTTGGCATGGCGGCTGGCATACTTTCGGCGCTTTCGATGGCCAGGGCGGCTGCCGACACATGAAGCCGTCACCATCGCCATCGCCATCGCCATCGCCGACGGCGAGTCCGACGCCGAAGCCCAGCCCGACGCCGAGCCCCACGACCGCCCCCGTGGCATGCACGCAGGGCGCCCAAGCGATCGTGCTCGGACCGGCACTCGCGCCGTTCGCGGTGCTCGCCGGTTCCACCATCACCAATGTCGGTGATACGCTCGTGACCTACGCCCCCGGCGCCGTCACCGGCGGGACCGATGACGATCTCATCGGCGTATCGCCCGGGACCGCCGTGACGGGATTCTACCCGCCTGGGACGGACACGAATGGTCCGACCGCGATCTACGCGGCCGGATACAATACGAACGCCGCCGTACCGGCGGCTGCGCAAGCCGCGTTGACCACAGCCTACAATACCGCCGCCGCAGAGGCACCGACGGCCCTCGTCAGCGGGGACCTCGGCGGGCAGACCCTGGCGCCGGGTGTCTACAAATCGACGTCGACGCTTGCGATCACGGCGGGCAACCTCACGCTGAACGGCGGGGGCAACGCGGAGAGCGTCTTCATCTTCCAGGTGGGGAGCGCGCTCACCACGACAGCAGACGGCGGAGCCGGCGGCAACGTAATCTTGACCAATGGCGCGAGCGCTTGCAACGTCTATTGGCAGATCGGTAGTTCAGCGACGCTTGGAGGCGCGACGTTCTACGGGAACGTCCTCGCCTCCGCATCCATCACGATCAACGCCACCACGTTCACGGGCCGAGCCCTAGCGAGCGCCGGTGCCGTGACAATCCCTGTCGCTGGAGGTTCGCTCATCACGAACCCAGGCGGCCAGTAACCCCCATCTCTCGTGGTCTCGAGACGGCCCGTGAGCAACGCTCGCGGGCCGTCTGTCGTCCGTGCGGGAGCGCGGTTCTCACTGGAGCCGACGGCCGGACTCGAACCGGCGACCTGCTATTTACGAAACAGCTGCTCTACCAACTGAGCTACGTCGGCTTGTGCACGCACGGGTGTCGCGGCCGTGGGCAACCGCCTAAGGTTCGTTCGCC